>JAESFS010000022.1_pt1 | contig 381871 bp, 344 predicted proteins | sample 9269441 | NCBI WGS metagenome assembly JAESFS01 (sample SAMN14502548, study PRJNA617105) | algae metagenome | isolation source: Scytolyngbya sp. HA4215-MV1 and co-occurring heterotrophs from sample from... | place: USA: Laie Falls, Oahu, Hawaii | collected 2010-08-22
CCTGCAGCGCTCGTTTCGTGAGGCACTCCCGCGCCGCCTGCATGCGGCTTGGGCGTTCGCCGGCGCGTTCCATGGAACGCGAATTCCCGACTCGCGTGTCTTCGGCGATGACTGCTGTAATTCTCATGATCGTCTTTCCTGCAGCGCTCGTTTCGTGAGGCACTCCCGCGCCGCCTGCATGCGGCTTGGGCGTTCGCCGGCGCGTTCCATGGAACGCGAATTCCCGGCTCGCGTGTCCTCGGCAATGACGCAGGTAGGCGCCTTACTCATGATCAGCCTCCTTGGGGCCGGTGACCGGCACGGCGATGGTCGCGGCAACGCCGGTGGGGAAATTGGCGACAATGCCGAAACTCGCATCGCTTCCATAGGCGAGTTTCAATCGTTCGCGAACATTCTTGAGACCGATACCGGTGCCGGCAGTTTCGGTATTGAAACCACGGCCGTCATCGGCGACCGTGACCGCCACGCCTTTTTCGCTGGTGCGAGCCAGTACCCAGATGGTGCCACCGCCTGATTTCGGCTCCAGGCCATGCTTGATGGAATTCTCGACCAGCGTTTGCAACATCATGGTGGGGAACGGAATTGATTTCAGTTCTTCCGGCACATCGATCTGCGTCTTCAAGCGTGCGCCCATGCGAATTTGCAGGATTTCCAGATAGGCGCGCGCGCGTTCCAGTTCTTCGCCCAGCGTGGATGCGGCATCTTCAGTGCGCGGTAGCGAATGGCGCAGATACATGATCAGGTTGTCGAGCATTTCCTCGGCCTTGGCCGGATCGCTCTTGATCAGGTACTTCGCGCTACCGAGTGTGTTGTAGAGGAAGTGCGGCTCGACCTGCGCGTGCAGCAAGCCCAGCCTGGCAACGGCAAGTTCCTTTTGCGTCACGGTTTCCTTGGCACTGGCCTGCTCGTTGCGGCGGCGTTCGGCGATACGCCGGGTGATGGCGCGGGTCAGCGCGTTGGCGTTTTCCAGATTGGTACCGTCGTCGACGATGAACCAATCGGACCAGACGCGGCCCTCCGGCTCGCATACCAGCGTCACGCTGCCGGTGCCTTCGCCAGGCGTGACGGTGGCCATGATCTGGTTACGATCTATGCCGAGTGTGCTCTGCAGCCGGTTCACCAGCGGGATGCCGGCGCCGTAAGGATCGATGCGCTTCACCTTGGCGCGTATCTGCAGGCTGTCGCGCGCGCTTTCGACGTCTTCGGTACGTGGCAGTTCGCGAATCGCCGCCTCGACGATGTCGAAGGCCTCGCCGGCTTCGAGCGGAATCTCGATCTGCCGCCGCTGGCGATTGGCCAGCGTGCCCGCATCCACATGCTCGACCAGCAGGCGCACGCGGCGCAGGTGCGAGGCAGCGGAGATGACGACGAAAATGAACATCGCCAGCGCCACCAACGAGAGTTGCCATGGCGGTCCGTTGCGTGCAAGGTTCGCCACGATGATCAGGATGATCAGGAAGACGACAAACCACGCAAGCAGCAACTTGGCGAAAAAGAAAAGACTGGTTCTCATGGCGGTGCGGGTTTTCAGGGTAGGGGGGCGATTGAGGCTGATGGCGCGAAGAATATCAGGCCGCGCGTGGGTGTCATCGTCGTTGCGACGAAATCGGCTGGCAAGGGATGAAGTGGGGATGGGAGAGTGCGGGATGGTCCTGAAACGCCATGGGAATCGGCCCATCTAAGGGACGTGCCTGCCCGCACCGCCGGATTCGCCGCCGCCCCGGCGACGAAATTTGCGACTCCGCGTTATCGCGAATTGCAGCCCCAGGCACGGATGATGCATTGCGTGCCCCCGCGGCTGCGGCACCCGGCCATGGCATGCCGTTCTGCTGCGGCGCGTGAGTTATCGCCAGCCCAGGCATAGACGGTGGATCCGCGCGCACGGTCGATTGCATAGGCGCCACACCCCTTGGGAAAACGCAGCACGACTTTGCAGCCGCTGCCGCACTCGTTCAATGCACGGCGCTCGGCCGAGGCCATGTTCGGGTGGTCGTAGGCCACGCCCCAGCGGCTGCCCTTCGCCGAGTCGATGGCAATCGCGCCGGCGGCGTGGGCCTGCGTACTGACGGCGATGGCGCAAAGAAGCAGCAGGCCCGGAATTTTCGCGTTCATGATCACTCCCTTTCGATTGGCAGCACGACTCGTCAATGAGTCTGCATGGTCGGCACATCATATCGCGCAACGTAAAACGGTATTTGCGTTTGCTTTTCCGTCAGATTGGCGATCGGCTCAGCGCTCTGTTCGACGCGCAACCGCATTGCCGGAAGCATATTCCACGACCGGCCCGGATAGCGTCGCCAGAAAGTCCACCAGCTGCCGGATTTCTTCATCGTTCAGCGGCGCGGGCAACAAAGCCGATCCCAAACCGTGACCCTGCGCGCGCGTGGCTGTAACGGGAGCGGCCTCCGGCGCGTTCACGTAATGCTGAATCACCTCGCGCAACGTCGCAAACTGGCCGGCGTGCATGTAAGGTGCGCGCTCCGCCACGCCGCGCAGGCCGGGCGTCCTGAAGGCGCGCCGCAGTTCGGGATCGTAAACATTGATGTGTTTGAGTTCGAGACACTGTGCCGGTGCGGCATCGCTGAATTTGCCCAGACAATTGAATTCATCCTGCTGCACCAGCAGAGCGCCCTCGCTGCGGCCGGGGTCGGGGGTGGCCGGGTTCAGCGGCGGCACGCGGGTGCTGTGAAAGAAGTGGTCGGTCAGCAGCGGGCCGTTGTGACAGGTCACGCATCGGCCCTTGCCGATGAATATGCGCAGGCCGTTTTGCTCCTGCATGGTCAGTATGGATGCCGTCCCGGCATCGCGACGCAGAAGTGTCTCGATGTAGCGGTCCAGCCGCGATTCGCCGTGGCGCAGCGTTTTCACATACGCGCCGATGGCCTTGCCCATGTTCGCAAACACGCGCGAGATTGCCTGTTGTGCGGGGGTATCGATCGCATTCCACGCCGCGGCTTCGTCAGGCGACCCCAGCGGTCCGGCGTCCTGCGGCAATCGCGACATATCGGGGAGGGCGCCGAATATCGATTCGTACTCGCGGGCAAATTGATTGCGCATCAGGTGCGCGTGACGCAGCCGGTTGCCGCCGTGTTCGCGCGCATCCTCCAGCGGCGCCAGCGCCTGCGCCCAGAGACTGTCCTTGCGCCCGTCCCAGAACAGCCACGGGCTGTATCCGGTCCCGGCCAACGGCATGGTGCGGCGCGTTGTGATGGCAAGCGCCTGACCTTGAGGCTTGCCGTCCTGAAACTGCTTCGCCGGCTCGTGACAGGTTGCGCACGATACCCGGCCATTACGGCTGAAACGCGGATCGAAAAACAGCCGCTTGCCCAACGCGACCGCCCGCGGATCGTTTTCATGCGCGTTGGAGGGATCGGCAGGCATTGGCGGCAGCTGGTTGAGGCGCAGCGAAGCCAGCAACGCAAGCTCGGCTTCGGTCCAGCGTATCTGCGCGTGAATGGAGCCGGCCGGCAACGCAATCGCGCACAACAGCGCCAGGCGCAAAATTGCCGTCAAACTTTTCATCGTCTTCGGAAACTTCGCCCCCATAAGCGCGCTACTTGCCGGGTGGCAGGGGCACAATGAAATTGAACGCGGTCACATCCGACGCCGGCCCCTTCTGCACCGCGATCAGCAGCTCCCACAGGCCGCTCATGTTGAACTTCACGCCTTCGATCAGATACGTGCCCGGTGCAATTTCGCGCGTCACCGCGGGTCGCGTCGGCATGCCGTGGCCGTGTTCGGGCATGCCGCCGTTCATGTACACCAGGGCCTTCTCCACCGGCACACCCGCGGGCGTCGCGATTTTGACGGTCCACGAGTGGATTTGCTGTACGGGTACGGTACCGTCTGGCGGGACGAGTGAAATCAGGAAGTGATTGTTGGGTGAAGAGCGTGTTAGCGTGAGGTCAACGGCGGGGGAACGCGGCGCACTCGTACAGCTGGTGAGCGCGACCAGCAACAGCAAAAAGGCGGCCAGGGAATTTACAAACCTCAAGCTGGGTTTACGCAAAGAAGCACCGCTGTCAATGACATCAGATTCGACAGCATATCAAGGTACCGCAAGCCTAGGGCTTTCGGCAGCCTGAGCTTTCATCGAGCCACTCCATCGCTGCCTTGACGGTTGGATCGTTTGCCAATGGCATGCTTTTGGTTGCGGATGCAATCTTTACATCCGGCTCTATTTTTCCACCGTAGATAGTTCCTTTGCGATCTGCGAATACAACCGATGTTATGTGCAGCATGGCACCGTCTGATAACGCAACGGATTCGTTGCCAGTGGATAGTCCCCTGGTGGCTTCGCCGAAACTTCTGGTGTTGGCGCGCTCGCGGAAAGATACGACAACTGCTTCGCCGGAACTCGCGGTGCGTGGCCCGGTTAGAACGGCGACATATGCCTTGCCGTTATCGACCGGTCCACTGAAATTCGAAACGCCAACGCGGGCGTTTCCGGATTGCGCCTCGCCATTGGCGATCAGCCACGGCAGCTTTGTCTCAGAAGAAACAAAATGGCCCAATATCGTCTGCGGCTGATCGTCTGCAAGCAATGACACAAGACCGGCGATCATTGGATACATGCCTCCGCCGTCGTTTTCGCGTAGGTCAACGATCCAGCCGCAGGGTTTGTTTGCGGCAAGGTTGGCGATGCGCGAATTCAGTTCATCGGCGAATGCTCGCATCCGGGCCGGATTGACGCCAACATATCCCGGTACCGAAACATAGCCCTTGCCAGATAGGAAGGCGCTCGTCAGATTGAAGTCGTCGGACGCCGCGTTTTTCAGACGAGACTCAACGGCCGACGGCAAGGTCATGTGGCTGTGGCTATCCTGAAGGCTTCTCAGAATGTGACGAACGGCAGGGTAAGTTTCCGCGGTCGTCTGCGCACCGCTAATCATGAAGTGCGCCTCCCGTACGACGATTTGCCAATCGACCTTGCTTCGATTTAGTGCCTGGGTGCGAACTTTTCCGATAACTTCATCCAGGTATGTCTTGGCAATAGTGGAAGGGGGAGGTAAGTCCGCAAGAGTTACTTCCACCAGCTCTGCTGAGTCGACCCATAGCTTGCCATCAGCAGCTATCGCGGCTCCTGCTGTCAAGCGGGTAGTACCTTGGGGAACGATCATGATTGCTTGTCGCGTCAACCAATCCGTACTACCCGTGACCGGTGTAGCGTAAGAGTGCGCAAAGCTCAGGTTCTTGCCATCATCATCGGTAGCGCGCAACCAGACGCCCACGTCGCCTTTGCCGATATCCGAGCCTTTCAATCTGGCGCGTAACAACATGGACTTTCCGACCAAAGTTTGCGCAGCGACACTCTGAGCAACACCACCAAAGCGGGTGTCGGGCTTGCGCATGATCAGCATGCTGCGTTCGCCTTCGTGTCTCACACCGCTATCGAGCGAATATATGGTCCCGTCGGTAGTTTTACTCCAACGACTTGGCAGATTGGAATTCGCGGGGTCTGGCTGCTCGAAACCCGGATTTTGCAATAAAGGGGCGGTAGTCGAGGCAAATGATGTTGCAGCGATTGCTCCGATAACCAGTAGGACAAATGCTTTTCCCAGTTTCATCATGGCGTTCCTCTTGTACGGCATTATTGGCATGCCGACCGATATTGCGATGATGAACACAAAGCAACTGAATGCAAGTCCATTTTGCGAAAAATATTGAACGCCTGCATTCGCGAGCGGACGATTTGGCATCGCGTCGTTGATGAGATTCGTTTTTCAATACATATGAAACTCAAGCACTGGCGCGGACTCTGTGGCATTTTTGCCCTGAAACCCGCACCAGTGCTTGAGTTTTGTCACTACTTGCGGGCTTGCCCATGCTGTAAAATGCCGGTCACATTGCTGCAACCTGCCCACTCTTCCTTTTTCGAGCGCCTTCATGAATGCACCCCTCGCGTCAGCCGTTCTTGCCAATCCCCTGCTGGAAAACTGGAATACGCCTTTCGGCCTGCCGCCATTCGATCTGATTCGCGCGGAACATTTCATCCCGGCGTTCGAGGTTGCGTTAAAAGCGCATCGCGATGAAATCGATGCCATCGCGGCGAATGCCGATGCACCGACATTCGACAACACCATTGCCGCATTCGACAAAAGCGGCCGGCTCTACACCCGCATCGAGCAGGTCTACTACAATCTCACCGCCTCGGAAACCTCACCCGCGTTGCAGGCAGCCGAACGCGAACTGGCGATGCCGCTCGCCGCGCACGGCAATGCGGTCTACATGCATGCAGCACTGTTCAAACGCGTCGATGCGCTGCACGGCAAACGCGCCGCGCTGGGTCTCACATCGGAACAACTGCGCTTGCTGGAACGCATTCATCTCGATTTCGTCCGTGCCGGCGCCCAGCTCTCCGGCGACGCGCAAAAACGTTATGCCGAAGTGACCGAGAAACTGGCCGGGCTGACCACGCAGTTCAGCCAGAACGTGCTGGCCGATGAAGCCGAATATCAAATGCTGCTGAAGACGGAAGACGATCTCTCCGGCCTGCCGGAATATTTGCGCGCAGCGGCGAAGCAGGCAGCGGTCGAGCGCGATGTGAAGGACGGCTACGTCATCACGCTGTCGCGTTCGCTGGTGGTGCCGTTCCTGACTTATTCCACCCGCCGTGACCTGCGCGAGGTAGCCTTCAAGGCATGGATCGCGCGCGGCGAAGGCAGCAACATTCCCGGCAAATACGACAACCGCCCGCTGATTGCGGAGATCATGAAGCTGCGGTTGGAGCAGGCGAAGCTGCATGGCTACGCCAGCTACGCCGATTACGCATTGGTCGATACCATGGCCGGCAGCAAGGACGCAGTGGCGAAACTGCTCAACGACGTGTGGGTGCCGGCCAAGGCACGCACCGAAGACGAGCGCGCCGCATTGCAAGCCCTGGCCAATGCGGAGAACGCGGGCCGCGGCGTGAAGCTGAAAGTGGAACCGTGGGACTGGCGCTACTACGCGGAAAAAGTGCGGCAGGCGCGCTACGACCTCGACGATGCGCAGGTCAAACCCTACTTCTCGCTCGACCGCATGGTCGAAGCGGTGTTCGATTGTGCCCAGCGCCTGTTCGGCATTTCCTTCGTCGCACGGCCCGATTTGAAGGGCTATCAGGCCGACGTGAAGGTCTACGAGGTACGCGGCGCCAAGGGCGAAGCAGCAGGCCTCTTCCTGCACGACAACTTTGCCCGCGCCACCAAGCGAGGCGGCGCGTGGATGAGCAGCTTCCGCTTGCAGAGCCGTATCGAGGGTGACAGTACCGTCCTGCCGATCATCGTCAATAACAACAATTTCGCCAAGGGCTCGCCTACCCTGCTGTCGTTCGAGGATGCGCGCACCCTGTTCCACGAATTCGGTCATGGTCTGCACGGCCTGCTGTCCGATGTGCGCTACGAGCGCTTGTCCGGTACCCAGGTGCTGCGCGATTTCGTCGAGCTGCCCTCGCAGTTATTCGAACATTGGCTGTCCGAGCCGGAAGTGCTGAAACGCCACGCACGCCACATTGAAACCGGTGAAGCGATCCCCGACGAACTGATTGCCAAGATCAAGGCTGCACGACGCTTCAACCAGGGCATCGACAGTGTCGAATACACCTCGTCCGCGCTGGTTGACCTTGCCATGCATGCGCTGACCGATATGGGCGGACTCGACGCCGATGCGTTCGAGAAAGCCGAGCTGAAACGTATCGGCATGCCGGAAGGCGTGGTGATGCGGCATCGTCTCGCGCATTTCCGGCATTTGTTTGCCGGCTCCAGCTATTCCTCGCAGTATTACGTTTATCTCTGGGCCGAAGTGCTGGATGCCGATGGCTACGAGGCGTTCGTCGAAGCCGGCAACCCGTTTGATGCCGGCGTGGCCGCGCGCCTGAAGCAACACATTTATTCCAGCGGTAACACCCGCGATCCGGCAGAGGCCTATCGCGCATTCCGCGGCCGTGCACCGACGGTGACGCCGATGCTGAAAAAGAAAGGCCTGGTCGAGGCCTAGCCCTTCGCGGCAAAAATCCTTCTTCCTGCAACCGATTGCACCCGCCGCACGTATCTTTGGTCAATAATAAAAGCGCAGGGCGGGGTAGGGAGAGGACGTGGCATGTCAAAAATAGCCGGCACACCGGCCAATCCATCTGTTCCATCATTGTTCGGATCGGCGGAGAATTTTTTCTCCGCGGTCAGCCATTCGCTCGGGGCGATGGTGGCGTTCATCGATACCGGTGAACAATTCGTCTACGCGAACGATAATTTTGCCCACTGGCTGGGTCTGGAACCTGCCGAGCTCATCGGCCGCAAACTGCTCGATGTTTATGGAGCTGAGGCCTATGAGGCATTTGGTCCGCTGGTGCGCCGCGCACTGACCGGCGAAGTGGTCCGGTACGAACGCGAACTGCAGCGCGACCAGTCGCCCGCTTACTGGATCTCGGTCAACCTATCGCCGCACCGCGACGCGGCAGGTAACGTGCTCGGTGTGTTTGCCTCCTCGCTGGAAGTAGACGACTTGAAGCGCACCCACGACCAGTTGCACAAAGCGCTGCAGGTACAGGCCTTCCATATGGACAATTCGCCGCTGGCGGTGGTGGAGTTCGATTACGACGTTCGAATCCAGCGCTGGTCGGGGCAGGCGGAGCGCATATTCGGCTGGACTGCGGAGGACGTGGTCGGCCGTTACGCCAACGACATCGGGCTGGTGCATCCGGACTGGCGGCCGAATATCCGCGCACTGACGGTGGAATTGCTGGAAGGACGCGCCAAGCGCAATCGCATGATCTCGCGCAACTGCACCAAGAGCGGCAAGTACATCTATTGCGAGTGGTTCAATTCCGCCTTCATTGATTCCACCGGCAAGACCATGGCGATCCTGTCGCTGGCACAGGATGTGACCATGCGTGTGGAGGCGGAGGAACATCTGCGTCACGCCGCCACGCACGATTCGCTCACCGGCCTGCAAAACCGGCAATCGCTGATCACGCGGCTGGAACACGCGCTGGCGCGCTGCCGGCGCAGCGATGAACCCTTGGCGCTGCTGTATATCGACCTCGACAAATTCAAGCCCGTCAACGACACCCATGGCCACGCGGTTGGCGACGAATTGCTGTGCCAGGTCGCCAACCGCCTGAAAGCCTGCGTGCGCGAAATCGATACCGTGGCGAGGCTGGGCGGCGACGAATTCGTCGTGCTGCTGGAATTCGATGTACGCGACGATACCCACGACGTGATCGAGCAACGCATTCACGAAGGACTCGCGGCGCCGTTTTCAATCGGCGACCTGACCATCGAATGCGGAGCGAGTATTGGCGTCAGCCGCTATCCGGGTTGCGCGACCACGGCCGATCACCTGCTGATCTGCGCCGATCAGGCCATGTACCGGGGCAAGAGCAAATCGTGATTTCGTTGACCGACTGGCGCGCCGCGGGCAAGAGTTTTGATTCTGCCAATGGCCCGGTCTTCACCCGCAGCGAGGGCAGTGGCCCGGCGCTACTGTTCATCCACGGTTTTCCCACCGCCTCCTGGGACTGGGCAAAAATCTGGCCCGCATTCACGCCGCACTTTCGCTGCATGACGCTGGACATGCCGGGCTTTGGGTTTTCTGCCAAGCCGGCGTCGGCGCCGTATTCGATTTCGCTTCAGGCGGATTTGTTCGAATCATGGCTCGCGCGTGAAGGCGTTCGCGAGTACGCGTGTATCGCACACGACTACGGCGATACCGTCGCGCAGGAGTTGCTCGCGCGGCAAGGTGGCAACCATCCACGCATGACGCGGCTGGTGCTGCTCAACGGCGGCCTGTTTCCGGAAACGCACAAGCCGCTGCTGTTGCAGAAGTTGCTCGCCGGCCCGATCGGCCCGCTGATCGCGCGGCTGACCACGAAGAAAAAATTTGCCGCCAACATGCGGCGCATTTGTGCCGCGCCGCTGGCCGATACGGAAATCGACGGCATGTGGACGTTGCTGATGCACAACGATGGATTACGCGTGATGCCGAAGCTGATCGGTTATATGCAGGAACGCAGGGACAATCGCCAACGTTGGGTCGGCGCATTGCAGCGCGCAACGATTCCGGTCCGCTTGATTAATGGACTGGACGATCCGATTTCGGGCGCACATATGGTGACGCGTTATCGGGAGTTGATTGCCGACGCGGACGTAATCGAGTTGACGGGCGTGGGGCACTATCCGCAGGTGGAAGCGGCAGAAAAGGTCATTGAAGGGGCGATGAGCTTTTTACGTGGGTAGGATTTCGCGGGAGTGCTACCCCGGGAAAAGCTCTACCACCGGCGCGGCTTCCGAGCCAAAAACCCCGGAAAGACCGCGCCAATCCCGGGGTTTCAGCTTCGTTCAACCATTGCCGCCCGACCCAGGGCCGGGCGGCGAGTCAAGGCAACTTCCGCTTATTTGCCCAGCGTCGCCGGAACCGGCGGTGCGAGCCGCGCCTTGTTCTTGTCCTGCATGCGGTCCATCACCGACTTGATCGCGGCATCGAGCTGCGTGTCACGGCCGCGATTGACTTCCAGCGGATCGAGTTCGACATCGATGTCGGGGGCAACGCCTTCGTTCTCCACGCGCCATTCCTTCTCCGGCGTGAAGAAGCGGAAGTACGGCACGGTGAGGTTGCCGCCGTCGATCAATGGCGGATTGGCGGCGATGCCGATCAGCCCGCCCCAGGTGCGCTTGCCGATCAGCGGTCCCAGGTTCATGCGCTTGAACGAGTACGGCAGGAAGTCACCGCCGGAGCCGGCGTCCTGGTCGATCAACATCGCCTTGGGGCCGTAGATCGCGCCACCGGGCGTTTCGAAAGTGAGGCCATCGCGATCCTTCCAGCCGGAAAGATAAGTGCGTGAGAGCACATCGGTGACATAGTTGGCCGCCTGTCCGCCGCTGTTGCGGCGGTCATCGACGATCACGCCTTCCTTGTCGACCTGGGCGAAGAACATGCGGTTGAAGTATTTGTAGCCATCGCCGCCGGTATCGGGCAGATAGACGTAGGCGACCTTGCCGCCGCTGGCCTTGTCGACGTACTGGCGGTTCTTCTCGATCCAGTACCACTGCCGCAATCCGCTTTCACTGGCGATGGGCTGGACGACAATGCTCTTGGCGCCCTTGCCGGTCGCGTCCGCGCCCACGGTGAGCGTGATCTGCTTGCCGACGGTGTTGTCGAGGAAGGCGTAGAGATTGTCCTTGCCCGTGACCGCACGGCCGTTGATGGCGAGCACATAGTCGCCCACCTTCACGCCAAGGCCGGCCACCGCCAGCGGTGCCTTGAGGAACGGGTTCCAGCGATCGCCGGCATGGATGGCCTTGATGCGATAGCGATCGTTCTCGACCGCGAAATCCGCGCCCAGCAGGCCAACGGCGGAGGGACGCTCGCGATGCACATCGCCGCCGCCAATGTTGTTGTGGCCGACCTGCAGCTCACCGATCATTTCGCGCAGCAGCTCGTTCAAATCCTCGCGGCGCTGCACATGCGACAGCAGCGGCAGATAGCGCGCGCGCACCGCATCCCAGTCGAGTCCGTGCAGATTGGCGTCGTAGAAGAATTCCTTCTCCATCCACCACGCTTCGTTGAAGATCTGCAGCCATTCCTGGCGCGGGTCCAGCGTCGCGCCGACTTGCGCGAGGTCGATGGGCTTGGCATCGAGCTTCTCATTCGCATCGGCGATTTCCAGCTTGCCGCGGTTGTATTGCAGGAGCAGTTTCTTGCCGTCGGCACTCAGGCTGAAATTCTGTACACCGGATTTGAGCGACTTCGGTTTGCGTTCCTCGAAATTGAAACGCACCAGTTCGGCATTGCCGCTGGACTCCGCTTCGGGCGGCTCGTTGGTCACGCCCGGTTGACGGCGTTCGAGATAGAACAGGCCGCCATCGGAAGCGACGGCGAGAGCATCGTAGTTGCGTTCCGCCACCGGCAGGGCGACCACGCGCTGCGCGAGACCGTCGAAATCGATGCGTACCGGCTTTGGCCCCTTGCTGGCGGCAGCGGCAGGCTTTGCTGCGTCCCCCGGCTTGGTTGCATCGGCTGCGGGCTTGGCGGCACTGCTTGCCGGTTTGGCGTCGTCCTTCGCGGAGGCGCTGTCGCCTTCCTTGTCGGCAGCTTTGTCGCCGTCTTTCTTGTCATCCTTCTTCTCGTCCTTCTTGTCCTCCTCGTCGCCGGTGCGCGGGGCCATCGGCGATTTGCCGTCGGCAGCCAGCACCAGCGCGTAGATGCCATCGCGCACCGGGCGCTCCTGCGAGGACATGTCGAGGCCGACCTGCGAAGGGCCGGCATTGATCGAGGCGGTGAAGTAGAGATAGTCCGCGCCGGCGAACACCGGATTGTCGGCGTGGGCCAGGCCGTCGGTCACCGTGGTGTTTTTACCGGTAGCGAATTCATGAATGCGGATGCGGTTCATATAGTTTTCGCCCGACACCGTATAGGCCAGCCAGCGGCTGTCCTGCGAGATCGAGATGGCAAAGTTGCCGCGGCGCTGGCGATTGTCGATCAGCTTGCTGGCACCGGTCGCGAGCGCGATGCTGTAAAGGTTGAGATGATTGTCCTGATAGACGATGGTCTTGCCGTCCGGCGTCCAGGCCAGCAGGTTGTAGTAGCTCTTGCCGAGATCGAAGCTCCTGCCCTTGTCGAGGCCGCCTTGGTCGCGGATCACCAGCGCGTGTTTCATGCCGGCGTCGGAAATGTAGGCCACCTGCTTGCCGTCCGGGCTCCACATTGCATCCTTCTCGCGCACGCCCGGCGTCTGCGTCAGATTGCGCACCGAGCCATCCTTCACCGGCACGGTAAAGATGTCGCCGCGCGCGCTCACCGCCACGCGCTTGCCGGTGGAGGAGAGCCGCGCCGAGGTCATCGCACCGGCTGCGTCTTTCCATTGTGGGCGAACCTGAACCGCCTGCGCCGCGAGCGACACGGGCAATTCGCGGCTGGCACCGCTGGCCAGGTCCAGCTCCTTGAGCCGTCCGCCAGCTTCGTATACCACCGTATTGCCGTAGATGCCGGCGCTTCTCACATCCCAGACTGTTTCCCTGGTCAGTTGCTTCAGTGTCTTGGCCTGTCCGTCGTAGCGGAACAGGTTGGCCGCGCCGTCGTTGCGGTCGGAAATGAACACGATGTCGTTACCGACCCATAGCGGGTTGCTGTCGCTGGCGTTGACGTGCGGAATCTTTTCCCAGGTGTTGGCGACGGGATCGATGATCCAGATCGGCGGCGTGCTGCCGCCGCGGTTTTGCCGCCAGCCGGCCGCGCCGCCGTGCGACATGCGATACGGACGATAGGCGAGGCGCTTGCCGTCTGGCGACCAGGCGCCTTCAACGGCCTGCGCTTCCATGATTTTCTTCTCGAAACCGCCATCGACCGATACTTCATAAAGCTGGTTGCTGCGGCCCAGCGCCACTTCGCGCGGCGAGGCGAAGATCACGCGCTTGCCGTCGTTGCTCCAGCCGTTGACCGTATCGACGCCGGGATGCCAGGTGAGGCGCTTCGGCTGGCCGCCGGTGACAGGCATCACGTACACATCGGTGTTGCCGTCATAGCGTGCGGAAAAAGCGATCCACTTGCCATCGGGCGAAAAGGAGGGACCGAATTCGTCGGCGGGATGAGCCGTCAGCCGCACCGGATTCTTGCCGTTGCGATCGGCGAGCCAGATGTCGCCTGCGTAGACGAAAGCAAGGTGATCACGCGAGATCGCGGGCTGGCGCAGCAGCAGCGTTTCGGCGCCCGACGTGGATTGCGCCGCGGCCGTCGTGGCCGAGGCGATCAGCGCGACCGCCAGCAAGCCGCGAAGTTGATTGAATCGATGCAACATCGTTTTCTCTCCCGTGAAATTCGGAACACCCGCACGTGACCGGCGGGCTGGCGAATGGCTGATAAAGTCAAAGCGTCATTCTGCCAAGGTTGGCGAGCCGCAGGCACCGGCGGTTACAGATCGGTACAAAACTTTCGGTGATCGAGAGCAGGCTGCCCAGAACAAAGAACAAAAACTCAAGCGCTGGCGCGGGTTTTCGGGCAAAAATGGTCTGGAAGGCTCGCCAGTGCTTGAGTTTCAAGAACTAAATAAAGCGATGTGTAGGGCGGCCTTGGCCGCCGCTTCGAGAGCGTGATGGCGGACATGGCCAATGGGCCACGCTGAGTCCGCCCTGCATTGTTTAGCAACACGCATCGTCATTCCCGGCTCCGCTGGATTCACGGAGCTCGAATGGCGAGGATTCACCTCTGGCACGAGTGCTATGGTGGTTCCGAAGATTGTTGGCGCACTACCATCGATACGTATACGTCGCACTCACAAACGTCACCCGCTGATTCGGCCTCAAGCCGACAGTGGCGTTGTCGGAATATACAAACGGTACGCCGTTGTAACCCCAGGTCCATTCGTCCAGCCGCGAGCGGTCGTGCACCAGCTCCACGCGCACACGCGAGCGCCGGTCCAGCGTGAGATCGCCGAATATCTTGAGGCGGGTATTACGATAGACCACATCGGGCAGGCCGCCGGATTGTGACAGGAAGGCGCGATTGTCGGCGCTGGCTTGCGCGTCGGTGCCAAGCTCGTAGCGATTGCGGTTGCGGGTCCACATAAGGTCGGCGCCCCAGCGCAATGCGGTGCTTGCCTCGGCGTTGAGCGCGAGGCCGGCGCTGTGGCTGCGATCCTTGAGATCGGCTAAGTAGCCGGATGCCTGGCTCACGTGCAGCGTCTGCTCGGTGAACGACGCCCAGGCAGAAAGCCGCGCGCGCGGGCCGAGTTGCACGCCGACATCCAGCGACGCCAGCCGCATGCCGGTATCGCGCAGGCCCTTCTCGCTGGGCGCGCTGAAACGGTCGCTGCCGTTTTCCAGTGCCACCTGCAGCGAGATGGCATCGTGCGGCGACCAGTCCGCCATCAGTTTTACCTTGTCGCGCTTGCGGTCGAGGAATATGAAGGGGAACGCCGCCGTGCGGTTGTAGATCGCCTCGTCGGACAGAGCGGTCACGCCGGTCAGCGGCAGCGCGTTGGGCCGGAGCCAGGTGCCGCCGTTGCGCTCGGCGTGCACGGTAATGAGGCTCGCGGAGAAATTGTCGGCGAACGGTTTGCGCAGCTCCGCACGCAGGCCGGTTTCCTTAGTCTCGCTGCGGAAGCCGGAGATGCCGCCGTTGCTGTCGGTGGCGGTGAGTTCGCCGCGATCCAGCGATTCGTAGTCGGCGCCGAGCGTCAGGCGATAACCCTGCGGCAGGCGCAGGCTGCCGTCGATCTTGGCGCGCAGGGTGGTGAGCGAGAAATTTCCATTGGTGAAGCGCGCACCGGCGGCGAGGCCGTAGTAATCCAGCGGTGTCTTGTCCTGCCGGTCTTCGTACTTCACGTTCGCAGTCAGCGTGAGATCGCGCGTGGGTCGCATCGTGAGGCCCAGTTGCGCCAGCGTGGTGTCCAGCACGCCGCCGAGATTGGTACGGCCGGGCGGCGCGTCGGCGAGCCCCATGCCGGCAAAGTCCTCGTGCTGCGTGGCATGTGTGTACGCAAAGCGGAAGGTCGCGCGCGTGTCGCGCGAAAAGGCGTAATTGCCGGTGAGCGAAAACTGGTGCGCGGCGTTGTCCGGCGGCAGGGCCAGCGGCAGTTGCAGGATGCTGCGCAAGCCATCGGTCAGCGCCACGCCGCCACCTGTGCCCATCGGCTGGCCCAGCGGATTGCTGAGGTTGCCGTTGATCGTCGGCGTGAGATTGCCGGCCTCGTTGCGATAGAAGCTGCCGTAGTAAGCAGCGGCGAACACCAGATCTTCACCGGCATAGTTGAGCTTGGCTTCAAGCTGGCGCGTGGTGGAATCGATCGGTTTGGGCAGCATCAACAGCGCCCATTGGTTGGCGCCTGCGGCGAGCGCGCTGCACACCGGCGCAGGCGCCAGCGTGGTCGGACAGGGGAAGCCGCGGCCGTAAAGGCGCGAGCCTTCGCGCGTTTCGTTTTTGAGTGATACGTCAAGACTCCACTCGCGCGAGAAACGCATCTCGCCGCCCAGCGTCATCATGCGACGCTCGGTGGAGAGATTGAGATCGCGGCCGGTGCCGGCATCGGGTAATCGTGTGACCGTTGGTGTCGTGCTGCCCGCGTTGACCAATCCCGTATTGATGCTGCGAATCTCGTTATGCACCAGGCCGCGATAGTCGGCATATAGCTTCCATTTGCCTTGCCGTTCCACGCGCGCCACCAGCTCGCGCGTGGCCAGGCCCAGGTCGAGCGCGGTCAATTGGGTCCAGGTGCCGGTGCTCGCATCGCGTTGCAGGAAATCGAGATCGAGTTTCAGCGCGCCATCACGTTCGCGCCAGTCGCGATATTGGCTGAATATCGAACGCTCGCCGTTGACGGCGTCCGCGCCGACGGTAACTGCGCTTGCATCCGGCGTGATCAGTTCGCGCACCGCTTCATTGGCAGCCTGCGACCACGCGCAAGCCGACTGCGTGGCCAGCGCCGCCATCACCATTCGCCGTATTGTTATCCGCCGCCTCACCGGAACCTCGTCTTCGGCGTCGGGTTGGTCGCGGCCGGGTTGTTGCTGCCGTGAATCTGCGTGTGGCAGTTCACGCAGCCGCGGCCCTGGGTAATGTTGACGCCGGAGCGGCCGTTGCTGGTGGGGCCGAGCAGAGCCGCGCCTTGTCCCTGGCCCATGAGTTGCGGAATCTGGCTGCCGTGCGGGGTGTGGCATTGGTGGCAGAGAAACGGCGGCCGCGCTTTCAGCATGTTCTCCGCGACAGTGCCGTGCGGGTTGTGGCAGTTGCCGCAGTCCTCCGCCACCGGCTGGTGCTGATGTACGAAGGGGCCGCGCTTTTCGGCGTGGCAGGTGTAACAGGTGTCGTTGACGCTATCGCGGCGCAGCAGCTTAGGCCCGGTGCCGCCATGCGGGCTGTGGCAGTCGGTGCAGCCCATCTTGCCTTCGGGAACCGGATGATGCGAGGGCTTGTTGAATTCGTTCCTCTGCTCCTTGTGGCAGGAAATGCAGACCTCCGGTTGCGTGCGACGGTCGCGCACCTTGTCGTGATTGGTGTGCACCTTGTGGCAATCGACGCACGCCACGTCCGCCGCCTGATGCGCACTGCCGTCCCAGTGCGAGCGCCTGGCGTCGCGTTCATGGCAGGCGAGGCAGGCGTAATTGCGCAGCGAAATGTCGAATCCCTTGCGTGCAGCGAACAATACATCGGGTGGCGGGCGCTTGGCCGTCGGGTTTGGCAGATCGTCCGGCGCATTGGCGTGCTGCCGGCTTTCGCCGTGACAAGCGGTGCAGTTGGGCGGCGTGCGCGCATCGGCGCGGGTGCCGTGCTTGGTCTGGCCGATGAGGAGGATGCTGGGGGAAGTGGTTTCGTCGTGACAGCGCGTGCAACGCGCGTCACCGCGCAGGACGAGGGCGGGACCGGGCTGGGTTTTCAGTGCAGGCGCCTGGGCAGGGGCATCGGCGGACGATTGTGCGAAGGCTGCGGGTGCGATCCAGATGAACAAGCCGAGAAGCAGGGCACCGTACAAATTGATGGAACGCTGGCTCAACACGGGTCTCCGCTGGAGTGGTGGATACAGTCTATACAAGTCTTTGGCTGATGTTGTCAGCGTCCGGTTTTAGACCGTACCGCAACTGGCACGCCGCAGGATTAACGCATTTAACAAAAACCGGCCAACGATTCGCGTGTAGTATTTTCGCCATGGCTAATTTCCAATCCCTATTTTTTTCCTCCGGCGCAAAGCGCTTTCGCCGCGTACCGCAACACGCTGTCTGCACCACAGTGGCAGCGCTGGCGGTCTTTGTGTTTTCGCTGACCCCGCTGGCTGCCAGGGCATTCCAGTCGGCGCCTGCGGAGGCAAAATCGGCGACGAAGTTTTCGTCGAAGGCTCGCATCGCCGTCGTTTCGGTACTTGGGTCCAAGGTGCAGAAAGTCGTGAGATCGCTTGAAGTGACGAGGGACGAAGACTTGTCCGGTGCGCAGGCGATGTCCGGCAGCGGCACCCGATCATCAAGAAGCGTTGATCTGGCGACCGCTTTCGGGCAGGCCAACCAGGATGGCTTCCCGTCCATGACCGCCTATCAGTCAGTCGATTGGCTGAACTCGAAAGCCATGGCAGCGGGCGTGGACCGGGCGATCGAAATTGAAATTGCCAAAGTCATTCGCCAAAGCCATGCCGACTCGACCATCAATTTCATCCTGCGCGGCAAAGCGGTTCTTGCTGAGGCCGCCGTTGGCCTGCCGGCGAAGGGTGCGCTGGAAAAGACCCGCGCCTTGCTGAAGCTGCTTGCCGAAGTCTCGCCCGCCGAGCGTTACATCATCGTCAGCCCTTATTCGCAGCGCGATCAAAGTGCCGGCGAGGAGGCGTACATGGCAGGCACCGGCTGGATCGTGAACAGGGGCCTCAACTTCTCGGCGACATCATTCGCGGACAATGCGCCGGATGGCATCGAAACGCGAATCGGGGCTTTCTTCTACGCACGTATTTCCGTGTTTGACGGCAAGACATTCGAATTGATCCTGTCCGAAGCGGTGACCAAAAATCAGTGGCTTTCCACGGCGACTGAAAACCGCGGTCTCGATCCCTGGGCAAGCACAGCCGAAGCCAGGCGCGAGGAGTTTCTTGCCGCGCACGTACGCGCCAACGCGCGGGCACTCGCGCGGCTTGTGTTGGGACAGGACCCGGATTTTGAAGTTGAAATTGGAAATGTGAAGCCGGTTGGGAGAGATGCAAAGAAATGACGGTGGCGCCAAAGCGGCAGTAGTGCTCAATGGGGTACTGCATTTGTAGAGAAACCTCTCAGCCGCTGCGTAGCGAAGTTGGCTAAATCACCAGTAGCTAGTCATTGCAATAATTCTTACCTCATCGACCTGACTCAATATGGACAATCCCACCTTCTGGAAATTAGTAGATCAGTCCCGTAACGCGGCTGACGGCGATGCGGAACAACAACTCGATGAGCTGGGTGCGTTGCTCGATGGACTTTCAGCCGACGACATCGCCGAATTTCATCACATCTTCTATTCGTACTTTCTGCAGTCGTACACATGGCCGCTCTGGGGCGCAGCCTACGTGATCGGCGGCGGCTGTTCGGATGACGGCTTCGATTACTTCCGTGGCTGGCTGATTTCGCGCGGAGAGAAAGTTTTCACCTCGGCGCTGGCTTCGCCGAACTCGCTCGCCGCCTCGATCAAGGAAGAGGATCAAGACGTCGATTGCCAGGTTGAAGGCTGGCAATCCGTTGCGGTCGATGCGTGGTGCCGCAAGACCGGCCAAAACTATTCGGCCTTCCCCCGGCGGCCATCCAGCTGGCCCGATGATCCCACGGGTGAAGAGTGGGGCGAGGACGATCTGGATCGGCTTTATCCGAAACTGAGCAAGCGATTCGGCTAAGTATTTAGCTTGCGGGCGCGGCCCCTTCTACGGGGTAAGAGCCAGCGGTGATGGGTTGAGCTCATTATTAAAACTCCAGCACTGGCGCGGCTTCACAGGCATTTTTTCTCGGAAACCCGCTCCAGTGCTGGAGTTTTATGCATTTGTCCCATGAAAAAAGCCCGCCCGGTTTCCCGGACGGGCTTTTTCGTTCGATGACTTTGTTGCTTAGAACTTGGCCTTGAACTGCACGCCGTAGGTGCGCGGTTCGTTGATGAAGCCGGTCAGGTTGTTGAAGTCGATACCGCCGACGACGCGAATCTGGTTGCCCATGTTGCGGACAAAGCCGGCCAGTTCGTACTTGCCGTAGTCCCAGTTGTAGCCGACGCGCATGCCGGTTTCGGTCAGCGCCTTGCCGGTGTATTCCTTGGAGTCATAGAGGAAGAAGGAAATCTTGCCGCGATGCGCCACGTCGCCGTAGACGAAGAATTCCGAGCTGCTGGTCATCTGGCGGATGTACTTCAGCGTCATGTTGAATACTTCCTTCGGTGCCTGCGGCAGTACGTTGCCGTTGATCGACACCGTACCCGGCAGTCGGCCTGCGCCATCGAGCACCGTGCAACCGCTGCCGCAAGGTGCGATCGACAATGCGCCGTCCTTGATCTTGGTGTCGTTGTAGCTGGCACCAACGGTGGCGAGCAGGTTGTCGGTGATGTAGGCCTCGAGATCCATTTCAAAGCCCTGGCCCTGCGCCTTGTTGGCGTTGATCAAGCGATTGAAGTTGGCGGTTCCGCCGACGGCGGTCAGCTGCAGGTCCTTCACGTCGAAGCGGAACACGTTGAAGCCGATGCGTGCGCGCTTGTTCCACAGGTCGCTCTTGATGCCGCCTTCATACGAGGTCACCGTTTCCGAGTTCGCCACCGACAGCGAATCGCCGAACAGCAGGCGGCCCTGGATGCTGGGCGCACGGAAGCCGCGGGCGACGCGGGCGTAGACGTTGGTGTCGGCGGTCAGTTGATAGGTGCCGGACAGATCGCCGCTGACATTGGACGCTGAAGTGTTTGTCGACAGACGGCCAATGAATGTCGGCGAGAACGGCGGGGCTTGCAGGCGATCGGCGAAGAAGTCCTTCTTGTCGTTGGTGTAACGCAGGCCGGCGCGCACGGTGAATTTGTCGCTGACCTTCTGGTTGACCGAGCCGAACAATGCGTAGGCCTTGTTCTCCTGGTTTTGCGTGGCGAAGCCGTTCTGCGTGTTGCCACCGATCGAGCTGTAGTTGAAGCTGTCGATCTTGATGTCTTCCTTGAAGTAGTAAAGACCCAGCAGCCACTTGGTCGGGCCCTTGGAGTTCGATTCCAGGCGGAACTCCTGCGACACCTGTTTGTGCTTGGGCAGGCCGTCGGCCGATTCGGCATCGAACGGAATCACGCCGGGACCGGAGGAGGGCAGGAACACGGCGCCGAAGCCACCGTCGATATCGCCGCGCGAGAACGACTTCACTTTTTCGTAGCCGGTGATCGAGTGCAGCGTGGTGCCGCCCAGATCCCACTTCAGGCGCATGCTGCCGCCGTAGTTGTCCAGCGTTTGCGAGTTGATGCCGTCAATGGAGATTTTCGATTCGTCGAATCCGGCCACCAGGTCGTTGGTGCCTTTCTTGATGATGTTGGCGCGGAACAGGCGGGCGCTGCCGTCGAGGTTGCGCATGTGCGCATTGAACAGGGCGCTGAAGGTTGCGTCCGGCTGATAAAGCAGTTGCACGCGCGCGGCACGGTCGTCGTAGCCTTCGAGTTTTTGCGTCTTGCCGGGCGCGTAGGTGTTGGTCACCCAGTTGTCGCGCACCTGCGACAACACCGACACGCGGGCTGCCCATTCCTTGTTGATCGGCAGGTTGAACGCGCCTTCGATATTGCTGGAGTGATAGGTGCCGTAAGTCGCGCTGACGTAGGCGTCCTGCTGCTGCGACGGCTTGACCGAATCGAACTTGACCACGCCGGCGGGTGTATTGCGGCCGAACAGCGTGCCTTGCGGGCCGCGCAGCACTTCGATCTGCGCGATATCGAATACCGGGAAGCCTTTCAGGATCGGGTTTTCCTGCACCACATCGTCATAGACCAGCGAAACCGGCTGCGAAGCGTTCAGGTCGAAGTCCGTATTGCCGTAGCCGCGGATATAGAAACGCGGGAAGGCGCGGCCGAACGAAGACTCGATATTCAGGCTGGGCACGCGCGCGGCCAGCATGCGGATGTCCTGGCCGCCGGAATTGATGATGTCCAGCTTTTCACCGCTCAGGGTGGAAATGGAAACCGGCACGTCCTTGATGTTTTCTTCGCGGCGCTCGGCCGTCACCACAATGGTTTCGAGCTTGCCGGCCTCGGTTTTGGCGGCGGGCTTGGTTTCCGCGGTTTGGGCAAACGCGGAAGGCGCTGCCATCGCAGCGGCGACGGACAATCCCAAGGCGAGCGAGCGTGGCGAACAGGCCACGGCGATAATTTTCTTTTTCATGGACAGACCCCTGATGGAATGAAGCTGTTGAACAAAGCGCCGATTGCGGGTACGGCTTATTGGCCTGTGGGCCATTTGGAGTTGCTTGCCGGTAGGTGGATTTTAGCGATTTGTTGCGGCGCGGAATGGCCTTGTAGCGAAATTGCAACAGATTCGGGTCTGGCTTGGTTTGCGAACTGACTTATTACTGTCATATCGTAATCAAGGGACAGGCGACCGCGCTTACATCTCCGGCAGGCCGAGAAATTTTTCCAGCAGCCTGCGCTTGTCCGCGCAACGTACCTCTTCCCAGCAGGTGCGATAGGTTTTCGCCAATTTGCCGTCAGCGAAGACACGGATTTCCCATGGGCGTTTTTGCATGACCGTGTGGACGTAGCTGGCGAAAGATTCGGCGAAATCGTCGCCTGGGTTGGTGGCAGCGTAAAGGGTGGGGAAGTTGGTTTTCATCAAGGCATCGTAAACATCGGGGATCTTGTATCCCGCAAGTTTTGCGCCGAAGTAGTATCTGACGTGAGGTCGATCGCGGAACCCCACACGATCATAACGACTGGCGTAAATGCCCGTCGCGGCATCGAGCTCCCATGAAAGCTGCGCGAATGGAAAACCTTCGGGCGTGGAGGGAGGTTTATCCCAGCGCGGATGTATCTTTTCTCCTATCGTCAGAATGTGACCGATCTCGTGCAGCAGGATGTAGCGAATCGCGTTTCGACGATTGTCGTTTGCCGGTGTTTCGATAACGGCCTCCAGCGAGAACGCAGGACTTTCCTTGAAAGGCGTGTTTTCCTTCCACGTGGCCCACGCATTGGCGGTGTAACGCGAAAGCACGCCGGCATCAAGTGCAATCCAGCCACTATCGCGCCGGAACCAACCGCCATCGATGTGGGCGGTCATGGCGGAGCCACCCAGGTCCTGCACAAAATAGATGCCTGCGAGTTTTGGTTCGATCAGCTTCAGAATCTGTGGCGGCAGATCGGCGGCGACCGCATGAACGTCGGCGAGAAAATCCGCGCTTATTTCAGCATGACGCGGGCGGTTGGGAATCGCGGTGGCGATGTTGTCCAGGTTGTGAAATACCAGCAGTTCATCAGGTGCAATGCCGATGCGCTGCGGAATCGGCTTCTTCATTGCCTCAGCCCAGAAGGCTCGCGACTTGACCGGACTTTTCGTCCGCTGCTCGGCCGCGCAGGCGGCATCGGATTCGCGGCAGGGCAGTACGAGTTGCGCGGCACTGGCGCATGTGGTCGCCAGCAAGGCGGCAGCCGGCAGCAAGCAAATCGCCGGCGTCTGTCGGGACAAGACAACTTTGAATGTTGAAGTCAAAAAGTGCGATCTCACGAAATGTGCGGTCAGGCAAGCGGGAGCATAGCTTTTTTGCAGCGGACTCATGCTCCTGCTGACAGATTCTGTCAGCAGCCGCTGATAGAATTCGTTCATGCCCATCCTGACATTTCCCGATAGTCCCTATCAGCTCAACCAGCCGTTCCCGCCCGCTGGCGACCAGCCCAAGGCGATCGAAAAACTGATCGAGGGCATCAACGACGGCTTGGCGTTCCAGACGCTGCTTGGTGTGACCGGTTCCGGAAAGACGTACACGATGGCCAATGTCATCGCGCGCATGGGCCGTCCGGCGCTGGTGATGGCGCCGAACAAGACGCTGGCCGCACAGCTCTACGCGGAAATGAAGGAGTTCTTCCCGGAAAACGCGGTCGAGTACTTCGTTTCCTATTACGACTACTACCAGCCGGAAGCGTACGTGCCGTCGCGCGATCTGTTCATCGAGAAGGATTCCTCGATCAACGAGCACATCGAGCAAATGCGGCTGTCGGCCACCAAGTCGCTGCTGGAGCGGCAGGACGCGATCATCGTCGCCACCGTGTCGTGCATCTACGGCATCGGCGATCCCTCGGACTACTATTCCATGCGCATGCTGGTGCGGCCGGGCGACAAGGTTTCGCAGCAGGACATGATCCGCCAACTCACGTCGATGCAGTACGCGCGCGCCGAACTGGATTTCAAGCGCGGCACGTTCCGCGTGCGCGGCGATTCGCTGGATGTGTATCCGGCGGAAAGTGCGGACGCCGCATTGCGCATCTCGATGTTCGACGACGAAGTTGACGGCCTCACGCTGTTTGATCCTTTGACCGGGCACACGATCCAGAAAGTGCCGCGCTTCACCGTCTATGCCAAGAGCCATTACGTGACGCCGCGGCAGACGGTGCTGAATGCGCTGGAAGGTATCAAGACCGAGCTTCGCGACCGTATCGATTTCTTCACCACCAACAACAAGCTGATCGAAGCGCAGCGCATTCAGCAGCGCACGACCTTCGATTTGGAAATGCTGAACGAAATCGGCTTCTGCAAGGGCATTGAAAATTATTCACGGCACTTGTCCGGTCGCAAGCCGGGCGAACCGCCACCGACACTGGTGGATTACCTGCCGAAGAACGCGCTGATGATCATCGACGAGAGTCATGTCACGGTGCCGCAGGTGGGCGGCATGTACAAGGGCGATCGGGCACGAAAGGAAAATCTGGTCGATTACGGATTCCGCTTGCCGTCGGCGATGGACAACCGGCCGCTGCGATTCGACGAATTCGAACGCATGATGCGCCAGACTGTGTTCGTGTCCGCTACGCCGGCAGATTACGAAGCGGAGCACACCGGGCAGGTGGTCGAGCAAGTAGTGCGTCCGACTGGCCTGGTCGATCCGGTGCTGCATGTGCGACCGGCCTCAACGCAGGTGGACGACCTGCTGTCTGAGGTAAACAAACGCATCGCCGCACAGGAGCGCGTGCTGGTCACTACGCTGACCAAGCGCATGGCCGAGGATCTGACTGACTATCTCGCTGAGCACGGTATCAAGGTGCGTTATCTGCATTCGGATATCGACACCGTGGAGCGGGTGGAAATCATTCGCGATCTGCGTGCAGGGCTATTCGACGTGTTGGTGGGTATCAACCTGCTGCGTGAAGGGCTGGACATTCCCGAAGTGTCGCTGGTGGCGATCCTCGATGCCGACAAGGAAGGTTTCCTGCGCGGCACGCGCTCATTGATCCAGACCATCGGCCGCGCAGCGCGACACCTCAACGGCACAGCGATTCTCTACGCCGACAAGGAAACCGATTCCATGCGTGCGGCCATTGGCGAAACCAATCGCCGCCGCGCCAAGCAGATCGCGTTCAATGAAGCCAACGGTATCGTGCCGAAGTCGGTGTCCAAGGGCATCAAGGACATGATCGACGGCGTTTACGATCTCGACGAGAAGCGCGAGGAAAAGAAAGCCGCGCAAGAGAAGAAGAAATACGACGTGCTGTCCGAGAAGCAGATGGAGACGGCGTTGAAGCGGCTGGAGCGTGAAATGATGGAAGCGGCGCGCAATCTCGAGTTCGAGAAGGCCGCAAAGTTGCGCGATGAACTGAAGGCGCTGCGCAACAAGCTGCTGGTGCTGGGCGGGTCGGCGGTCAACGAGTAGCTGGCCGCCGTTCCCAAGACCGGTTAGCGGCCGCTGGCTGCGGTACCCGCGCCCGAATTGTTTTGCATATTGGCAATCGAATCCTTGCTCACCGTGGTCACATCGGTGCGATCCTTCTTCGGCACATTGCTGCCGGTGGTGTAAACCTTCTCTTCACGCGGCGCCTCGGTGGCGGGCTCCATGGCGGCGCAGGCGGCGAGCAGGACGGTGAGCGAAATTGCAAAAACTTTTGTCTTCATGGCTTCCTTCAAGGTTGGAGTGACAGAACAGAATAGAATGATACTTGTTCGTCTCCAAAATGCTCCAGCAAAAAATGGCTTCCCAGGAAAAAATTCGCGTTCTCATGGTCTGCATGGGAAATATTTGCCGCTCTCCCACCGCCGAAGGCGTGCTGCGCGCGATGGTGGAACAAAGCCCGCTGGCGGGAAAGGTGGAAATCGATTCCGCCGGCACCACCGACTATCACACTGGTTCGCGACCCGATCCGCGCGCGATCAGGATTGCCGCGGCACGCGGTTACGATCTCGGCAAGATTCGCGCGCGCCAAGTGAAGGCGCAGGATTTTGAACGCTTTGACTACATCCTGGCGATGGACAACACCAACGTGCGGCACCTGCGCGAAACCTGGCCGGAATCAGCATCGGCGCGGGTGGAACGTTTGCTGGACTACGGCCGTACGCCGGCGAATCAGGAAGTGCCGGATCCTTATTACGGCAGCGAGCGCGACTTCGAGCACGCGCTGGACCTGATCGAGAACGGCTGCCGCGGCCTGCTGGAGTCGCTGACCACGCATTTCCCTGCTTCTCAAACCGCCGGTCGGGAGTAATCGTGGAGGGCATGCTGTCGATCGCGGCGTACATCAAGATTTTCGTCGCGATGATTGTGATCGTGAATCCGCTCGGCATCATTCCGGTGTTTGTAGCGATGACTGCGTCGAACAGCGAACTGCAGCGCAAGGCGATTGCCTATGGCGCCGCGATGACGGTGGCGGCGACGTTGCTGATTTCCGCGCTGCTGGGCGAACGGGTGCTGGAAGTGTTCGGCATCTCGCTTGCGAGCTTCAAGGTCGGTGGCGCAATTCTGATCATGCTGAATGCGATCTCGATGATGCAGGCGATGCCTTCACGCGAGAAGCAGACGCCCGAGGAAGCACTCGAAGCCGAAGACAAAGCCAGTATCGCAGTCGTGCCCTTGGGCATCCCGCTGCTGGCAGGACCGGGCGCCATGTCCACCATCATCATCTACGCCAGCGAAAAGAAAGCGGTGTGGCATTTGCTGACAGTGTGTTTGGTCAGTATCGGCGTGGCGCTGGTGACGTGGCTGGCACTGCGCGTCGCCACCCGCATCGGTGTACGCATGGGTACCACGACAGTCAATGTTGCTACGCGCATTATGGGTTTGCTGCTCGCGGCGCTGGCGGTGGAGATTTTTGCCGGCGGGATTGTTGAGCTGATTCCGGCGCTGGGCAAGCCGGATGTGTTTCGGTATGGGCATTAATATCCGTCGTGCCATTTTAGGCACCATGGCGGTTGCCGCTGTATCCATGGCGTTAGCTGATGAGCCGGCGGTCAAAGATAACGGCCAGCTAGTGTCGATTATCAATCTCATCGCGACACCTGAGCGTTATGACGGCAAGCTAGTGTTTCTCTCAGCCTACGCGACGGTGAGGTTTGAAGGCAACTCCCTCTGTATGACGCAGCAACCCGCGTCCGCCAGTGATTGCCTGTGGCTGGAATTCGACGACGGGCCTTACGAAACCGAGCAGGATTACCAGCGATATAAGCTCGCTGAAGCCAAGTGGAAAAAATACAATGGCAAGCGCATCAGCGTTCGGGGCATTTTCAATCGTGGAAACACAGGCCACTTCGGACTCTGGCCAGGCGCCATCGAGAAGATCGTTGATGTTTATCCGGAGTATTCTCTTCCCAAGGCACCTGCGTCCGCGAAGTCGGCTAAGAAAGCTAAACCCTAGTACTGGCGGGCATTTTCCGCCGAAAATGCCCTGAAACCCGCGCCAATACTAGAGTTTCAACTTCAAAACCCGCCCGTCGCCAACCATGCGTCCACCTGATCAAGCCGGTCATTTCCCCAGAACGGCTCGCCATCAACGATGATGTAAGGCGAACCGAACACACCTTTCGCCAGCGCCGCGTCAACTTCATTTTTTAACCGCTCTTTCACCGCCGGATCGGCCATCGCGGCCAGCGTGGCGTCACGATCTTCGCCAAGGGATGCGGCGATGTCGGCGACTTTTTCCGCTGAAGAGATGTCGATGCCGTGGCCGAAGTACGTCGCATAGCAGGCCGCGGCGAATTTGTGTGCCCTGACCGGGTCGCGATCATTGATCCAGTAGAAGGCGCGCGCCGCGTTCTGCGTGCCGATTGGGAAAGGATCGGGCTGTTTGTAGGGGATGTTGAGGAAGCGCGCGGTGCGGGAAAAATCGCGCACCGAGTAAGGCCCTTTCAGCGGAACGCCGACCAGCGGTGCGGTACCGGCCGCTTTGAACATCGGCCCGAGCAGCACGGGGCGCCAGTTCACGCGACGCTGGTGATGCGCGGCCAGGGCGTTGATGCGGGTGGAGGCGAGATAGCCGTAGGGCGAAGAAAAATCGAAGTAGAAATCGATGGCGGCTTTGTCGGTCATGGGGTCTCCTTTTTCACATCATATTCCAGCGCACCAAGAAAAAGCCCCGTTCAAATGAACGGGGCTTTTGTTTTGCATTTGCTGCTGACAGCGTCTACGGCGTCGGCTGTCCGGGTTGATCGCCGGGCTTGGTTTCGACAAATACCAGCGGCTCGGTCGCGGTGTCACGCTGGCGGCGAGGACGCGGCGTGCGTTGACGTGGTGCTTCTTCCTCGACTGGTTGGACGAACGTTTGCACCTTGTCGGCAGCAGTTTCGATGAACACCAGCGGCTCGCTTGCGGCTTCGGTTGAACGTGCGCGGCGGCGCGGTTCACGCGGCGTCGCAGGTTCGGCATCGCTGATTTGATCGACGGGTGCATAAGCGACCGGTGCTACATACACAGGTGCGATCGCGACTGGTGCAGCGGCAGGTGCCGCTACGTCCACGACAGGCGCGGGCACCGGTGCTGGTGTGACGTACAGCGGTGCTGGCTCTGCGGCCGCGATGGCTGGCGGCGGCACAGGAGTTTCGGCAACCGGTGCGGGCGTTGCTTGTACTGGCGCTGGAGCGGCCTCGACGTGCGTGGCTTGTTCAACAACCGTCGCAGCAACTGCTGCAGTCGCAACCGCTGCCGATGCCATGGCGGCATCATGCGCATGCGGTGCAGCAGCCTCTGCCGGCGCTACGTTGCTTACCGGCGCGGCATTGATGTCCAGCTGCGCTTGATTGTTGCCACCTTCAGCGCGCTCGCCACGGCCTTCGCGATCACGTCCGCGACCACCGCGACGACGACGACGGCCACGGCCTTCGCCTTCCTCGCCGGACTGCTCAACCGGGCGGCCTTCGAGAGCCGATTTGGGCGGCTGCTGATTGCGCGGTTTTTGTTGTGCGACTTCCGGTGCGCGTGCAGCTTGCTCGTTGCGCTGCTCGTTACGCGCTTCGCCCTGACGTTGCTCGCGCGGCTCATTCTGGCGGCGGTTGTCGTTGCGCTGTTCGCCTTGGCGCTCGCCGCGATCCTTGCCCTGTTGCTGGCCTTGCTGGTTGCGGTCCTTGCGCTCGCCGCCACGTTCGTTGCGGTCATTGCGCTTGTTGCGGTCGCCATCGCGTCCGCCACGCCCGCCACGGTCATTGCGATCGTTGCGTCCATCGCGGCCGTCCTTGCGCGCTGGGCGCGATTCAGCAATCGGCTGCGGCGCGGGCGCCGGAGCGGAACTGAACAGGCTGGTGAAGCGTTTCCACAGAGATGGTGCGGGAGTCTGCGCGGCAGCCGGTTGCGGCACGGCGGTGCGCTCGCGCTGCGGGACGGGGTCAGCAGCGATTGGCGCAGGCTGTGCAGGCGTGATGCCCTTGACCAGCGGTTCCGGACGCGCGGGCTTGGCTTCGGCTTCGGCCGCCTTGGCAGCAACTTCTTCCACCGGTCGATTGACCATCTCGTAGCTGGGTTTGACCAGATCGATCTTTTCCGAATCGGTGCGCAGACGCTCGATTTCGTAGTTCGGCGTTTCCAGATGGATGTTCGGGATCAACAGCACGTTGACCTTGAATCGGGTCTCGATCTTGTGGATGTCCTGGCGTTTTTCGTTCAGCAGGAAGGTCGCGACATCGACCGGCACCTGGGCGTGAACTGCGCCGGTGCTTTCCTTCATTGCTTCTTCCTGGATGATGCGCAGGATGTGCAATGCGGAGGACGCCGTATCGCGGATGTGGCCCAAACCATGGCAGCGCGGGCAGGGAATATATGACGATTCGGACAGGGCCGGCTGCAGGCGCTGGCGCGAGAGTTCCAGCAGGCCGAAGCGCGAGATCTTGCCAGTCTGCACGCGGGCGCGATCATGATGCAGTGCGTCGCGCAAACGGTTTTCCACTTCGCGTTGATTTTTGCCCGACTCCATGTCGATGAAGTCGATCACGACCAGGCCGCCTAAGTCACGCAGACGCAACTGGCGGGCGATTTCGTCGGCCGCCTCGCAGTTGGTGCGGAAGGCGGTTTCCTCGATGTCGTGGCCCTTGGTGGCGCGCGCCGAGTTGACGTCGATCGATACCAATGCTTCGGTGTGGTCGATGATGATGGCGCCGCCGGAGGGCAGGGTCACATCGCGGCGATACGCGGTTTCAATTTGATGTTCGATCTGGAAGCGCGAGAACAGCGGTACATCGTCGTGATACAGCTTGACCTTGTTGACGTTGGCCGGCATCACCGTCGACATGAACGATTGCGCCTGCTCGAAAATTTCCTGCGTGTCGATGAGGATTTCGCCGATGTCGGGCTGGAACAGGTCCCGGATGGCGCGAACAACGAGACTCGATTCCAGGTAAATCAGTTCGGGGCCTTTGACTTCCTTCGCGGCGCCGGCGATGGCTTCCCAAAGCTGGATCAGGTAGTTCATGTCCCACTTGAGCTCTTCCGCAGTGCGGCCGATGCCGGCGGTGCGGGCGATGACGCTCATGCCTTCGGGGATTTCCAGCTGGTCCAGCGTTTCGCGCAGTTCGGCGCGGTCTTCACCTTCGATGCGGCGCGAGACCCCGCCACCGCGCGGGTTGTTCGGCATCAGCACCAGATAGCGACCGGCCAGCGAGATATAGGTGGTCAGCGCAGCGCCTTTGTTACCGCGCTCGTCCTTTTCGACTTGCACCAGGATTTCCTGGCCGACTTTCAGGTTCTGCGCGATCTTGGCGCGGGTGCCTTCGCCGGTTTCGCCGGCGACATATTCGCGGGTCAATTCCTTGAACGGCAGGAAGCCGTGGCGCTCGGCACCGTAATCGACAAATACCGCTTCAAGAGAGGGCTCGACACGGGTGACGACGGCTTTGTAGATATTGCTTTTCTTCTGTTCCTGACCGGCGTGTTCGATATCGAGGTCGATGAGTTTCTGTCCATCGACGATGGCGACGCGGAGTTCCTCAGCTTGCGTCGCATTGAATAGCATGCGTTTCATAGTTCATCCTTCCCGCGCTTATTTCAGCGGCAGGCGGGTGAAGCGAACACGGCATGGCGCGCCAGGCGGCGCGCGCAGTCAGGCGATTACGTCCGGATCACGGCACAAGCGGACTCGGCAGACCGGATCGAAGGATCGGGTCTGGACATCTTTTGACGATGATGGAGTCCGGTTTGCATGAGCGGTGCGACTGTCGTTGACTGTTTTTCTGAACCGGTTGAATTCCGGTCTTGTTGCCTTTGTGTGATTCGGCGCGATCAATGCGCGAAACCACCGCTTGTTCATCTTCACGCCACCCGATGCTGCTATCCGCTTCGCGGACGGTGCGCGTAAATCGTTTAGTATCGCTACTTGTTCGGCGCAGCCTGACTGGTGCCGGCGGTGAGCAAAAACGACCGCCCGTTTTCCGTTTGGCGGCGGCGATCAACAGACACTGGCAGTAGGTTTCGTAAACTGCGCGGGAAGGTGATGCGTCCGGCGTCAACGGTGACTTGTTGCGGAGCCGGCCCGTTGCGGCGCTCGGCGGTGTGGGTTTGGTGGGTTTGATTCATGCACCAAGGCACCTGCACGAAACACGGCTTTGGAACCGGGACTCGCTTCAAAATCAACGAGATATGATTGTAACTTAACATGCCAGTCCACGGCAAAAAATCTCACGAAGCGGCACAAAGTCCCGTCGAATCAATGGCCAAGGCGGTCACCTACCAGACCGTGGACGACAGCTCCGCCGGCCAGCGGCTGGACAATTTCCTGCTGAATCATCTTAAAGGCGTACCCAAAAGCCACGTTTACCGCATCGTCCGCTCGGGCGAAGTGCGGGTAAACAAGGGGCGTGCGGACGTGGCCTACCGGCTGGAACTGGAGGATGTGGTGCGCATTCCGCCAGTCCGGATTGCAGAAAAAAAGCCAAACCCCAGCATGGACGAGGCTTCCAAGGCATTTTCGGCTGGAAACCCAGATCTGACGCGGGGTTTGTCTTTGGACATCCTGTTCGAGGACGAGGCGCTGCTGGCGATCAACAAGCCAGCCGGCATGGCGGTACACGGTGGCAGCGGCATAAGCTTCGGGGTAATCGAAGGGCTGCGAGCATTGCGACCGGAAGCCAAGTTTCTGGAGCTGGTGCATCGCATCGACCGCGAAACATCGGGCATTTTGTTGATCGCCAAGAAACGCAGCGCGCTGACCGCAATGCACGCGATGCTGCGCGGCGATACCGGCGATGCGATCGACAAACATTACTACGCGATGGTCAAGGGCAACTGGCCCGATCCGCGACGGCACATCCGCACCAAGCTGACCAAATACGTGACGGCGTCGGGCGAGCGCCGTGTGTCAGCGGATGAAGACGACGGACAGGAATCGCACACCATTGTCACGCGTGTTGAGCAATTGCCGGGCGCGACGCTACTCGATTGCGAAATCAAGACAGGCCGCACACACCAGATCCGCGTGCACCTTTCCACGTTGGGATTTCCCATCATCGGCGACGACAAATACGGCGATTTCGCGCTCAACAAGCATGTGGCGGCGGCAAAAAACGGCGGATTGAAACGCATGTTCCTGCACGCGCGGCTGATGTCGTTTGCACATCCGCTGAAAGGCAATAAGATGACGATCGAAGCGCCGTTGCCGAAGGATCTCACCCGTTTTATCGATCACCTGAGAAAAACCTGATGGCGCATCGTTTTGACCTGATCATTTTCGACTGGGATGGCACGGTGATGGATTCGACCGGTCTGATCGCCGATTGCATCCAGCTTGCTGCGCGCGAGATGGCGCTTCCGGTGCCGTCGCTCGACACTGCGAAGTCGATCATCGGGCTGGGCATCAATGATTCGGTGAAGCGCTTGTTTCCGCAGTTATCCCCTGCAGAACAGACCCAATATGCGTTGACCTACAGAAAGCACTTTGTCGCCCGCGATCACGAAGCGCCACTCTATGCCGGCATCCGGGAGTTACTCACCGAGCTAGCGGCGCCTGAGCGATTTCTTGCCGTGGCTACCGGTAAGCCGCGTGCAGGATTGGAGCGCGCCTTCGGCCACACCGGCATCAAGCCGCACTTCCACTATTCGCGTTGTGCCGATGAAGGCTTCCCCAAGCCGCACCCGGACATGCTGTTGAAACTGATGGAATTCACCTCGGTTGCGCCTGAGCGAACGTTGATGATCGGCGACACCACACATGATCTCGAGTTGGCGCACAACGCCGGTGTGCATGCCGTCGGCGTCACTTATGGCGCGCATCGACGCGAACATCTTGAGTCGCACCCTGCCGAGACGGTGGTGGATAGCGTGGCGGAGTTGACTACATGGCTGACGAACCACGCGTAGTGCATGGCTGACGAACCACGCGTAGTGCTGATCCGGCGCGTTTGCCGGCGAGACCAGTTGGTCGATGGTGGGCACGCCGTTACCTTCAGCATCAGTCGGCCAGGGCGGGCGTTGCCGGCTTTCGCAGTTGCCTACGACGAATCCGTTCACGCTTTCGTCAATATCTGCCCGCATCGCGGTACACCATTGGACTGGCAGCCCGGCGAGGTGTTTGATGAATCTGGCTTATACTTAATTTGTGCAACACATGGTGCATTGTTCGAGCCGGACTCCGGGCGTTGCATCGCCGGTCCTTGCCAGGGTGCCCATCTGCAGCGAATTCCGGTCGAAGTGGTTGACGATCACGTCGTCCTGAAACACGATGTGCTGGGAGATTACGCGGATCGGTAGCCGGCGCTTGCAGGATCACTGCGCACCGTGGCGTCGTTGTGGAACAGCGCACCAAGAATACGGGATGGGTCGAGGTCAGTGCAGAATCTGGAGACGGACAAAAAGGCGCAATATCAGGCCGGCACAGACGCCCCGGAGCATGTTGCCGACATACGGCCGCGCGTCAATGCCGCCGCCGGATCGGACACCATCCCGGTAAAGTCTTCGCAGTTCTCAAGTATCAAGCTGCGCATCGTTGCCGGTTTTGCCGTGATGACGCTGGCGGTTGCTTTGATGATCGTGGCGATTGCAACGCGATTGTCCGGCGACGCCGGGATTCCGGCGGACATGGCAGACCGTATCCGCGACCAGCTTCTTTGGTGGGGCTTCGGGGCCGTGGTGCTCGCCGCTTTGATCGGCGCGCTGGTTGCCCGCCATGTCGGCGAGCCGATCCGTCGCCTTACCGAAGATCTTGAAAAACAGGATTTCCGCGATTTTTCGGACGCCGATCGCGGGGGGGGCTACGCCGAACTCGATCAGCTGCGCTCGACCATGCGCAGGTTGTCCGAATCAGTGCGGCTTCGCGAGAGCGAACTTTCCGAAAGCGAGCGCAAATTCCGCGAGGCCTTTGATCTGGTGGGAGTTGGCTTGACGCAAGTGAATGCGGAAGGCCGTTTCACACTGGTCAATCGACGTTTTTGCGAAATGCTGGGTTATACACGCGAGGAGCTGATCGGCAGGCGATTTGTCGATGTCACGCATCCCGACGATCGTGAAGAAGATGAGGCGCTGATACGCAATACGGTGGAGAAACAGATCTCAGTGCCGATTGCCAAAGAGAAGCGCTACATGCGCAAGGATGGTTCGTCAATCTGGGCGCAGCGTTCCGGCGTGGTGATTCGCGATGCGGCCGGCAAACCCCAATATGCACTGGGTTCCATCGAGGATATCTCGCAATATCGCGCATCGCAGGAAACGTTGCAGGCGTTGAACGAATCGTTGCGAGCCATTGTGGAGACTTCGCCGCTCGCCATCTACTCGGTGACGCCGCAGGGCGTGGTAACGCTGTGGAATCCGGCGGCAGAGCAGTTGTTCGGACTTGTGCAATCGGATGTGCTGGGTCAGCCGTCGCCATTGCTGGCCGGCCATCAAGAGTTCATGCTGGCGCAACGCGCACTGGTTCTGTCGGGCGAGGTGTTATACGACCGCGAATTGACGTGGATGCGGCCGGATGGTGAGGCACGCGAATTGAGCCTGTCGTTGGCGCCGCTGCGTGGGCGCGATGGTGCGGTGGTGGGGATACTGGTAACGGCAAGCGATATCACCAAAATAAAACACACCTCGCGCGCGCTGGATCAACAGCTCCACTTCACTCAGGAGTTGCTCGAGGTAATGCCGTCGCCGATTTTCTATCGCCGTGCCGAAGGCGCTTATCTTGGCTTCAATCGCGCATGGGAGCTGTTTTTCGCCCGCCGCCGCGAAGATTGGATTGGCAAGCGTCCCGAGGATTTGTTGCGTCCGGAGCTGGTGCCGCAGGCATACAAGGAAGACCGCGAAGTCATGCTTACGGGAAATACGGCCGTGGCGGAAGCGGTGGTGCTGGACGGGCGCGGTATCAGCCGCCATGTGGTGCGGCATATCAGCCGCTTCACCGATTCGGATGGTCAACCGGCAGGCATTATCGGTGTGCTGACCGATATCACCGATTTCAAGCAGGTGTCGCAGGCGCTGGAAGCCTCGGAGGGCAGGTTCAAGGCGCTTACCGAGAGCGCGATGGATATCGTGACGGTGTTGGATGCTGAGGGCATCATTCGCTACCAGAGCCCTTCGGTGAAGCATCTGCTGGGTCATGATCCCGGCGCCATGCTGGGCAGGAATCAGTTCGATCTGGTGCATCGGGACGATGCAGAGCCCATGCGTGACATGTTCCGTGAATTGTTGGTACGAGGCGAGATGGAGCGCGCCATCGAGTTTCGTGTCATGAATAGCATGGGCGAATGGCGTACTCTGGAAGCGATCGGCAAGAACTGCCTGTCGATTCCCGAAGTGCGCGGCATTATTGTCAATACGCGCGATGTGACCGACCGCAAGAACATTCAGGAGCGCATACAGCATCTGGCATTCCACGATGCATTGACGGGTTTGCCTAATCGTTCATTGATGCAGGATCGTGTGTCGCAGGCGATCGGCCGCGCGGAGCGATCCACCAAGCGTTTCGCGATGATGTTCATCGACATCGACAATTTCAAGAATATCAACGATACGCTTGGGCATGATGTTGGCGATGAGTTATTAAGGCAAGTCGCAGCGCGCCTGAGTGATTCGGTGCGCACTCACGATACGATTGCGCGACAAGGGGGCGATGAATTCATCGTGCTGCTGGACCAGCTTGAAGGCCATCAAGGCGCGACACGGGTGGCGCAGAAAATTCTCGACGCCCTGCGTCAGCCGTTTCAAGTGGGTGGTTCCGATCAACATGTGTCCGGTTCCATCGGCATTGCGCTGTATCCGGACGATGGCCGCGATGCGCCGACGCTGTTGAAGAACGCCGATACCGCCATGTTCCACGGCAAGGGATTGGGCAAAAACACCTATCAGTTCTTCACGCCGCAGATGAATATCGCGGTGAAGCGTCGCGCGGCGATGGAGTCGAGTTTGCGTGCCGCCGTAAAGAACGGCGATTTCACGCTGGTTTATCAACCGCAGGTTGATCTCAACACGGGTGAAATCGTCGCGCTGGAAGCGCTGGTGCGCTGGGTGTCGGAAGATAGTGGCACCATGATGCCGGGCGAATTTATTCCGCTGGCCGAAGAAACCGGATTGATAAGTGACATCGGCAAATGGGTGCTTGAAGAAGCGTGCCGGCAAGCCGTTGCGTGGCAGGCGGCAGGTTATCCGCGTCGTCGCATGGCGATCAATCTGTCCGCGCGACAGCTGGCAGACAAGGGTTTCGTTGAACAACTGACGGCGATTCTCGCCAAGACCGGATTGGAAGCGGGTTCGCTGGAGCTGGAAATCACCGAGAGCCAGGTGATGCGCCAGGGAGAAGGCAGCGTCATGCTGCTCAACGAAATCGCCAGCATGGGCATACATTTGGCGGTCGATGATTTCGGCACAGGCTATTCAAGCTTGTCATACCTGAAGCGCTTGCCGATCGGTAAATTGAAGATCGACCAGAGCTTCGTGCGCGATATCACGGTCGATCCGAACGACACCGCAATCGTGGTGGCCATCATCAATATGGCGAAGAGTTTGGACTTGGACATCATTGCCGAGGGCATCGAAACGGCGGGCCAGTTAACGTTGCTGCGGGCCAAGGGCTGCAGCGTCGGCCAGGGTTTCTATTTCAGCGTGCCCATGTCGGCAGATGATTTGGCGCCGATTTTGGCGAAAAAGTCGATATTCGAGCAGCCGGCGGCGATTCACACCGCCTGACCCGTCTTGCTTGTTCTATCACTGCTCACGCAAGAAACATGAAAAGCGCGGGTACCTTCTGCAAGGCAGGCGTCTGTTTTTGCCATTCCGAGACTTTCTGCATACGTATGGTTTGTCCCGTACCGGTCAGGTCACAGGCGACACATAACCTGGTTTCCCGTGAAAGTGTGGTGATCAAATCGTTTAGCAGCGGTTGATTGCGGTAGGGCGTCTCGATGAAAATCTGCGTCATGCGCCGCTGGCGGGATTCGCGTTCCAGCTCCTGAATTACCTTGAAGCGCAGGGTTTTCTCCTGCGGTAGATAACCGTGAAAGGCAAACCGCTGCCCATTTAGTCCGGATGCCATCAAGCCGAGGAGGATGGACGATGGGCCGACCAAGGGCATTACGGCGATATTGCTTCGATGCGCGAGGGCTACCAGATCCGCGCCCGGATCGGCTACGCCCGGGGCCCCGGCTTCAGACACCAGTCCGACATCGTGCCCGGCACGCAAAGGCGCCAGCAACGTTTCTAGCTCATTGGCGGGAGTGCGTTCATTCAATTCCGCGATGCTGACTTCCTGCAGAGGGCGCGAAATGCCGAGCAACTTCAAAAATGCGCGCGCCGATTTGGCGTTTTCGGCAACGTAGTGATCCAACCTTAGCGCGGTGCCGATTACGTCGGTCGGCAGGATTGCCGCCGGTGCAAACGGATCCGATAGATTGGTCGGGATCAGATACAGTGTTCCACGGCTCATGCCAGCACCGATACGCCTTCGTTACGCAGCATTTCTCCCAGGGCAATCAGCGGCAACCCGATTAGTGCCGAGGGATCATCGCTATGGACAGCGGCAATCAAGGCGATACCCAAGCCTTCCGATTTCGCACTGCCGGCGCAGTCCAGCGCGTTTTCCTTTTGCAGATATTGCTCGATTTCGTTGTCGGTAAAATCGCGAAACCGCACACTTGTGGGAACGACGCGCGCCTGAACGCGTGCCGAATCGGCATCAATGACCGCCAGCCCGCTGTGAAATATCAGCGATTGTCCCCGCATCATTTTCAGTTGTTCGCGTGCGTGGTCAATCTGGCCCGGCTTGCCGATTGCCAGTCCATTCAGATCGGCAACTTGATCGGAGCCGATGATCAAGGCCCCGGGATGGCTATGTTTGAGACTGGTTGCCTTGGCGATGGATAGTCGCAATGCTGTTTCGGCCGGCTTTTCCTCACCTAGAGGTGTTTCGTCGGTGTTGGGTCTTGCTGCCTCGAAAGGTAGTAGTAGCCGCGACAGCAGTTCCGCGCGGTAACGCGAAGTTGAGGCAAGGACAATTTTCTTCTTCAAAATCAATCACTTTTTGACTTTTTACGATCAAAATCATATCATGCGGCCTGTTTTGCTGGCCGAATTGATATGTCAGAGACCATACAAATTGATCGTTTTACCCGCCTGAAGCAGACCGTTTCGGGGAGTTTTTCGCCCGGACAATTGCCTCGACTGGCCGAATATCTGGCCGGGCGGGAGGGCGAGATCAGCTATTTCATGAGCGGGCAGCTGACTTCCGATGCGGCGGGTAGCCAAAAAAGAAGTGTTAAGTGTATAATTTCTGGTTGGTTTTTATTGTTTGATCCAGTGACCTTGCAACCGTCGCGGCATGATTTGGCGATCGAAAGCAGGTTGATTCTGGTGCGCGACGAGAATGAGTTGCCGCCGCTTGAGTTGGAATTGGACGATGAAGACTATGTTGTTTGCGGTGCTGAGATGGATGTACTGGCGACCGTCGAGGAGGAGGTTCTGCTCGATTTGCCCGCCGCACAGGCGGTTGGAATGACGTCTCCCGGTAGGGAACCGGCAAAACAGGTGGCGCCGGCGATGGTCCCCGGCAAGAAAATTTCCCCCTTCGCCAAGTTGGCGGAGTTGAAAAAGAAGTAAACGGATTCGAAGTATTTTGATTAAGGAGAAACATCATGGCAGTCCAACAGAACAAGAAATCCCCGTCGAAGCGCGGTATGCATCGCGCGCACGACTTTCTGACCAACCCACCGCTGGCTGTTGAGCCGACCACGGGCGAAACGCATCTGCGTCATCACATCAGCCCGACCGGTTACTACCGCGGCAAGAAGGTCGTCAAGACCAAGTCTGACGAATAATTCGCTGCAATAATCCAGCGAAAATAAGAAGGTAAACTGCAAGAAAAGTCCTAGGAGGGGACTTTTCTAAAATATGCAGATAACCATTGCGATTGATGCGATGGGCGGTGACCACGGCCCATCAGCAACCATTCCGGCAGCACTGCAATTTCTCGGTCGGTCGAATGACTGCCGGGTTTTGCTCGTCGGTAAACCGGATGCCATTCGGGCAGAACTGAATCGCGCGCCTGCCGATATCGCGGTGCGTGATAGCGCTCGTCTGAAAATCGTCGAGGCCACGGAAGTTGTCGGTATGGACGAGGATATTCGCTCGGCGATTCGCAACAAGAAAAACTCCTCGATGCGCATTGCCATTGACTTGGTGAAGTCGGGCGAAGCCGATGCCTGCGTTTCCGCTGGCAATACCGGCGCGTTGATGGGCACCGCAAAGTTTGTGCTCAAGACCTTGCCGGGAATTGATCGGCCCGCGATTTGTGCAGCGTTGCCGACGCGAAATGGGGTTGTCTACACATTGGATCTCGGCGCGAACGCGGAATGCACACCGGAGCATTTGCTGCAATTCGCCATCATGGGTGCGATGCTTTGCACCGCCGTCGAGGGGAAAAAAAATCCCACGGTCGGGCTGCTCAATATCGGTTCCGAGGACATCAAGGGCAACGAAAGTGTCAAGGCGGCAGGAGAGTTGCTCAAGGCCAGTCACCTTAACTTCTTCGGCAACGTCGAAGGAACCGATATTTACAAAGGCACGACCGATGTGGTGGTGTGCGATGGTTTTGTCGGCAACGTGATGCTGAAAACCTCCGAAGGTATGGCCAAGATGATGGGCGACTTCTTGAAGGCGGAATACCAGAACGGTTGGTACAGCAAGCTGGCCGCGGCAGTCTCATTGCCTGTCATCAAACGATTCCGTCACCGCATGGATCATCGTCGTTTCAACGGTGCTGCGTTGCTGGGACTGAAGGGGGTTGTCGTCAAGAGCCACGGTTCGGCAGATGCGTTTTCCTTTTCTCATGCCCTTCAGCGTGCCGCAACCGAGGTCGAGCATGGGCTGTTGGGCTTGATCTCGACGGAAATCGAACAACTATATGCGGACGGTATGTTGACGCCGAAATCATCGCCTCTGCGGCGGGAAGACGAAGCAGCGTGATTTACACCAGGGTAGCCGGAACGGGCAGCTATCTTCCAGAGCGTGTCGTCACCAATGGCGATCTGGAAAAAATCGTCGATACCAACGACGAATGGATTGTGTCGCGCACCGGGATTCGTGAACGTCATTTTGCCGCCGATGATCAAAATGCCAGCGATCTGGCGGTCGAAGCCAGTAAGCGTGCAATGCAGGCCGCTCATGTGCACGCGGGCGAAATCGACTTGATTATCGTGGCGACTTCGACTCCCGACATGGTGTTTCCTTCCACCGCCTGCATCCTGCAAGACAAACTTGGCATCAAGCACAGCACTGCATTCGATATGCAGGCGGTTTGCGCCGGCTTTGTCTATGCGGTGGCCACGGCCGACAAATTCATCCGCAGTGGCTCGGCAAAATGCGCGCTGATTGTCGGCGCGGAAGTTTTTTCGCGCATCCTTAACTGGAAAGATCGTAGCACCTGCGTGTTGTTTGGCGATGGCGCTGGCGCGGTGGTGTTGAAGGCTTCCAATGTGCCGGGTATTTTGACGACGCACCTTCACACTGACGGCAGCTATCGGGACGTGTTGTGCACACCGGGTACGGTTGAAAACGGCGCGATCCGCGGCAGTCCGTTGTTGGCGATGGATGGAGGCACTGTCTACAAATTTGCTGTCAAAGCTTTCGAGGACGTTGCCTGGGAAGCGCTGAATGCGAATGGCATGCAGCCTTCGGAAATCGACTGGTTCATCTGTCATCAGGCGAATCGTCGCATCATCATGCACGCGGCAAAGAAATTGAATTTGCCGGATGAAAAGGTTGTGTTGACCGTCGATCGGCATGGAAATACGTCCGCAGCATCGATTCCGCTTGCATTGGACGTGACGGTACGCGATGGAAAAATCAAAGCGGGCGATAACGTATTGCTTGCTGCCTTGGGCGGCGGTTTTGCGTGGGGCGCTGCGTTGCTTAAGTGGTAATAGAAAATATGACCAAATTTGCCATTGTGTTTGCAGGTCAAGGATCACAGTCGGTCGGCATGATGTCCGGTTTCGGCGAAATGCCTGTCGTACAGCGCACCTTTGAGGAAGCCTCGGATATCCTCAAGGCCGATTTGTGGAAGATGATCGCCGAGGGGCCGGCGGAGATACAGAACCAGACCATAAATACACAGCCATTGATGCTGGTTGCCGGCGTGGCGACCTATCGCGCCTGGCAGGAGAGAGGTGGAACGGCGGCGGCTTTTTTTGCCGGTCACAGTCTCGGCGAATACACTGCATTGGTGGCTGCAGGCGCACTGAGCTTCGCGGATGCAGTGCCCTTGGTCAGGTTTCGCGCCCAGTCGATGCAGGATGCGGTGCCCGAAGGCATTGGCGGTATTGCGGCGGTGCTGGGGTTGGAAGTGGATCAGATTCGCGCGGTGTGCTCGGAAGCCGCGCGGGGCGAAGTGCTCGAAGCTGTCAACCTGAATTCGCCGGGGCAGATTGTCATCGCCGGGCACAAGACAGCGGTCGAGCGCGGCATGGCGTTGGCGAAAGAGCGTGGTGCAAAACGTGCCATCCTGCTACCGATGAGTGTTCCATCCCACTGTGCTTTGATGAAACCGGCGGCTGAAAAATTGCAGACTTATTTGCAAGGCGTGGCTTGCAACGTTCCCGTAGTTCCCGTGATTCAGAATGCCGATGTGAAAGCGTTTGCCACCGAAATTGAAATCAAGCAGGCGTTGTTCGAACAACTTTTCCGGCCGGTGCGCTGGATTGAGACCGTGCAGGCGCTGGCAAATCAGGGTGTGACGGCCGTAGTCGAGTGCGTGCCAGGCAAAGTGCTGACTGGCCTGAACAAGCGAATCGATGGCAACTTGAACTGTCTTGCCGCTACCGATACCGCATCGCTGGTGGCTGCAATTGAAGCAACAAGCTGATTTCCGATACGGAGCCGAATGATGAAACCACTGGAAGGTCAAGTCGCACTGGTGACCGGTGCCTCGCGCGGGATTGGCGCAGCAATTTTGCATTCGCTGGCGCATGCGGGTGCGAAAGTAGTTGGTACTGCTACCACCGGGGATGGGGCGGCGGCAATTCAGAAACGGATTTATGACGCCGGCTGGCAAGGTGCGGGAATGTCGTTGAATGTCACTGACGCTGTTCGTTGTGATGCCTTGATCAAGGAGGTGGAAGAGAAGTTTGGCGCCGTGTCCATCCTGGTCAACAACGCGGGGATTACTCGCGATACGTTGATGATGCGGATGAAAGATGAAGACTGGCAGGATGTCATCGATACCGACCTGACTTCGGTTTTTCGCCTGTCGCGTGCCGTGATCAAGGGCATGATGAAGGCGCGCGCCGGCCGTATCATCAATATCGGCTCGGTAGTTGGCTTCATGGGTAATCCCGGGCAGGTCAATTACGTCGCTGCCAAGGCGGGCATGGTGGGTTTCACCAAGGCGCTGGCGCGCGAAGTCGGCAGCCGCAATATCACCGTCAACTGTGTGGCACCCGGATTCATCGAAACCGACATGACCAAGGCGCTGGCGGAAGCCCAGGTCGCAAAATTGGTCGAAAACGTTCCGCTTGGCCGCCTTGGCCATGTCAACGATATCGCCGAGGCAGTTTTGTACCTGGCCTCACCCGGGGCATCGTATATCACCGGCAACACCATTCACGTCAATGGCGGCATGTTCATGGATTAGCAAGTGAATTGGGAACAAGCCGAAATGTTTGTGCCCAATTTGGTAAAATAAGGTTGTTTAACTTTTCACCCCCGTTGGAGGAAGCAGCAAATGGATAACATCGAAGCGCGCGTCAAGAAGATCGTGGCGGAACAACTCGGCGTGGCCGAGGCCGACATCAAGAACGATTCGTCGTTCGTCGAAGACTTGGGCGCGGACTCGCTCGATAACGTCGAGCTGGTCATGGCTCTCGAAGAAGAATTTGAAACCGAAATTCCCGACGAGGCTGCCGAAAAGATCACCAATGTGCAGCAAGCCGTTGACTACATCAACGCAAACCTCAAGAAGTAATTCGCCTCAAGCCTGGCCGTCGGTATCGTCCGGCGGCCGTTCTGCTTCCTTCATTTCTTTCCCTTAAGCCATGTCAAAAAGACGCGTCGTCATCACGGGTCTCGGTATTGTCTCGCCCGTCGGAAATGGAATTGCCCAAGCCTGGGATAACGTGATCAATGGTCGCGGCGGAATCGGCCCGATCACCCGTTTCGATGCCTCGGTGCTGCCAACCCGTTTTGCGGGTGAAGTCAAGGATTTCAAGCCGGAGGACTGGATGTCTGCCAAGGAAGTCCGGCGGATGGATACTTTCATTCACTACGGTCTTGCCGCAACCAAGATGGCGATCGACGATGCCGGGCTGGAAGTAACCGAAGCGAACGCGGAACGGATTGGCGTCAATGTGGGATCGGGCATCGGTGGCCTGCCGATGATCGAGGACAATATCCGCGAAATGATCGCGAAAGGGCCGCGCCGTATCTCGCCTTTTTTCGTGCCGGGTTCCATCGTCAACATGGTGGCCGGGATGATTTCGATTCATTTCGGCATCAAGGGGCCGAATGTGTCGATGGTGTCTGCCTGCACCACATCGACGCATTGTATTGGCGACGCCGCGCGCTTCATCGAATACGGCGACGCCGACGTGATGATTGCCGGCGGCTCCGAAGCAACGGTGTGCCTGTCCGGTATTGGCGGCTTTTGCTCAGTCAAGGCGCTATCCGAACGCAACGACTCACCCGAGACCGCCAGCCGTCCGTTCGATAAGGATCGCGATGGCTTCGTTCTCGGCGAAGGCGGCGGCATTCTTGTGCTGGAATCGCTGGAACACGCCAAGGCGCGCGGTGCACGTATTTACGGCGAATTGGCTGGGCTGGGCATGAGTGCCGACGCCAATCACATCACTGCGCCGAGCATGGACGGCCCGCGCCGCGGCATGTTGGCCGCGTTGAAGAACGGTCATGTCAACGCCGATGAGGTGCAATACATCAATGCGCATGGCACTTCCACGCCGCTGGGCGACAAGAATGAAACCGATGCCATGAAAGCGGCGTTTGGCGATCACGCCTACAAGATGGTGGTTAATTCCACCAAGTCGATGACCGGACACCTGCTGGGCGCGGCAGGTGGTATCGAGGCCGTGTTTACGACGCTGGCCGTGCATCACCAGATTTCGCCGCCGACCATCAATATTTTCAATCAGGATCCCGAGTGCGATCTCGACTACTGCGCCAATAGCGCGCGGGATATGAAGATCGATGTGGCGCTGTCCAATTCCTTCGGGTTTGGCGGCACCAATGGCACGCTGGTCATCAAGCGCTTTTCCTGATCGTTGCGCGGGCCGGTTGTGAAACGCCTGCTGCTTTGGTTGGTCGGTGCATTTCTGGTCGCCACAGTAGCGACCAGTGCATGGCTGTATTCGTTCGCACATGCCGCCTTGCCGCTGCCGCAAACGCCATTTGAATTCAATGTTCGTCCCGGTGCATCGCTGAAAGCCCTGTCGCGCCAGCTGGCCGATGCCGGTTTGCTGCCCGACGCGCAAACGCTTTGGCTGGTAGGGCGCCTGACCGATTCGACCGCCATACAGGCGGGTACCTACCGTCTTGAAAAGCCGGCGTCGCCGCTGGAAATCCTGCAAAAGCTGAAGGATGGTGACGTTGTGCCCATCACGATGACATTTGTAGAGGGCATCACCTTCGCCGAAATGCGCCGTCAGCTCGAAGGGGCTAAAGACATCAAGGTGACACTGAAAGGCCTATCCGATACGGAAGTGCTGGCCCGTGTCGGTGCGACCGAGAAGCACCCGGAGGGCCTCTTTTTTCCGGACACCTACCGTTTTTCTGCGGGTATCAGCGATCTTGAATTGCTTAAAAAGAGCTATCAAGCGATGCAGAGGAGGCTGGCTGACGCATGGTCGCAGCGCGACGCAGGCCTGCCGTATGCCAATCCCTACCAAGCCTTGATCATGGCTTCCATCATCGAGAAGGAAACCGGACGTGCCGATGAACGCCCGCTGATTGGCTCGGTATTCACCAACCGGCTGAAAATCCCGATGCGCCTGCAGACCGACCCCACGGTCATTTATGGCATGGGACGAAGTTACGATGGCAATATCCGCAAGCGCGACCTGACCACGGATACGCCGTACAACACTTACACCCGCGATGGGTTGCCGCCGACGCCGATTGCCATGCCGGGCTGGGGCTCGTTGCTGGCTGCGGTCAAGCCTGTGCAGTCCGACAAGCTATACTTTGTCGCCAAGGGGGATGGCAGTCACTATTTCTCCCGCTCGCTGGACGAGCACAATCGTGCCGTCGCCAAATATCAACTCGGCAGGTAGCAATCCGGGCATCGCATGAGAGGCAAATTCATCACCCTGGAAGGCATCGACGGAGCGGGCAAGTCTTCGCACCTGACGTTTATCGCCGATTGCGCCAAGCGGCGGGGTCATGAGGTGTTTACCACCCGCGAGCCTGGCGGCAATCCGCTGAGCGAATCGCTGCGGGACATGCTGTTGCACACGAAGATGCATGCCGACACCGAGGTGCTGCTGATGTTTGCTGCGCGTCGTGAACAGTTGCTGGAAACAATCCAGCCTTTGCTTGAGCGCGGCGTCTGGGTGATCTGCGATCGCTACACCGATTCGACCTATGCCTACCAATGCGGTGGTCGCGGCTTGCCGGAGCAGCGAATTGCCGTGCTGGAACAATGGGTGCACGGGCATCTGCAGCCTGACCTCACTTTTTTGTTCGATGCGCCGCTGCAGGTGGCTCGTGAGCGGCTGGAGAAAGGTACGGCCAATCCCGATAAATTCGAGCGTGAGCAAAACGAATTCTTTGCCCGCGTGCGGGACACCTATTTGCGTCGTGCGGGCGAATTTTCCCGGCGGATCAAGGTGATCGATTCGGCGCGCACGTTGACCGCGATTCAGGCTGATCTGGCGTCGTACATCGAGGCGCTGTGAGTATCGATATCCTGCCCTGGCATTTTGAAACGCTGCAGGATTTGCTGGCGCGTCGCGAGCGGTTGCCACATGCGTTGCTGATTCACGGTCGGCAAGGCATAGGCAAAGTCGAGTTCGCGCGCGCCATTGCCCAGTCGCTGTTATGCGAGGCGCCGGAACAGTCAATCGCCTGCGGCAAATGCCCAGCCTGTCACTGGTTCAGCGAATACAATCACCCGGATTTCCGCGAACTTCTGCCGGAAGCATTGGGTGAGGAGGACGCAGACGCCGAGGCTGCCGCTGACCCCGACGCCAAGGAGAAAAAGAAAAGCCGCGAAATCAAGATCGAGCAGGTGCGGGACATCGCCGATTTCATGACCCTGTCCACGCATCGCGACGGCTTCCGCGTGCTTCTGGTGCATCCTGCTGAAACAATGAACCTGGCGGCTGCCAATGCGTTACTGAAGACGCTGGAAGAGCCGCCGCCGCGCACCGCGATCCTGCTGGTGACCGACAGCATTGGCCGGCTGCTTGCCACCATCAAGAGCCGCTGCCAGCGTATTCTGGTGCCGGCGCCGGACGAAGCGACTGCGCTGGCCTGGCTGAACAGCCAGGGTGCCGCCGATGCTGAAATGGCGCTGGCAGCCGCAGGTGGTGCGCCGCTGGATGCGATTGCTTTCGCCGATGCCGATTACCAATCGCAGCGCCGCCAGTTTGTGCAGACCTTGGCCGATACCAATGCCGATTACCTCGCCACGGCGCAGGCGTTCGAAAAATCCGAGCTGGTCAATGTAGTTACCTGGCTGCAGACCTGGGTCAGCGATCTCGCGTTGTCGCGTCTCACGGGCCAGGTACGGCATCATCGCGATCAGAAGGCGGCAATTTCGCGACTGGCTACACGCCTGAGTTTGCCGGCGCTGTTCCGCTACGAATCGCAGCTGCGGCAGGCGCGGCGCAGCATTCATCACCCGCTCAATGCAAGACTTTTGCTGGAACAGTTGCTAATATCGTATGCACAGGCCATTCGTTAACAGCCAAAATTCATGAGTGCAGATACCGGTCCCGCCACCGTTACGCCGATCCGTCGTCCAGATGTGATTTCCCTGAATCTGAAGGGGAAGAGCTCGCTATATGCGGCGTGGATGCCTTTTCTCAAAGGCGGTGGCTTGTTCATGGAGTCGCGCCGTCCGCACAAGCTGGGTGATGAAGTCCTGTTGGTGCTGACGTTCCTGGATGAGTCGACCAAGATTCCCCTGGCCGGCACGGTGGCCTGGCTCAACCCGCCGCACGCCCAGGGCAACCGTCCTCAGGGTGTCGGTATCCGGTTGCCGGATACTGAAGTCGGCAAGGAATTGAAGAAAAAAATCGAAGGTATTCTGGCCCCGGTTGCCAAATCAGACCGGCCCACGCACACGCTTTAGCGCGCTGATCAGGCGCGATTTTCTTTTGCCACCCGGTCCAGCCATTTGGCGTTATCCGGGGTTTCCGCCGTGCGCAGTTTTTCGATCAGCCGATCGAGATCGCTGTCGACGTTGAGCGAATCGCGATGCATTTCGCGCAGGAAGCGCTCGTCGCGCGCGTGGTCAAGAAAGCCGATCAGATGGTCGAAAAAGCCGGCGACGTTCAGCAAACCCACCGGTTTGCGGTGGTAGCTCAGTTGCAGCCAGGTCAGCGCTTCGAACAATTCATCCAATGTGCCGTATCCACCCGGCAATGCGATAAAACCGTCGGACAACTCGGTCATCAGCGCCTTGCGTTCGTGCATATTGGCAACCACGTGCATCTCGGTAAGTCCCTTGTGGCCGACTTCCTTTTCCATCAACAGCGTCGGAATCACGCCGATAACCTGCCCACCTGCAGCAAGACAGGCATCGGCGGCGATGCCCATCAGGCCGACACTGCCGCCGCCAAAGATGAGTTTGATTTTCTGTCGGGCCAGCGTTTCGCCGAAGTGGCGGGCAGCGGTTTGGTAGGCAGGATTGGTACCGGGGCTGGAGCCGCAGTAGAGACAGAGCGCGTCGAGTTTTCTCATGACGCCATTATAACTTCGCGCTCGATCCGATCATTGCTGCCGACAGGCTTGTGTAGCAAACTAAGGCAGCTCCAGCGCGCCGCCACTCGCCGTCGCGGCAACAAATGCAGGTCGCTGTTTCACCTCGGCCAGCCATGCCCAAAGGCGGGGACGGCTCTCGTTGAGGCCGCCGCGCGAGGCGGACGCAATCACCGGGAAACTCATCTGGATGTCGGCGGTGGTAAACCTATCGCCGGCGAAATATTTCGCGCCTGCCAGCGCGTCTTCCAGGTAATCCAACTGTGCAGAAATTTGCGCATTGACGCGGTCCAGTACCGGCTGCGGTGCTTGCACGGCGCGCGTCAGGTAAAGCTTCAGCACCAGCAGCGGCATGGCACTGCCTTCGGCGAAATGCATCCAGTGCTGGTAGCGGATGTAGTCACGCGAATTCGCCGCCGGGGCGAGCGAACCATTGCCATACTTGTCCGACAGATATTCCAGAATCGCGCCAGACTCGGCCAGCACCAGATCGCCGTCTTCAATCACCGGCGACTTACCCAACGGATGAATCGATTTCAATGCTGGAGGCGCAAGCATCGTTGCCGGGTCACGCTGGTAGGCGATGATTTCATACGGCTGCCCCAGCTCTTCGAGCATCCACAGGATGCGATGCGAGCGGGAATTGTTGAGGTGGTGAACTTTGAGCATGGCCGGCTCCCGTCTGAGGTGTTGTTATTGGCGTGACGAGTGTACGCAGCATTTGGCGCAACTGGATTTTGCAGGAGCAGGACTACACAGGAAGCCTGCGATAATGGCGCATGTTTATCGACTCCCACTGCCATCTTGATTTCCCCGAACTTGCCGCGGATCGCGAGGCCATTCTTTCGCTGATGCGCGAAAATCGCGTGACGCATGCGCTGACCATTTCCACCACGCTGAAAACCTTTCCGGCAGTGCGCGCCGTCGCCGAAGCCAACGCCAATATGTGGTGTTCGGCCGGTGTGCATCCGGATGAGCGGGTCGACGACCACGAAGTCAGCCTGGATGAATTGCTGAAGATGGCCGATCACCCGAAAGTGGTTGCCATTGGCGAAACCGGTCTCGATTATTACCGCCTGCCGGAGCCGCTCGATTGGCAGCGCGAACGTTTCCGCATTCACATCCGTGCCGCCAAGCAGGCGGGCAAACCGCTGGTGATTCACACCCGCAATGCCGCTGCGGATACGCTGAAGCTGATGCAAGAGGAGGGCGCCGCGGACGTGGGTGGCGTGATGCACTGTTTCACCGAATCGCAGGAAATCGCCGACGCAGCGATGGAAATGAACTTTCATATTTCCTTTTCCGGCATCGTTACCTTCAAAAGCGCCAAGGATCTGAAAGAGGTTGCCAGGAAGATTCCGCTGGACCGCATGCTGATCGAGACCGATTCACCGTATCTCGCGCCGGCGCCGTTTCGCGGCAAGCTGAACCAGCCGGGTTATGTGAAGCACGTGGCGGAACATATTGCCGAGCTGCGCGGGATTTCGATAGAAGAAGTGGCCAGGGCGACGACGAACAATTTCTTCGCGCTGTTCAAGCAGGCGAGGCCGGCGTGAAAGAAATGCCCGGGTTCGCGGTCATCTATCGCTGGCGTCTCAAGCCGGGCTTGGAAGCCCAATTTGTCGAAGCGTGGACGCGGGTTACCGAACTGTACGTTGCGCATCGCGGCGGACTCGGCTCGCGCCTGCACAAGGGGCCGGACGGCGTCTGGTATGCCTACGCGCAGTGGCGAAGTGCTGAGGCGCGCGAAGCCGCTTTTACCGGTGAACCGCTGGATCGCGAAGCGGGTATTCGCATGCGCGAAGCGATCGCGGAGTCGTTCGACGAAATCGTGCTGGAGCCGGTAGCGGATCGTTTGTTCGGATAAAGACAAAGTATCAAAGTCCAGCACTGACGGGCATTTCCGGCCAAAAGTGCTTGGAAACCCGCGCCAGTACTTGAGTTTTACCCCGAAGTGCTCTGATATCCCGCTGCTGTAATATTCCGCATCCATCACGGGAGGAGCAACAACAATGTCGGATCTCATCCGCAGTCTGGTCGGCGTCGGTATTCTGGTGCTGATCGGCTTTATCTTTTCCTACAATCGCAAGGCCATCAGCTGGCGCACGGTGCTGGCCGCATTGGCGGTGCAGATGGCGATCGGCGCGTTTGTGCTGTTCGTGCCGGCTGGCATCAAGATCTTGGGCGGCATCGCCAACGGCGTGACGCATGTGCTGGAATACGGCGCAAAAGGAACGGAATTCCTGTTTGGCGGATTGGTGTCGCCCAAGATGTTCGAAGTATTCGGCGGCGGTGGGTTCATCTTCGCGCTGCGTGTGTTGCCCACCATCATATTCGTCACTGCCTTGATTGCGGTGTTGTATTACCTTGGCGTCATGCGCTGGATCATCACCATTCTCGGCATGATTTTCCAGAAGTTGCTGGGCGTGTCGAAGATCGAGTCGTTTTGCGCCGTGACCACCATCTTTCTCGGCCAGAACGAGATGGGTGCGGCTGCAAAGCCGTTTGTCGCACAGCTGAAAAAGCAGGAATTGTTCGCCATCATGACCAGCGGCATGGCCAGTGTAGCCGGTGCGGCGCTGGCAGGTTATGCCGGCCTGGGCGTGAAGATCGAGTATCTGGTGGCCGCCTCTTTCATGGCGATTCCCGGTGGTTTGTTGTTCGCCAAGTTGCTTTATCCCAGTACCGAAAAATCCGATATCCGCTTCGACCGTTTCGAGTTCGAGGAAAAACGGCCGGCGAATGTGATCGAAGCTGCGGCGGGCGGTGCCGCGCTGGGCCTCAAGATCGCGGTCAGCGTAGGTGCCATGCTGCTCGCGTTCATCGGCTTGATCGCATTGCTGAACGGCATGATCGGCGGTCTCGCCGGCTGGGCGGGCTACAGCGGCATCAACATGGAAACCATTCTCGGCAAAGTGTTCGCGCCACTGGCCTATATGCTGGGCGTGTCATCCGAACACACCGCGTTTGCCGGCAACCTGATCGGCCAAAAGCTGATCCTGAACGAGTTCGTTGCTTACATAGGACTGGCACCGTATCTGCAGCCTGAAGCGAAAGTCATCGCGGCCGGCCTGACGGTGATCGATGCGCGTACGCTGGCCATCCTGTCATTCGCGCTGTGCGGCTTTGCCAATATTTCCTCGATCGCGATCCTGTCCGGTGCCTTCGGCAGCATTGCCCCCCAGTTGCGTGGTGATGTGGCCCGCTTCGGCTTGCGCGTGGTACTGGCGGCGACATTGTCGAACCTGATGAGCGCCACCATCGCCGGTATCTTCCTGAGTATCAAATAGTCATGCTGCCGCAGGAATTCATCCGTAAGAAGCGCGACGGTCACACGCTGTCGTCAGAAGAGATCGGCGATTTCATCCGCGGCATAACCGACGAGTCGGTGACCGAAGGCCAGATTGCGGCCTTCACCATGGCGACTTATTTTCAGGGCATGACACGCGACGAGGCAGTGGCGCTGACCACGGCGATGCGTGATTCGGGCCGCGTGCTGAAATGGAAGCCGCTCAACCTGCCCGGCCCTGTGGTCGACAAGCACTCCACAGGCGGCGTCGGCGATGTGGTGTCGCTGATGATGGGACCGATGGTGGCCGCCTGCGGTGGCTTCGTGCCGATGATTTCGGGACGCGGCCTCGGGCATACCGGCGGTACGCTGGACAAGTTCGACGCCATTCCGGGCTATCAGACCACCATCAGCATCGAGAAATTCCAGCAGGTGGTGAAAGACGTCGGCGTGGCCATCATCGGCCAGACGGCAGATCTGGCACCCGCCGACAAACGCCTTTACGCCACCCGCGATGTGACGGCGACGGTGGAGTCGATCCCGTTGATCACCGCGTCGATTCTTTCCAAGAAACTGTCCGCAGGTCTCGACGCGCTGGTGATGGATGTGAAAGTTGGTTCCGGAGCGTTCATGCCGACCGCGCAGAAGTCGCATGAACTGGCGGAGAGCATCGTCGCGGTGGGCAATGGTGCGGGTGTGCGTACCTCGGCCTTGCTGACCGATATGAACGAACCGCTGGCGCCGTGCGCGGGCAATGCGATCGAAGTGCGCTGCGCGCTCGACTATCTCACCGGCAAATCGCGGCCCGCGCGGTTGCACGAGGTCACCATGGCGCTGTCGGCCGAGCTGTTGGTGCAATCGGGATTGTTTGCGCATGAAGCAGCGGCAAGAAAAGCGTTGGATGTTTGTCTAGCGGATGGCCGTGCAACCGAAGTGTTCCAGCGCATGGTGTCCGCATTGGGCGGCCCGCACGATCTGGTCGACAATCCGGATAAATATCTTGAAACGGCCCCGGTCGTGATGCCCATCCCTGCGCTGCAGGCGGGTGTCGTCAGCACAATGGATACGCGTGCGCTTGGGATGGCGGTGGTGGCATTGGGCGGCGGACGCCGCCGCGCTGCCGATGCCATCGATTTTGCCGTGGGCCTGAGTGATTTCGTGGCGCTTGGAGACAAAGTGGAGGCGGTCTCACCGCTCGCCTTTGTGCATGCGCGTACGAACGAAGCGGCTGCGGCGGCGATGCGCGAAGTGCAACGGGCAATTATCATTGCCGAAAAGGCGCCACAAGTGTCGCCCACGGTATACGAGGCGGTGCGCTTGTAGCGAATATCTTGCCGGCGCCACTTTTCTTTGTGATCGAGCGAAGAGGGAGGAGAACAAATGCAGAAGGCAAAAAAATCCGGCCGCACTACGGTGCTGGTCGGTACGCGCAAAGGCCTGTTCATTCTTCACGGCGACGGCAAACGGGCGAAATGGCGGGCAGACGGATCGATGCCCCACTTTCACGGCCAGATCGTCAACCATGCGGTGATGAATCCTGTCACCGGCACCATCCTCGTCGCTGCCCGCGCCGGGCATCTGGGGCCGACCGTGTTTCGTTCCACCGACGGCGGTGAGAACTGGAAGGAAGCGTCTTCGCCACCAGCATTTCCCAAGCAGGAAAATGCCGGCTATGGCTGGACGGTCAATCATGTGTTCTGGTTAACGCCGGGCCATAAATCCGAGCCCAAGGTCTGGTACGCCGGCACTTCGCCGCACGGCCTTTTCCGCTCTGATGACGACGGCGTAACGTGGACCAGCGTCGATGGATTCAATCTCCATCCCGATCGGCTGCAGTGGCTGGGCGAAGAGGACCATGCGGTGCCCGATGGCGCGTTGCTGCATTCGGTCAATGTCGATCCTTTCGATGCCAGGCACCTGATGATTGGGATGTCATCTGGTGGGGTATTCGAGAGTTTCGACACCGGCAAAACCTGGAAGCCGCTTAATCGCGGCTGCGTGGCTGACTTTCTGCCCGATCCCGATGCGGAGTGGGGACACGATCCGCATTGCATGGTGATGCATCCGGCTGCCAAGGATGTGGTCTACCAGCAGAATCACTGCGGCATCTACAAACTGAATCGCGCCGAAAACCGCTGGAAGCGCATCGGCGAAAACATGCCGAAGGAAATCGGCGATATCGGCTTTCCGGTGACGTTGCATCCGCGCGACCCGAATACGCTATGGGTATTCCCGATGGACGGCACCAGTGTCTGGCCGCGCATGTCGGTTGCCGGCAAGCCGGCGGTGTATCGGTCACGCGACGGTGGCGCCAGTTGGCAGAAGCAGGCGAAAGGCTTGCCCGCCGGTCAGGCGTGGTTCACGGTGAAGCGCCAGGCCATGAGTGCCGACCAGGCGGATAAAGTCGGGCTGTACTTCGGCACGACCAGTGGTGAAGTCTGGTGCAGCTTCAATGAAGGCGAACAGTGGCATTGCCTGATGCTGCATCTGCCGCACATCTATTCGGTCGAGGCCTACAGCCTGTGAAGGTGATGTTGCCTACGCCGCTGGTTGATTACACCAACGGCGAGCGCGAGGTCAGCGGGAAGGGCGATACCGTGGACGAATTGTTGCGCGACCTTGACCGCCAATACCCCGGCATCCGTTTCCGCATGATCGATGAGCAGGACCGGTTTCGTCCCCACATCCGCCTGTTCGTCAACGGCGAACTGGAGCGGACGATAGGCGCTAAGCTGAACGCGAGCGATAGCATCCTGATTGTTGCCGCACTGTCTGGCGGATGAGTCGCAGCATGGTGCCGTCGCAATTTGCGCATGCTGCACCGCCGCATTCACTTTCACTACCAATATTTCGGTAAAGTTACAGTCACAAATCAAGAATAGAGTGTCGCACTGGACGCTGGGTGCGCAGGCAGTTCGCCGCGCCGCCAGCCAATTCCATCAACCGAGGAGAGACCGATGAAGAACGCCGCAATCCTGCGCATGAGTGTTGCCGTTGCGCTGGGCCTGACTGCCATGAGTGCGCAGGCACAAACCGAAATCCAGCTCTGGCATTCCATGACCGGCGCGCTCGGCGACAAGGTGAATGAGATCACCAACAAATTCAACGCCAGCCAGAAGGACTACAAGGTACTGCCGGTGTACAAGGGCAGCTACCCCGAATCGATGACGGCAGCCATTGCTGCCTATCGCGCCGGCAACGCACCGCATATCCTGCAGGTGTTCGAGGTCGGCACCGCGACCATGATGGCCGCCAAGGGGGCGATCAAGCCGGTGTACCAGTTGATGAAGGACTCGGACGAGAAGTTCGACCCCAAGGCCTATATGCCGGCCGTGGCGGGTTACTACACCGACAGCAAGGGCAATATGCTGTCGATGCCGTTCAACAGCTCGACGCCAGTGTTTTACATCAACAAGGACGCCTACAAAAAGGCTGGCCTTGATCCCAACAAGGCGCCGAAAACCTGGAAAGAATTCACGGCGGCTGCGGAGAAATTGAAAGCGGCTGGTCAATCCTGCGTGTACACCACCGGCTGGCCGTCATGGGTGCATGTGGAAAATCTGGCGGCATGGCACAACATCCCGATCGGCACCAAGGAAAACGGTATCGCCGGCATGGACACCGAATTCAAGGTCAACTCCCCACTGCACGTACGTCAGGTAACGTTGCTGGCGGACTACGCCAAGAAAGGCCTGTTCACCTACGCAGGGCGCCGCAACGAAGGCGAAGCCAAGTTCTTCTCCGGTGAATGCGCGATGGTGACGTCCAGCTCGGCGGCGCAGGCCAATATCAAGCGCAACGCCAAGTTCGATTTCTCGGTCAACATGTTGCCGTATCACGATGACATCAAGGGCGCACCGCAGAATTCGATTATCGGCGGTGCATCGCTGTGGGTGATGGGCGGCAAGACCAACAATTCCTACAAGGGCGTGGCCAAGTTCATGGGCTTCCTGTCACAGCCGGAACTTCAAGCCGAGTGGCATCAGTCCACGGGTTATGTGCCGATCACCACTGCCGCAGCAGATATCACCAAGAAATCCGGCTTCTACGAAAAAAATCCGGGTACCGATGTTTCGATTCGTCAGTTGACCAACAAGCCGCCAACAGCAAACTCCAAGGGCTTGCGCTTCGGCAACTACGTCCAAGGCCGCGAAGTGATCGAGGAGGAAATCGAATCGGTCCTGGCCGGCAAGAAAGCGCCGCAGGCAGCGATGGACGATGCGGTCAAGCGCGGCAACGAAATCCTGCGCAAGTTCCAGGCGGCAAATAAAGGGTGAGACGGGGGTTTCGTCAGATGTGCCTGCGCACATCTGACGCCCGCCGAACGACAGCGCACTACCGGGCGCTGGCTGGACCAGCCGTCAACTAAAGAAGAACCATGGAAAAACGCGTCGTCTTCGCCTCGAAGTGGTTACCGTATGCGCTGATCGCGCCGCAGATCGCGATCACGGTCATCTTCTTTTTCTGGCCGGCATTTCAGGCGGTCTACCAGTCTTTCCTGCGGCAGGATGCGTTTGGGCTGAATACGGAATTCGTCTGGTTCGAGAATTTCATCTACTTGTACAACGATGAGCACTATCTGGGCTCATTCAAGACCACCGCCATTTTCAGTGTGCTGGTGGCATTCTCCGGCATAGCGATTTCGCTGTTGCTGGCGGTGATGGCGGACCGTGTCATTAAGGGCGCGCTGGCGTACAAGACGCTGCTGATCTGGCCGTACGCCGTTGCTCCCGCCATCGCAGGGGTGTTGTGGGCGTTCCTGTTCGCGCCGTCGCTGGGTATCGTTTCGTGGGTGCTGAAGCAGTGGGGCATTCCCTGGAACTACGTGCTCGATGGCAACGATGCGATGGTTCTTGTCGTCATCGCGGCGGTGTGGAAGCAGATCAGCTACAACTTCCTGTTCTTCCTGGCTGGCCTGCAGTCGATTCCCAAATCACTGATCGAAGCCGCCGCCATCGACGGCGCCGGCCCGTTGCGCCGCTTCTGGACCATCGTGTTTCCGCTACTGTCGCCGACCACGTTTTTCCTTCTGGTGGTCAATATCGTCTACGCCTTCTTCGATACCTTCGGCGTGATTGACGCGACCACGGCAGGCGGGCCTGCCAAGGCGACCGAAATTCTGGTCTACAAAGTGTTTCACGACGGCTTCAAATCGCAGGATCTGGGTGGCTCTGCGGCGCAGAGCGTCATCCTGATGGTGATCGTCATTTCCTTGACCGTGGTGCAATTCCGCTTTGTCGAGAAGAAAGTGCAGTACTGAGATGGTCGAGAACAGACCCTGGGTCAATTTCATCGCGCACTTCACGCTGATTGTCGGCGTGATCATCGTCGCATTTCCGCTCTACATCACCTTCATTGCCTCAACGCTGACGCTGGACCAGATCAACCAGGTGCCGATGCAGCTCACCCCCGGCAGCGCGATGTGGGACAACTACTCGCAAGTGCTGACCGGTGGCTCCACGCGTGGCTCGGCCGCCCCGGTCGGCCAGATGATGGTCAATTCGCTGATCATGGCGCTGGTGATTTCGATCGGCAAGATTGCCATCTCCATCATCTCCTCCTTCGCCATCATCTATTTCCGCTTTCCGCTGAAGAATTTCTTCTTCTGGATGATCTTCATCACCCTGATGCTGCCGGTGGAAGTGCGCATCCTGCCGACCTATAAAGTTGTTGCCGATTTGGGCATGCTGGATTCGTATGTCGGCTTGACGTTGCCGCTGATCGCTTCCGCCACCGCCACCTTCCTGTTCCGGCAGTTCTTCCTCACTATTCCAGACGAGCTGGCTGAAGCTGCGCGCATCGACGGTGCCGGGCCGCTGCGCTTTTTCTGGGATGTGGTGCTGCCACTTTCCAAGACCTCCATTGCCGCTCTGTTCGTGATCCAGTTCATTTACGGTTGGAATCAGTACCTGTGGCCGCTCCTGATCACGACGCAGGAATCGATGTACACAACGGTGATCGGCATCAAGCGGATGATTGCGGGTGGCGAGGCCCTGAACGAATGGAATCTCATCATGGCGACGGCGATCTTGGCGATGGTGCCGCCGGCGATGGTGGTGATATTGATGCAGAGGTGGTTTGTTAAGGGGCTGGTGGAGACGGAGAAGTGAGCTATCGATTCTGGAGCCATTTTCGTATTTGTGTTTTCGGGCTCACGATGGTCGCGGGTTTGGTGTTGTTCATTCACGGGCTATTGCAGTTGTTGGGCTGGCAAGGACTGTGGGAATCGCGAGATCGCTATTCGAGTCGTGCCCTCATTTTTTTTGACGGAAGCGAGATTCGCGTATTGAAGCGACTTGCATTCGTGGCGATCGGGGCAGCTTTGATTTGGTTTCCGATGGGAGCAATACGCGATGAACTTAGTGACGAGTAGTCGCACTTTGCGTATCGAGCGCGGCGTGGCTGCAATGCCGGGGGTTGCCCGGCGGCAACCTACTTTCTTTGCTTCGCCAAAGAAAGTAGGCAAAGAAAGGCGACCCCAGGTTCGTCGCCCTTCGGGTTCCCTGCGCTGCTCACAAACGCGGGCCGCTGCGGAACTCGGGCTCGAATTGCAACATGTCTGCGCTTCAGATTTGGCTCGCCCTCAGACAGTCCTCGCGGACTACTCCCGCGTTTGCTGCGCTGCTCGGCGACTCGCATGGGGACCCCGGTCGATTAATCACCACTGTCGTCCCGGATTTAGTCCGGGACCCAATTTGAATTTGACTTTGAGTAACCATGGCTGAAATCAAACTGAACGGTGTCAAAAAATCCTACGGCGACCTGCAGGTGGTGCACGGTGTAGACGCACACATTGCCGACGGCGAATTCATCGTCATCGTCGGGCCGTCTGGTTGCGGCAAATCGACGCTGCTGCGGATGATCGCGGGGCTCGAGGCGATCTCGGGTGGTGAAGTATCAATTGGCGGGACGGTGGTGAACAATCTGGAGCCGAAGGATCGCGACATCGCGATGGTGTTCCAGAATTACGCGCTGTATCCGCATATGACGGTGTACGACAACATGGCGTACGGACTGAAGATCCGCAAGCTGTCGGCAGCCGATATCGAAACACGGGTGCAGAAGGCGGCAAAAATTCTAGAGTTGGGCGCGCTGCTGCAACGCAAGCCGCGCGAGCTGTCCGGCGGCCAGCGGCAGCGTGTCGCCATGGGACGTGCCATCGTGCGCGAACCGGCTGCGTTTTTGTTCGATGAGCCGCTGTCGAATCTGGATGCCAAGCTGCGCGTACAGATGCGCCTGGAAATCCAGAAGCTGTCGCGCGAACTGAAAACCACCAGCATCTTCGTTACCCACGACCAGGTCGAGGCGATGACGCTGGCGCATCGCATGATCGTGATGAATGCAGGCCGCGCCGAGCAAATCGGCGCGCCGATGGAGGTGTACGACAATCCGGCGAGCATTTTTGTCGCCGGTTTTATTGGTTCGCCGGCGATGAATTTCCTGCCGGGGAAAGTCATGGGCAAGGAACTCGATCTGGGCGATAACCTGCGGGTGGCGTTGCCGGACGCAGTGAGTGGCAAAGTGAAAGAGGGCGACGCCGTGACCTTTGGCATTCGCCCGGAACACCTGCAAATCGGCTCGCAGGGCATGCCGTTCGTCGTGGAGAACGCCGAGGCGCTGGGTGCCGACTCGCTGGTGCATGGAAAGATCGGCAGCCACGCGGTGGTAGTGCGCGCCGATGGCTATGTGCAACACCCACCGGGCACCAGGCTGGCGGTGACGCCGGCAACGGGCAAGCACTACTTCTTCGACACGGCCAACGGCAAGCGGCTGTAGTCTGTAGATGAAACTCTAGCACTGGAGCGGATTCTGGGCCGAAAATGCCTGGAAAGCCCCGTCAATGCTGGAGTTTATGCTTTTTACACTACGGAATTACTTGCCCTGATCGTGCTTTAACGGCGGCGATATCGGTGGCGTTGATCGCGCCGGATGCATTGAGATCGAAACGGAAATTGGTCGCAGAAGTAGTCTGTCCCGAGCGGGCCTTTATAGCCGCAATGTCGGTCGCATTGACCGCTCGCGACCCATTCACATCGCCAACCAGAAAGCCCATGGCGACCGTCGCATTGGTACTGCCGTTTACGCCTGACAGTGAAATGGCCGCGCGACTGTTGTCGACGATACCAGTCACCACCACCACCACGCTGTCACCCGATATGGAGGTGGTCGCACTTCCGGCTGTCTGGCCATTGCCGTCGAGTATGGTGACCGTCCCTGCCGAAATCACCAACGAGTCGAACTGGAACACGATGGTGTGTCCGGCACCGATGGCGCGCGGCTCGACCGAGATCGCGCCGCCGATGGTTTGCGAAGTATCGACGGGCAGATCGAAATCGCCCGCTGCTCCATGCGTCTTGCGCGAGCCCACACTTTGCAGGACGAGCGTGGCGCTGATCGGCGTGACGCTGTTCGAAGCCGCCGATGCAGGACCGCTGCCATTGGTATTGGTCGCGACCACAGTGCAGGTGACCGGTACGCCGACGGTCAGTCCGCTAACGACGATGGGCGATGCACTGCCGTTCGCCGATTGCGAGCCGCACGTCGCTGTGTAGGAGCTTATCGCCGCGCCGCCGTCGTCGGGCGCCGAGAACGCTACCGACACGCTGCCGGTGCCTGCCGTCGACGCGCTGCCGATGACAGGTGCCGCCGGCAAGGTGGAAGGGGTGACGCTGTTTGAGACGGCAGATGGCACGCTGGCGCCTGCTGCATTGCTGGCGCTGACGGTGCAGGTGTAGGCGGTACCGTTGGTCAGCCCGCTCACCACAATCGGTGACGCGGAACCGGTATTGCTGATCGCGCCGCAGGTCGCCGTATAGCCGGTGATGGCGCTGCCGCCGATGTTTGATGGCGCGGTGAATGCAACACTGATTTGCGCGTTGCCCGCAGTGGCAGCGACGCCAGTGGGCGCACCGGGAACACCGATGACCGCCGCGGCGTTGGAATATGAAGAATAAGTGCCGTCGCCGAAAACGGTGATCGCGGCCACCTGGCAGCTAAAGGACGTGCCGCCGGGGATGCCGGTGACGACCACGGGCGACGCCACGCCGGTAGACGCATAAGGGCCGCAAATGGCACGATAGCCGGTGATGGTGCTGCCGCCATTGTTGAGTGGCGCGCTGAAGCTGACGCTGATCTGATTGATGCCGCCGCTAGCCGTACCGATGAGCGGCGCGCTGGCGCGGCTGATGGGGGTCGCGCTGATCGCGTTCGACGCAGTGCCGGTGCCGATATCGTTGGTGGCCGTCACCGAGCATGAATACGGCGTCCCGCCGACGAGGTGCGAAACCGTGATGGGCGACGCCGTGCCGGTGGCATAGGCAACGCCGCAGGTGGCGCGATACAGCGTGATCGATGATCCGCCGTTGGAAGCCGGGGCGCTGAAGTCCAGTACGATCTGCTCGTTACCCGCCGTGGCGGAGTTCAACACCGGCGCGCCCGGCACGGTGGCGCTGGAGAAGAAAATCTTGCGCACGCGGTTGTTGTTGGTGTCCGCGATGTAGAAGGATCCATCGGATGCCTGCACGATGCCGGTGACCGTATTGAGCGTGGCCGCCGCCGCGGCGCCGCCGTCGCCGGAGAAGCCGGAGGTGCCGGTTCCCGCGAAAGTGCTGATCGTGCCCAGTGCTGCATCCACGCGACGAATCGTATTGGCGGTGCCGATGTAGATATTGTTGGACGAGTCGAAGCCGACCGCACTGGGCGAATTGAGTGTGGCAAGTTCGGCCGCGCCACCGTCGCCGCTGGTCCCGGAGCTGCCGTTGCCGGCAATGGTGGCGATGTTGCCGCTCAGGTCCACCTTGCGAACGCGCTGCGAAGTTGAGTCGGCAATGTAGGACGCGTTCATGTAGTCGAGCGAAACACCGACGGCCGTGCGCAATTGCGCGGATGTGGCGGGGCCGTTGTCTCCCGAGTATCCCGAAATTCCCGTGCCCGCCAGCGTGGCGATCAGCCCGCCGGAAATCTTGCGCACGCGGAACCCGGTCAATTCGGTGGCGTAAACGTCTCCTCCGCTGGAGACGCCGATGCCAACCGGCGTATTCAATTGCGCCAATGTCGCGTTGATGCCGTCGCCGTTATAGCCAGCCGTGCCGGTGCCGGCAATGGTGGTCACCACGCCGGCTGGCGAGATCGCGCGGATGCGATGGTTCGAGGCGTCCGCCACGTAAAGCGTACCCGTGGCATCGATGGCCATGCCGCGCGGCGCATTGAACAAGGCGGCGGTTCCCGTTCCGTCGGCGAAACCACCCGTTCCGCTTCCGGCAAGCGTGCCGATGACGCCCGAGGGCGAGATTTTTCTCACGCGCGAGCGCCCCCGCTCGGTCACGTACAGGTTGCCGGCGCTGTCGAGGGCCAGTCCATGCGGCAGATTCAACGGCACGGATGTCGCTGCCTCGCCGTCGCCGGTAAAAATGCTGTTCGAGCCATTGCCGGCAATGGTGTTGATTTCGCCATCGTCATCGAAGCGCAGGCGATGGTTACCCTGATCGGCGATCCACACCGTGTCGCTGTCCGTGACGAATACGCCGGACACCGAGTTCAGTTGCGCCAATGCGGGTGCGCCGCCATCGCCGGAGAAGCCTGCCGTGCCGGTGCCGGAATGCGTGCTGATCACGCCTGCCGACGTGATCTTGCGCACGCGATGCGCATTGGTATCGGCGATAAACAGGGTGCCATCGCTGGCAATCGACATCGACACCGGTCCGTCGATTTGCGCCAACGCCGCCTGCCCGCCGTCGCCGATCGAGCCTGCCGTGCCGGTGCCGGCAAATAAGGAAATCGTGCCGGAGGTGTTCACTTTCCGGATGTTGTGGCGCGCGGGTGACGCGACGTAGATGTTGCCTGTCACGTCGACGGCCACTGCTTGTGGATTGTCGATGTCCGCGCTGGTGGCCGGGCCGCCGTCGCCGGTATTGCCCGCTACGCCCGTGCCGACTACCGTGGAGATGACGCCACCGGAAATTTTGCGGATACGGTTATTTTGCAACTCGGCGATGTAAATGTTGCCTGTCGAATCGACCGCCACGCCCCATGGGTTCATGCCTGCGCTGGTGGGCGCGCCGCCGTCGCCGGAATAGGTGGCCGAGCCGGTGCCGGCGATGGTGGCGATCGTGCCGTTGGGCGAAATCTGCCGCACGCGATTGTTGCCGGTATCGGCGATCAACAAGTTACCGAACGCATCGATGGCCAGACTGCGCGGACTGCTGATCTGCGCGCTGGTGGCCGCCCCGCCATCGCCGGAGAAGCCGGCCGTGCCGGTGCCTGCGACGATGTAAATCTTGCCATCGGGCGCGATTCTTCTCACGCGGTGCCCGCCCAACTCGGCCACGTAAAGATTCCCGGCCAAATCGCGCACAATGCCGCGCGGCTGGTTCAGGAGTGCCGTCGTGGCGGCCACGTCATCGCCCACGGTGCCGCCGCCGGCGATGGTTTTGATCAGATAGCCGTTGGCGCCAAGCACGATGGTTTGCGTGGCCTGCGCTGCGGCGGCGTAGGCGGTATTGCCGGCCTGGTTGGCGGCGATGGTGCAGCTGCCGAGCGCCAGCATGGTTACCGTTGTTCCGCTCACCGTGCAGGCTGACGTCGTGAGCGATGAGAACACGATGGCATTGCCCGACGCGCCACCGGTGGCGCTGACGCTGAAGGTACCGCCCGCCGAGAAGGTGGGCGAGGGAGGGGTACCGAAGGTGATGGTCTGCGTGCCCTGTGGCGTAACGCTGGCCGATGCCGCGGAGTCCACGCCGGTGCCTGCGCTGTTGGTGGCCTTCACCGTGCAACTGTACGAGGTGCCATTGACGAGGCCGGTGACAACGACGGGAGACGAGATGCCGCTGCCGGTAGCCGCACCGCAGGTCGCGGTGTAGGCAGTTATGGTGCTGCCGCCGTTCGAGGCGGGCGCCGTGAACGTCACGCTGATTTGCGCATTGCCTGCGGTCACAGTGCCGATGGTCGGGGCGCCCGGCACGGTCGCAGGCGTGCCGCTGGCGCTTGACGAGGCGGCGCTGTTGCCCGCCGCATTGGTGGCGGTTACCGAACAAGAGTAACTGGTGCCGTTGGTCAGTCCGCTCACTGTGATGGGCGACGATGTACTGCTGCCGCTGAATGCGCCGCAGGTCGCGGTGTAACCGGTGATGGTCGAGAAGCCGTTCGATGCAGGCGCGGTAAAGGCAACGCCGAGCTGGCCATTACCCGGGGTGATGGTGCCTATCGTTGGCGCGTCGGGCACGGTGTAGGGCGTCACGCTGTTGGAGACGGCGGACGCGGTGCCGGTACCTGCCGCATTGGTTGCCGTGACGGTGCAGGTAACCGCCGTGCCGGCGGTGAGGCCGCTGACTGTGAGCGGCGATGCGCTGCCGGTGTTACTGATGGCGCCACAAGTCGCGGTGTAGCCGGTGATCGCGGAGCCACCGGTGGAACCCGGTGCGGTGAACGTTACTGTTGCGGAAATGCTGCCTGCCGTCGCGCTGCCGATGGTGGGTGCGCCGGGTACCGTGCGCGGGGTGCCGCTGGTGGTGCCGGAGGCAGTGCCGGTACCGGCGGCATTGGTGGCGGTGACGCTGCAAGAATAACTGGTGCCATTGGTGAGCCCGCTGACGGTGATGGGCGATGCCGTGCCAGTTCCGGTAAATCCGCCGCAGGTGGCGGTGTAGCCGGTGATGGTGGAGAAGCCGTTCGATGCGGGCGCGGTGAATGACACACCGAGCGAGCCGTTGCCCGGTGTGGCTGTGCCGATGGTCGGCGCCCCGGGTGTAGTGTAAGGCGTGACGCTATTGGACGCCGTTGAACTGGAGCCGTTGCCCGCCGCGTTGGTGGCAAGCACGGAGCAGGTCACGGCAGTGCCGGCGGCAAGACCACTAACGGTGATCGGCGATGCGGTACCGGTGTTGCTGCCGCTGCCGCAGGTGGCGGTGTAGCCGGTGATAGTCGAGCCGCCGTTGGAGGCGGGCGCCGTGAAGGTCACGCTGGCCGATGTGGTGCCGGCGGTCGCGGTACCGATGGTGGGGGTGCCGGGTACAGTACGCGGTGTGCCGCTGGTCGTACCCGATGCGCTGCCGGTACCGGCTGCATTGGTCGCGGTGACCGAGCAGGAGTAGCTGGTGCCGTTGGTCAGGCCGCTCACGACAATCGGTGACGCGGAACCGGTATTGCTGATCGCGCCGCAGGTCGCGGTGTAGCCGGTGATGGACGAGTTTCCGTTGGAGGCCGGTGCGGTGAACGTTACCGACAGACTCGCGTTGCCCGGTGTTGCGGTACCGATGGTGGGCGCGCCCGGCGTGGTGATGAGGGTAATCGTGATCGATTTACCCGTGCCGGTCTGGCCGTTGATGGTGCCGTTGGAACAGTTGTAGGGCGTGAGCGTGACAGTGGATGTACCGCTTGCGGTTGGCGTGCCGGAAATCACGCCGGTCGAGGTGTTGAGCGACAGACCGCCGGGCAAGGTGCCGGAAGTGATGGCATAGCTGGTCGCGGTGCCACCGGAATTGGTGGGTGTGTAGCTGGTGATGGCGGAACCCACGGTGCCGCTGATGGTGCCTGAACTGCCACTGATGTTGGCGGCAGACGGATTGGCGATGGTGAGGCTCACGGTGCGCGTGTTCGAGGTGCCGGTGTTGACCGTGCGGTATGCCTCGTACGTGAAGCTGTCCGTGCCGCACTGGTTGGTGGTGGGTGTGTAGGTGATGTCGAGCGAACCCAGCGTGTAACTAACGCTGCCGCGCGCCGGCGAGGTGACCGCGCGCAGGCCGACGTAGTCGCCATACGACGTATTCAGCGAGAAGTTGGGAATGGTGATGGTCTTGGCGGTATTGTGCGTCACGCTTTGCGCGGCGAGATCGGTGAACAACGTCGCCAGATAAGCCGCAATATCGTTGTATTGGCCACCGCTGTCTGACTGCCCGCCCATGCCTTGGGTGTTGGCGTGGGTGATATGTCCGCCGGCGTTCATCGCATTGGCCTTGGTGGAACCGGAAGACGCATGGCAACCCGAACATCCCTTGCTGGTCCAGAGCGAGGTGCCGGTGGTGGAGTTGCCGGTTGTCGTCTGGGCCTCCGCAGTTTGTATGAACATCGCCAGCGTAGCCGCCAGGACTGGCACGGCAGACGAAAGGAAGCGCCACATACGGTGAGAGATACAGCAGGAAAAACGGAAAGGCATTGTCGGCTTCTTGCATGAGTGGAACGGAACGGCGCCGTTATTGCGATGCGCGCGCTATTTGAGGTCGTGCGATTGCGGTGAGGGGTAAATTTCGGTGACATGAATTTCCGTACGCGCACGACCTGCTTCGCGCGATGGTGAGTGCCAAATGTGCAGGAAAAATGGAGAAGGGTCCTGACGAAGGCCCCTAGGCGAAGACCCCGGAACGCGCAGGGCGGCGGGTTTGCCGCGTTATTACCAGTCGAGTTTGTAGCCGACGCCGTAAATGGATCGCATCCACTCCTCGTCGCCGCCGGCTTCGACCAGCTTTCGCCGCAGGTTCTTGACGTGGCTGTCGACGGTGCGGTCGCTCACCACGCGATGATCGACATAGAGAATGTCCATCAATTGGTTGCGCGAAAATACCCGTCCCGGCTGTGAGGCCAGGCAATGCAGCAGGCGAAATTCCACTGGTGTGAGGTCCAATGGCCGGCCGTACAACTCTGCCGAAAAGCGCTCGGCATCGAGTTTGAGCGGCGCGGCGGAATTATCCTGCGAGCGGTTGGCGCGACGCAGAATGGCCTTGACCCGCGCGACCACTTCTCGCGGGCTGAAGGGCTTGCAAATGTAATCATCCGCGCCGAGTTCCAATCCGAGCAGCCGGTCGATCTCCTCGATACGGGCGGTCAGCATGACGATCGGCACGGTTGAAAAAGCGCGCACCTCGCGACAGATTGTCAGACCATCAACGCCGGGCAACATGAGGTCCAGCAGAATCAGCGCGGGCGGTTGCGCACGCACCGCATCGACCACACCGGTTCCATTGGCGTGCAGCCGGGTGGCGTAGCCTGCGGCGGCGAGATAGTCGGCCAGCAGCGCGGCGATCTTGGCCTCATCCTCGACAATCATGATGCCGGTCGAGGTTGATGCGTCGCTCATGACGCACCTTTCAGCAAAGGCAATTCGATGGTGATGCGCAATCCACCCAAGGGCGAGTGTTCAGCGGCAATGATGCCGCCGTGCGCATCGACGATGTTCTTGCAGATGGCCAGCCCCAGGCCCGCGCCACCGGCCGCGCGCGCGCGCGAGCCTTCGACGCGAAACAACCGGTCGAACAATCGCGGCAGCAGTTCCGCAGCAACGCCCGGCGGTGTATCGTCGATGGTGACTCGTACGCTGCCGGCATCTTCGCTCAGTGCCATCGATACCTTGCCCGGCGAATCGGTATAACGGCGGGTGTTGGTCAGCAGATTGACGAACAACTGGGACAGTCTGAGCTCGTCCGCACGCACGAAGGCGGGCCGCGAAGGCAGCGAAAGTGCCAACGCGATACCGGCCTGCTCCAGCGCGACGCGATGCTCACCGGCGATCCGCTCGATCAACGCGGCCAAATTCAATGGTGCGAAGTGGTATTCCAGCGCGCCGATATCGGACAGAGACAATTGGTACAGATCTTCAACCAGCGCCGTCAGCCGCGCGCATTCTGCTTGCAGGGATGACAGCGCGCCGCCATTGAGCGGGCGTACGCCATCCTGAAGCGCTTGAATTTCGCCGCGCAGGATCGACAGCGGGGTACGCAATTCGTGCGCGATATCCGCGCCCCAGTCGCGACGCGCCTGGCGATTGCGTTCCAGCGCCCCGGCCAGCCGGTTGAAGTCGCGCGCGAGGTCGCCGAGTTCGTCGCGGCGATCGACGTCGATGCGGACTTCGTATTCGCCTGCGGCCAGCCTGTTCGAGGCGGCACCCAAAGCCTTCACCGGTTTCAGCAGCCAGCGCGCCAGTATCCACGCCAGCAACAGGGCGCCGATCAGCACGCCGATCGCCGCCGTCAGCGCGTGTCGCGTTTGCGCGGCGGCGAAGGCGAGGTCGGCGTCGCTCTGCAAAGCCGGGGAAGGAGCCAGCAGCAGTTTGCCAATCACCTCGCCGCCGCTTTTGACGGCAATCGACGGCGAATCGAGCGGCACGGCGGGATTGCCGATGACATGGCGTCCATCGGCAGCGATCAGCGACACGCGGGTGTTGAAATTGAGCGGGTCTATTTTTTTGCGCGGCGGACTCTTCTCGTAGGGCATGCGGCCTTCGGGCTCGCCATCGCGCGGTGGCGGTGGGTCGCGCCGATCGAGCGGCGGATATGCACCGGGTTCGCGCGGCCGGCCTTCGCCTGGCTTCATGTCGCGTATGTCTCGCGCGGGCCGGCCCTCCCGCGGTCCGTCGCGTGCATCTTCTCGCGGCCCCGCTCCCAGTCCTGGCCCTTCCCGCAGACGGCCGCTTCCGCCATCGAGCAAGTTTTCGAATACGCGCGGCTGCCGGTGCAGGAAACTCCAGTCGCCGACCTCGGCGTAGCGTCGACCGATTTGCACCGCACCGGCTTCCAGCCGGCCAATGCTGACGCGATTGGTGTAGTCGAGAAAGTCGCGCTGAAAGGCGCGCTGCTGCAAAAAGTAAAGCGCCAGCAGCGCCGCTACGCTAAGCAGGGCGAAGGCCAGAAACAATTTTTGCCAGAGACGGGAGAGCATGCGGGAGCGGCGCGCGACAGATAAAGAGTTCTAGGAAGTTCGAGCCGTCACAGTACCGCATTTGCGCCGCGCTGCCACCGGAACGCTGGCAGTCTCCATCGTTTCTCCACAGTTTCTGCGAGATCGCTGCAACATCGCCGCCTAATCTGGACACCTTGCGAATGATTTCGGAGGTACCGTGTTGCAACGTTTTGTCGTCAAAACAATGTTCATGTTGTCCCTGCTGGTATTTGTCGTCTCGCTGATGCTGCTGGGCACGCTCTCGCTTTCGGTAAACGCGCAGGGACTGCCGCACGAAGCGGATGGCCGGCGGCCTCCGCGAACCGAAGACTTGATCGGTGCGTTGCGTCTGTTGAGCCAGAAGACTACCGAGGTGCGAAACATTCTCGACGCTGAGCGGCAGGCGATGCGTTCGCTGGACGATTCGATCCGCACGCAGCGCGAGGCCGTTCACCGCGCCACCCGCGCCAAGCTCGCGGCGACGCTGACGCCCGACCAATTGCAGCGCTATGACGCATGGCGCGAAACCAACCGACCCGCCCATAAGGAGCGCCTGCCATGAAAAACTTTTTCTCTCCTCGTCCCTGGAGGCCGGTACTGGCCGTGACCGCCACCATTTCGGTTTGTGCCACGTCGCTGGCTCAGCTTGGCCCGCCACCTGGCCCGCCCGGTCCTCCAACCGCTCCCGCTCCGGTCGTCAATACGATTGCGGGTTTCGGCGCGCCGCTGCCCGGGCTGACCCGTCCGCAGATCGAGGCGTTCAATGCCGGGTTGGCGGAGTTCGTTGCGGTGGAAACGCCCGAAGGCGGACTGGGGCCGATCTTCAACGGCCGCTCCTGCGTGGAGTGTCACTCCGCCGGCGCAGTGGGTGGTGCCAGCAATGTGCTGGTCACGCGTTTTGGCCGCACCGTCGACGGCCAGTTCGATCCGCTGGAATCGCAGGGCGGTTCGCTCCTGCAGCGTTTCGCCATCAATCCGCAATTGCGCGAAACCATTCCGCACGAAGCCAACGTGATCGCGCAACGGCAGTCGACACCGCTGTTCGGTCTGGGTCTGATCGAGGCGATTCCCGACAGCGCGATTCTGGCCAATGCACTGGCCGTCAAGGCCGACGGCGTCAAGGGACGGGCGGCCATCGTCACCGATATCACCACCGGCCAGCCGCGCGTTGGTCGTCTTGGCTGGAAAGCCCAGCAGGCAACGCTGCTGGCGTTTTCCGCCGATGCCTATCTGAACGAGATGGGCATTACCAACCGTTTCTTCCCGAAAGAAAACGCGCCCAACGGCAACGAGGAATTGCTGGCGCGATTCAAGACCACGCCTGACCCGGAAGACGAGATCGATCCTGCCACCGGCAAGGGTGATATAGACGTGGCGGCCGACTTCATGCGCTTTCTCGCGCCGCCGCCGCGTGCCACGATCACGCCGCAGGCGGCGGCCGGCGAGTCGTTGTTCCTGCAGAGCGGGTGCGCGGTGTGCCACACGCCGGCATTGCGTACCGGTCCCAATCCGGTCGCGGCGCTAGACCGCAAAACCGTCAACCTGTATTCCGATTTGCTGTTGCATGACATGGGTACGTTGAACGACGGCATTGCGCAAGCCGATGCAGGCACGCGTGAGATGAAAACGCCGCCGCTGTGGGGCTTGCGCGCCAGCGCGCCGTATTTGCACGACGGCCGCGCCACCACAGTGGATGCGGCGATTCGCGCCCATGATGGCGAGGGCGCTCCCTCGCGCGAACGTTACCTGCGGCTGCCGAATGCACTGCGGCAGCAACTGCTGGCGTTTCTCGGCACGTTGTAGCAAATAGATCAAACTCCAGCACTGGCGCGGTGTTCGGGGCATAAATGCGGAGTTATATACTTGACAAACGCAGATTGAACGGGCACAATGGCTACACATTAGGAGATAGCCATGTTTACCGAAGCCCGATTCCAATCTGAAGAAGCCGCCCGCGAACACCTTGAAATGGTGCGTTGGCCGAATGGCGCTGAGTGTCCCCACTGTGGTGGCACTGAGCGCAATGTACGCATTCAAGGCGGACGGGCTGGTCTGTGGTTCTGTGGCGATTGCCGCACTCAATTCACCGTGACTGTCGGTACGGTGTTTGAACGTTCCAAAGTGCCGCTGAATAAATGGCTCTTGGCGAATCACCTTATCTGTTCGTCTAAAAAAGGCATGAGCGCACATCAACTGCATCGCTTGTTAGGTGTGACGTACAAGACTGCATGGTTTATGGCTCACCGTATCCGCGAAGCAATGGTGCCCGCTAACCAAGGCCCAATGGGTGAAGGTGGCGGCATCGTTGAAGCGGACGAAACGTACTGGGGCAATTCCAACCGTTCCAAAGCGGGCAAAGCGACCAAGAAAGCAACGGGACGTTTCAACGGTCAAGACAAGCAAAAGATCGTTGCGCTGGTCGAGCGTAACGGTTCGGTTCGCTCTTTCCACATGGCGACTGTTACTGGCCGCTCATTGAAAAGCGTATTGACCGGCAATATCAGCCCGACCGCTAACCTCATGACGGACGATGCACACTTCTACCGTCGCATCGGCAAGACGTTTGCATCGCATCAAGCGGTTAATCATTCGTCCGGCGAATATTCCCGTGGCGACGCTCACACAAACACTGTCGAAGGTTTCTTCTCGATTCTTAAGCGTGGTCTGGTCGGCACGTTCCATCACGTAGCGCCGAAGCACCTTGATCGCTATTGCCAAGAGTTCAACTTCCGTTACAACACTCGCACCGCTCTTGGTTTCACCGATGCAGATCGCGCCCGTTTGGCCCTTAAAGGCATTAGCGGAAAGCGTTTGACCTATCGGCGGACTAAAGGCGCGCAAGCCGCCTGCACCGCCTAAGCGTCACGCACAAAGGGACTTACCAAAGCCCCTTGTAGAAGATCGCACTAGGTGGGTGCAGTTGCAATTAATTGCACCGGAACCAAAAGAAAACCCACCGGAATAGGTGGGTTTTTCACGTCAGCCCGAGTGTAAAGTTACTAAATCCGTCTTTGTCCTACTTGCAGGCTTGTTTATTTATAAATTAACATATAATGTCGGCCAGCATACATCGCTTAATTTTGTCAGAGACACTGCCTGCCGACGACTGGGCCGAATGCTGGAAGGTGTACACATTGTGCCTAACGGAGAAACAGGATTCTTCTGTGCCATTGGCGGACATAAAGGGAATGCAAAACCCAGATGCGAAAGCAGCAAATTTGGCACTAATAAACATCCTGCATCGCGCCCACATTGGAAAACCATTCCATGCTCTATATGACGAGAAAAAGTATCACGAAGCACATTCCTTTAAATGGAATAACAACACAGAGAAGATTTTCCGCGTAAGGCAAGGTGATATTCGCGCTTATGTGTTCTACCTACCAAACAGGGTAATGCTGATTTTAAAGCTCAGCGCCAAGCGAAAAGACAAATTGAGTCAAGCGGAAAAAAATGAACTTGAAAGTCTAGCGATCATTGCACTAGAACTCCAAGAGCAAAATCAAAATCAAAATGAATCAACTCTGATGGTAAAAAATCGTGAACAACAAAAGCTTACCGGTCGTAGCTGAGTCGGCGCCCGAAAGTAATCCTTTTATGGATTACTTCAACGAATTAGGGCCTGCCGATAATTTCGACATCAAGAAGGATGAGGTCGCGGCGCAAATGGCCGGCTTTTTGGCGCACTGCAATGTCAGCAGATCAACGCTTACGCAACAAACTGGCTGGCCTCGCAGCCGCGTAAGTCATATCTTTTCCGGGAAAACCAATCTAACCCTTAAGACAATTTACGAATTTTCATCGGCACTAAAAAAAGATTTTTCGATTGTCTTTCATGATGTCGGAGTTACTTGCTTTTCCCAAGCATGGCATCCATCTGCCAATTTGTACTTCACCCCCAATTGGGTCGGTAGACCATCGTCCACCACCTGTCTATTTGCGGTGCAAACCGCCTCGCAAATTGCAGATGATCTAGAAGCCGGAATTGACAAGAAAATGTATTTCAGCCTTTTTAATGCTGATACTGACGGCGCAATCACGCTTATTGAAAACAACAGGACGCATGATTTTGGATTGCCCCTAATTAAACTTTCCACAGTTCACGCAAGCGAGGAATGAACATGACACGGAAAACCAAAGAACCGTCCCAATCTCTGACGCCATTCAGCGAGGATAGGCGCAAAAATTTGCAGGTTGAAGAAGCCGGTGGACCAATTAAAGTTGTTTTTGCTGATGCCATGGTGAATGTAGGATTTGGCCCGTCAGTCTCGCGATTTACACTGGGTATAGAAAATCCAAATAAAACTCTCACCCCATTTACTACAGTCATCATGCCAACGCATAGACTTATTGAGGCCCTGGCCGCGATACAAGGTGGCCTTACGGGTAACGAAGAAATGAGGAATGCCCTTCAAAAAGGGCTAGATCAAATGAAAATGACCATAGACAATCTGGCGCCAAAATAACCCGCTTCGGCGGGTTTTTATTTGCCCGTCTTTTTCTTCTTCGGCACTACCTTCGGAACGTGAGGCTTCGGCGGCGTATTCAGCATACGGCGGAGTACGTCGTCCTCGTTTGGTAGTTTTTGCGCGGGAGATTTAGTCATGGTGAGACCTAAAAGAATTGAGCATGAGGAACACTACGCCGCTTTGGGCCTGTTTATCTCATCGTGCAGCATTACAGAAGCATTCATGCATTCGCTTCTGCATCAAATTCTTGGCGTTGAAAGTGCAGCCGCAAAAATTCTGATTAAGGAGCCGCGATATAAAGACCTGCGGGAGCTAATCAAAGACGCCTGCATACTGCGCAAAACACCGGAAAAACTAAACGTCTTTTACGGCAAGACATTCGAGATACTCGGATACCTTAACGACATCCGCGCATTCGTTGCGCACAAGCCGCTACACATATACAAAGACTCATTGATATTTTATAACTCCATCACCGCTAAACGTAAGGCTTCAGAGATTCTCTTTGAATGTACGCGCCCGCAGATGATGGAGTTAGCGAAATTGTCACAGCGCACATCAACCTATCTTTGGGCGCATCCCAATGTGGAGGGCTGGGAAGCGCTGATAGATTCAGTTAAATTCGATCCGAAGCTAGAAACATTGCTTGAAAGACTTCAATTGCCAGCACGTCCGCAGCCGCAACCTCTCGCCTCTCCAAAACAACAAACTCCCCAGCATTGACCATCGCTGGGGTAATTTGAATTACCGGCCTGTCGGCGTCTACTCTAGGCTTATTTTCTGCGTTTGTCATGTATACAACTCCGCATAAATGCCTGAAACTCCGCACCAGTGCTGGAGTTTTGCTTTTTGATTTTGGGCGCACCGATTTTGCGGCTAAACTTGCGCGATGACAAAAACCGATCAGATTCGTCGTCTCGAAGAGCTCACGCTGAATACTTCGCCGGCGATTCACCAGTCTTTTTACGATGGCTGGGTGCTGCGCGCATCGGGCACCGACACGCGGCGCGCCAACAGCGCCACGGCGTTGCAACCGTCAACGCTGCCGCTGGCGGAGAAAATTATCTTTACCGAGGCTTGGTACAAATCGCACGGCCAGCCCGCCATTTTCCGTCTGACCGAGCAGTTTTCGCCGCCGGGGCTCGATGCGTTGCTGGACGGCCGTGGTTATGCGCTGGAGGTGAAAACCCACGTCATGACCTGCGATTTGTCCGAAGGCATAGCCAAGGGCGACTACACGGTACCCTCCGGTGCGCGCGTGATCGAGCGTAGCGAAGCCGAAGGGCTTGACGACGTTCATCGCATGAAAGCGGTCAGCCCCGAGTTGCACGCACAAGACGTGAAACGGCAGGCGCTATGGAAGGGGCAGCAAGTGTTCCTGTCGTTGAAAACCATCAATGGTGTCGCCTCGACCGGTATGGCACGCATCGAAGACGAGCACATCGGGATTTTCAACATGCGGACCGCCAGCAAGGCGCGCGGCAAGGGGTATGCGACATTGCTGGTGGCTTATTTGCTGGCGTGGGGATTGGAGCAGGGTGCGAAAACTGCTTTCCTGCAGGTGGACCAGGCCAACGAAACCGCCAATTCGATCTATCGCAAGTTCGGTTTCGTGCCGCAATACGTTTACTGGCATCGGGTACAAGGCGTTTGATCATTGTCCTTGGCGGCAGTTGATACCCGCCCTGCGATAACATTCGGTTCATGACTCTCATAGACGATGCAGCTCGTCTGGCCGATGAAGGCTGGACCTTTCTCCAATCGGGCAAGGCGCATGAAGCGGAACAACGGTTTCGCCAGGCGCTGGCCAAACACAAGGAATCCCCGGCGGCATTGCACGGCTTGGCGCTGATCGGTCACCAGACCGGCAATTTCGTTCCTGCGCTTGAGCTTTTCGACCGGGCGCTGGCGGTCGATCCGCAAAATCCGTCGCTCCATGCCAATCGCGGCAACAGTCTGGCCGCGATGCAACGATTTGACGAGGCGATTGCGTCGTTTCAGCGCGCGTTGACGCTTTCTCCCGGTTTGCAATCCGCGATGGTCAATATGGCCACCGCATTGCACGCAACCGGAAGGCTCGACGAAGCCGTGGAAACCATGGAACGCGTCTGCGAAACGCCTCCTCCTTCGGCAGACGCGTTCAACAATCTGGGCAACCTGTACAAGGACCAGGGCCGCTTGCGCGAATCGCTGGACTGCTACCAGCGTGCGTTGGAGATCAACCCGATGATGCAACAGGCATTCAGCAATCGCCTCGCTGCGCTCAAGGTGGACAGCAACATAACGCCGGAAGGGATGTTGCGCGAGCATCAGGAGTGGTGGTGCTGGTTTGGCGGGGTTGCGACCAGCGCGCCTTTGCTGCGCAACCCGGGCGAACCGGATCGCCTGCTTCGCATCGGCTATGTCTCGCCGGACTGCCATACTGCGGTACCGGCTTTTCTCGACCCGCTCATTGCGGCCCATGATCGCAGCAAATTCCAGGTTTTCTGCTACTTCAATAATCCACAGGACCCTGGCAAGCTGAAGGTGCTGGGTGTGCATGAGACCAGCCGCGTGTTGCGCGGCGGCAACGACCAGCAAGTGGCTCAGCTCATTCATGCCGACAACATCGACATCCTGATCGATATTGCCGGTCATACCGGACACAACCGTCTCGGCGTATTCGCACGCCAGCCCGCGCCGGTACAGATCACCTGGCTGGATTATCTGTGCACCACCGGGCTCGCCAATATGGACTATCGCATCACCGATGCGATCGCCGATCCGCCGGGCAGCGAGGCTTTTCACAGCGAAAAACTGCTGCGCCTGCCGCATGCGCAATGGTGCTGGCAGCCTGATGCGCAGGCGCCGCCGGTTTCCGCCGCGCCGGTTGACACCAATGATTACGTCACGTTTGGCTCGTTCAACAACGCACAGAAGTTGACCAACGCCACACTCGCATTGTGGAAGGAGTTGCTGCTTCGGATTCCTGATGCCCGGCTTCGAGTAGCCGGCATTCCCGAGGGCCTGGCGAGAAAGCGCGTGGCCGATGAGTTGGGGGAGTGCACATCGCGGGTTGAATTTCTTCCTCGCATGAGTGTGCCCGACTATCGCCGGGCGTTCGATGCGGTCGATATCGCACTGGATCCGCTGCCGTTTTCCGGGGCCACGACCACACTCGACGCGCTTTGGCAGGGAGTGCCTGTGTTGACCTTGCCGGGCAGTGCATCCTGCTCGCGATCCACGGCCAGCATCCTGACGACGCTGGGGCTCACCGGCTGGATCGCTACTGGCACCGACGATTTTTTGTCGCGTGCCGTGCGGCTGGCGGCAGATCGCAGTGCGCTCGCCGAACTTCGCCATACGCTGCGTGATCTTTTGCGGCGGAGTCCGATTACCGATACGGTGTCTTTCGTGGGCCATCTTGAAGCGCTGTACAGGACGGCGTGGCGGACCTGGTGCGAAGCCCGGAAAGCGGCAGCGGGCCGCGCAGATGCCGGCGCCGGCGGTAACGACGCGTTGGCAAAAGCAATTTCCCTGATCGATTCCCGCCAGATCGATCAGGCCATTGCGATCTTGAAACCGCTGCTTCATGTGCGACCGCACTGGGAAATTGCCAAACGCGAGATGGCGCGCGCCTGTCTTGCCTGGGGACAGGCGCATCCGGAGGTGCGCGCGGCCTGGCAGTCGCCGTTTGAAAAAGTGCCGACACCGCTACGTGTCACCGCCATTGTTTGCAGCATCCGTCCCGACTATTTCGCCGCAATCGGCAAGCGGCTGTCGGAACAGTTCGCGCGGCATGAATTCGAATTGATCGGTATCCACGACGCGAAGTCGCTGTGCGAAGCCTACAACCGCGGCGCGGCGCAGGCGAACGGCGATTATCTGGTTTTTTGCCACGACGACATCGACATCCCGCACGCGGATTTTGGCGAGCGTTTGTTGACGCATCTGCAAACGAGGGATGTTGTCGGTGTCGTAGGTGCGACCCATCTGGTGAATTCGGAGTGGGGTACGGCTGGACCGCCGCATGTGCACGGCCAGATCGTGCACAAGCCACCGGGGTTCGATGGCTACTTGTACCTCGCCGTTGCACTGGGCGCGCCGATCGTCGATGGCATTCATTCAATGGACGGGGTTTTCATTGCCATGCATCGCAAGGTTTGGGAACAAGTGCGATTCGACGACGTCACGTTCGATGGATTTCACGTTTATGACGTTGACTTCACCTATCGCGCGCATCTCGCCGGCTTTCGCCTGGCGGTTCCCGTTGACCTGTTGCTGATTCATTTTTCGACCGGCAGCTACGATCTCAAGTGGCAGACCTACAACATGCGGTTCCTGAAAAAATTTCCGGAAATGAGCAACCTGCCCAATCCACTGCGTTTCGCCAACCTGCACGTGAAATTACAGACACTGGAGCAGGTCGAGCGGTTGCATGCCGGTCTTTTCCAGCATAATTTCGGCGCCTGAAACTCTTTCACTGTGAATTCAATGAACGAACAAATTATCGAACTGGCCACCCAATTGGGCGCAGCCCTGAAAGGCCGCGGCTTGATGGTGGCGACAGCCGAATCTTGTACCGGCGGTGGTATTGCCGAGGCAATTACAGCGATTCCCGGCTCATCGGCATGGTTCGACTGCGCTTTCGTGACTTATAGCTATGAAGCCAAGACGTCGATGCTGGGGGTGCCGCGCGACACATTGGTGGATTTCGGCGCTGTATCGGAAGAGACTGCCCGTGAAATGGTGGAAGGCGCCATCTCCCGCTCCCGTGCCCAGGTTGCAGTGGCGGTTACCGGTATTGCCGGCCCGGACGGGGGGATGCCGGACAAGCCGGTCGGCACGGTGTGGTTCTCTTGGAAATTTCCAAAAAAACCAATTATTTCAGAGGTTTGCCACTTCACCGGCGGCCGCTCCTCGGTGCGAAACCAGACCGTGGCGCATGCTCTAAACAAGTTGCTGCATAATCTTTCCTGATTTGCCGTCCGGCAAATTTTTCGCAAAAAACCCTTGCATTAGCGTTTTTCTTTCGGTACTGTACGGAAATACAGGCTGTATTCATTTACAGCCGTCGATTCGGTTTTAGCCTGTTTCGCAGTTTCACCATCCGCCATCGAATTTCCAGCCACCGGGAGCAATGCCATGAACATGATGAAAGAATCCTTTATGGACGAAAACAAATCCAAGGCCCTGCAAGCCGCCCTGTCCCAGATCGAAAAGCAGTTCGGCAAGGGTTCCATCATGAAGATGGGCGAGGGCAATATCGGCGCCGACATCATCCCGGTATCGACCGGCTCGCTGGGCTTGGACATTGCCTTGGGTATCGGCGGCCTCCCGCGCGGTCGGGTGGTCGAAATCTACGGACCGGAATCGTCCGGCAAGACGACGCTGACACTGCAAGTCATTGCCGAAATGCAAAAGACCGGCGGCACTGCAGCCTTTATCGATGCTGAACATGCGCTGGATCCGCAATATGCAGCCAAGCTGGGCGTGAATATCAATGATCTGCTGATTTCCCAGCCCGATAACGGTGAGCAAGCGCTGGAAATCGCCGACATGCTGGTGCGTTCGGGCTCCGTTGATATCGTGGTCGTCGATTCGGTCGCAGCTTTGACGCCGCGCGCTGAAATCGAAGGTGAGATGGGCGATCAGTTGCCCGGCCTACAAGCGCGCCTGATGTCGCAAGCGCTGCGCAAGCTCACCGCCAATATCAAGCGCTCCAATACGCTGGTGATTTTCATCAACCAGATCCGCATGAAGATCGGCGTCATGTTTGGCAGCCCGGAAACCACCACCGGCGGTAATGCGCTCAAGTTCTACGCTTCGGTGCGTATCGACATCCGCCGCACCGGTTCGATCAAGAATGGCGAGGAAGTGATCGGCTCCGAAACCCGCGTGAAGGTGGTCAAGAACAAAGTCGCTCCTCCATTCCGCATCGCCGAGTTCGACATTCTTTACGGCGAAGGTATTTCCCGTGAAGGCGAGATTATCGAGTTGGGCGTGATTCACAAAATCGTCGACAAGTCCGGTGCCTGGTACGCCTATCAAGGCGAGAAGATCGGCCAGGGCAAGGACAACACCCGCAAATTCCTCAAGGAAAATCCGGAGATGGCGAAAGAAATCGAAGCCAAGATCCGTGCCGCTGTTGGCGTCAACGCGGCAGGTGTGGGCGGCAGCGACGAGAGCGAAGAAGTCGAAGAGTAAACGCTCGATCTTGCGCTGATTGATTTATCGTCATCAATCAGCGCATCAGTTCACCAGGTAAATGAATTTGCCGACTGTGGTTGAAAATCACGGCGCTGGGTGAGCTGTCGGCGCAAGAAACGAAATTGACGAAGAAATCAAACGATTCGATGGTTGGGCCGCTGGACGCAAGTGATCTTGAACAAGGCGGCTCTTTTTTCTTTCCATGTTGTGTAGTGCGGCGAGGTGAGCAATGCAAACCAATGAATTCATGACCAGCCTGAGCAGTGCGCACATGCCGTATCAGGCTGCACTTGCGCGCCCGCGCCCCATCGCAAGATCGCGCGCCAAGCATCCGGTTGCGGTCTGCACGCGCTGCTCGGCATTCTCGTTCATGTCTGATTCCTGTGGTGAGCGCTGCGAGCGAATCGCGCACGGACGCCCGTGCCCCGGTGTGATGAAACGCACCGCCGGCCAGGACGAGTGGCAGGCCTGCATTGCCTGCGATGGCACCGGTTGGCACATGGGTATGGTGTGCATGCATTGCCAGAGCCTGGGCTGGCGATTTTCCCGCAAGTATTGATATCGCGCGATATCCAGTTCTTGAGCGGTGACATGAGCGTGGGCGATGCACTGAAACCGGAAAATCGCGAGCTGCTTTCGTGTGCGCTGGCCCTGATTTCGCGACGGGAGCTGGGACGTTCGGAGTTCATCGCGAAGCTGATTTCGCGCGAGTTCGACAAGACCGAGGTGGAGGGTGCCGCCGACTGGTGCGAGGCGCAGGGGTTCATCAATGAGAGCCGCTACGTCGAAAGTACCGCTCGACGCCTTTCCTCCAGATACGGCACCAGTCGCGTGGTGCAAACCTTGCGCAGCAAGGGCGTCACTGACGACGCTATCAACCAGGCCGTTCCCGATCTCAAGGCGAACGAGCTTGTGCAAGCGCGAGCATTGTGGGCGCGGAAATTTGGCGCTCCGCCCGCCAATGCAAGTGAGAAGGCAAAGCAGGTCCGCTTCCTGCAATCCCGTGGTTTCGGTTTTGACATCATCAAACGGGTGATAAGCGGTTCTACCGACTAATAGAGATTTCCGTCAATTGATCTGCCCGGTAGTCGTGGGGAATTGTGCATTGGGGAAAATTTGCGACTGGCACGGATATTTTTTTTGGGTTGTGGCGGCGCAAAGGCAGAACCAAAGCGATTGTCACGGCAATCGTCAAATTGGTTTTCACGCCTACAGCAGAAACTTGCGATGCCGCATAATAGGAGCCAATAAAGCCGTCGCAAACCGGCATAACCATTCCTCTTGATCAGCCGCTGCCGTGAAGTTCTACCGTCTCCTCGACACCATTCCCTGGGTACGCGAAAGTCTCGAGCGCAAGCTCGGTCTGGTGTTGTTTATCGGCACGCAGCTGACGCTGGGTTTCTATGTCGCCATCAAGCTATTGCTGGATAGCCCGATGGAAGCCGGCATCCTGCTCCTGATCGCCAGCTTCAATCTGGGGTCCTGGGTTGCGGCTTATATTGCGATGCGTTTTTTCCTGCAACCGATCGAAGCCACTGCCGATGCGTTGCGCGCTTATCTGGAGCGACGCCCGGTGGAAGTGTTGCCGCAAGATGGCCATGACATGTTTGGCCAGTTGATGCGCGATGCCGACTATATCGGCAAGCGCGCGGAGCTGGATTCCTCGCAGTTGCAGCGCGCCGTGGACGATGACCTGTTAACCGGTCTCTATTCGCGCCGCGCCGGAAAACGCCGTCTGCTGGAAGACGCAGCGCGCTCGGAGCGCGGCAAGATGAAATTTCATTTCGCCTTCTTTTCACTGCACGGTTTGTCCGATATTGGCGAGCGTCATGGCAATGAAAAACTGGATGCGCTGCTGCAGCACATTGCCACCCTGTTCAAGTTGAACGTCCGCCGCTCCGATTGGGTGGCGAGATGGAACGAGCACTTGTTTGCGGTGGGCTTCTGCGACAACAACCGGATCGAAGAAGTGGTTCGACGCATTCATCAAGTGCTGGAGCAAAGCCCGTTCGATGTGGCGCCGGGCGAAAAGCGCAGCCCCGTCGTTGCCTGTGGTGTATGCGAGCATGCACCAGGAATGGAGCTGCAGAAATTCTACGAAATGGCGCGCGATGCCATGCGCGGCGCGGAAAATGCGGTGAAGACCGGATCAGCGCATCAGAGAGTAATGGTGGTTATCCCGGAACCGGTGATCGATCCCGAGCTGAAGGCGATGCTGGAAAAGTAAACCGGTACTAGCGCAGTTGCGCTGTATACACCGGTTGCTTGCTGGTCCAGCGCAACAGCTTCTCTCCGGCCGCAGGGTCCAGATCGAGCCATAGCAGCGGGGCGGCAGAAAGCACCAATCCCATCGCGAGGGTAAACATACGTCGGTTGCTCATGCCGGGAATTTACTACTTTTCCGCAGGATAGTGGAAGCCCCTAGGCAATTTTTTCGCGTGCCGATGCCAAGGGCGGACTTGGGAGGCGCGTTTCCTGACCATTCGGTCAGGAAATTGCCGCAAGCCGCACATCGCGGCGTATAATTTTGTCGACCCCCTTCCTCCACTCGCGCAGGCAGCCAAACATGGCCAAAGTCACCCACCTCAATCTCTCCGACGCTCGCGGCACGCCGCATTCCACCGAGGAAGAGGGCCGCAATCCCGGCACCAAGTTCGATCTCGGTCCGGTAAAGGATGTGCGCGTCAACCGCAGCGCCGTCGAGCGCCGCGCGGGCACCATGTCTACCCGCCGCACGGTCAAGAAAGAGCACCAGGCCGCCTGGCTGATCCACGCGGTCAAGACCATTGACCTGACCACGCTGTCCGGCGACGACACACCCGGCACCGTCCGGCGCCTGTGTGCCAAGGCGCGCCAGCCGATCCGCACCGAATTGTTGAAGGACGTTGGCTACGACCAGCCGTTGCAAACCGGCGCCGTTTGCGTTTATCACACCTTCGTTTCCACAGCGGTTGAAGCACTGCAAGGTTCAGGCATTCCGGTTGCCGCGGTATCCACTGGCTTCCCCGCTGGCCTCTCGCCGTTTCCGCAGAAGATCGAAGAAATCAAAGCCAGCGTAAAAGACGGTGCCAGCGAAATCGATATCGTCATTTCGCGTGAGCATGTGCTCAATGGCGATTGGCGTGCGCTATACGACGAAGTCAAAGCCTTCCGCGAAGCCTGCGGCCCCGCGCATATGAAAGCCATCATCGCCACCGGCGAACTTGGCACACTGAAAAACATCATGCGCGCATCCCTCGTCTGCATGCAGGCAGGCTCGGACTTCATCAAAACCTCCACTGGCAAGGAGCCGACCAACGCCACTATCGCGGGCTCATTGGTGATGGTTCGCGCGATTCGCCAATTCCACGAACAGACCGGCTACAAGGTCGGCTTCAAGCCCGCCGGCGGTATCCGCACTGCCAAGCAGGCGCTGGACTGGCTGATCCTGATGAAGGAAGAATTGGGCGATGAATGGCTGCAGCCGCATCTGTTTCGGCTCGGTGCTTCGGCACTGATCAATGATATCGAGCGGCAGTTAGAGCATTTTGCGTATGGAAGATATGCGTCTATGCAGTACCAACCGCTGGGCTAGCCTGATATTGCGTGAAAACTTTTGACCTGAGAGACGAAGAGGGGCGTGTTTTTGCATTTGAGGTATCTAATACGTTTCTTACGCGCGCAGAAGCATATCGAGTACTACTAAGCGTCGCCGGTGCAGTTCCTGTACGACCACCGAAGAAGTGGCAGGTGTTTGCCGACGATGAATTTTGTGAAGTGGATATTGATGGAGTGCGAATCGTCGCATTGGAACCGTTCGGCGACAACAGCCGTTTTTGGATTGGTTCTGAACCTCCTGCGTGGAATGCCTCTGTTGAAAAAGCCAGAAGTGCGTTCGAGTTGTATCGGCCATCATGGGGCTATCTTCAATGGTTGCCGCTTGGGCTAGGGTTCAGTTTTATGATCTGGACAGTTTTTCAGAGATTGTGTGGCAAATAACTTCGACGTCGGAACTCTTAGAGAATTGAATATATGAAAGTCGCAGAACTCACCAAAACCCTGTCCTACGGCGCCGCCCCCGAAGCGGCCAAACCCGCTCTCGACTGGATCGCCGAGCACAACGGCAAATTTCAGCTGTTCATCAACAACGAATGGAAGAACCCGTCCGGCAAGGAGTGGTTCGACTCGATCAATCCGGCGACGAGCAAGAAACTCGGCAGCATTGCGCAAGCGACTGCGGGCGACGTGAACTCGGCGATGAAGGCCGCGCGCAAAGCGTATGCGACTTGGAGCAAGACGCCGGGCCACGTTCGCGCCCGTTATCTCTACGCCATTGCCCGCCAGATCCAGAAGCATTCGCGCCTCTTCGCCGTGCTGGAAACGATGGACAACGGCAAGCCGATTCGCGAGACGCGCGACATCGATATCCCGCTGGTCGCACGCCATTTCTATCATCACGCCGGTTGGGCGCAGCTGATGGACAAGGAGTTGCCAGACCATCAATCCATCGGCGTCGTCGGCCAGATCATTCCGTGGAATTTCCCGTTGCTGATGCTCTCGTGGAAAATCGCGCCGGCAATTGCGATGGGGAACACCGTCGTCCTGAAGCCGGCTGAATTCACCTCGCTGACCGCGCTGCTGTTCGCCGAAATCTGCGCGTCGGTCGGCCTGCCACCGGGCGTGGTCAACATCATCACCGGTGACGGCCGCACCGGTTCCGCATTGGTCGATCATCCCGACGTGGACAAGATCGCCTTCACCGGCTCCACCGACGTGGGCCGCATTATCCGCAAGGCCACCGCCGGCACACACAAAAAACTCTCGCTCGAACTCGGCGGCAAATCGCCGTTCATCGTGTTCGACGATGCCGATCTGGATAGCGCTGTGGAAGGCGTGGTCGATGCCATCTGGTTTAATCAGGGTCAGGTCTGCTGCGCCGGTTCGCGTTTGCTGGTGCAGGAAGGTGTGGCGGAAAAGATGTACAAGAAGCTGCGCGCGCGCATGGAGAAACTGCGCGTCGGTGATCCGCTGGACAAGGCGGTCGACATCGGCGCCATCGTCGCACCGGTACAACTGAAGCAGATCGCGGCACTGGTAAAGCAAGGCGCCGATGAAGGCGCGACCATGTGGCAACCTAGCTGGAGTTGTCCGAAAGAAGGCTGCTTCTATCCGCCCACACTGTTCACCAACGTCTCGCCCGCCTCGACGATTGCGCAAGTCGAAATCTTCGGTCCGGTGCTCGCCGCGATGACTTTCCGCACGCCGGAAGAAGCGGTAAAGCTCGCCAACAATACGCGCTATGGACTCGCCGCCAGCATCTGGTCCGAGGACATCAATCTTGCACTCGATCTCGCTACGCAGGTGAAAGCTGGCACGGTGTGGATCAACAGCACCAATCAATTCGACGCTGCATCCGGCTTCGGTGGCTATCGCGAATCCGGTTACGGTCGCGAAGGCGGACGTGAAGGCTTGTTCGAGTACGTGAAGCGTAAGCCAGCGAAAGAAGTTAAAACTCAAGCACTGGCGCGCACTTCCAGCCAAAAAGCCTCCGCAAGCCGCACCAATGCTGGACTTTCGCTTGTTGGCGCACCGCCTATTGACCGCACCGCCAAGATGTTCATCGGCGGCAAACAGGCGCGTCCCGACGGTGGTTTGTCGATCAACGTTTATGGCCCGAACAAGAATCTGATCGGCGAAGTTGGTGCCGGAAATCGCAAGGACATCCGCAACGCCGTCGAAGCTGCGCGCGCTGCAGCCAACGGCTGGGCGAAAGCCACGGCGCACAATCGTGCACAGGTGATCTACTTCCTCGCCGAAAATCTTGCTGCGCGCGCCGACGAATTTGCCCGCCGCATCTCGCAGCAGACCGGCGCTTCATCCGCCGCAGCACATGCGGAAGTCGAAGCCGCGATCGAACAACTGTTCCTCGCCGCCGCCTGGGCCGACAAGTACGATGGCCGCATTCACGGTGTGCCGCAGCGTAATGTCACGCTGGCCGTACCGGAAGCGATGGGTGTTGTCGCCATGCTGATGCCGGATGACAACTCGCTGCTCGCGCTGGTGACGCTGGCCGGTACTGCGCTGGCGATGGGCAACGCGCTGGTGGTCGTGCCTTCGCAAAAATCGCCGCTGACCGCCACGGATTTCTACCAAGTGCTGGAAACTTCAGACGTACCGCACGGCACCTTCAATATCGTCACCGGCAATCGCGACGAACTGGCCAAGACCTTGAGCGAGCATGAGGATGTCGACTCCATCTGGTACGCAGGCCCCGCCGCAGGTCAAGCCGCGGTGCAGAAAGCCTCCGCCGCGAATATGAAGCGCACGCTGGTGATGGAAGCCACCGGTACCTTGCCGGCGATGGACGATGTGCTGCGCGAAGCGACGCAGGTGAAAAATATCTGGGTACCTTACGGCGCATAAGCACGGCGATGCGGCCGGCTACTGAATTGAGTCTGGACCGCGCGATCCAAGTGAGAAGCGATTTCGCAGTGACTTTCGAAGCCGCGTCATGAGCCGTGGCGCGCTGCTTCAATCCCTGGAGGCAACGCGTGAAGTCGATGTAGTGATTTTGGGCGGGGGCATCAACGGCGCCTGCCTCTACGATTCTTTGTGTCGCCAGGGCTATCGCGTCCTGCTGGTGGACAAGGGCGATTTTTCCTCGGGTACCAGCCAGTCCTCGGGCATGATGATCTGGGGCGGCCTGCTCTATCTCCGGAATCTCGATTTTGCCTCCGTGTTCAAGCTGTCCGGTGATCGTGACCGGATCATCGACCGGAGACCCGAGTGGGTAAAACCGGAAGCGATGCGGTATATCCCCACCATCGGCGTTGGCCGCGCGAAATTGTGGGTACAGTCAATTCTCTGGCTGTACTGGCTGATGGGAATGGGGCGTCGCGCGACACCGGGGTGGCAAACCTCGTTCAGCGAAATGGAGCTGATGAAGCCCGGCTTTGCGGAAGGATCGCTCAGGTACGAGGAAGCCGTGGTCGATCAATCCGATGCGCGCTTTGTCCACCAGTGGTTGGCACCTCACCGACAGCCGGGGCAATTGGCGGTGAATTATTGCCGGATGACCGGCGAATACAACGCCGCGGATAAGCAATGGCACCTTAACCTGAAAGATCAAATCGGCGGCGGCGAGTATGCGGCGCGCGCGAAACTCATCGTCAACTGCGCCGGCGTGTGGACCGACGAAGTCAATGCGGCATTCGGGATCATGACAGAATTTCGACATGCATTCAGCAAGGGCGTTTACCTCGGCCTGCCGCGCGCGCCACAGCATCGATCGCCGCTGTTTTTCGATCTGGGCGAACACAACGATGTGATTTCCCTGCTGCCGTGGGGCCCGATCTCGCTGTGGGGGCCAACCGAAACGGCAATAACGAATCTCGCCGATGGCATGGCCGCCACCAACGACGACGTGGATTTCCTGCTGGCGCAATACGCGCGCCGATTCCGCGTACCGGTTTCTTCGCGACAGGACATTGTTTCGATACGCTGCGGCGTGCGTCCTCTGGTGGTCGGCAAGAACTATCAAGGCGATCGCTATCCGCTCGATTTGTCGCGTCGCGAGGAGGTCATCCTGGATTCCCGGCGACCGTGGATTTCCTGTTACGGCGGCAAGCTCACCGGCTGTACGCGCATGGCGGCGAGAGTGTCGGCGGTGATCGGCAAGACCATCGCATCCGCAGGCCAAGCTCCATCGAGCGAAGAGCTGCCGCCGCCGGCAGCAACTGAAACGACATTTCCCGGATTGACGTCGCCGGTGGTCTCGCCGGCGTGGGCGGTTTCAAACGAATCGTGTTGCACACTTGAAGACTATTTGAGGCGACGAACAAATATCGCACAATGGGTACCGAGAGCCGGCCTGGGCGAGGATGATTGCAATGCGGCAGTGCTAAAAGGCATCGCGTGCGCAATTGCCGGGGACGCCGCCGGAGCGGAGCAGATGTTTGAAAACTATCGCAGAAAAGTGATGAATGAATTCGATTGCCTGGTTGCCGGTCACGCCGATCGGCAAGCGTGATGCCGATGAGTGATTCGAAAACGAATCTGCCCGCCATACTCGGTGGCAGTCCGGCCATCACGCTCGATCAGGGGGCCGCCAATCGCTGGCCGGTACTGAGCGAGGATGACGAAAATGCCGTGCGGCGAATCATGGCCGACGGCGATATTTCCACCCATCCGGTAATCCGTGAACTGGAGAGCGACTACCGCGACTTTTCCGGGATGCCTTACGCACTCGCGCATTGCAACGGCACTTCGGCATTGATGGCCGCCTTTTGGGCGATCGGCCTCAAGCCGGGCGATGAAGTGCTGGTGCCGTCGGCCACGTTTTGGGCTTCAGTGCTGCCGCTGGTATGGTTGGGCGCGGTGCCGGTCTTCTGCGAAAGCGAGAACGAGCGCCTCGGCCTCGACGCCGCCGACATGGCGCGCAAGATCACGCCACGCACCAAGGCGATCGTGGTGGTTCATCTTTGGGGATTGCCATCGAAGATGACGGAGATTTTCGCGCTGGCGGAAAAGCATGGCCTGAAAATCATCGAGGACGCCTCGCATGCCCAAGGCGCCAGCTGGCGCGGCAGGGCGTGCGGCACGCTGGGCGATATTTCCGTATTCAGCCTGCAGGGCAGCAAGCTCGCGCCCGCCGGCGAGGGCGGCATGATGCTATGCAAATCGTATGAACATTGGGAGCGCGCCGTTTGCTTCGGCGACATCACGCGCATCATCGAGCTGGAAACACCGGCGCGGCGTTTTGCCGCCACCAGTTTCGGCATCAAGACTCGCATCGCGCCGATTTCCGCTGCCATTGCAAGAAATCAACTGGCCAAGCTGCCGGAAAACAACCGCATCCGCAATCGCAATCTCGAGTACCTCTCGGCGGGATTGGAACAACTGGGCATCCACACTTTTCAGGCACCGTCGCATATCGAGCGCGTTTATTTCGAATATCTGGTGCGTCCTGATTTCGACCGCATCGGCTTGCCAAAAGATACTCTTATCGCCGCGCTCAGTGCCGAAGGATGTCAGGCCGCGCTTCCGCGCTACCCCTTGCTGCACCAACAGCCTTTTTTTACCGAGGGCGCCTTTCGCGACGTGATGCGTCCCGCGGCCGGTACCGTCATTCCCGATTATTCGTCGGTCAGCTTGCCTTCGACGGAGGCGGCCAATGCGAATCTGATGAAGCTGCCGTCGTTTCCGTGGGCGTCCATGGAGCTGCTTGATCAATACATCCTTGCGTTCGAAAAGGTGGTGAAGCATGCCCCGGAGATTGCCGGCAAGACCGCCTGACGCCGGCAGTTTTCGGTTGTTAGATTTCCCCGCGCACCATCGAGATCAGCCGTCCCAGGATCTTTTCTCCATCCGCGCGCAGTCCATTGTGCTCGTATTCGCTGGTGTGCCACAGCTTCATGTTCGGCACGATCTGCGCGGTTTCCTCGGAGAATTCGCGGTGCACGTACATGTCGTCGTAGTAGACCGCTGCGGCCACGGGTACACGGTTCTGCTTTAGCTTCGCCACATCGTAGAGCATCGGCCACGCCGCAGTCTGTGCCAGCAATTCGGCGGCGGCTTTCAGCGGCTTTAACTGCGGGTAGGTGTCGAACATCCACGCGTAAACCATCTCGCCAGTGAACAGCACGCGGTCCTTGCGGTCGTGCGCAAATTCGGGAAACTCCGCCAGCACCCGATCCGCCGCCCAGCGGCCGGCGGCCTGCTGCGTGTAGCAGCCATCCTGCAGCAGCGAATAGATCGGATTGGTGTCGAAGCTCTGCAGATGTTCGAGATGAACCAGGAAATTCCAGTTGATCTGGCGCTTGCCATCGGCGCCGGTGATCCAGGCTTCTTCCAGCAGATAGTGAATGGCTTCGTAACCATCGCTCATGCCGAACTGCAGGCCCAGTTGCAGGAAGCGTTGCGCGGTCAACAATCCGCCCGAGGGCATTGCTACTTCGTTCGTGAGCAGATATCGCACCAGTTCCTGCACGCGCGCCACATCGTCGGGATAGCGCGCGTAGTAGGCGGCGTTCTTGGCAATCACGCGTGGATAGGTGGCGCGATAAACCTCGTCTGCGGTGCGCGTGAGCGAAGGCACGCCGCCGGTGATGAATGATTCGCGCAGGCCTTCCGGTGCCTGTGAGAGGTAAGCCAGCGTGCAGAAACCGCCGTAGCTCTGGCCCAGCGTGCTCCATGGCGTATCGCCGATCAGCTGGCGGCGGATGGCCTCCGCATCGCGCACGATATTGTCGGCGCGAAAGTGCATGATGTAGTCGGCCTGCGCCTGTGCGCTCGGCATCGCGCGCAGCGATTGCGCCGTCAGCGGTGTGGAAAGTCCCGTGCCGCGCTGATCGAGCAGCAATACGCGGTATTCCTGCAGAGCGCGCTTGAGCCAGCCGCTGGCGCCCATCGGCCGTGGCGAACCCGAACCCGGGCCGCCCTGGAAGAAAACCAGATACGGCTGCGCGGCATTTTCCTTGCCCGGCGCGATCACTTCGCGCGCGAACACGCTGATAGTCTTGCCGGGATTGGCGTAGTCGAGCGGCAGGTCGAAGCGATGGTTATTCAGGATGAGGCCGGGGATGCGGTGCTGTGAGATTTGCATGGTTTTTCTGAAGGGAAGAGTGACGATCTTTGATATTAGTGATTCTAAAGCCCCTCTCCCGCAAGCGGGAGAGGGGACCAGGTCAGTCTGTCAGCAATCACCGTTCGTCCTGAGCTTGTCGAAGGACCAGAATGCAAGGGATCGCACATATCTAGCCATCATGAAGACCGCCATTTGACGCGCCTCCCAGGCCGGAAATGCCCGGAAAGCCGCGCCAGCGCTTGAGTTTGAACTTGATGACAGCCGCATTGCGAACGGTATGATGGCAACAGTGAAGTTATCCGAAGGCCGGCCATGCTGTATCACTTCGTCAATGCGCTGTTCCACATATTCCATATGGCGATTATTTTCTTCGTCATGTTTGCGTGGATATTTCCGCCCCTGCGCCCGGCGCACCTAGTGCTGATCCTGCTCACGCTGGGCTCGTGGTTCATTCTCGGCCGCTGGTTGGGTCGCGGTTATTGCCCGGTTTCCGATTGGCACTGGAAAGCAAAGGCCACGCTCGGCGAAGAGCAGCCGAAGGGCACGTATATTCACACCGTCCTGCAGCAGCTCACGAGACGCGATTTGAATTCGGTGACGGTGGACAAGGTGGTGGTGATGGTGACGTTCGCGCTGGCCGCGATATCGCTGGCGCTGAATTTGATGCCCTTGCTGGAAACGCGGATCGCCTGACGCAAGCCGTTCAGTCGGCCGCCTCGTCGTTGGCCGCCGCCTCGAGCTGCGAAGCAAAGCGGTAACCGTCGCGCCCCGATTGCTTGACGTCGTACATCGCCTTGTCGGCCATGCGCACCAGCTGCGCCGGGTGCAGCGTATCGGCGGGATAAATGGCGATGCCGATGCTGGCGCCGACAATGTGGGAGAGATCGCCGTCGGCAATCGGCTGGCGAATCGCCACCAGCAGTTTTTGCGCCAACGCTGCAATGTCCTCCGCCTTGTGGACGGCGCGCATCAGCAGCACGAATTCATCGCCGCCGGTGCGCGCCACAGTGTCGGATTCGCGCATGCAGCGGCTCAGGCGTTGCGCCACGGTTTTCAGCACCATGTCGCCGGCAGCGTGGCCGTGTTCGTCGTTGACACCCTTGAAGCCGTCCAGATCGATCAGCAGCACCGCGATTTGCTCGCGATTGCGCGCGGCGGCGGCAAGCGCGTGCTCCAGCCGGTCCTCGAACAGACGCCGGTTCGGCAGGCAGGTGAGCGGGTCCTCCAGCGCCAGACGGTGAATCTCTTCCTCCTGCCGCTTCTGCTCGGTGATGTCGGTGATCGAACCGACGAAGCGTGTCGCACGGCCGGTGTCGTCCCATAGCGCCTGCCCCTGTCCGCGTACCCATACGTACGGACCGGCAGCGTGCCGCAGGCGGAAGGTTTCGTTGATCGGTGATCGTCGCACGATGTGCGCAAAAAACGCTGCCTTGACGCGCTTGTGTTCTTCAGGATGCACACGGTCCATGATCGGCATCACCTCAGCCACTTGCGTGGTCGCAGGCAGGCCGATAATTTCGTAGAAGCGTGGCGAGAAAGTGATTTCCCCCGTCAGCATATTGTTGTCCCAGATGCCACTTTGTGCGGCGCGAATCACCAGCGACATCTGCTCGCGGCTTTCGCGCAGTGCCGATTCGGCCCGCATCTGCTCCGTCACATCGATCATCACGAATACCGACGGGCTGTTCGCCGCATCGTCCGGATCGACCACGCCGCCGCGCACCCGGCACCAGAACCGGCTGCCGTCGCCGCGCAGCAACTCCTCGGTGAAAGTAATCGATTCGCCGCGCGCGAATGCCGCCTGGATTTCCGGGCCGCGCGTGAGCCACTGATCGCTTTGTGCGTACCACTTCTGCGTGGTGTGCCCGACGATATCCTCGATCGGTGCATCAAGCATGCGCGCCATGAAATCGTTGCAATCTTCCACCACGCGATTGCGGACGAAGATGATGCCCACCGGTGCGTTGCTGAAGATGGCCAGGTGCTGCAACAGTGCCGTGCGTAGCGCGATTTCGCGTTCCTTCAGCAGCGTGATGTCACTCAGTATCGCGACGATGCCGCTGTCCGGGTCGCCCGGCACAATGCTCTGCATGGTCGCATCGCAAGTGATGGTGCCGCCGGATTTGGTGCGGAAGTCGTATTCCTGATTGAACGATTCGCCGTTACGCAAAGCGGCATATCCCTGCTTGCCGATCTCCTGCCACTTGGTCTCGTCGGAGTAATAAACCCGCGTCGGGCTGCCGATCAGTTCATCGCCTTCGTAGCCCAGCATCTTGGCGAACTGCGGGTTGTAATCGATGATGATGCGGTCGCGGATGAACGCGACACCGGCCGTCACCGATTCGAAAATCAGCCGCTGTTCGCGATGGGTTTGTTCGATATCGAGCTGAGCGCGAATCGATGCCAGCAGCGCGCTGCGGAATTCGGTGAATGAGGCGATCAATCCACCGGCGAAAATCACCGCCATCGCGCCCATGGTGTTGTTGATCGCGCCGCCGAGAAACACCAGTTCGCCAACCAGCGCCGCCACCATCGGCAGATTGAAACAGGTAAACGCGCGCACGCTGGCGCCGAGAATACCTGCGCTGCCGAGTGAAATGCCACCCAGCACAAACAGCGTGAACACCTGGGATACCGGCTGCAGCGGACCGATCAATGCGAGGCCGGCCCAGGTAAAGCCCATCAATCCTGCGCCTGCCGCCGCCGCGTTTTCCCAGACGATGGGACGTGCAGTTGTGGACAACGAGGCGGACGATGAATGCGCGCGGTGGTAGGAAAAATTGAGCGCCAGGCGCGCCAGGCTGATTAGCACCACCGCTGCGAACCAAAGGGCGAGCGTGACGCGATTGGCTTCGCCCCAGAGAACCGCCGCCGTCAATCCGCCGATTAGCAAGGTAAATGCCACTGACCGTGGAGCCAGGCGATACAACATCCGGACGCGCAGTACGTCGAGCTCGTGAACCGTTTCCCGCTCGTTGATATATTTTTTTGCGGACATGGTATTGCCTGAGTGCAATTCCGTTTTACACCCGCAATACGAAGCTGGGAAGCAAATTTTCGTTAAATGGCCATCTGTTACCAATAGTGAATTGCAAGGCGAGCCGGTGCTAGAGTTAGTCACGCACCCCATCAATGGCTACTTCATGAGTATCGATAACCTGATCCCCGGCGGCATTTATCGCGTGGCGAAAACTTTCAAGGATTATCGCGGCACCGAGTACGTGCCGGGTGACACCTTCACCTATCACTTCACCAGCTATTGGGCCTACGACGCCGGCATCATGCTCAACTGCGAAGGACGGCGCATCGATTTTCAGGAAGACGAAAATGCCGACCTGATCGCCAATTTTTCCTCATACGTGGAAAAGATCGGCCAGAGCGATGCGCCGGTTCCGCAGCCGGCATCGCAGCCTTTGGTGGCGATGCACGATTGGAGCTGGTGGGAAATCGCCGGTGCGGTCGGCCTGGTGGCGGGATCGATACTCATTGTCGCCACCGAAAAACCACGGTTGAGCGGGGCGTACGTTTCAGCGTGGATCATCCTCGCGATTGCGGTGGTGTGGGGTGGGTATGCGTTTTGGCTGTGGCGGAAGAACAAGTAATTGCTGGTGTGCTTCCCCCTTTGCAAAAGGGGGGCCGAGGGGGATTTTCGGTGCATACACATCGACCCCGCCGATCCAACCTAATCCATACCCCAAGCCTTTTCGACAAAAAACCAAACCAGTGCTACAGTCTAACAACTGTTAGCTACCCGATTCGAGGCCGCAACAGTGGACCTGCAGTAGATCGGCAGTGAATCAGCAGTAGACCAGCAGTGAAATGCCTGGGGAGGCCACCGATGTCGCGCTCGCAGTGGATTGGCACTTTTGCTTTCAGGTTTTTGGGTCTGATCGCGATCAGCGCATCTGCGCTCGCGCAGACTCCCGCGCTTTCCCCGCACGACAAACTCCTGCGCGAGATCTATCAGGAACTCATCGAGATCAACACCACCGATTCGGTCGGTGATTGCACGCAGGCGTCAAACGCGATGGCCGCGCGGCTGAAGGCCGGCGGATACAGCGATGCAGAGATGCAGGTCATCGTCCCGCCCGGCGGCCCGAAGAAGGGCAACCTCGTCGCGCGTCTGAAAGGCAGTGGCACAAAGAAGCCGCTGATGCTGCTCGCGCATATCGACGTGGTCGAAGCCAAGCGTGAGGACTGGGTACGCGATCCGTTCAAGCTGATCGAGGAGGGCGGCTATTTTTACGCGCGCGGCGTCAGCGATGACAAGGCGATGGCCGCGATCCACGTCTCCAACATGATTCGCTACAAGCAGGAGAAGTTGAACCCTGCGCGCGACATCATCCTCGCACTCACCTGCGACGAAGAACACGGCGATTCGAAATTCAACGGTGTCGTCCACCTGCTCAAGAATCATCGCAACCTGATCGACGCCGAAATCGTTATCAACGAAGGTGGCGGTGGCGTGATGGACCGGAACGGCAAGCCGCAGTTTCACGCCATCCAGGCGGGGGAAAAGATTTTCCAGAACTTCCAGCTGGAAGTGACCAACACCGGCGGGCATAGCTCCGCGCCCAAGCGCGACAACGCCATCTATCACTTGGCCGAAGCGCTCAGCAAACTTTCCAAGTTTGAGTTCCCGTTCAAGCTCTCGCCGATCACGCGCACTTATTTCGAGCGCCGCGCCGCCATGGAAGGTACCAACTCCGCGATCGCCGCCGACATGCGCGCAATACTGAAAGAGCCGCACGACCGCGACGCGATGGAGCGCCTTTACAAGGCCAGCCCCAGCCACAACTCCATTGTCCGCACTACCTGTGTCGCCACCATGGTCGATGCCGGCCACGCCAGCAACGCACTGCCGCAGCGCGCCCGCGCGACGGTGAACTGCCGCATCCTGCCGGGCGAAAAAGTGGCCGACATCCGCGACACGCTCGCGCGCGTGATCGCAGACCCGCAAGTCAGCGTCACCGCGATGGGCAACACTGTCGAAGCCGCATTGCCGCCGCTGACGCCGGAACTGATGAAAGCCGTCGAGGGCATCACCGCCGACATGTGGCCCAGCATTCCGGTGATTCCCAACATGATCGCCGGCGGCACCGACGGCCGGTTCCTCAACAACGTCGGCATCTGGACCTACGGCATCAGCGGCATCTTCACCCCGCCCGAAGGCAGCAACGCGCACGGGCTAAACGAAAAGCTGCCGGTGAAGTCGCTTTATGAGGGGCATGAGTTTTTGTATAGGTTGGGGAAGAGGTTGGGAGCAGAGCAATGATTTGGAATTGTAATAAATTGCACATGTCCGGCTCAAATCAAGACTGGGTCGATATGAGTATTGTTTATCTTTACCGCCACTGGATAGCCGGCGCGCTCAAAAGTGGAATCGTGATGGGCATGCTCTTACAGTCGGGCTGCAATTTTCACGCTGCAAAAACTAGCTTAGAAAACTCCGCTAAGAAGTGGTGGCGACTAGTGCTTTTTTTTGTTACATCAATGACTGTTCCTGTTTTTGCAGGGCAAACGGAACCAACGATCACTTTTAATACAATGAGCCGCGTTTCGACAACCGTCGTGGCAAATAACGAGACGCAGAATGATGTCGATCCAACGTCATTGCAAATCGCAGGTGAAAAAAGGGAGTTGGTCCGACAGATCTTCGGGAGGGAATCAAGTGCTTGTGGTAAGGGCGGGCGAGCTAGTCAAAGTAACGCTAAAGCTGGCGTTGAGCTAATTAGTAATGTTGATAAATTCGAAATTTTACTAACCACTGACTTGCGTGCCCAAGGAGGCCACTATCTCGCAGGGGCAAAGCTAGGAGGTATCTGTATTGGGGGCGGTGGGATTGATACGACGTCTTTTGCAAGAGGTTCAGCGGAAGCAACTGTTGAGCTGAAGTTCAGCGGCGATGTTGAAGTAACTGACTACTGGCTAGATTTATCATTTGAATCTAAAGCAACCGATGGAATTAGGAAAATTTCGATCTCTGATGGGCAAAGAACAAGTATCGTGTCTGCCTCCGATGATCCCATTTTATTGAGAGGAGCCTCAAGTAAAACTTATCTTTTGACCATCTATGTAGAAGACAATGCCACAGATAGTGGTGGATGTTGCAATAAAACCGCTAAGACTTCATTTCGAGTTTCTGCCAAGGTTCGCCCCGCCTCCACTCTGCTTTTACAAAGCCGTAATTTAGGAGAGTTTGTAAACCCAGAGCGATACAGCAGCGTGGGGATCATTATTTCTAAAGAGCCGAATGGAGGAGCGCCAACTCCTGTTTGTATCGGAACCATCATTGGACAAAGCACGCTTGTGACTGCGGCACATTGCATGACTTCGTTTGGTTCTGGAAAGTTGGTTGGCGAGTCAAATCTCTGGTTTCTCTCAAGCGCCAGTGTATTGGATGGACTGCGGCAGGCCCAGCGGATAAGAGGCTGGGCAGTGCCGATTGACTATATTGAGCGTGACGCATCCAGGAAATTTGTTTCGGCCGCACAAATCGAAAATGACATCGCGGTAGTTTCTGTTGAGGGAAGGCTAGCTGCCCCGGCAATCCTGCATACCGGTGATCCACCGTTGGAATTGATTTCCGCAGTCAATGGGATTGTTACGATTGTAAGTTATAAGCCAACAGTTGAGGGTGAGGCAGCATCACGATTTGCGTTGAGCTGGGCGCGTGCGATGTCAGATGCGAGGTTGGCTACTTCGTTAGATAAGACAAGCATTTTGGGGATCGATACTGTGGACGGGGCGTGCACCACTGAGTCTGGAGCCCCGGTATTTATCTCGATAGGTGGGCAGCGTAAGTTAGTAGGGCTGCTGGTATCAGGTAGAGGCAGTTGCTCTTCGAAATCTGGTCCGAGAATAGAAAACCACTTCCAGTGGTTGAAATCTCAAATAAAGTGAGGGTGGCAAATTGAAATTTCCTTCACATAAGATTTGCATATATGGGGCGGCGATATTTTTGGTGATTAGCGCACTGACACCAGGACGCGTGACCGCTGTTGCGCCGAGGGTCGATGTGAGCTTTGCAACAACGATTGTTGCGGAAGCTCACAATGTACCGGCAGCGATTAAGACTGGTACAGCGGAGATCAACACTGCAATTTCTGGTGACGAAAGAATCCCGTGCAGCAATATGGAGGCACCACGAAGCACGGGTAGTGGCTATGCGAATGGAGCGGTAATAAAGAAGGACGATGTTTCCATTGCGCTGGACCTGAGAGCGTCTGTTGTTGCCAAAGGCGGTAAGGCTGGACAGTGTAGTCAATGTGCGAATCAGTTATGTGCACAGCCATCTGAGCCGCTTCCGACTGAAGGAAAAGCGAAAAGTGAAACTCGTGCAAATATTTCATATCAGTTCCCGCGAGAAGTTCTATCACAGTCGCTCAAAAGTTATCGAATACTTGTAACGATATTGGACACCAACGCTAGTAAGTCCAAGATGAAGTTCAAAGTACGTCGCCAGTCGCCTGCTCGAGAAATTGAATTGCTGCCAGATAAACCTTTTGATTTCACCCCGAAGATCGCCGAAGAAGTCATCGTCGAAGTTGCCGTGATGGCGGCAGTAAAGACCGTAGACGCTACGAACTCAAAAGTTGACGAACCTAGAGTTAAATTTCGAATCGATATTCAAGAAGCTCCGATATTAGAAGCGGCTTTCCAAGAGGGTTACATTCTCAAAGGCAAGCTTACCAGCGAGCATCGTGCGGTTGGACTGATAGCCGTCGTAAATGAGAAGACGAGCGTTCCAAGCCCTCATTGCACAGGAACTGTTGTCGGAAGCAATAAAGTGCTTACGGCGGCGCACTGCGTTAGTTCAGATGAAATTAAGAAGTCGGTTGAGCGTGGGCAACTCTTGTTTATGGTGGGCAATAAACAAGACAGCATGGTCCCTTTGACAATTGAGTCATTTTCATTTCCTAACGGAGAGCCTCCTGAGGGATTTAAGTTCAACAAAAAATTCGATAGGACGCTCGAAGATGATATTGCACTGCTAGTTACTGATAAGCCCATTGGTATTGATGCCGCAAAACTTTACGAAGGAGATCCCACGCTGGATTCGACCATATCGTCCAAAGCAAATCTCACGTTTGTCGGTTTTGGGATTGATCCAGAGGCGCTGGGTGACAGTGGGTTGGGCACGAAGAGAATGGCGTTATTGCCCGTTATAAGGTCAGACAATTCAACCTTTTTTTACACATCTGCGGCGACTGGTTCGAACACGTGTCACGGTGACTCCGGAGGGCCAGCCTTTATTACTGGTAACGGCGTTCTATTTCTTGCTGGAATTACGTCTTATGGCTCAGGTGACTGCAAACAAGGAAGAAGTATGAGGGTTGATAGATATCTATCATGGATTAAGGCGAGGTTGAACTAGTCGACATAAAAGGGGGCGTTATGAAATTGCAAAGTGTCGTGGCAAGAATTTTGATGGGACTAGTTTTTGCATCCATTCTTTCCGCTTGTGGAACTTCTCGACCTTCAGGATTGCAATGTGGATTGACGAAATACATTGAAGAACCAGGCCCATTTCCGTTTGCCGGCATAAGGGACCGCGATCTCAATGTGCTTTCATTGTCGGCGGGTGGCGAATACGGGGCCTATGGGGCAGGTTTCTTAGTCGGATGGTCTGAAGCGTCAAGCCCTCGTCCTATTCACCCCAAGAACATTACTGTCGTTACGGGGGTTAGTACTGGCGCGCTAGTGGCTACACATGCCTTTCTTGGTCGATTCGATGAAGTTCGTAAAATATATGAGTCGTTAAGTGGCGACCAAATTTACAAAGAATATGGATTTCTCAAACTACTTTTTAGCAATTCACTTACCGACTCGAGCGGAAAAGATGTGCTAATTCGCGGATTTGTCACTAAGGAGTTGGTTGACGCGGTCGCCGTAGAAGCTTTAGAGCACCCGCTCCGCAAACTTTTGGTTGGTGCCGTAGATATTGAAAGTGGTGAGTTTCTTAAAATTAGCCTTAGTAAATTAGCTGCAGATAAGGCCAATCCAAATCGAGAAGCTTGTTTTGAAGCGGCAGTAGGAGCGGCTTCTGCGATCCCGATAGTGTTCTCCCCAGTTTTCATTGACGGGAGAATGCTCGTTGATGGCGCAGCACGACACAACGCATTTTTGCAAAACATTGATGCGATTCATCTTGGGGGAGGTGTTAACCGGCGAATATTTTCGATTTATCACGGCGACTTTGATGCGGGCGCATCGACCGTTGCAAACAACCTCATTTCAATAGCGAAGCGTTCTGCTGCGGTGGTGAGTGATCAATTGGTCAAAGATACTGCATATCGAATGGATTACATCTCGCGATATGGCCCAGAAAACAGAAGATTTGAGACCTACTATTCAGATGCGCGCAACGCGTCAAAAACTTGTGCTCCGCTAAGAAAGTCTCCCGAATGCAAAGTAGGCGGAAGCGCGAATGAGGAAGATATGTTTTGCACCCCGTTCATGATTTGCCTTTCCGCAGAAGGGCGTAAAGATGGAAAACGCGTCGCGTCCGATAACTCTTGGACCAGAGAATTAATGACGGACTACTTGGGCAGCGGCCGCTAGTCGTTAGACTCGTCAGAATTCAAAGGAGCCAAGCTCAAATTAATTCCAACTCAGGTCCGTCTAAATATATCGACCCTGGCCCTTTTGAATCGAAAAGCTGCCGGTGAAGTCGCTTTATGAGGGGCATGAGTTTTTGTATAGGTTGGGGAAGCGGTTGGTAGGGTAGACATTTCCTCGGAATTTGTACGAATGAAGAGAATACCGATAGCTTCAGTGAGTCAGCCGCAGGTGGACCGACCAATTCCGTTGTATTCAGGAGGCTGCAAAGAACCACAAGCAGATACGGAGTTGATGAACGCATTACGTGAGGCTATGACGCGCCAAGCTGATGAGGATGAGCGGACTTCTGTGTGACGATAGCCCCTATGTTTCTGACCAATCTTCGCTAAGCGGCAAAAAAATGCCTATAAGAAATGGACCGACTAACATTTGACCAGATCATGGTATCCAAGGCCGGTACCCTTTTCCTGCTTAACCTTTTAGATTCTCTAGAAGTAGGAATAGTAGACAAGATTCAGGTAAAAAAATATTTCGCGCGATTGCTTGCTGTGCCATTAGTTGACCGGCATCGAGAAGGTTGGTGGTGGCGTTGTCAGCCATTGTGGGGGTTGAGTGACGTTGCACACCCCCTGCAAGAGGCCCCGACTTCCTCTCTGGTCGGAGCACGATGGCTGCCTGTAAGGCGACTGGAAACATGCGGCCTGGGCGTTTTGAACTATGAAAGCAGTCGAACAATAGTTGACCAAGAAGAGATAAGGATTCTGGTGGCGGAACTATTTCCTCGAAATAAGAATTGGTATTGGTTTTCAAGCGTGGCAGCTATCAACAACTCGATCTTGCCTTCGCAAGCTAGAGAAAAGCTAGGGTTAGACTGGCTGAGCGCAGATTATGCTTGTTTCTCAGTTGAGATAGCTATGGCGGACGCAGGAGACTGTGGGGGAGCGTTTCGTCCGACCGGCCTTTGCGGAGGGTCAATGCGTTTTCGGGCTCGTCGAGAAGATGAGAACGGTCATTTGTCCTACCCAAGTTGGGGAATGACGGTCGATCTCGCAGCGTGGAAGCAACGGAAAGAAAAAATTTCTGGCGTGCCTGAAGCTTTGCTGGCTCTCAGTGAGAGGTCCATAATTGAATTGTCGCGCATCAACTGTCACGGAATTCTCCGAGATATAGTTTCGCCCAATGACCATGCAGAATTCGCTGTGTTGCTGAACGGCGGTTGCAGCTTGGACGTGGATGTTTTGTTTGATCGATTAGATTCTGCTTTAGGTTAGGTTGAGAATATGACGAGCATTGCGAGGGACTATTTCTTTTCAAGTTCAGTCGATGAGCTAGCGAATTGGTTGCTCATAGGAATCGACTCGTCCTGCAGAATTCCAGGATCTTCGCCTCGTGCCTTTGTACCTCTTGATGGCGAAATTGGTACGAATGACTCTACTACTTGGAGTGACGACCTAGTTGCAGTAATCATGATGCAGAGCCGGGCAATTCGAGCAAAATTCGCTGACGCAATTTTAAGCGCGCTTACCCTTGCCAAGGCTAGAGGACTGACCGAGGCTAACTATCAAGTATTTGTTTACCTCATTGGGCTGGTGCCGGAACTAAACGAGGCAAAGGTACCTTTGGTCATACGAGATCTATTCCACTATTTTGAAAATGCGAATGGAATTTCTGCACGTCAAAAGGGGCGATTAGAGTGGTGCGCACTCTCCGCATTCCTTAACGACCGCGTTTCGCTCGGCGTAGATGATGTGGCTACGGCTTACGAGTACTCAGTGATCGCAAATCGTAATTTTCCAAGGGCCGCAATGGACATAGAACATGAATTGACACGTTGTTTGCGTGACCGGCGACTACAGTTCATGAATAGTAGTGGAATTGAGCGGGAGTTTGGAGCTGCAAAAGACCTTCGGCAAAGCATCGAAAGACAACGTGTTGTCGAGAAAGACATATATGCCTGACAACACTGGACGTGACTTTTCTCCGATGCTTAGCGATTCGCTTCAACAGCTCGAGAGAGTTCGCCATTGGTTGAAAAGCACTGCAGAAGATGAGGACAATGACAGCGAATACATAGTGATAGTTTTCGATATAGATGTCCTGAAAATGTATTCAAGCTCGGCTAACCAAAGTCAATATGGAGCTTTGCTGCGCAGCGAGTCTTATGCGGAAAGCGAGCGTCGACTATTCGCGAGCACCCGCCAAGAGCCATCAGTATTCTTGGAGGGAGAGCGGGAGATGGCGGAAATCCTGGGCAACTTTATTGTGTGGGAGCGCGTTTCTCCATTTCTTGTATCGCCTACCCATATCGAAGAATTGGAGAGGGTATGCAGAGCGATTTTTAGAGATGCATTTCTCGATGCGCCGAAGATGAAGGCTGACCTTGAGGTCGAGCTTCTTAACTTTATGGAAGTATCGCGAGGTGAAGCGCTTGATGCCGAACAAATTGATCAGAAGACGACTGAGCTACTTCAAAAGGTAATTGGGGTGGTGCCTCAGGTAATGGAGGCACTTCGTCTAAACGCGGCCTTTTTAAAGGGTCGAATCTATTCGCTTGAGGCACATCCACTTAATGTCGACCAGTACGTACCTCGTTTGGAGGACAGCGGCGTTCTAAGCGACGTGGACGCATGTGCAGATACATTGATGGATGTCCTTACTAGCGAACATGGTTTAAAGCCCGATAGATTTCGGAAATTTCGTGCTGATGCCGAGTGCTTGGCATATCTGAGGTGGCTTAACCTGCAAGAAATAAAAATCGACAACAAGACCGCGAAGTTTCGACTGGTGACGGGCGCACCGCACTTGCATTGGTTGCCTGAAAAGTTGAAGCGAATGAACAGCCTTGAGGAAGAGAAAATTTATGGTGACTTGGCTGACTCTTTACACACGGTCTTGCGCCATCCGTTAGGTTTTCTTGATTCACATGAAATCAGCCGCTTACTTGAAGCGGATCGTAAGTCGGGGGATCAAGAGGCGCCAAGAGCCAAGCTCAGCGAGCTCTTGGCCAAGCAATTCAATGATGAGGTCAGTGGTGGCGATGATCCTGTGCTTCCAGAGGCAGATGCCGCTGATCGAGTAAACCACGCGGCTGTAGAACTGCTAAAGGTGCTGCGAAAAGCGCGAACAAGGCAGTTGTTAAGTCCTGATCGAGCTTGGCTTCGACAAGTAGTGACCAGTGTTGCCGATGGCGGTACTGAAAGGCTTGATAAAGTTTTGGCGGAAGCGATAGTCGCATTGGTGCCAAGTTTTTTGGTGAGCCTTGGTTACTTGCAGCTTCCAACGAGAAGCCGGGGGCTAGCGAGAAATCTTCCCCCAATCATTTTTTCTAAGTTCGCTGCAGCCGAAACGGTTTTTCACGCTCTGCGTAGTCGACCTGACAGGGGGGTGGCGCTTGCTTTACCTGATCAAGCCCTATTAGCTGAAGTTGTCAGAACGGATGCCAGTCTCTATACGGTATTGTTAGTGTTTGCGTTAATTCATGCTGACGCGGGGGATTGGCGCATAACACTTCGATTTGCTGAGTCTGCTGCTTTGGTTGCGGAACAGATTGGCCAACTACGCGCCCGATCTCCAGTGAGTATTGTTGGAATGGCGAATCATATTTTCGGAGAGGAAGCAAATTATCTTGCTTGTGTTGCGAAGAGGCTTCATGTCCGTGACGAGCGGTCGTTCGTAGATTTGGATCAAGCAATGAAGTATTTGACGGCTGCTCGGAACGCGTATCGTAGCTGTGAATTGTCTGGATATGTGGAGAAGGCGACTCCGATAAGATTCGAAAGTGAGGAAATATCTCTAAAGGTTTCAATGATTTTTGCGGAAAGACTCGCGCAGAAGGTGGTTTCGGAGGGCGGGGCTGAATTATTTCGATCGATACTTAACCAGTTATCGTCTGCAAACGAAATCAAATCGAATTTCATGGATCGGAGTTATGCATTTGAGTATGTACGCCAACAATTATTTGTTTCTGCCTCGCAGTTAATTCTTTTGGATCGATACGGCTCGCAAGCGGGAATGCTATTCCGAGTCCATGCAAAGACGTGGTCAGAAGCGGACGAAGTCGCGAGTGAGTTGGATATGCTGTGGAGCCAATTTGACGAACAATGCCGGACTCTAGATGGGGAAGCGGCTGCCAATCCAAGCGCAGATTTACCCCGAGTTAGCGATTGGGTTCGTGGTGTTTGGTATGCCACGGGATTGGAACTGAATCGTTTTGATCGCGCAGACCGGAAAACGAAAGCCCTAGAAGTAGAGGCAGCGCTTTCAACGGACTTGGGTGCGTTAGTGCCTCATCGCCTGCGTTTTTCGTTTATTCGTCAAATTGTTCAACGTAAAGTAGTTGAATAATATGCCGTCGCTGTGACAAATCACGACAACCCCATCCGCTGGCGCCAACACGGCGTTCGCGTCATCCCTGCAGATTCCCTCGACAGCAATACCCCGCAAACACCGGGTATGTCCCGCGCCGCCGCGATCAATTTTGCCCGCGTGGGTGCCGAGAAAATCTGGGCCGGCACGGTGACCATTCATCCGAACGCCAAGACTGGTGCGCATCATCATGGCCCGGTGGAGAGCGTGATCTATGTCGTGAAGGGCCGTGCGCGCATGCGCTGGGGCGAGCGGCTGGAGTTCGTGGCGGAAGCCGGCCCCGGCGATTTCATCTATGTGCCGCCGTATGTGCCGCACCAGGAAATCAACGCCAATGAAAACGAGGCGCTGGAGTGCGTGCTGCTGCGCAGCGGGCAGGATCCGGTGGTGGTCAATCTCGATATCCCGCCGGTGGAAAACCCGGAATCGGTTTACTGGATGGATAACATTCATCCGCATCCGCAAAAGACGCCATCTGGTTTGGCAAATACGACGGGCTGGCAATGAAGATCATGGCTCTGACTCGAAATCCTTCCGAGCAATGCGCGCCCGAGAACATGTGCGGCTCGGTCTCTCTGGTTATAAAGCAACTAACTTGGTCAGAGGAGAAGAAAATATGCGAACAAAAGTCAAACCAAATCTGAGCCGCAGAGAGAGAAGAGAAGCGAGAGTAATTTCTCCGACGGACATATATCGAATGGCTTATGAAACCCGAAATTTGGAGATCAACCTATTTTGGCAACGGTGCAATTATTTTCTTGTGCTGAATTCCGCGTTGGCGCTCGGTTATTTCAATATTCGAGACGCGATCTATCAATTTCCGGTTTCCATATTGGGGTTGGTCGTCTGCATGCTGTGGTACCGCGTGGCACTGGGTAGCAAATATTGGAACTCCCGCTGGGAGCATGTGTTGCGGGAGGTTGAAGCTGTTTATATTCGGCACGGCTATATCGAACACGGAGTCGAGTTGTTTTCTGCCGATCCCAGGAGAGTCGGCAAAGATGTCGCCGAGAGCATTCCCTCCTGGAGTCACGGATTGTTTGCGCGAATTATTGCTAATCGGGTGCTGACAAAACCGTCTGTAACCTTGACGATGACAATGCTTGTAATCGTGTTCATCGCGAGCTGGTCACTATTGCTGCTTTATCAGATTTTTGTATTCGCGGGATATCCGTTTGGCGACCGATTTTAGGCAGGCGTGCATGGGAGTGGAAAATGAATACTTCGAATAGCAACATTAGCGGATCCAGTAAGGAGCTTTCAAAAGCTGAAAAGGAGTCACAAAGAAGTGACGAGGGCGAAGAAAGACGTCGGCAAGACGAAATACAAATGCAAAGAATTTGGCTCTTTCTCGTTTTCGTTTTTGGAATAGGAATACTTGTCATATTGTACGTAGCCATTCAGGCGAGGAAGGAAGTTGATCTGGAGCGCGCAAAGACTGTTCTGCGACAATCGGATGCTACAGAAAGAGGCGAGACGAAAAGTCAATCGACAAGTGTCGGTCTGTCAGGGCTTTTACTGCTTCGGGAGCTTACAAAACCGCAAAGCATTTCGGCAGAATCGCCCGGCATTCAGCAGAACAAGACCTATCCTGTTTCCTTTTTGGTTTCGTTGGTTGACTCAATGGCGGCGATTGGTTCCATTCCTTTGAATGTTGCAAAGAATATTAAAGACGATTTGCTGAAAGAAAGTTTCAAGGCCGGCATGGATGTATCTACTCATACAATCAAGGCGATAGTGGATAGGTACATCGCGCTTCCAAAAGCCAAGGAATTGCAGAGCTCTTCTGGGAATACAAGAGGCGATACGTTGATTAATCTGGCTTGCAATGGCGTTCCGCAAAGCCCCTTGTCTAAGCCGCCGATAAAGTTGCCTGACAAGTCCAAGACAACTTGCGAATGTCCTGCTCGCTCCTGAAATTAAGAAGCCGTGGTCGATGTATTTTGGCGAGTATTGGGGGTGCCAGTAGCGTGATGACAAGAAGCTCAAGAGGGCAAGATGACCGAAAGTAACGACAACCCCATCCGCTGGCGCCAACACGGCGTCCGCGTCATCCCTGCTGGTTCCCTCGACAGCAACACGCCGCAAACACCGGGAATGTCCCGCGCCACGGCGATCAATTTCGCGCGCGTGGGTGCCGAGAAAATCTGGGCTGGTACGGTCACCATTCATCCGAACGCCAAGACCGGTGCGCATCATCATGGCCCGGTGGAGAGCGTGATCTATGTCGTGAAGGGCCGTGCGCGCATGCGTTGGGGCGAGCGGCTGGAGTTCGTTGCGGAAGCCGGCCCCGGCGATTTCATCTATGTGCCGCCGTATGTGCCGCACCAGGAAATCAACGCCAATGAAAACGAGGCGCTGGAGTGCGTGTTGCTGCGCAGCGGGCAGGACCCAGTGGTGGTCAATCTCGACATCCCGGCGGTAGAGAACCCGGAATCGGTTTACTGGGTGGATAACATTCATCCGCACCCGTAGTAGCGAACACCAAATCAAAGGAGCCAGCACATGCCTAATGTCGTTCCTGCCCAACCAGTGGAAAACGCTTATCCCTTTCGAACCGGGGCCGATGGCATGGCGAATTTTGCGGTGCTCATTATCGATATGTGGGACCAGCACTGGTGCGAAAGCGCAACTTCGCGTGTCGCCGAATTGGCGCCCAGGATCAACGATTTCATCACCGAGGCTCGTAATCGCGGCGCTTTGATCATCCATGCGCCCAGCGACTGCATGGGGAATTACAACGATAACGCGGCGCACCAGCGGGCGCAGCAATTGGGTAGCACGGGGGCGTCGCCTTTTGTGGGGCGTGACTATCCCCCCGTTCCGCTGATCATGAATAACGGCGGTTGCCCGGAAACCAAGGTTCCGCCGGATACCATAGTCTGGAAACGCGAGAATAAGGGCATCAACATCATCGATGAGCCGCAAGATCGAGCGCGCAACGGCGTGAGGGGAGATCTGGTCAGCGAGCAGATCGACCAGATGTATCCCGCGTTCCAGAAGCGCGGTTGCGACAGCATCATCTTGTTGGGAGTGCACCTCAACCGGTGCATCCTTTGGACCAGACCCTTCTCCCTCTACTACTGGGTGGGGTTGAAGAATCAGGGATATCTTACCGGCGATGTGCTGTTTGTTCGCGACCTCACCGACACCATGTACAAAGAGGACGATCCACCGTACATCAATCATTTTGCTGCGACGGATTTGGTGGTGCGGTACATCGAAGAGCGTCATCGCGGTGTGCGCGGCATTTACAGCTCGGACCTGCTCGGGCATACGGGCACGGCGCCGTTTCGGTTCATGGCGGACAATCGCCCGTCCCACAACTGGAATCAGGTGACTGTTCGTTGTTTGGACGAAAGCGGCAACAAGCGCTTCATTACCGCACGCAAAAATGGCACGGTCAGTCTGAACGATACGGCCTTGGCTGCTTCGCCCGTGTTTGGTGGTGAGGAAAGCAGCTATTGGCAAGTGGAAACTCTCGGGCCTGGCTTGATTAGCCTGCGAGCCGACCTTCCCAGCGGACGCTTTTATCTGGATGGCAATCCGAATGGCGGGCCGGCCGGACTGCAAACCACCACCTTTGGCCACACCGGCACAGCCTGGTATCTGGAAAGCGTGGGCCTTCCGCAAGCCGGACCTTTCACGCTCCACTGTTGCGGGCCGGATGGCAAGCTGAATTTGCTTCAGGGCTTTCCCGCTTCAAATGATGGTCAGCTGCAAATGTGCCCGACCTCGGCGTCCGAGCTACCCGCGTGCAGATGGGTGATTGGGTAGGGTGGGAGTAGGGCAACGAGCATGGTTGGGGAAGGTCTACGCAGATTTTCCCGTGGTGCTCGTTTGAAAGCGGCACCGGATGAATCATATTAGTGAGGGTTGAATGTTCCGGCCCTACATTCAAATAAATCGACAATAAGCGCAGCCACGTTCTTTAGCGCATGCGCAGACATTGCACTTCACTTCGGAGGTTTCGTTTTCCTGAAAAACGTTATCAAGGGAGTGTGCGATGTATACGAAGAAGAGCTGGACCTGTTTGCTGGTAGCGGTGCTGTCGTTATGCGCGGAAGCAGCGTGGGCTGAAAAGATACCAACCTATTCCGCCGTTCCCGCCGGCTATACGCAAACAGGGCGATGGTTATGGATCGGCGATGTGCAGTTCAACACCGACAAATCACCTATTTCCGTCGGCAATAACAGTAGTGGAGTTGAGCGGCTGTTCAGCCGCAAGTCAGGCACGGCGGATGTCAAACTTTCGTTTACCGGGTGCATTCCGAAAACGGCGCAGTCGAATCAGTGGATAGGGTTGAGTAAGCCCGAGGCGGCGTTTGCGACCAACCCGAATGCGGATCCGTACTTCGGTGTCGATATCTCTTTCGCCACCACATTCACCAATCCGGATGAGTTGTGGATTCTTCGCAATGACTATCTGGGCTACGCGGCGATTCTGCCGATCCCCGCTTCCGCACAGCCGCCGGTAACGGACGGCAAGTTTTGCGCGCAGTATCGGCTCGAGCGGGTGGGCGGCGTGGTGAAGGCCTACATCGGCTCGACCGAAGTGTTCAGCGCACCTTCTTTTTATCCAGCGGCGCCGTTAATGGCCTCTGTGCAGAGTTGGGATACGGCGTTTTCATTTTCATCGGTTGCCTGGCATCCGGGAAAATTGAGCCTCGCTTTCTCCGATAGCTTCGAAGGTACGGAACTCGATACCGAAAAATGGGAGGTGCAGCCATTGCCTTACTTGCCGGGCAACACGGCGCAGGTCAGCGTGCTGAACGGCAAGATGCGTATTTCCAATACCGGCGGCTCCTGTGGAACGTGCGGCATCGCCGATGGTGCGTTGCTGATTCCGCAAGTCGAGCCACAGACCGGTGATTTCAAAGTCGAAGTCGACATGAAGGAGATCAGCAGGACGGCAGTTGCCGGACAGCCCACGCTGACCGCCTTCGGCCTGAATTTCGTCGGTGATGTAGACAATCCCTTTGCGACATCGAGAATCGGCATTTCTTTCGGTGGCGATAACTATCCGAATATTCAGGGCCAGTACAACAACCACGGATTCGAGTTCGCCAGCTTCAATGCCAATGGCAGTCTGAATAACTGGTCGATGATCAATGTCGATCGCGGTGTGCTCTATGCGGCCAAGATGCGGCTGATTCGCAAAAACGGGATTTGCCGTGCGGAAATCAAGCTTGCCGGTGGCGAGTGGAGTGGACCAACCTGGACGCAGGCATGCGGCACCGAGCCGCTGACGCCGATCCTGATTTCATTTTCCGGCGACGGGCACTCGAACAGCATCAATGCCTCTGCGGTAGTCGATGTCAAACGCGTCGATATTCTGGCGGAGTGATTTGACGTTATGCCGGATGGAAGGGCGTAAACCGAGCTTTATTTTGTTTGGTGATCGCCTGTCCTGCAATTCAAGGGCTGCGCTATTTTGCGAAGTAAATGGCGCAGCCCGTTTTGTGTTTGTTCTCATCGTTAGTCAAATGAGCCGCGGTCGACATGTCTATCGGCGAAGCCCCGTTGGCTCTGAGGCATAGCGCCTCGACATCGAAGATCGCCATTTGGCGCGCCGTTCCAGCCGAAAATGCCCTGAAAGCCGCGCCAGTGCTTGAGTTTGCCCAGTGACGAGCGACATTGTTATTATAACGTTCGTAATAACATTGTTTTGCTCAAGGAGCATTCATGCCCGCACTCAAACTTACCCAGATCGGTAATTCCGTCGGCGTCATCCTGCCCAAGGAAGTGCTCGCGCGTCTCAAGCTGGAGAAAGGCGATACGGTCTATCTCACCGAGAATCCGGATGGGGTGACGCTGTCGCCGAACGATCCCGCGTTCGAGGCGCAGATGGAAGCGGCGCGCGGCATCATGAAAAAACGCCGCGCTGTATTGCGCGAACTGGCGAAGTGAGCGTGGCGTGAAGAAGTGGGTTTGGATCGACGCTCGCGCGATCCAGATGATTCACGACGAACAGCTTGCCGAGCATGGCGGCGGTGCGGGTGTGCGCGATCCTGGTCTGCTGGAGTCCGCACTCTCCCGGCCGGTCAATTTGGCCGCTTACGAAAAGCCCGACGCGGCCGCGCTGGCGGCCTCATACGCCGTTGGCTTGGTGAAGAATCATCCCTTCGTCGATGGCAACAAGCGTACTGCTTTTGTCGCGTTGGAATTGTTTCTGGCGCTCAATGAATTTGAGCTTGTGGCAGGTGACGTCGATTGTGTCATGACCATGCTCGCCGTCGCCGCCGGCGAGATCGACGAAGCGACGTTCGCCGCATGGATTCGGCAAAATATGAAGAAGCGCTAGCCGCTGAACCAAACGAGCCCGACGAATCCGACGATACCCGATGCCAACTGATTTCATTATCGACAACAAGCGGACAGTTTGCGTAGACATCGCTTGCGCTTTCGTGCTTGCGGCGACTCTGTTCGCGGGCTGCTCCAGTGTCCCGGTCGAGTTGCCGCTGAAAGTAGAAAGCGGGCGCGCATCGTCAGTCCGGCAGATCTCTCCTTCCGCCACCAATTCCACCATCACCCGCTTCAACGACCCGCATTACGTCGTACTCGATCCGATGCACGACCGGGCCGATGCGCCGCTGGTCCTCTTCATGGCCGGCACCGGCGGCAAGCCGCGCGAGATGCCGTTCTTCCCCGCGCTGTTGCGCGCAGGGCATCGCGTGATCTCGATTGCCTACAACACCGGCGAGGCGATACAACAGGTGTGCCCGGCCAACCCGGATACAGATTGTGCGGCGAAGACGCGGCAGAAGCGGCTCTACGGCACCAACACCATCGACGTAATCGACGATGAGCCGCAGGATGCGATCGTGCCGCGACTTGTGTGGTTGCTGAAATACCTGGACCGCGAATACCCGGGCGAGAAATGGAGTCGCTATCTGGTGAGTGATGGGGGTGACGGCATCAACTGGAGCCGCGTCATCGTTACCGGTCAATCGCAGGGCGCGGGCATGGCAGCGTATCTGGCGCAGGATTATGCGGTGGCGCGTGCAGTGTTGTTTTCCAGCCCGTGGGACAGTTACGGTGGCAGGGGTCGTCCGCCAACACTGGCGCCATGGCTGTCGCGACCGAGTGCCACGCCGCTGTCGCGCTGGTATGCCGGCTATCACGGCAAGGAAAACACCGCGCCGCTGATCGCGCGTTGTTACGCGGCGCTGCGCATCCCGCAGGCGAACGTGCGTGTGTGGACAGCCGAACCGGCGGCGATGAACGGGCAGAATCCGTATCACGGTGTCGGCATCAGCCGCGTCAATCCGCTGGAGAATTTTGCGTTCATGTTCGGCTTGACCGGCAGCGGCCAATAACGATACACGGCGGTGCAGATCGCCATTTCGCGCGCATCCCGTGCCCAAAATGCCTAAAAGTCCACGCCGGTGCTAGAGTTTGCCATCGCCAACCAAGAGACCGGCCCGGCACGGCCGGCAAAACAGGAGGGAACATGAACGCGATTGCCAATCTCTGGATGCCGATCTTGCTGACGGCCGTGTTGATCTTCGTCGCCAGCAGCCTCATCCACATGGTGTTCAAGTGGCACAACTCGGACTACCGGAAATTCGATAACGAAGATGAAGTCCGCAATGCGGTGCGGGCATCAACGCCGCCCGGTCAGTATTTCATCCCGCACTGTGTCGATATGAAAGACATGGCTGGCGAAGAGATGCAGAAGAAATTCCGCGAAGGGCCGATAGCCCACGTCACCGTTCGTCCTGCCGGTCCGCCGACGATGGGCAAGCAGCTGACGCTGTGGTTTGTCTACAGCGTGGTCATCGCCGCCTTCGCCGGTTGCCTGGCCTTCGGCGCGTATCCGATGGGCAAAAGCAGCGGGCACGCGGCAGGCCACTTGGTGGGGCTGATCAGTTTTCTCGCTTATGTCGGTGGCAGCGTGCAGATGGGCATCTGGATGGGCAAGCCCTGGGGCAGTGTGGCCAAGGACGTGCTCGACGGCCTGATCTACGGCACCATCAGCGCGCTGGTGTTCTGGTGGCTGTGGCCTTGATAATTTTCACATCGATATCGCTGGTCTCCAAACTGCGCTCCTGTATGGCTGATCAGAGTCACACGCAGCTTCCGAAAGGCAGAATTCATGTGGATGCCGCATAGATGACGACACGCAGAACCGTCATCAAGGCCATGGCGGCAATGCCGTCGGTTTTCTCGCTCGGCTCGGTTTGGGCGGCCGGCGATCCTACGCGGCTCGCGCTGGTGATCGGCAATAGTGCTTACCGCTCCGCGCCCTTGCTTAATCCCGGCAACGACGCCGGCGCCATGGCAGGCCTGCTGGGCCAGGCGGGCTTTACGGTGGAGTCGCATCTGGATCTCACGCGTACCGCGATGGTAACGGCCATCGAGAAATTCGGCGCCTCTATCCGCAGGCCGGAAACACGGCAGGTGGTTTTCTATTACGCCGGTCATGGCGTGCAGCTCGACTGGCGAAATTATTTGGCGCCGGTCGACGCGAAGGTCGATACCGCCGAGCAGCTTCGCCAGAACTGTGTCGATCTCGGGCTGTTGCTCAAAGTGCTGAGCGGCGCGGGGAAAAACCAGACCTTCATCATCATTCTCGATGCGTGCCGCGATAATCCCTTCGGCAGCGCGTACAAACCGGAACAGGCTGGCCTCGCACAGTTCGATGCGCCGGTCGGCAGCTTGCTGGCCTATGCGACCTCGCCGGGCAAGGGCGCCGCGGATGATGGCGGCAACGGCAAGAACGGCTTGTATACCGAGCACCTGTTGCGCGAACTCTCCAAACGCGGAACGCGTATTGAAGACGCCTTGAAGCGCGTGCGGCTGAATGTCCGCCTTGCCTCGCGTGGTACCCAGATTCCCTGGGAGACGACCTCGCTCGAAAGCGATGTGTTTCTCTTCAATGACGGGCAGGCAAGGCTCTCCGCCGCGGAAATCGAGCGGCAGATCGAAGCCGATCTCGCCGCGTGGGGACGCGTCAAGGGCTCGAACAGAGTTGATGATTGGGTCGGCTACGTGCGCGATTTCCCCAATGGCCGTTTTTCCGAAATTGCTCAGGTTCGGATCAATCGCCTGATGGAGGAGGCGGAGAAGATCGAAATTGCCGCTCGCGAAGCGAAGGCCGCTCAGGCAGCGGAGGCGGTGAGGATTGCAGAAGCTGCGGATGCCGCCAAGGCCGCGCAGGCGGTGAAATTGGCGGAAGCGGCGAAACCCTTGGAGGTCGCGAAGATCGAGCCGGCCAAGACTATTGTGCCGGTGGTTGCCATTGTGAGCGCGGCCGCCGCGACTGACCAATGGGCGATCGAGCTCGGTCCCGGCGTGCCGGTGCCCGCCTTGTTGAGGTTATCGAGCAATCCTTACTCCGCCGGCTTCTATCCGTTCGCCCGCAAATATTCCGTCGGCGATAACGCCACCTATCGCGAGTCTGATTTGTTGACGGGGTTGGCGCAGCGCGTTTACCGCAATGTCGTCACGCGTGTCGATGTTGCCGCAGACCGGGTGGAGGTGAATGACGGCAAGATCATCGTCGATTTGATGGGTAATCTGCTTCGCAACGAAGAGCGGGAATTCGATGTTCCCCGGCAGAATTTTCCTGCTGAATTGCAGGTGGGAAAAAAATGGAAGGCCGCGTTCGTGGAGACAAGGAGCGGTGTCAAAAATCGCATTGCCATTGATTTTCATGTTGCGCGCAGGGAAACGATCACGGTACCGGCGGGGACCTTTGAAGTTTTCCGCATCGAAGGGTCTGGCTGGAGCATTGAGCGCGGCACACACCTCGAAATGAGGAACTGGGTAATACCGAAGCTCAATGCCCAGTTGAAATGGGAAATATTGAGCCGCGCGCAGGACGGCCGCTATATGACAACGATGCGGACCGAACTGATTTCGATGCAGCAACGCGTGGTCAGCAGTTGATGAGCATAACCATTCATTCGTTCTCGCGCCGGCTGTTGCCCGCTCGCTTGCTGGCACTGTGTCTATGGTTGTTTGTTCCTTTGGTGGCAGCGCCGGCGACGACTGCCGAGCCTTCGGTTGAAGAGATGGTCAATGCGCTGGGCAAGAAACCGGCGGAGTCCGGCGGCGTGCGTATGCGTGGCCTCGGCGCCAAGCCACCTGCGCCGGCACCGTCTCAATTGCAGCTCTCCGTGCAGTTTGAATTTGCGTCGGCGAAAGTCAGCGCTGAAAGTCGTGAGTTGCTGACCAGACTTGGTGCCGCGATGAATTCACCCAAGCTGGCGGATCTGCAATTCCGTATCGAGGGGCATACCGATTCGGTGGGTGACGCACAGGCCAACCAACGTTTGTCCGAGCAGCGCGCAGGCAATGTGAAGCAATTCCTGATGAGTAACGCGAGCATTGCCGAAGCGCGCTTGTCCGCCGTCGGCAAGGGAAGCAGCGAGCCGGTCGATAAGGCAAATCCCAAGTCGGACGTGAACCGCCGCGTTGTGGTGGTGGCATTGGAGGCGCCGAAGGCAGTGCCTGCCGCCAGCGCACCTTCGAGCGCGCCTACGCTGCCCGCCGCAGCGAAGGCCGACGGGCCGGCCGCCGGTACAGTGCAAAAAATCCAGGGCCAGGTGACGGCGACACGCGCGAACGCGCCGGTCATGCTTGCTGCCGGTGAAAAAGTTTGGGAACAGGACATCATTTCGACCGCCGCCAATTCGTCGGTGCTGGTGCAGCTCGACGACGGCGCGAAGCTGCTGGTGCGGCCGAATACGAGAGTCGAGTTGAGCCGCGTCGTCAATGCGGGCGCGCTTGATAGGTTAAGTCATTCGCTGGAGCTTGCCATCGGTGCGATCCGTTACGTGACCGGCACCGTCGGCGCGTCCCGACCGCAAAGCGTGCGCTTCAAGACGCCGACCGCCACCATCGGCATTCGCGGCACCGATCTTGAAATTGTCTATGCACCGAAGATGCGCAGCCTCGGTCAGTCGGGCACTTATGTTCGCGTCAACACCGGCGGGGTCGAGCTGGCCGGCAGCGATGGTTCGACTGTGTCGCTGAACAAGGATGAGCAAGCTTTCGCCGCGCCGGAAGGGCCCAAGATGCGAGGTGGCGGGCGCTCGCCCGCGGCGAGGAAGCTGGATGCACCTGCAGCCGTATTTTCAAGCGGCGAGCTCGATTCGTTACTGGAGACGCGATAATCTTTTTGTCGCGAAGGGCCTCGGCAAGGCATGGCGTGGCATAGTGACTGCCGTTTTTACTTTCTGATCTGCCATGCCCCGCACGACAAAATCCGCCCGCCGTCCTGCCAGCGAACAGGACATTCCTTTCCTGTTGCGCCTGCGGCAGGAAGCGATGGGCCCGCACATTGCTGCTGCGGGATTGGCGCTCACCGATGAGGAGCACTTGAGTCGCGTGCAGTTCAGGATCGATTGCGCCGAGGTGCTGTTGCTGGATGGCCAGCCGGTGGGGATGATCAAGGTCGCGCGCGACGCAGACCCCTGGAAAATTCTGCAGTTGCAGATTTTGCCGAAGATGCAGGGGCGTGGTCTTGGCGGCGAATTGATTGAGGAGTTGATCGCGGAAGCGGGCGCGGCCGGGGCGGCACTTGCGCTCGGTGTGATGAAGGTGAATGGAGCGAAGCGGCTTTATGAGCGGCTGGGTTTTGTGGTGACAGGAGAGACGGATTTGGAGTTTGAGATGGTGTGGTGTGCGGCAGCGCGCACGGCGGAAGCCGAATGAAGGCGGGCCTCGAGCGGCACAAGAATTTTCCCAGCCTCACGCAGGCGCTGCTGGTGCTGATGATCTTGCTTGCCATCGAAATATTGATCGGCTCGGCGTACATCGACTTGTTCGGCCGGTTTGAGCCTGGCGATGTGGTTGCGGGCGTCGTGGTGGCAGTGCTGGCGAATGGTGTCGTCTTTGCTTCGCTGATGACGTGGAAACGGCTTTCGTTTGCCGATCTGTTTCATCCGGGTCAAACCTCGAAGCGCGCTGTTGTGTTGCTGCTGACGCCGCCGATTGTGCTGTTTGCCTTTGGCGAATCGATACTGATGGATGACTTGATGTCGCTGGTCCTGGTGCTGCTGCCGATGACGCAGGAGCAGTACGACATGTTTGCGCGACTGACAGGCGACGGCCTGGCGTCGCTGATACTGCTTTGCGTGGTGGCGCCGTTTCTGGAGGAAATGCTGTTTCGCGGCGTGTTTCTCCGCAGCTTCCTGCAGCAATATTCTCCGGTGCAGGCGATGGTTTTTTCCAGTGCGCTGTTCGGCATCGCGCATCTGAATATTTACCAGGGCTTGTCCGCCTTCATCGGCGGCATGATGTTGGCGTGGCTGTACATGCGCGCGAAATCGCTGTGGCCCTGCATCATTGCGCACGCCGCGTTCAACCTGAGCTGTGTCGTGTTGAACGCCATGACCGCCGGCAGCGCGCCTGAATCCTCAACGCTGGCACCCTTGCCGATGCAGTTGACGGCGATGGTATTTGTCGCCGTCGGCGGCTATGTGTTGTGGAAACTGCTGGGTGTGCGTGGCACTGCATCCGCGGCATCGGCGCGGGAGAGCGGCGAGTAGCCCGTGTGTGCGCCGTAGCCAGCGCGATAGGCAAATAAATCGTAGATCGCCATTTGGCGCGCCTTCCCGAGTAAAAAGGGCTGGAAAGCCTCGCCAGTGCTGGAGTTTGTCGATTCGATGCTTATTCGCGAGGCGGGGGAAATCATATGAGCAAGTTCCGCGCACTTATGCTGGCCGTCATCGGTGTGTTCGCGATCGGCTACGTCGGCAGGTCGGTGAGCCTTGGCGTGGTCAACGCCGGCGGAAAGGGGCGTGATTTTTTCGTTACCTTCGCCGATAACCCCGGCGTGTTTATCTTCACGGTAATTGTGATCGCCCTGATCGGCGTCGGTTCATTGGCGGTCGCGTGGCGTACGCTGACCGGCAAGTCCGATGAGTGAAAGCGCTATCGCCTGCAATGCATCAGTGCGGCGAGGGCAGGGCGGAAGCTGGACAGAGTTTTTCGAGACGCAGAGCCAGGCGGCAAGACCGGATTGAAACACAAGCGCTTTGAATCCATGTCACAGGCGGCGCTCGGGAATTTGCCATAATTCAATTCCATCCCGCCGTCGGTCCATCAACCCCTTAATGGAGTCAGTCCCATGTTCGCCACCAATACGATTCAACGCAAAATCGCCGCCGCGATGGTCGCGTCTGTTGCGCTCACGATTCTTGGCAGTGCCGTTGCGCACGCCGCTGCACCCATGGTCAAAACCGCCGCGCCGGGCTACTACCGCATGATGCTGGGCGATTTCGAAGTCACGGCCCTTTCGGATGGCACGGTCAAGCTGCCGGTGCGCGATCTGCTGACCAACATCAAGCCGGCCGCCGTCGATGCCGCGCTGGCGAAATCGTATCTGTCGAATCCGCTGGAAACCTCGGTCAACGGTTATCTCATCAACACCGGCGAGAAACTGGTGCTGATCGATACTGGCGCCGCCGGTTTGTTCGGCCCGACGCTGGGCAATCTGCTCGCCAACCTGAAAGCAGCCGGCTATCAGCCCGAGCAGGTCGATGAGATTTACATCACCCACCTGCATCCCGATCACGTCGGCGGCTTATTGAGCGGCGACAAGATGGCTTTTCCCAATGCCGTGGTGCGCGCGGAAAAACACGACGCCGATTTCTGGCTGAGCCAGGCCAACCTGGACAAAGCCGCCGATGGCGACAAGGGGTTCTTCAAAGGCGCGATGGCGGCGGTGAATCCCTATATGGCTGCCGGCAAGTTCAAGCCGTTCGAAGGTAGTGTCGATCTGGTGCCCGGCATCAAGGCCAGCGTGACGAAAGGTCATACGCCGGGGCACAGCTTGTACGTGGTCGAAAGCAAGGGCCAGAAGCTGGTGCTGTGGGGCGACCTGATGCACGTCGCTTCGGTGCAGTTCGGCAATCCCGCTGTCACCATCAAGTTCGATGTCGATAGCAAAAACGCTGCGATCCAGCGCAAGAAGGCTTATGCGGAAGCGGCCAAGCAGGGCTATCTCGTTGCCGCTGCGCACATCTCGTTCCCCGGCATCGGCCGTCTGCGCGCGGTGGGTGCGGGTTACACCTGGATTCCGGTGAATTACAGTGGGCTGAAATAAATCGAACAAGCAACTCGATAAACAAAAGGGCCGTAGCGGCCCTTTTGTTTTTTGTTGCCGGCGGTTTGCGATGACTCTAAATCGGCAATTCGAAGATCGCCATTTGGCGCGGCGTTTCAAGCATAAATGGCCTAAAAGCCGCGCCAGTGCTAGAGTTTCGCCCTGTTCACCCGGCGTTTGCCGGTTCGCAATCGCGGTATGGAGGTCGAGCCGCTGCTGCCGGTAAACTCGCGCTGTTTTTCGGACTTCGCCAAGGGATATCGATAAAAATGAAGACAGTAAACAAGCTTGCTTTTTGGGCGGCCGTCGCGCTTTCGTTCCTCGCACCGCGCGCGCATGCGGATCTCGGTTTTCCCGAGTACGTGAAATTCCCGCCGCAAATCCAGCTCGATCCGGCCCAGTCGCTGGTGAAAGAAGATGTCGGCGAAGCCGAATTTGCGGTCGACAAATCGGGCGCGACGATGGCTGCCAAGCGCGGGCAGCATTTCGCCCGCTGGCTCAACTACAAACCTGCTGCCGGCGAGCCTGCGCCGGGCTACTACAACGGCACCGAAGAGCGCATCCATAAAGCCATGACCGGCGTTTTCCTCAAAGACGGCTGGCAGCTGGTTTTCGTCAGCGAAAACAAGGCGAATTTCTCGATGCGGCTGGCGAAGAACGGCAAGGACATCTGGGCCGCCGTGAAGATGGACGCACCGCAGGCGCAGGTCTATCTCGAAATCGTCGAGGTCGGCGGCGCGGCCAACAAGCTGGTTCTGGTGCCGCCGGCCGCCAAGGCGGAAAAGATCGGCGACAAGGATGACTTTCCTTATCTGCCACCGTATCCCGGCTCCACGCGCAAAGATGCCGGTCGCGGCGATGGCCCGCTGGATGTGTCGCTGCCGGGGAAGTCGGACAATGAAGCGATGCTGGTCGGCACCGGTGTCATGACCCGGAATTATCAAGGGCCGAGTACGCTTTCCAAATTGCAGTTCATCGCCGACTATCGTGAAGCCTTGATCAAGGCGGGCTGGAAAGTGATTTATCCCGACGAAAAAAACGCCAAGGACTACGGCAGCCTGGTGGCGCGCTACACGCAGAACGGTCGCGACGTCTGGGCAAAATTGTTTTATGAGTACGGCGCGAACCTCTGGTATTCGGTGGCCGATGTCGGCGCCGAAGACTGGGCGGCAAAATTCGACAAGGATTGCCGCCTGCCGCTGTATGGCGTGTTTTTCGATTTCAACAAATCAACCATCAAACCCCAATCCGAACCGGTGCTGAACAAGGCGGCAGCGCTATTGAAAGCGAAGGGTGGATTCAGCGTCGAAGTGCAGGGCCACACCGACAACGTCGGTGGCGACGACTACAACCTGAAACTCTCCGACGCGCGCGCGGCCAGTGTGAAGACGTGGCTCACGCAGCACGGTATCGAGGTGGCGCGAATGAGCTCGAAAGGCTACGGCAAGACGCAGCCGGTGGCGGACAACAACACCGACGAAGGCCGCGCGAAGAATCGCCGCGTCGAGTTGGTGAAGATGGGTTGCAAGAAAGGTTAGACGATCAACCGGTGGGGCGCGAATCCACCGGTTGATTTCGATTTCAGCCTTCGTCGCGCCAGCGGCGCAGGCGGATGGCGGCGTAGATCATCGCGCCGCCAACAACAGCACCGATCCAGATGTTGGGGCTGGTGAATTGTTGCCAAGAGGGTACTAGCATCCCGCCAAAATCGGCTTGCAATTCGCCCATGCTGCGGACATGGCTCCCTTCCGGATTAAGCGCCATCCACGAGTACGGCACGATGCTGGCCAGCAGCCGGCCGACGATGTTTTTCCAGAACCAGGCGGTATTCAAGCCAAGGTGCAGTGCGCGATCCAGCCAGGACACCAGACCGCCGGCCAACACTGGAACCCCCACGCCCCAGATAAACGGCTTGCTCTTCGCCCAGGCACCCACCATCAACAACCAACCGACTGTCGGCAGAGCCCAGACGATGTACACCGGTAGCGTTGCCAGCACCAGCAGCGGCGAATAGTAGAAGGCCGGCGTGGCGAGCAGCGCAGTTACGCTGCCTATGCCGGATATAGATGCCGCGGTCGTCATCGCCAGGATGGAAAGCAGGGCCGAAACAGTGGCGAACGCAAGGGACAGCACGGGCGCTGCCACCAGCGCCATGACCACTTTCGACAACACCGTCTCGGTGTCGCTGACGGGCAACGATTTCCAGAACAGCACGCTGCGATCCTTTCGTTCGTCGAACAATGCGTTGAGGCAGAAGAAGAACAGCACAAAGCCAAGCAGGCCACCCAGCGGTGCGCCAAAACTCATGTAGCTTTTGGCCGCTATTTCCGTTGCCTTGGTCAATTGATCTGGTGTCAGTTTTTGCGAGAACTGCTTCACCACCTCGCCGCTGCTGCGGACTTCGCCATTGATTGTGATCCTGGCGTCGCCATCGCTGGCGGAGAAATAAAGCGCGGGCATGGCGATCAGTGCCGACATCAACAGGCCAACGACTATCGGCGCCCAGAAAAACCCACCCTTGTGTTCCCAGAGTTCGCGCTTGATCAGCCACTTCATCGTATTCATGCGTAGGTTCCTTTCATGGTGGCGACGAAGATATCGGCGATGCCGGGACTGCGGGTTTCGCCCAGCGCGGCCACTTGCGCGTGCGGGACGCCATCAAACAGGAATACCGATTTGCCGAACACCTGGCGCTCGTCGATCGGCATCAATGCTTTCGCCGCGTCCACCTTGTCGGCTGCCACCATTACTTCGATAAAGCGCTCGCCGACTTCATCCATCGTCGCTGAGAGGGTTATCTTCCCTTCGCGGATAAACATGAGATCGGAGAGAATGTGCTCGATCTCTTCCACCTGGTGCGTGGTGACGATGATGGTTTTCTGCTCGTCGAAATAGTCTTCCAGCAGGTTTTGATAAAACTGCTTGCGATAGAGAATGTCCAGGCCCAGCGTCGGTTCGTCGAGCACCAGCAGCTTCGCATCGATCGCCATCACCAGCGCGAGATGAAGCTGCACGATCATGCCCTTGGACATTTCCTTTACTTTCATCGCCGGTTTCAGCTTGGTGTTGGCGATATAGCGCTCGGCCTTGGCGCGATCGAATTTCGGGTGCACACCGGCGACGAAATCGATCGCCTCGCTCACGCGCAACCAGCGCGGCAGTACCGCCACATCGGCAATGAAGCAGACTTCGCGCATCAGCGCCTCGCGTTCGGTGCGCGGGTCCTTGCCCAGCACTTTCATCTCGCCTTCGAACGGCACCAAGCCCAGCATCGCCTTCAGCGTGGTGGTCTTGCCGGAGCCGTTGGGACCAATCAAGCCGACGATGCGTCCTGCGGGAATGTCGAAGGCAATGTTATCGACTGCCGTCACTTTGCCGTAGCGTTTGGAAAGGCCGCGTGCGCTTACGACCAAGCCCTCGACCATGCCTGTGGCCGGGCTGGCGTTGTTTTCGACGGTGCTCATGCGGCACCTCCCTGTGCAGGCGAGGGCGGCTGCAATGCGGCCAGCAAGTCCTGCGCGGAAAGACCCAGGCGCTGCACGCGCGCCAGTACCTGCGGCCATTCTTCATCCAGAAAACGCGCGCGTTCACTGGCCAGCAATTTGTCCCGCGCGCCATCGATCATGTACATGCCCAGCCCTCGTCTTTTTTCCACCAGTGCCTCGTCCGCCAGTTCCTGATAGGCGCGCGAAACGGTGATCGGATTCAGTTGATATTCCGCCGCGATCTGCCGCACCGAGGGCAGGGCATCGCCCGGTTTCAGGAGGCCGTCCAGCATCATCTCGACCACACGGGTCTTGAGCTGACGGTAGATCGGCGAATTGTCGTGCCAGTCGCCGCTCACGGCACTTGCCTCGGCGCGACGGTGCGCGCGATGAATTCGTCGGTTTCGGTAGGCATGTAGATCCTCGACTCTGGCGTTTATGGGGTGATTGGTGTTGTAGTTAACTATAACACTATATTTTAATTTGACAACCCCCGAGCAGGCCCTGGTTTTACCAGCGAAAACTCTTACAGATCGCCATCTGGCGAGGTTTTCCGGACAGAAATAGCCCGGAAGCCGCGCCAGATGTGGAGTTTATAGTCGTGGCACTCGGGACTACTCGTGCCGCAAACACTCCACCGGCTGCAATTTCGACGCGCGCCGCGCCGGGTAGAAGCCGAAGAACACGCCAATCGCGCAACTGAACACGGTAGCGATGATCACCGCCTTCATGCCGATCGCCATGTCGAATTTGCCGGTCGAGGTGATGGCCGCGGCCAGTGCCGCAGACAGCGTGATGCCGATGATGCCGCTGACGAGGCAGATCGACACTGCCTCGATCAGGAACTGCCACAGCACGTCGGCCGGCCGTGCGCCGATCGCCATGCGGATACCGATTTCGCGCGTGCGCTCGGTGACGCTGACCAGCATGATGTTCATGATGCCGATGCCGCCGACCACCAGCGAGATTGCGCCGATAAAGCCCAGCGCGATCGACAGGCCGGTGGCGATGGCTTCGCCCGACTTGGCAAATTCGCCGAAGTTGACCACGCGGAAATCGTCCTGGTCGTCGGCACGGATGCGGTGGCGGTCGCGGATCAGGTCGCTGATGTCGGCGACCATGTCATTGAGTCCCTCGGTGGTTTTCGATTGGGCGATGATGTACTGCACCGTGCGCGGTGTCGGTGTACGGATCAGCGTCACCCGCGCGGTCGAGATCGGCACCATCACCACTTCGCCGATATCGCCGACGTCGAAGCTCTGGCCTTCGTTGTCCAGCACGCCGATCACCTGGAAGCTCTGGTTGTCGATGCGGATGCGCTGGTTGATCGGATCGGTTTTATAGAACAACTGCTCGGCGACCTTCTTGCCCAGCACTGCGACGCGCGCAGCACTGGCGACATCGACATCGCTGATGGCGATGCCCTTGGCCAGGCGCAGGTTGCGGATGGTGAACGCCACCGGCGTGGTTCCCTGCACCTGGTTGTTGCTGTTGTCGTTGCCGAACGAGATCTGCGAGAACGTGGTCAGCATCGGCGCTGCGCCATTCACATTCGGCAGCCGGTTGATCGCCTCCGCGTCGTCCATCGTCATCGTTTGCACGGTGCCGGTACGCAGTCGCGCACCCACCGCCTTGCGCGAATCGGCCTGCACGATGACCAGGTTGCTGCCCAGCACGGCGAGCTGTTTGTTGATGAAAGCCTTGATGCTGTCGCCAACCGCCAGCATCAGCACCACGCTGGCGATGCCGATGATGATGCCCAGCATGGTGAGCATGGTGCGCATCGGGTTGGCCAGCATGGCGCGGAACGATTCCGCCCAGATTTGCGTGAAGTTCATTGCGCACCTCCGGGAGCGGGATGAGTTTCATCGCGCGAATCGATCTGCAATTGCGCCAGTCCTTCGCGCACCGGGCCGTCGTACAGCACCAGCCCGTCCTTCAGTCGCACCAGCCGCTTGGCGTAGGCGGCGATATCGGGTTCATGCGTGACCAGGATGATGCTCTGGCCGCGATCGCGATTGAGCTCGGTCAGCGCGTTCATGATGTCGGTGCTGGTGCGCGTGTCGAGGTTGCCGGTGGGCTCGTCAGCCAATATCAGCGGTGGGTCTGCAACCAAGGCACGCGCGATCGCCACGCGCTGCTGCTGTCCGCCGGAGAGTTGATTCGGCTGACGGTTGGCGAGTTCGCTCAGACCGACCTTGGCCAACTGCACCTTGGCGCGTTCGCGCGCCTTGCTGCGCGCCACATTGGCATAGAGCAGCGGCAGGGCGACGTTGTCGAGCACGGTCATGCGCTTCAGCAAGTTGAAGCTCTGGAACACGAAACCCAGCGTGCGGTTGCGCAATCCGGCCAGTTCGGCGCGCGAAAGCTTGTTGACGGTGTGGCCGTCGAGCTGATGTTCGCCCGAGGTCGGCGTATCGAGGCAGCCGAGAATGTTCATCAGCGTCGATTTGCCGGAACCCGACTGGCCCATGATGGCGACGAAATCGCCTTGTTGCATGTTGAAGTCGATGCCATGCAGCACCGGCGTCTCGACGCGGCCGGAAAAATAGCTTTTGCGCACGGCGGTAAGCTGCACCAGCGCATTGGTGGATGATGAGGTCATGATGTCGCGATGCGCTATTGCTTTACTGCTTGGTCGGATCGGCCAGCAGCGAACGCACCACCACCTTGTCGCCGGCGGCCAGCGGCCCTTTGACGATCTCGGTGTATTTGCTGTTCGCCACACCGATCACGACATCGACTGGCTCGGCCGTCGTGCCGGTCATCGGTGGCTTGGCATCGACCAGTTTGTAGATGCGATAGAGGCGTTCGCCGGTCTTGGAGCGCAGACCGAGTTCATCGACATCGTCGACCGGTTTCTCGTCCTTCTTCGCATCCTTGCTGTCCTTCCCATCTTTGTCCTTGGCATCTTTCTGCCCGGCCATCTTCTTTTTCATCGCATCCATGGCAACTTCGAAATCGCTGGGGCGATAACGCAGCGCGGCGGTCGGCACACGCAACGCGTCGGGGCGATTGGCGGTGATGATGCGTACCTGCGCGGTGAGGCCCGGCTTCAGCAGTTCGTCCGGGTTGTCGACATCGATCACCACGTTGTAGGTCACCACGTTCTGCGTGACGTTGGCAGCGAGGCGGAACTGGCGCACCTTGCCGTCGAAATCGCGTTCCGGGAAGGCGTCGACCACGAAACGCACCGGCTGGCCATCCTTCAGCAACCCCACGTCGGCTTCGGAGACGTTGGTGTCGATCTGCATTTTCTTCAGGTCGCGGGCGATGACGAACAGGTTCGGCGTCTGGAAGCTGGCGGCAACGGTTTGGCCCAAATCGGCGGTGCGCTTGATGATCACGCCATCGATCGGCGAGCGGATGATGCTGTTGGCGAGATCGGCGCGGGCGCGTTCCAATTGGGCCTCGCTCACTTTCACTTGTGCCGAGGCAGCGTCTTTTGCCTGCCGCAGTTGCTCCAGCGCGGCGGCGGAAATAAAGCCTTGTTTCACCAGCTTGGTATTGCGTTCGTAGTTGCTGTCGGCCAGGACAAACTGGGCGCGGGCCGCGTCGAGCGAGGCTTCGTTCTGTTTGATCACCGCAGTGAGCAGGGTGGGGTCAATCTTCAGCAAGACCTGTCCGCGTTTGACGCGATCGTTGAAATCGACATTAACCTCGCTCACCGTGCCCGACACCTGGGTGCCGACGTTCACCAGCCCGACCGGATTCAGCGTGCCGGTGGCGGTGACGAACTGAACGATCGCGCCGCGATCGGCGTCGGCGGTCTTGTAGCGCGGTTTGTTGTCGCCCGCGCCCATCTTGGTCTGCACCTGCCAGCCGACCCAGAACAATCCGGCAAGGACGAGCAGAACGATGGTCCAGACAACGCGGCTTTTGGTGATCAGTTTCATCTGAATATTTTTCTTAATGAGTGAGTGGGCATTTGTTTTTCGGCAAGGCGCTATTTTGCGTCAGAAACGCGTTTCCCCGATTCGGCAAACGCGGTTTTAATCGATGCGGGATGAAACCACGGGTGAATGGACGCTGCCACCCGCAGGCGACCAAAGCCCGGAATCGGGGCGCGAACGACAGGTGGGACGCCGCCGTTTGTCATCAGCCGCGGATGAATTGACCAAGATCGCCATTCCACGCGGGCTTTCAGCCAAAAGTGCCCGGAAAGCCGCGCCAGTGCTTGGGTTTGTCAGGTCCTGCCCAAGCATACGACCAATTGCCGGCGGGTCATTTTCCAAAGGGCAGGGTGTACTTTTTCGCCGGTTGGCTCTTGCGAACTTGTTTCTCACCACCATCATGTTGAATTCGTTTCATCCTCTCCGTTCCACTTCCACACTTCAGGAAACCCCATGTCCAATCCCATCACCTTCTACTTTGGTTCCGGCTCGCCTTACGCATGGAAAATCTGGCTCGCGCTCGAGCACAAGCAGTTGCCGTACGAAGCGAAGCGCATGTCGTTCGACAACGGCGATTTGAGAACCCCCGAATTTCTGGCCCTCAATCCGCGCCACCAGGTGCCGACCATTGTCGATAACGGCTTCGCGCTTTATGAGTCGGCGGCGATTCTTGAATACCTGGAAGACCGTTATCCGGACAGCGGCAAACCGCTGTGGCCGAAAGACGTACAGGCTCGCGCCATTGCCCGCCGCCGCGTGGCCGAGGTGTCCTCCTTCCTCGACGATATCAACGGCAAGCTGCTGAACGCGGTTCTCGTTCCCGCCGACAAGACGCCGGATGCGGAAGCGATCGCAGCGGCAAAGCAGGCGCTGGCCGAAGAACTTGGGCGCATCGAGTCGTGGTTCGATCACGACTTTGTCGCCGGCAATGAACTGGGTGCGGCCGACTTCGCGCTCTATCCCTATATCGCTTTTCTGGGACGCGTGGACACGAGAAAACCGGGGCATGCGTTGAAGGCGATGCTGCCGCCGAAAACCGCTGCGTGGGCCAGGCGCATCGAGGCGCTGCCGTATTTCGAAGGCACCGTGCCGCCGCACTGGAAAGGCTGAATCGGCGCGTTGCGATCAGAAGCGCTCGCCGGGCGGCAAGTAACGCCATTGTCCCGGCGGCAGTTTTGCCATCGCGATGCGGCCGATGCGGATGCGTTTCACCGACACAATCGGCACCTCCGCGTTCAAGCACATTTGCACGATGTGACCGGTATGCGTGCCTTTCAGCGCGACGCGCAATCGCCGTTCGCTTTGCAGGCTCACCTTGGCGGCGGGAAGTTCCTTGCCGCCGAGGGTGACGCGGCGATTGAGCTGCTTCAGCTTCTCGGCTGAGACGTCGGCAGCCACCTCCACCACGTATTCCTGCTCAACCGTGGCGGCGCTGTCGACCAGCTTGCGCGATACGCGCCAATCCTGCGTCAGCACCACCAGCCCGCCGGCACTCGATTGCAGCGGCAGGGTGGGCGAGAGACGCGAAAAGTGACGCTTCAGCGGTTTGATGCCGGTGTCGTCGTCGCTGGCATGATTGTCGATGCCGATAGCGGGCGACGCCGCATCGGCGCCGGTACCCATCTGCAGATGAAACAGAATCGTCACCGGCTCGGGTTCGGCCAGCTTGGCATGCGGATGCAACACGACCGACTGTGTGTCTACGCGAAACTGCGGCTCTTCGACGACACTGCCGTCCACCGTCACCCATCCGCCTTCGATGTAGATTTCTGCTTCCCGGCGCGAGCAGGGCACCATTTCGGCGACGCGCTTCGCGAGTCGTACCGGCTCGGTCATGGCGTTTTGTTCTTTTGCGTGTTGAGATGACATGCGCTCATTGTAAGCGTGCGCGGTAAGATGCCGGCCATGTCGGAAAAAACAGATAAAACAAATCGCGGCGCGCTGGAGGGTGTCACGCTGGAAATGATCGTCACCCGTCTGTCGGAGCAGATCGGCTGGGAGGCGATGGCCGGCGCCGTGCCGATCCGCTGCTTCACGCACGAACCAAGCGTGAAATCGAGCCTTAAATTCCTGCGGCGCACGCCGTGGGCGCGGGAGAAAGTGGAAGCGCTTTATTTGCGCGAAGTCGCCGGACGCGCCGATCGATAACGCCGCGAAATCCGTTTCGCCATCGTCCTACATGCAAGTCCGGCGCGCGACTACACAATCGAATGCCGTTCGATGCAAACATTCCTGTCATGTTTTCGCATGAAAGGAATCCATCATGAACGCATCCAGGATGATTGCGGCGGTTTCTGCGCTGTTGCTGGCGTTGGGATTGTCGGCCTGCGACAAATACACCAGTTCCGGCGAGACGGTCGGGCAGAAGGTCGATAAGGCCATCGACAAGACCAACCAGAAGGTGGCTGATGCGAGCGACAAGGTCGGCGCCACGGTGGACAAGGCAGGCGCCGCGGTTTCGAATGTTGCTGGCAATGTGTCGGACAAGGCGGTCGAGACCACAGTCGCCATCAACGACGGCACGATCACCGCATCGATCAATGCCGATCTGCTGAAGGATCCCGACATGAGCGTGCTGAAGATCGACGTCGACACCCGGGACGGCGTGGTCGCGTTGAACGGACTGGTGAAAGACGAGGCATCGCGCATGCGCGCAGGCACCATCGCGTCGGGCATCAAGGGTGTGCGCCAGGTGAATAACTATCTGGTGGTGAAGAAGGCATGACACGCGGTCGCAGATCGCCATCTGGCGCTGCGTTCCGCGTATTTATGCCTTGAAAGCCGCGCCGATGCTTGAGTTTGTCCTTCGGCCGCTGATCGCGCAAAACGGCTTTATCTGGCGCGTGCTTTGCTGCCGCTGTCGAGCTTGAGCGTGCGCGGCGGATCCTTGCATTGCGTCTGCCCGGGTAACAATGTCACTTCATTGGTCGCGCTGCGATTCGCGAGGCTCACCGTCAGCACGCGCGCCGAGCAATCCGAATTGAGCGCCTTGGTCACCAGCGCGTCATCGGTCCACTGCTCGACTTCATAGACGACCGGCACGGTTTCCAGATACGAGCCTTCCTTGACCGAGACCGTGGCGGTGGATTCGACGCATTGCATTTTGCTGCGCGTGCATTGCAGCGCCGTGGTTGCCAGTCCGTCCCCGGCCTTGACGCCGGTAGAGGCAATCCACGAGCCGTTGGCGTGCACCAGCGAGCCTTTGACCGGCATATCGACCACATAGAAGCCGAAGTTGGGCAAGGCCACCGGCACCGTGCGTAGCGATTGCAATTGCCGCCAGGTGTGAAAAGCGAAGCCCGCGAGAATCAGGATCAGCACCAGATAGCCCAGGCGGATGAGGTTACGCATGCCGGGATTCATGTCGTTCAGGATGACTCGCATCGTGGGCGATCCTCTCGAGAATGGGTGCTGCTGCGGTGCCGCAGTGTAGCGCGCCGTTGCGAAGTCCGTTGGCAACAGAAAATTAACGATAGCAAGCGGGCCGCCTGCCGCTGCCTATAGCCGGGATCCCCCCATGACGGTAAACACCGAGCAGGTCTCGGTCGTGTCCAGCAGGGCGTTGAGTTCGATCGACATTGACCTCGGCTGCACAGTAATGCTGCTCGATTGCCAGCTGCCGCGTTTGCCGTCGTTGCAGCTCAATGTACCGCTGGCCGACAGCCGCGCGCCATTGGTGGTGAAGATGCCGTTATAGGTGCACTGCAGGCCGGTAACGCCGCTGAGAATGATGGAAAGTCCGCCGCTGGTGCCGGCACCCATGCCGATGGCGTACTGGCCGTAGGTTGCGCGGTTGCCGTTGTTCTGCGGCTGCGAGCAATTGGTACGCGCTTCGATGATGCTGCCGTACCAGGTGTCGGCTAGGCTTGGCACGGGCGGTGCCGGCGGGCCGAAGATCTGCCGCGTGATCTGTTTGTTCGCGGCCACGCCATCCAGCGTGTAGGCCATGGAGCCGGCGTCGTTGCTGGTGAAGCTTAGCGTCATGGTGCCGGCCCTGGACGGAACGATGGTACCGCTGGTCCACGGCGCGGTCGGCGAAGCACCACCGCGCACGCGCAGCAAATCGCCGCTGCAACCTGTACCGGCGATGGTGCATGACACGGTATACCAGGTCGCATTGCCGGCAGGGTCGTAGACAAACAGGGTGACGAACAGCAGCGACGATTGCTGTGTCAGCGTAGCTCCCCAGCCGGATTCACTGGCGTTCCACCACAAGCCGGTCAACGGCGAGGCCTGCGAGGTGTCGACGGTAAACGTTTGCGCGTTTGTCGACTGTGGCAATAGCGCAATCGCACTTGCGGCACAGAATCTCAGCAGGCGGCTACGGATGAGCATGAGTATCTCCAAAGCATCGGGCGGATGCCGTTGTGAGCTTGACACCAATTGACCCGCAAATTATGTGCCCGCGCATGAAGCCGTGCGAGCCATGCGCCGAGCCCTTCGAATTGATGCATCATTGAGCGCCCGGATACACAGGACCGTCTCCATTGAGCGACACTCTTCCCGCAAATTGGCTGGCTTTGTTGAATGCAGCGGCGCGTGGCGATCTTGAGCGCGCCATTGCCGCCGCGGAGCGCGAAATCGCCAATGGCCGTCAGGTATTCCCCGAACGCGCGAACTGGTTTGCCGCGTTTCGTCACACCGAGCCTCAGGATGTGCGCGTGGTCATCCTCGGTCAGGACCCGTACCCAACAGCCGGCAACGCGATGGGGCTGTCGTTCTCGGTTCCGCGCGGCGTGCGCGTGCCGGCTTCACTGAGGAATATCTATAAGGGATTGGATCAGGATCTTGGCATCCCACCCGCGTCGCATGGCGACTTGCGCGCATGGGCGGCGCAAGGCGTGCTGCTGCTCAATGCCACGCTCACGGTGGAGGAGGGCAAACCCAATGCGCACGCCGGTTTCGGCTGGAGCGAAGTGACCGATGCAGTGATCGAGGCGTTGGGGACGGCAGATGCGTCGCCGAAAGCCTTCATGCTCTGGGGCGCGCATGCGCAGAAAAAGTCGGTGCTGATCGATGCAAAGCGGCATCTGATATTGGAGGCGCCGCATCCTTCGCCGCTTTCCGCGCGCCGCGGATTTTTCGACTGCCGGCATTTCTCGAAGGCGAATGCGTTTCTGACGAGCCGGGGTTTGACGAAAGTCGATTGGCAGTTACCGTAATAGCGGAACAGGTTTTGCGACCTATTGCGCCGGCGATTGGGTTATAGCGGGTACGGCCCCTGGCTGAATGCCTCGGCGTGATATCCCTTGATGCCGACGGCCTGCGCCAACGGAGTGGCCAAATTTTCTCCCGCCTGCAATCGCGCCAACACGCGGGCGAAATCGAATCGCGGTTGCCAGCCGAGTTTTTCCCTGGCGCGCGCGTTGACGTAAACGCGATCAATACCGGGGAACATTTTCCAGTCGCGTTGCGCATATAACGCAGCGCAGCCGGGCACGCGACGCGTCACGACGGCCGGCGCGTCGGCGCGCAAATCGGCAAGATCGTCGATTGTGAACGGTGTGGTCGCGCTGATGATGAAACGATCGAAACCCATGACAGGCGCGCGCTTGATCGCCAGCAGGTGCGCATCGACTACATCATCCAGCGCCACGCGGCGATAAAGATATTCGTTGGCCTTGATGTTGTCGTCGGCGTAGGCATTGCGCATTTCTTCGCTGTCATCCGCTTCGGGGAAGAAACGCGAAGTTCGCAGCACCACGCAGGCCAGCTTCTGGTTGCGATGAAACAAATGGCACAGATTTTCCGCGGCAAGCTTGGTAACGCCGTAAATATTCTTGGCCACCGGCGTTACGTCTTCGGTAATCCATGCAGCAGGTTTGCCGGCGGGCGGGATCAAGGCATCGCCGAACACGCTGGTGGTACTGGTGAACACAAACGAGCCGACGCCAGCCGCGATAGCTTCTTCCAGCAGATTCAGCGTGCCGGTGATATTGGTATCGACAAAATCCTGCCGAGCGTGGGTGCCGACGTGCGGCTTGTGCAGGGTCGCGGTATGCAGCACGGCATCGATGCCGCGCATGCTTTTCCGTACGAACTCACGGTCGGCGATCGAGCCAACCGCAGCGGTAAACGGCGAGGGCGCGATGTCGATGCCGATGGCTTCGTCATCCGTATTGCCGATGCTGCGCACCAGCGCTTCGCCCAGATGTCCGGCACTGCCGGTGACCAGAATGCGCATTTATCGCGGTCCGTAATATTGATTGAAACTCCATTACTGGCGCGGCTTTCAGGCCGAAAATGCCCGGAGCGCCGCGCCAGTGCTGGAGTTTGACGAATCTGCCGTTATTGCCCCGCCAGCATCAGCTCGCGAATCGAGCGTACCGGCGCGCTGCCGTAGGACAGGAATTTATTGTTGAAACCCTTCACCGAAAAATCCTTGCCCTGTTTGGCGCGCAGTTCATCGCGCAGCGCGGTGATCTCGGCATAGCCATTGAAGTAGCTGGTCAGTTGCACCTGGGTAAAGCTGGCACGGCGCCATTTTTCGGTCGCTTCCTTGGTTTGCTGGAACGCTTCCCGCGTCATCAGCGTGAGTGCCGCATCGCGCTGCAAGTCCCTGGTCTGGATTTCGTAATCGAGGATGGTGTTCATCACCGAGCGCAGGTTCCACTTCATCCACAACAGCCAGATTTCCGGCGACTGGTTGCCGTAGCCGGCGTCCAGCATCACCTTCTCGCTGAACACCGCCCAGCCTTCGACCATGGAGCCGTTGCCGAACAGCGATTTGATCAGGCTCTTCGACTTGTTCGAATGCATCAGCTGCGTGTAGTGGCCGGGAATCGCTTCGTGGATGTTGAGGATCTGCAGCGTCCAGTCGTTGTATTCGCGCAGGTACGATTCGGCATCCTCGTCGCTCATGCCGTCGAGCGGCGTGACGTTGTAGTAGGTGTTCGCGGTCGGGTCGAACGGACCGGGCGCGCTGACCGAGGCGCCGGCGCCGCCGCCACGCATGTAGGGCGGCGTTTCGCGCACCAGCAGCGGCCGGGTAGGATCCTGATCGAGCAGATCCTTTTCACGTACGAAAGCTTCGAGCTCAGGAATCTGTTTGCGGATGGTTTCGACGAACTGTTCGCGCTTGGTGTGGCGTTTGCCGAGCTCGTCGATCATGGCGCGGATCATCACCAGCCGATCGCCGGGCATCGTCGTACCGGGCAGGTATTTCGGCCACAGTTCGCGCGCGATTTTTTCCATGGCGTCGTGCAGCGCGGCCTTGTCGCTCAGCGCGCGTTGATGGAGCTGTTCGGCGGTAAAACCGGACTGGATGTCATAGGCGAATTTCTGTTCGTACAGCGCCTTGCCGATGCGGAAGCTGCGGGCCGGGCCGGCTTTCAGCTTGCTCTCCAGCGTATCGAGATAGGCGATGAAGTCGTTGATCGCGGCTTTGGCGGCATCGACGCGCGACGCGAACAACGTTTTTTCGCCGGCGTTCAGTCCGGACGCTTCCAGCTTCTTCGTCAATTCCACACCGAACACGGCGAGCGCGCCTTTGTTTTGCACGATGGCGAGTTGAGTGTGTTCCAGCGTCGGATCGGCAATGCCGGCCTTGGCGGCGGCGTAATAGGCCGGTACTTTTTCCAGCCGCGTCAGGACAATGCGCAAGCGGTTGTCGAGCGGTGCGAACTCGGTATTGATAATCACGCCGAAATTGTTGCCGACGTTGTAATGGGAAGGCTGCCACTGCCAGGCCTTGAAAGTGGTGAGATACCAGCGGCTGGATTCGAAGCTGTTTTTCATCAGCACCAGATCGACCTTGTTCGAGGCATTCAGTGCGGCCGGGTCGAACTGTTTCAGTGCCGCGAGCTGCCGGTCGTAGAACAACACCGAGGCATCGCGTCGCGCCTGCGTCGGCACCGACATGCGGTCTGCGTACTTGTAGTTGCCCGAGCGCATCGCGGACTCCGGAAATTCCTGCCACATTTCCTCGAGCACTTTTGCGGCGTGCACTTGAAAGCGTTCGTCTTCGTTGGACGGGAGCGATGGGTGGGTCGCGCAGGCGGAAAGGAAGAGGGCGCAGATCAGAAATGCCGCGAGAGGACGCATGGGAGATGGTTCCGCTGTTGAAATGAATAGCGGAATACTAACGGCATTCGGTGCACCTTTGCCGAATCGGCAAATGCCGTGGCGGATTGCGGCGACACAGACGCGAGATTGACCTGCGTCAGGGTGCATCAGGGTGCGTCAGGGCAAAACCAGTCCCGAGCGGGCCTTGACTGCGGATATGTCGGTTGCATTGATGCCGCCCGAGGCATTCAGATCGAACCTGAAGTTCGATGAATCGGTCGTCTGCCCGGAGCGTGCCTTGACACCGCTGATATCGGTGGCGTTGACCGAGCGGCTGTTGTTGACGTCGCCGACCAGGAAGCCGGCCGATGTCGCGGCGTTGGTGGTGCCGCCCGAACTGGACGTCACACCGGCAAGGGATATGGTAACGCGCTGATTGTCCGGGACGCCGGTCAGCGTGACCAGCACCTCGTTTCCCGATACCGCCGTCGAGACCGCGCCGATGGATGCGCCGAAGGCATCGACAGCCGTCGCTGTCCCCGGCATCGCGATCGACTGATCAAACTGGAAAACGACGAGATGGCCTGCGCCGATGGAGCGCGATTCCACCGTGACCGCGCCGCTTATCGGCGCGTTGAAATCGAGTGCCGCATCGTAGGTGCCCGATGCGCCGTGGGTCTTGCGCGATACCGCGCCGGTCAGCGCGGGTGGACTGGACGCCGGTGGCAGTCTCAGCGTCACGCCCTTGGTGTCGTATTCGATCGTGAAGGCGTAGTCGGTCCCGGCGTGACTGGCGGTGATGGTCGATCCATGCGGCAGGCCGGCAAAAGTGCCGGAGAACAGGTTCTGGAATCCGGCAGGAAGATTGACAATGCGATAGGTCTCCGCTGTCGGCGGGGAGGTCAGCGTCAGCGCGAGCGAGACGTTGCCGCTGCCGAGCTCCACGCCTTTGCTGCCGTTGTTGAAAAACAGCTGATCGGCCGTCCCTCCGGCGACCTCGATGGCAAAAGTGGTGGGGCCGGTAAAGGTGGCGGGCTGTCCGAACGGCGACTGGATGGTCAGCGTACCGATTCCCGCGTTGTCTCCCGGCCGCAGCGTGCCACCGGAAATGGGGGTGTTGAGATTGATCTGGCCGGCGCCGCGCAGTTCGCCGGTGGCGGTTTGCGTGAATGCCACCACGGCCAGGGCCAGCACTGCGCCGGCGCGCGCCTCCAGAACACCGTCGTTGATCAAGGTACCGGGCGCAAGAGAGAAGAAGCCTGCATCGGCACGGATGGTGCCGGTATTTTGCACGGTGCCTACCGAAGAGGTGCCGCTGCTGCCGGACAGATGGCGGATCAATCCCTGATTCACGATGGTGCCCGAATTGGATCCCGCGAGGGTGAAGTCATTGCCGCTGATGGTGGTGTCGGCGGCGAAAGTGGCGGTTGCAGCACCTCCGGTTTCCGTCAAGCCGGCAGTGAGCGTGGTCTTGTTGACAGCGTTGGTCACCGGCAGGGTGCTGGAGAGGGTGATGGCCTTGCCGCTCACCGTATGCGGACCGTAGAACGTCACGCCGAAAAATCCGCTGGCGTCGAGTTGGGTTCCGGTAAAGGTGGCCCCGGAATAGAACTTCACCGAGTTGTTGAACACCGCCACATCTCCCTGCCAGACTGCGTCGCCTTTGATATCCAGGCCGACAACACCCGAGCCAATGCGTGGTCGCAGCAGGATCGCGCCGGCGGCAATGGTTCCGCCGGTAATGGCTCCACCGTTGGCATCGAAAGAACCGCCGTCAGGCCCGTTGAGAACGGCGCCAGTGTTGTCGATGGTGCCGGTAAGATTCATGCGTGCGGTGTCGAACAGGCGCAGCGTGCCCATCTCGCCGGTGGTGGTGTCGCCGCCAATGTTGAATTGCGCGCCGTTTCGTGCGATCAGCTCGCCGGCGTTGGTCCAGCGCCCGCTGCCGCCCAGGCCGAAACCGACCAGCGCCGTGCTGCCATCGGCTTCGATAGTTGCGCCCGCGCCGTTGTGCCAGGCGAGGTCGTGGCCGCGCAACGTGAGCGTACCGCCGGTGCCGCGGATCAAGCCGTTGTTGCGATTGAACGCCAACGACGATGTTCCCCCGGTTTGCAGCAGGCTGAATCCGCTTCCCAGGGAAAGATTGCCGCGGATGTTGCCCGCGCTGAATCCCAGCGATCCCAGCACGAAACTGCTGGATGCGGTCAGACTGAGATTCAGCAAGGCCCCACCGGTCAGGTTGAGCCTGGCATTCGCGGAATCGATGAACAATGTACGCGCCGTGATCGTGCCGCCACTTTGGCTGACGATGTATGGGCTGCCGGTGACGTTTATGGTGGTGTCGATACTGGCGGTGGGCAAGCCGGCGGACCAATTGGCGGCGTTGGTCCAGCTGCCGTCGGCCGGACTAAGCCATGCTGTTTGCGCCCCGGCCGGCACCGGCGCGAGGCCGCAGGTCACAGCAAACATCGTCGCGGCCAGCAAGTGCAATCTGCTGTCCCTGTGTTTCTTCATGCGCATTCCCATTTCAAAGCCTCTTTGCTGACTGCTGCTACGCCCTATACGTATCGCGTCGCCAAAAGCAGACATCCGATCGGTCATGAGTTGTGCGTTTTCACACAGACGTGGAAGGGGCGGCGGGGCAAACTCGGATTAACTTCACTTGCCACGCCATCATGGTCATTGCCGAAAAACACAACCTTGTATTGCTGCCGGGCCTGATCTGCGATGAACGCCTGTTTCGCGAGCAGATCGATCATCTGTCGGACGTGGCACGCAGCAGCGTGGCCGATCTGACCGTGGCCGATACCATGGCCGAGCTGGCGGCCGATGTGTTGTTGCACGCGCCGCCACAATTTTCGCTGGCGGGATTGTCGATGGGTGGCTACGTGGCGCTGGAAATCATGCGGCAGGCACCGCAGCGCGTGCTGGGCCTTGCGCTACTCAGCACCAGCGCGCGCGCCGACACAGCGGAAGCCACTGCCAATCGCCATAAGGGAATGGCGCAGGCGGGGATCAATTTCCAGATCGTGCTCGATCAACTGATGCCCAAGCTGGTACATCCGTCGCGGATGAAATATCACTCGATGGTCGACAGCATTTATTCGATGGGACTTCGTGTCGGCAAAGACGCGTATCTGCGTCAACAGCGCGCCATCATTGGTCGTATCGACAGTCGTCCCTTCCTGAAAGACATCGCTTGTCCGACGTTGGTGCTGTGTGGCCGAGACGACGTGTTGACGCCCGTCGAGTTGCACGAGGAAATGGCGGCGGCGATTCCCGGTGCCGGGCTCGCGATCATCGAGGAGTGCGCGCATTTGTCGACGATGGGTCAGCCGGCGGAAGTGTCGGCTGCCCTGCGCGCATGGCTGGCACGGGTTCCGCGCGCGAACGGATTCTCATAGCATAAAATATAAAAACTCAAGCACTGGAGCGGATTTCAGGGCAAAAATGGCTGGAAACCCGCTTCAGTACTTGAGTTTACTGTCCAGGTTTTGATGGCTTGGCGAGCGCATTTTGTTTCGCTATGCGGCACGAAAAAACAATAGTAAGGAAAGCCGTTGTTTCCCCATAGACGAAGCTTGGGAACGCGAGCATCATCGCGCGGTGTACGGCCAATCGATCGAGGGCGACCAACAGCTCCGGCCGCGTTGTCAGATCAAAATACCGGAGGAAAAAATGTTGCGATTGAACCGTCGTGCGGCAATGCTGGCCGCGATGTGTGTGGCCGCGCAGATGTGGATGCCGTCGGCACTGGCGCAGTCCGGTACCAATGCCTTCCCCAACCGTCCCGTCAAGCTGGTCGTGCCCTGGCCGCCCGGTGGCTCCACCGACGTGACCATGCGTGTGCTGGCGGAAGCGACCGCAAAATACCTTGGGCAGCCGATCGTGGTGGAGAACAAGCCGGGCGCCGGCGGCACCCTGGGTGTATCGACGCTGCAAACGGCGAAAAACGATGGCTACACCATCACACAAGTGCCGCTGGGCGTGTTCCGCCTGCCGTTCACTACCACCGTGACTTACGATCCGATGAAAGACATTACCTATGTCATCGGCATTTCCGGCTATACCTTCGGCACCGTGGTGCCGGCCGATTCGCCATTCAAGTCGATGAAGGACATGGCCGACTATGCGAAGGCCAATCCGGGCAAGCTCAATTGGGGCTCCACCGGCGTCGGCACCGCGCCGCACCTGATGATGGAAGAGTGGGCGCTGAACGAAGGCCTGCAGATGAATCACATTCCGTACAAAGGCAGCGCGGATCAGATGGCCGCGCTGTTGGGCGGGCACGTGATGGCAGGCGCCGACGCCACCGGCTTCGGTCCACATGTCGATGCCGGCAAGCTGCGTTTACTGGCGACCTGGGGCGAACGCCGCACCAAGCGCTGGCCGCAGGTGGGTACGATGAAAGACCTGGGCTACGGCATTGTTTCCAACTCACCCTACGGCATCGGCGCGCCGAAGGATACCGATCCCGCGATCGTCAAAGTGCTGCACGACGCGTTCAAAAAAGGCATGGAAGATGCCGCTCATCTGGCCATCATGGACAAATACGATCAGGAGTTGATCTATATGTCGAGCGCCGACTACACCAGGTTCGCGCGCGAGACGATGGAAAAGGAGCGAAAACTGCTGGAGCGGTTGGGGCTGACCAAGAAATAATCTTCCAAGCCGGCGCAGTATCTCGAATAGCCGGCGGCGATCAGAATTTGAACTCCAGATTTCCACGAATATGCATGCTGGAGGGAAACGTGCTGCTCTGCTTCAGGCTGCCGAAGCGATCGAAGTAGGTCGACTCGTTGGCATAGTCCTGCCTCAGCACATTGGCCAGCGTGAGCCGCAGCTGCGTTTTGGGCGTCACTTTCCATAGCGCGTAGACATCCAGTTCGCGCCGCGGCGTGAGATAGCGGCTCTGGTTTTCCGATATGCGTACCGGGCCGCCGCTCTTGAAACTGTAACTGCCGCCGGCAGTGAATTCGCCGCCTTTCATGCGGTAGTCGAGGCCGATGGTGGCGTTGAAAGGCGTTTGCTGGTCGAGCCGATTGTTGGGGCCGGGCACGGAATCGACCGTCGACCAGTTGCGATTCATGTTGAAGCGAAAATCGATCGGCGGCGCGGTTTTGTACAAAGTCTGGATGGGAAATTTGGCATCGAATTCCAGGCTTTTTGTGGTCGCGGTGCCGTCGTTGATCGGCAGTGACACCCAGCGGCTATTGATAAACAGCAGGCCGCGCCGGTTGTAATCGGTAATTCGCCGCACCGCAGCGCTCACGCTCATCATTGCGCCCTGGCCCCAGAATTTTTCGTAAGCCACGTCGATACCGGTGGCGAGCTCCGGTTTCAGATCGGGATTGCCCTGCGTGTCGGGTTCAGTGGGGCTGTTGTTTGTCGAGGTGAAGCGGCGCGGAATCAGGCTGCCGGTACCGGGTGCCTTGTAGGTGCGCGTCAGCGCCAGCCGCACCTGCTCGCCTTTGCGGCCGGGCAGTTTGTAGAGTGTTTGCATCAACGGACTCCAGACGCTGGAGCGATTGCGCACCTCATCGTAAGTGTTGCCGTCGCTGGTGGTGGTGAGGCCTTCCCAGCGCACGCCGAGATAGACCGACCAGTCCTTGGTCACATTCCATTCATCCTGCGCAAATGCGGCCAGCTTTAGCACGCGGGCATCGAAGTCTTCGACGCTGGTGAAAGCAGGCACACCTGGCAATGCGCGGTCGCGTTGGTCGCGGTTCTCGGTACGGTCGCTGATGCCGGTGTCCCAGCCCGCTACCAGCGAGTGGCCTTCGACAATCGGCGTCGAATATTTGCCGGTGAAAGTAAAACCCGTATCTTTGGATGCGGAAAGTACCGTGCTGTCCAGGCTTTGCACATTGGCCCGGCTGAAGCCGCGCTGTAACGACTCCGCATCGCGCTTGCCATAGCTCAGGCCGAATTTCAGGTCGATCTTGGCACCTTCGGCCAGCTTGTGTACCCAGTTGAGATCGGTGCGGGCCAGAGTGTTCTCGTTGTCATTGCGGGTGAGACTGACGGGATAGGGTACATCGCTGCCTTGAACGATGGTGTAGCGGCGGTCACCGTCGCTGACATTTTTATTGGTGTTGAAAAAACTTTGCGATGTCACTGTGTCGCCATTGGCCAGCGTCCAGTTGAGGCGCGGCGTGATACCCGCACCCTTGAAGGTGCCGACAAAGTGATTGGTCGAGGCGCGATAGAGGTTCTGCGTTCCTGTGGCATCGGTTCCGGTTTCGTAACCGCTGGAGGTGAAATCGGTGTCGTTGCGATAGGCAAAGCCGTTCAAGGACCAGGAAAATTTTCCATCGCGGTCGGACAGGATGAAGCTCGAATTGGGCGACTTGTAACCGCGGCCCTGTGCATAGCCGACCTTGAATTCGCGCTGTGCGACCGAGACTTTCTTCTTCAGGATGATGTTGATGGTGCCGGCGATCGACTGCGTGCTGAACTCGGCGGTGGCGGCGCGCAGGATCTCGATCCGTTCGACCATGGACGGCGACAGCGTGTCCATCGAAAATCCCGGTGGCGCGCGTTCGCCATTGAGCAGGATTTGCGTATAGCCGCTACCCAGCCCGCGCATGCGGATGTCGCCGCCGGTCACGGTGATACCCGGCTGGCGCTTCAGTACGTCGGCCAGTTGCGTGTCGCCATATTTGAGGATTTCTTCCTCGGTGACGACGATCTTGGTGGCGGTGTCTTCGCGCCGTGCATCGTAGTTGTCTTGCGAGGTTTTCACTTCGATCTTGTCGACTTGCTGCACCGGGGCTGCCGGCTTGGGGGCAGGTTTTTTCTCCTCGCTTGCCTTGGCAGGATTGGTACTGTTTTTGGCCTTGCCCTTATCCTTGTCTGTCTGCGTTGCCGGCGTCGGTGTCGATGGCGAAGGCGATGGCTCCGCGGCGATGGCGGTCAATGAAACAAGTGAAATGACAGTGGCAAGCGAGCGGAGGGTTGGGGCCATGAAGAAGGCAAACTTTCTTGTTGTTTGTGCGTTTTTTTGTCGGGCGGGTTATTTTCCGGCAGGGAGCTAACGCAAGCTGTGGCAGTTTGTGTCAGATTCCCTGTGTCTTTCTCCTATCGCGCCAGTTGTCGTTGGACGTAACATGTGGGCTTGATGGATTTCATGGGCGGCGGCGACGATGATTGGTAACGTGGCTTCATTTCCGGTGGCACGACGGATGGCATTGGCGGTGATATTGGCGTGCACCTTGTTCCCGTCCCTCGTGCAATCGCAGGCACGAACGCAAACACCTGCATCCGCGAATGCGCTCAAGCCCGGCGAGTACATCAGCGAAGGCGGCGCCGGCAGTCTGCTGCTCAAACCGGGCAAAAATGGAGTACTGCAATTTTCCATCGACGCGGTCGGTGCCAATGGCCATACCTGCAGTCTGGAAGGAGATCTCATCAATGGCCGTGCCAAACTGGAAGCGATGGAGGAGAAGAATCCCTGCATAGTGACCATGACCCAGACAGCCGAGGGCATTGTGGTCAAAGGCAGCGAATCAGGCGCCTGCAGCTACTACTGCGGACTCAGGGCGACGTTTGAAGCGGTGTACTTTCAACCGGTGCCGGCGTGCACCGCCAAGGCCGTTGCTGCGACCAGAAAGTCGTTCAAACAGCTTTACGATGCGAAGAAATTTGCCGAGGCGCGAAGCAGGCTGGAGCCGGTATTGAGCGATTGCAGCCGATCGCTGTATTGGATGGAAAGCGGACGCATTCGCAACGATCTCGCGGTCACGCTGCACAAGCTGGGAGATGTGGCCGGTTGCCAGGCGGTGCTGCAAACGCTGGCAGACGACGCCAAGGCCACGGACAGCGAATTGCAGGAAAAATACCCGCCTACCGATCTGGAGTCGTATATGACGGTGGTGCGATCGACGCGAACCAATCTGAAATTGTGCCGCGTCAAATGACGACGGATTGCCTGCGCTCAATCCGGAAAAAGGAAGTCCTGCCCGTCGCCCTTGATGCCAACCTGCTGAAACCAATCCGGTCCGATGATGCTGTCCGGCTCGCCAGCGCACTTGAGACTGGCGATACGCCTGCCATCGCGTTCGACAACCAAGCCTGCCTTTTCCCGTGTTTCGCCCTTGGGCCCCCACTTGCCGATGCCGGTATAGAGCACATAGGCGTGGTTGCCCTTCGGGATTTTCAACCATGCGCCGCCACCGCCGGCGAAGGGCACCTGGGTGCCGGTGGCGACGCTCGCTGGAAGCTCATGGCTCTCGGGCAACACCAGTTCCAGCGGATCGCGCGAGTCGGGCTTGCCAAAACGGTACTGTAGATAACCTTTGGTTTTCGATGCATCCTTGGATGCACATACGGAAACCATTTTGGCGCCGGTGCGGCAGCTGAATACCACCGTTTCCAGCAGCGTGCAGAATGACGTTTGCCCTGGCGTTTTGTCGGCAGATTTGGCGGCGGGCTTGTCGCCTTCCACCACCTTGACCGACGTTACCAGCGCGACGATGTCGGATTTTTTGCAATTGACATCGCCCTGGCAGGACTCGGCCATCACCTTGGACATTTTGTAGGTGAGCGCAACGCGCTTGCCCATGAGCGTTTTTCGTTTCTGGCAGATGTCGAAATCCGCCGACTCGAAAAATTCCCGGCCCTTGTCGTCCTTCATTTCCAGCAGGCAGGCGATGTCCCCGTCCTGCATGTTGACGATGGTACCGAAGACGTTCTTGGTTTCCTTGCCGACTTTCACCGTCGCACCTGCCTGCGCGAAGGCAAGCGCCGGTGTCAACATAGCAGTCAGAAGGGTGTGCTTGACGGAGTGGCGCATGAAATTCATCTCTTTCGCGGAGAGGTTGTTTTGCGCAAGTTAGCACGATGCGCGCCAAAGGCCAATCGGGGACAAAGCCCTGTCCGGTATATTGTGGCAACGTCGAGAGCCCATCGTGAAAACAAAAAACATCGCCATCGTCGGCGCCGGATTCGCCGGTCTCGCCAGTGCCGCGTTGCTGGCACGGCAGGGACATCGGGTCACCGTATTCGAGAAATTTGTCCAGCCGCAATCGGTCGGCGCCGGCGTGCTGGTGCAGCCGATCGGGCTCGCGGCGATGCGCGTGCTCGGTATCGAGGCGGAAATCGTCGAGGCCGGCGCGCGTGTCGATACCTTGTGGGGTGTGACGGCCGGCGGAAGGCCCGTGGTCGACATCCAGTACAAGGACTGGCGCGCGGATTCGTTCGGTGTCGGCCTGCATCGCGGCGTGTTGTTCAACGCGTTGTGGCAGCAGGCCGGGATTGCCGGTGCCGGCATCGTGACCGGGCATGCGATAGATCAACTTGCGTCACTCACGTCCGCTCACGACCTGACCGTGCTGGCCGACGGCGCGCATTCGCAGCTGCGCGCGCAAAGCGGATTGGCGATGCGCCATCGCATTTACCCCTGGGGGGCGCTATGGGCGGTGCTGCCGGATATCGACGGGGAATACACGCGGAGAAAGACGCTGCTGCAATGGTATGACCGCGCATCCAAGATGCTCGGCATCATGCCCACCGGCGCGCGGCCGGGCGATGACGTGCAAGTGGTAAGCCTGTTCTGGAGCCTGCGTGCGGACCGGCTTCCGGCATGGCGCGAACGAGGATTGGCCGCGTGGAAGGATGAGGTGCGGAAGCTCAACCCGCAGGCTGAAAATCTGCTGGCTCAAATTGACCGGCCCGATCAACTCGCATGGGCACAATATGCCGATGTGGTGATGCCGCGCTATCACACCGAGCGCCTGGTGATGATAGGCGATGCCGCGCACGCCACCAGCCCGCAATTGGGGCAGGGGACCAATCTCGCCTTGCTGGATGCGGTGACGCTGGCGCAATGCCTTGAGCAACACGACGGCATTGCCGCCGCGCTGGATCGTTACACCGAGCTGCGTAAATCGCATCTGCATTTCTACGGGCTGATGAGCCGCATGCTGACGCCTGTGTTTCAAAGTGACCAGTGGCTGCTGCCGTGGCTGCGCGATTTGTTTATGGCGACCACCTCGAAGTGGCCGCTGGCGCGCGACATCAACCGGCAGGTGCTGGTCGGCGTACGCGGCGGCTGGTTGCGCGGCGAAGCGCGCCAATGGCTGGGAGAGGAATGATTCCTCTCCCGATCCAACCGCTTAGTTGACGCGCCGGAAGGACGAATACAGATCGTTGTCCGGACCGACCGAAGGATAGCGACCCGGTCCATAGACAGTGCAGCGGCCGGCATAGAACGCGTCGGTGCAGAACTGCCAGCGTCCGCGGTTGACGATGATGGCGGAGATGATGTCGTTGAACTGATAGTCCTGCAGATTGGCGACATCGGAGCGGCCATTCAGCACTCGTCCCTGGAAATTGCCGTGCTCGTACATTTCCACGTCGGCCGCGTTGTTGCCACCACCGCCGCCCACTGGCCGGTCGGTGCTGTAGTCGCGCAGCGGGCCGCGCTCGTCGCGACGGCGATTGACGCGGTCGAACGCGTCGCGGAATCCGCGCATGCTGAATTTCGATGTGGAAAATCCGTCCGTACCGGTGCCTCGTGCGATGCCCAGCGTGCTGCCGTCGGCATTCAGCAACTGGTTGCGCAGCGCGTCGGAGTAGTCGAGCACGTTGGCGTATTGGTAGCCGTCGCGCCAGTCGAGTTGCTTGCAGGTTGTGGCGCGGGATGAACTCTCCCTTCCGCCGTTGATCAGCAGCACATAGCGTCCGCCTTCATTGCAGCGCAGTTTGTCGGGCATGTAAAAGAAGGCGCACTGGCCGGTGCCGCGCGCGCAGGCATAGCCCAATATCGAGTCCGAACTGTTTTGTGTGATCGCGACCGTCATTTCGCGATTGCGATCCACCTGCCAGTCGCCGAATTGTTGTGCGTTGACACCGGTGGGTATCAGCCCAACTGCCGTTGCTGCTACCAGCATCAACGCCGGCAGAGAAAATCTTCCGGCGGAGCCGGCTGTTGATCTCTTGATCGAAACAGTATTGAGCAACGAATCGCCCCCTTGTTTTTTGGTCATATCTTTCCCCTTCAGAATTTAGGTTTTCTTGAGCTGGCGTCCATCATTAATAGTAAGGGTCGATATAGCACGACTTGACGACACCTACGATCGGGTCGCCGAACTTCTCGACTGCGCAGCTGACACCGTTGCGCGCAATGCGATACGACCATTTCCCGTTGGCGCCAAAAGCAACCCGGCGCTCGCCCTGAAACCGGCACGCGCCGCCTTCGCCGGCACATCGTTGCCACGTTTTGTCGACCGATGCCAATGGCCGGTCGGGCGTATCGGCCTGGTAGTAGCAGGCTTTGGCAACACCGACGATAGGGTCGCCGCCGAACATGCCGCTATTGCAGGCAACGCTGTCTTTGTAGGTCCTGTAGAACCATTTCCCTTTGGCACCATAGCCAATTTGCCGCGTACCCCGGAATCGGCACACGCCGCCCTCCTCGCCACACTTCCACCAGGTGGTGCCGTCCTTCCCTTTGATTGATTGCTGCACCGTGCGCAGCTCGACAGCCTTCTGGCCCGCGCAAAAGACGGCTTGCTGCCCGCTCATTTCACCGGCATCGGCAGGGCAGGTGAACCAATCGCCCGCGAGAGCCTGGCTCGACAGAAGAAATCCGCAGCAAGCCAGCCCCAGCGCGGTGACTTTTTTTGACCACAACATGGTTGTCTCCCTTTGATATTTTTTGCGTTGTCGAATTTGCGTTCGTTTCCCCATAACGAGCACAACACAGCTATGTTGACGCAAATTGTGGCAATAAAATGTTGGTCATTTATTTGCTTTCATTTCGCGCCGGCTGCCGGCTAGTGTCCGCGCTTCCGATCGAGCTGCGTTACCGCTGATTGTAGCGGAGTGGTGCAACGCCGTTGCAATCGAACACGGATGACGCGGAAATTCGCGGGACGGCGACGGGATGGCAAAGATCCGGACGCAGCGGCCATTTTTTCAGTCGGCAGCCTGGCAGGTCGCCGGCCTGGTCGCGTCGGATTCGTCGTCGAAGCGGATCAACACCCAGGCGCCGGCATTCTGCACCGGCAGCGTGGTGCGCACTGGTACGCGCTTGGTGCCAACCTTCATCTCGAAGCGGCGCGTGTAGGCCAGTGCGCTGCTGGAAACGAGCAGCAAGTCCTGCGCGGCGGGGTTGTCGTGCGGTGCCAGGAACAGTCCGGTGACGCTGCTGATCAATGTGTTCTTGACCTGGTCTTCTGCTGGCCTCGGCGTGAGGCGCACCGGTGCGGCGTCGACGCCCATCAACTGTATGCCGAAGCGGATGTCGGTATCGTCAAGTCCCTTGAACTTGCGCATGATGCGGCCGAGGCTCCAGCGCGCGTCATCCGGCGTGGCAATCAGCAGCAAGGTGCCGACGGCCAGATCGGCATCGGGAGCGTGATCCGATGACAGGCCCAAGCCGCCGGCGCTGACATCGCGCAAGCGCCAAAGCGCGAAATTGTTTTCATCGCGGCGGCTGCGATTGTGTTCCTGGTTGGCGTCGAACAGTGCCAGGTCGGTGGCCGATCGCGCCAGGGCTTCGCTGCCGATCGCACCGATGGAATGAGACGCGGGTTGTTTCGCCGGAAAGGCGCCGCGCGCGGCCTTGGCTTCCCAGCGCGAGGCATCGATGAATTCCTGGATCTGGTTCCAGCCGATGATGACGCGAGCAAAACGGTCTTCCGGTGCGGCCTTGCGTTCGCGCGTGGCTTGAAACGCCGCCGAGCGATCGTGGTACAGCTTCTCCAGCCACGTCAGCGTGTCGGCAAAGTCGGCCTCGCTGGCTTCAGTCAGATCGCGCGTGGTGTCGTCGTCGGCGTTGCTGTTGGCGAGCCAGGCATCGGTTTCCTCGATGCGCCGTGCGATGCCGCGAATGTCCAGATAGCGATGCGAGGGCAGCGCACTTTCCGCGACGCGTTGTATGCCTTCGTTCGATTCGAGATTGACCAGCATGCTGTGCTTGCCGGGCGTGTGATGGCTATCAAGCACCACGTCCTGCGCCCAGCTGCTTAACCAGTGCTGGGCCACCAGGCGCTGTACCGGCGGCAGGTCGCGCTCGGACAAGTCAGCCATCAACAGCATCAATACGTATTGCCCTTTCGGCGTGATCGAGAAATCCACGTCCGCTTCGTAGGGATGAACTTCCTGTCCGGCGATGTCGTGTTGTTCGGCGATCAGATAGAGCCGGTGCAGCGCGCGCAGGGGAACTTCGCAGCGCTGCTCACCGCGTGCACGCCAGCGAATTTCATTGACGTGGCAGTGCAACGCAACGGCGATGGTCAGCGGCAGCAGGCCGGTTTCCTGCTCGCGTGTCTTGGCCCAGTCCGATGCGCCCAGCACGTAGCGTCCGAGACAGGCGCCCAGCGATTGCCACATGTCGGCGATCTGGATGCCGAATGCCAGCGCATTGTCGCGGCGCGAGTCGACGCGCCACAGTTGAAGGCGGGGTTGGTCGTTCCGCAACAGCCAGTCGAGGTGATCTTCCACTTGCAGGATCAGGCGCAACTGGCCGATCGACAGGCGGCTGTGTTCGTCGGCAAAACCGAAACAAACCTTGCGGAACCGCTCCAGTGCATGCGGCCCCAGCAGCGTCTCGATGCGCATGATGGCATCGACGCGATCCTCGATGCTTTCTAGGGCAAAGTCGGTGTTGGCAGAGGCGTCGTTCATGGGTTGGTTGCGGGCAATCGCATGAGCAGTGGCGTAGGCATGCATGGTTTAGTTTGCAAGTTCCAGCGTGAGATGCGGCAGGGTCGAAGCCGGTTTCTGGTCCGCCGGCGCAGAAGGCAACCAGACACCGACAGCCGGCTCGTCACGCGACCAGTGCGCGGCTTCCGCAAACGATGGTTCTGCGGGGTCGAGCAGATAGCCGATGCGCGTTACTTCATTCCAATGTGTGGAAGCGGGCAGGTGTTGGCGGAACCACTTGGCGTTGACGATGTAGTCGCTGGCGAGTTTTTCGCGGTAAAGCAGTTCCAGCAGCGCCAGCCAGAATTCTTCGGCGTAGGGGCGGCTGTAAGCGGCATATTTGAGCAGGCGCTTGGCAAAATCGGCCGCCCCCTCATCGTAAACGGTACCGGCCTGACGCAACAGGCGCTGCGGCGCATCGATCGGCGGCATCAGGATGGCGATGTCCTGATAGCGGCTTTGCAGATAGCGCATGCGGCGCGAGCGCAGATCTTCCGCGGCTGCTTTGTCGCTGGTGTCGTTGAGGTCGAAGTCGATGGTGGTGCTGAGGGTCTCATCGACTTGTCCGACTTCATGCGTTTGCGGTGGCGTTTCCGGCAGTTCGAAGTGAATCTCGGGGACCGGTGCGGGCGCTTCCTGTGCGACGGTAGGTGCGGTCACCGGCGCGGCTGCAGGTGTGGCGACCGGCGTTGCCATCATCTTGACGGTCTTTGTGTATGCCGCTGGCTGTGGCTTCGGCTCGTCGCGCGACAGGACTTCGGCCACATAGTCGTCGGCTTGTTGCGGCACCAGTCGATAGCCTTCATCGCGTCGCGCGAGTACGGCACGCAGTTTGGCAATCAACAGCCCCAACAGAGCGAGGGCGGCCACGCCAATCGCCAGCCAAGTCCAGGGGAAGGTGGAGCGTGAAGCCGGCGCAGTTTCCTTGGCGGTTACTTTTGCCGGGGCGGGTATGGCAACGGGGGCGGCAGTCGCGTCGGCTGCTACGGCCGGTGTTGCGGGTGCCTGTTGCAGGTCTTGCGCAACGGCCAATGGAGCGATGTCGCCCGGTTTTGCTGCGCCTGCGGCACCGCCTGCGATCAGACGTTCGGCTGCGCCGACTCTGGCGGCCAGTCCAGCGAGTTCTTTTTCCAGCTGCGAAATCCGATTCTGCCGCTCCAGCAATGACGCGGTCAGATCGTCCAGGTCCAGCATCATGCGGCGCATGCGCAATTCGGCGCGTTCGGCTTCGCTGGCGATGGCGCGTTCATTCAGTCCTTCGCCGAGCGACAAAGTCAGGCGCGGGCCGCTGCTGCCAGCGCCGGCAATGCGTGTGCTGCGTGTGGCGGGACGGACTCGAGTCTCCGGCTTGGCGATGGCGGGTGCTTCAGTTGCCGGCGGTGTCGCCGTCTTCACTGGTGATTCCGTCGCGGCAGGTGCAGCGGACGGGTTCGACTTGCGCGAGCGGGGCGGTCGTGGCCATTGCGCTGGGGGGGCTACTTGAATCGTTTGTGCCGGAGCTGCTTCCGGTGCCGCGACCGTGACAACCGGCTTGGGGGCAGCGATGGTTTGTACCGCCTGTGCAGCCATATATACCGATTCGGCCGCCGAGCTGGATGTAGCGGCGTGTTCAGGCAGGCGTACGTTGGCCATGGTCGGCGGATCGAGCAGCAATGTGAATTCGCGGCTGCGAATGCCGTTGGGGATCTGCTCGCGAATAACCAGGCCGATGGCAGGCTCGTCTATGGACTGGCGTGAGCGGATGACCAGAAAGTATTTGTCGCCCACGCGTTCGAAGCCGACTTCGCCTGACTCGAGGAACGGAAGTGCTGAATTGACCGGACGCGTTCCCAGCATGAAGCGGGAGGTGCTGACATCCTCACCCGGCACGGTGGGCTCGATCGGGATCCTGACCCACAGCGGATTGCCCAATGATGACTGGACTTCAGGAATGCCAAGACGCGAATGCGCGGTTTGGGCCAGGCCGTATCCGCTGCTGAACAGGGCAGCGATCAAAACCGCAACGCGGGTGGCACGCAACGGCGCGCTATTGCACCGGCGCGGCGAATTCAGTGAGGAATTTTTCCGATTGGCGAGGCTGTGGTCCGTGTGCATGGTTGTTTTGTGCGGGATCGATACAGCCAGCGTGGGCCTGCGCGTCGAAATGAAATGTAGGTTGATTGACTGGATTGGCCGAATGATGCCTCAGGGTTTCACTTATGCCGTGTGAGATTGTTCACGAATTGTTTCGCTATCCGCAGAGTTCACAAACATTCACACTAACCTGTAGGACAACTCCGATTGCAACGACGCGGCGGCTTTTTCGCGGCACGCGGCATGATGCGAAAATGCACGCAAAGGAGGACGCGAGAATGTTGGGAATACTGGGCGGAATGGGGCCACTGGCCACGGCGGATTTTTTCGCCAAACTGGTGGCGGCCACGCCGGCGCGCGATGATGCGGCTCACATCCCGACGCTGATCTTGTCCGACCCGCGTATTCCGCCGCGGCCGCCGGCGATTCTCGGCGCGGGGGAATCGCCGCTGCCGGCGCTGCTTGCCGTGCGCGATCAACTGCTGAGCGGCGGAGCGACCATGCTGGCCATGCCCTGCAACACCGCGCATTTCTGGTACGCCGACCTGGTGGCCGATTGCGCGGTACCGTTCGTTAATATCATCGAATCCGCTTGCGCCGAACTCGCGACGCGCGCCTCGCCCGGTGAGGGCGTCGCGGTCATCGCCACACGCGCCACGCTGGCGACACACCTGTATGACGACCGCTTGCGTGCGCTGGGCTACATCCCCGTGCTGCCCGACGAGACGGCGATGCACGATGTGATCACGCCGGCGATCGAACGCGTCAAAAGCGGACAGGCGCAAGCCGGCGGGCGGTTGCTTGCGCCGTACGTTGAACAATTGCTCGGGCAAGGCGCCCGCGCCGTACTGCTGGCCTGCACCGAAACGCCGGTGGCACTGGATGCCATCGCCTCGCCGTTGCGGGAACACTGCGTCGATACCAACGCCGCCCTGGCGCGCGCCTGCGTGGCGCGCTGGTTTGCCCAGTCAGCTAGCCAGCCGCCTCGCTAGCTGCCAGATTTCGCACCGTCCGGCTGCAATCCACGACCGGCGTTCTGCATTTCGTCGCGCGCCGCTTTTTGCAGCTCGCGCAGCCTCCCAGAATGGCCTCATTCAACCTGGGAGGCCTGTATGAAAACCAATCAATCAACATTCGTCCGTACCGTCCTGGCCGCGTTTCTGGCGGCTACGCTCGCCGGCACAGCGCTGGCGCACGAGCAATCGACCAGCAAATCAGGCAATTTTTCCTTAAGCTGGAATTTCGGTTCCACCCAATACGGCAACAATCGCACCAAGGGCTCCGGCGAGGTCAAGGAAGAGAGCCGCAATATCGCCAATGTTTCGCGCGTCCTGCTCGCCTTGCCTGCCGATGTAACGCTCACGCAAGGCAATACCGAGTCTCTCTCTATTACCGCCGACGACAATCTGCTGCCGCTAATGGCGACCCGCGTTGAGAACGGCGAGCTCGTGATCGAAGGCGACAAGAACCGCGGCTTCTCCACCCGCAACGGCATCAAGGTCCGCCTGACCGTCAAATCGCTCAACGGCATCACCATCAAGGGCTCGGGCGACATTCACGGCGACCAGCTCAATACCGACAAATTCGATCTCGCCATCATGGGTTCGGGCGACGTGCACTTCAAGTCGATTCGTGCCGACCAGTTCAAGCTCTCCATCAAGGGTTCTGGTGATGTGACCGTGAATACGCTGGATAGCAAACAGGTCGATGCCTCGATACACGGCTCCGGTGATATCAGACTGCCTTCGCTGCAGGCCAAGACCGTGAACTTCTCGGTGAACGGCTCGGGTGACATACAAGCGACCGGCAATGCTGACAAGGTCGATGTGGAAATCAACGGCAGTGGCGATGTGCGTACCCGCCGGCTGGTGGCGCGTGAGGCAAACGTGCGCATCTCCGCCTCGGGCGACGCCGCGGTGCATGCCAGCGAGAAGCTCACCGCGCGCGTTTCCGGCTCGGGAGATATCCGTTATGCGGGTTCGCCGGCCACCGTGGATCGCAGCATCCGCGGTTCGGGTTCCATCGAGCCGATCTGAGTTTGAAAAAGGGTTACCGCGGTGGGTTACTTTTCTGGCAGCGGGATGAATTCAGTCTCGCCCGGCACGGTACCCATCGCTTGATCGGTCCAGGCCCGTTTGGCGAGTTCGATGCGCTCGCGGCTTGACGAGACGAAGTTCCACCAGATGAAGCGATGCCCGTCCAGCGGCTCGCCGCCAATGACTACGTAGCGCGCGCCTTCCGGTGCGGTGATCTTCGCCGCGTCCGGCGCCAGCATCGCCATCACCTGGGGCGCCAGCACCACGCCGTCGATTTCGAGCTGGCCGTCCAATGAATACACTGCACGTTCGGTGATACGCTCATGGGTCATGTCAGGCAATGCGAATTTGGCACCCGGCGCGGCAACCACATCCAGATAGAGCGTTTTCGAAAAAGTGTCCACCGGCGAGCGCCGTCCCCCCAGTTCGCCGATCAACACGCGCACGTCAACACCGCCCTGCTGCCACACCGGAATAACATCGGCCGGCGTGTGGGCAAACGAAGGATCGACTTCCTCGAACGCTTTCGGCAGCCCAACCCAGAGTTGCAGGCCATGCGATCGCCGCTCCTTGCCACGCAGGTCATCCGGCGTACGTTCCGAATGCACGATGCCTGAGCCCGCCGTCATCCAATTGATGGCACCGGGTTCGATGCGTTGCACCACGCCCAGGCTGTCGCGATGCATCATCGCGCCCTCGAAAAGATACGTGACCGTCGCCAACCCGATATGCGGATGCGGGCGCACGTCGTGATTGTCATGGGGGCCGGCGGCAACGGGGCCGAAGTGATCGAAAAACAGAAACGGCCCGACCGACTGGCGCAATCCCGCAGGCAGCAGGCGGCGTACGTCGAAGCCGGGCGACAGCGATTTGGTGTGAGGCTTCAGCAACTGGGCGATGGGCATAGCGGTCTCGCTACTCGCTCACGTACAGCGCCAGATCCTCGTCGCCCTTGGGCAACTGGACCAGCGTGTCGAAGCGCATGCCGATGGCTTGCAGCACGCCGACAGACGCAGTGTTGGCGGGCAGGGTGATGGCGACAATGCGCTTGATACCCAACACCTGGCGCCCGTGCTTCAGCACAGCCGCAGCGGCCTCGCGCGCATAGCCTTTGCCGCGCGCCACCGGCAGGAAGGCGTAGCCGATGTCGACGTCGTCCAATCCTTCGCGCTTGATCAGGCCGCACATGCCCACCGGCGCGCCTTCGCCATCTGTGCGCTTCTCTGCCACCATCATCAAGCTGTGGCCTGCCGTGGCCATCATCTTGATCGGCCCGTTTTCCAGATAACGCTTGGCATCCTCCAGCGTGCGCACATTGCGATCGCCAATATTGCGTATCCAGTCGGGGTCGTTCAGCAATTCCATGATGAAAGCCGCGTCATCGGTGGTGAAGGGGCGCAACAACAGGCGTTCGGTGGTCAGCATGATCGGCGAGGGCAGGTCGGAGAGCGCATGATAGCGCGCCGATGGCGCCGTTTTTACCCGGCATAATCCTTGGCATGAACGAAATGATCGAAGCAGTCGAACTGCCGAAGGCTTACCGCTTGCTGAACCATGGCCCCACCGTGCTGGTGAGCAGCGCGCATGGCGGCCGGCGCAACATCATGGCCGCTGCCTGGAACAGCGGGCTCGATTTCACGCCGGCAAAAGTACTGGTGGTGATCGACAAGAGCACCTGGACGCGCGAACTGGTTGAAGCCTCAGGCGAGTTCGCACTCAATATTCCCTGCCGCGCGCAGGCGCAGGCCACGCTCGACATCGGATCCGGCAGCGGACGCGCGATGGTGCCGGACAAGTTCGCGCGCCTCGGGCTTACCACTTTTTCCTCGACGAAAATTGGCGCGCCATTGCTGGAAGGCTGCGTGGCCTGGCTCGAATGCCGCGTGATTCCCGAGCCACAGGTCGAGAAGGCTCACGACCTTTTCATCGGCGAAGTGGTTGCCGCCTGGGCCGACTCGCGCGTGTTTTCCAACGGCCATTGGCACTTCGGCGAGGACCCGTCACTGCGCACCATCCACTACATTGCCGGCGGAACATTTCTCGCCATCGGCGAAGAGTTCGAGGCGGTAAAGCGCGCTGTGCTGTCGGCACCTGATCTCGCTGGCGATCACGCGGCAGCGCGGTACGTGAAAGACGAAATGGTCGACGTGGTTTTTGCTGCTGCCGCTGGCGCACTGCAAAGCCGCGAAGGCATCAATCGCTATCGCGCCGGCGACGCTTTGATCACAGGTTCCACCGGCGATCGCTGGAGCGTGTCGCGCGAGCGATTCGACGCCAAATATGATGCGGTGCCTCCAGCGATGGCGGGCAATGATGGGCGCTATCGCGCACGTCCCGTACCGGTGTGGGCCAAGCAGATGGCCGCACCGTTCACCATTGCTCGGCGCGCGGGCGGCGACGTGCTCGAAGGCAACGTGCGAGATTGGCTGATGCAGTACGCGCCGGGCGATTATGGCGTGGTGGAGGATGTTCGTTTCCGGCGCGTCTATCGGCCGCTTTGAAAATATATCGAGTTTGGCTCCTTTGATTTCATGGGCGTATGCAGGTCTGGGTGCGAAAACCAAACTGTGAGGATAAAACGTGCGAGAGCCAGACGAGAAGGAATCTAAAACCAATTGGCCACTAATTATTCTTGTAGATGTATTGGCAGGAGTCTTGATCGTATTGGCTTTGTACTTCCTTAAATAGAAGCGCCTCGGGCAATAAATCCGGTAATAAATGGAGTCAGGGACCAAACAATAAATGAGGTCAGGCTCCAGTAAATGCTCACCGCCGCCTACCCGAAATAAAATCCCGCATCAACGCGAAATACTGTTCAGGCTGCCGGGTGGAAAGTCTTTCCCCATCTGCAGCGGTCTCAAATGCGTACATCCCATGTTCCGCCTCGGGGAAAACTATCGTCTCGATCGGCCTTCCCGCTTTTCGCAACGCGGTTAACCGTCGCACCGTCTCGCCGACCGGCGCATCGCGATCCTGCGCACCCAGCAGCCATAGCTGCGGCACCTTGAGATTCCGCAGCACCGGCATCGGATCGTATTGCGCAGGTACGCCTTCGAGCAGCGCGGGGCCTTGCTTGCGTGCGTCGTCCGCCGGCGTCGCCAGCAGGTACCAGGTGACATTGCCGCGCACGGATTTGAACCACGGCTCCTGTCCGTACTTCTTTTTCACGGCGTCCAGTTGGTCGAAGCCTTCGTTGAAATTGCTCAGCACGATTGCCGCCGTGGCATCGGCAACTTCCATCGCCTTCGCTTTGATATCCGCACCGTAGCCGCCGCGCTCCATGTCGTATGCGATCGCTTCGCGGTCTTCGTCGATTGGCGAAACGGCAAGCCCGAAGCTGACGATGACGAAGTCCACCGGCTCGATCTGCGCGGCGAGCGGCGCGACCCAGCCGCCCTGGCTGCCACCCTGATAGCCGACGCGACCGGCACGATTGCCGGCGAGGCGGCGTGCTTCATGCATGGCGTGGATGGCATCGGTGGCGAGTGTCAGGTAATTCTGCGAGTAGCGGCCGCCGGATGCGCCGGTGCCGCGCTTGTCATAGGCGAATACACCGATGCCGGCGCTGGCGAACTGGCGCTGCAATGAATAGTTTTCCAGGGCGGAGCTGTGTTCGGAACCGTGGATCAGCACCACGATCGGCACACGCGCGCTCCCCGGCGGCATGGTCAGGCGGCCGGCCAACGTCACGCCGCTGCCCTGGAAGCGCGTCTCCATCTGGATCAACGGCACCCGCTTGCCCGTCATATCATCAAAGCGGATCGCGCCCGTGCCGCAATCCGGAATCGTCACGACATGCCCGTCGGGTCTATCCGTCCAGCCCAGCGTGCTGGTCCAGCGGCCTTCTCCCTGCGGCTTCAATGCGCCGGTGCGGCCATCGGTTTTCCGCCAGCGCAGTTGCCCTGCAGCGGCGGGGCCGATGTCGAGATTTGTGCCGTCGGCCATGCGGTAGCTGCCGATTTCACAATACGGCGCGCTGACCGGCGATTTCGCGGCGGCTTGTGCATGGGCGAGCGAGGGCGCGACAAATGCGATGCATGATGCGATGGCAACGCTGATAGCGACATTGATTGCAATGCCGATTCCCGCACGGCGCGGGCGACAGTTCGATTTCATACTTTCCCCGATGTGTTTCGATGCATGACCCATTGCCTTGGACGCATCATCGAGGTTCGCTGGATTTGTTCGAATTCGGACCGCTCGTTCACATTGCGCACGACTGGCTGATGCAATACGCGCCAGCGATTGTGGCGTCACGGAAAACACACGTTTCAACAGCTGTATCGCCACGTCGAGCGAACAGCAACTAGCCCAGCATATGAATACGAAACTCAAGCACTGGCGCGGCTTTCAGGCCAAAAATGGCTGTAAGTCCGCGCCAGTACTTGAGGTCGGCTATTGCTTGTGCCTCGCTGCCCTAGAACGGCTGTCGCACGATGCTCTTATTGAAGCTCTGTCCGTCCACCGTGCCGCTGAAGGTCGCCGTGCTGTAACTGTTGAATGTCAGCGTCGCCGTTCCGGCCTGTGCCGGTGTGATCGTCCCACCGGGTCCCGCGATACCGAGGAGCGAAGGGCCATTCGCTTTCACCACCAGTCCAGTGTAAGTCGCTGACGAGTTGGTGATTGATGTCCAGTTGCCCGCCTGAAACGTGTACCAATTCGGTTTTCCGGCGGCGTCGTAGGCAAACCACGCAGCGAACAATTTGTCATTCTTGACGTGAATGCTGATGCCCCAGCCGGATTCTGCCGCGTTCCACCAGAGGTCGGTGTAGTCGAAGAAAGGATAGGGAGCGGTGCGTCCGGTAGTGGCGGGTTGAACGGTGAATTGAACTGAGCCCCTAGCGGGCGAAGGGCTTGTCGTTGCGATGTAATACTCGAGTTCATAATTTCCAGCGGGCAGTTGACCAAGTACGACGTCTGTTCGTGGCGTAGGAAGTCCGCCAGGGATGAATGGTCCGGAATACTTGATGTCTACGCGGATCTTGTTGGCGGTCATGGAGACAACGGGCAACTCGTTCGCAGGTACTCCTTCCCACAAAATCTGCGCACGAACTACTTCTCCGCCGCGCGGATTCGCAGGCTCAATCACGATGAGTTGGGCGTTGACAAGCGTCGAGAAGAAACATGTCATTGATAGGTATATCAAACGAATGACGAAAGGTTTGTTTAACATCATTGATCCTTTGATTTTGATGTTCAATATGTCGGGCGATAACCGGTGGTGTTGGGATAGACATAGCCAAGCGCTATGAATGGCGGCGGACTTACTAGCTACCTTCCCCGCGCGAGCCTCGCGTCGCGCTGCCTACCACATAGCCCATCACGCCGCCCGCCGCCAACGGGATCAGGCCCACGAGCAGCGATGACAGCCCCACTGCCGCCACGTCATTCCAGGTCATGCCGCCTCGATGGAGGGCCAGCGCCAGCAGCGTCAAAACCATCGCCGCTGCCGCGGCTGCAGCCGTGAGGCGGAGCGCAGCACCGATGCGCATTTCGCGCCGGCCACAGAAGAACCCGGTGATGATGCTGGCCCCGCCGATCGCGGCCAGCGCGAGCATTACCGCGCCGGCGTTGGCGTCCATGGCATGGGCGCTGGCGGGCCACATTGCCAACGCAGCACTCAAAGCGATCGAGCGGACGGGGAATCCCAGCAAGCGGTTCGGCGACGGGCTGGACATGAGGGCTGTCGTGGAAAGAAGTGCTGAGGTGCAAGTGAGGCGCGCTCGCGGCACGCGGCGTGGTCGTAGGCCGTTACTTTTTCGTCGCCACCGCCGGCGGCAATTCTTTCGCCGCCAGTTTCTTCGCCTGCAGAGCGACCTTGTTCACCGCATCCAGCATGGCCGCGGCCACCACCTTGCCTTCGTTGGTGTTGCCCCAGCCCAGTCCGCCTGCGCCGCCCAGCTTGCCGATGAGAATGCCGCCCAGGCCGATGTCGGTGGCGCGTGCAGAACCTTCGGCGGCGATCAGTTGTTCGGTGGTTTCGTTGTCGGTGACGAACATCGTTACTTGTGCCTCGGCGAATTTGAGACCGGATAGTACGCCGGCGTATTGACCAACCTTGGGAATTTGGCTCACCACGCCACCGATGGCAGCACCGGCGTTGTTCTCCGAGAACACCAGGTTGGGTGTGATGGCGTATTGCGATTCCAGTACCTTGCCGCGCGGCTTTACCGTGGTGTCCTTGCGCGTGAGGCCTTCATTCTGAAGCTCCACTTCGCGACGCGTCGCTTCCAGGCCGAGGAAGCGATCGACCACGCGGAAGCAGCCGCTTTGCTGCAGCATCAGGCGGATCAGCGGGACGGGTGATTCGGGTAGGTTGGGAAAACGGCCGCTGGTGGCGTAGGCGTAGCCGCGCGGATTTTCATTTACCGCGACCATCGCGATCGGCGCATCGCATTTGACCAGCTGTTTCGATTCACCCTCGGTGCCCGCCGGGCCGGCGCTACCCGTAACCACGCTGCCGCCCTTGCCGGTGGTGACGTTGCGGCTCGCATCCAGCGCCTTGCCGGCGGTTTCGGCGGCCTTGTCGCAGGCGGAGAGCGTGGCGAGTGCGGCGAATGCGATAAGTACATTGACGGAAATGCGGATCAGCGGCAGGCGATTGAGTGTCATGGCGAAGGCAGTTGATGAGCGATTGATGAGGATGGCGCAATTATCCCGCAATCCTCATCGTCTCCGCCGGCCGCAACAGCAATTACATATTGAGATGATCCAGCGCTTTCTCGGCCTGGCCGCGTTCGTGGTCGCTCAACTTTCGCGCCGCGCGGCGATAGCGCGAGACCAGTTCACTGTCGGCCGGCATGCGTTTCGCCACCGTCGTCAGCACGGAGCGAATCTCGAAATCCGAGCCCATGCCGTCCATCGCCTGCAGCACGGCCAGCATTCCATTCTTGTCCAGCGTATTGCGATTGACGAAGTTGGTCAGCACGTTCTTGCGCTCGAAATCGGAATTGATTTTCTGCGCCGACTTCATGAAGGCCGATACTTGAGCCGGCGTCGCGTTTGCCATCTGCCGGCCGATGGCGCTCAACGCGGACGCGTGCTCGAAATCCGAATCCAGCGACAGCGTGGCCTGGATCATCGCGTCAAGATAGACCGGCGCCAGCGGCTCGCGTTTGGCCATGGCATCGATCGCGGCGCGCAGCTCGAAATCGGAATCGATCTTGCTCGCGGCATTGAGCCAGCCCTGCGACACGGCCGGGTCTGCGGCGAGTTTCGGTGTCAGCGAGACCAGCGCCGAACGTTGCTCGAACGAGGACTTCATTTTGGCGATTGCGTTCATCGCGCTGATTTGCGCAGTCGTGCTCAGGTTCTGCTTGGCGATGACGGCATTCAGTGCGCCGCGGCGCTCGAAGTCGGAATCCATCGGCTCGATGGCGGCGATCAAACGCAGCACTTGCTTCTCGTCCAGCTCCGCCAGCTTGCTCAGGCCTTCGATATAGCGGCCACGCGCAAAGCCGGTTTCGATTTTCTCGATCTCGGCCAACACCGCGTCAGCGCCGCCGCTGGTGTGAATGCGCTTGATGCGCTGCTCGTAGTTGATCGAGGTCTCGCGGATCACCGAGGGCAGGGTGGCCGCGAGCCAGCGGCGGCCGTCGGCATCGAACGGCACGGTTTTGCCATCGACCGAATAAATGCGTTTGATTACCCCGCCCGGTTCGGACTCGAACACGATGCGGCGCAGCACGCCGTTGCGCTTTTCCTGCAAGGTGGCCTTGCCCGACAGGCTTTGTACATCGTCCTCGGCGGGGGTGAAGGCGATGTCGCCGGTCGACTTCAGCCGCAGGTGGAGTTGGGGCGAATTCAGCTCCACCGTGGTGGTTTTCCCGGAAGAGAAAAACGAGGGCAGCGAAATGCGGATTTCGGCGTGGGCGGGCAACGGCGCGAGGGCAGGCGCCAGCAGCAGCGTGAGGGCCAGTGTCATGGCCCGGCGAGCCGGCCGAGCGGACGGGTGCAGGTTTTCCTGATGGTGGCTTGCCGGTGTTTTCATGTCGTCGCCTTTCTGTTTTGGGGTCGCGGGATAAATTGCTGCGCCTTCAAGCGGCAGCATGCTTCGACGCTAATTTAGGCGGGGTGCCGGAGCCGGCCAATCGCATACCGACGAAATGCAGGTGGCGCGGGACGAAATGTGGGTGGCGGCGACGGCGCCATCGAACTTCGTTGGCCGCAACTGCGATAAACTGGCGGCATGTGTGTCGCTTCCCGTCCCCTGGTCATCATTCGCGGCCTGATTCGAATTCGCCGCTGACCGGGTCGTGCGCGTCGATCCGGTCAGCCGGATCGAATTCGTGCCTGCGCTGCCCTCGATCCCACGCGCTGTTTTTTTTGCAAGGCTTGATGGCCTTGCTTTCAGCCACTCAATCGGGACTTCGCATGCACTCTCTTTTCTTGGCGCCGACAAGGGCGCAACAACATTTTCTGCTCGACACCGATCCCGGCGTCCTCTGCCGCGTCATCGGCCTTTATGCTGCGCGTGGCGTGGCCATCGAGCAGATCGACTATCGCCCGTCGGGCACGGATGGCATGCGGCTGACCGTGACGGCGCAGGCCGACGACGACGCGATGCGGATACTGGTGGCCAAGGCCGCTTCGCTATTCGGTGTGATCGATGCTTCGCATTGACGACAGGTTTCGTGACAACATCCTGCCGATATGAATGACGATATTCCACGCACTGTCAGGCCCGGGTGGCTCACGCAATCGGCGCGGGCGCTTTGGCTGGCGGCTGGTGTGCTCTCGCTGATCACGGGAGTCGTCGGTATTTTCCTGCCGCTGCTGCCGACCACGCCTTTTGTGTTGCTGGCGGCATTCTGTTTTTCGCGCGGCAGCGAACGCTGGGAACGATGGTTGCTGGCGCATCCGCGCTTCGGCCCGATGGTGCGCGACTGGCGCCTGCATCGCGCCGTGCCGCTGCGCGCCAAACAAATCGCCACGCTGATGATGACGGCAAGTTGCGTTTGGGCGTGGTGGGCGATGCCGCCGCATCTGGGCTGGATTCCGGCGGCGTGCTGTAGCGCGGTGGCGATCTGGTTGTGGCGATTGCCGACGCGGTAAGCGCGGAGTCTGTGCTGGAAGCCAAACTCTAGAACGGGTGCGGGTTTTCAGCCTTTTTGTGCCCGGAAGCCGCGCCAGTATTGGAGTTTGCCCTTTGTATGCGGGCTACGGCAGTACCAGTCCTGACCTTGCCTTGACCGCAGCAATGTCGGTGGCATTGATGCCGCCCGAGGCATTCAGATCAAAGCGAAAACTGCTGGCCGTGGCGGTCTGTCCTGAGCGGGCCTTGATGCCGCTGATATCGGTGGCGTTGACCGAGCGTGAATTGTTGATGTCGCCCACCAAAAAGCCCATGGCCGCAGTGGCGTTGACCAGTCCGTTGACACCGGTGAGGCTGATCGTGAGACGGCGGTTGTCCGGCACGCCGGTCAGGGTGACGATGACCTCGTTGCCCGCAGCGCTGGCCGATGCACTACCCACCGGCGCCGCGGCAGCGTCGACCGATGAGACAGCACCGGGAACACTGATCGCGTTGTCGAATTGAAAAACGATCGAATGGCCGGCGCCGATCACTCGGGGCTCGACCGTGACCGGTCCGGAAATGATTTGCGCGATATCGATCGGCAAGTCGAAAGTGCCGCTGGCGCCATGAACTTTTCGGGACAACACCGAAATCAGGTTCAGCATCGAAGGGACACCGGGATTCAACTGGCTGCGGAACCCGCCGGCGAGGATGAAATTCGTGCTGCTTGCGGCGCTGGTGGCCGCTGGATTGCCGACCGAGGAAGACAGATTGAAATTGGTCGACGCCGTGGCGGCGATGCCGCCGTTGATGGAGTCTCGCGAAATGATGAAATTGGTACTGGCCTGGCTCGCGGCAAAAGCGGGTGCAAGAGCAAGGGTGGCGATCAGGATGCCAAGCCGCTTGAGGGAAAAAGTCATTGAGGATCCTTGTTGGATACCGAACTTTAGCCCATTCAGGACCGGCAGACGGATTTCGATGCAGTATCGGTTAAATAGCCGACAAGCCTCGCATCTGCCGCGAATGATTGCCAGTTGATCGTTTACGCTAAGGCAACACCAACCCCGACCTCGCCTTGACGGCCGAGATATCGGTGGCATTGATCCCGCCGGAAGCATTCAGGTCGAACTTGAAATTGGCCGCCGACGTGGTCTGACCCGATCGCGCCTTCACCCCGCTGATATCGGACGCATTCACCGACCGGGTATTGTTCACATCCCCCACCAGGAAGCCGACCGACACCGGGAAGTTATTCACCTCCCCATTCACCCCATCGAGCGACACCGTCGCCCGCCGGTTGTCCGGCACCCCGGTCAAGGCCACCACCACCTCATTGCCCGCCATCGTCGCCGAGGCCGAACCGATCGTCGCCGCCATCGTATCGACGGCCGCTGCCGTGCCGGTGGCGGTAATGGTCTTGTTGAACAGGAACACGATACTGTGGCCGGCGCCAATGGCGCGCGACTCCACCGTCACCGCCCCGGTAATGACCGGCACCGTGTCGACGGCGAGATCAAAGGTCCCGGCCGCCGCATGGGTCTTCCTCGACTGCACCGCGATCAACGCCAGCGGCGCCGTGGCCGACGGCGTCACCATCACCGTATTCGATGCGCTACCGCTGCCCACCGCATTGGTCGCGGCGACCGAACAGGCGTAGGCGACCTCGTTGGTCATGCCGGTCACGGCAATGGGCGATGCCGTACCGGTGTTGCTCCGGGTGGGCTGCATGGCCGCGGTACAGGTGACGGTATAGAGGGTAATGGCACTGCCGCCATCGCTGGCCGGGGGCGAGAACAGGGCGGTGATCTGCGTATCGCCGGGGACGGCGCTGTTCAGCGTGGGGGCACCGGGCACATTGGGCGGGGTGATGCTGTTGGAGGCGGCCGAAGGCGGGCTGTTGCCCTGGGCGTTGGTGGCGAGCACGGTGCAGGTGACGGCAACCCCGGGGGCAAGGCCCATGACGGTGAGGGGTGAGGCGGGGCCGGTGGCGGATTGGCCGCCGCAGGTGGCGGTGTAGCTCAGGATGGCGCTGCCGCCGTTGTTGCTGGGTGGCGTGAAGCTGACGCTGGCCTGGCCCACGCCGGCGCTGGCGGTGCCTATCGTGGGGGCGGCGGGAGGTGCCAGCGCGCTTTGTTTTTCATATGCGCCGATGTCATAGGCGATGCCCTGCGGTCGTGCCGTGCCAAGGAGATCATTGGTGACCAATGCAACAGTGGTACCAGCATTGATTGCTGCACTGCCGGTGGCGAGGGTGAAGTCGTTGCCGGCGAAGTTATTGAAAATCGATGTCGTCGCCGTGAACGAATTGAGATCCTGGCCGGTTTGCGACCGCCACTGGGCCAGCGTGATCAGGGAGCCCGAGGTGTCCTCGAATTTCGTCACGATGTTGTAGTTGCTGCTGAACGTGCCGCCGGCGCCAGCCGCCGCGCTCGTCGAATCGATAGCGACGCTGTCGAAATTTCCGAGGTGCAGCAGGATGTTGTTGCGAAGAGTATTTCCTGTACTCCCGTTTCGCATCGACAACGCGTGCTGGGACGAGGATGCCGGGATCACCACGGTGTTGTTGGCGACCAGATTGTCCTTGCTGCCGTATGCGGGGTCGAAGCCGTCATCCCAAAGGACGATCCCTTTGCCGACGTTGTTGTACGACAGGTTGTTGACGATGCGCGAATTGCGGATCGAGGCGAAGTCGAACGAACCGCCGCCACCGGCACCGTTGTTGTAGACGATGTTTTGTTCGACCACGGCGTTGTAAATGATGCCGTCGGCCGGCGGGCCGGGATTTACTGTAGTCGCAGGATCGGAGTTGATCTGTATGCCGGCCCAGGCGTTGTGATGCGAAACATTGCGCCGGATGACCGGCCCGTCGGCGCTGTTGGCGACGTAGACCCCGTGCTGGCCGAGCGTGTTGAAAATTTCGTTGCCCTCGATCAGGACGTTCTCCGCGTAGGAGGTGCTGATGCCGACCCAGCCTGCGTTGGAGACCTTGTTGTTGAGAATGCGCACGTCGAACACGTGCGCCGTGGGAAGGCCGGAGACGCGGATGCCGCGCGAGCGGACACCATTCGTGTCTGCGACCGTCTTGTTTGCATCGACGATGAATCCATCGATGGTCACGTAGCTGCGCGCTACGTGGATTGACGCCGGCTTGTCATCGTAGACCACGGTATCGAGAATGCGCGCGTTTGTGCCTGCGGCGCGCACGGTGTAGCGCAATGCGGCCGTGGAGCCGGACTTGTCGACGTAAAACGGTGCGTAGGTGCCATCCTGAACGACGATCTCGCTGCCCGGAGTGAAAGCGGCGTTGTTGATCGCGAACTGGATGGTGGCCCAGGGACTGTTGAGCGAACCGGTGCCTGTCGTGTTGCTGCCAGTGGTGGCGACATAGAGCGTGGCGCCATGTGCCGTACCGGCGATGACCAGAGTTGCCAGCGCGATGAGCGCGAGAGCCCGCAGCAGACGTAGCGTGTTTTTCATATTGCAGTCCTCCTGGAACCGGGGTGCGATTCCACTGTGTATTGTCCCGCTGTATGGGTGGCCGCGTCCAGTCCCGCGAATGGGGCAGTGGGCGTGACAATACGGCCATGCGGTATCCTCGCAAAAAATAACTCACCGACCGTCATGCCACCGTCCGACATCGCCGTTGCTTCCCGCTTCGCACGCATCGCACTGGCCGGCGTGACGCGTGAGTATCCTCACAAGCCGGACCATGTGCTGACCTCGTCGATGGATGCGCGCACGCCCAGGCAGCTGCATCCCGTGTTTTACGGTTGTTACGACTGGCATTCGGCTGTGCATACGCATTGGCTGATGGCGCGGCTGCGTCGCACGGTTCCGCTCCTTCCCGAGCGCGATGCGATAGACAGACACTTTCACGCGCATTTCCAACCAGACTTGATCCGCGCGGAATTGAACTATGCCGCCGATCCGCAGCGTATTGCCTTCGAGCGTCCTTACGGCTGGGCCTGGATGTTCAAATTGGCGGAAGAGCTGTACCTTGGCGCCGATGGCGATACGCGGACTTGGGAATTTGCATTGCGTCCGCTGGCGGCGCATTTCGCGTTGCGGCTGATGGATTGGCTGCCGAGACAGCAATATGCGGTCCGGTCGGGCGTACACTCGAATACCGCCTTCATGCTCGGCTTTGCCATCGACTACGCACGCGCGCTCGGCAACAGTGACCTCGAAACCACGGTGGTCGATGCATCGTTGCGTCTGTTTGCAAACGATCGCGCGGCTCCCGTCGCATTCGAACCGTCGGGGCATGACTTCATTTCCCCGTCGTTGGTCGAAGCCGATTTGATGCGGCGCATCATGAGTTCACAGGATTTTGCAGCGTGGCTGGAGCTATGGCTGCCGGATCTCGCGAACAGCCATTTGCTCGCGCCGGTCGAGGTCTCGGATCGGGGCGATCCGCACGGAGGACACCTCGACGGATTGAATTTCAGCAGGGCTTGGTGTCTGCGGGGGCTCGCCTCGGCAGGCGTTCGAGGCGCGGATTTGTTCCTGGCGGCGGCGGACGATCAAATTGCGTCCTCTTTAAGTCATGTCGAAAGCGGCGATTTTCTTGGCGAGCACTGGATCGCGACTTTCGCGCTGTACGCGATGACGGCGGGTGCGATGACAGCCGGTCCCGGCAAGTATGTCCGGGGCTGAATATCCGAACAGGGAGCCGGGTCGTACAACGGGAAACAAACAAACCGCGCCGATCTGCAAGAATCACTGTTAAATTTCACTTTTGCGCTTATTCGTCATTTTTCCAGCCGCATCTCTTCATGCTCGATTCCACCATTTATCGCAAGACCGCCAAGGGCGTCGCCGAAGTGGCAGACCGCCGGTTCGGGCTGGACAAGCACCTGCGCCGGGTGCTCATCATCGTCGATGGAGTCAAGGACATTGCCGAACTGTCGACTTTCATCCGCGCGGGAGAACTCGACGATACTTTGGAGCAGTTGGTTGCGCAGGGTTTCATCGAAGAAGGTGCCGGCCATGCTCCCGAAGCGGATGAATTTCCCCGGCCGCATCAAGTGCCGGCGGCGAACGAACCTGCGGTATTCGCGCTGATCAAGCAGCATGCCATGGCCGAAATCAGCACCCGTCTCGGTGCGGTGGCGAACCTCCTGATCACCGAGATCGAAGCCTGCAAAGATCCGCTGGAGCTGCGCCTCAAGTTGCGCAATATCGAGAATGTGCTGGTGAACCGTCTCGGCGCGGAACAGGGCACCGACCTTGCGCGCCGCATCGGCAGCGAATTGACGCGGCTGGTTGAGCGTCGCTCAAAGGGCTAGCGGGAAATCGCGTCTCCGGTTCGGCGGAATTTGATTCCGCGCGCCAGGAGGCAACTCACTTCCAGCTGCTGCCGGTCTTCGCTCAGGATGAGCGTAAATCGCCCCGGCGGCAGCTCATCCAGTGCGCGGTCGCAATTGAAGGCGAAAGTGTTTTCCGCAAGTGTCCGAACCGGATAAACCGTTGACCTCCCCATCGGACCTTCGATGCTCAATGAAAGCCCATCGGCCGCAAAAACGATGGTCGAGCGCAGTACACCGTGGTGAAAATGCGCGGCTGCCAATTGAGCGCGATCATCGCGACTTGGTACCTTGCGAAAATCCGCGCGCCAGCCGAAGTGGCGCGCATGAATCCGCAAGCCGTCGTCGATGACCTCGACGTGAAAAAATCCGTTGGATGATGCCAGCGATGTGGCGCCGGTCCAGACCAGCGCCACCGCTTCGCCGCCTAGGTCCAGGCTGGCTCCTTCCGCTGTCGCTGAAATGTCCGCTACCAACTGCAACGACGCCGAGTGGTATATGCCGGCGAGACCGGGTGCCGTGGCCGCCGGCAACATCCCCTCGATCGCGTCCCAGGTCGGTTTGACGCCGATTTCTTCGGCCAGCTTGAGCGCATGCGGTGTGGGGTTGCCGGTGCGGTTCATCATCACCACGATGGCCACACCATCCTGCGGAAAACGCATGTGCACCATGCGCCAGCCGCGCAGCGCGCCGCCATGCCATCGCATCTCCCGGCCTGTCTCGTTTCGCCAGACATTGATGCCGAATGCATACGAGCCCGGTGCACCGCCGGGATGCGGCAGCGCATCGGTCAATCGGTCGGCGCAGGGCAGCAAACGCGTGTCGGGTTGCAGCATCGCCGCTTCCCACTTCAGCATGTCTTCCATGGTGGTGACGAGTGCCGCGTCGCCGGACCAGAAGATGCGTGTGATTTCTTCCTGCCAGTCGACAGGTTGCCAGTAACCTTTTGCGCCACCCGGAAGTGGCAGGCTGGTGTCGCTTCCCCACATCGTGTCTTTCATGTCCAGCGGCGCGAACACGCGCTCCTTGAGCAGATCGGGCACGCTGCGGCCGATGACCGCTTCGATAATCCATTCGAGGATGCGCCAGTTGCCATTGTTGTAGCTGTACTGCGAACCCGCCTCGAACATCGGCTGTTTAAGGGAACGGATCAGCTCAGCGCCTTGCTCCAGCGTAAACCGGCTCTCGGCGCGCGCGCCGGTCAGCATCGCGGCGCACCAGTAGTCGAGCAGTCCGGAGCGGTTCTGGCATAAATGCCGGATGGTGAGCTTCGCCGGAAAATCAGCCAGCGCCGGCAGGTAATGCGCCGGCCGCCGATCGATATCGACCAAGCCTTCGTTTTCCAGTTGCCGCACCAGCAGGCAGACAAATTGTTTGCTGATCGAACACGCACGAAATTGCGTTTGCGCGGTAAAGGGAATTTTCTCATCGAGATTGGCCAGGCCAAACCCCGCTGCATATGAAAAACCGTCCGGTCCGAGAACGCCGAACGCGGCACCCGGCTCATCGGGGCCAAACAGCGAAGTGCAAACCAGGTCGAGGCGGGCTTTGTCGAGTGAGATCATGGCAATGAAAAGCGAAAGGCGACGAAAGAGCGCCGCCCAAGGAAAATGGATATAAGTTACTGCGGAATGATCGCGTCGTACGCAGCCATGCGCCAGCCCGGTCCTTGCTGGCGAACCCGGCGCAGCTGCATCTCGAACGTGCGCGCACCCAGCGTGACCGCCATCAGCGAATTGGCGACATAGGTTTTGTCGCTGACAATAATGGAATCGGCAAAGCCGTTGTTGGCTGCGCCCGCCAGCAGGATGCCGTGCGTCGGCTGCCAGGTGTTGGCTTCGTCCACCCGCTCCATCGCACTGTAGTGCGGCGTGCGCGACAGCACCTTGATACCGACCAGCATTGCCGACGGGCGCTGCAAGGTCGATTTCCGTACCACCACCCCGACCACGCAAGGCCGGCCCTTTTCCAGCCGCACGGCGACCAGGTCGTTGACGTTCACGCGGCGCGCGTCCTCGTCCACCATTTCCAGGCCCAGGCCGCCTTCGCTGATATCGAGCAGATGCACTGCATTGCGAATACCGATTTCCGCGCCACCGCCGGCAATGGTATGCAGGCGATCAGGATCGAACGCCATCCTGCAGATTTCCTCAAAACCGTAGTACACGCCGACAATCGAATTGGCCGCGATCGCCAGCCGTTTGCTGCGCTGGGTCCGCTGCGGATTGCTGTTGGCCGCTTCGATCAGCGTGAATTCGCGTTCCAGAAAATCGATCACCGCAACGTGCTCGTCCATCGGTACCGCGATGCCGATACCCCAGCCGGGGAAAATCGCGCCGTGATGGAATTCTCGGATGGTGCGATCGAGCTGGCGCTGCAACGGCCGCAGGCTGAGAAACAATTGTGCGCCGTCACCCGGCAGGTGCGGTGTAAGACCGCGCTGCGGCGCGGCGGTATCAATGCCGAGTGTCGGTTCGCGCACCCCCGGTTCGCGGGTGAGCCACAAGGCGCCCATCCACGCCACCAGCCAGTTATCGAGAATCTCCAGCCGCCGGGCGGACAGGTTGCCCGCCGAGAAACGGTCCAGCAGTAGGGCGCGAACATATAGCGCCTCCACCGTCGCGTCGAACGAACGATCCTCGATGCGAATGGCCAGTACGGTCGAATCGGCGCGAAACGAGAGTGCGGTGCGAAAAATCTGGTGCAGCCATTCGCGCGCCGCCGGGTCGGGACGGGTACCTGCAAATTTGCACCACTTGATCGCATGGCCCGACAGCACGATGGCCAGCGCGCAGGCCGGCGCGCGTGCGTCCTTGGCCGACGCCTCGTCGGCAAAATTGCGCATCACGGTGTCGCGGGCAAGTCGCAGCAGGTGGTTGTAACGCTCCGAAATCCAGGTGCAGGTTGCCTGTTCTTCGCGGGTCTTGATCTGGATCGACTTGAGCAATTGCTCGCGGTCCTGCCGCGACTGGTCTTCAAAATAACGCAGTGCCTGCACCAGCGAATTGACGGCATCGGCCGGCCGGTAGCCGGCCAGATTGCGTTCCAGTGTGCGGTGCTTGCCGGTGATTTCGTCGCGGGTGACGATGCCGGTGGACCGCGCGGTTGGGTTGGGGGTGATCATCGGCGGCTTGGCGAAAAACTCGTCATGACTGGCGCGGCGGGATGGCCTGCAGCAGTGCCGCATGCATCGCGCGCTGCGCAGAGTCGTCGCGGACGGCAAAAGCCGGGAGCCGCCAGGCACCGGAATTCGAGCCATCTTCCCCGCGCGGCTGTGATACGGTGCGCGCCAGCGTCTTTTCCATCCACTCGATGTCGGCAAACGCCGGATCGGCGGGAAACTGGGTTTTGAACGCCTGCACCAGATCGCCGAAGCCGGTGACGTTTTCGTCGCGGAAGGTACGCTCGATCAAGAGCAGCCACAGCGGCCTTTGCTCCGGATCCTCCTCGATCGCCAGCCGCAGCAACTCATTTGCCGCGCGCGGCATACCGTCGTCGATCATCTGCTGCGCCCAGCCGAGGATTTCGTCGGTATTGCGCAGCGACATGCGTGGCTCGGGCATCTGCAGGAACCGCGCCGTGACATAACGCAGGCGAATGCGCAGCAGCGGCGGATCCAATGGCCACGGCGTGCCGAAAACACTCAGTTTGGTGCGCGATGGCGGACGGACAGGCGGTTTGCTATTCATGGTCCTGCGGTTTGGGGAAGAGCAGCGCTGGGTCGTGCGAACAATTATTGGCCCCGGTCCGGCATTGAGGCGCATTTTTGGGTCATTGTAAGCCGTTTGCCGCGCGGCTTGGTGTGTCGATTCTCACACCGCCCTTCTGCAAACCTTCACCCTGTTGCGTCCCGCTGGGCCGTGCCGTCGCGGCAGGCTATACTTTGCGGGAGCCAGCGATCTCCTGCAGCCAGCCGGTGCCGGTGCCGGGCACCTATAACGACAGCAATGCACTCCACCACTTCCCACGGCGGCCCCGAGGCAGCCAAGCCCGACGACAAGCAGAGCTATTCGATGGCGGCCGCCGACCCGGCGCGGGATCGCCAGGCGATATTCGACTGCTGGAACGAAGGCCTCACTTACAACGGCAAGCCGGACGCGAAATTCGACTGGTTTTACGGCCGCAATGCCCAGGGCATCCCCGAGGTACATTTCCTGCGCCACGCGCAGCATGACGAGGCGGTGGGTGTGGCTGCAGTAGGCCCGCGCCCATTGCGTTATGGCAGCGATACCGTCGCCGCCGGCGAGATCGTCGATTTCGTCGTTGCGCCAAAGCATCGCACGCTGTTCCCGGCCATTTTTTTCCAGCGCGAAATCAATCGCCTCGGCATGGAAAAACGCGCGCTGCTGTACGGCCTGCCGAACAAGCAATCGGAAGCCGTGCTTCGCCGCGTCGGCTACAAGTTGGTCGGCAAGATGGTGCGGCGGGTGCGTGTGCTGCGTTCGACCGAATACCTCGCGCGGCATATGCCGTCGTGGATCGCTTCCATCGCCGGGCCGGTGATCGATCGCCTGCGCCTGGGCGCCGTGGCGATCAAGCGGCTGTGGAACCGCGGCTTTCGCACCCAGTGGGTGGAAAAAGCCGACCAGCGCTTCGACGAGCTCTGGCAGCGCGCCGCGATACCGAATACGCTGACGGGTGTTCGCGACAGCAAATTCCTCAACTGGCGATTCACCGATTGCCCGCTGGGAAAATACGCGTTCTTCACCGTGTTCTCCGCCGTGGGCCACTTGGTGGCTTATGCGGTGTGCGAGGTCCAGCAGCAGAATTTTCATGTGCACGATTTCCTGGTCGATCCGGACGCACGCGGCGCATGGGCGCGCCTGTGGCTCGACCTCACGCAGGAAGCGTTTGGCCGTGGCAGCGTCAGCCTGTCGACCGAATTCCTCGGTTCCGAAGCAATGCAAGGGGCATTGCTGGCGGCGGGTCTGATTGCGCGAGAAGAGCGCCCGTTCTATGTCATCGGCGATGAGGCGTGGGCAGACAAGCTGCAGGCGCAATACTGGTATGTCACCGCAGCCGACGAAGACGGCTGATCAAGGAGCAGAAGAAAAACTCAAGCACTGGCGCGGCTTCCAAGCCATTTCAGGTTGGAAACCCGCGCCAGTGCTTGCGTTTGCTGTTCTGGCTGTAGATTACTTCGGCGGATCCAGCAGGATCGGGTACTTTTGCACCAGACGTCCGCCGCGCCAGGAAAATTCCACCAGCAGATTGATCGCGGGCTCCGTGATCGGGCCGACGCTGCTCAGCAGCAGGAACGCTTTGCCGCCGGCGCGTTGGTCGAGCGTCACTTTCACCTGCCGGACTATCGGTGAATAAGCCAGTTTGGCCAGCTCGTAATCTTCCGCATTGCCGAGCCGGGTTTGCGCCGTCAGCAAGTCGTCGCCCTGCAGGCCGATGACTTCGACTTCCGCGATCAGCGGCTGGCCCAATGCCGATTTGAGGTTGATCGGGCCCAAGCCTGCTGCATGGCTTGCCTGTGCCAGCAGCGCGGTGGCGAACGCAAGGGTGACGAGCCACAGCTTTTGCGAGAGTCGGTTCATGCGGTTCATGGCATTACCCTTTCTGTGTTGTTGGTCTTCAGGCGCAAACTCATGCAGCATCCCAAGGCGCCAACGCAACCAATGCCGCCTTGCGTGCCGCTGGGGGCAGGAACGAGGCCTGCGCGGCTTCCCGCATCATACGCCCGAGTTGCGCACGCGTGATGCCGGCCTGATCGTGCACGTCGGCAAGCTCGCCGCTCATGGAAACGCTGGACATCAGCCGGTTGTCGGTCGAGACCGAGACTGATAGACCGGTCGCCACCATCTCGCGTAGCGGATGCTCTGCAACGGAGGCCGAGATACCGGTATGCACATTGCTGGTTGGGCAAACTTCGAAATGCAGGCCGAGACGCTTGGCTTCATCAATCCAGCGTTGCTGTTCCGCCGGATCGTTGCCGCGCATGATGTTCACGCCGTGGCCGATGCGAGTCGCGCCGAGTGAGGCCGCTTCCAGCACGCGCGAGCCTTCATCGGCCTCGCCCGCGTGCAGCGTAATGCCGAGTCCCGCGTCGCGCGCAGCGTTGATCGCGGCCTGGTGCGGCGTCGGTGGGAAACCTTTTTCTGCCCCAGCCAAGTCGAAGCCAACCACGCCCTTGCCGGCATAACTCGCCGCGAGTTGCGCAGCTTTCAATGTCGCTTCCGGCGCGTCGGTACGCATTGCGCAGACGATCAACCCCGAGGGCAGGGTGCTCTTTTGCAATCCGGCCAGCAGCGCTTCGATTACCGCTTCGCCGGCGAGGCCATACGGCTCCAGCAGCAGCGGCGCCATGCGGAATTCCGCCAGCACGCAGCCGTCGGTGCGTGCATCTTCGGCGGCTTCGAACGCCACGCGTTCGCAGGCTTCCACCGAGCCCATTGCCGCGACGGTGAGGCTGAAGCCGGTGAGATAACGAACCAGGCTGCCGGAATTGGAATTGGCCAGAAGCCATGCCGCGAGGCCATCGGCGGTGTTGGAGGGAACCTGCACGCTCTTTTTCTGGCAAAGCTCCAGCAAGGTCGCGGGGCGCAAGCCGCCGTCGAGGTGTTCGTGCAGCAGGATTTTCGGCAGGGCGCGCCAGTCGGCGGCATTGGAAGGGGTTGATGCGTTTGTCGATGTTTGCATCGGTGAGATTTTCGCAGAACTCGGGCCGCTGCGGAGGCGGCGTACAGGCTCTCAGCGTAAAAATATCGCCCGTAGCGTCCCCTGACGGGCCGGAATCTGCATTTCGTCACATCGCAGTAACGCGTTTGTACCGTTCCGCTATGCTGTTTCACATCGACGGCGTACTTTCGCCGCACTGAATGAAAAGGAGATCGATATGGACTTCGCCGACCAACTGCAAAAACTGCAAACCCTGCGCGAACAAGGCGTGCTGACCGAGGAAGAATTTACCCAAGCCAAGAAACGCGTGCTCGACGCCATTCCGGGTGAAGCTCCGCGCGCCGAAGCGCCGCGCCAGGTGGCACCGCAAAACGGCCTGCAACAGCTGAAACGTTCCTACTTCGACAAATGGATCGGTGGCGTCTGCGGCGGTCTTGCTGAGATGACGAGTGTTCCGTCGTGGGCATGGCGCATTCTGTTTGTGCTATCCGTGTTGCTGAACGGCCTGGGCATCCTGGTTTACCTGCTGCTGTGGATTTTCGTGCCGCTGCAAACCGCCCGGCCCGCGGCTGCAGTGCACGAAGGATCTTGAATCACCAACTGATCTCCGTTCGTGCTGAGCCTGTCGAAGCACCGGAAAACCAGGTGTTGTTGAATTCAGCCCATCTTGCCCTTCGACAAGCTCAGGGCGAACGGAGTAGGTGGGCGAAGTAGCTGCGGTGCACCAAGGTTCATGAGTTCTTAATAACTTCTTGATAACCTCATTTGTGCTGGGCCTGTCGAAGCATCATGGCAATTGATACTGCCCTTCGACAGGCTCGGCGCAAACGGATTTGAGGTTTAACGTTGTCCTTGAAAACCTCGCGACACATCACAAACTGCAATAAACGGGGGCGCTGATTGAACTTTTGGTTTTTGGGCAGTCCACGGAAGAGCCGCTTTTTCAACACCACATTTTTTGCAGCCTCACGCACGCCCATGATTTCCCGACTCTTCACGAAGAATTCCCCCAATTTCCGCCGCAATCTCTATATCGCCATCGCCGGCGTTCTCGTCTTCACCGGCTGCGCCGTCTCGGTATCGAACGACGGCGCATCCGCGCAGCGCATGGCCGCCGACCGCGAAGCCGCGCTGGCCGCCGCCGAGCTGATGCCGGACAAATCGCTCTACACCTCGCAAACCTTCGACTGGCAGGACGCCGCGCGCAATCGTGCTGTGCCGGCGCGGCTATATCTCCCCGCCAACAGCGTCGATAAAAAGCTGCCGCTGGTGTTGTTCTCCCACGGCATCGGCGGCTCGCGCGAGGGTTACAAATACCTTGGCCGCTATTTCGCCGCCAACGGCTATGCCAGCCTGCACCTGCAGCATGTCGGCAGCGATCGTCAGGTCTGGTTTGGCAATCCGCTGGGCCTGCTCGGCCGCCTGAACAGTGCCGCACAGGAGGGCGAAGCTATCGACCGCGTGCGTGACCTGAGTTTCGCGCTCGACCAACTACTGGCCAGCGACATTGGCCCGCGCCTCGATTCAAACCGCATCATCGCCGCCGGTCATTCCTATGGCGCCAACACCACCATGCTCGCCGCCGGCGCACAGGTGGAGCTCGATGGCCGCGTCGTTGCGTTGCGCGATCCGCGCGTCAAGGCCGCAATCCTGATGTCCGCGCCGCCGTTCTACGGCATGAGCGACACCAAGCGCATCCTGAAAGACATCGACGTGCCGACCCTGCACATCACCGCCACCGCCGACGATATCGAGATTCCCGGCTATCGCTCGGGTGTGGCGGACCGCATCGAGGTTTACGAATCGATAGGCAACGGCCACAACGCGCCCAAGGCGCTGGCCGTTTTCAAGGGCGGCTCGCACAGCATTTTCACCGACCGTCTCGGCACCGGCGGCGTGGAACTGAACCCCAAGGTGAAAGCCGCCACGCGCGATCTGGCGCTGGCGTTTCTCAACAGTCTCTTTGCCGGCGATCGCGATGCCATGGGCAAATGGAAAGAGCGCAACACGGCGCTGATCGATCGCTTCGAAACCCGGCTCGCGCTGCAGTAGGCGTAGCATTCCTGCGTCCCGGCCAACCGAAGAGCGGCAGCCGGAAGAATGTTGTGACATCCGCGTGCGGCGGGTGGAAACAAAAAAGCGAAAAAAAGCCGCAATCGCCTGCACGCGCCTTCCGCGGTAAATTCGTCGTCACGCGAAAACATGATCGAGAGAGCGGGCGCCACACATGAATACATCCAACAGTCGCCGTCCGGCGCGCTACGACTTCGCCGGCAAGGTCGCCGTCATCACCGGCGGCACCGATGGCATCGGCTTGGCCACTGCGCAAGCTTTTGTCGATGCAGGCGCCAGTGTCGTCATCGCCGGCCGCAATGCGGAGCGCGGCCAGCGCGCGCTGGATTCGATCAAAGGCCCAAGCGAGAGGGTGCGATTCATCAGCACCGATGTCAGCCAGTCCAAGGACGTGACGCGGATGATTGACACTTGCCTCACCGAATTCGGCCGGCTCGATTTCGCGGTGAACAACGCCGCCGCCGAATTCCCGCTGGTGACTATGGCGGATATTCCGCTCGAATCGGTGGACCGCAGTATCGACACGGACCTGCGCGGCACCTGGCTCTGCATGAAAGCCGAAATCGAAGCGATGCTGAAAACCGGCGGCGGCGCCATCGTCAACGTGTCCTCGGTCAACGGCATGATGGCCTCGCCCAAAGCCGCGATTTACAGCGCCACCAAGCACGGCGTGAACGGCCTCACCGCCGCTGCCGCGCGCGAGTACATCGGTCAAGGTATCCGCATCAACACCGTCTGCCCCGGCGCCATCGAAACCCCTCGCCGCCAGCGCCGCCTGACTGGCTTCACGCCCGAGCAGGTGGAAGCGCATTACGCAGACCTGGCCACCCGCGTTCCCGCCGGGCGCGTCGGCACCGCGGAAGAATGCGCCGCCGGAATCATTTGGCTGTGCTCGGACGAATCGACCTATGTGGTCGGGCACCATCTGGTGATTGATGGGGGGTTGAACGCGTGAAACGTTCGGTTGTTTGACTGACCCAAATATTTAGCATTTTTGCTAAAAATGCTTGTCACCATTTAGCATTTTTGCTAAATTTCAGTCATTGCAAATATGGGCTGCCCGCTGCGTGAAGCTGCATGAAATACAGCGAATTCATCAAACAGCTGAAAGGCAAAGGCGTCACCTTTAGCAAGGGCAAAGGCGGCCATATGAAGGCTACCTACATGGGCAATAAATCGGTCGTGCCAAATCACGGCAGCAAGGAGATCGGTGAAGGCCTGCGTTTGGCAATCCTGAAACAGTTAGGCATCAAGTAGCAAGAAATCAGTCAAGAAATTACCGTCCGCAAACCGAAAGTTTGCAGGACCGCGGAGACAATAATGTACGCATACAAAATTGAACCCGATACCGCCGGCTTTCTGGTGACCTTCCGCGATATTCCCGAAGCGCTAAGCGCAGGGGGGACCATCGAGGAGGCCCGAGCTAATGCCGGTGAAGCACTCATTACGGCACTGGAGTTTTATTTCGAAGATCGACGCCCCGTGCCGGCGCCGTCACGCGCCAAGGTCGGCGAAGAAGTTTTCAAGCTGCCCGTGGTGCTGGCGGCAAAGGTGGAGCTGCACAACGCGGTTTTGTCGCAGGGCATTCGCCGTGCCGCACTGGCCCGAAATATCAACGCGCACGCATCCGATGTCGATCGATTGCTGGACGTGCGCCATCCCAGCAAAATCGGCGCGATCGAAACGGCGATGCAATCGCTGGGCAAATACCTGGTGGTCGGTGTGGTCGATGCGGATGCGCCTAAAACTCTTGTGGTCGCGAAGTCGAAGGCGGCGGTGAAGGCGCGTGCCCAAAGCTCGGCGCGAAAGAAATAGATCAACAACTCCGGCGAGGGCGGCCTTTGCGGGCGCGGTCGGCACCTCGGAAGAAGTCGCCGCGGGAATCGTGTGGCTGTGCTCTGACGAATCGACCTATGTGGTCGGGCACCATCTGGTGATTGATGGTGGGTTGAACGCGTGAGGCGTTCGGGCGCGCACTTCTAGACGACGACTTGGTCGGTTTATAAGATTCGTTCTAGTGCTGCTAGCCATTCTTATTTCGCCGCGTGAACTCGTGGAAGGCCTGTTCTTTGAACTCCCCACTAAGATAAGTTCCGCTTGGAATTGGGGAAAATCTCAAAATTGCGCAGTACCCTTGCCGCCAGGAAATTTCAGTAGCGTCGGCATAGATGACTTCCGCACAGATCCACAGCAGATTATCTCCAGTTCCGGCGCTTTCAATTACAGCTTTGACCTGAGCGGGAGTCAGCTCAAATGTCGTGCTAATCGCTCTGGTTTCGTTGTCTCTAACTATGAACCCCTTTTCATAGCGACCACGAAAGGTTGGTGGATTTGTTGGGCTTGGGCCAACGTAGTGTGTAATTCGATACCCCTCAATCTTCGCAAAACTTTTCCCAGGATTTTGCAGATGGAGTAGCACTTTTATTTCTTTCGAGAGTGCGTAACTGAGGTTGGTAAGTGTGTCGGGCTCACTAGAGATGTGAGAAAAGACAAGACGCGCTAGTTGGGCGCTAAGCATGGCTTGATAAACTTCCGCTGACATTTTGGCCGCAAGCGCATTTTCGTTGGCAATCCTAGTGTTTTCTTTGGCCTCAGCATCCCGCTTAATCGACTCGTCAATTACACGCTTCTCCGAGTTTTCCATGGCTTGCAATTGGCGCCGAAACATAGTCATTTGAAAGTATGAAATTACTGCTGCGGCGAAAGAAAAAAGTGTGGCAACAAGAGCGATGATGGCTGTGACTACTGCGGCGGTTGCGGCGCGGCGTGTCTCGTAGACCGTGTCTTCGTTGGCTTTGAGCGCTTTCTTACTTACATCGAGTGACTTTCCTTGTATCTCAAGGTTGATTGATTCGCGCTGATCGCGAGCATCGTCACTCTTTCTGTCCTCAGCTGATTTTCCCTGCTGTATGTAGACAGGGCTTTCCTGGCTCCCTAATATTTTTCTGGATTTACTTTCTTTGACTTTTTCTTGGCTTTGACCGCCTTGCTGCGCATGTGCAATCAAAACACAGGAAACTAGCAGGATCATCCCAATAATTCTCATTGCTTTCTTGCTCCTCAGTATCAATAAGCTGTGGCAGGCTCGATATTTCCTACGGCTGCTGCACTACAGAGCTAGAGCGTTATTATTCACAGCTACAAATATTTTTCCCCACCTTTTTAGGTAGGTTTTGAATATTAATAAAGCGTGCGAAGCTCGATATTTCTATGGGCAAAACGACTGGAACACCGCGCCAATGCTGGAGTTTGAACTGTGCAGCGACAAGGTTGTCACAGCGTACACGCACTCAACAGGCAAGTCGTAAACTACAACGATGCACCGCTCCCTTCGCCAATTCCTGATGCTGTTCGTCGCCGGGCTTACCGCCTTGCAGATCGGCATTGCCTCCGCCGAGACCAGTCGCCTTTGTTGCGCGCTGGGCGATTGCGACGCGACGATGCAATGCTATGTCGCGCCATGTGGCACTTCTGCACCGGTGCCGGTGGCCGACATTGAACTGAGAAGACTGCCCGAATCACTGACGGAAATACTACCGGCGCATCGGGTCGGCCAGATACCGCAAGGCATGCCTGCCGATATATGGCGACCGCCGCGCGGATGATGGACTCTCCCAATACTTACTTTCTAACTTTGGAGAAACATCATGAAATGGAAACTGGTAAAAATCGGCGCCGCCGTGGCGCTGTTGTCCGTATCGGCTGTCGCGATTGCCTCAACCGGCTGTTGCGATTCGCTTGAGTGCTGCTGGAAGATGATCTGCTGCCTGTAACGGCGCACTCGCTGTAATGAGAAGGGCCTCCATCTGGAGGCCCTTTTCTTTTGCGGGGCAATGAGAGATCGATAGACCTCAAGCATTGGCGCGGCTTTTGGGGCAAAAATGCCAGGAAATCCGCGCCAGTGCTGGAGTTTTATTTCAATATGCGGGCTACCGCGGATACGCCGACGACAGCTTGTCCTGCAGATCGAACGGCAGCGCCGGATATTGTCCCGGCCGGAAATCGCGGCATTGTCCGCCGCGGTTGGCGTCGGAGCAGAGCGTCCAGGTGCCGCCTTCGACGATCACCGATGAGGCGAGATCGTTGAAGCCCTGGTATTGCAGATTGTCGATGCCGTCGGTCAGCCAGATCGAGCGACCACCGAAATTGATGTGCTCGAAAATGCGGATGCGCACGCGGCCGGGATTGTTCCAGTTGCCGCCGCCGGGACCACCGGCACCCCAGCCGCTACGCACGGGCCGTGCGGAGGAGTAGCGATTCTCCTCGCCGTAGGACAGCTGACCGTAGCGGCCAGGTCCGTAGGTGCGGCAGGTGCCGCGGAAGTTGGCGTCAGTGCAGAATTCCCAGGTGCCGCGGCGCACGATCAGCGAGGCGACGCGATCATTGAAACCGAGCGGATCGAAGTTCGGCACGATATCGCGCAGGCTGCGTAACGGGGCGACAAAATTCTGGCCGGCGAAGAGTTCGACCTCGGCGTCGCCGGCGTTGCTCCAGCCGGGCTTGTCCACCGGGCGGTCGCCGATGCTGTCGCCGCCGACCGGACGCGCGGAGGAAATGCGGTTGCTGTTGCCGCCCAGCGAGGGATACTGGCCGTCGCGGTAGGTGATGCAGCGGCCGCGGAAATACGGCTCGGTGCAGAATTCCCAGGTGCCGCGAATCACCATGAGGGAAGAAGCACGGTTCTCGAAGCCGAGATAAGCGAGATTGGGCGTGTCGCGTTCCAGTGTCACACTGAAGCCGCGAAAGTCGCCGCGTTCGTACAGCACGACGCGATTGGCGTGAGCGGGCAGGGCGACGCTGGCGGCAAGAAGGATCAAGGCGAGCAGGGATTTCATGTTGACTCCTTGAGTTGTTATTGGAGGAAGTACGGTTCTCATTTTGCCTAAAAACACAATCTTGCTGTACGCGTCGCGGACGGGGTAGAGTGCGGAGCGAAGCAACTATCGCCAGCGCAAGGCTGGCGTCTTTATTCAGGGGAGCCTCAATGAAGCGAATGTTTGACTGCAAGCCGGCGGTGGCGGCGAGATCGCTGTTTGCCGCGACGGGCCTGGCCATGGCAGCGTGTACAGGTGCGGTGTGGGCACAGGTCGGTACCGATCGCGTGGAACCGCTGCGCGACAACACGCCGCGCTGGCATGCGATTACCGGTGCGCGGCTGGTGCTGTCGCCGGACAAGACCATCGAACGTGGCACGCTGGTGATGAAGGATGGTGTGATCGTTGCCGTCGGTGCGGATATCGCGGTGCCGACTGGTGCGCGCGTCTGGAAGCTGGATGGCCGCACGGTGTACGCGGGCTTTGTCGATCTCAACAGCAGTGTTGGTGTTCCGGCGGTCCTGCGTGCGCTGCCGGCCGCCGCGCCTGCTGCCCCCGGTGCCGGACGCGCTGCAGCTGGCGAGACGCGTAGCTTGGCCGCTCGTGCGATGGGGGCCAGGAATCGCGTTGCGCGGCCCGATCTGGAAATCGCGCCGCAACTGGAAATCAAGGCGGATGAGGTCAAGGCCGCGCGCGAACTGGGCTTCACCAGTGTGCTGGCGGCACCGGCAACCGGCATCCTGCGGGGGCAAAGTGCGCTGCTGAATCTGACCGATGCCACCGATGCCAAGAGCGTTGTGCTGATGCCACGCGCGGCGCAGCATCTCTCGATCGAGATCGAGCGCGGCGGCGAGAACGCTTATCCGAATTCGATGATGGGTGCGATCGCGCTGATCCGCCAGACCTTGTACGACGCACGCTGGTATCGCGGCGCCAACGAATTTCCGCGCGCCGCCGGTTCAACGGCCGAACGGCCGCAGACCAATGCCTCGCTGGAAGCGCTGGCACCGTTGCTGGCCGGACGCCAGGCAGCGATCTTCCAGGCCGACGGCGAGCAGGATTTCCAGCGCGCCAGCCGCATTCGCGATGAGTTTTCGCTGCGCATGATCGCGAAAGGCAACGGCCTCGAATACCGCCGCGCCGCGCAATTGAAATCGCTGAAGATGCCGCTGATCGTGCCGCTCAACTTTCCCGCGGTACCGGAAATCGAAAACCCGGACAGCGCCATCGACGTGCCGCTGGAAGCGTTGCAACACTGGGAGCGCGCACCGTCGAACCTGGCCGAGCTGCAAAAGGCCGGCATCGAATTCGCCATCACTTCGTCAGGTTTACGCGAAGGTCCGCGCGAGTTCTGGCCCAACCTGCGGCTCGCCGTGAAGCGCGGCCTGCCGGCTCGCGATGCGCTGGCGGCACTGACCACGGTGCCGGCAAAACTGATCGGCGCCAATCAGGTCGGTACGCTGGAAACCGGCCGTCTCGCCAATCTGGTGGTGGCGAACGGCAATCTGTTCGAGAGCGACGCCGCCGAAATCGAACTCTCGTTTGTCGATGGCCAACCGTACACGACCGCCGCTTACGACCGCTTCGATGCGCGCGGCAAATGGAGCGTGAGCGCATCGGGCAAATCGGCCGAGTGGGATATCGGCGGCACGCGCACTCGTCCGCAATTGAAAATCGACGGCGCGACCTGTGATGTGACGGTTCGCGGCCGGCAACTGCTGGTGAACCTGCCCTGCGGAAAAAATACCGGCGAGCGCGAAACGGTGGTGGCGGATTATTTTGCCGATGCCTTGCGCGGCACGGCACAGCAAGGCGGCAGGAGTGCGGTGTGGTCGGCAAAACGTACCGCCGCATTTGTCGATACGCGCGCCGGCACGGAAACACGCAAGGACGTGCCGCCTCCGCCACTGGCCAACCGCTACCCGGCCGGGCCGTTCTCGGTCCCGCCCGCGACGCGTCCGGCGGTGTTGCTGGTGCGCAATGCCACCCTTTGGACCAGCGCCGCGGCGGGCAATCTGCAGCAGGCCGATCTGCTGGTGCGCGATGGCCGTATTTCTGCCATCGGTAAGTCCTTGGCGGCGCCGGAAGGTGCGGTCGTCATCGATGCGATGGGCAAGCATGTCACGCCGGGCATTATCGATGCGCATTCGCATACGGCGGCCAGCGGCGGTCTAAATGAAGGCACCAGCTCGGTCACGGCGGAAGTTCGTGTGGGCGACGTGATCGATGCCACCGACGTCAATATCTATCGCGAACTGGCCGGTGGCCTGACGGTGGCCAACGTACTGCACGGCTCGGCCAACACCATCGGCGGGCAGAATCAGGTGATCAAGCTGCGCTGGGGTGCTGACGCCGATGCGCTCAAGTTCGCCGGTGCCATTCCCGGCATCAAGTTCGCGCTGGGCGAAAACGTGAAGCAGGCCAACTGGCCCAACGCGACCAATCGTTATCCGCAAACCCGCATGGGGGTGGAACAGGTGTTGCGCGACAGCTTTGAAGCTGCCCGCCAGTACCAGCAAACCTGGATGGCGTGGAGAGCATCACCGAAGAGCGGGCCGGAGCCGCGGCGCGACCTGCAACTGGAAACGCTGGCGGAGATTCTCGACAAGAAGCGGGTGATTCACATTCACTCCTACCGCGCGGACGAGATTTTCATGTTCGTGAAGATCGCCAAGGAGTACGGCTTCACCGTCGCCACGTTCCAGCATGTGCTGGAAGGCTACAAGGTCGCGGACGCCATCGCCTCCATCGGCGCCGGTGGCTCGACCTTTTCCGACTGGTGGGGCTACAAGATGGAGGTGATCGACGCCATTCCGTACAACGGCGCCATCATGCACCGCGCAGGCGTGCTGACCACCTTTAATTCCGACAGCGACGAACTGGCGCGGCGCCTCAACACCGAAGCGGCCAAGGCAGTGAAGTACGGCGGCATGAGCGAAACCGAGGCGCTGAAATTCGTCACCATCAATGCGGCCAAGCAACTGAAAGTCGACAACCGCACCGGCTCGCTGGAAGTCGGCAAGGACGCCGATTTCGTTATCTGGACCGCGCATCCGCTTTCGACCGAAGCGCGCGCTGAGCAGACCTGGATCGACGGGCAACGGTATTTCGATCTCGCCGCCGATGCGCAACTGCGCGAGGAGGCGCAGGCCGAGCGCGAGCGCCTGACGGCGAAGGCGCTGCCGCTGCGCATGGAGCGTCTTGCACGGGCCAGTGCCGCTGCGGGTGGCGCAAGACCGGAAAGCGGAACGGATGCCGCGCCCCGCACGCCGACGATGGAATTGCTCGATTACCTTGCCTTCCAGAGCTGGCTGCACAAATCCCGCCAGTACCGCGATGCCTACTGGAGCGGCGGGCACTGGCACGAATGCACGGAGGACGGACTATGAGAACCGAAATGAAACGTGCGCAACAGCTTTGTGGCTTGCTATTTGCCGCGAGCGCCGTGTTGGTCAATGCAACGCCAAATATTCCGCCGCCGCCGCAACGCGAGCCGATCATGATCACCAATGCCGTGCTGCACACCGTCAGCGGCCCGGTCATCAACAGCGGCCGCATGCTGATCGAGAACGGCAAGATCGTCGCCATCGGTGATGCTGCCTCGGTGCCGGACAAACCCGGCGCGAAAGTGATTTCGCTGGGTGGCAAGCGGGTTTATCCCGGTTTGATCGTGGCCAATAGTTCGCTCGGCCTGGTCGAGGTGCAAGCGGTTCGTGCCAGTGTCGACACTACCGAAGCCGGTGCGCTCAACCCGAATGCGCGCGCGCTGGTTGCGGTGAACCCGGACAGCGAATTGCTACCGGTGGCGCGTGCCAATGGCGTGCTGGCGGCATTGACCGTGCCGCGCGCATCACCCACCGGATTGATTGCCGGCACCTCGGCTTTGATCCAGCTCGACGGCTGGACCTGGGAAGACATGGGGCTGATTCCGGAAGTGGGGCTGCATGTGACGCTGCCGACCATGCGTTTCAATCCTTCGTTGTTCCCGACGCTGATCCAGGCGCGGCTGGATGAAATGCAGCGACTGACCACGCAGCGATTGAAAACGCTGGACGACGCGCTTGAAGCCGCGGCCGCCTACGCCAAGGCAAGAGCGGCCGATGCGAACACGCCCTTGGACACGCGCTGGGAAGCCATGCGACCGGTGATAAGTGGTCAGCGCCCTATGTTCGTTCGTGCCGATGAGCTACCGCAGATCCGTTATGCACTGGCGCTGGCGGAGCGCTACAACCTGAAGCTGGTCATCATCGGCGGCATGGACTCGTGGCGTATTGCGGACCTGCTGCGTGAGCGTCAGGTGCCTGTCATCATCGCCGGCATCCAGCGCCTGCCGATGCGGCGTGGCGATGATGTCGATAGCGTTTATCGCCTTGCCGGCCAACTGGCGAAAGCAGGGGTCAAATTCGCCATCGCACGTGACGGCTCGGAATTCGCTGCTGCCACAGACCGTACCTTGCCCTACGAAGCCGCTGCCGCCGCGGCGCATGGCTTGGCCCGCGAAGAAGCGCTCAAGGCGATCACGCTCTATCCCGCACAGATTCTCGGCGCTGCGGATAAACTGGGCTCGCTGGAAACGGGTAAACTCGCCAGCTTTTTCGTCGCCGACGGCGACCCGCTCGATATCCGCACCCAGGTGGAACGCATTTTCATCCAGGGCCGCGAGATCGAGCTGAGCGACCGGCAGACGAAATTGAACGAGAAGTACCAGCAGAAGTATCGGCAGTTGACGAAGTAACCGAATCAGGAACGAGCGGCGACGTTTAAAGAAAGCGAATCACAAAAAACCGTCATTCCCGCGAAGGCGGGAATCCAAGTTCGTTTAAGAAAATTGGATTCCCGCCTTCGCGGGAATGACGGAGATTAATCACTATGACCAATAGCACCACAATACCGTCCCCAACTGCCACCGACCCCCTGTGGCACACCGCGTTCTACAAATTCGTCCAGCTCGACGACCCGGACGCCGTCGTCGCGCGTCTGCATGAACTCACTGAACCCTTGACCGGTAGCATCCTCATCGCCACTGAAGGCATCAACGGCATGGTTGCCGGCACTGCCGCAATGCTCGATACCTTCGAGCACGCGCTGGCCAACGACCCCGCGCTGAACGGAAAATTTGCCGGCATCATCTTCAAACGCAGCGAATGCAAGACCGTGCCGTTCCGCAAGATGAAAGTCCGGCGCAAGAACGAGATCGTGCCGCTGGGCATCGCCGGCATCGATGGCGCCAAAACCGGCATCGACGTGCCGCCCGCTGAATGGCGCGAACTGATCAAGCAGGAAGATGTGGTGCTGCTGGATAACCGCAACAGCTTCGAATACAAGCTGGGCCGTTTTCATAACGCGGTCGATCCGCACGTCACCAACTTCCGCGATTTTCCGAAATATGTGGAAGATCACATCGATGAATGGAAAGCCGAAGGCAAGCGCGTGGCGATGTACTGCACCGGCGGCATCCGCTGCGAAAAGACCAGCGCATGGATGAAAACGTTGGGCATGGACGTGTTCCAGTTGCAGGGCGGCATCCTCAACTACTTCAAGCAAATGCCCGACGCCGAGAAGGACTGGGGCGGCGAGTGCTTCGTGTTCGACAACCGCATCGCGCTCGACACGCACCTGCACGAGACCGACACCACGCTGGAAGATGTTTACGGCGAGGAGCCTGACGGCGAGTGGCGCCTGCAGCGGGCCAAGAGGCTGGACGAGGCGCAGTAGGCCATTTCACAGCATCGTGATTGAGCCACCGAAAATCCCTCCCAGCCTCCCTTTTGCAAAGGGAGGAGCAAAACGTCTTCTTGGTCGCGAGAATCCGAATTCGAAGCACTTTCCCCTTTGCAAAAGGGGGATTGAGGGGGATTTTCGGTCGTCACCGAACGCCGCTGCCTGGCAACCACTGCGCAGCGAAGCTTTGCAACGATGAACTCGCCTCTCCCGACGCGCGACGGCGTCGGCCCCAGTATCATCGTGCTGCCGCCGGGTTCATGGCCGCAGATCATCGATTACCTGGCCTATCGTTTCCCCACCATCCCCCGCGAAGAAATTGCCCGCCGCATGCAGCACGGCGATGTGCGCGATGAGCGCGGCGAATTCGTCCTGCCGGATGCTGCGTATCGCGCGCACCAGAAGCTCTACTACTACCGCAGCATCGACGCCGAGCCGCGCATCCCGTTCGATGAAACGATCTTGTTCGAAGACGAACTGATTGTCGTCGCCGACAAGCCGCATTTTCTGCCGGTGACACCCGGCGGACGCTATCTGCAGGAAACACTGCTGGTGCGGCTGAAACGGAAACTCGGCATCGATACGCTGGCGCCTATGCACCGCATCGATCGCGAGACCGCCGGGTTGGTGTTGTTCACCAAGCAACCGCATACCCGCGGCATCTACCAGGCGCTGTTCAGCCAGAAAACGGTCAGCAAGCAATACGAGGCGATTGCGCCATGGCGTGAGGATTTGCCGCTGCCGATGGACTACCGCAGCCGTTTGGTGAACAGCGATCATTTCATGCGCATGCGCGAAGAGCCGGGCGAGCCGAATGCCGAAACGCGGATTGAATTGATCGAACGCGAAGGCGCGCTGGCGCGATATGCGCTCTCACCAATCACCGGTAAGCGGCATCAATTGCGGGTGCAGATGGCGGCGTTGGGGTTGCCGATTCTGTATGACCAGATTTACCCGAATCACGTCACCGGCGATGAGCTGGATGGGGATTATTCGAAGCCGTTGCAGTTGCTGGCGAAGGGGATTCGGTTTCGGGATCCGGTGACGGGGGAGAGGAGAAATTTTGAGAGTCGTTTTGTTTTGCAACGCATATCGGAAGCTAGCGGCGTCTCAATGGCCTCGACTTTGTAATTATGAGAAAACCAATAAATCCGACGGATCTGGTCTTGATTGAAATCGGCCTTGCCGTCTTTGGTTTCGTGCTGGGCAGCATTTTGGACGCTGTTTGTTGGCGCTACGGCATTTGTTGCGCCCCGGGATGGCTGGCTCGAATTTTCACTTATGGTGGTGAAGCTGCCTATGATGCTAATCATCTTGAGCTTATCTTGATCGCGCTTTTGTTTGTACATGCGTCTTTTTGGGGAGCACGTTGGTGCCGTGGCCGTTGTGATCAGCGGACATAAAATCGTTGTTCTTCTTACGGTTGCGATCTCAAGTCGGGGGTTGCCCGACGGCAACCTACTTTCTTTGCTTCTGCAAAGAAAGTAGGCAAAGAAAGCAGCCCCGAGTTCGTCGGCCCTGCGGGCTTCCCTGCGCTGCTCACAAACGCGGGCCGCTGCGGAACTCGTGGCTCGAATATATTGTTGAGCAAGAAGTTGAGTTTGTGCTCGCCACTCAGACAGTCCTCGCGGACGGCTCCCGCGTTTGCTCCGCTGCTCGGCGACTCGCACGGGAATCTTGTCGCAGCGCGACGACTGCAAAATACCTCCCGTCATTCCCGCGCAGGCGGGAATCCAAGTTCACATCTTAATTGGGCCCCGGACTAAATCCGGGGCGACAATGGTGATTGATCGACCGGGGTCCCCATGCGAGTCGCCGAGTAACGCAGAAGTGACAGGAGTAGTCCGCGAGGACTGTTTGAGCGATGCGCGAGGTATCTACGAAAGCTGCCATCGCCTATTCGCATCGCGAGTTCCGCAGCGGCCTGTCGCTTCGAGTAACGCAGGGAACCGCGAAGCGGCGACGAACCTGGGGTCGCCTTCTTTTGCTTACTTTTCTTGGCGAAGCAAGAAAAGTGAGTAGCCGCCGGGCTACCCCCGGCATCGGTCGCAGCTCAACGACGGCAGCAGCCCTCCGTGAAAAGCTATAGCTAGAGGTACCCGCCTCCGCGGGTACGACATAGAAACGAAAACCCCAGCATTCATGCGCCTTCCAGGCCAAAAACACCCGAAAACCCGCACCAATACTAGAGTTTCACCTCAATCCGCGGGACACCAAACGAAGACACATCACGGCTTACCCAGAAAGAAATACCCCGCCTGATTACCATCCGCCGCGCGCCCATAAGCCACAAACATCGGCCCCAATGGGCTATCGAAGGCCAGGAACAGGGAGCCTGATTTCAGGCGTTTCTCCCGCTCGATATCGAGATAGTGATTGAAGCGCGAGAACTCGGCCGAGACGCCGATATACGCGCCCTCGAGGAATTTCTGTTCCAGCAGTTTCCACGTGTACACCGCGCGGACAAAGCTGAAGTCGGTGCCTAGCAGCTGATCGGTGCGATAGCCCGATTGCCGCAGGAAGCCGCCCCACTGGAACAAGTCGTAGGCGGGCAGCGCGGCATCGCCCAGCTTGCCGCCGCCGCGGAGCGCGAACTGTAGGGCGTGGCGGCCGAACGAGGTCGCGCTGGAGGCTTCGGCGGCCCAGCGCGTGTACTGGTCGCTGGCGCCCAGCCGTTTGCGCGCGGCGAATACATCGACCGTGCCGGCAAGCCCTGTGCGCGCGAAGGTCGGGCTGTCGAGTTGGTCGAAGTAAAGCCGGCCGGTGGCTGCACCCACCTGGAAGCGATCGCGGCCAGGCGCCAGATCGATCGGTCCGGTATCGAGGCGGAAATCGGTAAAGCCGCGCTCCAGCCCCGCACGCAGTTCGATGAATTTGGTCCACTGGCCGCCGATATCAAAGGCCGCTTTGGTGGTGCGAACCGCGAGCCTTGCCGTGCGGACATCGTCGCCGAACACATCGAAATAGCGTTGGCCGATTTCCAGCCGGGGCACGATAAAGAAGCGCTGGCCCGCGTCAAGCGGTTGATAGAATTCGGTCGCCAAACGCAGCGTGCGGCCGAGCACCAAGTCGTTGCGCCACTCCGCACCCAGTGAATTGACCCAGGTCTTGCGGTGAGAGGCGTAAAGATTGAATACGCTGTCGGCGCTGAAATCGGTGGAAAGGCTCAAACCGAAGCGCAGATAGTCCGGCCCCCAGGATTTTTCGGTGGCGTTGATTTCGAGAATGCGCTTGCCGCCTTCGTTCAGCACTTCATAATTGGCGTGCTCGAAATCGCCGCGACCGTAGATACGCCGCAGATCGGCATCGAGTTTTTTCTGGTCGATCGGCTCGCCGACTTTGGTATCGACCAGATGCGCCAGCACCTCGGGGTTGACGCGATTGAGGCCGGGGAAACGGATTTCGTCGACCACGCGGGTGCTCACAGTCGCATCCACCAGCTGGGTGGACCGCACGGCGGCGTACTGTGCCGGCGACAGGCTGTATTTCGCCAGTCGCCCGGCGACCTTGCGCGCTGCTGCTTCACCGATCGGTACGGTCTTCGGCAGATTGTCGAAATCGCCGGCGAAAAAATCGCCCATCTCGGGCAGGATCAGGATGTCATCCGGCTTCAATTGCGCAATCGAGGCCTTCACATTCTGTTCGGTGAGGATGCCGATCATCTGCGCGCTGATGCCGAGTACCGAGGTGATCTGCTCGGGTTTCAGCAGCGGCGTGCCGAGATTGACCGCGATGATGATGTCCGCACCCATCTCGCGGGCGATGTCCACTGGGAGATTGCGGACCAGCCCGCCATCGACCAGCATGCGGCCGTTGACCTCAGCCGGTGCCACCACGCCGGGCACCGACATGCTGGCGCGCATAGCGTTGGAGAGTTCGCCGTCGCGGAACACCACCATGTCGCCGTTGTATACGTCAGTGGCGATGGCGCGAAAGCGGATCGGCAGCTGGTCGAAATCGCGTGCGCCTTTCAGCTTCACCAATCGCCGCAGCACCGATTCCAGGCCGATGCCGACCACCGCACCTTTGGGTAGCGAGATGGAACCGTCGCGCACGCCGATCTCGGCAGCGAACAATGGCAGCTGCTGTTCGGTTTGCTTGCGGCGCATCGATTGTTCCTGTCGTGCCAGCGAATCCTGGAACAGCACGTTGGTATTGATGCCGCGAATCGCTTCCTGCATTTCGGCCACGCTGGAGCCGGAGGAATAGGTGCCGCCGACAATGGCACCCATGCTGGTGCCGACGATGATATCGACCGGCACGCGCAACTCTTCCAGTACTTTCAGCACACCAATGTGCGCCGCGCCGCGCGCGCCGCCGCCGGATAGCACCAGGCCAATGCGCGGGCGCTGTTGTGCGGCTGTGTCGGCAGCCGGTGCGGGCGTTTGTGCATCAGCTTGTTGCAGGAGAGTGCCAATGATGAGCAAAGCGCCGCACCAGCCCCGCAAATGTGTTGACTGCATTATTTTTCCCCGCCTGCTTGTTCGTCGCCGGCATGAAGCATCAGGTACGCATGCCGCAGCCGCTGGCCCATGGTGAAGACGATCACGCCGATAAACACATAAGTCCAGAAGACCAGCCGCTCGTGGTCGAGAATCATCAGCGAGAGGCAGATGAAGGCCTCGGTCCGTTCGCCCAATCCCGGCGCGTAATGGAATGACTTCACCGAGCGGTTGGCGACCGCCGCGCCGATCGACAGGAACAGCGACATGGCGATGGCGATGATGCCGGCCAGAATGACCAGCACAAAGCGCGCTTCCTCGAACCTGCAGGCCAACGCCACAATCATCGAGATTTCCACCACACGGTCGAAGGTGATATCGAGGATCGCGCCGATTGGGCTTGGGGCCGTCAGTCGCGCCAGCGTGCCGTCGGCGGCGTCAATCAGGCCCGACAGCCACAGCACGACAAAGCCGGCGATTGTGTACTCCTTCAGCACCAATCCCGCTGCGGCGACACCGGTGAGCATCCCGGCGACAGTGAGCGCGTTGGCACTGACGCCGATGCGTTTGCAGCCAAGCGCGATGGCATCGATCAGTGGTTGGACGAAGCGGCGAGCGTTGGTATCGAGCATGGCCAGACTATACCGCGAGCGGATTCGATCGCCGTTGGGGTGGCGATTCCCGCAAGGCGGAACGAGCAGCGCGTTTTCGGCTTTTTTTTGCCATGCGCGGCTGTGTCGGCGCGGGTTTCGACTTATCCTTTAAGCATCGCCATTTGCTTGGTACCGCCATGCCATTCACCTATAACGTTGTCTCGGGCGCATCCGCCGATCGCCTGGAAAAACTGATCGCAGAACGCCTGCAACCGGGTGCCGACAAGGAAAATATCGACCGCCGCATCTGGCGCCTGTTCGGCGAGAAATGGGCGGTGATGTACACCGACCTTTCGGGCTTCTCGCGCAATGTGGCCGAGTTCGGCATCATCCATTTCCTGCAGACGATTTACGAATCGCATCGCCTGCTGGTGCCGATCATCGAAAAGGGCAACGGCATCCTGCTGAAGACCGAGGGCGACAGCCTGATCGTCATGTTCCGCCACGTCAACGATGCGGTTCGCTGCGCAATCGAAATGCAACACTGCACGCAGGAATACAACAAAACCCGCATCGACGCGGAGAAGGTGTTGCTATGCGTGGGCATCGGCTGCGGCGAGGTGCTGCGCGTGGGCGACGCCGATATTTTCGGCGCGGAGGTGAACGCCGCCTGCAAGCTGGGTGAAGACACCGCCAAGGCCAACGAAATTCTCATAACCGGAGCCGGTGCACGCGAAGCGCGATTGCCGCAAGACGCCACGCTGGAACCGATCGACACCGTGCCCGCGGGAGCGGATGCGGCGTTCAGATTGAAATACCAGTAACAAACTCAAGCACTGGCGGGCCTTTTAGGGCAAAAATGGCTGAAATGCCGCTCCAGTGTTGGAGTTTTTGTTTTTATGTGCTCGCAACGCAGCTCAGAATTGCTACATTGCAAGACCTGACCCCGTGGCTCCCTTGTGACCCCGTGGCTCCCTTGTTGCAAGACCTGACCCCGTGGCTCCCTCTGCAGCCATTTGAAGGTTGACGAATTTGAGGTAGGTGGTGGCCGGATTGAGCGCCATGACTATTTTCCTTGCTTAGCTTTAAGAATTTTTTCGACGAAGTAATGTGTTTGCTCACCGTATTGCCCAAATGGCGGACTAGGACAGTTGCCGACCGATGCTGCCCAGGCGCTGGCCTGGCGGTCCATACCCATCGTTGACCCAAATTTCCAAACTTCCAATTCGCCGAGCGTTTTCTTGTTTTTCAAGTCGATTACTTTGACCGTCGTACCAGCGACCCAATGCTTGCGCAATTCGGGATCAACATTGTTCTCAAACGTGACCGCATATCTAGGGATGGGGGCTGTTGTCACTTCTTTGTGCAACTCAATGTTGGTCTGAAAACCAGGCTTGTAAATTGCTGATGCCGTGACGCGATAGCGTTTGCCATCCGATGAATCGATCACATCCACAAATCGCAATCCCCGTTCGGCCCCAGAACTACCCACGTCGCCAACAATGCGGCGCCCCATGATCTCGTTGGGCTTATAGCCTCTAACGACAATCTCCTTGCGGTCAGTTAGGAAGCGTTCTATGTACAGGTCTCCCGTGTGCTCCTGCGCCAAAGCGGCGTCTGGCCATAGCAGGTAATTGAGTGTTTCTCGTTGAGTCTTGCCGCTCCTCGACTCCCGAATCTTCGGCAACAGAACCCCCTCGACGTTCTCCACCGTCTTGTAAATTCGCTCTCCCGCCGTCTTGCACTTCTCGTCGAACAGCGCTTTGGCCTTGGCAAAGGTTGCAGCGCGTTCTTCGGCTATCGCCTGTTGCTCCGCGATAGCGGCCTTCTGCTCAGGCGACTTGTAGCTGGACAAACCGATAGGGAATAGGAAGAAGACTCCGCCAATCACCACCACCCAAAACGCACGCTCGCGCCACGTCTTGCTCAAGCCGACAGCAATCGCCAATGCAACGCACACCAAGACTACATATGTGAGGCTGAGCGTTTGGAACAGCGTATCCAGTCCCAGCGCTTTTGCTTTCATTTCAACCATGTTCATCTCCCAAATCTTCGACTCGGCCGCCAAATCCTATATTCGGCAAGGCTCTCCAGCCACTTTCGCCCCAGACGCCGCACCAGGATGTTTAAATGGTGTCTGACCCCATTTATTACGTCTAAAACCGTGAGGTTGAAGCCGACGCCGATTGTCGGAATTCCTTTGGTGTCGTAGTAGGCCAACGGTTTGTCGCCTTCAAGCTGGCCGATGGTTCGACGCAGCAGCCCATTGAACTGGGTTTCTGTAAGCACATGAAGATTTTGGAGTGGCATTTGAGCGTTCTCGAGTCTATTTGGATAAGGAAATTCGGCAGATATTGCTCATGATGTATTCGCCGCGCGAGTCAGTAATAGTTGCTGGGAGTGGCGGAACAATGTTGTAGACATAAGTGGCCCAGGGAGAGCCACCATCGAAGGTTTTGATAAGGTAAGTACGCCCCGCTCGAACTAACGGTTGCTGCTCCATGTCGCTAGCCAGCCCTTCAATCTTCTCGATTTCTCCCGGAACTCTGCTAGAAACGACAAACAACAACGCTCCTCCAGTTGCCGCCCATTTGTTGGCAATTGCGCGCTCGCATCTGCGCGTATCGCGGTCGTACGCCAACAACGTTTCCGGCCCTCTTGAGTTCAACGTCGCCTGCGTGCGGCGCAAGCGGGGTTCCAGCTTTTCTTTCTCGACTCGCGTGAGATACGCGTCACGCCATTCCGCGAATGTTTGCCTAAGCAGCGCTTCACCTGATGGGTTTGGGCCGGCCAGCAGGCGCTCCATGGCGTGAATCGATTCAAGGTTTTTTCGCCAATCCACGGGCTCCCACTTCAAATGGCGAAATCGTTTTTCGTCCGCAGGCAACTTCAAATCGCAAACGGGTGGTGGCTCGTTTGCCGGCAGTGCATTGAGAGTGTTAAGAAACTCAACGCACACCGGATATCCTTTTCCTTCGTCGAGCTTGTAGCGCGCCGCCTCTTTGGCATCAACCGCCAAATTCGTAGAAAGGACGACCGCACAAAACGTAGCAAACATTTTCGCTTTCATGCTGCGATATCCCCGAGCAATTCATTGGATGGAACTTGACTCGTGTGCAGAATTCGAAATGGTCTACCTGTCGACCCACTGCACGAGAATGGCGAAGTCACCCATTGTTTGGCCTTCCCAGCCACTTTCGCCCCAAACACCGCGCCAGTGCTGGAGTTTGCTCTGCGAGCTGATGCCATTTTTGTCACTGTCGCCATACGCCGTTTCTGCGGCACCGACGTGCCGTCGATCTTCTCCCGGTCGCCCAAGAGCACGTCGTTACCCGCCCCACCCAGGATCGTGTCGTCGCCCTCGCCGCCGCGAATGCTGTCGTTGCCGTCTTGACGTTTAATGGTGTCTGACCCCATTTATCGTTTTTTAACCCCATTTATCGTTTTTTAAATGGTGTCTGACCCCATTTATCGTTTCACTAGACCTGACCCCGTGGCTCTGACCCCGTGGCTCTGAGTCGGCGATGGCCTGTAGGTTTTGAATGGGCATGATGATGTCTTTAGATTATTTGGTGAGCCGGTATTGGCAGATGTCGCGTTCGGTATCCAACACATACCGCCGCTCATTTGGGTCTTTACCCGACCAACTCGGGTTGACTTTGTAAATTTCACCTCCCCACTGATACGGGTCTCTGTGACTCATAAAAAATGCTCGCCCTCTAAAGATAATCATGTGTGTTCGAAGCGATTCGATCAGATCTACCTTTGAGTCTTGTCCATCTATTAGCACGAAGTATCTTGAGCCGCTGTAGCCGCCATACTTTGAATTCTTATCGCAATCACCAACGCGACGGTCGTAGTCAATAACAACCTCCGAACCCATTTCGTTTAGTACAGCCTTCCCCCGCCGCAGTTGCGGCCTGAACTCGCCGCTCTTTATCCGACCTAGATATACTTGCTTCCACTCATCGAAGCTGAGATTTTTGTAATTCTCCTCACTCGATATATAAAGAAATTTTTCCAGTTGATAAATCAATTCTAGATGTTCCTTCCAATCGAGTAATTCAAATTTCGGCAGTTTGATGTCCTGATATTTCGGCGAAAGCTTGACGCCACATGTTGGTGGCGATTCATTTGCAGGCAGCGCATTCAGATGTTTGAGATAAGCCTCACAGACACCCGTGCCCATGCCAGCGGTTAACTTGTAGTGTGGGTTTGTGTCGGCGAGCGTAAGTGTGTTGATGCCAAATATCAGTGTGATGAGAAGGGGGAGATTTTTCATGCTGCTCTCGCATAGTTAGAGTCATTCGTTGCATAGCGATTTGCTCGCTGTGCTGCAGTGCAATTGGCTTCCGACATTGCAGCCAAACTCAAGTACCCGCGTGCCTGTCCGACTCTTTTTGCTCCAGAAGGCGCACCAGTACTAAAGTTTTGATTCTTGCCCTCGCCGCGCTGATTGGTCTTGGCCGGGTCGCTGGCGATACCGGTGCCGAAGCTGATGTCCAGGTATTCGGGGGCGTTCGTCATGATTGGCTCCTTGCTGTTTTCGCCATAAGGCGTTTGTCCGAAATCATTGTCTCCAAACTCAAGCACTGGCGCGCCTCTCCAGCCACTTTCGCCCCAGACACCGCACCAGCACTGGAGTTTGCCGTTTGACCTCTCTCATCCATGCTCATCGCTCCCGCCCCGCTTCTTTCACGGCTTTCTGCACCGGCGAAAGCAGATAATCCATGATGGTGCGTTCGCCCAGGTGAATCTCCGCCACCACCTGCATCCCCGGCTTCAGTTCGAACTTTTCGCCTTGCGCCTGGAGATGCTGCGCTTTTAGCCGGACATGCGCTTTGTAGTTGGCTTGGACGTTGAGCCGATTTTCGGGGTTCATTTCTTCCGGGCGGCCGCCGACAGTGTCGGTGGCATCCGCACCCAGGTGCGCGACTTCGCCTTCCAGCATGCCGTATTTCTGGAACGGGAAGCTGGCAATCTTGATTTTGGTGGGTTGATGGAGATGAACAAAGCCGGAGTCGGCATTTCGCGATATGCGTCAAGCCAGTAGCAAAATGCCGTGAAAGTCCGCGCATCATTTGTCCCGGATTATCAAACGTATGCAGAATCGGAATTGCGAAGCTGGTGCCGGATCTTCATTGTCGAGAGCAGCAAGTCTACCTGTTGTTAAATGCGGTTTTGCTGGTTACCCTCATCGCCGTTGCCCGTCAAACCCCGGTGCTGAACAGCTTTCAGGCCGAAAGTGGTTGAGGCGCCGCGCCAGTGCTAGAGTTTTGCCTTCGGCTATCAGCCAGACCGGCTCATTCATTTCGAAAACCACACAGGAAAATCATGATCGAACGCACCATCTTCAATTCCGACCACGACGCTTTTCGCGACAGCTTCCGTACTTTTCTTGAGCGCGAAGTCGCGCCACATCACGACAGCTGGGAAGAGCAGGGCTACGTGGCGCGTGAGGTGTGGAACAAGGCGGGTGAAAATGGTTTTCTCTGTACCAGCATGCCCGAGGAGTACGGCGGCGCCGGTGTGGACAAGCTGTTTTCGGTGATCGAGATGGAGGAACTGGGTCGCGCCGGGTTTTCCGGCATCGGTTTTTCACTGCACAGCGAAATCGTTGCCCCGTACCTATTGCATTACGGTACCGAGGCGCAGAAGAAAAAATACCTGCCGAAAATGGCCAGTGGCGAAGTGGTGACGGCGATTGCCATGAGCGAACCGGCGGCGGGCTCGGATTTGCAGGGCATAAAGACATCGGCCGTGCGCAAAGGCGATCACTTTGTGCTGAATGGTTCCAAGACCTTTATCACCAATGGCTGGCACGCCGACATGGTGATTGTGGTTGCCAAGACCAATCCCAATGAAGGCGCCAAGGGCACCAGCCTGTTGCTGGTCGATCGCGGTATGGCTGGCTTCGAGAAAGGCAAGCGGCTGAAAAAGATCGGCCTGAAAGCGCAGGATACGTCCGAACTGTTCTTCAACGACGTCAAGGTGCCGGTGGAAAACCTGCTGGGCGGCGAGGCCTATCTGAATCGCGGCTTCGTCTGCCTGATGCAGGAGCTGCCGTGGGAGCGGCTGCAGATTGCGGTCACCGCCATCGCCAGCGCTCAGGCGGCGATCGACTGGACGCTGGCGTATGTGAAGGACCGCAAGGCGTTTGGCCGGCCGGTGGGGGATTTCCAGAACACACGCTTCAAGCTGGCCGAAATGCAGAGTGAAGTGCAGATCGCGCAGGTGTTCCTCGACAAATGCAGCGAACTGCTGATGGTGGAAAAGCTGGACACGGCGACGGCCTCGATGGCCAAGTACTGGTGCACCGACTTGCAGTGCAAGGTGATGGACGAATGCGTGCAGTTGCACGGCGGCTACGGCTACATGTGGGAGTACCCGATCGCGCGCGCATTCGCCGATGCGCGGGTGCAGCGGATTTACGGCGGTACCAACGAGATCATGAAGGAAGTGATCAGCCGCGGGATGGGATTGACCGCACGTTGAATGCGATCACGCCGCGCCTACCCAACAAAAAACCCGCCAAGGCGGGTTTTTTGTTGCGTGCAAGAAACGTCGACTACTTGGCGCGTTGGCGGCGACGCATGAAAGCGAGGCCGGCGATGCCCAAGCCAACCAGTGCCAGCGAAGACGGTTCCGGTACGTTGGTGAACGTGGCCAGATCCTGGCGGGTACCGCTTTGCCAGACCGTGGTTGAGTAGGTGCTGGTGTTGCCCAGATTGCTGAGCCAGGTTTGTGCCAGGCTGAGTGCCGAACCGTCAGAAGCACCGAAAGCGGAGAAATTGCCGCTGCCGATGTTGTACGCGTTGTTGGTATTCTCGTAAACGATTTCCCAGACGGCGAGCTGGAACGCGGCCGAGGTAACGGCGTTATTTACCGAGCCCAGGTACTGGGTTGCCAGCCGCGCCAGCGCGTCTGCGCGTGCGCTGCCCAATGCAGCGGCACCGGAGGCCTGCGTGTAGTCGGTGGCGGTGGAGCCAAAGTAGGTACCCTGCAGGATGTCCACGCACCAGGACACAAAATTCGAGTTGCCGTCGGTGGTGTTGAAGCCGCCGGCGTAAACGTGCAGGCCGGTATTGGGAGTGACAGACTGGATGTGAACGGTGGTAGCGGAGCCTTGCGAAAAACCGGTCACGGTAATCAAACCGGCGGATGCCGGGGCTGATGCCAGCAGGCCGGAAAAAATCAGGCCCGAAAGTAGTGCGCCGCGCAGCTTGCTGCGCAGGTTTTTATGCGTTGGTGTCATGAGTGCGTCCCGAAAATATTGTTATTGGAGAAGCGTTTGGCGATGCTGCACACGATTAAAAGCAATCGCCGGGCCAACAATAATTTTTCATATCAATCATGATATTACGAGATATTCATGATTGTTTACATTGATGAGTGTAAAGCCTGCCGACACTTTGGCTAGTGCAGGCGGCGCAGGCCTTGCTTGATAGCAATGCGCCGTAACCCCGCCGTAACCCTTTTTTCGGCGATGTACGTTGAAGCAGTAAGGTGCGGCGATAGCATGGCATCGCATACCATCAAAGTGATCAGGTTTCATTCACCCCAAGGAGGCTGCAATGGAATTCGTTCTGCAACGGAAAACCCCGGTACAGAAGTTCGGCGGATTGGCGATGGTTGCCATTGCCCATGTGCTGGTGATCGGCACGCTGATGTTCGGCATAACACGCACCATTCCGCGCATCGCGCCGCCGGAAGACCTCACTGTCGTCATCATCCCGGATCCGCCCAAACCTCCGCCGACCAGGATCGAGTTGCCCACGCAAACGATGACCGCCCCGCAACACGTAGTCACGCCGCCGATACTCGACATTCCGCCAGTAGTGGTTGAACCCACCATCAGTGTTACGCCGGTAGTCGATGTGGCGCCGGTGAACCCAGGGCCGCCAGTTGCGGTGCGTACTGATGGTAGTGGTACGCCAGCTACCGGACTGGCCGCAGCCTGCCCGAATGCGCAAGGCATACGTTCCAACATGCGCTATCCGCCGGAAGCGCGCCGTCAGGGCTTGCAGGGCGATGTGCTGGCGCGCTTTGTGGTGACCGCCAGCGGCCAGATCCGCAATATCGATATCGTCAGTTCGTCGAATCGCGCGTTTAACAGCAGCGTAATCAATGCGGTCGGCCAGTTCGCCTGCAATGGCCAAGGCCGCGATGTGGCGGTCGAGGTGCCGTTTACGTTCCGTCTCGAATAGTTGTCTTTCTCAGCGCAGGCCCGGTTTCGCTTTGCGAAACCGGGCCTGTGTTATTTCGCGCTGTACTCCCTCGCTGATTGACGCCGTCCGCGGCGTTCCGCATCATGCGGCAACAAAGATCGCCGCGATTGCTGAATAAGCACGCAGGCAAAGATCAAACCAACGAGGAGCGAGCGTGGTGACACGGGTCGAAGCGGTCCAAGGCGAATTGTTTGCGCGCGTCGTCATCATTGGCCCGCTCCCGGACTGAGCCATGGATCTTTTCTTCCAGCAGGTGTTGAACGGACTCACGCTGGGCGGCGTCTATTGCCTGGTTGCGCTGGGACTCACGCTGGTTTACGGCGTATTGCATGTGCCGAATTTTGCGCACGGCGCGTTCTATATGGCGGGTGCGTTTATTTCGTTCCACCTGATGAGCGCGTGGGGCTGGCCGTATTGGCTGGCGATGGCAGGTTCGGCGGCGTGTGTCGCGCTGCTCGCAGTGCTGGCCGAAAGGCTGGTGTTTCATCCGCTGCGTCATGCGTCGGCATTGCATCCGATGATCGCCGCTATCGGTGTCCTACTGTTTCTGGAGGCGGCTGCGCAGGCGATCTGGGGCGCCGACTTCCAGCGCATGCAATCGCCTTATACCGGCATCATTGATCTCGCCGGCGTGACCGCGCCGGTACAGCGTCTGCTAATCATCGGCGCGGCGTTTACGTTGGTGGTGATCGTGCATCTGTTCCTCACCCGCACGGTCACTGGCTCCACCATCGTCGCGATGGCGCAGAATCGCGACGGCGCCGCGCTGGTCGGCATCAATGCCCATCGAGTGGCGATGCTGACGTTCGCGATCTCGGGCGTGTTGGCGGCAGTGGCGGCAACGCTGTATGCACCGATCAACTTGGTCTATCCGGCGATGGGGCATCTGGTCATCACCAAGGCCTTCGTCATCATCATTCTCGGCGGCATGGGCAGCGTGCCGGGCGCGATCGCCGGCGGCCTGATCATCGGGTTCGCTGAGAGCTTCGGTGCGTTCTATGTCTCCGATCACTACAAGGACATCATCGCCTTTACCTTGCTGGTGGTGATCCTGTCGCTGCGCCCGCAGGGCTTGTTCACCAATGGAGCGCGCTGACGTGACGTGGCTGAACGCGAAGTGGGGCTGGGGAATATTGCTGTTGCTCGGCCTCGCATTTCCGTTTCTGGCCGGTAACGACTATCACCTGACTGTCATGTCCACGGCCTATATCTACGTGCTGGCGACACTCGGTTTGAACCTCATCACCGGCTACACCGGTCAGTACAACCTGGCACACGCAGGGTTCATGGCGGTGGGGGCGTACACGGTCGGCATTCTCACCGTCGATTACCAGGTGCCGTTCTGGATTGCCTTCGCCTTGTCCGGGCCGGTGGCGGCGCTGCTGGGCTTCTTCATCGGCATCGTGTCGCTGCGATTGAAGGGGCACTACTTCTCCATCTTCACGCTTTGCGTGGGCTATATCCTGTTTCTGGTGATCGAGAAATGGGAAAGCCTTACGCATGGCGCCGTCGGCATCATCGGCATTCCCGCGCCGAGTGCAATCGGCCCGCTGACATTCGATTCGCCGCGCGCGCTTTACTACCTGGTGTTCTTCTTTCTGGTTGCGGGCCTGTGGGTGATGCATCGCATCGTGCGTTCGCTGCTCGGTCGCACCTTCATTGCGATCCGTAATGGCGACGCCCTGGCCGAATCGCTGGGCATCAATCTGATGCGCAATAAACTGCTCGCGTTCATGTTGTCGGTGTTCTACGCCGGTCTGGCGGGCGGGTTGTACGCCGGTTTTGTGCGCTTTCTCGGACCGGTCATCGCCGGTGTCGAGCACACCTTCGATATGACCATGTACATGCTGGTTGGCGGCATCGGCACTTTGCTGGGGCCACTGCTGGGTGGTCTCGCGGTGCCGTGGATTACGCAAACATTGCAGTGGCTGCAGGAATATCGCTTCCTGGTGTTCGGGCCGATCCTGGTGTTGCTGGTGATCTTTGTGCCGCATGGCATTGTCGGCAGTTTCCTGGCTTGGCGTGCGCGCAAGGCGGCCGGGCAATCGCGAGCAGGCGGCCATGCTTGAGGTGTTCAATCTTGGCAAACGCTATGGTGGCCTCGCGGCGGTCAGCGATGTCAGCACGCGGATTGAGACTGGCAAGATCAATGCCATCATTGGACCGAATGGTGCGGGCAAAACCACGTTCTTCAATTTGCTGAGCGGTGTTCAGCGACCGTCCTCCGGAAAAATCGTGCTCAAGGGTCGCGACATCACCGGATTGCGCGCTGATCAGGTAGCTGTGCTTGGCGTGTCGCGCACTTTCCAGACCACGGCACTGTTCGATCAAGCCACAGTCCTGGATAACCTGATCGTTGGACATCGTTTGCGTACGAGTGCAGGACTTTGGGATGTGCTGATTGGCAGCGGACGATTGACGCGCGAAGAGAAATTGTGTCGAGACAAGGCACACGCAGTTCTCGAGTTTGTCGGCCTTGCCAAAGTTGCCGATCGACTGGCGGGCGATATATCGCAGGAGGAAAGAAAGCGCGTCGCCTTTGCGTTGGCGCTTGCGACCGATCCGCAATTGGTGCTGCTCGACGAGCCGGCCGGCGGCGTCAATCCGGAAGAGACGCTGGGACTGGGTGAGCTGATTCGCAAGATGGTGGCCAGCGGTGTGACGGTGTGCCTGATCGAACACAAGATGAACATGATCATGAGCCTGGCCGATCGCATCATGGTGCTCAATCACGGCGAAAAAATTGCCGAAGGCACGCCGGCGGAAATCCGCGCCAATCCCGCCGTGATCGATGCCTATCTGGGGAGCGAACATGCTGGCGTTTGACAACGTCTCGCTCAACTACGGCAGCTTCCGCGCGCTGGATGGCGTGACGTTGCGTGCCGACGAGGGCGAATTGGTGGTGCTGCTGGGGGCAAACGGCGCCGGCAAGAGTTCTATCTTTCTGGCCGCCAGCGGATTGCAGAAAGCGTGTGCAGGAACGATCCGCTACGGCGATTGCCAACTGGTTGGAATGAAACCATCGCGCATTGTCGAGCAGGGCGTGGTGCAATGTCCCGAAGGTCGCAAACTGTTTCCGGGTATGTCGGTGATGAAGAACCTGATGCTGGGGGCCTATGTGCATCGGCGCGACCAGGCCGGCAACCGCAAGCGGCTGGATGAAGTGATGGCGCTGTTTCCGATCCTCGAACAGAGGCAGGATGCACCAGCGGGGTCCTTGTCCGGTGGCCAGCAGCAGATGGTCGCCATCGGCCGCGCGATGATGGGCAGGCCGAAAGTACTGCTGCTGGATGAGCCATCGCTGGGCTTGGCCCCGCTGGTGGTGAAACAGGTGTTCGAGGTGATCTCGCAGATCAATCGCGCCGGAACAACGGTTTTGCTGGCGGAGCAGAACGCGTTTGCCGCGTTGAAGATCGCGCATCGCGCCTATGTGCTGGAGCGTGGCCGCATCGTGCTGGAAGGCGATCGCGACAGCCTGATGAATAATGAAGCAGTGCGGAAAGCGTACATTGGTGCATAAAAGATAAATCGGAGATGAGAATGATTTTGAAATTGGCTGGCAAAACCTTGTGCGCAACGCTATTGCTAGGCGCTTCACCCGCAATCGCGCAGGACGTGGTCAAGATCGGCTACTCCGGCCCGCTCAGTGGTGGTGCGGCGCAATACGGCAAGAACGTGCTGACCGGGATGGAGATGGCGGCCAACGAAATCAACGCAGCCGGGTTCGAAGTCAACGGCAAGAAATACAAACTCGTCATCGTCCCGCTGGACGATAAATACAATCCCAGCGAAACCGCCATCAATGCACAGCGGCTAGTGCAGGAACACAAGACGCCGGCCATCCTGGTGCCGCATTCCGGCGGCAGCTTTGCGTTGCAGACCAATAACGAAGCGCAGAAATACCTGCTGCTGTCCTATACCAGCGTGCCGCAGGTGACGGCGCGCGGCAACAAACTCACGTTGCGCATCCCGCCCGAATTCACCACCTATATCGAGCCATTCATCAAGCATGCGATGACCAAGTACGGCAAGAATCTCGCCATCGCCAATGCCGATCACGACTACGCCAAGACCTGGACCGCGGCATTCCGTCCGGCGTGGGAAGCAGCAGGCGGCAAGGTGGTGGCGGACAATCCCATGTCGTACAACCGCGCCACCGATTTCTACAGCGGCGTCAGCCGTGCGCTGGCAGGCAAGCCGGATGTGATGTTTATCGGCGGCGCTTCGGAACCCACCGGACTTGTTATCAAGCAAGCACGGGAACTGGGATTCAAAGGCGGCTTCGTCATCATCGACCAAGCCAAGATGGACGAGATTTCCAAGGTGACGGGCGGCTACGCGATGCTGGAGGGCTCGATCGGCGTGCTGCCGCTGGTGGAGAACAGCGGTCCGCATGTGAAAGGCTTTGTCGAACGCTATCGCAAGATCGTTCCCGGCCGTGATCCGTCCACCGAGGTGTCGCTCAACTACACCGCGGTGCATGCTACCGCGCTGGCGATGAAGCTGGCCAAGACTGTGACCGACGCCGCGGCCATTCGTGCACAACTCGACAAGGCGATGAAGACGCTGCCCGCGGTGAATAATCCCAACGACCTCGATGGCGTGGCAGACAATGGCGGCTCGTCGGCAAATATTCTGGTGGGCGTGGTTGATGGCGGCAAGGTACGACAAGTCAATCTGCGTGCCGCAGCGGCGGGAAAATAAACGCAGCAAGAAGGAAATGGCAACATGGCATTGATTTATTACCTCACGCAAATACAGTTCGATTTTGGTGCGTCGGCGCTGCTGGCGGACGAGTGCGCGCGGGTCGGCATCAAACGCCCGCTGGTGGTGACGGACAAGGGTGTGGTTGCGGCAGGCGTGGCGGAACGTGCGCTGGCCTCCATCGCCGGCAAGTTGCCGCATGCAGTGTTCGACGAGACTCCCGGCAATCCAACCGAAGCGGCGGTGATGAAAGCACTGGCACAATATCGCGCCCATGGCGCCGACGGCTTGATTGCCATTGGTGGCGGGTCGGCGATGGATCTGGCCAAGGCAGTGGCGATACTTGCCACGCATCCGGAGCCGCTGACGCAATACGCCACCATCGAAGGCGGCAGCCCGAAAATTACTTCGGCGGCGGCACCGCTGATTGCGATTCCCACCACGTCCGGCACCGGCAGCGAAGTCGCGCGCGGCGCCATCATTGTGCTCAACGATGGACGCAAGGTCGGCTTTCATTCCTGGAACCTGATGCCGAAGGCCGCGATCTGCGATCCCGACCTCACGCTCGGCTTGCCACCTGGATTGACTGCGGCGACAGGCATGGACGCAGTGGCGCATTGCATCGAAACGTTTCTGTCGGCGGCATTCAATCCGCCCGCCGAAGGCATCGCGCTCGATGGATTGGAGCGCGCGATGAAGTGGATTCGCGTCGCGGTCAATGACGGCAGTAATCGAGAAGCGCGGCGGCAGATGATGTCGGCGTCGATGCAAGGGGCGATGGCATTCCAGAAAGGGCTGGGTGCGGTGCATTCGCTGTCGCATGCGCTGGGCAGCTACCCGGCCAAGACCATGCATCACGGCACGCTGAACGCGGTGGTGCTGCCGACGGTGCTGCGATTCAATGCGTCTGCGGAAAGTGTGGTGGCGCAGGACAAATATTCAAAACTCAGGCGTGCGATGGGCTTGCCGGCAGATGCTGCGGTGGATCAATTTATCGCCGGCATCAATCGCGACATCGGCATCGCCAGCGGACTTGGAGAGATGGGTTTGCCAAGATCGTTTTTCGACGACGCGATCGCCAAGGCGTTGAAAGATCATTGCCATGGCACCAATCCGCGCATCGCCACCGCGGATGAATACCGCATGATGCTGGAGGAAGCATACTGAGGATTGACGGAAAGGCGGGATACAATCGGTCCGAAATTCACTTCCGCATTAGTCCCCTGTAAGTCATGTCCCCCGTCATCCTTTTCGTCGTTGTCATCGCCTATTTCGCCATCCTGCTTGGCGTCGCCTGGGCCACTTCGCGCAACGCCAATAACGAGAGCTTTTTCATCGGCAACAAAAGCAGCAACTGGATGCTGGTGGCGTTCGGCATGGTCGGCACCTCGCTGTCCGGCGTCACGTTTATCAGTGTGCCGGGCGCCGTCGGTATCACGTCCTTCACCTACTTCCAGATCATCCTCGGCCATCTGCTGGGGTATTTCGTCATCGCGTTCGTGCTGCTGCCGCTTTACTACCGGCTCAACGTCACCTCGATCTATCACTACCTCGATACGCGGCTGGGGCGGAAGTCGTACAAGACCGGCGCGGCTTTTTTTATCCTCTCGCGCACGCTCGGCGCGACGGCACGGCTTTATCTGGTGGTGAAGATTTTGCAGGACGCGATTCTCGATGGCCTGCATGTGCCGTTCTGGGTGACGGCGCTGGTCATCATCGTCATGATCCTGCTCTACACCTACGAGGGCGGCGTGAAGACCATCGTCTGGACCGACACGCTGCAAACCAGCTGCATGCTGGCGGGGCTGGTGATCTGTGTGGTCTATTTGCTCGACAGCCTCAACCTGTCGCTGTCGCAAAGCTTCGCGCAAATGGACCAGCGCGGACTGTCGACGGTGTTTTCCACCGACGTCAACAGCAAGCAGTTCTGGCTGAAGCAGATCCTCGCCGGCATGTTCATTGCCATCGCCATGACCGGCATGGATCAGGAAATGATGCAGAAGAATATCTCGGTCAAGACCCTGGCCGATTCGCAGAAGAACATCATCGTGTTGAGCTTTATCATGCTCGGCGTGGTGCTGCTGTTCCTGTTTCTCGGCGGGCTGCTTCACCTGTTCGCGCCGGTGGTTGGTGTGACGGCTACGGGGGACAAACTGTTTCCCGCCATCGTGCTCGGTCATTTGCCGGCGATGGTGCAAATTATTTTCGTCATCGCGCTCATTTCAGCCTTGTTCCCCAGCGCCGATGGCGCCATTACGGCGCTAACCTCCAGTTTCTGCATCGACATCCTCGGCATGAAGCGGCGTGAAGACATGACAGAAGATGCGAAGAACCGGCTGCGCAAACGCGTGCACTTGACCTTTGCCGCGTTGTTCCTGCTGATGGTGATGGTGTTCAAGTGGGCCGACAATCCGAGCATGATTGGCCTCATTCTGAAAATCGCCAGCTACACCTATGGCCCGCTGCTCGGGCTATTCGCCTTCGGCATGATGACCAAGCGCAGCGTGAACGATGCGCTGGTGCCAGTGATTGCGGTCGCGGCGCCGCTGATTTGCTTTGCCATCGATGCGTGGCAGAAGTCGCTGTTCGGCGGCTATGAAGTCGGGCTGGAGTTGCTGATCATCAATGGCGCGCTGACCTTTGCGGGATTGTGGTTGGTGTCCTCACCCACCAAGCGCGAAGTGAAGGCGGCATGATGTGGTGCGCCCGTAACTTGAACATGAAACTCAAGCACTGGTGCGGGTTTCAGGCGATTTTTGCCTGGAAACGCTCACCAGTGCTTGAGTTTGGTATTGCTGTCGAATGAACGCGTTGCGCCTATTCTTGCCGATGATGCTGGTCGTGCTGTCGGCCGCTTGCGCGACAAAGCCTTCGCAAGATGCCGCGAAATCGGCTATCACCGCAACCGAACGCCGCATCATTTCCGCCGTGCAGTGGGGCGGTACGCCGGCTGACGAAAGCCGCGCGCGCCGCCACACAATTGAGCGCATCACGTTGCACCATGCCGGCGTCGCATTCCCGCGCGGCAAGGATCCAATCGCGTACATGCAGAACCTGCAGAAGTGGTCGCGTGATACGCGCAAATGGCTGGACCTGCCGTATCACTACGTCGTCGATCTCGACGGCAATATCTATGAAGGCCGCAATATCGGCTTTGCCGGTGACACCAATACTGAATACAACCCCACCGGTCATGCGCTGGTCGAAGTGGTGGGGAATTTCGAGGAAGTGGAGCCCAACGATGCGCAGCTTGCCGCCGTCGTGGACGTGATGGCGATGCTGGCGGCGAAATACCGCGTGTCGGTGGAGAAAATAGAAGGGCACAAGGATCATTCGCGGCAGACTGTCTGTCCGGGCAGGAACCTGTATCGCTATCTGGAGAATGGCTATTTTCGCGATCGTGTCAGCGAGCGGTTGAAGGCGGCCGGAAACTCGTAGCTGGCGAAAGTGTGCGTTTCGGTTGCTGAGCGAGGTTTTGCCGCAAAATAGCGCCCTCGTTAATCAGGAACACCCGAAACGCACATGACTACAACACTGAAAAAAGTCGCCGTCCTTGGCCTGGGCAAGGTCGGCAGTCTGGTCGGCACGCTGCTGACCCGCTCCGGATTTACCGTCACCGGCTTCGACGCCGCGCCGCCGAGTGGCTTGCCGTTCGACGCGCGTGCACAGGACATTTCCAAGGCGGATTCGCTGAAAGCCGCGCTGGCCGGGCAGGATGCGGTCATTTCCTGCCTGCCGTTTCATCTCAACGTGGCGATTGCGCAGCTCGCGCACGACAACGGCATGCATTATTTCGACCTCACCGAGGATGTGCCCACGACCCACGCCATTCTGCAGATGTCGCAAACCGCCAAGGGCGTGATGGCGCCGCAATGCGGACTGGCGCCGGGCTTTATCGGCATCGTCGGCGCGCATCTGGCAAAGAGTTTTGACACCCTGCGCTCGATCGAGCTGCGCGTCGGCGCGCTGCCGCAGCACCCGCGCGGCAAGCTGGGCTATGCGCTCAACTGGTCGCCCGAAGGCGTGATCAACGAATACATTAACGATTGCGAAGTGATCCGCAATGGCAAGGCGCAGATGGTGCCGGCACTGGAAGGGCTGGAAACCATTCTGGTTCATGGCCTGGTGCTGGAATCCTTCACCACCTCGGGTGGTCTCGGCACCATGTGCGAGACCTATCTCGGCAAAGTTGAAGAGCTTAACTACAAAACCATGCGCTATCCGGGCCATTGCGAGCTGATGCGCTTTTTGTTGAACGAACTTTATCTGCGCGACGATCGCGATACCGCCAACAAGCTGCTGCGCAACGCGCTGCCGGCGGTGGATGAAGATGTTGTGTTCGTGCACGCCGCGGTGGAGGGCCAGAAGGATGGACGCCTGTCGCGCGACGAATACGTTCGCGCTTATCCCGCAATGCAGCTCGACGGCAAAAGCTGGCGGGCGATTTCCTGGACCACGGCCGCAAGCATCTGCGCGGTGGTGGAAATGGTGCGCGACGGTTCATTGCCGGCCAAGGGCTTTATCAAACAGGAAGAAATCCCGTTCGACAAATATCTGGCCACACAGAATGGTTCGATCTATCGCAGCGCGGAGAAGGTTTCCGGCGGCGCGACCTTCGCTGTTTGACAGTAGGCGCCACACAAAGGAAAACGCCACGGCCAAAACCGTGGCGTTTTGTTTTGCGGCGCAGCAACACATTCATTTACAATCGATGCACAGTTTTTTTCTAACAAAATTCCAAATAAATCAGGGGCAACGAAAATGAGCATATTGAGACGCGCGGTATTGCTTGCATTGGCCGGGTCCGTCGGGACTGCCACCATCACGACTGCCGGGCTGGCGCATGCGCAGACTCCGCCAGCTGCCGACAAGAAGGATGCGCCGCAAGCGCTGGAGGCGATCAGCATTGTCGGTTCGCGCCGCGCCAATGCGTCCTCGACCGACACACCAGTGCCGGTGGATTACATTCCGCTTGCCAAGCTTGCCGAGCAGGGCGGCCAGTTCGATCTGGCGCAGACGCTGCAATATGTTTCCCCCTCGTTCAACTCCACCCGCCAGACCGGTGCCGACGGCGCCGACCTGATCGATTCGGCGGCGCTGCGCGGTCTCGGCTCGGACCAGACGCTGGTGCTGGTCAACGGCAAGCGGCGCCACACGGTAGCCCTGGTCAATCTGTTCGGCGCACGCAATCGCGGCAACACCGGCACCGACATGAATTCAATCCCTATGCTGGCCGTGGACAACGTGCAGGTGCTGCGCGACGGCGCGGCCGCGCAATACGGCTCGGATGCGATCGCCGGCGTGATCGACATCACGCTGAAGAAACGCCTCGGCTGCGAGGCGCTGTTCGGCTACGGTCAATACTCCGAGGGTGACGGCAAGAACTATCTCGGCTCCGGCTACTGCGGCTTCACCATCGGCGACAAGGGCACGCTGGCGATGACGGCGGAGTACCTGGATCGCGGACGCTCGAATCGGGCCGAGCCCGGCAACCCGCGCATCATCGGCGACACCAAGGTCGAGAACGTGACCGTGTATGTGAACGGCGATGTGCCAACCAGCCCGACCGGCAAGCTCTATTTCACCGCCGGTGCGCAGAAGCGCGATGCCTCGTCAGCCGCATTCGCGCGCGGTGGCGTGGGTTCGGACGACATTCCCTCGCGCAATTCGGCGGCGATGTATCCGAACGGGTTTGTGCCATTCATCAACGGCGATGTCGATGATCGCTACGGCACCATCGGCCATCGCCAGCAATGGGGCGAATGGAAGTCGGACCTGTCGCAAACCTACGGCTACAACAAACTCAAGTACAACATCAGCAATACCATCAACGCTTCGATCGCCAATCTTGACCTGACTCGCGGCGGCCGTGGCATCAGTGCCAACCAATTTGACGCCGGTGGCTTCGCGTTCGAGCAGTCGACCACCAATCTGGATTTCAGCCGCTTCTACGACGGTGTGATGAAGGGCATGAACGTCGCTTTCGGTGCCGAGTATCGGCGCGAGAACTACAACATCAGCGCCGGCGAGCGCGGCTCGTACATCGACGCCGACGGTGTGGGCGTGGGCGGCAACGCCGGCAGCCAGGGTTTCCCGGGCTTCCAGCCGGCCGACCAGACCGACAAGAGTCGCAACAGCTGGGCCGGCTATGTGGATATCGAAACCGATGTCACCGACCAGTTAAAGGTGCAGACGGCGCTGCGTCACGAGCGCTACAGCGATTTTGGCTCGACCACCACCGGCAAGCTGGCGGCCAGCTTCAAGGCAACCGGGCAATTGCTGTTCCGCGGCGCGTTCAGCACCGGCTTCCGTGCGCCATCGTTGCAGCAGATTTACTTTTCATCCACCTTCACCGACTTCATCAGCGGCCAGGCGCTGGACGTGGTGCTGGCACCCAACGGCAGCGCCATCGCCAATGCCGCCGGCATTCCAAAGTTGAAAGAAGAAAAGTCGAAGAACTACACCATCGGCATGACGCTGTCACCGTCTAGTGCCTTGTCGGTCACGGCGGACTTGTACAAGATCAACATCGACGATCGCATCGTGTTGTCCGGCCGATTTGATGCCGACAACTATCCGGCGCTGGGCGGAATACTGGCCGGTCTCGGCGTCGGGCAGGCGCAATTCTTCGTCAACTCGGTGAACACCGAAACCAAGGGGCTGGACCTGACCGTATCGCACAAGACTGATGTCGCCGGCGGCAAGCTGTCGACCTTCCTTGCCATGAATTACAGCAAGACCGAAGTCACCGGCATCAAGGCGCCGCGTTCGCTGCGCGGTTTCGAGGACGTGTTGCTGTCCGAACGCGAACGGTTGTTTATCGAGCAGGGCGGCCCGCGATCCAAGGCAACGCTGGGCTTCGCCTATGCGAAAGGCCCGTGGGAAAGCGATTTGAAGGTGATTCACTTTGGTCCGCAAACGCTCGGCACCTTTTCCGGTACGGCTGGTGGCGTGCCGAACGCGCGCTACGAAGCCAAGACCTCGGCCGATCTCAGCTTGACTTACGCCATTGATCGCAACACCAAGATCACCGTCGGCGGCGCAAACATCTTCAACGTCAAGCCGACCAAACAGGACGCGAACGAGACCGACAACGGTTTTATCTACGATAGCGTGCAGTTCGGCCTCAACGGCGCATCGTACTTCCTGCGCTTCCACAAGAAGTTCTGATCGGCATGGTGCATCGCTGCCGGCTGGATGTCCATGGTTGCCTGCCTGAAGAAGCCGGGCAGGCGTACCGGCGCGACGGCGTGATTGTGATCGAGGATTTTGTCGCGGCCGAAGCGTGCGACGCACTGCGCCAGCGCGCGCTGAAACTGGTCGCGGAAGTCGCACCCGGCGCGCCGGGAACGGTTTTTTCCACGCGCGATCAAAGCCATGCCAAGGATCGCTATTTCGAGGAGTCGGCCAATCGCATCGGCGCGTTTTTCGAGGAAGGCGCGTTTGATGCCGAAGGCAGGCTCTGCGTGCCGCTGGACCGCGCCATCAATAAACTGGGTCACGCGATGCACGATCTCGATCCGGTGTTCGACGATTTCTCGCGCGGCGCTCGATTGCAGGCGGTGGCCGACGGTATCGGGCTCGTCAGCCCCCAACTGGTGCAGTCGATGTACATCTTCAAGCAGCCGGGCATCGGCGGCGAGGTGATGTGCCATCAAGATTCCACCTTCCTCTACACCGAGCCGCAAACCGTGACCGGCTTCTGGTTCGCCATCGAGGATGCGCATCGCGGCAACGGATGCCTGGGTGGTATTCCCGGCGAGCACGGCAAGGGATTGCGCGAAGTTTATTTACGCCAGCCGGACGGGAAACTGGCGATGCAACCCAGACAGCCCGGGCTGCAATGGGATATGTCGCGGCTGGAATGGCTGGAAGTGAAGAAGGGCACGCTGATTGTGTTTCATGGCGCATTTCCGCATCTGTCGGAACCCAACCGTTCCGCGCAATCGCGGCACGCCTACACGCTGCATGCGATCAGCGGCGCAGCGGATTATCCGGCGGGCAATTGGATTCAGCGGCCCGATTCGCTGGGCATGCCATTTCGCGGTTTTGTTTGATGGCGGTTTTGTTTAGCCAGCGAGCGAAAAAGAAAAAGGGCACCTGAGGGTGCCCTTTCCAATTTTCTGGCCTCGAGTGGCAGGTCGTGCCTGCGTCGGTTCTGTCTCGACTTTCCTCTCGGGTGACATGAAGCCCAAGCCAGAGGTCCCAGGAGTGCGCCCGGTGTTTGAATCATGTCGCAGTAAATTCTGATCGCTTTGGCTCTTCGCGCTACGGCCTTTGTGTTGTTGCGATGGCTGCATCTTCGGTGATCGCGCGCCGGCGCTCAGTGACTTGCTCCACAAAATCGCTGCGTGTAACACTAGTTGACAAATCGGGCGGAACAATCCGCATGTTTGAATAAAACTCCAGTACTGGCGCGGCTTTCAGGCCAAAAATGCCTGTAAATCCGCACCAGTGCTTGAGTTTCGCGCTGTTATGCTGTGAAAACTGAAAGGAACGCGTTGTGAAATTATTCGTCAACCAGACCTCGCCGTACGCACGCAAGGCACGCATCGTGGTCAAGGAGAAGTCACTGGATTCGCGCGTGACCTTGGTCGATGTCGATCCCTGGGTCGATCCGGTTGCACTGCTGGCGGTGTCGCCGCTGTCCAAGGTGCCGGTATTGGTTACCGACGACGATCTGGTGGTCACGGAGAGCGACACCATCTGCCGGCTGCTCGACGAGATTGCACCGTCCCCGGCGATGCTGCCGTCCGAAGGGTCGGCACGACGCGAATGTGTTGCGCGCATGGCCTTGCTGCAGGGCATGATCGACGCCGCGTTCGACGCGGTGATTGAAAAACGCCGCCCGCCTGCCCAGCAATGGCCGGACTGGATTGCACGTCAACGACGAGCGGTGGAGCGTGGCCTTGAAGTGATCGCAGCGATGCCGCGTCCGGCGGGGCGTTTCGATCTGGGTGATGTGAGCTTAGGCTCGTTGCTGGGCTATCTCGATTTCCGCCATCAGGATTTCGACTGGCGCGCACGGCACCCTGTGCTGGCGGGCTGGTACGCAGATGTTTCCACGCGCGTCTCGATGCAAGCGACGCGACCGGATACACCGGTGGCGTAGACGCGGTTGCAAATCGTTGCGTGCCCCTCATCTATAGGGCTTAATTAATCTTTCTGGAAAGCTGTATGTCCGCCACCGCTCCTGCCGCCGCTCATTCCACCGGTCGCGCCGTCGTTCGCGTCGAGCCCTTGGGTTTTCCGTGGCAGACCATCGATCCTTTCCTGTTTTGCGTCTATCACGATGATGCTTACCCGCGCGGTAACGCGGCGATGGGACCGGATGCCTCGCTCGCCGGGCGGCAGATCGGTCAGGATTTCGCCGGTAAGGATGGCTGGCGCATGTATCACGGCATGACGGTGCCGGGTTTTCCCGCGCATCCCCATCGCGGCTTTGAAACCGTCACCATTGTTCGACGCGGCCTGATCGATCACTCCGACTCGCTGGGCGCCACGGCGCGCTTCGGTGGCGGCGATGTGCAATGGCTGACGGCGGGAGAGGGTATCGTGCATTCGGAAATGTTTCCGCTGGTCGATAGCGAAAAGCCGAATCCGCTGGAGTTGTTTCAAATCTGGCTCAACCTGCCGGCGAAGAACAAGATGGTCTCACCGCACTTCACCATGCTATGGTCGGAGCAAATCCCACGCCGTCAGGTGCACGATGCTTCGGGTGCCGCGACCGATGTGGTGTGCATTGCCGGTCGTGTGGAGGAGCTTTCGCCGTTGCCATCGCCACCAGATTCATGGGCGTCTCAGGAAGACGCCGATGTGGCGATCTGGACGCTGCGCATGGATCGCAATGCGCACTGGACGTTACCGGCAGCAACCGGCACCACCACAAGACGCATGCTCTATTTCTTCAAAGGCAGTCATGTGACGATTGCCGGCCGGCGCATCGACGGACCGGCAGCGGTCGAGTTGCGCGCGTCGACCGCCGCCGAGATTGCCAATGGCGATACCGAAGCCGAAATGCTGATCCTGCAAGGACGGCCGATCGCCGAGCCGGTGGCGCAGTACGGTCCGTTCGTGATGAATACGCAGGCCGAAATCCAGCAGGCGTTTGCCGATTACCGGCGCACCCAGTTCGGCGGCTGGCCGTGGGCAGACGATGCGCCGGTGCATGCACGCGAACAGCCTCGATTTGCCAGACATGCCGACGGCACGGTGGAGAATCGCTAGCGGGTTTGCTTGCGTTTCATTTTTGCGGAGGGCCGTGCGTTGATCAGTTGATCGATCAGCTGCTCGCCCTCGTCATGCAGGAAGCGGGTAAAAGCTTCCGCTACCGGTGGCAGGCGTTTCTGCCGGTGCTGGACGACGTGCCAGTGGCGCACGACTGGAAATCCCACCATGTCGAGCACGACCAGGCGATTCAACTCCTGTTCCGGGGCGATGGTATGCATCGACAGAAAACCCAAGCCCATGCCGGCGATCACGCTTTGCTTGATGGTTTCATTGCTGGCAATCTCCATGGCGACGGGCACGGCGCTTTTTCTCTCGGCATTGGTCTCGTCGAAAGTGGCGCGATTGTCCGAACCGCGCTCGCGCACCAGCATGCGTTCGCTGGTGAGTGATTTCCAGGCGATGCGCCGCTTGCCGGCCAGCGGATGGTCCGGTCGCGAAACCACTGCGTAGGGATGTGGCGCGAACGGCGCGCTAACCAGATCGGCATCCTTCGGCGGCCGGCCCATGATGGCGATATCGATCACATTGTCGGCAAGGTTGCGCAGCAATTCGTCCCGGTTGTTGACCTTGAGTGTGATGGCAACATTGGGTTGCCGCTGCTGGAAAGCCGCCAGCAGCCCAGGAAAGAAATAGTTGCCGGCGCTGATGACCGCCACATTCAGCGTGCCGCCCGCAACGCCACCCAATAGCGACAGCGCTTCTTCCGCCTCACGAACCTGGCGGATGATGGCCCGCGCGCTGGTCAATGCCACCTTGCCGGCCTCGGTCAGGAAGACGCGATGACCCAGGTGATCGAACAGCGGCAAGCCGGCGTGTGACTCCAGCTGGCTGATCGCCGTCGATACAGCCGGCTGGGTCAGATGCAACTCTTCCGCCGCGCGCGAAAAATTCAAATGGCGCGCCACGCATTCAAAAACCCGCAGTTGTCTCAGTGTGGCGTTTCGCATCGAAAAAGTAATTACTTATGGAGTTAATAAAAATATTTGACTGTTATTTATGAATTTGCCGGTCTAGGATGGCCGTGTCAAGAAAAAAACATGCATCACAGTTGACCGGCCGCTTCGTGAATATCACGGGTGCGCCGAGAGGAGAAGCAATATGGACGATGGCAATCAATCCGTACGCGAGATTTCGCCCGCCGACGAGCAGGAGCGGCGCGCTTTCAACCGGGCCTTCCGCGAACTCGCGTTCACCTGGTACTGGGACACCGGCACTTTCCGCAGCTTGCTGCCGATTGCCGATACGCGTGAGCGCTTGCGTCATTTTCTCGAAACCGAGCGGCCTACCGTGTTGTCCGCCTACCCGATCGACTTTCTGGTCAACCTGATTTGCGAAACCCAGCGCCGTTTACTGAGTGAGGCAAGGGATGTCCAGCCTGCGGCATTCTCACCCCAGCGCGGCTGGACCGCGGGGATGCACAGTACCGAATCGATTGCCTGATTTTTTGCAACAGAAAAGCTCCGGCATGGGCGCAGTTACGCGCTCCTGCGGCGGGCATGACAGTGTGATCGCGGGATCGATCATGCGTAACCGAAGTGCTGTCACCCGCAGGAGCAATTTTGGACAAGGGACTATCCGTACTCGCGCACACCGACCCGGTGCTGTGGGAAGCGATCGAGGCTGAATTTCGCCGCCAGGAAGATCACATCGAGCTGATCGCTTCCGAAAACTATGTGAGCCGCGCCGTGCTGGAAGCACAGGGCTCGGTACTGACCAATAAATACGCCGAAGGCTATCCCGGCAAGCGTTACTACGGCGGCTGCGAGCATGTCGATATTGCCGAGCAACTCGCCATCGATCGCGCCAAGGCATTGTTCGGCGCAGAATACGCCAACGTGCAGCCGCACTCGGGCTCGCAGGCCAACCAGGCGGTGTATCTGTCGGTGCTGAAGCCGGGCGATACCATTCTCGGCATGTCGCTGGCGCACGGCGGACACCTCACACATGGCGCCTTGGTGAATATCAGCGGCAAGCTGTTTCATGCGGTGTCGTATGGACTAGATGCCAGTGAGGTCATCGATTACGAGCAGGTGGAACGGCTTGCGGCCGAACACAAACCGAAGATGATCGTCGCCGGGGCCTCTGCGTACAGTCTCGCTATCGACTGGCAGAAGTTCCGCGAAATTGCAGATCGTCACGGTGCGTATCTGATGGTCGATATGGCGCATTACGCAGGGCTGGTGGCGGCAGGTCTCTATCCCAATCCGGTGGGTATCGCCGACTTTGTTACCACCACCACGCACAAAACACTGCGTGGCCCGCGAGGCGGATTGATTCTCTCGACCGCCGCACACGAAAAGGCGCTCAACTCCACCATCTTCCCCAGTCTGCAAGGCGGACCACTGATGCATGTCATTGCCGCCAAGGCCGCGGCATTGAAGGAAGCCGCGTCCGCCGAATTCAAGACCTACCAGCAGCAGGTGATGAAGAACGCGCAGGTGATGGCAGACGAGTTGCATGGCCATGGCTTGCGCATCGTCTCCGGCCGTACCGAGTCGCATCTGTTCCTGGTCGATCTGCGGCCGATGCAGGTTACCGGGAAGGAAGCTGAAGCTGCGCTGGGGCAGGCGCACATCACCGTCAACAAGAACGCCATTCCCAACGACCCGCAGAAACCGATGATCACCAGCGGCATTCGCATCGGCACGCCGGCGATGACCACGCGTGGCTTCGGCGAGGCGCAGGCGCGGCAGGTGGCGGCCTGGATTGCCGGTGCGCTGGAAGCGCGGCACGACGAGCGACGCCTGGCCAATATCGCCGGTCGCGTTAAAGCGCTGTGCGCCGAATTCCCCGTGTATCTCCCTTCCACCGCCGCATAACCGAAGAAAGAAAACATCATGGCTGGCAGAAATTTCCTGTTTGTTCCAGGTCCGACCAATATTCCCGACCGCATCCTGCGCTCGATGATGGTGGCCAGCGAAGATCATCGTTCGCCCAAATTTCCCGAACTCCCGCGCGAGTGTTTCCGCGGCCTGAAGAAACTCTTCAAGACCGAGGCGGGCGAGGTGTTCATATTCCCGTCATCCGGCACTGGCGCCTGGGAATCGTCGCTCACCAATACGCTGTCACCCGGCGATAAAGTGCTGGCGCCGCGCTTCGGTCAATTCAGTCATCTGTGGATCGACATGATGCAGCGGCTGGGGCTGGACGTGCAGGTGCTGGATGTGGAGTGGGGCGAGGGTGCGCCACTGGACCAGATCGAGCAGGCGCTGCGTGCCGACAAAGCGCACGCGATCAAAGGCGTGATGATCGTCCACAACGAAACCGCGACCGGGGTTACCAGCGATGTCGCCGGTGTGCGTCGCGCCATGGACGCCGCTGCGCATCCGGCCATGCTTTATGTTGATACAGTGAGTTCGCTCGGCAGCCTCGACTTCCGTTTCGATGAATGGCGTGTGGACCTGGCCATTACCGGTTCGCAGAAAGGGCTGATGTTGCCGGCCGGTCTTGGTATTGTTTGCGCCAGCCCGCGCGCGCTGCTGGCCAATCGCGATGCCACGTTGCGCCGCGTGTTTTTCGATTTTGGCGACATGCAGAAGGCCAACGCCACTGGATATTTCCCGTACACGCCTTCGTTGCCGCTGCTGTACGGCCTGCGCGAATCCCTCGGCATTTTGTTCGAGGAAGGACTGGATAATGTGTTCGCGCGGCATGAGCGGCTGGCATCTGGCGCGCGTGCGGCGGTGGCGGCGTGGAATCTCTCGTTGTGCGCGAAGAAACCGCAATGGCACTCCAATACCGTCAGCGCAATCGTGGTGCCGACGTCGTTTGATGCGGCAAAGGTGATCGAAACCGCTTACCGCCGGTACAACCTCTCACTGGGAGCCGGCCTGTCGAAAGTGGCCGGCAAGGTGTTCCGCATCGGCCACATCGGCGATCTCAACGAACTCATGCTGTTGGGCGCCATCGGCGGCGCCGAAATGGCCATGGCCGATGTGGGCATTCCATTGCGTCTTGGCAGTGGCGTTGCAGCCGCGCAAGCGGTGTGGAAACAAGCCGTATCAACCGAATCGCGCTCCTCCGCGGTTTTGCACTCGGTCGCCGCCTAGCGATCAAGCGCAAGTCGCATTGCGGGCCGGGAGGCAGCTCCACCTCCCGGCCCTTTTTTTGCGCAAGTGCGTGAGTCTCGAGTCCCGACTTGGCACGGCCGGCGGTGAAATTTAAGGAGTCAATTTAACCGCGATGGGCCGACAATTCCGTCCTTTTTGCGCAGGCATTGTCGCCAGTCGGCGACGTTCCCGGGTTGCCTGAATTGTTGTCCTGATCGTCGGCAAGGCTTGGAGCGAAATTTTTGCTTGTGGCACACTTCCTGCTGTCATGTGTTTACGTTGGCACAAGCAAATCGACAGGGATAAGCCATGTACAGGATCTTGCAAGGGGTTGCGAATCAAGGCGTTACCAGAAGTCTGATGGTTGCCGGCCTCATGTCTATGCTGCTTTCGGCACCATTGACGCATGCGGCGCAAAACAAGTCGGCACCCGCTGTGATTGCCGGCGAGAATCAAGTGCAGGCCGCGAGTGTGTCGCGCAAGATATCGCTTCCTGCGCCGTCGGTAGCGGCATTGGCCCGTACCGGCGCAGTATCGCGAAAGGTTCATGGCAGTGCGGGAACATTCGATCTGGTACTCGATACAGCTCAGCCGATCACCGGCGCGGTGACGGTTGAATCGAGGATCATGGGCGCCGCGCATACCATCGTATTTCAGTTCGATGAAGCGATAACCGCAGCCGGCAGTGTCACTTCGGTCGACGTTGCGGGCGCGCCTATCGGCAATGCGTCGGCAGTGGCGTCCGGTAACGATGTGGTCGTCACGCTGGCCAATATTTCCGACAATCGTCGCGCGACTATTTCGCTCGCCGGAGTAAACGGTTCGCTCAATACGTCGGTGTCCATCGGCTTCCTGGTCGGTGATGTCAATAATTCATCGACCGTCAATGCCACCGATATCAGTGGCATCAAGGCTCGTTCGGGGCAGACCACCAACGCGACCAATTTCAAGTTCGATATAAATACTTCCGGGGGCATCAATGCTTCGGATATTTCATCGGTGAAGTCGCGTTCCGGATTGATCCTGGGCACTACACCGCCGCCAACTGTCTCCCTCTCCGCGCCGGCCAGCGCTGAAGTCGGTGCCGCCGCCTCGCTCTCTGCCACCGCCGTCGCGACAGGCGGCACGATTGCCCGGGTGGAGTACTTTGACGGTGCGACCAAACTAGGCGAATCCGCGGTTTCGCCCTATACGTTCAGCTGGACGCCCGTTTTCGAAGGCCCTTCCCAGCTGACCGCCAAGGCGACCGATGGCAATGGCGCATTCGTGGTTTCGCCCGTTGCCAATGTCTCGGTGGGACCGCATCGCTCGGCCGACGCAGCGCGCCTTCTGGCGCAGACCACATTCGGCGCAACCCAGGCAGAAATCAATCGCGTCACCAATATGACGCCGGACGCCTATCTGACGGAACAGTTCGCGATTCCGCAGACGCTGCACCTGACCACCGTTCGCAATGATCCGAACTATCCGACGACGCCTTATGCGGTGACGTCGCCATCGATCTGGAAGCAGTACTTCGAGGCCAACGATCAACTGCGCCAGCGTGTGGTCTTCGCGCTGTCGCAGATCATGGTGATCTCGATGAATAACAACACCATCGGTGACCAGGCTTGCGGTCCGGCGTCTTATCTGGACATTCTCGGACGCAATGCATTCGGCAATTTCCGCACATTGCTCAAGGACATTACCCTCAGTCCGGCGATGGGCGAGTACCTGGACATGAAAGGCAGCGCAAAGGCCGATCCGGTACTGAATTCCATTCCGAGCGAAAACTATGCACGGGAATTGATGCAATTGTTCTCCATCGGCACGGTGATGTTGAACCTCGATGGATCGGTGCAATTCGATGCCAATGGAAAAGCTATAGACACCTATAGCGAAGCCGACGCCCAGGAAGTGGCTCGTGCGCTGACCGGCTGGCATTTCGCCGGACAAAACCAGACGCTGACCTGGCGCTGGTTGTATCCCGATGTGCCCTATCCCAGCGACGCCGCGTCGGCGGCCAAGGCCTGCACGGCGTGGTCATTGCCGATGGAACCATGGCTTGCGTCCTACCGCTCCGCAGACGACAAACGCAACATTACCGGCGGTGCGCACGACTCAGGCGCCAAGACGCTGCTGACGTATCCGGGTTCGGAAAATTTCAAGAAAAATGTGCCGGCCAATCAGGCGCCGCTGCAGGATATCGAAGATGTGGTTGACAATATCTTCAATCATCCGAACGTCGGCCCGTTCATTGGCGAATTGCTGATTCAACGGCTTGTCACCAGCAATCCCAGCGGCGCGTATGTCGCTCGCGTGGCGACCGCCTTCAATAACAACGGCTCCGGTGTGCGCGGCGACATGAAGGCGGTCCTGCGAGCGATTTTGCTGGACCCGGAAGCGAGAGCTTCGCGTGCCAACCAGGCGAATTCATTTGGCAAGCTGCGCGAGCCGATCCTGCGATTTACGCACTTGCATCGCGCGTTTGGTGCGGTGATGTCGGATGGCAATTACGCCGCAATTTATGATCTGGGCAGTTCGGACAATCTGGGGCAGAGCCCGCTGCGTGCGCCCAGTGTGTTCAATTTTTACGCGCCGGACTTCTCACCCACAGGACCGCTTTCCCAGGCAAGTCTTTATGGGCCTGAATTCGGCATCACCAACAGTGCGACGATATCCGGCTTCATGGATTTCAGTCAGTGGGGAATTTTGAACGGCTTCACCAACGGCACTTCGAAACTGACTCTCAATAACGCTTCCTACCAATCACTTGCGGCCACGCCGGCTGCATTGGTCGACGCACTCAATATCCTGCTGCTTTCCGGCTCCATGAGCGTGCAATTCCGTACGCAGCTGATCGACGTGGCCACGAAGCTCACCACCAGCACCGATCAGAATCTGGAACGCTACAGGACAGTGATGTGGCTGATCATCAATTCCCCCGAATACTCCATCCAGAAATAAGCGAGCGCACATCATGAAACATACCGATCTTCACAAAGACCGCCGCCGCTTCATGAAAATGATGGCGGCTGCCGCCGGCACGCCGATGATGGGCAGCCTGATGCAAGCCGCCTACGCGGCAGGCCCGTTCAATGATTACAAAGCACTGGTATGCGTATTCCTGTTCGGCGGTAACGACAGCCAGAATCTGGTGATCCCGCTGGGTGCCGAGTACGCCGCCTATGCCAGCGGGCGCGGCAATCTTGCCATCCCGCAGGAGAACGCGATTGCGCTTAGTGCGGGTGTGTCGGGCCGCTCGTTTGGGTTGCATCCCAGCATGACCGGGCTATCCGGCATTTTCAATACGGATCGCAGATTGGCGATTGCCTCGAACGTGGGTGTGCTGTTGAAGCCGACAACCAAGGCGCAGTATCAGGCCAAGGACACGTTGCCGCCGCAGCTTTTCTCGCATTCCGACATGCAGAGCCACTGGCAGACCGGTCGTGCGGACGCGCCGGCGGAGTCCGGTTGGGGCGGGCGTCTTGCGGATCTTATTGAATCAGCCAACGGTAACAGCCAGGTATCGGTATCCATCAGTGCTGCCGGACAAAACATGCTGCAAAAGGGCAATAACACCGTTGCTTACGCCGTATCGGGATGGAGCAGTACAAAAAACACCATAGTCAAACGTTTGCGCTCATATCGCGATTGGGATGCTACCAATGCCACACGCCCAAATCCGCAGGCTGCTTTTACCAACCAGCTCAACATCGCTCGCGCAAATGTTCTTGAGGATCAATGGGGCGATATGGCGACCCGCGCGTTAGTCACCGGGGAATTTGTAACCAGTACGCTCTACAACGTTGACAGCAATGGAGCCCCCCTCAAGGACGCACAGAATAATTATCTGGAAAAATTTCCGATCAGTCCCACACCACCGATGACCTTTGTGAATTCATCGGGCACCACGCAAAGCAATCGGCTCGCCGGTCAATTGCGTTCGGTGGCGAACATGATCGCCGCACGCGATGCGCTCGGTGTGAAACGCCAGATCTTTTTTGTCTCGCTGGGTGGATTTGATAACCATGGGGACCAGTTCAAGAATTCGAACAACGCCACCACGCCAATCCTCTCCGGCCTGCATTCGGATTTGCTGAAGCAGCTCGATCAGGCGCTGACCTGGTTTTACAACTGGACGGTTCAGCAGGGGATCTCGCAGAACGTCACTTCGTTCACCATGTCGGACTTTGCCCGCACACTGACCTCGAACGGCAACGGCAGCGATCACGGCTGGGGCGGACATTATTTCGCGCTGGGCGGCGCGGTCAACGGCGGTACTTTCTATGGTGGTGCCGGCGGGACGGCTGGTGACGCGTTCCCGACGGTGGCGTTGAATGGTCCGCTGGATGTCGGTCAGGGCCGCTTGTTGCCCGTGACATCGGTAGATGAGTACGGCGCCACCTTTGCCAAATGGATGGGCGCATCGACCGGCGAGCTTTCGACCGTGTTCCCCAATCTCGGGCGGTTCGCCCGGACCAGCGGGATGCCGTTCCTGACGTAGTTAGTTGAGCACTTTCGCCATGATGTAGTCGTCCATCACGAAGCCCGCGCCGATATCGAAGCTGGCTTCTTCACGTATGTAGAAGCCCGCCTTGCGATAAACCGCAATCGAACCGGAATTGTATTTGTTGACGGTCAGCATCAGCGATTTCATGCCCTTGTTGCGCGCCTGCAACTCGACATGGCGCAACATTTCGCCGCCCAAGCCCCGGCCGTGCAACGTGGGTAACAGATATAGTTGCTCAAGCTTCATTTCATCGGGATTTTCCGTGATCGAATAGCTGCAGTAGCCGATGGCCTGGTCGCCTTGCCACAGCAGTTCCAGCCAGCGCTTGTCCGAGCCGAGATAGGCACGCAACTTCTCCGGCACGTATCTGCCGGCCAGCATGTATTCGATTTGCTCCGCAGTGATGATCTTGATGTAGTGGCTGCGCCAGATGGTTTCGGCCAGGCGTGCGAGGGTGGCGAAGTCGTTTTCAACGATGGGAACGAGGCGGGTATGTTCGGGCAACGGCATGCAGGCTTTCCTGGGCAGGGTTTGTTGGATGAATTATCCCGCTTGCCTATACATCGGCGCAGAATGAGAAACTCTAGTACTGGCGCGGCGTTTCGGGCATTTTAGGCCCGGAAGCCGCGCCAGTACTAGAGTTTGCTAATCCAGTGCGGGCGCGGGCCAATGCGGCATTTCTTATAAAATGCGCCACCGCACCGCATTTTCCCGCCGCATCATTCCGCAACGGCTGTCTCCACAAGAGCTGAGCCGACATACCAGGAGTCCGAATGAGCAACCCGTTTTACCAATCGCTGGCCGACACGCTTCAGCAAATCCAGAACGACGGTTTCTACAAGCGCGAGCGCCAGATCGCGACGCCGCAAAATTCGAAAATCAAGCTGGGCACCGGCGCCGAGGTCATCAATTTCTGCGCCAACAATTACCTCGGTCTCGCCGACGATGCGCGCTTGGTCGCAGCGGCAAAACAAGGGCTGGACGATTACGGCTTTGGCATGGCCTCGGTGCGTTTCATTTGCGGCACGCAGACCTCGCATCGCGAACTGGAAGGCGCGATTTCGCGATTCCTTGGCGCCGACGACACGATTCTCTACGGCTCGTGCTTTGACGCCAACGGCGGCTTGTTCGAAACGCTGCTCGGTGAAGAAGACGCGGTGATCAGCGATGCGCTCAATCACGCCAGCATCATCGACGGCATACGCCTTTGCAAGGCCAAGCGCTTCCGCTACCAGAACAACGACATGGCCGATCTGGAAACGCAGTTGAAAGCGGCCGACGCCGCCGGCGCGCGTTTCAAGATGATCGCCACCGATGGCGTGTTCTCGATGGACGGCATCATCGCCAACCTGAAAGCGATCTGCGATCTGGCCGACAAGTACAACGCCATCGTGATGGTCGATGATTCGCACGCGGTCGGCTTTGTCGGCGCCAACGGCCGCGGTACGCCGGAGTACTGCGGTGTCGCCGACCGCGTCGATATCTACACCGGCACGCTGGGCAAGGCGCTGGGCGGCGCGTCGGGCGGCTATATTGCCGGCAAGCAGCCGGTGGTCGATTTGCTGCGTCAGCGTTCGCGTCCTTATCTGTTTTCCAATTCGCTGATGCCGTCGATCGTGTCGGCATCGCTTGCGGTGCTGAAGCTTTTGCAGACGGAAGAGGGCGCTGCGCTGCGCGATCGCGTCAACGACAACGGTGTCCGTTTCCGTTCGCAGATGAGCGCACTTGGATTTGACTTGGTTCCCGGCGAACATCCCATTGTGCCGGTGATGCTGGGCGATGCGGCACTGGCGACGCGCATGGCGGATGAGCTTTTGAAAGAGGGCGTGTACGTCATCGGTTTCAGTTTCCCGGTGGTGCCGAAGGGCAAGGCGCGCATCCGTACGCAAATGTCGGCGGCGCATACGCCGCAACAAATCGACCGCGCTGTCGCCGCGTTTGCAAAGGTCGGCCGCGCATTGGGTGCAATCTAGGGCGCAATTAAATAAGGACATCGCATGAGAGCACTTGCCAAACTGGAAGCCGGCCCCGGCCTCGTCATGACCGAGGTGAAAAAGCCCGAGGTCGGCCACAACGATGTACTGATCAAGATAAAGAAAACTGCCATCTGCGGTACCGATATTCACATCTGGAAATGGGACGAGTGGGCGCAGAAGACCATTCCTGTTCCGATGCACGTCGGACACGAGTACGTTGGCGAGATCGTGGCGATGGGGCAGGAGGTGCGCGGCTTCGAGATCGGCGATCGCGTTTCGGGCGAAGGACACATCACCTGCGGCCATTGCCGCAACTGTCGCGCGGGGCGCCGCCACTTGTGCCGTAACACCACCGGCGTGGGCGTAAATCGCGAAGGTTGCTTTGCCGACTACCTCGTCATCCCGGCGTTCAACGCGTTCAAGATTCCCGAGAGCATCAGCGACGACCTGGCGGCGATTTTCGATCCCTACGGCAACGCCACGCATACCGCGCTGTCGTTCCCGCTGGTGGGCGAGGATGTGCTGATTACCGGTGCCGGTCCGATCGGCATCATGGCGGTAGCGATTGCCAAGCACGTCGGTGCGCGCCATGTGGTGATCACCGACGTGAACGACTATCGGCTTTCGCTGGCAACCAAGATGGGCGCCACGCGTGCGGTCAACGTCGCCAAGCAATCGTTGAAGGATGTGATGGCCGAGCTTGGCATGGTGGAAGGATTCGATGTCGGCATGGAAATGTCCGGCGTGCCTTCCGCGTTCCAGAGTCTGCTGGAAGCGATGAACCACGGCGGCAAGGTGGCGTTGTTGGGCATTCCGCCGTCGAATACCGCCATCGACTGGAATCAGGTCATTTTCAAGGGCTTGGAAATCAAGGGCGTGTACGGCCGCGAGATGTTCGAGACCTGGTACAAGATGGTGGCGATGCTGCAAAGCGGGCTGGATCTCTCGCCCATCCTCACCCACCAGTTCCCGGTCGAGGATTTCGAGAAGGGCTTCGCCGCAATGCTGTCCGGGCAATCGGGCAAGGTGATTCTTAACTGGGCTTGATGGGCCTTACGCCGCGCCGGGCACCGTTGTCACGGCGAATGTGTCCATTTGTCACCGCCGGTCAACCCGCAGTAATATTTGCCGGTCTGTCACAAAAAGAGGAGAGGACGCCATGAAAATCCATCCGCTGCTATTCATCTGCGCGCTTGCCGTTTCCGGCAACGTTGCCGCGCAATCCGCCGTTGAACAGGCGCAGGCTCGCAGTGCTGCAAAAGCCGCCGCTGCAAAAGCCGCTGAAGAAGAAAAAGCCGCCGCCGAGAAAGCGGCTGCCGAGAAAGCCGCTGCCGACAAGGCCGCTGCCGAAAAGGCTGCCGCTGCTGCGGCACCTCCCGCCAAGGTCTATCGCGAGGGCGTGGTCAAGGTCGGCGACGAAATGAAAGACACGCTGGGCAAAGTGACCGACGTCGACAAGGGCGACAACGGTTGCTATATCACGATGCGCAACGAGAAAAATGCAGAGCTGATCGAGTTGGGCAAGATGGAGTTCTGCACCCAGAAGCCGTCGTTGAAAGGCAAAAAAGTCGCGCTCGAATATCGCATGGAGACGGTGCAGGCGGCTTCCTGCTATGGCGATCCCAAGTGCAAGAAAACCGAAGTGGTGCCGCTGGTGGTTGCCGTCAAGGTGCTGGATTAAGCAAGTTGCCGGGAACAAGCCGACGGCGGTTGCGGACGATCGCGCATCATCTTTAGCGAAAAATCGAATCGGTTGGGACTTTGTCTGGCATCATCGGGGTTCATTGGGCGAAAACGCGATCGGGTGCGGATATGAAATCAATGCTGCGCAATACGATGATTCTGCTGATGGGGTCCGCATTGCTGGGCGCTTCGTCGGGCGCGCTGGCGCAGGCGACGGCGCGCGACTGCCCGCAGCCGCGCTTCACCGGCAAAGCGCCGGACGAGTACTACAACCGCAAGAATCCGATCAACCCGGCGACGGCGAATTTGCGCGGCTCGGAAGCCATTTTCCTGGGCAACTCGGGAGCGGAGAATTGCTCGATTTGCCACGGCCGCAAGGGCGATGGCCGCGGCGAGTTGTCCAAGCTGTACGATCCGCCGCCACGCAACTTTGCCTGCGCGCAGACGGTCAATGGCGTGCCGGATGGCCAGTTGTTCTGGATCATCCGCTTCGGTTCGCCGGGAACGTCGATGCCGCCCCATCCAGGACTGAGCGACGAACAGATCTGGCTGATGGTGCTGCATCTCAGGACACTGGCGAAATAAGCAAGTGAGCAAATAAAAACCGCGCCGCGGCGCGGTTTTTATTTGCGGCGATTGAACGAAAAAATCAGTTGCCGTATCTGGCCTTGTAGTCGCGTTGTTGACGCGCGGCCTGCTCTTCGTATTCGCGCTGCTGCACATAGCGTTTCTGGCGTTCGACTTCCTGCCGCGCACGGTACTGGTCTTCCTGCGCCTGGTATTGTTCGCGATAGCGGTCATATTCGCGGCGGCGTTGATCGTAAGCCATCTGGCTGGTTTGCAATGCGCTTTGCGCTTCGGGACGCTCGCCAGCGACAAACTGCTTGTTCAGGGTGTCTTCGCGGCGCGCTTCCATGGCAACCAGACGCTGCTTTTCCTCAGCTTCCTTCAGTTCGCGCATTTCTTCCACCACGCGCATTTTTTCGCGTTCGCGTTTCTCTTCCGCTTCCTTGACGCGCGCCTGCTCGGCCTTTTCCGCGGCAACGCGCTCAAGCTCGATACGCTGGCGTGTTTTCTCGCGCTCGGCCTGCCAATAGATGCCGCCACCGATGATGGCAAGCGCGACAATTACCGCAATCCAGGTAAGAGGCGAGCGGACAATTTCGGAAGGTGATCGGTCGGACATGGCGTAAAGTATTTATTGATGGTTGGAAGGTAAGAATCTGCCGACAATTATAACGTCGGAGAAATGTCCGTGGCATGTCAAAAGTCGTTTCCCGACAAACGGTTGCAGCCGCTTCGCGATGCGTTTTATTGGCTTGCTGGCGAAGGACCGACCGGCTCTTTTGTGTGGGTTTCGTGTTATCGGCTGACTATAAAAACAGAGGAGAAATGATGCGTAATTTGATGATTTTCATGGCAATTTTTGCTTCGTCGATGGCAGTGGCGCAGCCGTTGCCACCGGTCGCGCCCGAAAAAGCCGGCTTTTCGCGCGAAGGCCTTTCGCGCATCGATCAGTTCTTTGCTCGCGAAATCGCCGCCGACCGGGTGCCCGGAGCAGTCGTGGCAATCGCTCGTGACGGCAAGCTGGTGTACTACAAAGCTTATGGTTATCTGAACAAAAACACTGGCGAAGCGATGCCGCTGGACGCGATTTTCCAGTTGGCTTCGATGACCAAAATCATGACCACGGTCGGTGGTCTTGCGCTGAACGAAGAAGGACGCCTGCCGCTGAAGTCGCGGCTGGATGAGTACTTTCCCGCGTTCGGCAAGATGAACGTCGGCGTGGTGTCCGGCGGCGAAATCAAGACCGAGCCGGCCAGGCCGATTTACATTCACGATCTGTTCCGCCACACCTCGGGCATTACCTACGGCGGACGTGGTGACACCGCCGTGCACAAGCTCTATCCCTCCGGTTCCGCGCCGGCCGCGGCGCAATTTGGTGGCGAGGAGTTCATCGCCAAGCTGGCATCGCTGCCGTTGCTGTATCAGCCGGGCACGGTGTGGGACTACGGATTTTCCACCGACGTGCTGGGCCTTGTGATCGAAAAGGTCAGTGGCAAGCGCCTCGGCGAGTATCTGCAAAGCTCGGTGTGGGACAAGGTGAAGATGCCCGACACCACCTTCAACGTGCCGGCCGATAAACGCAAACGCATCGCCCGGCCGCTGGACAAGGATCCGATCAGCGGGCGCGAGCAGAAGATCGCCATTCTCGACAAGGCACCGAAATTCGACTGTGCCGGTTCCTGCGCCTTCGCCACGATGGGCGACTATCTGCGTTTCGGCCAGATGCTGCTGAACGGTGGCGCGATTGACGGCAAGCGCGTGCTGAGCCCGAAGAGCATCGAGACCATGACTGCCGATCATTTGGGTACCGCGATCAAGAATCAGGTGCCGGGTGTGGAACCGCATCGCGACGGCTACAGCTTCGGCCTCGGCGTGGCGGTGAGAATGAATGAAGGTCTGGCGGCAACCCCCGGCAGCAGGGGCGACTACACCTGGAACGGTGCCAACGGTACCGCTTTCTGGGCCGATCCGCAGGAACAGCTGGTGGTGGTGGTCGGCACCGCAGCGCCGGGCGACATTCGCAAGTACTATCGTGAGCAGGTTGGCGCACTGGTGTATGGTGCGATGACGGAGTCAAAGTCCAGCCCGGTACCGTCGGCAGCTTTGAGAAAATAGCAAAAACGCAAGCACTGGAGCGCCTCTCCGGCCAAAAAAGACCGGAGAAGCGCTCCAGTGCTCGACTTTATTGGTAATAAAATGGCTCCCGGCTTACGCCATCCGCATTTGGCTGGCGTCTCATTTCGCAACAGAAACAGGATCAATCGAGAAACATAAATGATTCAACAACAGGTGATAGACAATGCCCTGGAATTTCAGCATCAATTTCAGTCGGCAACGCCTTTCAAGCATGTCGCGATAGACGGATTTTTGGACGTTGATGTCTGCGAATCCCTGCTTGCCGATTTCCCTGCGTTCGATCCGGAGAGAGCGCGAAATGAACTGGGCCAGATTGGCGCCAAGGCGGTAAATGAGCGCGTTAGTAACATCAGCCCCCCCTACAAGCGGTTCTACGAGTACATCAATTCCGCGCCGTTCCTGAGCCATCTGAGCGAAATTACCGGCATACCCGACTTGATCGCCGACGCGACCCTGTTCGGTGGCGGCACGCACGAGAATCGCGACGGGCAGGGACTGGATGTTCACATCGACTTCAATATCGATGAACGCCGCATGCTGCACCGGCGGCTGAATCTGCTGGTCTATCTCAACAAGGAATGGGAGTCTGCCTGGGGCGGCGATATCGAATTGCATTCGAATCCGCGTGTGCCTGCCGCCAACCGGATCACGTCTTTTCGTCCGCTGTTCAACCGCGCAGTGCTTTTCGAGACCAACGAATATTCGTGGCACGGCTTCAAGCGGATCGTGTTGCCGCAGGAAAAAAAGCATCTGTCCCGAAAGTCTTTTTCCATCTATCTCTACACCAAGGATCGGCCGGCCGATGAAGTGGTTGCGCCGCATACCACCTTCTATGTGGCCGCGCCGATGCCGCAAGACATCAAGCCAGGGCGTACGCTGACGGAAGAAGATGTAAGCCAGCTGACGATACTGATGGCAAGTCGCGATGGGCTGCTGGGTATGTACCAAAATCTATTGATCGAAAAAGAACAGCGACTGCAAAATTTCATGTCGAACCATCAATCCGGGCTGATGGATCATCACCTGATCCTGAACTCACGCTCGTGGAAGTTTGTCATGAGCCTGCATCGGATCCGCTATCGGATCACGCAGTTCTTCAAACGCCTCGTGTCGCCGGCATAAAGTGCTCTTTATGCTCCGAATCGCTGCAAGCCCGGCAGGTCAATCACGGTAACCCCACCGTAATCGACCTGCAGTAATCCGGCTTTCTCAAGCACTTGCAGCGCCTGATTGACACGCTGCCGCGAAACGCCGGCCAGCAAGCCGATCTCTTCCTGCGACAGTTGCAATTGACGCCCAATGCCGGGGTAGAGGACCGGGTTGAACAGCGCACCGAGGCTGCGAGCCACGCGCGCGTCGGGTTCGTGCAGTCGCTCGCTTTCCACCAGCAGGATGAACTGGCCCAGCCGCTCGTTTAGCTGTGTCAGCAGAAAGCGGTTGAAGCGCAGGTTGGTGTCCAGCAAGCGGAAGAAAGTTGTACGCGGCATGTAGGCGATGCTGCTGTCGCGCAGCGCGACGATGTCATAACGGCGCGGCTCGGTCTTGAGCAGCGAACCTTCGCCGAACCAGCCGCCGGTGGGTACACCGGTAAGTGTGGTGAGCTTGCCTTCGGATGACAGGTTGCTCATCTTTACCAGACCATCGAATACGCCGATCCAGTGCTCGACCGGCTCGCCTTTGCGGCAGACAAATCCGCCGGTCGCGACGCGACGCACGATGACCTCCCGCTCGAGTTGTTGCAGTTCATCTGCCGACAGACCATCTGCCCACTGCGCGCGGGCGAGAAAGTTACCCAGCGGCGAGCGCGAATCCACCGGGATAGCGGCTGCGGCGTCCGGTTTTGTGCGGTGCGGGATGGAAATTGTCATTGCGATGACAACTATACACGGCGAGTATTGGCTAGACTGCGTCAAACTCGAACCGCGCGCAGGTCGTAAACGGATTGTATCTCCGAGCGACCGCGACGCAAAAAATCAATCACGAGGAGGAGTGGCGATGCCCGGAAATCCGGCGTTTGCAGCTGCGGCTGGTCCGACCACGTTCCCGCGCTTGCTGTTGCAGCATGCGGAGGTGCGCGGCAATCGCCCGGCGATGCGCGAGAAGGACCTCGGCATCTGGCAGAGCCACTCCTGGGCGAAGGTTCGGGATGAGGTCGCCGCACTGGCCGGCGGTCTCGCCGCCATGGGTTTCAAGCGCGGCGACAATCTCGCAATCATTGGCGAGAACCGGCCGCGGCTCTACTGGGCGTTGACTGCGGCGCAGTCGTTGGGGGGCGTGCCGGTGCCGATGTATCAGGACGCGGTGGCGCAGGAAATGGTGTTCGCATTCCAGAATGCCGATATCGCGTTCGCCATCGCAGAAGACCAGGAGCAGGTCGACAAGATGCTGGAAATCCAGCCGCAATGCCCGGCCCTGAAACATATCGTGTTCGACGACCTGCGCGGCATGCGACGTTACCATCAACCCGGCATCCTCGGCTTCGACAAATTGCAGGCGCTGGGACGCGAGTTCAACAAGAACAATCCCGGCTATTTCGAAGCCGAGATTGAAAAGGGCCAGCCATCCGACATGGCGGCGCTATTCTTTACCTCCGGTACCACCGGCCTGCCCAAGGGCGTGATATTGACCCACGAGGCAATGATTGCCACCGGCCGCACCTACAGTGAATTTGAAGGGATGGGCGCGGACGAAGAGTTGCTGGCTTATTTGCCGATGGCGTGGATCGGCCAGAACCTGTTTTCGTACACACAATCGATGGTGGCGGGATTCTGCGTGTCGTGCCCGGAGTCGGCGGATACGGTGATGACCGATATGCGCGAGATCGGCCCGACCTATTACTTTGCGCCGCCGCGAGTGCTGGAAGGGTTGCTCACCACCGTAATGATCCGCATGGAAGACGCGGGCTGGCTGAAGCGCCGCGGCTTTCACTATTTCATGGCGCTGGCGCGGCGTGTGGGCGCGAAGATGCTGGGCGGCCGCGAGCAGGTAAGTTTGCTCGATCGCCTGCAATACGCGCTTGGCGACTGGCTGGTATTCGGTCCGCTGCGCAACAGCCTCGGCATGAGTCGCGTCAAGGTAGCGTACACGGCGGGCGAGGCGATTGGTCCTGACCTGTTCGTGTTCTATCGCTCCATCGGTATCAATCTGAAACAGCTTTACGGCCAGACCGAAACCACGGTGTACGTATGTGTGCAGCCTAACGGTGTGGTCAAGCCCGATACCGTAGGCCCGCCGTTGCCCGGCGTCGAGATCAAGCTGAAGGACGATGGCGAGATTCTGGTGAAAACACCGGGGTTGTTCCAGGGCTACTATCGCAACGATGAGGCGACGCGTGAAAGCAAGGATGCGGACGGCTGGTTTCATACCGGCGATGCGGGTTTTTTCGATGCCGAAGGCCATCTGAAAATCATCGATCGCGCCAAGGACGTCGGCCGCCTTAACGATGGCACGCTGTTCGCGCCCAAGTATCTCGAGAACAAGCTCAAGTTTTTCCCGCACATCAAGGAGGCGGTGGCGTTCGGTGATGGACGCGAACATGCAACCGCGATGATCAATATCGATGTGGATGCCGTCGGCGACTGGGCCGAACGTCACAACCTGGGTTATTCCGGCTACACCGATCTCGCCGGCAAGAGCGAGGTGTATGAACTGATCCGCGGCTGCATCGCCAAGGTCAATCTTGATCTGGCGCTGGACCCCAAGCTGGCCAATTCGCAGATTCGCCGCTTCGTCATCCTGCACAAGGAGCTCGATGCCGACGATGGCGAACTGACGCGCACGCGCAAGGTGCGCCGTCGCATCATCGCCGACAAATACGCCACCATCATCGACGCGCTGTACGGCAGCGGCAAGAGTGTGCAGATGGAAGCGCAGGTGAAGTTTGAGGATGGTCGCAGCGGAACGATACGCGCCGACCTGGTGATTGCCGAGGTTCCCGTCCATACGCCGGCCGAAGCGGCGGAAATGAATCGCAAGGCGGCGTGATGAATCAGGCACTCAACTCCAGCACGGTGTCCGCAGGCGATACGCCGCTGGCGGCAGTGCGTCAAATCGGCGATGTGATTCTTGCGGTGGAGGGCATTTCGCTGGCGTTCGGCGGCGTGCAGGCCTTGTCGAATATCAGCTTCGATGTTCGCGAGCACGAGATTCGCGCCATCATCGGCCCCAATGGCGCCGGCAAGAGTTCGATGCTCAATGTCATCAACGGTGTCTATCACCCACAGCAGGGAACAATCTATTTCAAAGGCGAGAAGCGGCACCGGATGGATCCGCACAAGGTCGCCTCACAAGGGGTGGCGCGCACATTTCAGAACATCGCGTTGTTCAAGGGAATGAGTGTGCTGGACAACCTGATGACCGGACGAAACCTGATGATGAAGACCGGCATCCTGTCGCAGGCACTGTATTGGGGTGCGACGCAACGCGAGGAACTGAGGCATCGCGAGCGGGTGGAGGAGATCATCGACTTCCTCGAAATCCAGTCGATCCGCAAGACACCGGTAGGCCGGTTGCCGTACGGACTGCAGAAACGCGTTGAACTGGGGCGTGCGCTGGCCGCGGAACCGAGTTTGCTATTGCTCGATGAGCCGATGGCGGGCATGAACGTGGAAGAAAAGCAGGACATGTGCCGCTTCGTGCTCGATGTCAACGAGGAGTTCGGCACCACCATCGTCCTGATTGAGCACGACATGGGCGTGGTGATGGACATTTCGGATCGCGTGGTGGTACTCGACTATGGCAAGAAGATCGGCGACGGCGTGCCCGACGAAGTGCGCAGCAACCAGGCTGTAATCGACGCCTATCTCGGAGTGGCACACTGATGGGTCCGTTTATCGAAGTGGTTCTTGGCGGATTAATGGCCGGCGTGCTGTATTCGCTGGTGGCGCTGGGCTTTGTGCTGATCTATAAGGCATCCGGGGTATTCAATTTTGCTCAGGGTGCGATGGTGCTGTTTGCCGCACTTGCTTTTGCTCGGTTTTCGGAAAAGATGCCGATGCCGGTCGCGTTCGTGCTGGCGATGGGCGTGATGGTGTTCATGGCGTGGTTGGTCGAACGGCTGGTGTTGCGTTCGCTGGTGAATCAGGAGGGCATCATCCTGTTCCTCGCGACATTCGGCATCACCTACTTCATCGAAGGATTGGGTCAGCTGGTTTTCGGCTCGGACATTTACCCGATCGATCTCGGTCTGCCCAAGGAGCCAAAAATCATTCTTGAAGATACCTTTCAGGGCGGCATTCTCATCAACATTGATGACTTGCTTGCAGCCGCTGTTGCTGGCGTGCTGGTGCTGTCGCTGGCGCTGTTCTTCCAGAAGACCGGCACCGGCCGTGCGCTGCGCGCGGTGGCGGATGACCATCAGGCGGCACAGTCGGTCGGTATTCCGCTGAATCGCATCTGGGTGATTGTCTGGAGCGTTTCAGGATTTGTCGCGCTGGTTGCGGGCATCGTCTGGGGGTCGAAGCTCGGCGTGCAGTTCTCGCTTGCCTTGGTGGCGTTGAAGGCCATACCCGTCGTGATTTTGGGCGGCTTCACCTCGGTACCCGGCGCCATCGTTGGCGGACTCATCATCGGCGTGGGAGAAAAAGTTGCCGAGGTCTATCTCGGCCCGGTCATCGGTGGCGGACTGGAAAACTGGTTTGCCTATGGGCTTGCGCTCGTATTCCTGATGGTTCGTCCGGAAGGCCTGTTCGGCGAACGTCACATCGATCGGGTGTAACCATGTTCTATCGCGAGAATGGCCAATTCAAAACCAGCTACGCCGACGATCAGGCGCTGCTGTCGATTCGCCAGGATCGCTGGTTCATCTGGCTGGTACTGGTGGCTGCCTTCGTCGTCGTACCGATGTTTGCCTCCGAATATCTGTTCAAGGCCATCCTGATTCCGTTCCTCATCCTGGCGCTGGCCGCCATCGGACTCAACCTGCTGGTGGGCTATTGCGGACAGATTTCGCTGGGCACGGGCGCGTTCATGATGGTGGGCGCGTATTCGGCCTACAACCTCGCCGTGCGCGTGCCTGACCTCAATATCCTGCTGGTGCTTGTGCTGGCGGGTTTGATCACCACCGTCGTCGGCATGGTGTTCGGCATTCCCAGCCTGCGCATCAAGGGACTCTACCTGGCGGTGGCAACGCTGGCCGCGCAGTTCTTCATGGACTGGCTTTTCTCGCGGGTGAAATGGTTCACCAACGATTCATCGTCGGGGTCGGTCACCGCGCCGACGATAGAATTTTTTGGGATTGCATGGGATTCGCCCACCGAAAAGTACCTGCTGGTACTGTCGATCGTGGCGCTGTTCGCGCTGATCGCAAAGAACCTTGTGCGCTCAAGCATTGGCCGTAGCTGGATGGCGACGCGCGATATGGACGTGGCAGCCGAGATCATCGGCATCCGTCCGGTCTATGCCAAGCTTTCCGCGTTTGCCGTGTCCTCGTTTTTCGTCGGTATTGCCGGTGCATTGTGGGCATTCGTCCATCTGGGTTCGTGGGAGCCGCTGGCGTTCGACATCAATCGCTCGTTCTCGATGATCTTCATGGTCATCATCGGCGGGCTAGGCTCGATACTGGGCTCGTTCCTGGGCGCGGCATTCATCGTGGTGCTGCCCTTGCTGCTGAACCAGGTGCCGCACTGGCTGGGCATCCCGATATCGACCGCGACCGCCTCGCATCTGGAGTTCATGATTTTCGGTGCGCTGATCATTTTTTTCCTGATTGTCGAGCCGCATGGCCTCGCTAGGCTGTGGGCAATCGCCAAGGAGAAATTGCGCATCTGGCCATTTCCGCACTAAGTTTTTTCCGTAGTGACAGAATCAAAATCAAATAAGAGCAATAAAGCCCAAGCAGTGGTACCGGAAGTTGATCATCGGCAGCTCATCATCTCAACCGCGACATCTGGAGGACGAACATGAAGACATTGTTGAAATCGGCAGCACTGGCATGTGCAGTCGGCGCCACGCTGGCACCGGGATTCGCTACGGCGCAGGCCAACGAACAATTTGTGCCGGTGCTGGTGTATCGCACCGGAACCTATTCGCCCAACGGTGTGCCGTGGGCCAATGGCTTTGTTGATTACCTCAAGCTGGTCAACGAGCGCGATGGCGGTATCAATGGCGTCAAGATTACGTATGAAGAGTGCGAAACCGGCTACGCCACCGATCGCGGTGTTGAGTGCTACGAACGCCTCAAGGCAAAAGGCCCGACCGGTGCCACCGGTTTCAACCCGCTGTCCACCGGCATCACCTTCGCGCTGACCGACAAGGTCGCTGCCGACAAGATCCCGCTGTTCACCACCGGTTACGGCCGTTCGGAGTCTGCCGACGGCAGCGTATTCAAGTGGAATTTCCCGCTGATGGGCACTTACTGGACCGCGGCGGATATTCTCGTGCAGCACGTCGCCAAGAAAGGCAGCCTCAAAGGCAAGAAGATCGCGCTGGTGTATCACGACTCGCCGTTCGGCAAGGAACCGATTCCGGTGCTGGAAGCGCATGCCAAGAAGCACGGTTTCGAATTGCTGAAACTGCCGGTCACGCATCCAGGTGTGGAGCAGAAGGCGACGTGGCTGCAGGTACGCCAGCAGCGTCCCGACTACGTGTTCCTGTGGGGCTGGGGCGTAATGAACTCTGCGGCCATTCGCGAGGCGATCAACGTGTCGTATCCGCGCCTGCAAATGTTCGGTGTGTGGTGGAGTGCGGCCGAGCCGGACACGCTGCCGGCGGAAATGGCGGCCAAGGGTTACAACGGTCTCGCCATGCAACACTCCAACGAAAACAGCGCCGGCGTGCACAAGGACATGATGAAGTTCCTGCATGACAAGGGCAAAGGAACCGGCGAGAAGAAGGAAGTCGGCAACGTGCTCTACAACCGCGGCATGCTGTCCGCAATGCTGCTGGTCGAGTCAGTACGTCAGGCGCAGACCAAGTTCGGCAAGAAACCGCTGACCGGCGAGCAGGTGCGCTGGGGTGCGGAGAATTTGAATATTGATGCCGCGCGCGTGAAAGCGTTGGGGCTCGACGGCATCATGCTGCCGCTGAAGACATCGTGTGCCGATCATGAGGGCGCTCGCAAAGCGCGCATACATACCTGGGACGGCACCACGTGGAGCTACACGTCCGACTGGTACGAGGGCGATAACAAGTTCCTGCGGCCGATGGTCGAAGCGCAAGCGAAGAAATACGCCGCCGAAAAAAAGATCGAACAGCGCGACTGCAAGAAGGAAAGTTGACAGAGTTTCAATGCGAATAGCCGGCCGCCGGAAGGCGGCCGGCCAACCTCACACATTTCAATCATGTCTGCCAGCGTTGCTCAAACTCCAGCACCTCTTCTGTCCGTCAATGGCATCGAAGTGATCTACAACCACGTCATCCTGGTGCTGAAGGGGGTATCACTGTCTGTGCCGGAAGGAGGTATCGTCGCGCTGCTGGGCGCCAACGGCGCCGGCAAGACGACCACATTGCGTGCGATTTCCAATCTGCTCAAGAGCGAGCGCGGCGACGTGACCAAAGGGTCGGTAGAGTATCGAGGTGAAAAAGTCCACCAGCTCTCGCCATCGGATTTGGTTAAGCGCGGCGTCATACAGGTGATGGAAGGGCGGCATTGCTTCGGTCACCTCACGGTAGAGGAAAACTTGCTGACCGGCGCGTACACGCAAAGTGCTTCGAAGGGTGAGATCGCGACTGATCTGGAAAAAGTCTATTCCTACTTTCCAAGGCTTAAAACCCGTCGCAAGTCGCAGGCCGGCTATACCTCTGGCGGGGAGCAGCAGATGACCGCTGTGGGGCGTGCGCTGATGTCGAGGCCGAAGATGATCTTGCTGGACGAACCATCGATGGGCCTTGCACCCCAGATCGTGGAGGAGATTTTCGAGATTGTGCGCGATCTCAATCAGAAGGAAAAAGTGAGCTTCCTGCTGGCCGAGCAGAACACCATGGTGGCACTGCGTTACGCCGACTTTGGCTACATTCTTGAAAACGGCCGCGTGGTGATGGAAGGAGCGGCGCGCAATCTGGCCGAGAACGAAGATGTGAAGGAGTTCTACCTCGGCATCTCAAAAGCTGGGCGCAAGAGTTTTCGCGATGTCAAACACTACCGGCGCCGCAAGCGCTGGCTTGCATGACTTTTCCCGTATGCCGCGCATCGGACCTGACGCATTTCGCCAACTGGATGGCTTGCTGAAGTTGCTGCGGGAAATCGACGGACTTACCGAAACCCGCCCCGGCATTTTTTATTTGAAACGAATACCAATGCTGCATTTTCATGAAACTGAGAATGGTTTGGTCGCCGATTTGAAGCGAATGCCACCGGCCGATGGCTTTGATCGCTTGCCCGCCGACACGGCATCAGCGCAGCAGAAATTGTTGGCGCAAACGATTGATCGGTGCCGCAAACGTCAGACGAAAGTTTCGACATGAACGAGCATTTCGACCGTCTTGAGGCGCGCGATCCGTATGAACGCGAGAAGGCGCTATTCGCGGCACTTCCCGCCCAGCTTGTCCATGCCAAGTCCCAAGCGCCGTATTTTGCCGATTTGCTGGCGAATATCGATGTGACAAAAATTGCCTCACGCGAAGCGCTGGCAACGTTGCCGGTGACAAGAAAGTCGGCGCTGCATGAATTGCAGGCACGCCGGATGCCTTTCGGCGGGTTGAATGCGATCGCTCCCGGACAGCTGGCGCGTCTGTTCGTTTCTCCTGGCCCGATCTACGACCCGGAAGGTCGAAGCCCTGATTTCTGGGGTACGGCGCGGGTGCTGTTCGCCGCGGGTTTTCGCCGCGGCGACATTGTTCACAACACGTTTTCCTATCATTTGACGCCGGCGGGTTCGATGTTCGAGACCGGCGCCCATGCGCTGGAGTGCGCCGTGATTCCAGCAGGTGTGGGCCAGACCGAAGCGCAGGTGGCGGCGATTGCCGCTCTCAAGCCCGTCGCCTATGTCGGCACACCATCATTTCTGAAAGTGCTTCTGGAAAAGGCCGACGAGTTGAAGACCGACATCAGTTCCGTTCGCAAGGCGGTGGTATCGGGCGAAGCATTTCTGCCGCCGGTTCGTGAACTGCTCAAGTGTCGCGGCATTGACGCCTATCAGGCTTACGGCTCGGCCGACCTCGGCATGATTGCCTATGAATCAGTGGCGCGGGATGGATTGATTGTTGGGGAGAACCTGATTGTGGAAATCGTCCGGTCCGGTACCGGCGATCCGGTCAACGCGGGCGAAGTCGGCGAAGTGCTGGTAACAACATTCAACCGCGATTACCCGCTGCTCCGTTTTGCGACCGGCGATTTTTCTGCCGTGATTCCCGGCTGGGACAGCAAGCCATCGGCCTGCGGCCGCACCAATATGCGCATCAAGGGCTGGATGGGGCGAGCCGATCAAACCACCAAGGTGCGTGGCATGTTTGTCCATCCGCATCAGGTGGCCGAGATTGTGCGCCGCCATCCCGAATTGGTGCGCGCACGCCTGATTGTCAGTCACATCGATGGCGACGATGCCATGTCGCTGCTGTGCGAGACGCATTCGTCGCTGAACGAGGAGAGCGTTGCCGGCTCGATTCGTGAAGTAACCAAGTTGCGCGGCAACGTGCGGTGTGTGGCGGCGGGAAGCCTGCCGAATGACGGCAAGGTGATTGAAGACCAGCGCACTTACGCTTAAAGTGTGCGAATGATTATTTTTCGTGCCCAACGATCTCCGGCGCTGATTTTTTTCTGCGCCATTGCAATTGCCTCCGCCACTGCGCATGCGCAGACTTCACCCGCAGCCCCGGCCAAACCGGCTTCCACCACGCCGCCGTCAAGCGCTGGCGCGACTGCGGAGAAAACGGTGGAGATCAACCGCGCCGCGAAGGTCGCGCTGATCGAAGGCGATGTCGGCGTGTTTTCCGCAAGCAAGCAGCGCCGCACAGTGACAGTGGGCGACTATCTGGTAGAGGGCGACAGCATCGTCACCGGCAAGGATGGCGAGCTGCATCTGGACATGGAGGACGGCGGCTATATGTCGGTGCGGCCCAATACCAAGATGCGCATCGTCAAATACCAGGCGAAGGGCGAAAGCACCGACACCGGCGTATTTGGCTTGCTGGAAGGAAGTTTCCGCTCCATTACCGGCTGGATCGGCAAATACAATGGCAAGAGCTACACCGTGCGCACGCCCACCGCGACGGTGGGAATACGCGGCACCGATCACGAACCCTACGTCATTCCCAAAGGCTCGAAGGAAGGTGAAGCCGGAACTTATGACAAGGTTAACGAAGGCGGCAGTTACATCCAGACTGCCGGTGGTCGTGCCGAAATCGGCGCCAATCAATCGGGCTTCGTATCGCATGAGAAATCCGCCAAGCCGCGATTGCTGAAGGATATTCCCGCGCATTTTCGCGCGGGCAAGCATGAGCGGCTGTTTGCCGGCAAGCACGCCGAAGTGCAGTCGCGCATCGAGAAACGCCGCGAAGCGCGGCGCAGCGAAATTCGCGAAAAACTGAAAAAAAGCAAGGCTGAGGCAGAGAACCGCCGCAAGCAGCGTCAGGAAGCACTCAAGGAAAAACGCGAACAGGCCAAGGCCGAACGCTCGCAAGCGAAACAGGACAAGCAGGAAAAACAGGAGGCGAAGTCCGACGCCTCGCGTGCCGAGCAACGCAAGGCGCGGCAGGAGGAGAAATCGCTTCAGCGCAAGGCCCACGATGGCGATGCGCGTCCGCATCGGCGTGGTGATTGAACCCACGCATTCTCAGCGCAATCAGTTAAAACTCCAGCATTGGTGCGGGTTTTAGAGTGTTTTTGTCTTGAAATCCGCACCAGTGCTGGAGTCTGTCATTTCGGTTTGGATCGTGCGGACACGGTAGTCGCAGCAGAAAGAAAAGCTTGAATGCGCTTTTGTCTGTCGATCATTGCGCCGGCATTGCCGTAATTTGTGATGGGGAACATACGGGTTGTCATCATCCATCAAGTAAAATTGTTTACATTTCCGCGTGCCGCATCCGACGCGATGGAGAAGTCGCAGCGTCGTAGCAATGACGGTATCCAGGGGTTAGAGAACAAGGCGGATGGACGAAACCAGTACGGACGAAAACAGGCTGATCGGCTTGGCGCGAGAGGCGGTGGATGTCGCCCTGGCCGGCGACATCAAAGGCGGTCTGGCAATGGCGCTCGATGCGCGGCATCGTGCCCGCCATGTCGACGACGCGCGTGCAGAGCTGGCTGCGCTCAACGCCGCCGCGCGCTGTCACAGCCTGCGTAACGATTCGATTGCCTCCCTGTCTGTCGGCATCGACGCTGCCACGCTGGCACGCAAGCTGGACGATGGCCTGGCGCTGGGTCACGCGTTATGTGCCATCGCCAATACGGCGTTCACGATGAAGCTGCTGGAAGAGTCGGAAGAGTTTGTGGTTCGTGCCGTTGATGAATCGGTTACGCGGCGTGATGCCGATCTGGAAAGCCGCGCGCGGCAGGCGTATGGGGTCTTGCTGGGTGATTTGAAGCGTTTCCGCGAAGCGCGCGTGCAGTTGGAGCTTGCCGTGGCGGCAGCCGAGCGCGATGGCCGCGCGCCGTTGCTGTTTCGCGTGCAAGCCAACCTGGCTTCGCTGCTGCGCAAGGAGGCGCGCTCTCACGCCGCCAGCGGTGACGCGTTGCGCATGCAGGCGGCATCCAATGCGGCGTTGGCCGCAGCTTCATCGCTGCAGGAGCGCGCGCGTCCGCAGAAACTCGCTGCGCTGGAGATGAACATGACCAGCCTAACCGGTGAAATTCACGGACTGCTGGGCGATATCGACGCCGCCGTCGCGGAGACGCAGCGCGCCATAGACATGGCGGCCAGCGCAAAGCAGCCCAGCAATATCCCGCCGGCAGCCTTGCGGTTGGGCGCGATGCTGCAGTCGCTTGATCGGTTGAACGAAGCTCGCGATGTTTTGCTGCGCGGGTTGGTCGCTGCGGAGATGATGCGGCCGACTTTTCGCATCGCAGAATTGTGCGATGCCATGGCAGGTGTTGAAAAAGCGCTGGGCAACGAAGCGGGTGCAGGCGAATGGCGGTCGCGTTCGGAAAAAGAGCGCCGGTTATTCGACAGTGAACGGCAGATTGCCGCGGGCTTCATGCAGAAACTGCGCGCGGAACTGGGCTCGGCACCGATCGCGGGACAGTAGCAGGGCAGCAAAGCTATTGCGTGCGCGTCAGTCGCCCGCTGCAGGAAACGCCACCACGTGATCGATTTCCAGCTTGATGCCGATCTTCTGGCCGATCTCATGATTGTGATGCGAGGGAACCAGCGACAGCACATTGACCCCGCTGGGCAGCTTCAGGGTGTAGAGAATTTCCGCGCCGCGAAATGCCTTGTGCACGACTTCCGCCTGACTGCTGCTGGCATCGTCGTGCAATATGTCATCGGGACGCAGCAGCACTTCCACGCTTTCTCCTGTGCGCAGCGCGCAACCGGGGCAATGCGAAAGCAGACCGAGTTCGGTGTCGATACGGTCCTGTTCCACGACGCGTCCCTGCACCAGCACGCCTTGGCCGACGAAATCGGCAACAAAGCGCGAAGCCGGGCGGTGGTAAAGGTTATAGGCGGTGTCCCATTGCTCGATGCGACCGCGATTCATCACGCCGATGCGATCTGCAATCGAAAATGCTTCGTGCTGGTCATGTGTCACCAGTAGAGCCGGTGTTGCCAGTTCACGCAAAAGCGCGCGGACTTCGAGCCCCAGCTTTTCGCGCAGATCGACATCGAGGTTGGAGAACGGTTCGTCCAGCAGCAGCAGCGCGGGTTTGGGGGCCAAGGCACGGGCAAGGGCAACCCGTTGGCGTTGCCCGCCGGAGATTTCATGCGGATACTTGCCGGCTTCAGGCTCCAGCCTTACCAGTGCAAGCATCTCTTCCACTCGTGCTTTCGTCGCGCGAGCATCCATGCCGCGCAGGCCGAAGGCAATATTCCTGGCGACACTAAGGTGCGGGAAGAGGGCGTAGTCCTGAAACACTACGCCGACGTGGCGTCGTTCCGGTGGCAGGCTGGTTGCGGCATCGGCCAATAGTTGGTTACGCAGCAGAATGCGGCCGCTGCCCGGTTGTTCGAAACCGGCAATCAGCCGCAGCATGGTTGTTTTTCCACAGCCGCTAGGCCCTAAAAGGCAGCCAATTTCGCCATCCTCCACGCTGAAAGTCAGTTGCTCACAAACTCGGGTACCGTCCGGGTAGGCGAAGCTAATGTCTTGTATATCCAGAAATTTACTCATTGCTGCAGTATAGGCTAATCAAGGCTAAGCTGGCTTTCTTGACAAATAAGAATTATTCGCATTACCATTTGCGTAGTTTGAAACTGGCTAGTGCAATGGCGCTGCCGGTTTCGATGCCGCCAGAGTTTTAGCCAGGTTGCGGATAGTTTTGTTTCGATGTTTACCCAAGGATGCTTCATGAAAAAAACTGTTTTCTGCGCCGCTGTTTTGTCGCTGTTTGTCGCCGCCGGTGTGAATGCCCAGCAGCAAGTGTTGAACTTGTATTCATCACGTCATTACCAGACCGACGAAGCGCTGTATGCCAATTTCGAGAAAGCCACCGGCATCAAGATCAACCGTATCGAGGCGCAGGAAGATCCATTGATCGAGCGCATGAAGAGCGAAGGCGAGAAAAGCCCGGCCGATATCCTGATTACCGTCGATATGGGGCGTTTGCTGAAAGCCGAGCAGATGGGCCTGTTTCAACCGATCAAGTCCGCTGTACTGGATCAAAAAGTACCGCGCGAACTGCGCGCGGCCGATGGCACCTGGTATGGTTTCTCGGTTCGCGCCCGGCCGATCTACTACGCCAAGGCGCGAGTCGATGCTAGGCAGATCGCCGACTATGAATCGCTGGCCGATCCGAAATGGAAGGGCAAGATTTGCACCCGCTCGGGCATGCATCCCTACAATCTGTCGTTGATGTCCTCGATCATTGCCGCCAACGGCCCGGAAAAGGCCGAGGCATGGGCAAAAGGCGTGGTAGCCAACATGGCCCGTCCGCCCAAAGGTGGCGATACCGACCAGATCAAGGCCGTTGCCACCGGCGAATGCGATATCGCGCTCGGCAATACTTATTACTTTGCGCGCATATTGAAATCGGACAAGCCCGACGATCGCGCTGCTGCCGAGAAGGTCGGCGTGCTGTTTCCCAACCAAGCAGGTCCGAATGCGCGCGGCGCGCATATCAATATTTCCGGGGCTGGCGTGGCGAAATATGCACCCAACAAGGAAAACGCGATCAAGTTTCTCGAATATCTGACAGGCCCGGAAGCGCAGAACTACTTCGCCAACGGCAATAACGAATATCCGGTTGTCGGCAAGGCCGATAACGCGCAGCTGAAGGCAATGGGCGAATTCAAGCGCGATCCGTTGCCGATGGACATCGTGGGCAAAAACTACGCTGCCGCGGCACAGATTTTCGATCGCGCCGGCTGGAAGTAGCCGCAACCGATTGTCGGCCGCTCAACCGTTCAAGACGGCCACGAAGTTCATTACCGTGTTTTGCGCGTAGTAGCTTGGCCCCGTCGATCTCCTCTCGACGGGGCCTTTTCTTTTACGCGGTCGGCGTCGTTGTGCGTGGAGAAACGAATTCACGCTCATGCCGCGGACGGGTTATAGCCCTTGAGGCGAGGATCACGGGAATCAGGCCCACGGCAACGATGGCCAATGATGCGGTCGACGCTTCCGCCAAACGTTCGTCCATGGCGAGGGTGTAGGCTTGCACCGCAAGAGTGTCGAAGTTGAACGGTCGCATTACCAGTGTCGCCGGCAGCTCTTTCATCACATCGACAAATACCAGCAATGCTGCAGTGATGAGACTGCCTTTGAGCAGGGGAACATGCACCCGGACAGCAACCCCCGGCGCACTGGCGCCCAGCGAGCGCGCCGCGTCATCCATGCTGGGGGTGATCTTGGCCAGCCCCGCCTCCACACTTTGCAGTGCAACGCCCAAAAAGCGGATCAGATAGGCATAGATCAGCGCCAGTATGCTGCCCGTCAGCAGCAAAGGTATCGACCGCCCGCTTACGCTTTCCAGCAGCGCGATCAACGCATGATCCAGCTTGGCGACCGGAATCAGTACGCCGACCGCAATTACGGTTCCGGGGATGGCATATCCCAGTCCGACTCCGCGATTGATGACATGGTTCAGGGCGCCTCGCGACAAGCGCGCCGCATAAGCCAGCAATAGTCCAATGCCGACCGCAAGTATCGCAGTCAAGGCAGCAACACCAAAGCTGTTGAACGCCAGCCTGATAAATCGCACGCCGAAGCTCGAGTCGCCCTCGGAAATCGCCAATTTGATCAGGATCAGCGTAGGGATGGCAAAACCCACCATCAGCGGAATCGCGCAAATTGAGGCGGCAGCCCAGCCCCGGGTGCCGCTCAGTAGTGCGCGCACATGGCGGTGGCCACCTTGAAAATAACGCGAGCGGCGCCGGGCAGCGTGCTCGACTAGCAATACGGCGACGACAAAGACCATCAGCAGCATGGCGAGCTTCCCGGCTGATACCCGATCGCCTTGGGAAAACCAGGCATTGAAAATACCTGTGGTGAAGGTTTGGACGCCGAAATAGGACACTGTGCCGTAATCTGCCAGCGTCTCCATCAGCGCCAATGCAACGCCGGCTGCGATGGCGGGGCGCGCCAAGGGCAGGGACACACGCCAGAGAATGCCGAAGCGACCGTAGCCAAAGGTGCGTCCGGCCTCGGCCATCGATGCCGACTGCTCCAGAAAGGCAACACGAGCAAGTACATAGACGTAAGGATACAAAACGAAAGCCAGCATCGCCGCCGCTCCGCCCAGCGAGCGTATTTCGGGGAACCAGTAGTCGCTCTTGAGTTGCCAGCCGAACATTTCGCGCAGAGCGGATTGCAGCGGACCTGCGTATTGCAGCACGTCGGTGTACGTGTATGCCATGACGTAGGCGGGCATTGCCAGCGGCAAAATTAGCAGCCATTCGAACGCGGCACGCCCCGGGAAATCGTGGTTGGCGGTCAGCCAGGCGCAACACGTGCCTATGATCGCGACGCCGACTGCAACCAGGGCCGCCAATAGCAAACTGTTAACGGCGAGGTCAGCGAGGATAGTGCGAGATATATGGCCCCAAGCGCCGCCATCCCCGTACAAAACACTGGTGGCGACGCTGAATACCGGCACCATCAACAATGCTGCAATGAACATGGCAGCCCAGCCGGTCCACTTTGGCCACTGCCATCTGCCTGCGAGTTGCTGCGGCGTTGAATTTTCTGTTGGCGGGGCGCTCATGATGACTTGAAATTACTAGGTCTGGCCCGCATTTTCGCCATTAGGTACAAGTGATTTGACAGGGAATTGTAACAAGAATCATTCTTGATAACCTCGGTGACCAATACGATTGTTATTCACGTCAATAAGCGTGTTGCCAGCCCCGCGAACGCGGTACGAACAAAAAATAATTACATTGAATAGCGCCACTCGATTCAAGTACACTTACGCGTTTTTCTGGTTCCGGAAACGGTAATATTTCCGGTACAAAGACGATGTTCTCGCTTATCCAGCAAGTCGCTTCGGGAGATTGAAGTTGGCAACCGCAAAAGCTAAAACCAAGACCAAAGTCGTCGCTAAAAGCACCGCAAAAAGTGCCAAAGGCTCAACAAGCAAATCCGTCGCCAAAAAGCCGGCGCCCAAAACCGTGAAAACGGTCAAGAAGCCCGCCCCGAAAGCGACCGGAAAAGTTGTTGCCAAGTCAAAAACGGCTGCGAAACCGGCGCCGAAGCCCGCTCCCAAGCCCGCCCCTAAAACTGCTGCCAAATCCTCTTCAAAAACCACCGCGAAACCAGTGCCTAAAACCGCCGCCAAACCCCTATCCAAGCCAGTCGCCAAGCCTGCCACCAAAGCCGTTGCCAAGCCTGTCGCTGTTCCCGTTGCAAAACCCGTTGTCAGGGAAGCCGCCAAAGTCGTGGCCCCCGTCGTTCAAATGACCACCAAACAGCCGTCCACCGTCAAGGTCGGCAATCTCTTGTCCGAGGCTGAGGTTATCAAGCAGGCCAAGACCGATTACATGTCGAAGCAGCAACTGGCGTTTTTCAAGCACCGTCTGCTTGAGCTGCAAAATGAATTGCGCGAGAACGCCGGCGCAACCACAGAGCACTTGCGCGAAATTTCCGTGGCTCCCGATCCTGCAGATCGTGCGACACTCGAAGAAGAGCACGCGCTTGAATTGCGCACCCGTGACCGCGAACGCAAACTGCTGAAAAAAGTGCAGTCTGCGTTGATGCGAATTGAAGATGGCAGCTATGGCTACTGCGAAGAGACCGGCGAACCGATCGGCATCCAGCGTTTGATGGCCCGTCCGACCGCGACGCTGACCATAGAAGCGCAGGAGCGCCGCGAAATGAAACAGAAAATGTACGGCGAGTAGTTGATCTTCGCGTTGTCAAAAAGAGAAAACGGCCACCTAGGTGGCCGTTTTTCATGTGGCAGCTCAATACATCAATCGGCCTGCAGCAGGCGGCGGGCACCATTAAAGCGTTTTTTCCAGTAAGAGTCGGACATATCGACGATCTCCACCTGTTTGCCCTTTGACGGCGCATGGACGAAGCGGCCTTCGCCGAGATAAATCGCGACGTGCGAGAACTGCCTGCGCAGCGTGTTGTAGAACAGCAGGTCGCCCGGCTCCAGCTGGTCCTTGTCCACGCTTCGGCCCAGGCGGCTCATGGCGTAGGAGTTGCGCGGCAAGTCCAAGGCAACGGCTTCGGCAAAGACGTGACGCACAAAGCCCGAGCAGTCGAATCCACGTTCGATGCTGTTGCCACCGAAGCGATAGTTCACACCGATCAGCGATAGCGCATGCATCAAGACCGACTGCACATCCGGTGCGAGCGGTGTGACAATCTGTTCATCCTTGTCGGGTGCCGTGGCTAAATCGATTGGCACGCTTCCGGCGCGGCTGTCCGTCGCCACAGATGGCTCGTGAGCGGCGCATACCGTTGACGCAACCGGCATCAACAGAGCGAGCAGTAGTGGAATTCCCCCATTGCGCATCGACCGATGATAGCGCGATATTCTGCATAGGCAATCGCAGACGTTTGTGAAGACGGGTACAGCGGGCATTTTTTGCGTATGCGTATCGGCCGATTGGAGTATCTTTGTCTTGACACTGATGACAAGTGTTTACATTTGTCCGGTGCGGACAGTGCAATGATGTACCAGAACAAGCAAGTGACCCGGATGCCTGCGGGCATTGATGATCACTCAAGTCATCTTTCGGAGAGGTGGCCCCATGGGGTTGGATCGGTCCGAGGTACAGGCCGAGCGGCGTGAAGCTCGCGCGCAACTGTTTCGGGAAATTCTCGAACGGCGCGCGCTGACTTGCGTGTTTCAGCCGATACTGAGTTTCCACGGCAAAAGCATATACGGCTACGAAGCATTGATCCGCGGCCCGCGCGACTCCATTTTCCAGAGCCCGGTCGATTTGTTCGATGCGGCGGAAGATACCGGCAGCGTGATCGAGCTTTCAGTCATTTGTGTCAATACCGTGCTCCATCATTTTTCCGCGCAACGCCTGCCGGGAAAACTGTTCCTCAATATTTCACCCGGTGTGGTCGCGGCACCGGGGTTCGATGCCGTGCGTGGTGGCGGCCACCTGACCCGCCTTGGGTTGAAACCCGATCAGGTGATCATCGAACTGACCGAGCACCACCCGGCCTACAACTTCAAGACCATTCACGACTCCCTGCAGACTTTTCGCGCAATGGGTTTTCAGGTGGCGCTCGACGATCTGGGCGAGGGCTTTTCCAGCCTGCGATTGTGGTCGGAGTTGAAACCCGCCTTTGTAAAGGCCGACAAACACTTTGTGCGCGGTATTGCCGATGATCCGATCAAGCTGCAATTTCTGAAGGCGATGCAGCAGATCGCGGAAAGTTGCGGCAGCCAGATTATCGCTGAAGGAATAGAGGACGAGGCCGACTTCAAGACCGTGCGCGAACTGGGCATCGCCTTCGGCCAAGGCTACCTTATCGGCCGGCCCGTGGAGAAACCCAAGGCACAGCTGCCGGCCGACATTCTCCGGCTGCTTGCCGATGATCGAGTCCCGGTCCCGCCAACGCTTATGTACCGCCAGTCATCGGTGGTCAGTGCGCAGCAGTTCTTGCGCGATGCAATTCATGTGCCTCCACAAACGCCGGTGCGCGAGGTGATCGATATTTTCGAGCGCGAACCGGCCTGCTATGCAATCCCGGTGATCGAGAATCAACGGCCGATCGGGCTGATTGCCAGGCGCCATGTCCGCTACATCAAAACCATTGCCGATCGCGGGGCCGAGGAATATGGCAGAAGTGCGCGCGAAATCATGAATGTCGCGCCACTGATTGTCGAGCGCACCCAACCGGTGCTGATGCTGGCCAATGCCCTGGCCGAATCGACGCCTCAGCACCTTGCCGATGGTTTCATCATTGTCGAAGAGGGGCGCTATCTGGGTATGGGGGCTGCGACCGATGTGTTGCGCGTCATCGCCGATACCCAGCTGACAGCCGCGCGCTATACCAATCCGCTCACATTCCTGCCGGGACCGGTACCCACAAACGAGCACATTGATCGCCTGCTGAAGCGCGGCCAATCATTCGTTGCTTGCCTGGTTGAAATCGAACCAATGAAAGGCTTTAACGACGCATTCGGCTTTCAGCGCGGGGACGAACTCATTCGCATGGCAGGTGCGGTGCTCAGCGAGGCAATGGAGTCGCGTCACGATCTGGTAGGTCACATTTATGGCAACCGTTTTGTGCTGCTGATGCAAAGCCGCGACTGGCAGCAACGTCTCGAAATCGCTCTTGCATCGTTCCGCAGCAGGATCGAGGCCCTGCTGCCTGCCGACGTCATTGAGCGCGGCACCATTATGTGGCGCGGGCGCCATGGCAGGACGGAGAATCGCCCTTTGCCTCGCATGGCGATCGGCGCTGCTGTGATTGCACCGGAGCAATTCGAGTCCCGTCATGAGGTGATGGCGATCGCACGCGGCGCCAATGGCCTTGCCCGGCAAATGACGGGCAGTGCGGTACACGTGGTGGACGAGGGTGCCGCCGATCTGGCCGCCGACTAGCACCGCCGCCAGACCTGCCACCGCTCCTTGCCGGCGAACACCGGAATGGAGTCGGTCGGCGCGATTTCTTCAAGCAGCTCAAAGGTCGGTGTAAGCAGGTTGCTCAGCGTTTCCCGGTCGATCCCGAACGGCGGACCTTTTTCGCTTTGATCGAAAAAGAAAAACCCGATCAGGCGCCCGCCCGGCGGCAGCAACTCGGCCACGCGTTTGGCCCATGCAGTACGCAAGTGCAGCGGTAGTGCGCACAGGAAGGCGCGCTCGTAAATCACCGAAATCGATTGCATGTGAGGGCCGGGGGCAAAAAAATCCGCTTCATGCACGTAATCGCCTAGCGTGCCCAGCTGGCGCCTGGCATGTGCGACGGCAGCAGGCGAGAAATCGATCGCGGCGACCGGCCAGCCGCGCTCAAGGAACAATTTGATTTCGTGGGCCGCGCCGCAGCCCGGAATCAGCACTGATGCCGGCTGTGGATGACGCTTCACATACTCAGCCAGGCAGCCTGGTGCTGCGCCTTGATCCCATGGCGTGAATTCAGCCTCGAAGCGAACATCCCAGAACGCCGGGCCGGCGGGATCGAGACGCGGAAATTGCGGGACGGGTTTGGCGGTTTCGTCGGATTCGCTCATGCCGGGAATTATAGGCGGCCACACCAAATTTCCGGGGTTTCGTCACCTCGTTTTTGACTTCACCCGGCGATGCCGATAAGGTGCGGCCAGTTCCACATATCGGGAAAACCATGAAATCACCCCATCGCCCCATCGCGCTTTTGATGATGACGGCCACTGCCGGCTTGTTGGCCGCGTGCGGAGACACGGCCAGTCAGAACAAGGCGACGCTGGCACTTGCCGAATGCCGTGTAGCCAACGTGGAAAACGCGGTCAAATGCGCCAGGCTTCCGGTTGTTGAAAACCGCGCCACCGGCCAGGGCCGCAAAATCGATATCAATGTCGTCGTGCTGCCGGCCAGCGCTCGCATCAAGGAACCCGATCCGATTTTTCTGTTTGCTGGCGGACCGGGCCAGGCGTCCAGCGATCTCGCACGCGAAGCGCTGGCCATGCTGGGCGGCTTGAACACCAAGCGCGACATCGTGCTGGTCGATCAGCGCGGCACGGGAAAATCGAATGGCCTTAGTTGCAAGGCGGCTGATTCGGAAATGCTGAAGATCACCGACACCGCAACGCGTGAACGCCTCAGCCGCAAATTGCTTGAGGAATGTCGCGACACGCTGGCCAAGCGTGCCGATCTCACGCAATACACCACCACCATCGCCATGGCGGATATCGACGATGTCCGCGCGGCGCTGGGCTACGACAAGATCAATCTCTGGGGTGGTTCCTACGGTACCCGCTCTGCCATGGAATATCTGCGCCGTTATCCGGATCGTGTACGCACGGCGGTCATCGATGGCGTGGCACCACCGTCAATGACGCTACCTTCCAGTTTCGCCCGCGATGCCGGTGCTGTTTACGACAAGATGCTTGCCGCCTGCGAGCAGGACAAAATTTGTGCGGCACAAAACGCCAACCTGAAGTCACAAGTCGAACAATTGCTCGCTGGCCTCGACAAGCAATCGAAGAAAGTCACGCTCGCGGATCCGCTAACCGGCAAGCCGCGCGAAATTGCGGTCAATCGCGAAGGCGTCCTGATGGCATTGTTTGCGCCGCTGTATGCGCCGGAACTGTCCGCGCTGTTGCCGGAGTCGTTCAGCCGCGCGAAGCAGGGTGATTTCGCGCCGCTGATGGCGCTGTCGTCGGCGTTCACCGATGGCATGGAAGAAAAAATGGCGATGGGCATGCGCTTCTCGGTGGTTTGCGCCGAGGATGTGCCGCGCTATCTGGGCCGCGCCAGTGCCTCCGATGGTGTCGCGCCGTTTGGCGTGCTATTCGAGCGCGAGTTCGCCAAGGCATGCGAAGTCTGGCCCAAGGGTGCAATGGCCAAGGATTTCGACCAGCCGGTAACCTCCGCCAAGCCAGTGCTGATTCTGAGCGGCGGCCTCGACCCGGTAACACCGCCAGCGCAGGGTGATGAAGTGAAGAAGACTCTATCCAATTCACTGCATCTGGTGGCGCCCAATATTGGTCATGGCGTCAGCGGCCGCGGATGCGCACCCAAGCTAATCAAGAAATTCATCGAAACCGCCAGCGTTGCCGACATTGACGGCAAATGCCTGGAGCGTTTGCCGCGTCCGATGTTCTATCAACCGATGAAGCTGAAGGAGCCGGCCGCAGTTGTCACGCCAGCCAGCAACGACAAAACGAGCAATGAGGCCGCCAAATGATTGAAGTTCGCAATTTGAAAAAACAATTCGGCGAGGTAAAGGCCGTCGATGGCGTGAGCTTTACCGCGCCCGGCGGAGCGATTACCGGCCTGCTCGGCCCCAACGGTGCCGGCAAGACCACCACCATCCGCATGATCGGCACGCTGGTGGCAATCGACGGCGGCAGCGTTAATATCGACCGCATCGACGTTGCCGCGGACCCGGATGGCGCACGCCGCGCTTGCGGTTTGCTGACCGATTCGCGCGGGCTCTACACGCGGATGACGGCGCGCGAAAACATCCGCTACTACGCCGATCTACGCGGTATTGATCCGGCCCGTTCGGAAAAGACCCTGGCACGTTTCGTTGAGTGGCTGGATATGAAAGACATCTTGGATCGCCGTACCGAAGGGTTTTCGCAAGGGGAACGGATGAAGGTGGCCATCACGCGCGCACTGATTCACGAGCCCGGCACGGTCATTCTCGATGAGCCAACCAACGGGCTGGACGTGATGAGCACTCGCGCCCTGCGTGAGCTGATCAAGCGTTTGAAAGCAGAAGGACAGACGGTGATGTTCTCCAGCCACGTGATGCAGGAAGTCGCCGCACTCTGCGACGAGATCATCATCATTTCGCGCGGCCGTGTGACCGCGCAGGGTACTACTTCCCAGCTGCTCGAAATGAGCGCCAAAGACAATCTGGAAGACGCCTTCATGGTGCTGGCCGGCATTCCTGACGAACACAAGGAGGCCGCGTAATGTTTGCCACCATCTTTACCGTTTTCAAGAAAGAACTGGTCGACCATCTGCGCGACAAGCGCACGGCGACAATGATTTTCCTGCTGTCGATTGCCATGGGACCGCTGGTACTGTTCGGCTTCGCCCAATTCATTTCCAGTATCGAAAAGAAAGCCGAAGCGCGCGAAGTGTTTGTTCTGGGCAAGGAAAATGCACCGCAACTGATCAATTTCTTTGCCCGCCAGGATGTGACCATCAAGGATCCCAAACCGGATTTTCGCGATTTGATCAAAACTGGTAAGCATGATCCGGTGCTGGTGATTCCCAAGGACTTCGAAGAGAAATTCCTCACCGGCAGCGCGGACGTGGAGCTGGTTTACGACGACACGCGGCAGGATTCCGGCAATGTCTCGATCGGCGTATTGCGGCGCCTGATGCGCGGCTTCAACGCCGAGGTCGCCAACCAGCGCCTGATTGCACGCGGTATTTCGCCGCAGATCGCCAAGGTGGTCGAGGTACGCGATGTCAACATGGGTACCGCCGCCCAGCGTGCCGCGCAATTGTTGTTCATGATCCCGTTCATCACGTTGATCGTCTGCGTTACCGGCTGCACTGCGGTGGCGATCGATATGACCGCCGGCGAGCGCGAACGCGGTTCGATGGAGCCGCTGCTGATGAATCCGGTCGAGCGTGGCGCGCTGGTTGCCGGCAAATGGATGGCCGTCGGTACTTACGGCGTGGGGGTGGTGGCGCTGACGCTGGCCGGTTTTGCCATCACGCTCAAGTTCCTGCCCATGCCCAAACTGGAAGCAGTGATGTCGATCACCTGGCTGCAGTTCGCTGGGTTTGGCGTCACCATGCTGTCGTTTGCGCCGGCGATGGGAGCATTGCAGATGCTGATTGCCACCTATGGACGCACGTTCAAGGAAGCGCAAACCTACGTGAGCTATCTCATCACCGTTGTCTCAATGGTGCCGGCGATTACCATCTTCGCGCAACTGAAGGATGCAACCTGGCAACTGTTCGTTCCGATGCTAGGACAGTTGATGGTCATCACGCGCATCCTGCGCGGCGATCCAGTGGACGCCTCGCACTTCCTGATTCCGTTTGCGATCAACGCCGCGATTACGGTGGTGGCGATTGTGACGATCTCGAAGTTGCTGACGAAAGAGAAGATCATCTTTGGGCGGGCGTAGGCGGGTTTAACCGAGTGCAATCTTGAAAATTGTCATTCCAGCGTAGGCTGGAATCCAGTCCGTCGTAATTTCTAAATTGGCGCGGACTGGGTCCCAGCCTACGCTGGGACGACGATTTTCTGCTGTGTGGCAATAAATCTGTACTGCGCAGCAATTCGCGCATCTTGCCGCACGGTATCATCCCCGCATGTCCGAATTACGAGAATTGTTTGGCCCCGACGGCCCGTTGGCGCGTCGGATTGACGGGTTTCGCCATCGCGACAGCCAGATCGAGATGGCGGAAAAAATCGGCGCGGCAATTGACCGTGCCGGGGTGCTGATTGCCGAGGCCGGTACCGGTACCGGCAAGACCTTCGCCTATCTTGTGCCGGCGTTGCGTTCCGGCGGCAAGGTCATCATCTCCACTGGCACCAAGACGCTGCAAGACCAGCTCTATCACCGCGATATCCCGACCGTGATCGAGGCGCTCGGCATTCCCGTCAGCACGGCGCTGTTAAAGGGCCGCGCCAATTACGTCTGCCTGCACCACCTCGATACCGCGATTGCAGATGGCCGATTTCTGAACCGCGAGGACGTGAAGAACATTCACGTCATCCGCCGCTTCGCCGACCGCAGCCTTAATAATGGCGGCAGCGGTGACAAGGCCGAACTGCCCGATGTGCCTGAACGTTCGAGCGCATGGAGTATGGCCGTGTCCACGCGCGAGAACTGTCTCGGCTCGCAGTGCAGCCAGCACGAAGAATGCTTTGTGATGAAAGCGCGTAAGGCCGCGCTTGCAGCGGAAGTAGTGGTGGTCAACCATCATCTGTTCTTCGCCGATCTGGTGCTGAAGGACGATGGTGCGCAGGATTTGCTGCCTGCTTGCAATACGGTGATCTTCGACGAAGCGCATCAACTGCCCGAAACCGCGACCATGTTCTTCGGCCAGGTGGTGACGACCTCGCAACTGACCGAACTGGCGCGCGACGCGCGCCTGATGGGTATCGAGCACGCTGGCGACTTCAAGGATCTGCAAGAAGCGGCGCTGACGCTGGACAAGGCCGCGCGCGATCTGCGGCTGGTGATGAAGGAAGACACCGCGCGCCTGCCGGGGCAGGCGGTGGCCGACCGCGAGGGTTTCGACAGCGCTTTTACTGATACACAGGAAAAGCTGGCCGAACTGCGCGAGATGCTGGAGAGCCAATCCGGCCGTGCGCAGGAACTCGCTAATTGCCTGGAGCGCGCCGACGAATTCGCCTCGCGCATGGCCGGCTGGCGCGGCGATGGCAAGAGCGGGCCAGTCGAGGGCTACATCCGCTGGGCGGAAGTGTTCGGCCATTCGCTGGCGCTGCATCTCACGCCGCTATCGGTCGCCAGCGTGTTTCGCGAGCAGGTTTTCGCGCAGAAACGCGCGTGGATTTTCACTTCAGCGACGCTTGCAGTGAAAGGCGAATTCACCCACTACCAGACCGAGATGGGATTGACTGACGAAGAGCGCGAAGACGATTTCGAGGACGACGCCTTCAACGAACGCCGCATCGAGACCGCGTTGTGGCCGTCGCCATTCGACTATCCGCGTCAAGCATTGTTGTACGTGCCGGAGAAAATGCCTGCGCCGAATACGCCTGAGCATACCGAGGCTGTGGTCACCGCCGCCTTGCCACTCATCGAGGCCGCTGAAGGCCGTGCGTTCCTGCTATTCACGTCATTGCGCGCGATGGACCGCGCCTTCGGTATCATGAAAGAGCAATGGGAGAAGCGCGGCTGGGATTATCCGCTGATGGTGCAGGGCGAAGGCACACGCACCGAATTGCTGGAGCGCTTTCGCAAGCTCGGCAACGCCGTACTGGTCGCGAGCCACTCGTTCTGGGAAGGCGTGGACGTGAAGGGCGATGCGCTATCGGTGGTGGTGATCGACAAGCTGCCGTTCGCGCCACCTGACGACCCGGTGCTCGCCGCGCGCATCGACGCCATCACCCAATCCGGCGGCAACGCGTTCATGCAATATCAGGTGCCGCACGCAGCGATCAAACTGAAGCAAGGGGCGGGACGTCTGATCCGCGACGAAACCGATCACGGCGTGCTGATGATCTGCGATTCGCGGTTGGTGGAAAAGCCGTATGGCAAACGCATCTGGCAGAGTCTGCCGCCGATGAAGCGTACGCGGCATGAGGCGGAGGCGGTGGCGTTTTTTTCTCAGGACACAGGGGTGAAACTCTAGTATTGGCGCGGTTTTCGGGGCGAAAATGCGGAGTTATATACTTGACATACCTTGTCAATGGGCATATGATTCGCTCATTGCTAGGAGATTCATATGTCTATTTTCAACGCGCCCCACTTCCAAGACCCCGACAAAGCCCGCGAATACCTTGAGCGCCAAGTCTGGCCTCATGGCCCTGTTTGCCCTCACTGTTCGGTGATCGGTGGGCATTGGAAGATTGAGGGCAAATCCACGCGCCCCGGCTTGTACAAGTGCAAGGACTGTCTCCAGCCCTTTACGGTGACCGTGGGCAGCTTGTTTGAGCGTTCCAAGGTGGGTTTGCATTTGTGGCTTCAAGCCGTGCATATGGTGTGTTCCTCTAAAAAAGGGGTTTCCGCTCATCAGGTGCATCGCACCCTTGGCGTGACTTACAAAACTGCGTGGTTCATGTGCCATCGCATCCGCGAAGCCATGCTCCCCGGCAACACCGGCCCCATGGGTTCCGGTGGCGGCGTTGTTGAGGCTGATGAAACGTACTGGGGTAATTCCAACCGTTCCAAAGCCGGTAAGGAAACCAAGAAGCGCTTGGGCCATTTCAACGGTCAAGACAAACAAAAGATCGTTGCGCTCGTTGAGCGTAACGGTTCGGTTCGCTCTTTTCACATGGCGACCGTGACAGGCCGCTCACTGAAAAGCGTGTTGAACGCGAATATCTGCCCAACCGCTAACCTCATGACCGATGATGCTCACTTCTACCGTCGCATCGGCAAGGGCTTTGCATCGCATCAAACCGTGAATCACTCCAGCGGTGAATATGCACGCGGCAATGTAACCACCAACACCGTCGAGGGCTTCTTCTCAATCCTCAAGCGCGGTCTGGTTGGCACATTCCATCACGTTGCGCCAAAGCATCTTGACCGTTACTGCACGGAGTTCAATTTCCGCTACAACACCCGCGCATCGCTTGGGTTCACCGATGCGGAGCGCTCCGATCTGGCCCTCAAGGGCATCACTGGAAAGCGTCTTACTTATCGGCGGACTAAAGCAGCGCAAGCCGCCGTCTGACGAAGAACCCACCTAAACAGGTGGGTTTCTTTTTTCGTGTAACTTACGAACTGGGTGCCGCGTCCCGCCGAGAGGCCGAACACGGCTACCCTTTGCGTGACGGCCGTCACGCTCGTAGACAGCCAAGTAAAGGAGCACCCGCGAAAGCCGCTGCCCTTCTCGTTGCTGTCAAAAAGGCCAACCCTTAACCAGTTGGCAGGCCTGCCAGCGTCATCAGGACATTACCGTCATGATTTCTCTGACATTCAAGCTTCAGTTGAGCTACAAACAGTTGCGTTCGCTTCTACGGTTAGCGCTTCTGTTCATGCTCTTCTTCGGCTAGCAGTATCCCCGCCCTCGAAAGGGGGCGGGTCTTCACTCCAATAAAAAACCGGCTTAAGGCCGGTTCGTTCTGATTGATGTTGCGCACTACTTCTCGTTGAATACTGCGTGTGCCTGATCTAGCTTTAGCTGTATGCCTTTCATCGCTATTTCCCGCGTCTTGGGTTCCATTGCCTCGATCTGCGCTCGCGCTTTTGGTGACGTTAGCAGCGCCTCTTTCGCGGTCTTGGGCAACGGATACTTCGCGTGAACCAGTTTCACTTCGCGGCCTTCTTCTTTGTCTTAGCCGCTGGCTTCGCTACCTTCGGCGCAGGCGGTGCGGCCCATACCCGCTTTAGGGCATCATTAAACGGAATGGGTTTTTGTTCTTCCGACTTCTCAACTTTTTTTGTTGCGGACATATTCATGGCTCACAAGAAACTACTGATAACCAGCATCCTAACAAAATCCGAGCTTGAAGCTATCGGGATGGTTGTAGCTACCTGGAGTGACTTTGAAACCGATTTCCAGAATTCAATCGCAGATCATTTAAAAATACCCAAGAAGCAACTCCACCTACTTGCAAGTACCAACGGATTTTCCACGCTGTTACTTTTGCACCAACATATTCTTAAATCGCTTCCGCAGTACGCACCCTACAAGTCAGAAATACAGACCATCAACGACTGGATAAAATTTCTTCAGGGCAGACGAAACCAGATTGCGCACGGCATATGGAAACGCGCGGAATCGAACCGCAAACTTATGCAGTCAATGGGGGCGAAACGGGCCTCTTACGAGAGGCCCGAGATGGTTTTTTCACTGGCTGACGTTCGTCGAATTGCGCGCGCCATTGAAGAAATGAAAACAACTTTGATCGAGTTTGACTACTTCCCTCAATCAGCAATCCCGAAAGTGCGACGATGGAAATTGCTGAAAAGTCGTCCATATTGGGGTCAGCCTGTTGCGCCGCCCACCCCAAAGCGGATGAAATCTCAGAATCCATAGCAAGCTCGGCTATTCGAGCGCGCGCCTCTTCCTGCCAAGGTACGTCAAGTACACAACTCCGCGAAAATGACTGGAGAGGCGCTCTAGTGCTATATATCGTGAGGTCAGCAGTGGCGCATGAAGATGAAAAGATGACTCAAGGTGAAATGCTGCGGGCTGCCGCAGCGGTGGGCTTGCCTGAAACGGCAAGCGATGAAGAGTATTTTGTGTTGGTTAAGCAGAAAATAGCAGAAGTGCTTTTTCCGTTTGCTGAATTACCAACCATGGGACTCGATGACCGTGGTCCCGAAGGCGACTCACTGCTGCACGTTGCTTGCACTTGGGGTGACCTGCGCGCAGTTCAACTACTGATTCATGCTGGCGCTGATGTTAACGCGACCGGCGATATGGACCAGACACCACTTCATATTGCAGTTAGCGCACGATTCCTGGACATTGTTGAGTTTTTATTGGCACGTGGCGCCGTGCAAACAAAAGATGCATTTGGATATACGCCGCTTGAATGGGCTAAACAGATGGAGTACACGGACATCACTGAGGCTCTTAAGAGCAGCTAATGAGACGAAGGAGTTCTTTAATATGTGCCGCAATATCAAACTCCTGTTCAACTTCGAGCCGCCGACCACGCACGACGAAATCCGCGCGGCGTCGCTGCAGTTCGTGCGCAAGATCAGCGGTTCCAACAAGCCTTCGAAGGTAAACGAAGCTGCGTTTCTCGCTGCGGTCGAGCAGATCGCAGCGGCTTCGGCGACGTTGCTGGCGTCGCTGGAAACGAATGCGCCGCCGAAGAATCGCGAGGAAGAAGCAGCGAAGGCGAAGATTCGTTACGTCCAGCGCATGCCACGTGTTCTGGGTTGAGTTTCCCAGCATAAGTAAACGTAGAACGCCAATTGGCGCGGGTTTTCAGGGGTTTTTTGCCTGAAAGGCGCGCCAACTCTAGGGTTTTATCTTTGAATTTGGAAACTACCCCGTTCGTGCTGAGCCTGTCGAAGCACAAGAGAATCAAGAAGGTTTGTGCATCGTAGCTCGTTCAACCCTTCGACAGGCTCAGAGCCTGCCCCGGCATGCTTGAGGCAGGGGGCGAACGGAATCAAGTTGGCATTCGATTTTCAGAAAACTTGCCTACGGAAATCAAAACAAAAACGGCACCAGCAACAGCAGCATCCACCAGTAGTTGCCCTTGACCTCGAAGCTCTGCGCGCTGCTGTAGGGCGCGATAAATCCATCCGGATCGATGGAGCGGTAGCGCATGAAGTAGGTGCCGGACGCGCCCGGCTTGTCGATGGTGATTTCAGGCTTGTCCAATTTCTGTTCCATCACCAGATCCTTGAACGCAGCATCGCGCGCCAACTGGAACTCGAATTTCTGTCCGGGCTCGGCTCCCCATGAAAACGTGATGCGGCCGGCATCTTCCTTCGGCGGATTGGGCGCGGCGGGAATCGGCTTCAGGGTGAACGATTGCACGTCGCCGAACGGACCGATGTCGCCGTCGGCGCGTACGCTGGACGCGCGCCAGAAATATTCGCCGGGTTTGAGTGCGGCGGCAGCGTAACTATTGCCGCGCACCGACTTTTCGTCGGCGACCAGTTTGATGAAGGCAACATCGCTTGCCAGTTGAAAGCGATAGGTGGCGGCTTCGGCGTTGGTGGCCCAGCTGAAATCGGCTTTCTCACCGGAGAATTTGGCCTTGTTTTGTGGCGCGGAAGTAAAGGGCGGCTCGGGACGGGCCTTCAGGCGGAACGGCAGTACCGCGTCGGTGCCTTCGATGCCGCTGTTGTCGATCGCGCGCACGCGCAGGAAATAATCACCGTCGGCCAGATCGCCGAATTTCGCTTCCGCGGTCTTGAATACGCCTTCTGCCTGCATACGGGTGAATGCGCTGTCGCTCGCGACCTGTGCGCGATAGCCGCTGGCACCGGCGGCGTCGCCGAATTTGAAGCGCAGCAGTATGCGTTCCTGCAACGCCAACGTAGAAGAAAGATCGGGCGGCAATGGCAGCTTCACCGGGGCAATCGGCGCCATACCTTGTTCGATCACGGTGCCGAAGCCGGCGGTGAGATTGAGGCCATTGGCTGCACGAACGTCGCTGACACTGACAACACCTTCAAGCACCTCGCCGAAAGATTTCTTGCCGCCGTCCTCGCTGCCGACGCGGAACTGCGTGCCGCGCACGCCCATGTTCGATGTCGGCGTGGCGACTTCGAATCGCGCCGGCGGGCCATCGCGTTTCTCCACTTTCACATCCACACGGCCGGATTCCAGCACCGCACGCGTGACCGGGATGCCCTTGGTGTTGGCAATGGTGCGCGCGATCTCCAGTTTCACCTGCGATTTCGATTGCACCACGATGGTCGAGCCGTCGGCGAGTTTCAGCGTGACGAAACCGTTGTCACCGGTTTTCACTTCCTGTCCTTCGGTCACGCTGCCGCCGGTGGCGAGCGGCGCGCCGTTTGACTGCACCGGCCCGGTGCTGGAAGTGACGGTTGCGATCGCGCCATCGGTTTTCATCGCGCTCAACGGAATGCGGATGTCGGTGCCGGGTCGTATGCGTTTCGGATCGGCGATCTTGTTCAGCTTCTGCAATTGCGGCCAGTCGTTGGTCCGGATCAGGTAACGATTGGCCAGCGCGATCAGCGTATCGCCATCCTTGGCGACGTGAACGTAGTACTGGCTGTCTGTTTGTGCCCATGCTGGCAACCACAGCACGCAGGCAAACAGAAGTGCTGCGGCGCGCATCAGCGGCCGATGATGATTGGAATGTCGCACCTGCTTCTCCCCGGAGTTCGATTCGTCCATGTTATCGATGGCGTTCGGTCTGTCATCCGCGACTCATGTGCGCGGTGCGCCGATTTGCCTCCATAAATATATACGTTTCGCCGCGTCGGTATACAGCCGTCCGGGAATAGCGATGACAGGTGGATGCGGTGCCGGCCTACAAGCAGGGGCGGCATTTACCGATGCGGCAAGCGGATTGCGGCGCGTAACTTGACGGTATCGGTCAAACAACGAGGAGCCCACCATGAAAAACATTCGCAAATTCATCCTGAGCATGTTGATGCTATCCGGTAGCGCGTTCGCCAATACTTTCGGTACCGATCTGAGCGACATCTGGTGGCGACCGGCGGAGTCCGGTTGGGGGGTGACGGCAGTGCATCAGGGCGACGTCGTCTTTCTGACTTTTTTTGTCTATGGCCCGGACAATCGCCCGGTCTGGTTTACCAGCACGACAACTTACCGTGGCCAGAACGGCCAGGGCGCGGCGGACTATTCCGGTCCGTTGTACGAAACCACCGGCCCCTGGCTGGGCAAGGCAAATTACAACGCAGAAGATGTGCGTATACGGCAGGTAGGCAATGTGACATTTACCGCCCAGCCCGATGCCGCAACGTTGAACTACGATGTGGACGGGGCATTCGTATCGAAACAGGTTGTTCGCCAGACCTTCCGCCTGAACGACCTGACGGCCGACTACGCCGGTATCCTGATGAGAGCCGGCACAGGCTGCATCTCGCCGATAAACAGCGGTTCGTCCGAGAAGACCGTCGCCGTGGAAATGAGCAATTCGATCTCGCAATTTGCGATGACACTCGATGACGGCACCAGGGTCTGCAAATACACCGGCGACTACAAACAAAACGGTCGCTTGGGTTCGTCGCAGGGCACCTACACCTGTCCGGGAGTCAGCGGAACTTACGCGTTGACCGAAATCGAAGCCAGTCCTTCGGCGCTCTCGGCAAAATATTCCGCCAGCGACAACCTTTGCCAGCAGTACAGCGGAAAATTTGCCGGTATCAAGCGTTAGTGCCGGCTGCGGCTCGCTACTGCGATAGACGATCAGTTGCGAGGCGGGCGGAAAAAATACCGAGATTGAAAACTCAAACTCAAACTCAAGCACTGGTGCGGCGTTCCGGGCAAAAACGTGCCGAAAGCCGCACCAGTGCTTGAGTTTTGCTGTTCCATCTTGGGCTTCAGCGGCGCGTGCCGGAAATGGCGGCGCCGGCCGCTGTATCGAAGCTGCCTTCAGTGCAGAAAAAGTCGCGGCGCAGATTTTCAGTCGTTTGACTAAACCACGGGCATAATGTGTCGGTGCTTAAAGCCGGATATTTTTATCGCCGTTCGCCCGCCCCGTTTCGCTTCGTGCGAGTTCTGTTGTTGCCAATGCTGCTGGTTGCGACCTGGCCGCTTTTGGCACTCGATACCAAGAAACCACTCAGCGATTTGATGCATCAATCCTGGTCGGTGGACGACGGCCTGCCGCACAGCACGGTGCGCGCTGTCGCACAGACACCGGACGGCTACCTCTGGTTTGCCACACACGAGGGAGCGGCACGCTTCGATGGCTTCAATTTCACCACCTTCAGCCAGGAAAATGCCCCGGCGCTGACCGGCAGCGGCGTTGCCTCGCTGCTGACGACGCGCGATGGAGCCCTGGTGCTGGGCATGCGCAATGTCGGCCTGGCGCGTTTCTCGCGCGGCAAGTTCGAGACGCTGAACCCGCAGGGCGCGATTCCGGCCGGCACTGTCTATCACCTGGCCGAAGATGCCGACGGTGCGATCTGGGCGGCGGTGGCGACCACCGGCCTGGTCAAGGTCACCGCGCGCGAAGCAACCGTCTTCACCACCGCCGACGGATTGCCGGCTAACAGTGTGAGCGCGATGCGCATGCTGGCCAATGGCGAGCTATGGGTCGGCACGCACAATGGCCTCGCCGTGCTGCGCAACGGCAAGTTTGTGCGCAATCCCACTGCCAGCTGGCTGGATTCGGCCAGCATCGCATCGATGGCCGAGGATCGCGAGCAGCGATTGTGGATGGCGGTCAACGGCCAGGGCATCGCGGTGCGCGAGGCCAACGGCACCATTCGCCGCTTCGGGCGCAGGGAAGGGCTCAATTCGGAGGCATTGACGCGTCTGGTGGTGGATCGTAACGGCGGCGTCTGGGTGGGGTCGCTGGAAGGCGTCTATCGCCTGGTCGGCAACAGCTTCGAGCGTTTCGCCACACCGGACGGCTTCACCAATAACTATGTGCGCGATATTTTCGAGGATAGCGAAGGCAGCGTCTGGATCGGCACCGATAGCGGCGTCAACCGGTTCCGCGATGCCAGCATCACGACCTGGGGCATCCGAAAGGGACTGACCGAGGAGTTTGCACGCGCGGTACTGGAAGATCGCAAGGGACGCATCTGGGTGGCGACCTCCGACGGCCTGTTCGCCATCGGCGGCAACAATGTGCGCCGCTATTCGCGCGAGCAGGGTCTGGCCAGTGGTGCGGTGCTGTCCCTGGCCGAGGATCCGGCAGGCACCTTGTGGGTCGGCACCAATGGCGGCGGCGTGCATCGCTTCGCTGGCGAGCGGATCGAGCAGGTGTCCTCGCGCATGGGCATTTCGGTGGCGCCGGTTCGCGCCATATTGCCGGCGCGAGATGGCACGCTCTGGGTCGGCACCAGCATCGGACTGGTGAAATCCTCATGGAAGCAGGATGTGGCACCGCGGCAGATGCGCACCAGCGATGGTTTACCCAGCGAACAGGTCAGCGCACTGCATGAAGATGCGGCAGGCCGCATATGGGCAGGTACACGCGGCGGACTGGCCGTGATGGAGCCGAACACGGACGGCTTCAGCGCCAAGGGACTGGGCATCGATAACACGGTGCTGGCGATCAGCAGCGATAGCAACGGCCGTTTGTGGATCGGTACCGGTGCGGGGCTTGCGCTGTTGCGTCCGGCGGTACAGGGCCAGGGTCACCAGGTGCGGCCAATCACGACTGCCGAAGGCCTGCCGGCGCTGGCTTACTTCACCATACTCGACGATCTGGCCGGGCATATCTGGACTTGCACCAATCGCGGCATCATCAAAATCGCCAAGACGCAGGTGGAGGAACTGATCGCCGGCAAGCGGCAAAAATTGGAGCCTGCGTACTACGGCCGCTCCGAGGGCATGGCTACGGCTCAGTGCAATGGCGCCTCGCAGCCGGCGGGTTGGCGCGCGAAAGATGGACGGCTGATGTTCTCGACCGCGCGCGGCGTGGCGGTGGCTGAGCCCGGGCGCGAGGCGCAGCGCGATTTGCGCTCGCCGCCGGTGCATATCAAGGAAGTGCTGGTCGATGCCGAGAACGTGGGTTACGGCGGCGATCGCCGCATCACAGTGCCGCCGGGCAAGCACCGGGTGGAAGTTTCCTATGTGGGTTTGAGCATCGCCGACCCGGAAAAGGTGCGCTATCGCTACCAACTGAAGGGATTCGACTCGGACTGGGTGGAAGCGGGACGCGAAGCCAAGGCGGTATACACCAACATGACGCCGGGCCAGTACGAGTTCCGCGTCATCGCGGCACGCGAAGGCGGCACCTGGACCAAGGACGGTGCGATGCTGGTGCTGGATCAGCGGCCGCATTTCTACGAAACCGTCTGGTTCCGGGTGATCGGCGCGCTGGCGATCATTCTGGCTGGCCTAGCGGTTTATCGCGGTCGCATCGCGCAACTGAACGCGCAGGGTATCCGCCTGCAGCAGATGGTCGACGAGCGTACCCATGCGCTGGAGCTGGAGAAACAGAAGCTGGAGGCGGCCAACAATGACAAGGCGCATCTGCTGATTCAGGTCGCCGACGCCGCCAAGGCCTACGAAAAATTGTCCAAGGAAGACAGCCTGACCGGGCTTTCCAATCGCCGCGAGCTGGATCGTTTTCTTGCGCTGGAATTCGAACGCGCCGTGCGCAACAAGCGGCCGCTTTCGGTGGCGCTGGCCGACATCGACTTCTTCAAGAAAATCAACGATCTCCATTCCCATGCTGTGGGCGATGAAGTGCTGAAGCAGGTGGCGCAGCTGCTGAAGGAAGGCTGCCGCAGTATCGACATGGTCGGGCGCTACGGCGGCGAAGAGTTCCTGCTGGTGCTGCCGGACAAGGATATCGAACAGGCGCGCCAGGTTTGCGAACGTCTGCGCGCCGCGATTGAGGAATTCGACTGGACCAGCAAAGCAGCAGGCCCGCGCGTCACCATGAGTTTCGGCCTCGCGACGCTGACCAACGAGACCAGCCACGAACGTTTGCTGGCGATTGCCGATGAACGTTTGTACGAGGCAAAGGAAGCGGGGCGTAACCAAGTCAAAGGTTAGTCACGGCGTCGTAGGTCTAGAAACAAAAAGGGCGCACCGAGGTGCGCCCTTTTTGTTGGCCTTCCCCGGCGAAGGCCGGGGTCCAAGTTCGTAACGTCGAGAGGTCCAATAAATTTGGACCAGCCTTAGACGGGGAAGGTAATTGGATTACTTGCTCAGGCACTCTTTCATGAATGCCTTGCGCTCGTCACCTTTCTTGCCGGTGGCGTCCTTGTTGCAGGATTTCATCTTTTCCTGTTGCGCTTTCTTGGCATCGGATTCCTTCTTCAGGCATTCCTTCATGAACGCTTTGCGCTCATCGCCTTTCTTGTCGCCAGCGTCCTTGTTGCAGGCGCCCATCTTCGATTGCTGGGCGGTCGGCGCCTTATCGGCGGCGACAGCGGAGCCGGCAGCGAAGGGCAACGCGACGATCAGGGCTGCAATCAGTTTCTTCATTTGATTCTCCTTGGAGTATTGAGTGAGAGACGGTTAGCGCGTCCGCGAAGTGACTGCCGCCAGCCCATTAACGGCAAGCTGGTGCGGGGGTTGACGTCGGAATGGGCTTACACGGATGTTCACAATTGCCGGAGATGAAAATCCAGCATTGGCGCGGGTTTCCGGGCGGAAATGGCTGGAGAAGCGCACCAGTGCTGGAGGTTGCACTTAATCAGGCTGCAGCACGCACTTCCACCGGCAGTCCATTCAGCGCCGCATTTCCCGACACCGCATCGAGAAAGTTGTGGTCGGAGAGATCGTTGTAGCTGCTGCCCGCATGTTGCTGTGCCATCGTAAGGCGGGTGCCGGTTCGATCGTGGCCGAATCCGTGCGGCAGGCAGACCACGCCCGGCATCACGTCGGTGGAGGCTTCCAGCGCAACGCGCACAGCGCCGATGCGCGATGAGATTTCCACCATCTGGCCGCTGGCCAGGCCGCGAGCGCTGACGTCATCCGGATGCATCAGCAGGTGATGACGCGGCTTGCCTTTCACCAGGCGGTGATAGTTATGCATCCAGGAATTGTTGCTGCGCACGTGACGGCGACCGATGAGATGCAATGTTTTCGCCGGCGCGGCCCCCAGCAACTCACGATTGAAGCGATCGATATCGGCCAGCATCGGCGCCGGCGCGCAGTCGATCAGCTTGTCTTCGGTTTGGATGCGTTGTGACAGTGAAGGGGCCAGCGGGCCAAGGTCGATACCGCTTGGAGCGGCTTTGAGCGACTGTATCGTGACGCCCTGATTCTGCGGGCTCTTCGCCAGCATGCCGCCGATGATGTGTTTCAACTCTGGCAGAGGTGTGAAGTCGCGTCCCAGCTTGGCCGCGAGTTTCTGCCCGACACCGGCAAATATTTCCCAGTCGTAGCGTTCGTCTTCCGGGCGAGTCCAGAACGCCGCGTTGTAGCGCGTTACGTTGCGCACCGCAAAGGCATTGAAGATCAGATCGTAGTGATCGTGATTCAGTGCCGAGGTCGGCGGCAGGATCAGCGTGGCGTGGCGCGTGGTTTCGTTGAGGTAGATGTCGATCGACAACATGAAGTCCAGCGAAGCCAGCGCATCGTCGAGTTGGCGTCCGTTGGGGGTGGACAGCACTGGATTGCCGCAGGTGGTGACGAGCCCGCGGATCTGTCCTTCGCCCTGCGTGAGAATTTCCTCGGCTAACGCTGCCACCGGCAGCTCGCCGCCGGATTCAGGCAGGCCGCGCACGCGCGATTTCCACTGGGCATAGTGGCCGGGCCGTGTGCCCGGACCGGTAATCGGAATCACCGGTGTGGTTGGCAGCGTGCCGCCTTCGCGGTCCAAGTTGCCGGTGATGATATTGAGCAATTGCACCAGCCACTGCGCAACAGTACCGAACGGCTGGATGCACGCGCCGATGCGGCCGTAGGCAATCGCTGTGTTGGCGTGGGCAAAGTCGCGCGCGAGGCGGACGATTTCTGCTTCGGCAATGCCGGTGACCGCCGCTGCTTTGGCCGGCGTCACGTGCGCAATCGAATCCAGCGCTTGATCGAGATTTTTCAGCGGCAGCGCGGGATTCGGCTTCATCAGACTTTCGGCGCGAATCACGTTGATCATCGCCATCAGCAACGCAGCGTCACTGCCGGGCTTGATGAAGTGATGTTCGCTGGCGATTTCGGCGGTTTCGGTACGGCGAGGGTCGACCACCACCACCTTGCCGCCGCGCGATTGGATTGCCTTCAGGCGCTTGGCCACATCCGGCACCGTCATCATGCTGCCGTTGGAGGCGATCGGATTGCCGCCGAGTATGAGGAAATAGTCGGTGCGGTCGATGTCGGGGATCGGGATCAGGAATTGATGGCCGAACATCAGCAGTGACGTGAGCTGCTGTGGCAGTTGATCTACCGAGGATGCGCTGAAGGCGCTGCGGGTTTTCAGCAGCCGCGCGAAATGCTGGATGCCCATCAACGTGCCGACGTTATGTACTGAGGGATTGCCTGCGTAAAAGCCCACGGCGTTGTTGCCGCCTTTCTGAATCAGCGCAGTGATACGGTCAGCCGCCAATTCGTACGCTTCGTCCCAGCCGATTTCGCGCCACTGATCGCCTTCGCGCAGCATCGGTTTACGCAAACGGTCTGGATCTTCGTGAATGTCTTTCAGCGCAACGGCTTTGGGGCAGATGTGCCCGCGGCTGAAGGGGTCGCTGTCGTCGCCACGGATGGAAATGATCTGTGGACCTTGCAGCTTGAACTCCAGGCCGCAAATCGCCTCGCACAGATTGCAGGCGCGATATTCGGTTCGTACGGGTGCATCACTCATGTTTTGTCCTTCAGATGCCGGTGATCATATGTTCGATCAGGATTTTTGTGCCGATGCCAATCAGGATGATGCCACCCAGCACGTCGGCGCGTTTGGCCATCGACTTGCCCAGGCGCGCACCGAACCAGACTGCTGGCAGGCACAAGGCAAAGGTCACCACGCCGATGGTGCCGACGGTTTCCATCAGGCTAACTTCAAGTAGCGAGAAGCTGACGCCGACCGCCAGTGCATCGATGCTGGTGGCGAATCCAAGCACCAGCAATTTGTTGGTGCGAAACGGCGAGTGCACTCTTTCTTCGCCGGCGTCGGCAGATTCCTTGATCATCTTCACACCGAGAAATCCCAGCAGCAGGAAAGCGACCCAATGGTCATAGGCCTCGAGCTGGCCGCGAAACTGCGCGCCGATCAGATAGCCTGCCAGCGGCATCAACGCCTGGAAGATTCCGAAGCAAAGCGCCATTTTCAGCGCCTGCGAAATGCGTATTTCGCGTACCGACATGCCGCTGGAAATGGAAACGGCGACGGCGTCCATCGCCAGGCCGACGGCGGTTAGGGTGGTGGTCAGAATCATCAGTAGCTCAGGGTAAATTGGTCGGGTGCGATAGTCAGTGTGGCATCGGCGCCGAACGGCAGCGTGAGTTTTTTCGCCACGTGACCGAAGGGCAGGCCGGTCAGCACCGGAATGGTCAGCATGCTGCGCAGCGTTTCGGTGACATGCTCGACCGAATAAGGGAAGCGCCCCGGCTCGGGTTCGCAATCGGAAAAATCGGCCAGCACAATGGCGCGCTGCTTTTGCAAAATGCCCGCGTGGAACAGTTGCAGGAACATGCGTTCGATCGCGTAGGGCGGCTCGGTCACTTCCTCGATAAACATGATGCCGCCTTCGATATCCGGCATATAGGGTGTGCCGGTAAGGCAGGCGATCAACGAGAGATTGCTGCCCCACAATGGCCCGCGCAATTGTTGCGGTGAATAGTTGTGCGCAGATGAATAGGGTCCCGCCGTCGCCGGCTCGTGGCGCAGTGCCGGCCAGCAATGGGCCTCCATGAACGCGTGATCGGCCTGCACTTCAGCTTTGTCGTCGGCGCCGCCGAAATCGATCGCCGCGCCCGGTCCGGCAAAAGTCACCAGATTGGCTTTTGCCAGCGCGCCCAGATTGAGTGCGGTGAAGTCGCTGAAGCCGATCAGCGGCTTGGAGACAGCCGCCACCAGATTCCAGTCGACGCGATGCAATAGCCGCGACCAGCCATAGCCGCCGCGGATCATCATCAGCGCATCGATGGCGGGATCGGCCAGGAGGCGATGAAAGCTGGCCAGACGCTCGTCATCGGTGCCGGCAAAGTAGCGCCATTGATTGGCGGCTTCAGCGGCAACCACGACGCGATAGCCGAGTGACTCCAGCCTGGCGACCGATTGCTCGTGGCGCGGGACGTTGATCACACCCGAAGGCGCGAACAAACCGATGGTCGCGCCCGGTTGCAGCCGGCGCGGCAGGGCGTAGCGCGAGGACTTCAAGACTTCTGCCGCATTTCGTTGAAGGCGAGCAGATTGCCGTCCGGGTCGCTCACGACAAACCAGCGCGTGCCCCAGTGATTGTTTTCAGGCGGGATCACGATATGGTCGCCCTGCGGGATTTGCGCGAATCGCGTGTCGGCGTCGTGGATATCCAGATGCATGGTCGGCGAATGCGGGTGCGCCTTGGCCGCGATGTCGGGCATTTCTTCCGCCGTATGCGCTTCGGCGATCACCACCTTGATTCCGCCACCGGTCAGCTGAGCCCCTCGCTTGCCGGCGGTATCGGTCCACTCGCTGATCAATTGCCAGCCCAAGGTCTCGCGATAAAACGCATACGAGGCGTCGAAGTCCTTGGGGGCGATGAAGAAATGATGAAAACGATCGGCCATGTGAGTGCTATGCGAATCGGTTTTTACTTGCGCTCCGCCTGTGCGTCTACCACGGCCAGCGCGGTCATATTGATGATACGCCGCACCGTGGCCGTGGGGGTGACGATATGTACCGGCTTTGCGGAGCCGAGCAGTATCGGGCCGATGGTGATGCCGGCACCGGCCGTGGTCTTCAGCAGGTTGAAGGAAATATTGGCTGCATCCAGTGTCGGCATGATCAACAGGTTGGCTTCACCCTTGAGTCGAGAGCTGGGCAGTGCCGTGTGGCGCACTGTTTCCGACAGGGCGGAATCGCCATGCATTTCGCCGTCCACTTCCAGATCGGGGGCCAGTTGATTGATCAGCGTCAGCGCCTCGCGCATTTTCACCGCCGAGGGCGCATCCGAGGTGCCGAAACTGGAATGCGATAACAATGCTGCTTTCGGTGTCAGGCCGAAACGGCGGATTTCCTCGGCGGCCAACAGCGTCATTTCCGCGATCTGCTCGGGTGTCGGATCGTGATTGACGTAAGTGTCGCAAATGAACACCGTATGCTTGGGCAGCATCAACACATTCATCGCGTAGAAATTTTTCACCCCCTTGCGACGGCCGATAACCTGATCGACATACTGCAGGTGCAGGCTGTGGGTGCCGAAGGTGCCACAGACCATGGCATCGGCATCACCCTTGTGCATCATCATGGCGCCGATCAGCGTCAGGCGGCGGCGCATTTCGATCTTGGCGTAGGTTTCAGACACACCGCGCCGTGCGGTCAACTGATAGTAGGCACGCCAGTAGTCGCGATAGCGTTCGTCGTACTCGGGGTTGACCACGTCGTAGTCGACGCCAGCCGTCAGCCGCAGACCAAATTTCTCGATGCGCTTTTCAAGCACTGCCGGACGACCAACCAGGATGGGCTTGGCAATCTTTTCATCCACCACGACCTGCACCGCACGCAATACGCGCTCGTCCTCGCCTTCGGCATAGACGACGCGCTTGGGTGCGGCCTTGGCCTTGGAGAACACCGGCCGCATGATGAGGCCGGAGTGATAGACGAACTGATCGAGCTTTTGCAGATACGCCGCCCAATCGGTGATCGGGCTGGTGGCGACGCCACTGTCCATTGCCGCTTTGGCCACCGCGGGGGCAACCTTGGAAATCAATCGCGGATCGAAGGGCTTCGGGATCAGGTATTCGCGACCGAATCCCGACGCAGTCTCGCCGTAAGCCATGGCAACGATATCGGATTGCTCGGCCTGTGCCAGTTCGGCAATCGCGTTCACTGCTGCCAGCTTCATGGCTTCGTTGATGGTGGTCGCACCGACGTCGAGCGCACCGCGGAAGATAAAGGGGAAGCAGAGGACGTTGTTTACCTGGTTCGGGTAGTCCGAGCGGCCGGTGGCGATGACGGCATCGTCGCGCACTTCGCGGATTTGCTCAGGAAGAATTTCCGGTGTGGGATTGGCCAGCGCCAGGATCAGAGGCTCCTTGGCCATGCGTTTGACCATTTCCTGCTTCAATACGCCGCCGGCAGAAAGACCCAGGAATACGTCGGCGCCATCGATGACCTCACCCAGCTTACGGGCCGGCGTGTCCTTGGCATAACGCTCCTTGTTCGGGTCCATTTCTTCCTTGCGGCCTTTGTAGACCACACCGGCAATGTCGGTTGCCCAGATGTTTTCCATTTTCATGCCGAGCGCCACCAGCATATCGAGGCAGGCGAGGGCGGCAGCTCCTGCGCCGGAGGCCACCAGCTTTACCTTAGAAATATCTTTACCGACCACCTTGAGGCCGTTGACGATCGCCGCGCCGACGATGATGGCGGTGCCATGCTGATCGTCGTGGAAGACGGGAATTTTCATCCGTTCGCGGAGTTTCTTCTCCACGTAAAAGCACTCAGGCGCCTTGATATCTTCGAGGTTGATGCCGCCGAAGGTCGGCTCAAGCGCGGCGATGATGTCGACCAGTTTGTCCGGATCGTGCTCGTTGACTTCGATATCAAACACATCGATGCCGGCGAATTTCTTGAACAGTACGCCTTTGCCTTCCATCACCGGCTTGCCTGCCAGCGGGCCGATATTGCCAAGCCCCAGCACGGCCGTGCCGTTGGTGATGACCGCGACCAGGTTGCCGCGAGCCGTGAGATCGCGAGCACGCACCGGATTGGCGGCGATTTCCTCGCACACCATCGCCACGCCGGGGGTATAAGCCAGTGCCAGGTCACGCTGCGTGGCCAGTGGCTTGGTAGGAGTGACTTCTATTTTTCCCGGGACCGGGTACTGGTGGTAGTCGAGCGCGCTCTTTTTCAGATCGTCTTGCATGAAGGCTCCAAAGTGTGCGGCATCCCGTCGCACCGCCGAAAGAATCCGTTGCTGATGGCGGGATGGTGTGGCCACCGCAGTGGTATTTGTTATTCACCAACAAGGCGGCTTCAGTTTAGCACGCGCACCTATGAGGGATGAGTGGCAGGCGCGACCGGTGAGCCGGCTTGCGGCACATGATTGCGATATTAATTTCAATCGAATCAATGACAAAGACACAACCAGCGAAATAGGTATAAAGGGCTTGACAAACAAAACCATATAACCAAGAATATAGTTATGAATCGCGACTACACCAAGGCAATTCCTGATGCGTGGCAGAACATTTCCCGGGTCTTCACGGCCTTGGGTGACGAGCACCGCCAACGCATCCTGCTGACCTTCGAGCAGGGCGAGCGCTTGAATGTGGGGCAGATCGTGGAGGTGTCCACATTGTCGCGCTCTGCTGTGTCACATCACCTGAAGATCCTGCGCGAAGCGGGTGTGCTGGATAGCGAGAAGATTGGCAAGGAAGTGTATTTCTGGCTCAACAAGCGCCAGATCAAGGATTCGCTGGTGGCGGTAATGGATTACCTGAAGACGCAATAATTTTTTTACCTGATATGTCGAAAAATTTGGTTATATAAGCCAACTGAAGAAAGATTGGTCCGGAGCGACGAGGAATGAACAAACGCGATTTCATGGCCTGCCTGTGCTCAGGCTGCCTTTTGGTGACAACGAAGGCGTTCTCATTCTCGATGGACGAGGGCTCGTCGTTGATGAATCCCTGCTCGAGGCCATTGCCGAAGAGGCTTCGTGAGCACGAGTTGGTCAAGGCTGCATTCGACGGACTTGATATTTCAAAAATCTGGGACTCGCACACGCACCTGCTGGGTACCGGCGATTCCGGCAGCGGTTGCTGGATCAATCCCAAAATGCAATCGATCCTCTATCCGGCGCAATACCTGCAGCGCAAGTTTTTCCTTAACGCTGCCTGCGTGGAGCAGTCGAAACAGCGCGTCGACGCTGACTTCATCGCGCGATTGACTGAGCTGGTGGAAGAATTTCCAACTGGTGCAAAGCTGATGCTGTTTGCCTTTGACCACACGTATCGCGAAGACGGAAAACGCGACGAGCCCAAGGCTGCGTTTTACGTTCCCAACCGGTATGCGGCCAACATTGCGCGCAATCAGCCGGACCGCTTCAAGTTCGTCGCTTCCGTGCACCCCTATCGGCCCGACGCCGTCGAAGAACTGGATCGCTGTGTTGCGGACGGGGCGGTGGCGGTGAAGTGGCTGCCGTCTGCCATGGGCATTGACCCTGGAACTGCGCAATGCGACCGCTTCTATGCAGCCATGGCCCGCCATCACCTTCCACTGATCACACATGCCGGGCAGGAGCGCGCGGTAAAAGGCGCGCACCAGCAGCATTTCGGCAACCCGCTGCGTTTGCGTCGCGCGCTGGATCATGGTGTGCGTGTGGTGGTGGCGCACTGCGCCAGCATGGGGCGCGATGTCGATCTGGATCGCGGGGGCAAAGCGAAGCAGGTCGATAGCTTCGAATTGTTTTCACGCATGATGGGTGAGTCGCGCTACGAGAAATTGCTGTTTGCCGATATCTCCGCCGTTCCGCAGACCAATCGTGCAGGCTATCTGAAAGCGATTGTCGAAAATCGCGAATGGCATCCGCGGTTGGTTAATGGTTCGGACTATCCGCTGCCGGGCGTAATGCCGCTGTTCTCGGTCGATGGCTTGGTTGAACGCGGCTGGCTGAAGGCAGAAGAAGCCGGCGTGATCAAGCGGCTTCGAGACTACAATCCACTGATGTTCGATTTCGTCCTGAAGCGTTCGCTCAGGATCGCTGGTGCCAAGCTTTCAGACTCGATATTTGAAACCCGGCCGTTGTTTGAACGCGCCGTCGCATAAAGGGAGCCGCAAGTGACAGACTCTTCAACGCCCACCACCAACAGCCAATTTGCCCTACTCGGCCAACGCCGCTTCGCCCCTTTCTTCTGGACGCAATTCTTAGGCGCCGGCAACGACAATATCTTCAAGTTCGCCTTCACCGTGCTCGCGACCTATCACGCGGCAGAGTGGGGTGGCTTGGACGGCAAGCTGGCCGGGCCGGTGATAGGGGGCTTGTTCATCCTGCCGTTTGTGTTGTTCTCAGCGACATCCGGCCAACTCGCCGATAAATACGACCGAGCAGCCATTGCGCGCTGGGTGAAGAACCTCGAGATCGCATTCATGCTGGTGATTGCAGCCGGCTTTATCTGGAAGATGCCGGTGTTCCTGTTTGTCGGCGTGTTCCTGATGGGCTGTCACTCGACTTTGTTTGGCCCTGCCAAGTTCGCTTACCTGCCACAGCATTTGCTCAATGACGAACTCACCGGTGGCAACGGCCTGGTGGAGATGGGCACCTTCGTCGCTATCCTGCTCGGCACCATGTTGGGCGGTGCGCTGGTGGCGATAGATGGCGTGGGGCCGACTTATGTCGCGATCGTTTCATTGGTGGTCGCAGTGCTGGGTCGTGTTGCCGCTGGTTTCATTCCGGCATCGCCGGCGCCGGTACCTGATCTCAAGGTCAACTGGAATCCGGTTACCGAGACCTGGGCCAATCTCAAGATAGCCAATCGCAATCGTGCGGTGTTCCTGTCGATGATCGGCATTTCGTGGCTGTGGTTCTTCGGCTCGATCTTTCTGACCTCCTTCACCGGCTTTGCCAAAGACGTGTTATCGGGCAATGAGCAAGTGGTGACGCTGCTGCTGGCCGTGTTCTCGATCGGCATCGGCCTCGGTTCGGTTCTGTGCGAAAAAATGTCCGGCCATCGCATCGAGATCGGCCTGGTGCCGTTCGGTTCGATCGGCATGACCGTGTTTGCGGTCGATCTGTATTTCGCTTCGCGCGGCATGAAATCCGGCGCGCTGATTGGCGCTGCCGAATTTATCAACATCGGCGCCAACTGGCGCGTGATGGCGGATCTATTTCTGCTTGCGATGTTCGCCGGCTTTTACAGCGTGCCGCTGTACGCCATGATGCAGGCGCGCACCGAGCCGGAGTTTCGTGCCCGCATCATCGCCGCCAACAATATTCTCAATGCGCTGTTCATGGTGGTGGCCGCCGGCATGGCTGCCGCCATCCTCGGCGCGGGGCTGACGCTGCCGCAATTGTTCCTGACCGTGGCGATCATGAACGCGGCGGTGGCGCTGTTCATCTACAAGCTGGTGCCGGAATTCCTGATGCGCTTCATCATCTGGATGTTGATCCACACCTTCTACAAAGTGGACAAGAAAGGCCTGCAGAATATTCCGGAAGAAGGCCCGTGCGTGCTGGTCTGCAACCACGTCAGCTTCGTCGATGCGCTGGTAATCGGCGGCGTGATTCAGCGGCCGGTACGATTCGTGATGGACCATCGCATCTTCAAAGTGCCGGTGCTGAACTTCGTTTTCCGCACCGCCGGCACCATTCCAATTGCTTCCGCCAAGGAGGATCCGGAAATGCTGGAACGTGCCTACGACAAGATCGCGGCTTACCTGGATGAAGGCGAAGTGGTATGCATTTTCCCGGAAGGGCGCATTACCGATAACGGCGATCTCTATCCGTTCAAGAAAGGCATCACCCGCATCATCGAGCGCACACCGGTGACGGTGGTACCAATGGCATTGCGCGGATTGTGGGGCAGCTTCTTCTCGCGCTGGGGCGGTACGGCGATGCGCTATCCACGTGGCTTTTTCTCCAAGATCGCGCTGGAAGTGGCCCCTGGCTGGAAGCCGGCGACGGTAACGCCGGAAGGCCTGCAGGCCAAGGTTGCAGAAATGCGTGGGGACTGGAAATGAAGAATGAAACACTATATTTGGCGCGGTTCCCAGGCCATTTTTGCCTGGAAAGCCGCACCCGTTCTTGGGTTTTGAATGATTGTCGAGTGAAAAAGGCTGATTGACCATGTGGTTCTGGGGTTCCATTTTGGGATTGTTTGCCGGCGCCAGTATCGGCGGATGGAGTGGCGCGTTCTGGGGCGCCATCATCGGCTGGATTGCCGGGCTGCTGCTGGGAAGGAAAGGCAGCGATGCGGAAGCGCAGGTGAAAAACAGCGCGCTGGAGCAGCGGCTGGCGGCAACGCAGAAAGCGCTGGAAGATGTTCAGCGGCGGCTGGCGCGGTTGGAGAAAAATGCCGAAGGGGCGGGCGTTCGCATCGAGCCTGCGGCGAGTTCGGCGGAGCAGAAGATTGCCGCTCAGCCGGAATCCAGCGAAGCTGTCACAGTTGCAGCTACGTCGAACATTGTTGTCGCAGCCGCCATCACGCCACCACCAGTGCCTGTGGAAGAAATTGCAGAGGCTGCTGCGACTGCGCCTGCAATGGCGACGTCGGTGGCCAAAGCTGACATCGAGCCGCCCGCCGAGATCAGCTCTCAATCGGAAGCGCCGGCCGTTGCTGCCAGGTCATCCGCACCATCGACACTTGCGGCCAATCGCCAGCCATCCAAAGCACCGCCGCCCACACCCGAGCCCGCCGGCCCCGGCTTTATCGAGCGCATGCTGGAAGGCAATATCGTCGCCAAGCTGGGCGTGGTGATCCTGTTCTTCGGGGTAGGCTTCCTTCTCAAGTTTGCCTACGACCGCGGCATGTTCCCGCCGCAAATGCGTTTGTTCGCGGTCGCAGCCGCCAGTGGTGTGATGTTCTTTATCGGCCGCCGCTTGATGGAGTCGAGCCGCACCTACGCGCTGGTGCTGATGGGCGGCGCGATGGGATTGCTTTATCTCGATGTGTTCTTTGCGTTGAAGACCTTCGGCATCATCGGTCCCACCTTCGGATTTGTCCTGTTTGCCGCGCTAGGCATTGCCACGCTTTGGCTCGCAGTGCGAATGGACGCACGTGCCTTTGCCGCGCTCGGTTTGTTCGGCGCGTTCCTGGCGCCGGTGCTGGCCTCGACCGGCGGCGGCAATCACGTGCTGCTGTTCTCGTACTACCTGCTGCTGAATCTCATCATCCTCGCGGCGAGCTGGTTCAAGAGCTGGCGCGAACTCAATTTCATCGGCTTCCTGTTCACCTTCGCCATCGCGCTGCTGTGGGGAAATAGTACTTATCGCCCCGAACATTTCGCCACGTTGGAACCATTCCTGATCGCGTTCTTCCTGCTCTATCTGGCGATCCCGATCCTGTTTGCACATCGCCAGCCGCCGCAGTTGAAAGGCATTGTCGATGGCACGCTGGTGTTCGGCGTACCGATGAGTGTGGCGATGATGCAGGCCGCGCTCACCAGCGGCATGGGCGATTACATCCTCGCCTGGAGCGCGCTGGGCGCGGCGCTGGTTTACGGCGGGCTTGCCTGGGCGCTGTGGCGGCGCGAGAACATGCGCCTGTTGGCCGAAGCGCATCTCGCGCTGGCGATCGTGTTCGGCACCGTCGCGCCTTACTTCGCCTTCAATGGTTACCCGACCTTCGCCTTCTGGACGCTGGAAGGCGCCGCCATCTACTGGATGGGCTGCCGGCAGAAGAGTGTGCTGGCCCGCGGGTTCGCCATCTTCCTGCAGCTGGCCGCAGCAGGCTATTTCTGGTCGGTGATTTATGACCAGACCTACGCGTCCCCTTGGCTCAACGACCGCGTGGTCGGCTGTGCGCTGATTGCCGCCGCGAGTTTGCTGACAGCGTGGTTCATGCACAAGTTCGAGGAAAACATCAGCACGCTGGAGGCGGATATGCAGGCCGCGGCCATCGGCTGGAGCGGCGCATGGCTGTTGTTGGCCACCGGTCTCGGCGTATGGGCGCAGTGGGCAGGTCTCGCCACGCGCCTCGCGGCGATGCTGCAAATCTCCGCCGCCGTATTCGTCGTGTTCGAGTTGCTTGGCAGTTGGCTCAATTGGCGCTTGCTTCGCCTTACTTCGCGTTTCCACATTGTTCTGATGGGCGTGATCGCGCTGTGGTGGTTCGATGTCGCTGTGGTCAAACATCCGCTGGCAGATGAGGGCGCCTGGGCGTGGCCGTTGAGCTTTGTCGCTTATTTCTTCGTTCTGCATCGTCAGCGCATGGATGGCGTCGAAGCCGACCGCGGCTGGCGTTACACGCTGGGCTGGGTGCTGATGATTGCGCTGGCAACGTGGGAGGCGATGTGGCGTTACGACCATCGCGAGTACGTCTGGGTCTGGGTCATCGGCATTGCAGGCTTGATCGCGTCGGCTGTTCGGTTCCGTCTGCGTGGACAACCAGCAGCGGAAGACACTGGATTGCAAGATGCAAAGAAAACCGCGCCGCCCGGATCGTTATCGAACCTGCCGATGTGGTGGTCGCTGATCTGGTGGTTTGCCGGCATTCACGGCTTGATCGAAACTCACTCTGCTTCGCAGCATCACCTCGCGTGGCACCTTGCAGCCGGTGCGCTTTCCATCATCTTGTTTGAATTTGCCGGCAGCGCGCTCGCTTGGCCTGCACTGCGTCGTACGCAAGTGTTGCTGACCGCGTTGATGATTTTCGCGGCGCTGCATTTGATCGGACATGGCTTCAATCCTTTCCACGGCATGCAGTTCATGGCCTGGTTGCTGGCCTTCGTCATGGTCGATTTCGCGCTGGCCCGGCAGGAGCGCGATGAAGTCGCCGTGGCGCCATCCATACAGCATGTGTTGCTGTTCGCTGTTGCGCTCTGGCTGGTCGGCTGCGAGCTGTTATGGCGAACCGAGCAGGCCGGCCTGTCGGTGTCGTGGCAGTACGCTGTCGTCGGCATCACGCTGGCCGGTGGCATGGCGTTGATTGCTTTCGCCGTCGGCAGATCTTTGTGGCCTTTCGCCACTCATGCGACAACTTTCCGCAACGGCGCGCTGATGCCGCTGATGGTGCTGGGGTTGCTGTGGACGCTGGCGGCGAATGCTGTCTGCGATGGCAATTCCTCGCCATTGCCGTATTTGCCTTTGCTGAATCCGTTGGACTTGGCGCAACTGGCCCTGGTTGCGGCCGGTGTCTGGTCGCTCAAGCGATTGGTCGATGACATTGAGTCTAATCGGATATTGACGCTGATGTTGTCCGCCGCCGCGTTCTACTGGGTCAATGCGGCGCTGCTGCGCACCGTGCACCAGTGGGCCGACGTGCCGTTCGAGCTGCCGGCGTTGTTGCATTCGGTGGTGGCGCAGTCGGCCTTGTCGTTGCTCTGGACTACAACCGCGCTGGTGCTGATGTTCAGCGCCGGCAAGAAGGCATCGCGCGCGCTGTGGATGACTGGTGCCGCGCTGCTGGGCGTGGTGGTGTTGAAACTGTTCGTCAACGACCTGGGCAGCACCGGCACCGTGGCGCGCATCGTTTCGTTTATCGGCGTGGGGGTGCTGCTGCTGGTAATTGGCTATGTGGCGCCGGTACCACCGTCGTCTGCAATCGCAGAAAGAAAAGGCGAGCGCGGCGCGCCGTAGTGGGGCTAACCGCCCCCGCCTCTTGAGGCGCTATTTTTCGTCCCAGTGAAAGCGGTGCATCAGCCGGTGCACGATCGGCGTGAACACCAGCGCGATGGTGACGAGAAATACCAGCCCGGCGTAAAGCGCATACAGGCCGGCGAACAGTTTTCCTCCCGTGCTTTTCGGCGGATCGACCGGCCCCATGCCGCCGAGCAGCATGGCTGAATTGAGAAATGCATCGATTGGCGACAACTGCTCAAAATAGATATAGCCCGTCATGCCGATACCCAGCGAGCCCAGTACCACCGCTAACGCGATCGCGATGTGCAGGACCAATCGTTTGACGAAGCGCTGGCGAGGCAGCGGCGGTTGTTTTCTGGATTCGTACACGATGCGACCTCCTGCGAGTCGGGTCAATCGTTGGCGGGCAGATAGCGGAAGTGCTTGTCGCCATTGTGCGTCATCGTCGGCACAAAACCGTGATGCCGGTAAAACGCGACGGCGGATTGCCAAGTGGCGGTCGTTTCAAGCACCAGTTCGCGATAACCAAGATTTGTGGCGTGATCAAGCAGCGCGCGAAGTACTTTGCTGCCGACGCCACGGCGTTGCAGATCGTGCGAAACCGACATTCGTACAATGCGTCCCGTTTGCGGACCTTCGTGAAGCAGGATTCCGCAGCCGACGATCCGGCCATCAAGTCGGGCCGCGAATACGGCAGCATTGGCGTAGGTGGCGGCGAATGACTCCAGATCGGGATTGAAGGCAGGTTCGTATTTCGACCAGCGTTCGCGTAGACCCTCGATGATCAGCGCGCGTATGGCAATCCAATCGGCCGGCTTTGCCAGCGTGACGACCAGCCCGGGATCCAACGCGTCAGCTCTCTATCAGCGTGCCGCCCCAGCTTGCCGGCTCGACATCGGTGATGGATTGCGAAAACTTCCAGTGGTGCCCGCCCAAATCCTCGACCGAGTACTGGCGCTCGCCATAAGGAAAATCGGTTGGCGCAGAAAGGATGTTTGCGCCGAATTTTCGCGCTCGCTCGCAGTGCTGGTCCACATCCATGACGCGCACCATGATCGAATGATTGGCGGCGGAAACCGGCTTGCCCTCCGCAACGACCATGTTGCCGTCGCCAAAGGAAAGCTGCGCACGATGATCGCCGATGCGCAGGCGCTCTGTGAAGCCGAACGCGCCGCAAAGCCAATCCACGGCAGCACGGACATCGGGGTAGCCCAGCACCGGGATGATGGTGCTGGTGGGCATGGAACGATTGTGAAATTGCGAAGTCATGGATGGCGCTTTCGGAAAAATGGGGCTGTTACTTGATCGGCGCTGCAGGCGACTGGCAACCCATGTTTTGCCCCATGCCCTTGAGGAATGCGCGCCGCACGGTGCCGGCCGCAATCGCCGCCGCCACTTCGCGCGAATACCGCTCCGCGCCGGAGAGCTTGCGCACCCAGCCGCGGAACGGCACCACGCCTTCGGCGGCGCCGCGAATTGCGCCCACTGCCGCATTGCCCGCCTCGCGGCCGCCGCGTTCGATCAGGCCCGGGTTCTGCGCGTTTGCAGGCGTATCGAGATCCGGCCCCAGCACAGAGTCCAGCGCCTGCACATCCAGCGCCAGCAAGGGGCAGGTCGCGTTGACCGGCAGGGCATAGGGTGCCGCCTGCGCGGACAACAGCACCGGCGGGATATCGGCTTTCACCAAATTCAAGTCGGAAAGCGGGGAGGTGACGGCTTGTGTGACTTGCGTGGTGCGGCTGGGAGAGACGAAGGTCTCCGGCTTTGCGGGCGCCTGGTTGCCTTCCGTAGTCGCGCAAGAGGTGAGGGTGATAGTGAGCAAGGGTAGAAGAAGTTTTTTCATGTTCTGGATTGTCGCTAAGTTGATGGAAGTGTGACAGTTACCGCCAAGCCCGGTGTCACCGGGCTATTTCCGCACGGCGCGTTTCGAAAATTCCCGCATATCGTCGATGGCCGGCACGGCGGCAAGCAGCATCAGCAGCAGCGCCAGGACTACTGCCGACAGGTAACCCAGATTTTTGAAGCCCAGTGCGCCAATAATCCCACCCACGAAAAAGCAGCCCACCAGTGACGCCAGCGTTCGCAGCCGGCTGCGGTTGGCAATTACATGCGGGTGCGTTTCCGAGCTTTGCCGATTCCAGTAGAAAAGCTTGCCAAGCTCGATGCCGATGTCGGTGACCACACCAGTGACGTGGGTAGTGCGAATTTCCGCGTTGGAAAGTTTCGAAATCATCGCATTCTGCAGGCCCATGATGTAGCAGAGCAGCATCACCGTGACCGGCACGAAAAGTCCTTCGATATTCGCGAGCCTTGCACCCAGCAAGCCGAAGCAAATCAGCAAAGCGGCCTCGGCCAGCAGGGGCATGGCGTATTCGCTGTGCAGCCGGTGGCGCCGCGCGTAGTTGACCATCACGGCTGAACTCGCCGCGCCCATCAGGAAGGAGAGCAGGCCGCCCAGGCCGGTCAGCACGATCGCGTATTCGCCCAGCGCGAGACTGTCGGCCATCGACGAAACGATGCCGGTCATGTGCGAAGTGTATTGCTTCACCGCGAGAAAACCTCCCGCATTGATGGCGCCCGCGACAAACGCCAGTGTGAATCCGAGCTGGCGATTGCTGTCTGCGGAGCGTTTGCGCCCGGTCAGGCGTCTGGCGTAATTGACAGGCATGGCGCTATTTCAGCACGGCGGCAAAGGGCGCGCATAGCCTTGCAGTGCTGGTCGCATGTCGCTCACGCGCCGAAATATCCTTTTTCCCTGGCTTCGTCGAGCTGAACTTCGATGTATGTCCACAGCGCCGGGCATCCCGCGAGAATCTGCGGTTTCACGCGCCTCACCACGCGTTCGTGGCTGATACCGTTCTCACGCCAGCTCTGACCGTTGTTGGCCAGATTGAGCAGCACCGGCATGGCGCGATCGACTGAATTGGCAAAGCGCGATTCCGCCGTCTCGGCTGCTTCGAATTCCAGCCACAGCGCGAGATAGCGTTCGCCGTGGTCGTCCGGCAACAGGCCGAAGATGCGGCGCACGGCGGCCAGTTCCGCGGCTTTGCGCTCGGCCACGCCTTCCTCGGCATAGGCGATGGTGTCGCCGGTATCGATCTCGCCGATGTCGTGTACCAGCAGCATGCGAATGACTCGGTTGATGTCGATTTCCTGCTCGGCGTAGTGCGCCAGCGACGACGCCATCATCGCCAGTTGCCAGCTGTGCTCGGCGGAGTTTTCGTAACGATCCAAGCCCAAGGGTTTGACCTTGCGCGTCACGCCCTTGAGTTTGTCCAGCTCGAGAACGAAATCGATGATCTGCTGCATATGTTTTCCGTTGTTCTGTGTTCAGGCGATCAGGTCGCGCTGCTTCAGCCAATCCAGAATGATAAGGCCGACCGGCGAACAGAGCGGCGCGTCGCGGCAATCGAACCAGCGTACTTCCTCGATCTCCGCTGCCGCGCGGATTTCGCCGCGAAAATCGGCGGTATAGCAGGTCATCTTCACCATCGTGCCTTCCGGCTTGCCGTCGGCCTGCGCGCGGAAGGTGTCGACATACTTGATCGTCTCCGGCACGAGGTCTACCGACAACTCTTCCTTGATCTCGCGGATCAGCGCCGCCTCATCGCTTTCGCCGGGGTCACGCTTGCCGCCGGGAATGTACCAGTTGGTCTTGCCGTGGGAGCGCGCGAACAGTACTCGCTTGTCTTTGACGTAAAGCCAGGCGAGTTTGTCGATTTCGGTGGTCACGTCTATTTCCGCCCCTTCTTCATCCAATACTGAAATTCATCTTTGTGCACCTCGTAGTCAAGTTCGGTCAAGCGCGCCTGAATCTTCGCCTGCGCATCGGCCACGCCCTTGTTGTAAATACTCGGCCCGATTTCTTCGACGATGAATTCCAGCAATCCGGTCGCGGCGATATTGCCCAGCTTTCCGTCCATGTTCAGTTCGAAGTATTTCTGCAGAGACTCGATGGCGTCTTGCTGGGTTGCTTTGGAGAGGTCGATGGGCATTCGAGTCTATTGCGATGTTGAAGGGTGAAACTCAAGCGCTGGTGCGGGTTCTAGGGCGAAAATGCTTGGGAAGGCGCGCCAATTCTTGGTTTTCGCTTTCCATTTTAGAGATTCGGGGCGTCGTCTAGCGCGTCGTTCAACAAGTACATACGCGCCAGATTTCGAAGCGCAGTAGTTGCCTCGTCGTCGAGCTTGGCTGTGGCTTGAAGCTCTGTAAATGGAACGTAGGCTACTTCTTCCAAGCATGTGAAGCCATCGTCGGCCAGCGCATTCGCGAGCGACACTTCAATGTGCAAAGTTCTTTGCAGCATTTCCGCTACTGATTCGTTGGGTTTGTTCATGGAGCTGGTTTAATTTCGAGCGGCGGAAGCTGAACCCATGAGCGCGCCGAGGTTGCGGCGTTCATTTTGTGGAGGTTGCGACCACCGCTTGTAAAAGCACAGTCGCGTTTTTAATGATAGGTCCTGCCAGTTGTTCTCTTTGCATTGTGGAAAGAGGGCCTTCGCCAAAATACAGACCATCAGAAACGAGAAACGTCAGCCGAAGGCTACCGGAGGCTGGCGGTGGCCGACGTGGTTTGTCCCACGGCCCGATCTTGGAAACTACGGGCTGCGAAGCGGCAAACAGATCTTCAACAAGCGGACGAAATGAGGCGACGCCTTCAATTGCAACCAGCTTACCGGATTGGTTAACGTAGCGTACTCCGCCATCCGAATACGCGGCTAAAGTGTCGAGCCCTCCGCTCAATGGCATCTCAACGACGACACCCAACAGTTGTTTTGCGATGACGGAATGGCCTGCATCACGCAGCTGTTTGTAAGCAAGATATCGAATTCGTCCTTCCTGCGCGAGATCAGCAGCGAGCGCTTCGAGAGCGGGAATATTCGGCGGCTTTGATGTGAGTGCGAGTTGCCACTCGGTTGCTTTCTCACCTGGTTTGGCGGCAAACGCAGCGACATCGTCGCAAAACAACAAGTTGTAGGTGGCATTTGCCGCCTCGGATTTGTACGGCGCATACGGCGGAGTCGCGATTGCGCTGGTGGCAGATGCAAGAAGACCGAAGGTGGCGAAGAGTTTTCTAAGCATTTCACAATTTGCAAATTGAGAGAGAAATGCAAGTGTAATCCGCGAGGCGCTCAGTTGGTTGCGGTTGGCATCGTTATATCTGCGCTAGGTGCCCCTGAACCAGTTCCACCCCCCGCACAACTCCCGGATAAACCCAGCAATGCAAAACCGCCGACGCCGCTGCAATGAGCGATCCAACGATTGTCGGCAATACAGTTCCAAACATGAACGTCATCCCGAGGACGAACCCCAACACGCACTCCGCCCGATAAACCGGCAGGACGACAGCGGATAGCAGCATGCCGAAGAACAGATACGACGTGAGGTCTTTGTATCCATTCATGAAGGCCGTCGAGAGCAAGACACCGAAAAGCAGGGCGGCGGCAAACGCGAAAATCACACTTGACGGAAACGTGGGACGGCTAGCCGACAAGCCGGCATCTTTCGCAAGGCGCTTCTGCAGTCGCCCGGTCAAAAACCACACTAGCGCAGGCAGCAGGATCAGCCCCCACGCGTTTGAAATCGCCGGCATATCGCGGCGGGCGAGAAAGTGGTGGCTGACGATGCCGCCATGAAAATGCTCCCACGCCAAGTGTGCTATCTCGGCGAGTAGAACCAATACCGTGAAATAGATCCGCCAACGCGGACGTTGCTGTTCGTTCATGTGATTCCCGATCAAAATGTGCCGCTACATCTGCCGAAACAGATGCAAATACGTGCGGCTGACCTTCAGCACTTCCGGCCGGCCCTTGAGGAAAATGTCGGCGGTTTCGTTGAGACCGCGATTGACGTGGCTGATGGCTTTCAGGTTCACCACCACCGAGCGGTGCACCTGCGCGAACTGTTCGGGATCGAGTTGTCCAACCAGTTCTTTCAGCGGCACGCGGATCAGCGCTTCGCTGGGCTTGCCTTCATCGCCACGCCACGCGACCAGCGTGTATTTCTCGTCGGAGCGCAGGAAGTCGATATCGTCAACGAGGATCAGGCGCAGCGTCTGGCCGACGGCAGCGCGTATCCAGCGCAACGGCTGGGCCGGGTTTGCGGTGCCTTCAGGAAGGCCAGCAGGTGCATCGTCGGACTTTGCGGCGGCAACGGCGGGCTGCTTCAACTTTGCCGCGAGCTGCGTCAGCAATTCGTCCGTGGTCAACGCCGGTGCGGCGGTGCGCAGCCGCTCACGCAGTCGCGCGACCGTGGCATCCAAGCGCGCGGGTTCGACCGGTTTCACCAGGTAGTCCAGCACGCCGTGCTCGAACGCCTGCAACGCATATTGATTGAACGCGGTAACGAACACCAGATGCGCGCGGGTGCCGATGCGGCGCGCCGCTTCCACGCCGGAGAGACCGGGCATGTGCACGTCGAGAAAGCAGATATCGGGTTTCAGCGCCTCGAAGCGTTCGACTGCCTCGCGGCCGTTGCGCGCCTGCGCGACGATCTCCAGTTCCGGCCAGGCTTGGGCGAGCTGGCGGACGAGGGTGTCGCGGAGGAGGGGTTCGTCATCTGCAATTAGCGCTGTTATTGGCATGCTCGTTCCTGCATAAACTCACGCGCGCCCTGCATGGCGCTTGTGCGGCAGCAGGCGCAAAGCATGCTTTGCGAATTCCCTGCCGCCGTGTCGTCCGCAATCAGCGCTGTTATAGACATGCTCGTTCCTGCATAAACTCACGCGCGCCCGGCACGGCGCTTGTGCGCTCGCGGGCGCAACGCATGCGTTGCGAATTCCCCGCGAACGTGTCGTCGGCGATTAGTGCTGTAATTTTCGTTTTCATTCTTGCGTACACTCGCGCGCGCCCGGCACGGCGCTTGTGCGGCAACAGGCGCAAAGCATGCTTTGCGAATTCCCTGTTGCCGTATCAGCGATTAGCGCTGTAATCGCCTTGCTCATACCGCCTTCTCCGCCGGAAACTCAACTTCCGCACAAACCCCATTCGGTGCCGATTCCACAATGCGCAGATCGGTGTTGCCGCCGAACGCTAGCGCCAGCCGCTCACGCAGCGACGAGAGTCCCGTGCCCAATCCGACACCGCTGCCGCGTCCGGCGTGCGCTAAACCGACACCCGTATCCGTCACACGCGCGATGCAGCGATCGCCGCGCACGCTGATGCTGATGTCGATGCGTCCGCCGTCCTCGGCCGGGTCGATGCCGTGGCGCACGGCGTTCTCCACCAGCGTCAGCAATGTCATCGGTGGACAGCGCAGAGTCTCGGCGGCTTCATCGACTTGCAAGGCATATTGCAGCCGGTCCGGCATGCGCAGGTGCATCAGTTCCAGATAGGCGCGCACCAGTTGCAGCTCATGGCCGAGCGTGGTGGCTTTCTCGTTGATGCGCGGCACGGCGGCACGCAGGTAATCGATCAGGCTGTCCAGCACCGCCGGCGCGTGTGGCGAACCAACTTCCACCAGCTGCCGCACATTGGCCAGCGTGTTGAACAGGAAGTGCGGCTCGATCTGCGCTTGCAGCAGTTTCAGGCGCGCGTCCACGGCCTTGCGTTCGAGTTCGCTTTTTTCCAGTTCGAAGGCGAGCGCCTGTTTTTGCAGCTCGGCATCGCGCTGCCGGAACAGCACCGTTACCGCCGCCCATGGCGCCAGCAGCACGCCCAGTACCGACAGGATGCTGAAGCCACCCAGCCGGTCGGAGTTTTTCCAGAACGGCGGCTGGCCGGGATCGGTGGTGGCCATGTAGATGAAGAAGGTGGCGATCGGCAGCACCAGCGCCACGCTCGCGATCTGCAGCACCCAGCGCCCGATCCAGCGCGGCAGGCGTTTCGGTCGCGTCTCGAAAATGCCGAACATCAGTACCGCCAGCGTGGTCAGGCTGACTACGCGCAACAGCAGCGAGGCGGTCGAGGATTTCCACATCAGACTCAGGAACAGCGTGAGCGCGGTGGAAGCGACGACGATGAAGATCAGCCGCGGTGGCGCAAAGATGCGGCGCAAGCCGTGCCGTAGCGCTGGCGCGGTGGTAATGATTGGTGGGGCTTCAGCGGACATGGCGAGACAATAAAGCAAACCGGGCGGGCTGTGCGGGGATGAACACAATCAAATGCGCGGCAGCCACATCACCTTGGTGGCGACGGCGATACCCAATGCTGTCAGCAAAGTGAGTGCAATCAGTAGTGCCGCAACGGCAACGCGGCTGCGAGCGCTGCCATGCGCCTTCACCCGGAAATACAGTTCCAGCACTGCCAGCGGGACGAGATACTGCGCGAACGAGAGAAACGAGAGGAAAGGGCCTTGAAATGTTTTCGGATCGAAGCCCGCCGGTCCTTGGTTGATCGCGATCCACGCCATCAAGCCGATGCGGAAGAACCATACGCCGCTGACCGCAAGCCACAGCCGCAGCGCCCAGCGGCGGTGAATGTCGAGGCGCCGCTCGTGCGCGTGATGCCAGGCCAGCCCAGCAAAAATCAGGATCAGCACCGCGTTCAGGCTGATGCCGATGTGTTGCAGCGGGCCGCCCACCGTGCCCTTGCCCCACAACATTGCGAGGCCGCCCAGGCTGAGTATGACCGCCGCCGCGATGTAGAGGCGGCCGTTCCAGCGATGCACCGCGGGCATCACACGCCGCACACGCGGGATCAGTTGCAGCATGCCGCCCAGCACGATCACCACCGTGAACAAGAGATGCGAGGCGATGATCAGATTGCCGACCGTATCGCCCGGCGTGTAGCCCGAAGGCATCACCTTGTTCCAGTCCTCGAATCGCCCCGCCAGCGCTGCGCGGCCGTAGAGCCCGACGATGTACGCGGCGAAGATCAGCTGACCTAGCAGCGCAACCAGCAGCCAAGCCAGCGCGGAGCGATTGAGCCAGGCGAGAGTGTTGTGATTGGGACTTGATGTTGCGGTGACGCGTGAAGCGGAATGGTAAGCGGGCAGCGCGGACATGAAAGGTCTTCCTCATTGACGAATGACGTCACGGTAGCGAGGGCGATGTCAGCGAGAAAGATGAATCCGACCGCTCACGCAAGCGGGGCGGCGAGGTACGAATCGAGGGGATGAGTTACGGCGGGGATTTGTTTCGAATAAGAAGGCGCGAGCGCGCTTAAGCGCACTTCTCGAAACTCAACGCCGTTCGCCCTGAGGTATCGAAGGGCTAGATGGGCTGATTTGAATCAATAACTTAGCTTGCCGCTGCTTCGATACGCGCAACGAACCCTGTCCTGTGGTCCTCGAAGGATCCGCACGAACGGAGGTAAAACACTTGGAAGTAAAACTCCAATACTGATGCGGCTTTCCAGCCATTTTCGGCCTGAAAGCCGCGCCAGTGCTAGGGTTTATTCCTTTTGCAGATGGAGGTCAGCGCCGTCAATTGGCTACGACCAGCATGTCCTCAGCGCTTTAGTTAATGCGGCGGCGAATGACACGCCACACAGAGCTTGTTGCCATCCGGGTCGCGGAAATACGCGCCGTAGTAGTTCGCGTGATATTCGGGCCGCAATCCGGGCGCGCCTTCAGATGTGCCGCCATTTGCAAGCGCTGCTGCATAGGCTTGGTCCACCATCGCATGGCTTTGCGCAAGTAGTGCGGTCATCTGGCCGTTGCCCGGTGCGTGCGGCTGACCGTTGAACGGCCGGCCGATCACCAGCAACGGGCGCGGCTCCGGCGTGGATTGCCAGCCCGCCCATGGTTTCTCGCGGTCGCAGAATCGTTGTGTGACGCCAAGCGTAGACATGAGCGGGTTGTAGAAGGACAGCGCGCGATCGAAATCGGTGATGCCGATGAAGATGTGGGAGATCATGGGTGGTCAGGATTCTTCTCGATCCGGCTTTGGTTTGAGAAATAGCAATGTCAATCCAGCAATCAGCGCAGGAATTCCAACAAAGCCCAGACTTAACAAGCTCTTGGCGGACACAAAGCTTGGACTCCATAGGAAAGTCGCACCGAAAAACAACAACGCAATGCCACCGACCTTTAGGCACCAACGCATGACAGTGCTACGACTAGGTTCCTTGAGCTGGGTATGAAAAATGATCGCAACTATTGGGCCTGCAACCATACCCCAAGCGAGCAGGCCGGCGTAGTCAGTCATGAATTGGAGTCTGGCAAGATGAGGTTGTAGGTTGGGCTGGTTTCGTCAAGCCCAACGTTGATGAGTTGCGATACATTTTTTTGGGCAAGCGGTAGGCTGTCTGCCCAACCTACTGGCTCAGTCTCTACGAACACCCGCCACCACCATCACCGCACCCGCCTCCAGAGTCGCCAACGGAAGAGGATTCACCGCCATATCCGACATAGTGCGTGCCGTCGCCGAGTATCGCGCCAGGCTTTTTCTTCGGTTGCCTTTCACGTGCTTCTAGCTCTTCTTTTTCCCGTAGCGACGAAATCTCATCTGCAGAGTAAACGAGTGTCTTGGGTAATAGCGCGCCGCAGGATTCGCACTTTGGATAACGTTTTGTAAATATACGAAAGCCGCAGGCAGGGCAGGCAGGACAGCTAGAAGTGTCAGTTAGGGTCATTTCTAAGCTTTTTGCATCAAGGGCTAATTGTTGATGGCGAACTCGGCGCCGCCTGAGCGGGCAGGCAAAAAAAACGAAAGCGATGCGGTGCGGCGAAAGTAGATAAAGCGTAGCGCCGCGCCGCTATCGTACACCGCTTACTGCTCCCCATTCGGCCTCACCGGCATGTACTGCGCGCCATCGAAATCCGGTTTCTTGCGTAGATCGAGCGTGAACGGAAACGCCGGGTTGCGGCCTTCGGGCTTGAACTCCATCGGGCCGGGGGTGTGGCCGAGTTTCTGGAACCGGGCGACGCGGCGCGCTTCGGCTTCGAAGGCATTGACCGGGAATGTGTCGTAGCTGCGGCCGCCGGGATGTACCACATGATAAGTACAGCCGCCAACGGAGCGGCTGGCCCAGCCGTCGACCAGATCGAACACCAGCGGCGAATGCACACCGATGGTTGGGTGCAGCGCGGAGGGCGGCGCCCACGCGCGGTAGCGCACACCGGCGACGAATTCGCCCGGCACGCCGGTGGGGGTCAACGGCACCACGCGGCCGTTGCAGGTGACGAGGTGGCGGTGCTGTGTCATGCCGGTGACCTTTACCTGCATGCGTTCGACCGAGGAGTCGACATAGCGCGAGGTGCCGCTGCCGGACATTTCCTCGCCCAGCACATGCCACGGCTCGATCGCCTGCCGCAGTTCCAACTCCACGCCCTGATACGCCACGCTGCCGAAGCGCGGGAAGCGGAATTCGAGGAAGGGTGCGAACCATTCGAACTTGACCGGGTAACCATGCGAATTGAGGTCTTCGCACACGGCGCGCATGTCCTGCGCCACGAAGTACGGCAGCATGAAGCGATCATGCAGCTCCGTGCCCCAGCGAATCAGTTTGTGGTTGTACGGCGTTTTCCAGAAGCGCGCGATCAGCGCGCGCAGCAGCAGCATCTGCGTCAGCGACATTTGCGCGTGCGGCGGCATTTCGAAGGCACGGAACTCGAGCAGGCCGAGGCGGCCGGTGGGGCCATCGGGCGAGTAGAGCTTGTCGATGGAGAATTCAGCGCGGTGCGTGTTGCCGGTGAGATCGACCAGGAAATTGCGCAGCAGGCGATCGACCAGCCAGGGCTTGGGCGTTTCCTCGCCGGCCTTGAGGTGCTCGTCCATTTGCTCGAAGGCGATTTCGAGCTCGTACAGCGTATCGCTGCGAGCCTCATCCACGCGCGGGCTTTGCGAGGTCGGGCCGATGAAAGTGCCGGAGAAAAGATAGGACAGCGCGGGATGGTTCTGCCAATAGGTAATGAGCGAACGCAGCAGGTCCGGCCGGCGCAGCATGGGACTGTCGGCCGGCGTGGTGCCGCCGACGGTGACGTGGTTGCCGCCGCCGGTGCCGGTGTGCTTGCCGTCGAGCATGAATTTTTCCGTGCCCAGACGCGATTGGCGCGCTTCCTCGTACAGCGTGGTGGTGTTGGTCACCAGCTGCTGCCACGATGAAGAAGGATGGATGTTGACTTCAATCACGCCGGGATCGGGGGTGACGGCGAATTTGTTGAGCCGCTTGTCCGACGGCGGGGTGTAGCCTTCGAGTCGCACCGGCTGCTTGAGCGCGCGCGCCGTGGCTTCGACGGCGTTGACCAGCGCCAGATAGTCTTCAAGTCTCTCCAGTGGCGGCAGGAAGACGTACAGCAGGTTCTCGCGTGCCTCCACGCATAACGCCGTGCGCACAATCTCCGGCGCGGACTGGCCTTTCTTGAGTTTGGCCTTGGCCGGTTTTTCACCAGCGCCGGCTTTACTAGCAGCAGATTTTTTCTTCGCCGGCAGTGCATCCTGTTCGGCGAAGGGATCGCCTTCGATCACGATCTCCGCATCTTCAGGCGCCACCCAAGGTAGCGAACTGAGCGGCAGGCGGAAGCCCATGGGCGAATCGCCTTCGACCAGGAAGATGTGCGTGGTCTGCAGCGGCCACAGACTGGATTGCCATTGCGTCGTGGTGGCTTTTTTTGATTTAGCTGGCTGCGGTGCGGTTTTCAGCGGCAGCACATAGCCCACCGGTGAGCCTATGCCACCCGCCAATTGCGCCAGCAACTTGCCGCGCGCGCCGGGCTTTTTGAGGTCCGGGTCCAGCGGATCTATATTCGCCGGCAGGTCGGCCTCACCCTTGATGGTGCGCCAGACGCTCTCGTAGGCCGGCTGCGCGTAATCGGCGTGCAAGGCGAGTTCCTGCGCCAACGCGCGCGTGAAGGCCTTGGTGTCCGGCGACTTGGCAGCAGGGGTAACGGCGATAAGCGCATCGTCTTCCCACACGGGCACACCATCGAGGCGCCAGTAGCAGGAGAGTGCCCAGCGAGGCAGCGGCTCGCCGGGGTACCACTTGCCCTGGCCGAAATGCAGCAGGGCGCCGGGCGCGAAATGCGGCCGCAAGCGCTTGATCAGATCGACCGACAGCGCAAATTTCTTTGGCGACATGGCGGTGTAATTCCACTCCGGACCTTCCATGTCGTCGATGGAAACAAATGTCGGTTCGCCACCCATGGTGAGACGCACATCGTGTTTCTTAAGATCGCGGTCGACCGCTTCGCCCAGCGCCAGCACCTCGTGCCATTGCGCGTCGTTGTACGGTTTGGTGACGCGCGGGTCCTCGTGAATGCGCGTGACCGTCATCTGGAAATCGAGTGTCGATTCGCAGACGTCGGTGTAGCCCGACACCGGCGCGGCGGAAGAGGGAATCGCAGTGCAGGCGAGCGGGATATGGCCTTCGCCGGCAAGTAATCCCGAAGTTGGGTCCAGTCCCACCCAGCCGGCGCCGGGCAGATAAGCCTCGGCCCAAGCGTGCAGGTCGGTGAAATCGCGGTCAGTACCGCTGGGACCGTCGAGCGCTTTCTGGTCGGCGGTGAGTTGAATGAGGTAGCCGGACGCGAAGCGCGATGCAATACCGAAATGCCGCATGATCTGCACCAGCAACCAACCGGAATCGCGACAGGAACCCATCGCGCGCGACAATGTTTCTTCCGGCGTCTGCACACCGGGCTCCATGCGGATCAGGTACTGGATGTCGTGCTGCAGGCGAGTATTGAGCGCGACGATGAAGTCGATGGTGTTGATCGGCTTGCCCAACAACTCGCGTCGCGCCTTGTCGATCCACGCCGAGAGCAGCGGGCCGGGTGGCGCGGTCTCGAGGTAGGCGGTCAGTTCGCGTTGATTGTCGGGTGTGTAGGCAAACGGAAATTTCTCCGCGTATTGCTCGATAAAGAAATCGAACGGATTGATGACCGTCATCTCGGCGACGAGGTCGACCGTGATCGACAGTTCGGTCGTCTTCTCCGGGAACACCAGCCGCGCCAGCCAGTTGCCGTATGGATCCTGTTGCCAATTGAGGAAGTGCTTTTCCGGTTTGACGGTCAGTGAGTAGCTTTCGATCGGCGTGCGGCAATGCGCGGCGGGCCGCAGGCGGACTTCGTGCGGGCTCAAATTGACCGGGCGGTCGAATTTGTAGTGGGTTTTGTGGTGTAGGGCGACGCGGATGGTCATTTTGTGCTGCACCTGTCCCCGCGCAGGCGGGGACCCAAGTTGAAGTTAGAGTTGATCACTCAAGTCTTGCCATTGCGGGTTCGTTGATTGGATCAGGTTGATCTTCCAGTCCCGATTCCATTTCTTGAGTTGCTTTTCGCGGGTACGTCCCTCAATTGCGCTTTCGTGGACTTCAAACCAAACCAGTTGGTCGAGGCCGTGTTGCTTTGAGAAACCTGGAACTGTCTTTTGCTTGTGCGCTTCGATTCGTTTGATCAGATTGTTGGTGTAGCCGATATACAGCGTGCCATAGGGTTCATTGGTCAGGATGTAGACGTAGCACTGCAAGGTCAACTTAGGCCCCCGCCTACGCGGGGGCAGGTATAGCTAGACTAAAGGTAACCCTGTCCCCGCGAAGGCGGGGACCCAAGTTGCATTTTTGTGGCGCATGCTCTGATGAACCACGAAATCACTCCAACCAATCCGGATCCGGCAACTCCCCGAACACTCTGCGCAACCCGCCGCCCCATCTCTGCCGCAGCATCGAAAAATACGGATCGCCTTCGCGTATCCGCTGTTGCACGCCGACGCGCAGTGCGTCCTTCGGATACCACAGCATGTCGATCGGCAAGCCGACCGAGATGTTGGATTTGATGGTCGAATCGAAGGAAATCAGCACGCATTTGGCGGCCTCCTTCTGCGGCGTGCCGGGTGTCAGCACACGGTCGAGAATCGGTTTGCCATACTTCGCTTCGCCCAACTGGAAATAGGGCGTTTCATCGGAGGCCTCGATAAAGTTGCCTTGCGAGTAGATATGGAACAGCCGTTCGTGCTCGCCTTTGATTTGGCCGCCCAAAATGATATTGGCCGAGGCATCGATTCCGCTTTGCATCAGTACGGCGCCATCGCGCCGCTGCATCTCGCGCAACGCATCGCCGGCGAGCGTGGCGACGTCGAACATCGAGTCGGCGTTCCAGATGGTGCGTTCATCCTTGTCGGCGAATTTATGGCGGTCGAGAATGTTGGTCACACCCTGGGTCATCGCCAGGTTGCCGCTGGAGAGAACGACGATCACACGATCGTCGGCTTTTTCGTAGACGCGCATTTTGCAGAAGGTGGCGATATGGTCCACCCCCGCGTTGGTGCGCGAGTCCGAGGCGAAAATCATCCCGGAATCGAGACGAAGGGCCACGCAATAGGTCATTTCAACTTCTCCGGGTATTTCTGTTTTTATGATGCTGCTTGCAGCTCGGGCGCGAAGAACGAGCGGTTGATTTCTGCGCCCAGCCTGTCAGTGGAAGCAAGAAAATCGGTCAGGTATTCGTGCAGGCCGGTATTGAAAATATCACTCATACGGCCGAATTGCAGCGCGGCGTAGATTTCACCGGCCTGCCGTGTCGCTTCGGCTGAGTTGCGGTTCTGCACATCAGCGAGAATTTTGTACACATCGCGCAGGCAAAAATGCAGGGAACGCGGGATGTCGTCGCGCAGGATAAGCAGCTCGGCGATCTTGAGGGGTGAAACCGTGTCGCGATAGACCTTGCGATAAGACTCGAACGCTGACACCGAACGCAATACCGCCGACCATTGGTAGTAGTCCACCGCGCCGCCGACGTCGGTCACGCTGGGCAGCAGTACGTGATATTTCACATCGAGGATGCGCGCGGTGTTGTCGGCGCGTTCCATATAGGTGCCGAGGCGATGGAACTGGAACGCCTCGTCGCGGCGTATGGTGCCGAAGGTCACGCCGCGGAACAGGTGCGAACGTTCCTTGACCCATTCAAAAAATGTAGAGATGCCGCGCGCGTACAGGCGGTCCTCGTCCATGTTCTGCATTTCCAGCCAGGTGGCGTTCAACACTTCCCACATTTCGCTGGTGATGCTACCGCGCACGGCGCGGGCATTTTCGCGCGCCTGCTTGGCGCAGTTGTAGATCGACGACGGGTTGTCCGGGTCCAGCGCCATGAAGTGCAGCACTTCCTTGGCGCAGACGATGGAGTGGCGGCCGCTGAACGGGAACAGGGTGCCGGTGATATTGAGCGGCGCAAACCACTCCTGGTCCTGCAGGTCCGGGTCCTTGGTCAGCAGCGACATGCGATAGGCCACGTCGAGGATGCGCGCGGTGTTCTCGGCACGCTCAACATAGCGCGACATCCAGTAGAGGGTGGAGGCGGTTCGGCTCAGCATGATCAGTCCACAATCCAGGTGTCTTTGACGCCGCCGCCCTGGCTGGAATTCACCACCAGCGATCCTTCGCGCAGCGCCACGCGGGTCAATCCACCGGGGACGAAGTTGACGGATTTGCCGGACAGCACATAGGGTCGCAGATCAATATGGCGAGGCGCCAGGCCTTTATCGGTAAAGGTCGGGCAGGTGGACAGCGACAGGGTGGGTTGGGCGATAAAGCGTTCCGGCGCATCCAGCACGCGCTGCTTGTAGCGTTCGCGCTCGTCCTTGGTCGAGGTCGGGCCGACCAGCATGCCGTAACCACCCGAGCCTTGTGCTTCCTTGATCACCAAGTCCTGCATGTTGGCGATGACGTAATCGAGGTCTTCCTTGCGTCCCAGCATCCAGGTGTGCACATTGTTGAGGATGGGTTCTTCGCCGAGATAGAAACGGATCATGTCCGGTACGTAGGGATAGAGCGATTTGTCATCGGCGATGCCGGTGCCGACGGCATTGGCCAAGGTGACGCGGCCGGCGCGGTAGGCTTTCATCAGGCCGGGTACGCCGAGCATGGAGTCCGAGCGGAAGGCCAGCGGGTCGATGAAGTCGTCGTCGATGCGGCGATAAATCACGTCGACCTTCTGCGGGCCTTGGGTGGTGCGCATGAACACGGTGTCGTCCTGCACGAACAGGTCGATGCCTTCAACCAGCTCGATGCCCATCTGCTGGGCAAGAAAAGCGTGCTCGAAATAGGCGGAGTTGAAGTGCCCCGGCGTCATCAGCACGATGGTCGGGTTGTCGATGCCGATGGGTGCGGCGTTGCGCAGGGTTTCCAGCAACAGGTCGGGATAGTGGTCGACCGGACGGATGGTTTGCGCGCCGAACAGTTCCGGGAATAGTCGCATCATCATCTTGCGATTTTCCAGCAGGTAGGACACGCCTGACGGTGTGCGCAGATTGTCTTCCAGCACGTAATACTCGCCGTCGGAGTCTTTTACGAGGTCAATGCCCGCAACATGTGCGTAAATTCCCCCGGGAACATTCACATGCATCATTTCGGGGCGGAACTGGCTATTCTCCAGCACCTTGTCGGCCGGAACCTTGCCCGCTTTCAGGATGTTCTGCTCGTGATAGACATCGTGCAGGAAGGCGTTCAGCGCGGAAATGCGCTGCGTCAGGCCACGCGCCATCTCTTCCCACTTCTTGCCGGGAATAACGTGCGGCACGATATCGAACGGAATCAGCCGCTCGGTGCCGGTGGTTTCACCATAAACCGCAAAGGTGATGCCGACGCGATGGAACAGCAGATCGGCGGCTTGGCGGTTTTGCGCGATCTTTTCCGGCGGGGTGTTGTTAAGCCAATTGGCAAAGGCGGCGTATTGCGGACGCACGCTGCCGTCGTCCGCGAACATCTCGTTATAAAAGGGCTTCAGCGCCATGGGAGCAGTGCGATCTTTTTAGAGTGGCTGTTGTATGCATGACAAAGCAATCGCCATGCCCAATAGTACCGTTTTTCCTGCGTAACAGGCATTGTGAGAGTACCGCGGCACGGGCATTGCCTTAAAATGGTGTCATGCTTTCTTCTGCTTCAACTGCCGCCGCTGAATCGTTCGATACGTCGCCGTTCGCTGCGCGTCTGACCGGCCGCGAGCTGCCTTTACGCGTATTGGCGTTCGTCGCTGCGGCCGCCAAGGCCAGTGAACGGCTGGCTGCACTGGCTCACGCGCAACAGGTGGCCGGCGTGCTGTTGGATATCGATGCCGACGATGAATCTCTTGCAGCGGCACTGATCGTGACTAGCCTGCCCAAGGGCGAAATCGAGCAGGACATGATCGTCGAAGCGTTCGGTGCGGAAACGATGGCGCTGGTGAGCGGTGTTTTACGCGCGGGACGGATTGAGAACGTGCGCAGCGGCGATGCCGCCGGCAAAAATGCCGGCCCGAGTATCGAAACGCTGCGCAAGATGCTGCTGGCGATGGCCGACGATGTGCGCGTGGTGCTGATCATGTTGGCCGAGCGCGTGATTGGCATGCGGGCGTTGACCAAGGCCGATGAAGCGCTGCGCCGCGCCACCGGCACACAGACACGCGATCTGTTCGCGCCGCTGGCCAATCGCCTCGGCGTGTTCCAGATCAAGTGGGAACTGGAAGACCTGTCATTCCGCTTCCTCGAACCCGACCTGTACAAGCGTATCGCCGGCTATCTGGACGGCAAGCGTGGCGAACGCGAGAGCTACATCCATCGCGTGGTCGATGAATTGCGCGGCGAAGTGGAAAAACTGGGCGTGAAAGCCGAGATCGCCGGCCGGCCCAAGCATCTGTGGTCGATACACCGCAAGATGCAGTCTAAGAATCTGCCATTCGAGAAACTCTACGACGTGCGTGCGGTGCGGGTGCTGGTCGATAGCATCGCCGATTGCTACACCGTGCTGGGATTGGTGCACGATCGCTGGCAACCGATTCCCGGTGAGTTCGACGACTACATTGCGCAGCCCAAAGCCAATAACTACCAATCGCTGCATACCGCGGTAGTCGGTCCCGAGGGCAAGACGCTGGAAGTGCAGATCCGCACCCATGAGATGCACGTCGCCTCCGAGCATGGCGTGGCGGCGCATTGGCGATATAAAGAAGGCGGTAAATCGAAGAGTGCCGCGGACAAGAAGTTCGAATCGAAGATCGCGTGGCTGCGGCAGGTGTTGGAGTGGAATCGCGAGCTGGCCGATCAGGGCGGTTTCTCCGAGCAGGTCAAGCAGGGCCTGTTCAACGACACCATTTACGTCTTCACGCCGCAAGGCAAGGTGATCGATTTGACGGCAGGTTCGACGCCGGTTGATTTCGCCTATCACGTACATACCGACCTCGGCCATCGCTGCCGCGGCGCCAAGATCGACGGCCAGATCGTGCCGCTGAATACCAAGCTGCAGAATGCGCAGCGGGTGGAAATCCTCGCGGCCAAGCAGGGCGGGCCGTCGCGCGATTGGCTGAATCCGCAACTCGGTTTCCTGCATAGCCCGCGTGCGCAGGCGAAAGTGCGCAACTGGTTCCGCCAGGAATATTTCGAAGTCGATGTCGCGCATGGCCGGCAGACGATGGAAAAAGAGCTGGCGCGCGCCGGTGCAACTGCGCTGGCGCTGGAAAAAGTCGCGCTCGCGCTTGGCCACAAGGTGCTGGATGAATGTCTCGCCGCCATTGGCCGCAATGAAATCACGCCGCATCAGATCGAAGTTGCGCTGCGCGACCTGACGGCGCCGAAGGTTGAAGAAGCTGCGCCGGTTGAAGAGGTGACGCTGGCCGAATCGCGACAAACGGCCAAGACCTCCAGCGGCGTACTGGTGCTGGGCCTCAACAATATCGCCACCATGGTGGCCAAGTGCTGCAAGCCAATGCCGGGCGATGCGATCGTCGGTTTCGTCACCAAGGCGCGTGGCGTGACGGTGCACCGGCAGGATTGCATCAATATCACTTCACTGGCCGCCGATCAGCGCGAACGCTTGATGCCGGCCGAGTGGGGCAATACCGGCGACCAGCCATTCTCGGCTGAGATCGAGGTCATCGCCGCCGACCGGCAAGGATTGCTGCGCGATATTTCCGAAGCGCTGTCGCACGAGCGCATCAACGTCACCGCGGTGAATACGCTGTCGCGCAACAACGTCGCCTCAATGCGTTTCACCGTGGAGATTCAGCGTGCCGATCAATTGCAGCGAGTGCTGCGCGCGGTGACCGATGTGGGCGGGGTGGAAAGCGTGCGGCGAAGATGATTCGAATGTGAAACTCAAGCACTGGAGCGGGTTTCCAGCCATTTTTGCCCGGTGAGCCGCACCAGTGCTGGAGTTTATGTATTGAATGCTGTTGCAGGATGCAGGGCGACAAGAAGTAAAACCAGCCGGCTCGCCATGACGAGCCGGCAAATCCCGAGGAGATGCAAATGAAATTCCCAACCCTTTTGGCGGTAAGCGTGGCGCTTGCCGGTGGCGTGCTGGCATCGACGGTGCACGCGCAGGCTTATCCCAACAAGCCGGTGAAGATCGTGGTGCCGTTCGGCGCCGGCAGCGCGACGGATACTGTGGCGCGGCAGGTCGGGCAATTGCTGTCCGAATCGCTGGGCCAGCAATTCATCGTCGACAACAAGCCGGGCGCGAACGGCACCATCGGTGCGGATTTTGTCGCCAAGGCAGCGCCGGACGGCTACACGCTGATCATGAGTACCAACACGCCGCACGCCGCCAATCCCAGTCTGATGAAAAAGATCAACTACGATCCGGTGAAGGATTTCACGCCGATCGTGCGCGTGGCGAATATCCCGTTCGTGCTGGTGGTGAACAACGACGTGCCGGCGAAGACGCTGACCGAACTGGTTGATCTGGCGAAGAAGCAGCCGGGCAAACTCTCCTACGCTTCGGGTTCGTCGGGCTCGATTATTTCCGGCGCGGCGCTGGCCAGCGGCACCAAGACCGACATGCTGCATGTGCCGTACAAGAGCATTCCACCGGGACTGACCGACGTGATGGGCGGACAGGTGTCGATGATCTTCGCCGATCTCGTCACCGGGCTGCCGCAAATCAAAGCCGGCAAGGTGCGCGCGCTGGCGGTGACGTCGGCTGACGCATCGCCGCTGCTGCCGGGTGTGCCGCCGATGGCGAGCGCGGTGAAAGGTTTTGAACTGGTGGCGTGGTTCGCGCTGTTCGCGCCGGCCAATACACCGACCGATATCGTCAAGAAGCTGAATGCAGAAGTGGTGAAAGCGCTGGCGCGGCAGGATATGCGTGATCGCCTGGCGGCTTCGGGATTGACGGTGCAGACCTCGACAGCGGAAGAACTGGCGACATTCCAGAAAGCGGAAATCGCAAAGTGGGCGAAGATGGTGAAAGAGGCGGGGATTCAGCCGGAATAAGGTGGCAAAGGAAGTGTTGTCTTTCTTAAACGGCTCCCCTCTCCCTCAATCCCTCTCCCGCAGGCGGGAGAGGGAAGCCAGCCGATCGATATCGCCGCTCTTGTGAGTGTCGGTGATGGGCTGATGTGAGTAGCCTCTCTCCCGTTCACGGGAGAGAGGTTGGAGAGAGGGGAAGCGCTCGATGAATCACAAACAACAATAAATCCACCGACAAGAAATAAATGACCGAACTCGCCAAACAAAACACAGGCCCGCTTGCCGGCATCAAGATCCTTGACCTCACCACTGTGGTCATGGGCCCCTTCGCCACGCAGATCCTCGGCGACATGGGGGCGGAAGTGATCAAGGTCGAAGCGCCCGCCGGCGACAACATGCGCTGGGTCGGCCCGATGCGCAATCCCGGCATGGGCCACATCCACATGCACCTGAACCGCAACAAGCGCTCGCTGGTGCTGGACCTGAAAAATCCTGCGGGCCTGGATGCGTTGAAGCGATTGATCAAAACCGCTGACGCGTTGCTGTACAACGTGCGGCCACAGGCGATGGCGCGGCTGGGCCTGGGCTACGACGTGGTGAAGGCGATCAATCCGAAGCTGGTTTACGTCGGTGCATTCGGTTTTTCCGAGAAGGGTACTTACGCGGGACGTCCGGCGTATGACGATCTGATTCAAGGTGCCGCCGGCGTGCCGTCGCTGACGCTGGAGCAGGGCAGCGATGTGCCGCGCTATGCGCCGGTGACGCTGGGCGATCGCAGCGTCGGCCTGCAGACGGTGATTGCCACTGTCGGCGCGCTATTTCATGCGCAGCGCACCGGGCAGGGGCAGTCCGTGGAAGTCACCATGTTCGAAAGCCTGTCGCAATTTGTACTCGGCGATCACATGGGTGGCAAGACCTTCGAGCCGCCGATCGGCGATGCCGGTTATGCGCGGCTGATCGCGCCGCATCGGCGGCCTTACGGCACCAAAGACGGCTATCTCTGTGTGCTGATCTACAACGACAAGCACTGGAGCAATTTCTTCGACGCGATCGAGCGGCCCGATCTCAAATCGCACGAACACTTCTGTACTCACACCGCGCGCGCAGCCAACATTCGCGAGGTTTATTCCTTTGTCGCCGACATCATGCAGACGCGCACCACGGCAGAGTGGCAGGCGCTGCTGGAAAAAGCCGACATCCCCAATACACCGATGCACAGCATGGATTCGCTGATCGACGATCCGCATCACAATTCGGCTGGTTTCTTTCCAGTGTTCGACCATCCCAGCGAAGGCCAGGTGCGCACCACCGCGCCGGTGGGCGAGTGGAGCGAAACGCCGCTGTCGATTCGCCGTCTCGCGCCGCAGTTGGGGGAGCACAGCCGCGAGGTGTTGCGCGAGGCGGGGCTGAGTGAGGCGGAGATTGAGGCGATGGTGGTGTCGGGGGCGACTCGAATTGCCGGGTGACCCGACAAAGCCATGCTCGAAGTGCGGTATGGCGAACTATGGTTTATGGACCTCATCATCTACTGGCAAGACGAACTTGTATTGCAAGCCATGTCGAAATGCTCGGCGGGAATCCTATAACGCTAGAAAGCTTTTCAACGGAGGCTCGCACACACGTGCTCAATGGCTGAAGAAGCTTGGGGAATTTGCTCAGTGTCCGCGTTGCGCGCGCATGTGGGCCGATATACCTCCAAGACCCGATAGGCGTTACAAATATCCTTGGACAAAGGATCACATCATTTCGTTGGTGCGTGGCGGGTCAGATGACATTTCAAATATTCAGCCACTTTGCTATCAATGCAATTTTCGTAAGAACATGGGAATTTAACGGTAGAACTCCAGCAGGGGTGAGCCTTCCCGGGCAGAAATGCTTGAAACACCGCGTCAAATGGCGTTCCGCGTTTTCAAATACGGGCCACACACCGCCGCAAGTCATGATGCTTGTGACGTCCGGGCGCGAATGCGTTTGCATGGCCTCTCTATAATCCCGGCATGCCCTCCGCCTTACCTTCCACCGCGCAACGCCACTGGTGGACCTCGCCGTACCTGCTGCTCACCCTCACGAGTCTGTTCTGGTCGCTCAACTGGGTGATCGGTCGCGCGGTGGTGGGCCAGGTACCTCCGGTGGCGTTGGCGTACTGGCGCTGGGTGATCGCGGTGCTGATCATGCTGCCGTTTGCGATTCCGCAGATTCGCGCCTCGTGGCCGCTGATCTGGAAGCATCGCAGCGTGATTGCCTTGCTCGCATTGGTCGGCACCGGGTTCCACAACATGGTGTCTTACATGGGCTTGCAGTACACGACGGCGACTAACGGCGTGATGCTCAATTCCGCCATTCCGGTGTTGATCGTGTTGCTGGGCTTGCTGTTTTTCGGCCAGCATGTCACCGCGCCGCAAGTGGCGGGGGTGGCGATCTCTTTGACCGGTGTGCTGGCCATTCTTTGCAAAGGTCATCCCGAAACGCTGGCGGCGTTTCGCTTCAATGTCGGCGATCTCATCGTGCTGGGCTCGATGCTGCTATGGGCGCTGTACACGCTGATGCTGAAATGGCGGCCTGAAGGCATTCCGCCGATCGCGTTCTTGTGCGTATGCGGCATCATCGGTGTGACAGCGATGACCCCGGTGTACGTATGGGACGTGGCTACCGGTGCAACGATTGCGTGGTCGTGGCCGGTGGTCGGAGCCTTGATCTATCTCGGTTTGTTTCCGTCGTTCATCGGCTATATTTTCTGGAACAAGGGGGTGGAGCAGGTGGGGCCGAATGTGTCCGGCCTGTTCGTGCACCTGATGCCGGTATTCGGCAGCCTGCTGTCGTGGCTGTTTCTGAATGAGCGGTTGTACTGGTTCCATTTCGCCGGTATTGCGCTGATTCTCGCCGGGATTTTTCTGACCACATGGTTCGCGCGCCAGCCGGTGCTGCCGGCCGGAGAGGAGTGAGATGCAGATCGTATTGTGGCGGCATGCCGAAGCGGAAGACCAGGTGACGACCGATTTGGCGCGTGCGCTTACGTCGCGTGGCCGCAAGCAGGCAGAGAAAATGGCAGCGTGGCTGAAGATCCAGTTGGGTGCCGACCTCAAGCAGTGGCGCGTAATCGCGAGTCCTGCGGTGCGTACCCAGCAAACGGCCGAGGCGCTGGGGTTGCCATTCGAAACCATAGCTACCATTGCGCCTGACGCATCGCCCGATGCGGTGATCAGCGCCGCCGGTTGGCCTTCCAGCGACATTAACGTCATTGTGGTGGGCCATCAGCCGACGCTGGGCATGGTCGCTGCGCGATTGATCAATGGCGCCGATGGTTATGTCGCGATCAAGAAGGGCGCGATGTGGTGGTTCGAAACCCGCCAGCGCTACGGCCGCGATCAGGTGGTGCTGAAGGCGATGGTGTCGCCGGACGCGGTGGGCTGAAACGCCGCCGTTACGCGCCGACGATTTCCAGCTTCAGTCCCGCGTTTTTCCATTCGTCGATTTCCTGACGCAATTCGTATTCGGTCAGGCTGTGCGTTTGCAGCCACTCGGTCCTGACCGAGAGCCGGTATTCGCCGTTGACACGCGCCAGCGAAAACAATTGTGTGTCCAGACTGCGGCGGCTGCGACACAGCAGCACGGCCAATCGCAGGCAAAGCACCTTGGCAGCAAACGCTTCATCCGCGGGCAAATCGGTGCCGACCTTGGCCAGCTTGCCGCGCTGCGCAATCACCAGTGAGGCCAGCGCCGCCTGCTCGCGTTTGGAAAATCCCGGCATGTCGGCATTGGCGATGACGTAGGCCGAGTGTTTGTGAAAATTGGCCTGTGCGATATCGACGCCGATTTCGTGCAGCCGTGCGGCCCAGCCGAGTTTCTGTTGATGCTGGAAGGCGACTTCGGCGTCGGCGGATTCGTCGATCTGCGCAAAAAACGCCAGCGCCATTTGCCGCACGCGCTGCGATTGCGCGGTGTCGACGTGATAGCGCTTGGCGGTGGCTTCCACGGTGGCGTCGCGGATGTCGTCATGATGGGTGCGGCCGAGCAGGTCGTAGAGCACGCCGTCGCGCAGGGCAGTGTCCGCCACACTCATCTGCGTGATGTCCAGTTCCTCGAAAATCGTCAGCATGATGGCCAGCCCGCCGGGCAGTACCGGCACGCGATCGCCCTTGACGCCGGGCAGATTCAACTTGTCGAAGCCCTCGGCCTTCAATGCCTTGTCGCGCAGCCATTCGAGACCTTCGCGGGAAATACCTTCGCGGGTCTGGCCGTTCTCCTGCAGGATGATGCCCAGTGCTTTAGCGGTGCCGCTGGAGCCGAACGATTCCTTCCAGCCCTCTTTTTTGAAACGGATCGCCATCTGCTCGATTTCCTTGCGCGCGGCCAGCTGTGCATCCTTGAACGAGCGCTTGTCCATCACGCCATCGGGGAAATAGCGTTCCGAATAGCTCACACAGCCCATGTAAAGGCTGTCCACCAGCTTGGCTTTCAGGCGATGGCCGATGATGAATTCGGTGGAGCCGCCGCCAATATCCACCACTAGGCGGTCGTGCTGCGAAGGCGGCAGGCTGTTGGCCACGCCGATGTAGATCAGGCGCGCTTCTTCGCGGCCGGCAATGACCTCAATCGGGTAGCCGAGGATTGTCTCGGCTTCCTTGACGAAAGCATCGGCATTCTTGGCCACGCGCAAGGCGTTGGTGCCGACTACACGCACTGCGTCCTTGGGCAATCCGCGCAGCCGTTCGGCAAACAAGCGCAGCGCATTGAAGGCGCGCTCAGCGGTTTTCCCGTCGATCTTGCGTTCAGGCGTGACCCCGGCGCCAAGACGTACGGTCTCCTTGAGCGAATCGAGCGGGTAGAGCTGGTGATTGACGACGCGCGCGATCTGCAGGTGGAAACTATTGGAGCCGAGGTCGACGGCGGCGAGGGTTTGTTGCGTCATGCTGGGGTCCGCTGGGTTTGCGGCAGTATGTCACAGGCTATTGGTGTATAGCTGTTGTAACAAAAACGTAATAGGCTGTGCGTATCGTGAGCAAGAAATCAAAATCACCGATAAAAAGACCCAAACCTATGGCCACACGGCCTACAAGACCTTCGCGGCCGGCGACCGCACCCGCTGGCAGCAAAGCGCGCGAGCTGTTCCTCAATCGCGAAATCCAGTTGCTGGCATTCAACCGGCGTGTGCTTGCGCAGGCTGAGGATGCCACTGTGCCGGTGCTGGAACGGCTCAAATTCCTGTCGATTCTTTCCTCTAATCTGGATGAATTTTTTGAGATTCGCGTAGCGGGATTGAAAGAGCAGTTGAAGCTCAACGCGGGTGCGCGCGGTTCAGATGGATTTACCCCGCGCGAAACCTTCCGCCGCGTGGCCGAGGAAGTGCATGCGCTGGTCACGCGGCAATACGCCTTGCTCAATGACGAGATGTTCCCGGCGCTGGCCGCGCAAGGCATACGCTTTCTCCGCCGGGCGCAATGGACTCCGAAGCAGCAGGCCTGGGTGAAGGATTATTTCTTCCGCGAGATGATGCCGGTGCTGACGCCGATCGGGCTCGACCCCGCACACCCGTTTCCGCGCGTGTTCAACAAGAGCCTGAACTTCGCTGTCGAGCTCACCGGGCGCGACGCGTTTGGCCGCGATTCGCAGCGAGCCATTGTGCAGGCACCGCGCGTGCTGCCGCGCGTGATCAAGCTGCCGCCAGAAGTGGCCGAGGGCGAGAACAATTTCATTTTTCTTACTTCGATTCTTCATCAACACGTCGGTGAACTGTTTGCCGGGATGGAAGTGCTGGGCTGCTACCAGTTCCGCGTGACGCGCAATTCCGATTTGTTTGTCGACGAAGAAGAAATCAAGAACCTGCGACTGGCGCTGCAGGGCGAATTGCCGCAACGCCATCTGGGTGATGCGGTGCGCCTGGAAGTTGCCGACAACTGCTCGGAGGAAATGGTGCAGTTCCTGTCGGCGCAGTTCGATCTCGACGAAATCGATGTCTATCGGGTCAATGGACCGGTCAACCTGGTACGGCTAATGAGCGTGCCCGATCAGGTCGCTAGACCGGATCTCAAATTTCCGCCGTTCGTGCCCGGCCTGCCGAAGCCGCTGGTGAAGGTCGCCAAGGGCCGCGATGTATTCGAAGTGCTGAAGAAGCACGACATCCTGCTGCATCACCCGTTCGAGAGTTTTACCCCGGTGATTGAATTCATTCAGCAGGCAGCGCGCGATCCGCAGGTGGTGGCGATCAAGCAGACGGTGTATCGCACCGGAACCGACTCGATCATCATGGAAACGCTGATCGAGGCGGCCAAGAACGGCAAGGAAGTGACGGTCGTTGTTGAACTGATGGCGCGCTTCGATGAAGAAGCCAATCTCAATTGGGCATCAAGGCTGGAAGAAGTTGGCGCGCATGTGGTCTACGGCGTGGTCGGCCACAAAACGCACGCCAAGATGGCATTGGTGGTGCGGCGCGAGCATGACGACCCGGAAGAAAAAACCTCCAAGACCAGATTGCGCCGCTACGTACATCTGGGTACCGGCAACTATCACCCGCGTACCGCGCGGCTTTATACCGACTTCGGCCTGATGACTGCCAACGACGGTATTTGCGCCGACGTGAACGACATTTTTGTGCAGCTTACTGGCCTAGGCAAGGCGACCAAGCTGGCGAATGTGTGGCAGGCGCCGTTTACGCTGCACGCCGGGGTGCTGGCGTCGATCGAAAACGAGATCCGCATCGCCAAGAGCGGCAAGCGCGCGCACATCATCGCCAAGATGAATGCGCTGCTGGAACCGCAGGCGATCGAAGCGCTGTACCGTGCATCGCGCGCCGGGGTGAAGATCGATTTGATCGTGCGCGGCGTATGTGCGCTGAGGCCGGGTGTGCCGGGGCTGTCGGACAATATCCGCGTAAGGTCGATTGTCGGCCGCTTTCTCGAACACTCGCGCATCTTCTATTTCCGCAATGGTGGCGCCGGGCACGAGCGGGTGATGCTGTCCAGCGCCGACTGGATGGAGCGCAATTTCTTCCGCCGCATCGAGCTCTGTTTCCCGGTCAACGATTCGCGGCTGAAAAAGCGCGTCATCACCGAAGGTTTGAAGCCCTATCTCGACGACAACGCCCAAGCGTGGGAAATGGACGGCGAAGGCGGCTACACGCGCAAGCGTCCTGCGAAGGGCGTCAGGGTGCGCAGGATTGCGCAGGAGGAATTGCTGAAGTTGCTGGCGGGTACGGCAGCTTAACGCGCGCTTCTGGCGAAGCGGTATGTTTCCTGAGGGAAAACTCTAGCACTGGCGCGGCTTTCCGGGCATTTTAGTCCGGAATAGCGCATGGATGCTGGACTTTGATATTTGCTTCAGGACATCTTTGTGTCTTGGTGCCAATAAAAAACGCCCCGTCGGGGCGTTTTTTATTGGTCGAAACTTCTGAAAACCTACCAGAGTTTCCACCAGGCTTTTTGCTGATTGAGCCCGGAGGTCGCCACCATGTTGTTCTTCGGGAAATTCTTCTGCAGCACCCGCTTGGCGTCTTCGGCCAGTTCTTTCTTGCCCATCAATTCGTAGGCCTGAATCGTGACCACCAGTGCTTCTTCATTTACCGGCGCCTGCGGATAGCGTTGCATCACATTTTGCGCGCGGGTAACGGCAGCCAGATAGGCGCCACGATTGAGGTAATACTTGGCAACCGATACGTCGTGCTTGGCCAGCGAGTTGACTAGATAAGCCATGCGGGTGCGCGCATCGTCGGCGTATTTGCTTTCCGGAAAACGCACCACCAGGTCTTTGAACACTTCAAATGACTCGCGCAGTGCCTTGGGATCGCGTTCGGAAGCATCCAGATTGAGCAATTCGCCAAACATGCCCAGATCGGGTTTGAAGTAAGACAGGCCCTTGATATACAAGGCGTAATCGACGTATTGATGATTTGGATGCAGCTTCATGAAGCGGTCGGCAGCAGAAACCGCTTGTGCAGTTTCGTTGTCGCGGTAATGAGCGTAGGCGATATCCAGCTGCGCCTGCTGTGCATAGCGGCCGAAGGGATAGCGGGCTTCCAGCGCTTCATACGCTCTCACCGCGCCGGCGAAGTTACCGGAGTCGAGTTCTTCCTTGGCGTAGCGGTAGAACTGCTCAACGGTCCAGTTTTTTTGCTGGTCCAGCCGGTCGCCGAAAGCGCCGCAGCCGGACAGAAGTGCCGTGGCTGAAAGCAGGGCGGCCAGCAGGGTGTTGGAAAGAGTCGACTTGATTGATCGTGTCATACTTTGTGCATGCAGCCTGTTGATATCGAAGAAGAAGATTATAGCCCAGCCGACCTTGTGTCCGCCGAGGCGAACGACGCTAAATCCCTGATTCTGAAAGTACCTATGTCGCTCGCGGGCAGCCGTTTGGACCAGGGTTTGGCGGAATTGTTGCCGGATTATTCCCGCAGCCGGCTCGCCGCCATGATCAAAGACGGCGATATTCTGCTCGATGGTGCCATCCCCCAGCCCAAAACCAAGCTGCTGGGTGGGGAAACCATTGCGGCCACGCTGTCGCCACGTGCAGAAGAGTCGGCCTTTACGGCGGAAGATGTTCCCTTGGAGGCAATTTACGAGGATGAGGCGATCATCGTGCTCGACAAGCCCGCCGGGCTGGTGGTGCATCCGGCGGCGGGCAACTGGAGCGGAACGCTGCTGAACGGCCTGCTGTTTCGCAATCCTTCGGTGGCCAACCTGCCGCGCGCGGGGATTGTGCACCGCCTGGACAAGGACACCAGCGGCGTGATGGTGGCGGCCAAGACCGAGGCAGCGCAGCTATCGCTGGTGCGGCAGCTGCAGGCGCGCACCATGAAGCGCGAATATATTGCCCTGGTGCGGGGGCATATCACCAAGGACGGCAAGGTCGAGACATCAATCGGCCGTCACCCTCACCAGCGAACCAAAATGGCGGTGATGAAAGACCCGCAATCAGGGAAACCGGCCTTGACCCACTATCGGGTGCTGGAGCGATATGCCTTCCACACGCTGATCGAATGCCGGCTTGAAACCGGGCGCACGCATCAGATTCGCGTGCATATGCAGTCGATCGGCTATCCGCTGGAAGGAGATCCGGTCTATGGCCCGCCGATGACGGGTATCGATTCGGAAGTGCGTGACGTAATTCGCGATTTTGGCCGGCAAGCGTTGCACGCGCGTCGCTTGACGCTGCTTCACCCGGTCACCGACAAGGAAATGATCTTCGAGTCGCCGGTTGCCGACGATATGCGCGAATTCATCGACTTTACTGCCGGGCTGGGCTGATGCTGGAGCCGTCGCAGCTGATAGTTCCCGACTGGCCGGCGCCGGTCGGCGTGAAAGCGTTTTTCACCACGCGATCGGGTGGCGTCAGTGCGGGGCCGTTTGATAGTCTTAATCTTGGCCTGCATGTTGGCGATGATCCGGTTTCCGTGGTGGAGAATCGGCGTCGAGTGAGGACGTTTTTGCCGGACGAGCCGGTTTGGCTCAATCAGGTTCACGGGGTTGATGTCGCGCGAGTCGGGACAGATACCAACTATCGTGATCTTCCGCCTGCAGATGCTTCGGTCACTAATGTACCGGGGCGCGTTTGTTCGGTGATGGTGGCGGACTGTCTGCCGGTGTTGTTCTGCAGTACCGTTGGCGAAAATGCGTGGGTAGGTGCCGCGCATGCAGGCTGGCGTGGATTGGCGGCCGGTGTGCTGGAGCGAACGGTCGCCGTTATGCCCGTGTCACCGTCTGGACTGATGGCGTGGCTAGGCCCGGCGATTGGTCCAACAGCGTTCGAGGTTGGGCAGGACGTGGTGGACGCATTCGTTGGTCATGATCCGCTGGCGCGGCAAGCTTTCGCAGCGCGTCCTGCCGCCGCCGGAAAATACTTAGCTGATATCTATCTGCTGGCACGCCAGCGTTTGAACGCTGCAGGTGTCTCGCGAATTTACGGCGGCAATTTTTGCACCGTGTCCGATGCTTCGCGATTTTTTTCCTATCGCCGTGACGGCAAGACGGGACGAATGGCCGGTCTGATCTGGATTGAACGCTGACTGGTGCCTGATGCGCTTGTTGCACGTGTTACAATATTGCAATCGAGTTGCATAAGAACGTGAGGGCTGGCCGATAAGCCCACCCGCAACACGTTTTCCATTCCGACATTTCCATGACTCTCCTGTACATCGTCATCGCCAGTCTGGCCGGCGGCGTGGTTTCGGCATTGTTTGCAGCCACGGTTGCCTGGCGCCTGCAGCCGCGCCTGATTCCACTATTCGTGAGCTTTGCCGTGGGCGCGCTACTCGGCGTGGTGTTCCTCGACATCATGCCGCACATCTTCGAGCACTCGGGGAAATCGCATGACACGGCGGCTTGGATACTGGCCGGCATCCTGGGCTTCTTTGTGCTCGAAAAACTGGTGCTATGGCGCCACAACCACGACCATGCCGGCCAAGCGGAGGCAGCCGCAGCAGCCCATGCCAAGGCGCACGACCATGCGCACTCGCACGGACATGACCACCACGACGAATCGGGGCGTACATCCAGTGGGTGGATGATCATCATCGGCGACGGCTTCCACAACTTTACCGACGGCTTTGCCATTGCTGCCGCGTTCATGGCCGACACGCGTCTAGGCATTGTCACGGCGCTGGCCATCGTGGCCCACGAGCTGCCGCAGGAACTGGGTGATTTTCTGGTGCTGCTGAATTCGGGATTCAGCAAAGCGCGGGCGCTGATGTGGAATCTGATTTCCAGCCTGGCGACGCTGGCCGGCGCGATGATTGCCTATTTTGCGTTGCGCGGCTTGGAGGAATATGCGTTGATATTTCTCTGCTTTGCCGCGTCAAGCATGATCTATGTCGCCATTGCCGACTTGATTCCAGGGCTGCACAGAAAAACTGCGCTCAAGGATTCATTGCTGCAGATTCTGTTGATCGGCACCGGCGTCTTGTCCATCTGGCTTTTTCGCGCTTTCCTGAGCCACTGATTGTGTCGCGGCCCGGCGCTGCCGGTGCTGTTTGAGTGCCTTCCGTTGTGTGGCGACCAGCCACAGCAGCAGTGCACAAGGGGCTAGACCGTAAAGGACGAAAGTCAGCACGCCGCCGACCGCGCTTTTCTCGGTGATCGCCATCATCAATACGACGAACAGCCAGGCAATGATCACAATATGCATGGTGAGGGTGTCATGCATCCGCAAATTGGAAAGGGTAGCCTCGTTGTCGCATAATGGAATGACATCTAAAACACGCATTCAACACCAGTTGTTGCCAAAGGCCGCCGCTCATGTCGTCGAATAATACGTCATACGATTTGCAGAAAGTCCTGTCGAGCATGCAGGAGTCCGGCTCGCGCTGGTTTAACGGCATGAACTCTGTGCCCGCGCCCGCCAATCTGCCGGAAGCGTGGGAATCGGTGATGACCGTGCTCAGAAAGGAACCCAAGCATCTGGCGGCACTGCAAAAGCGTTTTACGGAAGAACAGCAACGTTTGTTGAAGGTATTTGCCGGACCGGCGGAGAAGGGCAGCCAGGCGCTCGCCAGCCTGCAGGACAAGCGATTCTCGGGTGAAGCGTGGCAGGAATCGCCACAGTATCGGTACTTGGCCGAATCCTATCTGGCCGCGTCGCGTCTGTTGCTGGATGGCATTAACGAAATCGATGTGCCTGACGAAGCCAGGCAGAAGATGCGTTTCTTCGCCAAGCAATATCTGGATGCGATGTCGCCGTCGAACTTCCTGATGACCAATCCGGAAGCGCTCAAGTCCGCGGTCGAGTCGAAAGGCGAAACGCTGCGTGCCGGGCTGGAAAACCTGAAAGAGGACATGGAAAAAGGCCACATCTCCATGACCGATGAAGACGCGTTCGAGATTGGCGGGAATATTGTGCTGTCGCCCGGCAGCGTTGTGTTCGAAAACGAAATCATTCAGCTGATTCAATACACGCCGACTACTGATCAGGTGCATGTGCGCCCGCTGCTGATGGTGCCGCCGTGCATCAACAAGTTCTACATCCTCGATCTTCGGCCCGACAATTCGTACATCAAATATGCGGTCGACCAAGGCTTTACCGTGTTTGTGGTGTCCTGGCGGAATGTACAGGCTGAGCAGGGCAGACTGACTTGGGATGACTACATTGCCAACGGCGTGATCAAGGCAATCGACGTCACCCGGCTCATCACTAATGTCGACAAGATCAACACCTTGGGTTTCTGTGTCGGCGGTACGTTGCTGGGAAGCGCGCTGGCGGTACTGCGGCGCATGGGACACGATGTGGTTGAGAGCGTCACGTTCCTGACAACGTTCCTCGATTTCACCGACGTGGGGGAGATTGCCGCATACGTCGATGATGCGTTTGTCGAGCGGCGTGAGCGTGAAGTCGGCGAGGGTGGCATTGTCAATGGCAGCGAGCTGGCGTTTGCTTTTACCTCGCTGCGCGCCAACGAGCTGGTGTGGAATTACGTCGTCAACAATTACCTGAAGGGCAGCAAACCGCCGGCATTCGACCTGTTGTTCTGGAATTCGGACAGCACCAATCTGCCCGGACCTTGGTACTGCTATTACCTGCGCAATACCTATTTCGAAAACAATCTGATTACACCGGACAAGCTGACCATGTGCGGTGTGCCGGTGGATCTGTCGTATATCGATATGCCCGCGTTTGTGTTGGCGACAAAAGAAGATCACATCGTGCCCTCGCGGGCCGCTTATTCCAGCGCCACGTTCCTCGGCGGTGACACAAAATTCGTACTCGGCGCTTCAGGGCATATTGCCGGTGTGGTCAACCCGGCATCGAAGAACAAGCGCAGCTACTGGGTCGGCGGCGAGCTTGAGCTCACGCTGAGCGAATGGCTGGAAAACGCCACCGAGATGGAAGGCAGCTGGTGGCCACACTGGATCAAATGGCTGAAATCTTTCGGCGGCAAAATGATTCCGGCGAGGAAGCAGCTCGGCGGTGCGGGCTTCAAGCCGATCGAGCCGGCCCCGGGGCGCTACGTCAAGGCGAAGGCTTAAGCAGCGCTGCAATCCCGGATTTACGCTGCACTGCACAGTGCTTCTCTGCGTCGGTAGTGCTATTGTTCGCCGAAGTCGTGGCGAAGCTGGCTGCGAAACCAAAAATCAAATCAACGGATGAGGAGAGAGGCAATGGCGCAGCGTGTTGCGGTAGTCACGGGAGGCATGGGCGGATTGGGCGAGGCGATTTGCATGAAGCTCGCCCGTATGGGTATCAAGGTGGTGGTGACATATTCGCCGTCCAATACCAAGGCCGAAGCCTGGTTGAAGGATATGGCGGCGCGGGACTATCATTTCAGCGCCTACCCGGTTGATGTATCCGACTTCGATTCATGCGCTGCGGCAGTTGCGAAAATCCAGAGCGAGATCGGCCCGGTCGATATCCTGATCAACAACGCCGGCATTACCCGCGACACGACCTTCAAAAAAATGAGCAAGGTCGACTGGTCGGCCGTGGTCAGCACCAACCTCGACAGCGTGTTCAATATGTGCAAACCAGTGGTGGACGGCATGGTTGAGCGCGGCTGGGGTCGCGTGATCAATGTATCGTCGGTGAACGGGCAGAAGGGCGCATTCGGTCAGACCAACTACTCCGCGGCCAAGGCCGGCATGCACGGTTTCACCAAGGCGCTGGCGCTGGAGGTGGCGAAAAAGGGTGTGACGGTGAATACGATTTCGCCCGGCTATATCGGTACCGCGATGGTGACGGCGATTCCCGAAGATGTGCTGAACTCGAAAATCCTGCCGCAGATTCCGGTCGGGCGTTTGGGCAAGCCAGAAGAGGTTGCTGGTTTGTGCGCTTATCTTGCGTCGGACGAAGCCGCTTTCCTCACCGGCGCGAATATCGCGATCAACGGCGGACAGCACATGTTCTGATTTGCCGTCCTCGCAGATAAAGGGGCGCCGACGGCGCCCTTTTTGTTTTAGAAACTCCAGTACTGGTGCGGCGCTCCGGCCATTTTGCCGCCACAGGCCGCATGGATGCTGGAGTTTACCCTTTGGCTCACGCCATAAAAAAACCCCGGGTGTTTATTCCGGGGTTCAAGCCTAATCGTTGGATTAGGAGGAGGAGGCTTTAAGACTGCAAAAGCTGATTACTTGCGCTTCGAGGTTGCCTTGGTGGCGGTTTCGGTAGCGGTCTTGAACGCGGTGTCGGTAAAGGTCGACACTTGCTTGCCAGCCTTGGTCAGCGTGTCCAGAGCGGCGGCTTGCGCGGCAACGCCGGACTTCAGCGCAGCGAAAGCAACATCGGTACCGGCCGGGGCGTTCTTGGCGGCTTTGTCGATGCCTTCAACAACCGACTTCTGGAAAGCGGAAACACGTTCTTCGACCAGCGAAGCGTATTGGGCTTGAGCGGCGGTGCTGATGTCGTAGAAATTCTTCGAATAGCCCATGAAAAATTCCAAGCCAGTTTCAGCGGCTTTGGTGCGGAGGCCGTTCAGTTCCTGCACATCTTTCACGCCGGTGACAGCCTTGGCGCTCTTGGAGCTTTCGTCGAAGCCAACTTTGGCTGCTTCGAGGTTCAGGGCGAACATGCGCTCTGCGCTGTCGAAGGAAACTTTGGCAAATTTGGAAGCGACATCAACGGCGGACTTGGAGAATTCGCCGAATTGTTCTGCGCCTACGTTCAGATTGGACATGGTGTTACTCCTGATTTAATGGATCTTCGGAAAATAGCGCCACATCCTGACTACGTCGCATTGATGCCCTGGAAATGTTGCGCTGCACAAAACAAATGATATGGGTGGATGGAGTGAAAGTCAAGGGGTTTTTTGTGCGGCGCAGCAAATCAAGTTTTCAGCACCGCAGCAAGCAAAAAATGCTAAGATAATCAAAGATGTAAATAACGCTACCGGCCAGTTGCCCCGCGCCGCGGCAAACGTTTTGTGGCTTGAATTCTCGTATCGCAACATTGCAGGACCATGACGCGCCCTTCAGCGCAACCCCAGCATTTACGACAAAGGACTGACCGTGGCCCGAATCATCAAGAAATATCCCAATCGCCGTTTGTACGATACCGAGACCAGTGCCTACATCACGCTGGCGGACGTGAAACAGTTCGTGCTGGAGAACCAGGACTTCGAAGTGCAGGACGCGCGTACCAGCGAAAACCTTACGCGCAGCATCCTGTTGCAAATCATCCTGGAAGAGGAGAGCGGCGGTGTGCCGATGTTTTCCTCCGACATGCTGGCCAACATCATTCGCTACTACGGCCACTCAATGCAGGGTTTGATGGGCAGCTATCTGGAGCGCAGCATTGGCGCGTTCCATGAAGCGCAGCGCAAATTTCAGGAACAGACCAGTTCGCTCTACGGAAACATTGGTGGCGGCCTCCCGCCGAATCTTGGCGCCAATCTCGGCAATCTGGGTAAAGCCGTTCCTGGTTTCGATGCCGAAGCCTGGGGCAAGCTTATGAAGGGTGCGACCGGCGGCGTGGTGCCGAACATGATGGGCGACTATCTGGAAAAGAGTGCGTCGAACGTCATCGGCATGCAGGAAGAATTGCGCAAGCAGGCGATGCAGATGTTCTCGACCTTTCCCTACAACCCGATGGCTGCGGCCGCGGGCAGCGAAGACGCAGCCGAGCCCAAGGCCGCTGCCGCCAAAACAAAACCCAAGTCCAAGAAATCCGGCAGCAAAGGCTAACGTTCACGCATGAAAGCAACTGGCAACAGCCCGATCAAATTCAGCAAACGCAAAACAAAGCCGCCGAAAGTCGGCTTTGTTTCGCTGGGCTGTCCCAAGGCACTGGTTGATTCGGAACAGATCATCACCCAGCTACGCGCTGAGGGTTACGACATTGCCGGCAGTTATGACGGTGCCGATCTGGTCGTGGTCAACACCTGCGGCTTCATCGATTCGGCGGTCGAAGAATCGCTGGATGCGATCGGCGAAGCGCTGGCGGAAAACGGCAAAGTCATTGTCACCGGTTGCCTTGGCGCCAAGAAAGGCGAGGGCGGGGGCAACCTGATTCAGCAGGTGCATCCGAAAGTGCTGGCTGTTACCGGTCCCCACGCCAAGGATGAAGTCATGGAGCACGTGCACGCGTATCTGCCGCAGCCGCACGATCCTTTCATCGATCTCGTGCCCGCTGCCGGCGTCAAGCTCACTCCCAAGCACTATGCTTACCTGAAAATTTCCGAAGGCTGCAATCATCGCTGCACCTTCTGCATCATCCCCGACATGCGTGGCGATCTCGTCAGCCGACCGGTCGGCAGCGTGATGCAGGAAGCGGAAAATTTGGTGAAGTCGGGCGTCAAAGAATTGCTGGTGATTTCGCAGGACACCAGCGCCTATGGCGTGGACGTGAAATACCGCACCGGCTTCTGGAACGGCCGCCCGCTGAAAACGCGCATGACCGAACTATGCGAGGCACTGGGCAATGTTGGCGGAGACAACAAGCCGTGGGTGCGCCTGCATTACGTGTATCCATACCCGCATGTGGACGAAGTCATCCCGCTGATGGCCGAAGGAAAAATCCTTCCCTATCTCGATATTCCGTTCCAGCATGCGAATCCGCGCATCCTGAAGTTGATGAAGCGCCCGGCGGCGGCGGAAAAGACGCTGGAGCGTATTCAGGCCTGGCGCAAAATTTGCCCCGACCTCACGATTCGCTCCACCTTCATCGCCGGTTTCCCTGGCGAAACCGAAGCCGAATTTCAGGAACTGCTCGATTTCCTCACCGAAGCGCAGCTTGATCGCGTCGGTTGCTTTGCCTACTCACCCGTCGAAGGTGCGCGCGCCAACGACCTGCCCGATGCCGTGCCAGATGAAGTGCGCGCAGATCGCCAGGCCCGCTTTATGGCGCATCAAACCAAGATCAGCGAAAAACGCCTGCAAGCCAAAGTGGGCCGAGAGATAGACGTGCTGGTCGATCGACTGGCGGAAAATGACAAGGGCGAACGCATTGCCGTGGGCCGCTCAAAAGCCGATGCACCGGAAATCGATGGCCTTGTCTACGTGATGGGTGTTGGCAAGAAAACCCAGCCCGGCGAATTTTTGCGCGCCAAGGTTACGGCGGCGCAGGAGCATGATCTGGTTGCAGAGCTCAAGGCATAGTGCGCCAGAAGCGAACCCTAGCATTGACGCGCGTTTTCAGGCATAAATGGTCTGAACGCCGCGCCAGTGCTTGAGTTTTATCTATTTGTGCCGGATCAGGAAGTAAAAAAGCCCGCCAAAGCGGGCTTTTCCTTTGATGCGATGAACGCTTAGCCGCGAACCAGCTTGTTGTCGACGATCTTGATCTTGTCGCCGACTTTGTAGGCCGTGGCTGCGTTGTAAGTGAAAGTGCGCGATTCGCCAGTTTCCAGTTTGACGATCACTTGATACTGGGTCTTCGACTTGGAGTTCTTTTCGATCTGATGCCCGGCGTAGGCACCGGCACCGGCGCCAACCACAGTCGCTGCTGTATTGCCTCGGCCACTGCCGACTTGATGACCGAGCACGCCGCCCAGCACACCGCCAACAACTGCGCCGCCGCCGGAGGCTTCGCCTTTGACTTGCACGGTTTTCATATCGGTCACGGTACCGCAGTTATCGCATTTGGCGGCAGCACCTTGCGAGATGAACACAGCGCCGGCCAGCAACAAAATTTTGGTGAATTTCATGTCAGTTCCTTTCGGGAATTGAAACGGTGAATCAATGATAGCACTCGAACAAATGTACGCTGGTAATAACGCCGCGGATGCAACGGCGTTTACCGATAAGTCGGCCTATTTTTCGACATCGCTTGCACGAAGTTGCGGGAACAGGATCACGTCGCGAATCGACGGGCTGTCCGTGAGCAGCATCACGAGGCGATCGATGCCGATGCCTTCACCTGCGGTCGGCGGCATGCCGTACTCCAGCGCGCGCACATAGTCAGCGTCGTAGTGCATGGCCTCGGCGTCGCCGGCATCCTTCTGCTTGACCTGATCCATGAATCGCTCGGCCTGGTCTTCCGCGTCGTTCAACTCCGAGAAACCGTTGGCAATTTCGCGACCGGCGATAAAGAGCTCGAAGCGATCGCAGACCGCCGGGTTCTTGTCGTTGCGGCGCGACAGCGGTGAAGTTTCGGCCGGATAGGAAACGAGAAAGGTCGGATTGATCAACTTCGATTCGGCAGCAGCCTCGAACAGTTTCAGTTGCAGCGTACCGATGGTATCGGTCAGCTTGGCGTTTTCGCCGTTGGCGCGGATGTGCTTCAACAGTGTTTCGGCGTCGTTGAAATCGATATTGGCCAGTTCCGGCGCGTATTTCTTTACCGCATCGACCATGGTGAGGCGATCGAACGGCTTGCCGAAATCGATTTCCATTCCCTGATAGTTCAACAACGTCTTGCCACAGACCTTCTGCGCGATGTCGCGGAACATGTCTTCGGTGAACTGCATCAGGTGCTCGTAGTCGCGCCAGGCGATGTAGAACTCCATCATCGTGAATTCGGGGTTGTGGCGAACCGAAATGCCTTCATTGCGGAAGTTGCGGTTGATCTCGAACACGCGCTCGAAGCCGCCGACCACTAGGCGCTTCAGATACAGCTCCGGCGCGATGCGCAGGTACAGCTCCATGTCCAGCGCGTTGTGATGCGTCTTGAAGGGACGCGCCGCAGCGCCACCGGGGATGGGATGCATCATCGGCGTTTCCACTTCCAGATAGCCGGCCTTGACCATGAATTCGCGCATGGCCTGCACAATCTTCGAACGTGCGATGAAGGTCTCACGCACTTCCGGGTTGGCGATCAGGTCCACATAGCGCATGCGATAGCGCTGTTCGGTGTCGGTCAGGCCGTGGAATTTTTCCGGAAGAGGGCGGATCGACTTTGTGATCAGCCGGATCGATTTGACGTGAATCGACAGCTCGTTCGAATTGGTGCGGAACAGATAGCCTTCCGCGCCGACGATGTCGCCCAGGTCATAACGTTTGAAGGCCTCGAACGATTCTTCGCCGACTTCGTCTTTTTTCACGTAAAGCTGAATGCGTCCTGACGAATCCTGGATGGTGACGAACGCGGCTTTGCCCATCAACCGCTTCAGCATGATGCGGCCGGCGACTTTTACGTCGATGTGCGCAGCACCTTCGAAATCTTCCTTGGTTTTGGCGCCATGGGCAGCATGTAGATCCTTGGCCACATGTTCCGGACGATAGTCGTTCGGGAACGCAATGCCATTCGAGCTCGCGGCGCGAATGGCCTTCAACTTCTCGCGACGCTCGGCGATGACGTGGTTTTCGTCCGGTGCGGGTGTCTGGTTTTGTTCGGACATGATGGTCGATTCGTCAGGTAGAAAAGGTAATGGTTGGTGAGTCTGGTTCAAGCGGTCTTGGTCGTGAGTAGCGCTATTCCGCCAAGACAAAGCACGATACCGCCGATCTTGGTGGCTGACAGCGATTCGTCGAAGAAGGCGGCGCCGATCAGCAGTGTTGAGATGGCAACCACGGCAGCTGTGGTGACAAACGCGGTGGATAGCTCGCCACCGGCACGATAAGCCAGCAGGAAACCGATCTCGATCAGCACAATGCTGAGTGCCACACCGATCACTGCCCAGTTCAGTTTGCCGAGTTCCGCGGCGAGTCCGCCTTCAACCGGAAACAGCAGGAACAACGGCAGCGTCGCCAACGCGGCAACGAGGTAGAACACGATCAACGACACCACGGGGTGCGCTCCCGGTGCCACGCTCTTCTGCGTGACGTGATACATCACCTGGCCGGTAACGGCGATTGTGAGCGCAAAAATGAAGCCGATTTTCATCACACACCTTGCTTCAGGCTGGCTTCAATGAATTCATCGAGGTGTCCGTCGAGCACTTTCTGCGTGTTGCCGGTTTCAAAGTTGGTGCGCAAGTCTTTGATACGCGACTGGTCTAGCACGTAGGAACGGATCTGGTGGCCCCAGCCGATATCGGTCTTCGAGTCTTCCAATTTTTGCTGGTCGCTTTGACGTTTGCGCAGTTCCAGTTCGTACAGCTTGGCTTTCAGCATGGCCATGGCTTCAGCGCGGTTGCGATGTTGCGAGCGGTCGTTCTGGCATTGCACCACCACCCCGGTCGGCGCATGCGTGATGCGAACAGCGGAATCGGTTTTGTTGATGTGCTGGCCACCGGCACCGGAGGCGCGGAAGGTGTCGATGCGCAGGTCCGCAGGGTTGATCTCGATTTCGATCGAGTCATCGACTTCGGGGTAAACGAACACGCTGGCGAATGAGGTATGGCGCCCGCCGGAGGAATCGAACGGCGACTTGCGCACCAGCCGATGCACACCGACCTCAGTGCGCAAAAAACCATAGGCGTATTCGCCGATGACCTTGATCGAGCAAGACTTGATTCCGGCCACGTCGCCAGCGGATTCTTCCAGCAGTTCGGTCTTGAAGCCTTTGCGCTCGCAGTATTTCAGATACTGGCGCATCAGCATCGAAGCCCAGTCTTGCGCTTCGGTACCACCGGCGCCGGACTGGATATCGACAAAGCAATTGTTCGGATCCATTGCATGCGAGAACATGCGGCGGAACTCCAGGTCGAGCACTTTCTTTTCGAGCTCTTTCGCATCGGCATCGACGGCGAGCAGGGTGTCGTCGTCACCCTCGCTCTTGCCCATTTCGAATAACTCGCGCAGGTCCTTGAAGCCCGTGGTCAGGCTGATCAAGGTGCCGACCACGTCATCCAGCGATTTCTTTTCCCGGCCCAGCTCCTGGGCACGTTTGGGATCGTTCCAGACCGTCGGGTCTTCGCTCAGGCGGTTGACTTCTTCGAGGCGCTCGGCCTTGACGTCGAAGTCAAAGATACCTCCGCAACTCGGCCGTGCGATTGGTCAAGTCGGAAAGTGAATTGGAGATGGCGTTTTGCTGATCGGCTTCCATGATGCTTTTTTCTTAATGAAATCAACCTGTAATTATACGCGACCACCGCGGCAATAAGCCATCGCTCAGGCAGTGTGGTCGAGTATCAGCTGAAGCGTTTTATTGCCGCGGAATTCATTGATCGAGGGCCGGAACACCGCGTCAATGCTGGTGTTCAGGGCATCCGGCGAGCCAAAGCGCATCGCTTCGAACACGGCGCCACCCATGGCAAGCTTCAGCTTCAGGTGCTTCTCGCCGACCACGCGCTGCTCGACCACACGGAAGCTGCCGGTAAATGTGGGCGCGACAAATCCCTGGCCCCAGACCTGCGCATCGATGGCATTGACGAAAGCGAAATCAAGTTCGTTGCCGTCGAGCACGCCATCGGTCTCGATCCGCTCCGCGAGATCGGCCGGTGTGAGCATTTCGCGGGCGACGGTCTCGAATGCCTTGGCGAAATCGGCCATGGCGGCTTCGGCAATGGTCAGACCCGCCGCCATCGCGTGGCCGCCGAATTTTGCGATCAACTGCGGGTCGCGCTTGGTAACCAGATCGAGCGCGTCTCGCATATGGAAGCCGTTGATGGATCGGCCTGATCCCTTTAGGTTTCCAGCGCCGTCACGGGCAAAGGCAATCACCGGCCGGTGATATTTCTCGCGGATGCGCGACGCGAGGATGCCGACCACGCCCTGATGCCAGCCCGCATCGAACAAGGATAGCGTGTAGCGATTGCCGACATCGACGTTTTCCAGCGTGGCGAGTGCGGTGTCTTTCATATCGGCCTCAATACCGCGGCGCTCGCGATTGAGGCGGTCGAGTTTGGTGGCGAGTTCGATGGCGACGCGCTCATCGGACGCCAGCAGGCATTCAATGCCCAGTGACATATCGTCGAGACGTCCGGCAGCATTCAATCTTGGGCCAACGACAAAGCCAAGATCGTAAGTGGAAGCGCGCGAAGGATCGCGACCCGCGACCTGCATCAGCGCGCGTATGCCGGGCGAAACGCGGCCGGCGCGAATTCTTTGCAGGCCTTGCTCGACCAGCACGCGATTGTTGTGATCCAGCCGCACCACGTCCGCCACTGTGCCCAGAGCAACCAGATCGAGCAGGTCGGCGAGGTTTGGTTCAAATTGTCCTTCGAAGTGCCCGCGGTTGCGCAGCTCGGCCCGCAGCGCCAGCATGGTGTAGAAAATCACGCCTACGCCGGCGAGATTCTTGCTGGCAAATCCGTCGCCTGCCTGATTCGGGTTCACGATCACCGAAGCGGCGGGCAGCGACTGGCCGGGCAGATGATGATCGGTGACCAGCACCTCAATGCCGCGCCGATTGGCTTCGGCCACGCCATCCACGCTGGCGATGCCGTTATCGACGGTGATGATGATGTGCGGATTGCGCTCTGCTGCCAGCGCCACGATCTCCGGCGTGAGGCCATAACCGTATTCGAAGCGGTTGGGGACGATGAACTCGACCGCCGCACCCATTGCCGACATTGCGCGCATGCCGACCGCGCAAGCAGTGGCACCGTCCGCATCGTAGTCGGCGACGATCAGCAGCCGCTTGCCCGCGACAATGGCGTCGGCCAGCAGCGTGGCAGCTTCGTTGATGCGATGCAGCTGCGATGGCGGTAGCAGGGCGTTGAATTCGTGAATCAGGTCGGCAGCGCCGGCGATGCCGCGCGCGGCGTAAATACGCGCCATGCGCGGATCGACGTTTGCGGCGATCAATGCGTCGTAGGCAGCCGGGTCGCGTTCGCGGGTGATGATTTCAGGCATAGCTTGAGAGCGGCTTGGAGGGGCGCAAGAAGCGAAGCAGCAGATCGCGTTTCGTTATGCTGAAGGCCTGTTCCCAATCTCCGTAAGATGCGCGGATGATCAGGTGCGAGATTGTTCCTCGCGACAGGGCCGTCAATATCGGATTGAACAATGACTGGTCAATGCGCTCGATCGCCGCGGCCCAACGTGGCAAATCGTAGTCGCTTATGAGATTTGCCAAATCATCAATTGCGATCAGGACATTGCCGTCGAGTTCCTGAAAGTCTAGAGATGTTGGTGATTTCGCTACGAGGTTTGTCTGCTTTGCCAGCTCCAGCGCAAACGGGATATCCGACAGCAGGCAATCAATTGACGGCCTGTTCAACTGTGGCATGGCGCCGCCGCCCCAGAACCAGACACCATTGATCGTTGGTTTTCCTTCGGCTTCGCGCTGTTGGTTGACTCGATGGTTGTGAAACAGCATCTGAGTTTCATTTTGCAAGGAGCGCCAGTTGATTGAGCCCTTTGATTTTGGCTGGCATTCGATCAGTGGGCCGAGGCTGGCTGCATACGCTGGTGTAGTGACAGGGATTTCTTTTTCCGCACAACTTACATACCAGCGATCCGGGTGGCTGTTGTGGAAATGCAGACCGAGTTCGGGAAAGTGCTGGTTCAGCGCAGCGATCAGTTGCTTTGACTCCTCGGCAGTGACACTGAGCATTCGTGCCGGCGCAAGTTTCAGCCAATCGCGCTCGGGAGAAAGATTGATTGGCTCCGCAAACATCCACGCCCCGTCCTCCGACTCAAGGCCGTCCCTCATGGCGAACAGCGGCGCATATGGATATGGAAAAATCAGCCCGAATCGTTCGGCGAGCGCTGAATAGCCGGTGGGTCGTGTGGCGACGCTGCGATCTGCACGCGACAGCAACTTTGTGAGGGCTGGAGCCGATGGCTTGGGGGCCAGCGTCGTCAGTGGTGAGGGGAGTAGCAGGTGAGGAATGATGACTTCAAGATTCATGCGGCTCGTAGTTTATCATTCGGGTTCTTCACACCTTCCGGTTTCCGCCTTGCTGCCCCTTCCGCTTTTTATCGGCCTGCGCTACACCCGCGCCAAGCGCAAGAACCACTTCATTTCCTTTATTTCGATGATCTCCATGGCGGGCATCGCGCTGGGTATTGCTGCGCTGATCACGGTGATGTCGGTGATGAACGGTTTCCAGAAAGAGGTACGCGCGCGAATCCTGGGTGTCTCATCCCATATTCAGGTGATGGGCTTTGAAGATGGCCCGGCAAAGGGACTGAAGGACTGGCCGGCTTTGCTCGATGAGACGCGCAAGCATCAGCAGGTGATCGGTGCTGCCCCTTTCGTCAATGGACAGGGTCTGCTGGCCGTAGGCTCGAATGTACGCGGTGTGGCAGTTCGCGGCATCCTGCCTGATGAAGAGAACAAGGTCGCGGACCTGGGACGTGATGTAAAGGCCGGCGACATCAACAGTCTCAAGCCCGGCGAATACAACATTATCCTTGGCGGCGCGCTGGCCCGCGCGCTGGGCGTGTCGATGGGCGACCGCCTGCAACTGATCTCGCCACAAGCCAACTTCACTCCCGCGGGCATGGCGCCGCGCCTTCGCAGTTTTACTGTCACCGGCATCTTCAATTCCGGCCATTTCGAATACGACGCGAACCTGGCACTGATCCACATGAAAGATGCGCAGGTGTTGTATCAGTTGGGTGAAAACGTCAGCGGTATCCGGCTCAAGGTGCGTGATACCGATATGGCGCCACAAGTGAGCAGCGAACTGGCCAAAACGCTGAAGATCGATGGTTACGTTACCGACTGGACCAGACAGAACGCAACCTACTTCCGCGCGGTACAGATCGAGAAGCGCATGATGTTCATCATCCTCACGTTGATCATCGCGGTGGCGGCATTCAACTTGGTATCCACGCTGGTGATGGTGGTGACCGACAAGCATCCGGACATCGCCATTCTGCGCACGCTGGGGGCATCGCCGGGAATGGTGATGAAGATCTTTGTTGTGCAGGGCGCAGTGGTCGGCGTCACCGGAACGCTGATCGGCGTCATCGCCGGTATTCTGCTGGCGACCAATATCGACGTGGTAGTGCCGTTTATCGAACGTGTGGCCGGCTTCAAGGTGCTGAGCCCCGAGGTTTATTTCCTGTCCGAATTGCCGTCCGACCTCAAGTGGAACGATGTCTGGTCCACGGCGGTGATTTCGCTGCTGCTGGCGTTGGTGGCGACGCTATACCCCAGCTGGCGCGCATCAAAGGTCAATCCGGCGGAAGCGTTGCGCTATGAGTAACGTCATCGAATGCCGTGGCCTCACCAAAACTTTCCGCCAGGGCAGTGTGCCGGTGGAAGTGCTGAGGAACGTGAACCTGACCGTGGCTGCCGGCGAAACCATCGCCATCGTCGGCGCTTCCGGCTCGGGCAAGAGCACGCTGCTGCATATCCTGGGCGGGCTGGATGCGCCGACTTCGGGAGAAGTGACACTGGTGAATGAACGCATCGACCAGATTTCACCTGCAGCGCAAGGCGTGTTGCGCAACAAGGCGCTCGGCTTCGTTTATCAGTTCCATCACCTTTTGCCGGAATTCACTGCGCTGGAAAACGTGGCGATTCCACTGGCGATTCGCGGTGAAGCGACGGCGACCGCCAAGGAGCGCGCCGCGCAGATGCTGGGCGAAGTCGGACTTTCGCACCGCCTCACGCATAAGCCGGGCGAGCTTTCCGGCGGCGAGCGCCAGCGTGTGGCGGTAGCACGTGCACTGGTGACGCATCCTGCCTGTGTACTTGCGGATGAGCCCACCGGCAATCTGGATCGCGGCACGGCCGACTCGGTGTTCGATCTCATCATGCAGTTGAACGCGAAATACAATACGGCGTTGGTGATGGTGACGCACGACCCGTCGCTGGCCGCCAGGATGCAGCGCAGGTACACGCTGGCCGATGGCGTATTGAAGGCGTCCTGAAGCACATTCCGCAGTATCCGAAGGTAAAACTCTAGCATTGACGAGCGTCTTGGGGCATTTTTGCCCGGAAAGCCGCGCCAGTGCTTGAGTTTCGTTCTTGTCTCGTACCAATCTGAAACTCCGGGAATAAACATGGCCTCCAGTCTCTTCGTTCTGCTCGACGACATTGCCACCATCCTCGACGACGTCGCGGTGATGACCAAGGTGGCGACCAAGAAAACTGCCGGTGTGCTGGGCGATGACCTGGCGCTCAACGCGCAGCAGGTGACCGGCGTCAGCGCCGACCGCGAACTGCCGGTGGTGTGGGCGGTGGCCAAGGGATCGTTTATCAACAAGGCGATTCTGGTGCCCGCGGCACTTGCGATTAGCGCGTTCGTGCCTATGCTGATCACCCCGCTGTTGATGATCGGCGGCGCATTCCTTTGCTTTGAAGGCTTCGAAAAACTGGCGCACAAATTCCTGCACAGCAAAAACGAGGACGAGGCGCACCACAAGGAACTGGTGCAGGCGATTGCCGATCCGGCGGTCGATATGGTCGCGATGGAAAAGGGCAAGATCAAAGGCGCGATCCGCACCGATTTCATTCTCTCTGCCGAAATCATCGTCATCAGCTTGGGCACCGTCGCCACTGCCACGTTCGGCAAGCAAGTGGCGGTGCTGGTGGGCATTTCGATCCTGATGACCGTGGGGGTGTACGGCCTCGTCGCTGGCATCGTCAAGCTGGATGATCTTGGTTTGTGGCTGTCGGCCAAGGCCAGCAGCGCGGCCAAGGCGGCCGGCCGGGCAATCCTGGTCGCGGCGCCGTTGCTGATGAAATTCCTGTCGATTGCCGGTACCGCTGCGATGTTCCTGGTGGGCGGCGGCATCCTGGTGCACGGTATCGGGCCGGTTCACCACGCGATTGAGGCGTGGGTGCAATCGTCCGGCGCGTGGGGATGGGTTGTCGAAATGATAGCCAATGGTGTCATCGGCATAGTTGCCGGCGGGCTGGTGTTGGCGGTGGTGACGCTTGCCGGAAAGATGTTCGGCAAGAAGGCAGCTACTTAGCCTTCGGTGCCTTTGGTATCCACTGGAATTTTTTCAGACTCACCTTGCCGGTCGAGTCGAAGGTCACCCCTTCATCTTCCAGCAATATCCGCTGCAGGTTGTCGCTGCCGCTGTCCCAGTGACGCAGTCGCAAGCTGATGCGGCCCTGTGAATTGATCACCCGATGCCACGGTAGTTTCATATTGGCCGGCATGGCGGATAAGGCATAGCCCACGTGTCGCGCATGTCGCGGCATGCCGGCGAGTGCGGCAATCTGGCCATAGGTTGCCACCACGCCGCGCGGGATTTTTTTCACCACGGCGTAGAACCGCGGATACATCGTTTCCGCCGCCATCGGCTCAATATTCCACCGGAATCGGATCCAGGCTGCGCCACAAGTACCAAGTGGCCACCGTATTCCACGGCGCCCAGCGCTCGGCGTATTCCTGCACCTCGGCCTTGGTCAGCCGATCGCTGTCGTGAAAATGCTTTTCGATCGAGCGGATCAGGCCGATGTCATCGACCGGAAATACATTCGGCCGCATCAGGTAAAAGATCAGGAACATCTCCGCCGTCCAGCGGCCGATGCCCTTGACCTCGACCAGTTCGCCGATGACGTCTTCGTCTTCCATCTTGTGCCAACGGCGCGGCTTGATGCGGCCATCAGCGAAATGCGCCGCCAAGTCCTGCATGTAGGCGATCTTCTGCCGCGAGTTGCCTGCCTCGCGCAACTGCTCGGGCGTGACGGCCAGCATATTCTTCGGCGTGATCTTGCCGGTGACCAGCACGGTCTTGTCCCAGACTGATTGTGCCGCCTTGACCGAAATCTGCTGGCCGACAATCGCGCGCGCCAAGGTTTGGAATGGATCGCCGCGGGTGCGCAGTTGCGCCTCGGGATAGGCCTTGATCAGCTTCTTCATCACTTTGCAGCGCTTGGAAAGATGCGTGCAGGCGTCCTGCCAGTATTCTGGTGTCATGTGCGGTATGCGATTGGTTATTTTTCGTGTCGATGGCGCCAGCGGTGCGTGACGACGACACGCCAGACTATCAGCGTCAGGAAATAACCACAAATGGCGAACACCGCCGCCTGTACCGCAAGGCCGATCAGCAGCGTATCGCCCAGCGAGAGTATCCAGCGAAACATGTCCGGGATCGCGGTCCAGACACTCGAAAGAGTCCATTCGATGTCCGGCACCTGAACCGATCGCGCCTGTTCGCCGGTGAATAGTCCGCCGACCTTGAATGCCAGCAGATAGAGCGGGATAAACGTGAGCGGGTTGGTGTAGAAGGTGGCAAATGCGGCGGCCAGCACATTGGCGCGCAGCGGGATGGCGATCAACAGCGCCAGCAGGATCTGCACCGGCCCCGGCAGCAGGCCAGTAACCAGTCCGATGGCGATGCCCAGTGCCACGGAGCGGCGATGCATATGCCATAGCCGCGGATGCCCCAACCAAGGGCTTAGGAACCGCAAGTAGCGGTTTTCGGTGATGATTTCCGGCCCGGGCAGCTTGTTTTTAAGGAATTTTTTCAAGGATTGTGTAGGCGAATTCCTGCGTTGACCGTTATTTTGACGGTATCCGGCGCACCGCGTCGTCACAAAGAAGAACAACAGTGCGCATCGCCATTCTCGGTTTCCTCGCAGGCATCTTCTGGCTTCAGCAACAGGCTGAACTGCCGCCTACATGGTGGTGGACGCCGGCGCTGGCGCCACTGGCGGTTGTCTGGCTGGTGAGACAGCAGCGCGGGCTAGCCGTTCAACTACTGCGTTACCTGCTGGTGCTGGCTGCGACGATATCACTGGGGGTGGCGTGGGCGACGTGGCGCGCGGAAATCCGGCTGGCCGAAGAATTGCCGCGCGAATGGGAAGGGCGCGACGTCGAGGTCACTGGTGTCATTGCAAGTCTGCCGCGCGAGGCCGAGCGCGGAACCCGGTTCGAGTTCGACATTGAAAAAGTCATGGCGCCGGAAGCCGTTATTCCGACACGAGTGTCGCTCAACTGGTATGCCGAAGCCAATCGCAAGACCGGCGAAGTCACACCGCCGCCATTGGTGGTGCCGGGCGAGCGTTGGCGCCTCACGGTGCGCTTGCGGCGTCCGCACGGCACGCTGAATCCGCATGGATTTGATTTTGAAGCCTGGGCACTGGAGCGGAACATTCGCGCTACCGGTTACATTCGAGCGAAAGGCGTTAACCAGCGGGAGACGGCGCAGGTACGCGGTTTCATGTATCGCATCGACCGCCTGCGCATGTCGATCCGTGACCAGATGCTGGCTACGTTGAAGGACGACCCATATCGCGGCGTGCTGGTGGCATTGGCCATCGGCGAGCAAAGCGCCATTCCGCCCGAGCAGTGGAAAGCGTTCTGGCGCACCGGCACCGGTCACCTGATGTCTATCTCCGGTCTGCATATCACCATGGTGGCGAGCCTTGTCTATTGGCTGGCGTTCCGGTTGTGGGCGCGGCGTCCTTCGCTAGCATTGCGGTTGCCGGCGCAGAAAGCGGCGGCGCTGACGGGTGCGCTGGCGGCGCTGGGTTATGCGTTGATCGCCGGTTTCTCGGTACCGACGCAGCGCACATTCTTCATGCTGGCGGCCATTGCCGTTGCGTTATGGCTGGGCCGCGGCATATCGGCCTCGCGCATCCTTGCGTGGGCGTTGCTCGCCGTGCTGCTGGTGGATCCCTGGGCCGTGTTGGCGCCCGGCTTCTGGCTCTCGTTCGGGGCGGTGGCGATGATTTTCTATGTCTCCACCAAGCGCACTGGGAAGCCGGGTGCGATCTCTGCCGCTGTCAGAACGCAGATTGCCGTCACCCTGGGTTTGCTGCCGATGACGCTCGCGTTGTTTCAGGAGGTTTCGCTGATCTCGCCGATTGCCAATGCCTTCGCCATCCCGCTGGTCAGTCTGGTGGTGGTGCCGATTACTCTGCTGGGCGCACTGCTGGGCGAATTTATGCCGGCAGATATTTTCCTGCAGCTTGCGCATCTGGTCATGCAGCCTTGTTATGCAGCGCTGGCATGGCTGGCTGAGCTGCCCGGTGCAGTGTGGCAATCGCATGCGCCGCCATTGTGGGTTGCTGCACTCGCGTTGGCAGGTGTGGCGTGGCTGCTGGCGCCGCGCGGTGTGCCCGCGCGCATCGTCGGTGCGGTGATGTTGGTGCCGCTATTTGTTGTCCTGCCCGCCGGACCGAAGCCGGGCGAGGTATGGCTGCATCTGCTCGACGTTGGTCAGGGACTCGCGACCGTCATCCGCACCTCGCAGCACAGCATGGTTTACGACACCGGCCCGAAATGGAATCCCGACGCCGATTCGGGCAATCGCATCGTGGTGCCTTTCCTGCGCGGCGAGGGCATACGATCGCTGGATGCACTGGTGATAACCCATGCCGATGAAGACCACAGCGGCGGCGCAAAGTCGGTGATCGACGCGCGCCAACCCAAATGGTTGATGACTTCGATGGATGCGGCTAGCGAGAGCCTGCGTGGTGCGAGTGAGGTGATGAAATGCGAAACCGGTGATGCCTGGCGCTGGGATGATGTGGTGTTTGAAATTCTGCATCCCGCTCCCGAGGCTTACGACATTGCCGGTGTCAAAACCAACAATCTCGGTTGCACTCTAAAGATCACCGCGCCCGGCGGCTCCATCCTGCTCACCGCCGATATTGAAAAACTGGCCGAGCAGCAATTGCTGGCCCGCTATCGCGATACGCCCGACGAATTGAAGGCCGATGTGATGCTGGTGCCGCATCACGGCAGCCGCACATCGTCCACGCCGGAACTGCTGGATGCGGTGGCACCCAAACTGGCGTTGGTGTCGGTGGGCTATCGCAGCCGGTTCCGCCATCCCAATCCTCAGGTGATGGAGCGCTACGCGGAGCGGAAGATTGCGGCCTTGCGCACCGATTTTCTCGGCGCCATCACCGTCAAGCTCGTACCCGGCGAGGCGCCCCGCGCGGTCGGGTTTCGCGAATCGACCCGGCGCTACTGGCTCGATCCGCCGCTGCGGGAAGGGCCTGCTGCGGAGCCTTGACCGATAGCCGTTTTCAATCCGTGTATGAAATGGGCTTTTGGCCTGCGTGCTAGCATCGTTTCAAACATCCATAACGAGAAATAACGAGGAGAGCGCCATGAACAGATTGTTCACCTGCATCGCATGGGGTTTGTTTCTAATGGCTGGCACCGGCGCGTACGCGCAGGCGTGGCCGAACAAACCGGTCAAGGTGATTGCGGTATTCCCGCCCGGGGGCTCGGTCGACACCGTGGCGAGAATCCTCTCGTTCCAGCTCAGCAAGCAGACCGGGCAACAGTTTGTGGTGGATAACAAGGGCGGCGCCTCGGGTTCGATCGGTACCGCGTTCGTGGCCAAGGCACCCGCCGACGGCTATACCTTCGCGGTGGTGTTCGATACTCACGGCGTCAACCCCAGCCTGATTCCCAACTTGCCGTTCGATACGCTGAAAGACCTGGCGCCGGTGATGATCGTGGGCACCTCGCCGATGGTGATCGCCAAGTATCACGGCGCGCCGTACAAGGATTTCAAGGAGTTGATCGCGCTGGGCAAGACCAAGGCCGACGCGGTGTCGTTCGGCACCATCGGCTCCGGCAGTCTTGGACACTTGGCGATGACGCAGATCGCCAATCTCGCCGGCACCACCTTCAGTCACATTCCCTACAAAGGCGGTGGTCCGCTGGTGCAGGACGCGATTGCTGGTCACGTGCCGCTGATGATCGGCACCGTATTCCTGGCCAAGCCACAGATCGACGCCAAAATGCTGACCCCATTGGCGGTGACCTCCGCCAAACGTTCGCCGCGATTGCCCGATACGCCGACGGTGGCGGAGCAGGGGGTGCCAGGGTTCGAATCGGTGGCATGGTGGGGTGTGGTAGCGCCGGCCGGCACACCGCCGGCCGTGATAGCGCGCTTGAATGAAGAACTGGTGAAGGCGTTGAAGACGCCCGAGGTCGCTGAGAAACTGGCCGCGCAGGGCATGGATGTGGTTGGCAGCAAGCCGGAGGCGCTGCAGAGCTTCCTGCAGGCCGAAATCACCCGCTGGTCCGCAGTCGTTAAAGACAACAAGATCAAGGCCGGTGAATAGCGGAGAAAGTCATTCGCTACAGGAAGAACCGGGGCGAAAATTGCGAACAATTCCGACATGCCGGAGTCAGAGAATGTCGCATAAAATTGGGGCATGTCGATTTCCTCCAAGTCCGGCGCGACATCAAGCGCCATCCTCGATGAATCGCAGATTCCCACCGACCCGGCAGCGCGCCGTTTGCGGGAACGCTACATCGTGGCGCGATTCCAGCAGTTTCCAAATCCTGCCCATGCGCTAAAAAACACGGCGAACGTCCTGCGCTGGGCGCGTGAACTTCTGGATGATGATGACCCCCGGCAGGCGGCGGAACTGCTGCAGATTGCGCTGGAAGAAGATCCGTCGCAACGCCGCGTCTGGCTGTTCCTGATCGAGCTCGCCTTCACGGCCAACGATCCCGGCATGTTCAGCGAATTGAGCGACCGTTTCCTGCTGCGGTTTCCCGCTGCGGAAGAATTGACGGCAATCGATGGCATGGGCAGGAGATTGCTGCCGAACGACCCGCGTTATGCAAAAGCCGTCCCGGCGGCGATGGCGCCGGGCTGGTGCACACCCGATTCCGAACTACGCGACGCCCTGCGCCAGGAGCGGCTGCATACCGCGCTGACCGACGCGATGACCTATCACCTGTCGCGCTAGGGCGCAGAACGAAAACCACATAAGCCATGTCGTCACTCCCTCCCGGCAACGATCAACCCGGCCTGCAGCTGACCCGCTATCACAGCGGCATGACCGACAAGCATTCAACGTTGGAGCGCGGGCTGAACAAGACCGATATCGCTGAGGCTTCGCAGGCGATTGCCAAGGCGTTGCGCGAGTTCGAAGAATTTTCGCGCAACGACCGCGAGCGCTTCCTGATGGGCGGTCTGACGCAGACCGGCGGCGACCAGGCGGTGTGTGAGTGGATCGCCGAACGCTACGATCAACTCGCGCGCATGTCGCGTGCGGTCGTGCCCTACGAAGCAGCACCTGACCCGGCACAACGCAAGGCGCGAGCGGCAATCTGGGCATTGGCGATGTTGCTGGCGGGGCACGCCAGCAAATGGCGCAAGATCGCCGGCATGCGCATCGATACCGGTGTGCGGGGACGATTGCACAAGCTGTTTGTTACCGGCGAGATGATGGGCGCAGCGGACTGCATCCTCGATGTGATGGTCGATCGGCGCAGCATCGAAACCACGGTCGAAGCGCTGTATGTTCGTGCGCTGCTGCTGGAACGTTTCGCCAGTGGCAATCTGGCACCGAAGCGGCTTGAAATCCTCGATAGCTGGCTGCTGGAATGGATGGGGGCGTTGTGGCTGAGCCGAGAACCGATTGCCGATGGTCCGTCGCTGGCGGTGAATACCCGCAATCCGCAAGTCGGCCTGACGCGCTATGTGCCCGGAGAACGCGCTGACCTTTTTCTGGGCCTGCGGCCGTTGCAACGTCAGCTGGAGCGCGCCTGCCGCGATTTTCGCCGCGGCGTGATTTTTCCCGGCTGGGGAATCGGCCAGGTATTCCGCGTCGAAGAGCATGTCGGCCTGATCGATTTTCTCGAGCGCGAATTCGCCATCATCGAAAGCTCCGGTGCGCAAAAGAGCAAGCGCTTTGCCATCGGCGCCGGGTCGGAAGTCACAGCATTTTTCGGCTTCAACGATATTTACTCGCGCGCGCTGCTGCGCCAGTCCACCTTGAGCACTAACGTGGTCGGCGAAACGATCAAGGCCAATGCGGTCGGCGATACGATGTCTGTTGCCGGCGCCCGCCGCGCGGTATTGAGCGAAACCGGCGCGCACGTCGAAGCGCGGCTGGGCAGGCAGCCGATTTACCTGCTCGACATGAGCGAATCCGGGCTCGGGCTGGAAATGGGCACGGACGACGCTGCCATGCTGGAAGTTGACGAGTTGATCGCAGTGCGAATAGATGAGCGCAAGCCCTGCGTGCTGGGTGTGGTCGCGCGCAAGACCACCTCGCACCAGCGTCACGTGGTGACGGTCGGCATCAAGGTGCTTGCCAAGGTGCCGCTGCGCTCTACGCTGGAAATGCTCAACGACCGGCTGGTGCGCCAGCCGGCCAAGGGTATCTTCATCGCCGGCAAGGCGGAGCACGGCTTCGGCGATTCGATCATCGTCAGCGATGCGCTCTACAAAGCCAACCCCACGCTGAGCGTGATGGTGTCTTCAGGTGTGTTTCACCTGAAGCTGGGCCGTGTGCGCCAGCAGGGACCGGGCTGGAAGATGGCGGCGGTGGAAGTGCGGGTTGCTCATTAGCGCGCACTAGTCGGTCTATTCGCCGTCGGCGTTGATGCCCAGCGCCACCAGGAATCGCGACACCATGTTGTAGGACGCGATGGTGGCGACGATTTCCACCACTTGCTCGTTTGGCAGCAGCGTGCGAATCTCTGCGAGGGTTTCAGCACTGACCTCGATATTGCGCGACATCTCCCGCGTCAGTCTCAGCGTCGCCAGTTCGGCCCGGTCGAAGATTGCGCTGTTGGTGTGGGCGTTTTCGATATCCTGCAGGGCATCGAGTTTCGCCTGTGTGCCGCCGACCTCGAGAAATTCCGGCGCGTGCTGTACCCATTCGTAAGGCGCGCCATTCAGCCGGGCAATCGCGCAGATCGCCAGCTCGCGCAACACCGGTGATACCTTCAGGTCGCGGCGGATGGAACCCATGTACATGTTCCAGCCGCGCGCAATCGGTGCGCTGTGCAGCAGCATGCGATCCAGGTTGAGCAGCTTGCCGCCCCGTCGCGCGCGCACGGCAGCAACCAGGTCGGCGGGTGCAGCGCCTTGGGCGAGATCGGTATCGGTGAGGTAAGGGACAGTCGGCATGGCGTTTTCTTCGTCAGGGTGAGGAACATTTAGCGTAGCATGCCGGTCATTGCAAGGCATGCCCGCGGTGTCACGCGTACCCAACGAAAGCCCATTCGATGACTTACAAGTTCCTGCTGTTTCTTCACTTATCCGCCGTCGTGATCTGGATTGGCGGCATGGTATTCGCGCATTTCTGCCTGCGGCCCGCCGCGATTCAGTTGGCACCGCCGCAGCGTGTGCCGCTGATGCAAGCGGCGCTGTCGCGGTTTTTCGCCGTTGTCACGTTGGCCATTGGTGTGGTGCTTGCGACGGGACTCGCGATGATGCTGATAGCGGGAATGAAAAATGCGCCGATGGCCTGGCATGTCATGTTCGGGCTCGGCGTGCTGATGATGGCTATCTTCGGCCATATCCGTTTCGTGCCCTTCAAGCGCCTCGGCCGCGCCGTCACTACCGCCGATTGGCCCGGCGCCGCCAAGCAACTCGATCAGATCCGGTTGCTGGTGACGATCAATATGGGCATCGGCTTCGGCATCATTGCGGTGATGACGGTGGGACGATAAGAAAGTAAAACTCTAGCACTGGTGCGGCGTTCAGGGCATTTTTGGCCTGGGAGGCGCGCGGGTGCTTGAGGTATTTATTCTGTTGGGTCAATGGTTTCTGCTGACACGTAAACTGATCCGAGATTGCTTAGATCTGAATTCTTCTTTTCTAGGTAACTCCGATATTCAATAATTTCAGTGAAGATTGGGACTTTCTCGATGATCGCATCATCTAGCTTCCGGACTGCGGCTAGTCCAGACATCTTGTCTGCAGGAGCCGCCGAAGCGAATGAATTAACTGCGGCATGAATTGTTTGTTCCCATTCATTTGCTCTTGTGCGGACCGCCTTCCGCAAAAAATCATGAACTTCCGAGAACGCTGCAACGTAGTCTCGTACCATTGGTTTGACATCAACTCGTCCCCCGAGGCTTTCTAGCTCTTCCAGTACAGATTTCTTGAATTGTGCGTCTTTGCGCAGGTATTGAGTTTTTGTATAGACGGCCATGGTGGCCGCGACCCTGTTTCGTCGCGGTTGATCGCGTTTCGCAATTGAGAAACTCATCGCATGAATGGGAAATCCACTGTGCTGTGAGTAATTTCGTAGTGCCTCAAGCACGCGATAACTCATCGACGCGTCGTAACATTTAGAAAATTGTTCGACACATGTAGCGGCCTCTGGGCTATCACGACCGAGAAGACTATGAACAGCATGGCGGATGTGGTCGCCATAGCCGCGTGTCGCGCTAAGTAAGTTAATCAGTTTTCGGTTTATTTGACCCCGTTTTTCCTGTTGCCAGTTGTAATTCTTAGCGTTGTTTAGCAACTGCTGGAATGTCTGGTTCAGTAGTTCATTTTCAAACTCCGTGTAGCCCTGAACTATCAGATCGAATTTCTCCTCAGCAAAGACAAAAGCCAACAAGTTTTCGTGCGCTAAAGCAATGGCATCAAAATCGTTTTTGCCAATGAGTACAGATGCTTGCGAACTCGAGAGAAGTGCCTCAAGCGCATATTTTGTTGTTGGCATATTGGCGGCCTTTTGACGAGTGTTTTCTTTTTCACAGGACTAGGAAACCAACCCCCGCACCGCCTTCGCCGCCTCTGTCTTCCCCGCGACAAATCGCTCATGGTTCTGCTCGATCGATTTCAGATCGTAGACATAGTTGACCATCATTCCCAGCGATTGCTTGAGACCTTTGTCGGAGAGGTCGCCGCCGATATTGAGCCGATCCATGCGCGCGCCGTTGTTGAGGTGAAAGCGGGCGACCGGGTCGCGCGTGACACCATCGGGTTCGCCCATGCCGAGCAAATAGGCGGCGCACAGGCGCTCGATATCGCGCGCAATCTTCTCGCGCGGCTTCTCGGCGGCGCGCAGGTCAGCGACGGATTTCTCCAGCAGCGGGCCGATGGCGCGCTGTATCGCCTCCAGGCTTTCGAGAACACCGTGCGGCAGCGAGACATCCGGCTGCGCCAGCATGCGTTTGAGCCATTCGCGGAAACCGGGAATGGGTGAGAGCGTGCAGAATTGCTTCACGCGCGGGAACTCTGCCGACAGCAGACCGGCCACCTGCTTGATGAGGAAATTACCCATCGACACGCCGCGCAACCCCGGCTGGCAGTTGCTGATGCTGTAGAACGCGGCGGTGTGAAACACCTTGCTCGGCTGCGGCACGCTATCGACATTGATCAGCGGCTCGATGGCCGCGGGCATCTCGCCAAGCAACGCGACTTCGACAAAAATCAGCGGCTCATCCGGCAACGCGGGATGAAAGAAAGCGAAACAGCGGCGGTCATCCTGCAATCGCCTGCGCAGATCGTTCCAGCCGCGAATCTCGTGCACGGCTTCGTGGCGGATCAGTTGCTCCAGCAACGTGGCCGGCGTGTTCCAGTCGACGCGCGCGATGCGCAGGAAGCCGGGGTTGAACCAGGACTGCAGCAGGTGGTGAAAATCGTCGTCGACCTGCTGCAGCTCGCGATCTTTTGGCAGCACATCCAGCAGCCGCTCGCGCATGCCGACGATGGCCTTGGTGCCGCCCGGCGCGCGGTTCAGGCGGCGCAACAATTCCTGCCGCGGCGGCTCTGCCGCATGGGTGAGGGCGGCGAGGTGACGGCTGTCGGGATTGGCGGCGTAGGCGGTGGCCGTTTCGAGCACGCGCTCGGGGTCTGGCGCGAATTCGGTTTTCAGCGCACGGAAAAACACCGGCTGCTCATCGCGCGACAGCTCGGCGTACAAGGCCAATGTTTCCTGCGCACGCGATACGCCGGAGGCTTCGCCGCGTTCGGTCAGCAACTGCTGGCAGGCGTCCACCAGACGGCGTGTTTTCAGTCCGTCGCGCTTGATCTGCAGCGCCTTGCCGGTCATGCCTTTGATCGAGCCCAGCATCGAGGTCATGGAATTTACCCTTGCGAAGAATCAGTTCTGCGGCCAGAAGAATTGCTTGCCGTTGGTTTTCAATCGTGAGAACAGCATCGAGATCAGCATACCGGTCTGGCTGAAGCCCACGCCACGTGCGCGCAGCGCGACCCACATTGCCAGCGAGAAGCTGACGGTGAGATTGAAGAAACCGATCAGGCCGATGCCGACCAGGATTTTCACGACAACGATCCACTCGACCGCGAAGTCGAGCGCCACGACGGCGAGGCCGAATTGTGCCGAGGACAAGGTTACGTGCCGCACATCGACCGGCAGCCCGGTCAGGGTACCGATGGTGCTGGCACCCGCCAGCATCAGGCCGAGGAAGAAATTGCCCGCCAGTGCGCCCAGGTTGTCGTCCATGTAGCGGGCGAATCGCGCCAGCCGTGCCTCTCCCAGCATCGAGCGCAGCCAGCGCGTGTGCTCGATGCGCTCGCGTATGCGCTCATACGCAGCGAGATTGTCGTAGTAGCCGGAAATGAGCCCACCGATAAACAGGCACACGCCGGCCATGCCGGCATAGACCAGCGCGAGACCATCGACCGGCGAAAGATCGCGCAGCATGTGATGCGCTTTTTCCGCATTCATGATCGGCTGGCCGGTGAGTTTGGCGATGATGAAGGCCAGCAACATCGCGGTGGGAATCGCGATCAACACATTGCCGAGAATGGCGGCGAACTGACTACGAATGAGATCGATCACCAACGTAGCGAGCTTCTCCACGTCCCTCATGCGGCCCTTGATTTCGCCGATTACGCCGGCGATGGTGGAGGCGGTCATCGCCGGCTGCTTGGTCGCGAGCGTGAAATGCATGATGTGGATAAAGACAAAGCCGAACGAGTAGTTCATCGCGTAGGCCAAGGCGAAACCCAGCGGCGCCAGATCGGCCTTGCCGGAGTAAACCTTCAGCAGCGCCATGAAACCGACGACAAAGCCGGCCCACATGGCCGAGCGCCACATGGAAAAATATTCGGCGCGGGTGGTGGTGATGTAGTGCTCGCCGGCGCGGCTGGCGTTGTCGGTGACGCGCAAGGCCAGCAAGCCGATGGTGCTGGCGACATGGGCGCGTATGCCTTGTCGCAAGCCTTCGCCGTGAATTGCTTGGCCTAAAAATTCCACCCAAAGCTCAACCAGCGGCAAATCGTTGGTGCCGCCGCCTTCGAGCTGGTGGCGCATGGACAACATGCGGACGATTAGCTCCAGCCGCCGCAGGCTCTGGTCAAGACGACGGATGAGGTAGGTGAGCGTGAGGCTGGTGCCGACTGCGGCAGCGCGTGCACGAACACGCGTCAGCACTTCGCGGCATTGATCAACCAATACCTGCAGCTGGCCTTCGTCCTCGGTCGGCACGTCGCCGCCGGCGAGATAGGCGCGATAGGTGGCGGATAGCTCGTGCGTCTCTACCGCCAGCGCCAGGAACGGTGAGCCGCGTTCCTCGATGCGCGGATAGAGGCGGATCAGTTCCGGCTCCAGTCCCATCGCACCGATGCGTGTGGCCAGCACATCGGTGGCATCCAGCATCTGCGTGAGCGACTCCAGCAACGCAGGATCGTTGCGCGCTTCGGTCATCTTCAGCGATTGCCAGAAACGCAGTTTCAGCTCGTTCGGCAACGCGTCCAGCCAGACATGGTCGTCACGCCGGTGAAAAATCAGGTTGACGCAATCGCGCAGATAGGAGGAATCGGTAATCGCCGGGAACACGCGTTGCACCACGCGCCGCCAGAGTTCGGAGAAAAATCCGCTGTTGGGCAGGATGCCGCTGTCGGCGAAGAAGCTGACCTGTTTGCGGCCGGCAAACAATTTCAGAAAGCAGCTTCGCAGCGTGTGCTGCAGTGCCACGTCCTGCTCGACCGCTTCGCACAGCTCGGTGAATCGCGCCACGGCCATCAAGGTGTTGCCCGCGTCGTCCGGGCGCAGCGTGTCCACCAGTGCGGTCAGTTGAGCGAGTGCGTCGCCATCGGGCGACATTGCTTTCAGGGCGGCGCGCAGTTTGTTGTGAGGCATTGTCAGGGTCGCTGGCTGAATTGGATGGTTGAGGCCATTGTAAATCGCTTGCGACAAGGTTGACCCGGTGCGACCGATATAATTCCCGCGAGCCCGTCCTGAAAGGTCATTGTTCCCAATGCTTGCACACGAATCGCTGTTGCATCTCAAATCGCAAACCGGTTTTCAGGTCGTGGGCGAACCGGTCGGCAATCTCACACTGGGACGCGGGCAATTGCAAGGTAGCCCCGTCTTTGTCGCCATCATCGAGAACAGGATTGCCAGTGGCTCGCTGGGCGCGAAAGAAAGCGACAAGCTGGCCAGCCTGTTCAAGGTGGTGGCGGCACAAAAGGCGCCGCTGCTGATGTATCTCGATTCGGCTGGCGCGCGAGTCTCGGAAGGCTTGCCCGCGCTGGGTGCATTCCGGCATATGTATCGAGCCGCGCTGACGATGGCAGCATCCGGCGCGCCGGTGGCCGTGGTATGCGGCGCAAATTGCTTCGGTGGCGCCAGCATGCTGGCGAGCTTGGCCGGCACGCGCTATTTTTCCAATAACACGCGCCTCGCCATGTCCGGCCCGGCGATCCTCGCGCAAAGTGCAGGTGTGTCGGTGCTGGATGAAATGTTTCAGGCGATGTCGCAAGCGGCCATCGGGCGCGATTCGCGGGTGAAGCTGGGGTCGGGCAACGTAGCCATGGATAAATCGCTGTCAGTACCTGTTGCCGATAGTGCGACGGCCCGTCATGCTGAGCTGGGCACGCGACTGGCGACCATCTCCGGTGGCAAGACCGGCAGCGGTGTGGAAAAAATTGAGCGCAAGGATCTGGCCAAGCTTTATCCCGAGGGCTACGAGTTGCAGGAGCGCGGCGGCGTGATCAGCGGCGTTGCCAAGCACCAGGGAAATCAGGTTGCGTTGCTCGGCGCGATCAACGGCAAGTTGATGGGGGCGGCTGCGGCCTGGGCGATGGCGGATGCCGCCTGGAAACACACTGCCAATCCACTTGCCGGCCTGCATGTGCTGATCGATTGCGAATCGCACGCCACGGCTATGGATGACGAGCGCGTGATGCTGTCCGCCTATCTCGCCAACCTTGCCGCCGCTTTGCATGCATTGGGCCGCGCCGGTACGCTGATCGAAACCACGGTGCTCGGCAAGCTGGGGGGTGGCGTCTACGTCGCACTGGCAGCGCCGTCGGAGCAGGTCAATCTGGTTTACGGCACCCACATCCAGCTGCTGCCCGGACAAGCCATCGCCAGCATCCTGGGCGATTCCACGCCGGACAAATTTGAATTCGCCGACTACAGCAAATCGCGCGTGGCGGACCAGGAATTCAAGCTGGGTTTGGTTGATTTCTAGCACCGCACGTCGCCGCAAGACTGGCTGTCATGGAACCTTTGGTAATCGCTATTCGACGCACGCAATCCGCGGAGGACGGCGAATGGAATGCGCTGCGAATCGAGCTGTGGCCGGATATTGAACCCGTGGTCGACGACCTTGCGAGTTGGTTGCAGTCGCGGCCGGACTATTTCGGCTTCGTCGCGACGTCGGCAGATGGCGCGGCGATTGGATTTGCCGAAGCGTCGGTTCGAACGGACTATGTCAACGGCTGCGATTCGTCGCCTGTCGCGTTTCTGGAAGGACTTTACGTCCGCCCGTCGTTTCGCAGGCAGAAAGTCGCAAGACAATTGCTGGATGAAGTGACAAACTGGGCGCGCGAGCAGGGATGCCGTGAACTGGCGTCCGATACGCAGCCGGATAACGCGGACAGCTTGCGCACTCATGAGGCGCTGGGTTTCGTCGAAACCGAGCGGGTCGTGTTCTTGCGTAAAATGCTCTGATATGAACGCCAATCTCTACGCACTTTTTGAATCGCGCTTTCCCTCCGACCGTGGCCAGACCGCGATCGAAACAGCCTCCGGCAAAGTCTATTCGTACGGCGAGCTGGAGAAAATCACCGCGCGCTATGCCGGTTCCATTCGCGCGCTGGGAGTGGAACCCGGCGATCGCATCGCCGTGCAGGTGGAAAAATCGCCCGAAGCGTTGTTTCTGTATCTCGCCTGCCTGAAAGCCGGCGCGATTTATCTGCCGCTCAACAGCGCCTATCAGGAAGGCGAGATCGATTACTTTCTGGGCGACGCGGAGCCGAAGATTTTTGTCCACCAGCCGAAGTCGGAGTCGTGGGTTTTACCGATCTGCGAGAAACGCGGCGTGGCACACCGTTTCGTGCTGCCGTCAGAGGGCGAAGAGGTCAAACCCCAGCAAACAAGCGCCTCCTGGCACGAAAATGCCATGAAAGCCGCGCCAATGCTGGAGTTTGTCTCGCGCAACGACGACGATCTGGCCGCCATCCTTTATACCTCGGGCACTACCGGCCGCAGCAAGGGCGCGATGATTACGCACCGCAATCTCTCGTCGAATGCGAAGACGCTGCACGAATACTGGGGATTCAGGCCGGGCGATGTGCTGCTGCATGCACTGCCGCTGTTTCACGTGCACGGTCTGTTCGTCGCCTGCCACACAGCGCTGCTGAACGGCAGCAAGATGATTTTTCACGCCAAGTTCGACGCGAAAGCGGCGATCGATGCGCTGTCGCGCGCCACCGTGTTCATGGGCGTGCCGACCATGTACGTACGTTTGCTGGCCGAACCGACGTTCAACAAAGTTGTGTGCGGCAATATCCGCCTGTTCGTTTCCGGCTCGGCACCGTTGCTGGCCGAGACGTTCCATGAGTTCCGCGAACGTACCGGACACACCATCCTCGAGCGTTACGGCATGACCGAGACCGGCATGATCACCTCCAATCCGCTGGAGGGAAAACGCATAGGCGGGACAGTAGGATTCCCGTTGCCGGATGTGTCCGTGCGGGTGATGAACGACGACGGCAAAATCTGCGCGCCAAGCGAAATCGGCCACCTGCAGGTAAAGGGGCCGAATGTACTGCCCGGTTATTGGCGACTGCCGGAAAAGAACAAGGAAGAGTTCACCGCCGACGGCTATTTCAAGACCGGCGACGTGGGCAAGATCGATGCCGAGGGCTACGTCAGCATAGTCGGCCGCAGCAAGGACCTGGTGATTTCAGGCGGCTACAACGTGTATCCGAAGGAAATCGAGCTGCTGATCGACGAGATGGCGGGCGTGACGGAAAGTGCGGTGATCGGCTTGCCGCATCCGGATTTCGGCGAAGCGGTGGCCGCTGTGGTGGTGAAAAGTGCCGGCGCTGCACCAGTTGAGGCGGAAATCATCGCCGCGCTCAAGGGAAAACTGGCGGCTTTCAAGGTGCCGAAGCGGGTATTTGTCGTCGACGACCTGCCGCGCAATGCGATGGGCAAGGTGCAGAAAAACGAGCTCAGGAAGCGCTACGCGTCCACCTTTTCGTCCTGAGCTGCGTTGTCCGGACGAGACTTGCAATTTGCGGATTCACACCGATTTATCTGTCATCCCGCGAAATTGTGCCTTTTTGTCTCACGGTGACATGCGTCATAGCGGATTTACCCTTACAACGGCAATATTGAGTCATGATCGTTTTCAATCTTTCCTGCTCGCAGGAACATAAATTCGACGGCTGGTTCCGCGCGGCGGAGGAGTTTGAGCGCCAGAATGAAAGCGGCCTGGTCGAATGTCCGGTTTGTGGCGACAAGCACATCACCCGCCAACTGTCCGCACCACGCATCAACACCGGTGCAGCTGAAATTGTCGCGCGCCCGGAAGCAGCTTCCGGCCCACAGGAGGTGCTGGCTGCATCCATGTTGCCGGGCCTGCAGGAGCACATGATGAAGCAGTTCAAGGACTTCATCCGTGCCAATACCGAGAACGTCGGTGGCGCCTTTGCCGAAACCGCGCGCCGCATGCACTACGGCGAGGAAAAGCATCGCAATATCCGTGGTCGTGTATCGGCCGAGGAAGCGGTGGAGTTGCGCGAAGAGGGCATCGAAACCGTCTCCCTGCCGCCGGGCGTGATGCTGGACGAGGGCGTTCAGTAGCCTTTTGCCAATCGGCTCGTCACCCGTGCGGTGACGACAACGCTTTGTGCTAACGTTCTCCCCAGTCAATCACTGGGAAAGAACGCATGAAAGCCGTATTGTGCAAAGCGTGGGGCGGGCCTGAAACACTGGTTATCGAAGACATTGCGCTGCCGGAACCTAAGGCCGGCGAAGTCAAAATCCGCGTGCGCGCAGCGGGCGTCAATTTCCCCGACGTGCTGATCATCCAGAACAAGTACCAGATGAAACCGCCGCTGCCGTTTTCGCCGGGTGCTGAAATCGCCGGCGAAGTCATCGCGGTGGGTGAGGGCGTCTCGCATGTGAAGGCGGGCGACCGAGTCGTAAGTTTCTGTGGCGTGGGTGGTTTTGCTGAGGAGGTGGTCGCGCCGGCCGCCGTCACCATGCCGATGCCGCCGGGTGTGCCGTTTGAACTAGCAGCGGTCTTTTCGCTGGCTTACGGCACTTCATGGCATGCGGTGCGCGACCGCGCCGCGTTGAAGGCAGGCGAAACCATGTTGGTGCTGGGCGCAGCTGGTGGTGTGGGCTTGGCGGCAGTGGAAATTGGCAAGGCAATCGGTGCGCGTGTTGTCGCTGCAGCCTCCACTGACGAGAAACTCGCGATCTGCAAGCAGCACGGCGCCGATGCCGTCATCAATTACGCAAAGGAAGATTTGCGCGAAGCGATCAAGCGCGAGTGCGGCAAGAACGGTCCCGATGTGATTTACGATCCGGTCGGCGGCAAATTCGCGGAGCCGGCGTTCCGTTCCATCGCCTGGCGTGGCCGCTATCTGGTGATCGGCTTTGCCGACGGTGAAATCCCGGCGCTGCCGTTCAATCTGGCATTGCTGAAGGGTGCGTCCATCGTCGGTGTGTTCTGGGGCGAATTCGCCAAACGCGAGCCGGCCAACAATCAGAAAGGACTCGCCGAAATGCTTGGCTGGATCGGCGAAGGCAAGCTGAAACCGCTGATCTCGAAAGCCTATTCGCTGGCAGAAGCGCCGCAGGCGTTGATGGACATTGCCGCACGTAAAGTCGTTGGCAAGGTCGTCATCAAACCTTAGGCTCGGGATCGCTGTGCGGTAGCAATAGCGAGAGCAACGACATCAATGTCACCACGGCACCCGCCACGATGAAGGGCGACTTGGGATGCACCGTTTCCGAGAGCGTGCCGCCGGCGGCCATGCCGATACCCAATCCGGTGACGATAAAAGTCGATGACCAGGTGAATGCCTCGGTAGCGTAGCGAGCCGGCGCGATGCGCGTGACCAGCAACGTCTGCGCGGTAAGCGCGGGGGCGATGGCGAGCCCAGCGGTGAAGGCAATGACAGCGAACAGGACGTTGTGATCGACCAAGCCGTGCACGAACAGCGGCAGCCCCATCAGGGCCAACGCGATGCAGAACTGCCGCTCCAGCGGCGCCTTCAAGTGCATGGCGCCATAGACAAATCCGCCGACCGCGCTGCCAAGGGAGTTGATCGCCATCAGCACACCACCAAAGGCGACCAGCCCCAACGACGTTGCATAAGCGGGATAGCCCACTTCCATCAGGCCGAAACAGAAAGTGAGGCCGAAGGTCAGGCCGAACAAAGCGACTAGCCGTAGATCGGTCAGAGGGCCGAGCATATGCCGTTCGACTGGGGTCTCGGTCTTCCAGTAATTGAGGATGGGCGAGGCGATAAAGATCACCACGGCCGCAATCGAAATCGCGATCATCACCACCATCGCGACGCGCGCACCCCAGGTGGCTGCAATGGTGGCCACCAGCAACGGGCCGAAGGTGAAATTTATCTCGATCATGATCGAATCGATCGAGTACGCCATCTTGCGCATTTGTTCGTCGCTGAAACGATGGCGCCAGGTGGTGCGGGTGAGGATGGTGACCGGCGGGGCGAACAATCCTGCGAAGATGGCGATCACAATCAGCGTGCTGTAGCCGATGCCGTTCAACGCTGCGATGAATAGCGCGATCAGGCAGATGGGATGCACGATACCGGACACTATCAGTGGCCAGCGCGGACCGATACGATCGATGGTGCGGCCCATGACCGGTGCTGCCACCGCCATCGAGACGAAGAACGCGCCGCCGATGGTGCCGGCTAGCTTGAAGTTACCCAGCTCTTCGCGCAGAAACAGCAACATGGCCAAGCCGTTCATGCCGATCGGCATGCGCGATAGCCAAGCGCAGGCAATCATCGCCGGCACATCGGGCAGGCGCAAAAATACGCGATAGGGCGCGATCAGCGCCGCCGTGGCTTGCTTCATGTGGCGGTTACGGCGCCGGTTTCTTTTCGATCACCGCCAGCGTGATGCGCGAAACACAGACCAGCTTGCCAGCTTCGTCGACGATCTTGATTTCCCACAGTTGCGTGGTTTTGCCGCGATGCAAGGACCGCGCGGTGCCGGTAACCCAGCCTTCGCGCACGCCACGCACGTGGTTGGCATTGATCTCCAGTCCGACCACTTGGAACTTCGATGGGTCGACGCACATCATGCCGCCCATGCTTCCCAGCGTTTCCGCCAGCGTGACGGAAGCGCCGCCATGCAACAGGCCATACGGTTGGTGGGTGCGATGATCAACCGGCAACCGCCCGACCAGGTAATCGTCACCGACTTCGATGAACTCCATGCCCAAGTGCGAGAGCATGGTGTTCGGTACCTTGTTGAGATCGGCGAGACTCGGCGAAGTGAACCAGATGGGTGCGGTCATGTGATCAGGAACCGAAGGCATTCAAGCCGGTCTGCGCGCGACCGAGAATGAGGGCGTGCACATCGTGCGTGCCTTCGTAGGTGTTGACCGCTTCCAGGTTCATCACATGACGAATGACATGGTATTCATCGGCCACGCCGTTGCCGCCGTGCATGTCGCGGGCCACACGGGCGATGTCCAGCGCCTTGCCGCAGCCATTGCGCTTGATGAGCGAAATCATTTCCGGCGTAGCGCGGCCTTCGTCCAGCAGACGGCCGACGCGCAACGAGCCTTGCAGTGCCAGTGAAATTTCGGTCTGCATATCGGCAAGCTTTTTCTGCACCAGTTGCGTTGCCGCCAAAGGCTTACCGAACATGATGCGATCCAGCGTGTATTGGCGTGCCGCGTGCCAGCAGAATTCCGCCGCACCCATGGCGCCCCAGGAAATGCCGTAACGCGCCTTGTTGAGACAGCCGAACGGACCTTTCAAGCCCTTCACATTGGGCAGCAGGTTTTCTTCGGGTACAAACACTTCGTCCATGACGATCTCACCGGTGATTGAGGCGCGTAGCGAGAATTTGCCCTCGATCTTGGGCGCGGAAAGCCCCTTCATGCCCTTTTCGAGCACGAAGCCGCGAATGGTGTCGCCGTCCGAGGTGTCCTTGGCCCAAACCACGAACACATCGGAAATTGGCGAATTGGTGATCCACATCTTGGCGCCATGGACGATGTAGCCGCCGTCGACTCTTTTCGCGCGGGTAATCATCGACGAGGGATCGGAGCCCGCACCCGGCTCGGTCAGGCCAAAGCAGCCGACCAGTTCGCCGGTCGCGAGTTTCGGCAGCCACTTTTCGCGCTGGGCTTCATTGCCGTAAGCGTGGATCGGGTGCATCACCAGCGAAGACTGCACGCTCATGGCCGAGCGGTAGCCGGAATCGACGCGCTCCACTTCACGTGCGATCAAACCGTAGCTCACATGGTTGACGCCTGCGCAGCCATAGCCGTCAATGGTGGAGCCGAGAAAGCCCAGTTCGCCCATCTCGTTCATGATTTCGCGGTCGAATTTCTCCTCGCGATTGGCCATCATTACCCGCGGCATCAGCTTTTCCTGGCAGTAAGCATGTGCAGAATCGCGCACCATGCGCTCCTCGTCAGACAGCTGGTCATCGAGCAGGAAAGCGTCATCCCATTTGAACTGGGCTTTGAGGTCGTTAGGCTTCATGGCGTAAGGCGGCAAGAGAGGAAAAATGGTATTTTACGCCCGAAGGCGATAGCGGCACGGACGCTACAACAACAATACGCCGGCAATAAATGCCACTCGACAGCAAGCAAAAGGAATCAGCGTCATGATGCGGGTGTTTGAAGATACGGAAGATTTTGCCAATCAGGATCGCCGCGCGTTCCGCTTTCGTCACCGGCTGGCTGGCCATCCGGCGCTCCAGCTCGACAATCTGGCCAAAGTAATTCCGACGCTGCCGGAAAATCAGGTCTATTTTTCCGCGCGGCGTATGGAGCAGGGCGAGAATTTCGATCATGCAATTACCGATCATCGCAAGGGGCACTCGATCGAACAAATCATCGACGGCATTCGCACTTCGAATGCCTACATCATGGTGCGCGAACCGGAAAAGCATGCGTCATTTCACGAATTGCATCGCGAACTGTCGGCGGATATTGCGCATTCAATACAGCGCCGGGGTTTTGGCGACCGCGCACTGGAGCCGCGCTCCTATCTGTTCATTTCTTCGCCCAATAGCATTACGCCGTTTCATTTCGACCGCGCCTCTAATTTCCTGATGCAGATTCAGGGCACCAAAGAGGTCACCATCTTTCCACCGTTCGACCCGCGTGTGATTACCGACGCCGAATATGAGGGACACATCGCCCGTAGCGGACAGGAGGTGGCATGGAAACCGGCAGCAGAGCCGCTCGGCACCGAGTTTCACTGCGAGCCGGGGGACGCGCTGCATATTCCGTTTGTCGCCGGCCATAGCGTGAAGAACGGGCCGGAGCTGTCCATTACCCTGTCGATTTTCTTCAATCACAATCGCAGCATGGAACAGATGAACGCGCTGCTTTTGAACAACCGTCTTCGCCGGGTGCTCAAGCCGCTGGGCATGTCGCCGACCCCCGTCAGCCGCAGTCGCAGACTCGATAGCGCCAAATCGTTCGCCTATCGCGCGCTGCGAAAGATCGGCGTTACCGGTTCGCTGGCCAGCGCGCATTTCTTCGTGCTCGACTGCGCCGAGACCGCTGCGCTGCTGACCGTCTAGGGATGCTCCCCTCGGTTGCGGGCAGCACGGCTCAGGCGTACGATACCTGTCCGGATGTTCAGGTGAGGACGGCGCAATGGACCAGGCAGTCGTTGAGGCGGGAACAAGCAAGGTGGCTGCGCGAGCGGCGGTGATCGATGCGGATGTTGACGAGTTTCGTGTCAACTTCGGGCACAAACCCTTTCAGCTCAAACACAATCTTGCCGGCCATCCGTTGTTTTCGCTTGCCCGCCTGGACCAGGCGGCCGTACGTGCGAGCAAGCTGACCAGTAACGCCAAGTTCGTCAATAACACCGGCCTCGCACGCACCGGCGCCAAATTCGATGAAGCCCAGGAGCGCGAGCGAGCGGCCGGCGCGGTTGAAAAACTGCCATCGGCCAATGCCTGGATGAAGATCAGTGACATCTGCGCTGCGGATCCCGAGTACCGCGTTGTGCTGGAACAGTTGCTTGACGACATCGAGCGTTTCGCCGGTCGTCCGGTGCGAAAGCACATTTCATGGACACAAATGACCGTATTCATGGCCTCGCCCGGCGTGGTGACGCCCTATCACATCGATCATGAGCAAAACATCCTCTGCCAGATCAGTGGTGGCAAGGATATCAGCCTGTTCAACCCCGACGATCGCGAACTGTTGCCCGATGTCGAGATCGAGCGGTTTTACACCGGCGATCTCAATGGTGCGACCTATCGCGAGAACATGCAGGATCATGGCAGGATATTCCGCCTGGAGCCGGGTGTGGCGGTGCATATACCTTCACTGGGCGGTCACTGGGTCAAGAATGGTCCCGATGTATCCATCAGCGTGTCGGTCAATATGAGCATGCACGACATTGAGCGGCGCGCGCATGTGTACCAGATGAACCACTACCTGCGCAAAGCCGGTATCAGGCCACGCCCGCCAGGACAGTCCGCTTGGGTGGATGGATTCAAGGCGACCTACCTCGACCTGCTTAGCGTGCATCCTGTGCACAATTATTACGAGGCTATTTTCTCCGGTATCGATCGCCAGCGCGCCCTGCTGGCACGCGCCAAGTCGCTGGTTGGTCGCTAGGCGCGGGCAGCCTTACTCTTCAATGCCCAGCATGGCGAGAGCGAGTATGCCGGCAACGTAAAGACGGGCCTTGGCGTAATCCCTGAATTTGTTTCGGCCCACCGGGGCCGGTGGCATGCCCAGCCGGGTCAGGGCGGGGCGCACATGATCGTTCAGGCACAGCGCGCGCCGCCAGGCCATGCTCTCGGCAGTATTGAAAATGATCGACATCGAGATCGATACGTCCCCGCTGCCATTGCGCACGTGATGTCCGGCGACGAACGGGATATGCAGTGCATCCCCCGGCTTGAATTCGAATGGCACGCCCAATGCCTCGATCTCGCGTGTCCAGGGCAGGTGGGTACGGTGATAGTTCACATACGCCTCGCGGTCCGGCGATGCCACGACGCGCTCATCCCACTGCGGGAAAACGCTAACGGTCTTGCTGCCCTGGAATTGCAGCAGGAAGGTGGAATAGCGGTCGATGTGAAATGGCGTTACGGCGTTCGGCGACGCGATGAACAGATACAGTTTCGGACTCACCGCCTTGTTGCCGACGCCGCGAAGTTTCATCAGGGTCTCGACATCGGATTTCAAATCGCGATATAGGCCGGCAAAGGATTTGTCCACTTCCGGCGACTGCACCATGATGTAAGAGGACGAGGTACGAATGGTTTCAAGCGTTTCCTCGATCGAATGACCGCGGGGGCGACTGCGGAAGGTGGTCTCGAAATCGTCGCCGTTATCCAGGCGTGTCTTGGAGAACATCACCTGGTTCTTCGGCAGCGTGGGCAATACGCGCGCAAGATTTTCCATGCTCAATGAAGGATGCCCCATCAGCTTGTGCCGGACCGTGAATGCTTCACGATCAAGCTTGCCCGTTGCCATTGAGTCGTCGAAACAAGTCAGCATGGCGCGCCTCCCATTGCTCCACTCCGGCATTCGCACATATGCAGGCGGCCGGGTGAGACGCATGTTACGCCCAAATGTGAATTAGTGTTGGCCTGTTGTCGGTATCGGCCGCTGGCAAAACTCCAGCACTGGCGCGGCGTTTCAAGCATAAATGGCTGAAACGCCGCGCCAGTGCTGGAGTTTAACTTTCCGACCGGTTGGGTCAGCGTCGAGACTTCCTGCCCGGTCATCGGAGCAATGCGGGTATCGAACGAGGTGTTGAGCCTGACGATCAATGCCTGTGCCCATAGCGCGTTCCACACACTGCCCGCGTGTTCGTCGCCAAGTACTGCATTGCCCGGGGCATCGCCGATGGTGAGAGTGACTTTGCGTCCATCGGCGAGCTCGACATCTCGGTAAGCCGGCCTGCCTTCGGCATCGCGGGAACCCCACAGGCTTCTCAACCATGCCGTCTGATCGAAATAGGCAATTTGCGCATCACCGCGCGCCAATTCCTTTAATCCATTGTTGAACAAATCGACGGCGGAGGAAATGTTTTCGACTTCCTGTCGCGAAGTCCAGCGATTGATGGCACCCGGCTCGTCGATACCATTGAGCATGCCGACCAACAGGAAGCGGCTTTTGTCGTGACGGCTGCGGATCAGCGCAATCGCCGTGCGAACGAAATCAATGCAGGCAAGAATTTTTGTCCGGGACGGGGATGTCAGCCCTTCCTTTGCATAGCGCTCCAGTTCCGGTGGCTGGCCGATCGAATTGACGCCGATATGGATCACCACGATTCCGTTCTTCCAGGCATCCGGCGTGCGGTTCATGAGGCTGAGCAGGCGCGGCGCCTGACGGTAGTAACCGGTCATCAGGTCTTCGCATTCCGCGCCGGAAACGGCGAAGTTGAAACGGAAATCTTTTTTCCGGGGTGCGCGCCCGCCCAGCCCCATTCCGTCCAGGACTTCGGCGACTTTGATCGGTGTGCCCCAGGTTCCCATTTCACCTTGATAAATTTGCCTGCCGCGCGAGGTGTTCAGCAGCTCGGTCCACTGCCAAGTGCTCGCACGAAACGCGCCGCCGCGCTGCTCTTTTTTGGGTAGCAGAATATCGTCGTGATAGGAGTGGCTGTTCGAGTCGCCCAGCAATGCCAGCGGAATGCGATCGTTTCCGGACTGGGGAAACGGCGCTTGCAGATCGTCGCCGAAGAAATGGTAGGCGGCGAGAGCCAAACCGCAGGCGGCAAATACGCATGGCAAAAGCGCGCCCAACAGCCACTTTCGGTAACGAGGGATAACAGTACTCACGTTCAGGGCCGGGGTCGAAGCAATGTCTTGTTGCGTGGATTCGGTTTGCAGCCGATTTCGGCTGTCGATGGCGAAGGTTCACCTTCCCGCCACCAGATCTGGAACAACGGTGTGAGCTCTTTCAGGCACATGGTGTTCAGTTGTCGCTGAAGGTCGGGGTCGGCATCGACAAAACTGGTTGGTGCGCCGAGATACTGAACCACCACCTCCACTGCCTGCATTTTCTGCAGCAGCCGCTGCTTGTCCGCATCGCCGACCAACCCGCGGTGCAGGAACCACAGATCAGGCGACTGCACGGCCGGGAAATAATGATGCACGCCGGTACCGTAGGACAGCAACAGCAGTTTTTTCCCGCGCGAAATGTTCAGCACTTTTTCCCATTCGGCGGCAAACGCCCGCGTGGCATACAAGTGCGCGGTGGATTCGGCCGGTTTGGTATTGCGCCATGCGTTGACGGTATCGCGAACCTGGGACGCCTGCGCCACCACCGCCACCAGTACAAACGCAAGCAGCAGTCGAGCACGCAATTTCGCTGCTGGCAAGCTGCTCAGTCCCAGCAGTACGCCGATGACCAGCATCGGGTCGTAGATGATGTGCTGATTTGGCGGGCCATAGGCAAGCAGGGCATAGGCGAAGTGCAGCGCGGCGCAAATGAAGATCGCGCTGTGGACTGGTTCGGGCCGGCGTTGCTTGACCATGACAATGGCACTGCGAAAGGCGAATGCCGCCAGCGCCAATGTAGATAGCATCCACCAGCCGGCACGATTGGCGACGTAGTAGAAAATCCCCACTTCGCCCGGAAACAGGAACTCGGTAAAGACGCTTTGGCCGGCGTGAACCGACTTGTAGTACTGCATGCCTTTGAACGGAAAGACGGTGGCGACAAAGGATTCCCAGCCGAAGCTGGCGACGAGAATCGCGGCAATTGTTGCGAAAGTGACAAAACCCGGTGCAAGCATGCGAAACAGCCGCGCGAGTTGCCGATTTGCGGAAATGGCCCACTGGAAAAATATCAGCGCCACCAGCAGGCAAACCAGTGCCAACGGCGTCGAGGCTACGCTGAAACATCCGACTGCCGCAACGGCAAGCGCCCAATCGTTTTTTCCTTCCAGCACCAGAAGAATGGCGAAGAAGATTGACAGCAGTACCAGGCAATAAGGAAAGTTGGGATTGACCCAAAGCAGGATCGGACTCATCAGAATGACACTTGCCAGCCACTTCCACGAGCGTGCCATGTGCCGCAGCAGCAGCGCCCAGAACGCCGCCATCGCCAAAGCGTAGACAATGTTTGCCGCCAACATCGGCTCATAGCCGCGTCCGAAAGCAAGAAACAGAAGATGCTGGATCAATACAGGCAGCAAGCCGTAGGTGTAGGTGGTATCGACGCCCAGCTTGAGGTTCTGCGCCAGCAAGTAGTCCAGATTGAGGAAATTTCCGCGGTCGAACAGAACCCACAGATCAAACGAATATACGATCGGCCATGAGACGACGAACAGCAGGGCAAACGCTGCTGCTATCAGGGCGAATCGCGGCAGGAAACTCGATGGTGGACCTTCCGTACCCGCGTTGGGGATAGTCATGCGCCAAGCTCCGTTGTAATGGCGGCTTGCAACCGCTTTGTCTAGTTTAGACTGGCGTTGCCGGTCGTTCTTTGCGACCGCTTCTTTTTTCGATTGGCCACAGCGTATCATCCCGACGATGCAACCGACGCCGCCGACCATCCCGCCAGCCATGTATCCACTCGTCGTCGATCTCGATGGCACGCTTACACCGACCGATACGCTTTGGGAATCGTTGATAAGGCTGGTGCGGGAGCGGCCGGCACTGCTTTTGTTGCTGCCGTTCTGGCTGATGGGATCGCGCGCCGCGTTCAAGGCAAAGGTGGCGCAAAGTATTTCGTGGAGTGGCGAGGGTGTGCCGCTAAATGCGGAATTGCTCGACTATCTGAAGCAGCAAAAACAAGCGGGACGAAGGCTGATTCTTGCCACCGCGGCCAACGCGAAGATCGCGAACACTGTGGCCGGAAGAGTAAAGATGTTCGATGGCGTTATCGCCGATTGCGGCGCGAATAACCTGAAAGGCGCGCGGAAACTTGAAGCGATACGCAAAGATGTGGGGCCGGATTTTGTCTATGCGGGCGATAGCCGCGCCGATTTTCCGGTTTGGGCCGGGGCGAAAGGCGCCATCGTGGTCGGCGCATCGCCCGGGTTTGCCAAGCAGGTAGCCGCGTCTTCGCCGATAGAGCGGGAATTTGAATCGCCTGCGGCGGGGCTGAAAATGTGGTTGCGCGCCATCCGCATCCATCAGTGGGTAAAGAACACACTTGTGTTCGTGCCGCTCCTGACCTCGTTTTCTCTGTTCAACCCGGCGCAACTCGAACTTGCAATGGTGGCGTTTCTGGCTTTCTCCTGCATCGCGTCGGCTACTTATCTGGTCAATGACCTGTTCGATCTCGATAGCGACAGGGCGCACCCGCGCAAGCAGTTTCGACCGCTGGCCAGTGGAGTCGTGCGTATTCCGCAGGCGCTGCTCGCCGCTTTCCTGTTGATGATCGTATCGGTGCTGCTTTCTTCACTGCTTGGTCAGCGCTTCTGCGCGTTGCTGGCGGGCTATGTCGTCTTGACCAGTACCTACACATGGCTACTGAAGCGCTATGTGGTGGCTGATGTGCTGGTGCTGGCCTGTCTATATACGCTGCGCATTCTTGCCGGTGCAGCTGCCATCGGGGTGGCCATCTCATCATGGCTACTGGCATTTTCGGCGTTCATATTCTTCGGCCTGGCATTGGTCAAACGCTGCGCGGAGCTGGTGGCGCTGGAGTCGGCTGGCCGGACCGGTGCGGACGGCCGCGACTACAATGTGCAGGATCTGAAAGTGTTGTGGCCATTGGGGATCGGCGCCAGCCTTTGCTCCGTAGTGGTGTTTGGCCTGTTCATCAGCTCGCCCGAGGTCGCCAGCCGTTACGCCAGTCCCCACCTGATCTGGATTGCGGCATTGGGTCTTATGTACTGGTTGTCGCGCTTATGGATCAAGACCGGCCGCGGTGAAATGCACGACGACCCACTGGTGTACGCGTTGCGCGATCGCGCGAGCCGGCTGACGGTGCTGGCAATGACGCTGGTGACTTTGGTCGCCTATTTCTACCGCGTCGACATTTAACGCCGCATTCTCATTCCCGGTCCCTCCCAATCGGGAGCGGATTTTCTGCCATGCCCGAGTACGCATGGGTCAGCCATCGCCGATCGCACAATTGGCTCTGCGCAGTTTCCTTTCAGGGCGAAGAAATGCAGTAAATCAGTTTGCAAATAAGAATGATTCGCATTACAATGATTTCAGCTGTCTTATTTAACCCGGCAAATCGCTTGTTCGTGGGTTTGCACGATTGCAAAACAGAATATGTCTTTTCCCGATTCGCCTGCGGCCAAACACGATGCAAACGAACGCGCGACTGCGCAGGAATCGACTTCGCGTTTGGTCAATGTACAAAGCGTGCCCAGCGAGCAGCTCCTGGGCGCAAAGGGCGAATTGAAGATTCAGCATAACGGTGAGCTATACAGCCTGCGGCGTACGCGGCAGGGAAAGTTGATTCTCACCAAGTAGTCGCGAGCCAATACCTGCCAGCCAGTGCGCGCCCAACATGGCGCTGCCAGCCAGCCTGAAATCCGTCGCAGCCATTGATTGCGACGCCAAACCATGGAGGCTGGTCAGGATGAATCCGCAATACATGCAAGACGACCGATCGAGGATTGCCTCGTTCATATTGGTCGCTGCCGCGCATGTCACCGGAGCATACCTGTTGCTGTTTCATGCGCCTACGCGCGAGGTAGTCAAGCAGGCGGCCGTCTTCATGGTGACCCTGGTCCGCGAGCAGCCGAAAGCGGAATCCAAGCCTGCCGAGCTGCCCAAACCGCTGCCGGTCAAGCCTGTTGTTACGCGTCCGGAGCCGGTGCCGATTCCGCTGGTGGCAACAACGACTGCGCCTGCCGATATCACTGCGCCGCCGCCGGCACCGCAGCCACCGGCGCAACCTGTGCGACCACCCCAGGCCGGACCGGCGCAAGTCGCCGCCGTGGTGCCGCCGAAATTCGACGCCGATTATCTCGACAATCCGCCACCGGTTTATCCGCGCCTGTCAAAGCGGCTGGGAGAGGTCGGTAATGTCATGCTGATGGTATTTGTCGATGCCGAAGGCAGGCCCGGGCAGATCGATATCCAGACATCCAGCCGCTACGAGCGCCTCGACCAGGCCGCGATCGAAGCGGTGCGTCGCTGGAAATTCATTGCAGCCAAGCAAGGCGAAAAGTCCGTCGCCGCGTGGGTGCTGGTGCCAATTTATTTCTCGCTGAAAAGCTGACGCCGCTGCTCAGTCGAGGCTAGACCAATCATTACTCATTTACGTCTCATCCGGTCGCGCAATGCGCGAAAACCAATATTCAATACCAGCCAGCCAGCACCCCGGTGCACGCCAGCAACAACGTGCTCACACTCCAAGGGGATTTCCTTATGAAAAAAATGAACTGGCTTGAAAACTCCGCGCTCGATGAGAGTCGAACCGCGAATCACAGCTTCGGTACTTCCGCCAATACCGTGCGCCTCCGGCAATCGGCACTTGCGCTGGCGGTGGCCGCCGCGGTGAATGCGCAAGCCCAGACTCCGCCCGAATCCGCGGAGAAAAAGGATGCGCAAAAACTGAAACCGGTGGTGGTGCAGGAGCAGGCGGAAAAGGAGCTGGGCAAGGATTCGGTACGTGCCGTCAACACAACGTCCGCCAAGGGCAATCAGCCGCTGCGCGATATTCCGCAGTCGATTACGGTGGTAACCGAGAAGCTGATCAACGATCGCCATCTCGACACCGTTCGCGAAGCGCTCACCAATACAGCCGGTGTTACCTTCCAGGCGGCTGAGGGCGGCGAGGAAGATATTCGCCTGCGCGGTTTTTCGCTGGCCACGACCGGCGACATTTTCCTTGATGGCATGCGAGATGCCGCGTTCTATGATCGAGATACTTTCAACCTTGATCGCCTCGATCTGTTGCGCGGCTCAGCTTCAATGTTGTTCGGTCGCGGTTCGACTGGTGGTGTGGCCAATCAGGTCAGCAAGACCCCGCATCTGGTCGAGGATCGCAGCGTGACGCTGTCGCTGGGTAATCACAACTATAGTCGCGTGGTCGCCGATCTCAATCAACCGCTTGCGCAGGACACGGCGGCGCGACTGACGCTGATGCGTACCGAGGCCGACAACAATGGCTCGGGCAGCCGTCTGGACAAACACGGTGCTGCGTTCGCGATCCATCACAATATCGGTCACGTTCACGAGTTTCAAGCGAAGCTCTACTACCTGGACAACAATAACGGCATCAACTACGGCCTGCCGTGGATTCGTCCGACGACGACATCGACCAGCGATCAGAACACGATCATACCGGGGCTCAAGCCGGAGGCCTATTACGGCGCGGCCAGCGACTACAACGCGGGTACTGCCAGAATCTCCACACTTGGTCATATCTTCCGTGCCTCGGCGGATACTGAAATAAAGACCCAGTTTCGCTATGGCGACTACGCCCGCGATCTGCGTGCCAGCGCGATCCGCTTTTCGGGTGGCAATACGGTTGCAGCAAACACGCTGGCCGGGTTCGGGCCGAACACGGTATTCACGCGCGGTACCAATCTGAAGATTCAGGACCTGGAAACGAAACAGGTTCAATCGGATCTGTCCAGCAAGTTCAGCGCGCTCGGCTTCAAGCATTTCGTCCTGGCGGGCGTGGACTACTCGCAGGACAATCGCGTGGTGTACGCGGCGCGTACCCTCGCGCAGGGGGGCGTCAATCTGACCAAACCAAATACGCTGGCCGGCACGCCCAACGACGGCGGCTCGATCGACGAAGGGTCGCGCGTATTGCGTCCGGGCAACGATTTCTCCGCCAAGGCATGGGGCGTTTACCTGCAGGACAATATCGATATCGCAAAGGATTTGAAGCTGGTCGCTGGCCTGCGTTACGACAGCCTCGATGGCACCTACAATACTTACGCCATTCCCAACAACGCGCCGGCGCCGACCACCACTACCACCTACAAGCAGGAAATTTCGGAAACCAGCCATCGCGTCGGCTTGCTTTACCAGCCCAGCGAAACGCAGTCCTATCATTTTTCCTACGGCACCTCGTTCAATACGTCCGGCGACACTTACTCCTATAACGCGCTCTCTGCCAATACGCCGCCCGAAAGTAGCGAGAACTTCGAATTGGGCGGAAGGCTGGAATTCGCCAATAAGCGATTGTCCACGCGCTTTGCCCTGTTTCGCTCGGTGAAGAAGAACGAGCGCAATACCGATCCGGATACCGCCGCCACCCGCCTGCTGCTGTCCGGCAAGCGACATGCATCGGGTCTGGAAGTGGATATTGCCGGCAAGATCACCAACGACTGGGAGGTTTATCTTTCCTACACATGGATCCCCAAGGCGCAAGTCGATGTGGCTGCCAGCACGGCGACCACGGTCGGTAATCGCGTCGGCGATCGACCCGGCCTCACGCCACGTCACAGCGGCACGGTATGGACGACTTATCAGGCGACGCCGAAGATTCGCATCGGCGGCGGTCTCAACTATCGCGACAAGCAGGCGCCGGCCGATGTCACCGCGCCGCCATGGGAAGCACCGGCATTTACCACCGGCGATTTGTTCGCCGAATACAAACTGAACAACACGTGGAATTTCAAACTGAACGTCAGCAACGTGGCCGACAAGTACTACGCCGACACGCTTTATCGCGGCCACTACGTGCCTGGCGCAGGTCGTCTGGTTCAAGGAACTGTAGTAGTGTCATTCTGATGCGGGCCGGCCAGACCACTCTTGATCTGGCTGCATCGTGTCCGAACAAGTTTCAACAAACGAATTGCAACAGGAGCTAAGGTAAGAAAAATGAAGTCGGGTGGAGTCGATCTATGCTGCTGACGATCAAGCAGGTACTGACCGCGGACGAGCTCGCGCAAATACATGCGCTGCTCGGTCCCGCAGCCTGGGAAGCGGGCCGCGAAACGGCCGGCGCCCAGGCGGCGGAGCTCAAGAACAACGAGCAACTGGCGCACGAATCCGATGCGATGCGCGCGATTCGCCAGATTGTGTTGCAGGCGCTCGACCGTCACCCGACTTTTTTCTCTGCCACGCTACCGAAGCGGGTGTTTCCGCCACGAGTCAATCGCTATCAGGGCGCCAGCAATTCTTTCGGCGCGCATGTCGATAACGCAATCCGTTTTTCACCGACCAGTGGGCAGAAGATTCGCACCGATATTTCCTGCACACTTTTCCTGGCTGATCCATCGACCTACGATGGCGGCGAGTTGCTGATTCATGACCCGCAAGGTGCGCGCGCCATCAAGCTGGATGCAGGCGATGCCATCGTCTATCCCGGCACCACGGTGCATGAGGTTGCTGCGGTCACACGTGGTGCGCGATTGGCGTGTTTCTTCTGGATCGAGAGCATGGTGCGCGACACCACGCAGCGGCAAATGCTGTTTGAACTCGACCAGACCATTCAAGGTTTGCGCAATACGCATGGCGACAATCCGCACAGCGTCGCGCTCACGGGCACGTATCACAACCTGCTCAGGATGTGGGCCGATGTCTAGGCATCAACAGTTTCGCGCGAGCACTGGCTGGAAACCCAGCACTGGTGCGGCTTTCCGGGCATATGCCTCGGAAGCGCGCATGGATACTGGCTTTCCGGCCGGAATGCCTAGGATATTTATCGTAACTCATGAAGGAAACTCCGCATGAATCCCTGCGATATCGAATTTCACGATCATGACGATGCCGCCGATGTGCCGATAGAAGCCGTGGTGGCAGGCACGCTGTGTTTGATGAGCTGTTCGATGCAGAGCGGCTCAACCCTGTACATGAAGAAGATCGTCGACAATCTCGATGTACTGGCGTCCTGTTCGTCGCTGTCGTGCGAAATGCGACGCGTATGCCGGCGCCTGGCCAGTCACTGGCAGAGCGCGATGGACAGTGGCGCGGCAACACCGCCACCGGTCAATTCAATATCAAGATTGCACTAGGATTCCGTGCGATGTGCAGTGGCGATTGCCGCGACATGGACGCTTCGCCGGATCCGGCGGTACTGATTTCGGCCACGCTGTATCTGATGAGTTGCCACGCCATGAATCCCTGTCCGCGGCTGGCCGATATGGTGACACGCCATCTCTGCGCGTTATCGCGTGTCGCCAATATGCCACCGACATTGAAAGCAACCTGCCGCGAACTCTGCGGAAAGTGGGAGCGCCTGGCGTTGACCTCGTGCAGGCCGGGCTTGCGCGCCGGCTACATCGCCGGGCCGCAAACCGCGCAGTAGCTGATCCTGGCTACAGAAGTGAAATGCCGTCCAACTGCCGCACGCAGACCGCGCGCGTGATCTCGACGAAATCATCGACGTACGGCTTATCCTTGAGCGCCTTTGGCACGATGGCATGCAGCTCGCTCCATAGACCTTTCGCTCCAATCGGGCGCGAGATGACGTAGTCGTGATCGACGTAGTTTTTCACGCCCCAGTTGGGCAGGGCGGCGATGCCGCGTCGGCTGGCGACCAGTTGCAGGATGGCGATGGTGAGTTCAGCGGTGCGGCGTTCGGGCTTGATGCCTGCCGGCGTCAGCACTTCGCGGATCAGGTCGATGCGTGTTTCAGGTACGGGGTAGGTGATCAGCGTCTCATCCCGGAAATCTTCGGCGGCCAGGCGCCGCTTGCCACGCAGGCGGTGTTCGTTGGCCAGTACTGCAAGGATTTCGAAACGGAACAGCGGTGCAACGTGCCAGGCGCGCTTCGTTGGCGGTGCCGAGCCGATCACCATATCGGCTTTGCCTTCACCGATCAGCGATAGCGGATCGCTGTGGAACCCCGCGACAAGATCGATTTCAACCTCCGGCCAACGGTGGCGGAATTCGTCCATCACTGGCATCAGCCAATCGAAGCAGGTGTGGCACTCCAGCGCAATACGTAGCTCGCCACCGGTGTCGCCCTTCAATCGCACCAGATCGCGCTCAGCATCGTTGACCTTCACCAGCACTTCGCGCGCGAGCGCCAGCAATCGTTCTCCCGCCTGGGTAAAGCGCAAGCCGTGTTGCGTACGCTCGAACAAAGTGAGGCCGTAGTGCGCTTCCAGCGCACGAATCTGGTGGGAGAGGGCGGACTGGGTCAGGTGAACCCGTTCTGCGGCGGCGCCGAGTTTGCCCAGCTCTGCCACAGCCAGCAGCGAACGCAGGTGGCGGATTTCAATCATGCGAATTTCTAATATGAATGATATTCATGATTACCTGAAAATATGTCGTTTGATTCATTTTAGCGCGCCTTCCACACTGCCGGTCGAATCTCACTAATCAAATGGAGTATCGGCATGGCAAAGACCCACATCCTCGGCTTTCCCCGTATCGGCGAACGCCGCGAACTGAAATTTGCGCTGGAGTCGTTCTGGCGCGGCGAAGCGGATAGCGCGTATTTGAATGAAATCGGCAGTCAATTGCGGCAACGCCACTGGTCGTTGCAACAGGCGGCCGGACTCGACATGGTGGTCGCGGGCGATTTGGCGTTATACGACCAGATGCTGAACCAGACCGTGTTGCTGGGCGCGCTGCCCGAACGGTTCGGTTTCGAGGCCAAGTCGCTGACGCTGGCCCGGTATTTCGAACTGGCGCGTGGCAACAAGGCGCAGCACGCGATGGAAATGACCAAGTGGTTCGATACCAACTATCACTATCTGGTGCCGGAGCTGGGACCGGAAACGCGTTTCGATGGCGGCGTGGAATGGTTTCTCGACGATGTGCGCGAAGCGATTGCTACTGGTGCGAAGGTGAAACCCGTATTGATTGGGCCGATCACTTATCTTTGGCTGTCGAAGACGCACGTGGCGGGCTTTGATCGTCTAGGCTTGCTGTCGTCGTTGCTGGTGGCCTATCAGCGCATCTTGAAGCAACTCGCCGCGCTGGGTGTGGAGTGGGTTCAGATCGACGAACCTGCCCTATGTCTGGAGCTGCCGCCTGCATGGCTGAATGCCTTGGACGATGCTTACATCGCGCTGCGCGACAGCGGCGTGAAGCTGCTGCTGGCGACCTATTTTGACGACGCCGGCGAGCATGCCGAACGCGTCTGCCGCGTGCCGATCCACGGCGTGCATATCGATGCGGCACGTGCGCCGCAGCAGGTCGACGCGTGGCGGCGTCATTTGCCGAAGGATGCGGTGTTGTCGGTTGGTATCGTCGATGGCCGTAATATCTGGTGCGCCGATTTGAGACGTGCGTTGACCATCCTGCGACCGTTGCATGAGGCGTTGGGTGAGCGACTGTGGATTGCGCCGTCGTGTTCGCTGCTGCATGTGCCGGTTTCGCTGACGGCGGAAACCGCGCTCGATGCCGAGACCAAGAGCTGGCTCGCCTTTGCCACCGAGAAACTCACTGAATTGAACACACTGGCGCGGGCGCTGAATCAGGGTGAAGCATCGGTTGCACTGGAACTGGCTGCATCGGACGCGATTCAGGCCTCGCGCCGCGAGTGTGCGCGCGTCACCAACGATCTGGTGCAGAAACGTCTGGCAGGCCTGACCGACGCGATGGCCGAGCGCGCGAGCCCCTTTCCACAACGCATCGCCGTGCAGCGCGAGAAATTGCCACTGCCGCCGTTGCCGACTACGACCATCGGTTCGTTCCCGCAGACGCCCGCCATCCGCCGGACGCGAGCTGCCCGAAAGCGTGGCGAGATTACCGAACTGGAATATCTCAGCCGCATCCGCGATGAAATTCGTCTTGCGGTCGAGCGCCAGGAAGCGATCGGACTGGATGTGCTGGTGCACGGCGAAGCCGAACGAAACGACATGGTTGAATATTTCGGCGAGTTGCTGTGGGGTTACGCATTCACCGAAAACGGCTGGGTGCAGAGCTACGGTTCACGTTGCGTGAAACCGCCGGTGATTTATGGCGACGTGTTCCGCCCCGAACCGATGACCGTGGAAACCACCAAGTTCGCGCAATCGCTGACGGCCAAGCCAATGAAGGGCATGCTTACCGGCCCGGTGACGATGCTGCAGTGGTCGTTCGTGCGCGACGACCAGCCGCGTTCGGTCACGGCCACCCAATTGGCGCTGGCGATTCGCGAGGAGGTGGCCGACCTGGAAAAAGCCGGCATCGGCATCATCCAGATTGACGAACCGGCGTTCCGCGAAGGACTGCCGCTGAAGCGCCGCGACTGGCCGGCATACCTCGAATGGGCGGCGCGCGCGTTCAAGCTGAGCGCATCAGCCGTGACCGATGCGACGCAGATTCACACCCACATGTGCTACTCGGAGTTCAACGACATCCTCGATTCCATCGCGGCGATGGATGCTGATGTGATCACGATTGAAACCTCGCGCTCGAACATGGAATTGCTTGAAGGGTTCGCCGGATTCGATTATCCGAACGACATCGGGCCGGGTGTGTACGACATTCATTCGCCAAGAGTGCCGACGGTGGAGGAAATGCTGCGGTTGTTGACGCGTGCATCGAAGGTGATTGCGCCGGAGCGGCTATGGGTCAATCCGGACTGTGGGTTGAAGACGCGCGGCTGGCCGGAGACCGAGGCGGCGCTGGGCAATATGATTGAGGCGGCGCGGAGGTTGCGTGAGAGGCTTGCGGAGGAAAGGGCAGGGGAGCGAGTAGCGGCGTAGCGGAAATGGAGTGAGGTGACCAATTAACTTCCCCTCTCTCCAAACCTCTCTCCCGTAAACGGGAGAGAGGCTTAAGCCAGATTACGACCCCGACGGCGGCGAAACCTGCGACTGCTGGTAATTGGCGAGGCCGATGCGCTCAATCAGTTCCAGCTGCGTTTCGAGGAAGTCGATGTGCTCTTCCTCGCTTTCGAGAATGTCTTCCAGCAGTTCGCGCGAGATGTAGTCCTTCACCGATTCGCAATAGGCGATGGCGGCTTGCAGATCAGGGCGGGCGATCATTTCCAGTTTCAGGTCACACTGCAACGCTTCCTTCACGTCTTCGCCGATCATCAGCTTGCCGAGGTTTTGCAGATTGGGCAGGCCCTCGAGGAACAGGATGCGTTCAATGAGTTTGTCGGCGTGTTTCATCTCGTCGATCGACTCGTGATATTCGTGTGCGCCGAGTTTGTCGAGGCCCCAGTTCTTGAACATGCGCGCATGCAGGAAGTACTGGTTGATCGCGGTCAGTTCGTTGTACAGGATCTTGTTGAGATGCTGGATGACTTTCTTGTCGCCTTTCATGATCGCCTCGTGCAGATGAAATGAAGTTGGCGAATTCTAGGCGCGCGCGCAGTGCAATGCCAAGAACAATTGTCGAGAATGAGAACGCATCGCAGCTACGTTCTCATCGAATGCAAAAAATGGATGAAAAAAAACGGCTCGTGGCCGTTGTTTGATGCGGGGATTTCAGTAAAGAGAGCGACGATTAATCGGCGCCGACCAGCGCACCGGCACAGGACATTTCATTCTTGTGTTCGCGGATCACGCGACACGCGTCCTGCTTGCACTGGCCGCAGTTGCTGGCCACACCGAGCTCACTGCGAATCTGGCGGAATGAATCGCAGCCGCTCTCCACCGCGAAGCGGATATCTCTTTCGGTAACGGCGTTGCAGATGCAGATATACATGGAGCGGGGGATTGATGAAATCTAAATGCGAACGATTCGCATTGTAAGTTCATTTGGCCCGGTGCGCAAGTGGGGCGGCGGGAGTGGGAAACGCTGTTGAATTGAAAGGATAAACTCAAGCACTGGCGCGGGTTTTCAGGCATTTCTGCCTGGAACGCCGCGCCAGTGCTTGAGTTTTTATCGAATTAGTGGGTATCGGGCCGGATGAACTTAGTCACCCAGCAGAAAATGCATGGCCAGCGACACGGCCACCAGTGCCAGCAGGAAGTTGAGCACCACGCCCAGATGGGTCCAGTAAGCGGGCGGTACTTCCTCCTTGCCCAGTTGCGTGAGCACGCGGCGATATTGCAGCGACGACAGCACCGCCACCAGCGCGCTGGTCAACAACAGTCCCACGCCCAGCCATAGCGAGAAGCCGCGCTGCGACAGGCTGAGCGGCTGGTTGTTGACCAAGCGCAGGAACAGGCCGAAGCGTTCCACCACAAAGCCGAAGCCCATCAGCGCGATGGCGCTGCGCTGCCAGGCCAGCAGGGTGCGCTCGGCGGCGAACAACACGCGGGGATCGTCGAGATAAGACATGTCAGCTCCCGGCATTGCCGGTAGGTGCAAGCAGGCGATACACAACATTGCCCACCACCATCGCGACAACGAATGCGATCGCGGCCGGCGTCAGCGCGCCCAGCGCCACCAGCGCCGGCCCGGGGCAATAGCCCGCCAATGCCCAGCCGGCGCCGAACAGCACCGCGCCGGCCAGCAACGGCTGGTCAATCTGCGTCGCCGATGGCCAGTCGAACGCGGGCGCTGTCATCGGCTTTGATTGTCGCCGCGCGAGCGCGTAGATCGCCCAGGTCACCACCACACCGGCGCCCAGCACCGCCATCAACTGCGGCCGCCAGGCGCCGCCGATATCGAGGAAGCCTTTCACATTGGCCGGATCGGTCATGCCGGAGACCAGCAGCCCGGTGCCGAACAGCAGGCCCATCAACAATGCGGAAATCAAAGAGGCCATCACACGCCCCCGATCCAGCGAAGCGCGGCGGTAACCAGCATGCCGGTGCTGAGAAATACCAATACCGCCACCAGCGATCGCGGGCTGAGGCGCGCCAGCCCGCAAATGCCATGGCCCGACGTGCAGCCGCTGCCCATGCGCGTGCCGATGCCGACCAGCAAGCCCGCGGCGATCGCGATGGCGATGCTGCTGCCGTCAGCGCTTGCCTTCACGCTCGCAGGCGCCCGGAAATGTGCCGCCATGCCCGCAAGGACCAAGCCGGCCAGAAATGCCCAGCGCCAGCCATCGCCAGTACCTTCGACCGCGCGATGAAACACGCCGGAAATACCGGCAATGCGGCCGTTCAACAGCATCAGGCCGCCGCTGGCGAGGCCGATGAGTGCGCCACCGCCTAGTGCGTGCCACCACGAGGCATCAATCATTGCCGTGCTCCTCCAGGGCTGCCGGCGATGTCGCGCGCAGCGCCAGCATGCCGCCGGTGACGTTCCAGACGTTGTCGATGCCGGCCTTCGCCAGCGCATCTGTCGCGATCAGCGAGCGGCGGCCGGAGCGGCAGATCAGGAACAGCTTGCGATGCGCGCGTGCGATTCCAGCCAGCCGCGCAATGTCGCCGGCGTCGACGCGAACCGCCGAGGGCAGCGAATCGGCTGCGAAGTCGGCCTCGTCGCGCAGGTCCACCAGCGCATCGCGCGCGTCATCGAATGCACCACCGATTTCGCGCGCCATCAACATCGCCGGCACCGCTTCGCCGGATTGCAGCGCACCGCCATGACGATTGGCCGGCACCGCCTGCTCGATCAATGCGGGCGGCGCCAGATTGAGCGCCGCCATCAGCTCGACGAACTGCTCGCGGCTTTTGCCGGCGAGGCGCGGGTTGTGCCGCTTCTCGTGGCCGATGGTCGAGCTTGCGCGGAAACGGTAGTCGTGCCCGGGCCGCACCACCGTGTCGTCCGGTAGCGTGAACAGCTTTTCGGTGATGCTGCGATAAAGGTCATCGCTGCTGCCGTTCTGGAAGTCGGTGCGGCCGCAGCCTTCGATCAACAGCGCATCGCCGGTGAATACCTGATCGCGCCAGAGATAGGACATGCTGCCCGGTGTGTGTCCCGGCGTGGCGATGACGCGGATCGATTCGCCGCCCAGCGGCAGCAGCTCGCCATCTTCCAGCGCGCAGTCATGGCCGATCGAGCCGCAGGCCGCGCCCACTGCGGTGCCGGCACCGGTGGCGGTTTTCAGCGCATTGGCACCGGTTTCGTGGTCGGCGTGAACGTGGGTGTCGAGAATCCAGCGCAGCGACCAGCCATGGCGCGCGAGTTCACCCAGGTCGCGGTCGGCGTGGCCCAGCACTGGATCGATGATCGCCGCTTCGCGCGTGGTCTCATCGGCGAGGATGTAGGTATAAGTTGAAGACGGGGCGTCGAACAACTGCAGCAACATGGGGACCTCCTTGATCGAATGACCGCAGTCTAGGCCGCTCGGTGAGTCGCGTCAGTGACGATTGTTACCGAGCGCCGTCCTGCGCCAGCCGGTCCAGTGCCGCCACATCCAGTACATCAATGAATTCGCGCGATTGCACGGTCCATCCCTGTTCGGAAAAACCACGCATCACGCGCGACACCATCTCGCGCGCCACACCCAGGTGGTCGGCCAGCGCCTGATGAGTCATCGCCACACGCGGGCCTTTCTCCACCAGCAGCGCGGCCAGGCGCTGGTCGAGCTTGAGGAAGGCCACCGCCTCGACCGTCAGCGCCAGATCGGCGAGACGGGCGCTGATGAGACCGAAGAAAAAGCGGCGGAATGGCGCCGATTCGGCCAGCAGGGCATCGACCAGCGCAGGCGGCAGCGACAGCGCCTGCACTCGACTCTCGGCGTAGCCCGAGGCAATCAGGCTGGGCGCGGCAAACAGGCTTTCGCTGGAGACGATGCAAAGCTCGCCTGCGTGCACGGTGTACAACGCGATGCGCTTGCCTTGCCCGGTTTCGCGTACTACGCGCACGCTGCCCTCCAGCAGCAGCGGGAGTCCGCCGCAGGGTTCGTCCGGCGAGAACAGACGTTCGCCGGCATTCATCTGCCGCCAGCCGCTGCCGGCGATCATGCGCGCCAGTTGGTCGCCCGGCATCGCTGCCAGCGCGGGGAATCGCTTCAGCACCATGGTGGCCAGCTGCGCGGCATCGGGGCGGGCGGCAATTTCGGTTAGCATCATGCGTCGATTATAGAAGTTGCGCCGTCTTCCACTTATCCACTTGTTCGCAGCACATTCCGGGCCGCCATGAAACGATTGACCCTCCTGCTGATCACCTTGCTGCTTGCCGGTTGTACAACGCTATATATCGACCGTAGCTACACCGCCAAGTCGCAAGAAAGCCGGGTGCAGTTCCTGATCATTCATTACACCGCCGGCGGCTTCAAAGGTTCGCTGAAGACGCTGACCGAAGGCCCGGTCAGCAGCCATTTTCTGGTGCAGGACAATCCGCCGACGATCTATCGGCTGGTGGAAGATAACCGCCGCGCCTTCCATGCCGGTGTGAGTTACTGGAAAGGCAACACCGCCTTGAACGCGAGCTCGATTGGCATCGAGATCGTCAACCTGGGCAACAAGCAAACGCCGGAAGGCCGCGTATGGTTTGACTTTCCGCCGGACCAGATCGACGCTGTCGTCTCGCTGGTGAAGATGATCGTCGCCGAGCACAAAATTCCGCCTGACCGCGTGCTGGCGCACAGCGATATCGCACCCAATCGCAAACCCGATCCGGGGCCTAAGTTTCCGTGGAAGCGGTTGGCCGACGAGGGCCTGATTATCTGGCCGGACTCGGGCAAGGTTGCATTGAAGCGCGCCGAATTCGAGCGAGAGCTTCCGGATATCCTGTGGTTCCAGCAAAAGCTGGCCAAGCACGGTTTCGCCACCCAGGCGACTGGCGAATTCGACAACTACACGCGCGATTGCCTCACCGCATTCCAGATGAAATACCGGCCGGCGAAATTCGACGGAGAGATGGATGCGGAAACGGCGGCGATGCTGGAGGTGTTGACGTCGCCTTGACTGCCGCTAGCGAACGCCGGCGCAATCGGCCGCCGCAATCGGCAGCGTGAGCAGTTTCTCGCCATTGGCGTCTTTGTATTCGAGCCGCACCTTCACGTTCTTGCTGAGCAGATAGGCCGTCTCGGGGGTGGTGCACATGCGCCGCACAAAATCGCGCTGGACGCTTCGCCTGAGCTGCGATGGCGTGATATCGCCGCGATCCGTCAGTTTTACCAGCGTGAGGTGATAGATCAGCTCATCGCCCTTGTTTTCCAGCCGGTCGATACGAGTGGAGCCATCGACCAACTGGCCCTGTTTTTTGGTTGAAGCCTCCACCAGCAATGCGGCTAGTTCGGACGGATTTTCCATTCGCTTGGTGTGATGTTTATTGGCCAGCGCGCTGCCGCCCTGCCAACCGGCCATGAGGCCGACGATGGCAAACAGGACGGCGTATAGGGAAAGATGCGATTTGCTCATGGTGTCCTTCCTCAGAAGCCACGCGATGCGCGCTGCTGGTCTTCGTATTGCTCGCGCTGCCGCGCCCGATCGTAGTCGCGCCGCTCGCGCTCCATGCGGCGGCGATTTTCCTCGTCGCGTTTTTCCTGCTCGCGCTCGAACGACTCCAGCGAAAACGGTTTCGGTTTCTCAGGTTCCTCCTCGACTTCGACCACCGGCTTGGCCGGACCGAGGGTGCGAATCCACGAGGTGGTGTTGAACGAGGCAATGTTTTCTGCGGTGACGCGATCGAGATTCCGCAATTCGGCGCGATAAGCGCGATAGCCCACCGCGACCGCGATCAGCACGGCCGTCGTTGCCAGCGCGATAAATTGTTTCACCGGATCGCCGTCGTCATGCGGTTCTTCACCGTCGCGGTAAATGATCAGGTCGGCGGGCTTGGGTTCTTCGGTGGCGGTTGCGGTGCCCGAGTCCACCGGCTCGCGTTTCAGCACCGGGTCTGCCGCCGGCCCGGGCGCCAATGTCAGCTCGGCTTTCATATCGAGCTTGGCATCGTAAGCGGCGCGCTTGTTGGCATCGCGCAGGATACTGAACGCTTCTTTCAACGCGTAGGAGTCGGTCGCGGCGTTGGCGTCGCCTTTGGCATGCGCCAGCTTGATCGCTTCCATGCGGGTTTGCGCGGCGCTGGCAATGGCATCCGGGGAGGCGTCACGCGCGACGCCGACGATGTCGTAGAGAGTTTTGCTCATGATGCGGTGAATGGAAAATCGGTTACGCGGTTACATGCTGGTGACGAAATGGCGACAATGCCATTAACAAACTGGCGAAGAATAGCAGAATGTTTTGTGCGTTCAAGCGGCCAGCCGCCGAGCGGCGGGCTGAGCGTCACCGATGCGTCGTCGATGCGCTGCGAAAGCCAAAACTCCATTACCGGTGCGGCTTTCAGGGCATTTTCAGCTGGAGAGGCGCATCAGTGCTTGAGTTTCTAATCATGGTCGAAGCTGCGCGTAGAATCGTGCATCGCTCAAATTTTCTTAGTTCCAATTCAACTTTCATTCCCAATGACCAAAAAATCCCAGCGCATCACCGCTGAAGACCTGTGGAAAGTCCAGCGTCCGTCCTCCCCCAGCCTGTCACCTGATGGCGCGCAGGTATGCGTGGCGGTGACCAAATACAGCATGGAGGAAAACAAGGGCGCCACGCATCTCTGGCTGCTCTCGACCTTCGGCGGTGCCGCGCGCGAACTGACGCAATGTGGCGAGAAGGACGGCCAGCCGCAGTGGTCGCCGAACGGCGATGCGATTGCCTTTGTCGCCAAGCGCGGCGAAGGAAAAAAAGCCGATGACGAACCACAGATCTACCTGATCGCGCCCGACGGCGGCGAAGCCAAGCGCCTGACCAATCTCGCCACCGGTGTTTCCGGCATCAAATGGTTTGCCGATGGCAAAAAGATCGCTTTCATCTCCTGGGTGTGGCCGAATTTGAAAAGCGCGAAGGACCAGGCCAAGCGCCTGAAGGAAAAGCAGGACGACAAGGTCAAGGCGCACGTGGTCGATCACACCGTGTTCCGCTACTGGGACCACTGGTTGTCCGATGGTCGCGTGCCGCATGTGCACGTGGTGGATGTCGCCACCGGCAAATGCCGCGACGTGTTCGCCGGCAGCAAATATGAATTGCCGGTGTTCGATACCGGCGCGGCGGACTTCGATATCTCGCCCGATGGCAAACACCTCGTGTTCTGCTTCAATCCGAACGCCGACCGGCGCGGCGACCAGGATCATCACATCGTCGAGATGGAGATCAAGTCCGGCAAGGCGAAAACGCTGACCGCGTCCTCGACCTTCACCCATTTCAATCCCGCGTATTCGCCGGATGGCACGCGCATTGCACTGCTGATGGCCAACTATCGCCGCTCGGTGGATGACGACAACAAAGTCGGCGTGATCGAGCGCAAGAGCGGCAAGCTCGCGCAATGGTCGAGCTGGGATCGCATGATCAATGCACCACTGCGCTGGGCGGCCGATGGCGGCAGTATTTATTTCGGCGCCGATGATCGTGGCCGGCTTTCGGTGTGGAAACTGGCTGCAGGTGAGAAAAAGCCCAAGGTGGTTGCGCAGGGCGGTACGGTGAGCGAATTCGATATCAAGGCTGACACGCTCGTCTTCGTGCGCAACAACATGTCGTCGGCACCCAAAGTGTTCGCTGCCGACGATGAAGGCGGCTCGGTACGCACGCTGGAAACGTTCAACAACGATTTGATGGCGAAGTTCAAGCTGGGCGAAGTGCGCGAATTCGAGATCAAGGGCTGGAACAATGAGCCGGTGCAGATGTGGGCGGTGTATCCGCCCGATTTCGATCCGAAGAAAAAATGGCCGATGGTGCATAACATCCATGGCGGCCCGCACGCCAACTGGGGCGACAATTTCCATTTCCGCTGGAACAACCACGTGTTTGCCGCCGCCGGCTACGTGGTCGTGTGCGTGAATTATCACGGCTCGCTGGGCTGGGGCAACAAGTTCACCGAATCCAATAACGGCAGCTGGGGCACCAAGGAACACGCAGACGTCGAAGCCGGCACCGATTTCATGCTGAAGCAGGGCTATATCGACAAGAATCGCCTGGCCGCGACGGGGGGCAGCTACGGCGGCAAGATGGTGGCATGGATGAATGGCCGCAATGGGGCGAAAAAGGGTGGCGACCGCTACAAGGCCTACGTCTGCCATGCCGGTTGTTACGACTGGGTGTCGATGTACGCGGGCGATGCTGGCTACTGGTTCCAGCATGCATTGAAAACCAGCTACTGGAACGACGCGGCCAAGTTCGGCTCGCAGAATCCGCTGACCTTCGCCAGGCATATGAAAACACCAACGCTGGTGATTCACGGCGCGCTCGACTACCGCGTACCCGATGCCCAGGGACTGATGTACTACAGCACGCTGAAGTCGCTCAACGTGCCGTCACGGCTGGTGTTCTTCCCCGATGAAAACCACTGGATATTGAAGCCGCAGAATTCGCGGCTTTGGTACAAGGAGTATTTTGCGTGGCTGGAGAAGTATGTGGGGAAGGGCGCGACGAAGCGATGAGCGCCGATAGCCGGCCCTAGAGATGGATATCGAACTAATTTTTAATTCAGCCGGAGTCGCGCTGATTTTGCATGTGATATCCGGATGGTTCCTGCGTCGGCAACTTGAGGGCGAGGAAGATTTGACGCGTGAGTTGTTCGTCCTTCCGAATGCATGGCTTGGCAACAGAAGAGGCCCATTGCGGCTCCGGGCGAAGTACTTTCTGCCTTGGACCGAGTCACCTGAATTGTTGACTGAGTATCATTTTCCGGTTCGAGCGGCATATCAAGTTGCGCGCTGGTCAGGCTTTGCGGTGCCATTGTGTTTCTTGAGTTTTCTTGCAATTGCGCTTTTTCAAGCTGGGCGCTGACCAGAGCATGTTTTTGCAAAAAGCGGTTCGCATCTTGCCAATGACAATGTGAGTCAGCTTACAAGTTCAGTGCGAAAATACGCGGGATACCTTTAGGATTCAAACGCATGCCACTCTCCGACCTCCTTGAAATCTTCAAAAAGAAAAAAACCGGCTTCGACTCGCCGTGGCTACAACTGACTGTTGTCTACGCCACGGCCAAAGATGGCCTCACGCCAGATCAGGCCTACGTGTTGCGCGGCAAGGTGCTGGCGGCGGGGGCGATTCAGTTTGAAATTATCGAGCCGGCATCCTTCCTGTTGTTCTATTCCGGCAATGATGCAGGCTTGAAGCGCGCCAATGCGCTCGCTGAAAAATTGCGGGAAACCGCGCGCGAGCAGGGCATTCCGGGATTCGGCGTAGCGGTACAGCAGGGCGAATGCCTGGCGCAGCGCAGCGAGAGCGGGCGATTCCTCGCCAAGCCTTCTGGTCCGGTGATTCCGCAAAGCGCAAAGCTGGCGGCGGAACTGGCTGAGGCCGCAGGCAACCAAGGCAGCTAAGGGCGCCGTCGTGGCCATCACCGGGATCGATCACTACAACCTGCGTGCTTCGCGCGAGGTGCTGGACACGCTGAAGAATTTCTATTGCGATGTAGTGGGACTCACGAACGGACAACGCCCGCCGTTTGCCACTTTCGGCTATTGGCTCTATGCCGGCGATCGCGCGGTGCTGCATTTGTCGGAGGCACGCGCCGGTGAAGTTCGCGCGGCCAGTGTGATCAACACCTTCGATCACGTCGCATTCAATTGCGCTGATCTTGTGGCCACGCAAGCGCATCTCGCGCAGCATGGCGTATCTTGTACTCGCGCAGAAGTGCCGGGCACCGGTCAGGTGCAGTTGTTTTTCAAGGATCCGGTCGGTAACGGCGTCGAGCTCAATTTCGCGCCTGCCGATTGCTGAACCGCGTATCTCTTCGCGTCCCTGAGCGAAACTCAAGCACTGGTGCGGCTTTTGGGCCATAAGTGCCCCGAAATCCGCACCAGTGCTTGAGTCTGGTGTTTCACGCCACCTGCATTGCCTGATGCACTTTCGCTCACTTTCTCCCATAGTCGCCGCGAACCCCTACAATGCCGACTGGCCGTTTGAAACAAAACGAAACATGGGCGAAATATTGCAGCAACGATGTGCAGATTCGCCGCTATCAGGAGATTGGCATGTATTTGCGTGATTCTTTGGGCAACGCATTCAAGGTTGCCGCGCTGGGCGCGATCGGCATGGCGCTGGTGGGCTGCAAACCGACCGAAACGCCGGACTACAACGAAAAGCCGAGTTTTGTCGGCACCATGGTCAGCACAACTTACGACGGAACGACCGACGATTTGCTGACCGGTGGCCTTGGCAAGAGCGGCCTTCAATTGGCCACGCCGCCAGCCATCGTCGATGTCAACAACCCAACGCCGGGCGAGCTGCGCAAGCTGGCGATCTACAACAACTATCGCGCGCTGGTTGACACCACCACCAACGGCGGCTTTGGCGTGCTGTACGGCCCCAACGTCGATATCGGCGGCACTGCCAACACCAGCGAGGGGCTCATTCCGGGCACCGAATATATTGCCTATATCGCCGATGGCAGCAACCAGAATGTGACCATGCTGGTGCAGGTGCCGGCGGTATTCGCATCGGCAGCACCGTGCATCGTCACCGCGACGTCGAGCGGCTCACGCGGCATTTACGGTGCCATTGCCACTGCCGGCGAATGGGGGCTCAAGCACGGTTGCGCGGTCGCCTACGTGGACAAGGGCACCGGCATGGGCGTGCACGATCTGGCCAGCAATACCGTCAATGTGATGGACGGCACACGAAAAGATGTGGCTACGGCCGGTACCGCATCGAACTTCACCGCCACCATGACGGCGGCGGAATTGGCGGCTTACAACGTGGCGTTCCCCAATCGCATCGCCGTCAAGCATGCGCACTCGCAGGTGAATCCGGAAAAGGATTGGGGTCAGCATACCCTGCAGGCGATCGAGTTCGCGCTGTATGTGTTGAACGAACGCCTGGCGCCGAAGGTGAACGGTCGCGCCACGGCATCCTTCAAGGCCGGTAACGTGCTGGTGATTGCCTCCAGCGTATCCAATGGTGCCGGCGCCGCGCTGGCCGCGCTGGAGCAGGACACCAAAGGGCTGATCGACGGCCTCGCCGTGGCCGAGCCGAATATCCAGATGGTTGCGAATCCCTCGCTCAGCGTAAAGCGCGGCAATGTCACCACGATTGGCACAGGCAAGCAGCTTTATGATTACTTCACACTGGCAAATCTGCTGCAGCCGTGCGCGGCGCTGGCCCCCGAAGCCGCCGCTGCGCCGGGAGTCGGCTTCGTCAGCGCGACCAATGGTGCCAATCGCTGCGCCGCGCTGAAGGCGCGCGGCATACTGACGGCGACCACCACGTCAACACAGGCCAGCGAGGCGCTTGCCGCGCTGACGGCATATGGCTGGCAACCCGAGTCCGCCCTGTTGCATGCCTCGCACTACGCATTTGCCACGCCGGGCATTGCCGTGACTTATGCCAATTCCTACGGCCGCTTCAATGTGCGTGACAATCTGTGCGGTTTCAGTTTTGCCGTTACCGGCGCCGATTTCAAACCGACCGCAGCGACCACGGTGCTGCCGCGAATTTTCGCCACCGGCAACGGCATTCCGCCGATGGGCGGCATCAATATCGTCAACAACCCCAGCGTTGGCGGCGCACTGCTGGACAGTGCCTCGATCTCACCCTCAACCGGACTCGCCGATTTCAACGTCGATGGGGCTGCTTGCCTGCGCGCGCTCTTCACCGGTACCGATGCCAACGCGGTCAAGGTGCAAACCGGCATGGCCGAAGTCCGTCGCACCGGAAACCTGCGCGGCAAGCCGGCTGTGATCGTGCATGGCCGTTCGGATGCGCTGATTCCTGCCTCGTTTACTTCGCGCCCATACTTCGGCTTGAACAAGATCGCCGAAGGCAGCAACAGCAAGCTGTCTTATATCGAAGTGACCAACGCGCAGCATTTCGATTCTTTCATCGGCAATGCGTCGCTGCCGGGCTACGATACGCAGTTCGTGCCGCTGCATCGCTATTTCAATCTGGCAATGGACGCGGTTTACAACAACCTGCGCGCGGGTATTGCACTGCCGCCCAGCCAGGTGGTGCGCACCGTTCCCCGTGGCGGAGTGGCGGGGCAGGCGCCGGCGATTACCGTTGCCAATGTCCCGGTACTGAGTGCGACACCGGCCGCGACCGAGCAGATCACCTTCAGCAACAACGTGGTGACCATCCCCGACTAAAAGGGTCTGTTGAAGCGATTCACGGCGGTGCAGTTCGCAGATGGGATACGGCGAACTGCACCGCCGTTTTACATGGCTGACTACATGGCTGACGCGCGGCAGGGCGGACTAGGGTAGTCTCTCACGCCATGAACGATTCCCGGCCTGCTCCCTTGCCAGCAATGCCCGCCCATCTGCCGTCACTTGACGGCCTGCGTGGCATCGCGATTCTGCTCGTCCTGCTTCATATGTTCAGCTTGCTTGACCCGCAGCCGGATGTGATTTCGTATGTTTACGACAAATTCAATTACGTTGGCTGGATCGGGGTCCAGCTATTCTTCGTACTGAGCGGGTTTCTGATCACGGGCATTTTGCTGGACACGCAATCGGCGCCGAACTACTACGCTGCTTTCTTTGCCCGCCGCACGCTTCGCATTTTTCCGCTGTACTTTGCCGTGCTTGCCATTGCGTTCGTACTGGTACCAGCGCTGGGAACGATTCCCTCATCCATTGCATACGACCAGCCCAACCAGTTATGGCTCTGGACCTATATGCAAAACTGGGCCGGGACAATCGGACTGGGCAGCAAGACCTTCCCGCATTTCTGGTCGCTTGCAGTGGAAGAACAGTTTTATCTGGTGTGGCCGTTCCTGATCCGTCGCCAGTGTGCGGCGACCTGTCTCAAATTCTGTGTGTCATTGGCGGTGATCAGTCTCATCATTCGCTGCTGGATGGTCTGGAATGGTGCCTCGCATGAGGTCATTTATCCGAACTCGTTCTGCCGCATGGACGCGCTGGCATTGGGTGGCGCGGCTGCGGCTGCGTTCCGCATCCCTGCGCTGCGTGAGCTGCTGGTTGCGAGACGTGCACGGGTACTGGTCTATGCATTTATCACTCTGCTACTCGGCATCGTGGTGACGCGTGGTTTCTGGCATATGACAGTCATCGGCCAGACGATCGGCTATACACTCATCGCGGTAATGTTTGTGCTGTTGCTGATGGCGGCGGTGGCGACCGACCTGGCATGGCCAAGTGATTCCGGCTTAGGTAAGTCAAGTGGTTGGGCGGACGTATTGCGCCTCAGGTCGCTGACGACGGTGGGCAAATACAGTTACGGCATGTACGTATTCCACAAACCGTTGCATGATTTCGTTGGCAAGCCATTACTGGCGAAGTTTCAGATTGACGCTTCGCAATCGATAATTGCGGATATCGCCTATGTCGCGTGCGGCACTTTGCTGACGCTATTGCTGTCGATGATTTCCTATCACCTGTTCGAAAAACACTTCCTCGGCTTGAAGCGCAAGTTTGTGCCAGCGAAGGGCGGGTAACCGCCCGTACTACCGATGAACAAGTCAAAAATACCGGAGAGTCGATGTTTAAGAAAATGCAAATCGCAGTAGCGCTGTGGCTGCTGCTCATTTCGCTGCCGGCGTTGACGCAGCCGATCGTGTATGTCGTGCGTCACGGCGAAAAGCTGGACGCTTCTCGCGACACAAAGCTCTCTCCCGAGGGAGAAGCGCGAGCTGTGCGCCTGGCGCAAATGCTGGCGGCATCCGGCATCTCGGCGATTTACACCACGGAATATCAGCGCACGATGCAGCTCGCAGCGCCGCTGGCCCGGCAATTGAAGATCACTGCCAACGTGGTGCCGGCGAACGACGCCGATGGTCTGGAGAAAAAAATTGCCGCGCATGGCTCCGAACAGATTGTTCTGGTGGTCGGACACAGCAACACCGTGCCGGCGACCATCAAGCGGCTGGGGTACACGGGCGAAGTCAAAGTGGAAGAAACCGACTTCGACAATTTGTTCGTAGTGGTCCCGCGGGATAAGAAGGAACCGGCGTTGCTCAGGCTCAAATACTGAGATTGTTGAATTCAATCCGTTGGTTTCGCGATTGGATGCCGCCGGCAATTGACAGAACCAACGCGGCATAAGTGCTCAAGCATGCGTAACGAGGGCAGGGCCGAGCGGACTGTTCATCCAAAGCGGCGCGGCGATCTTCTTTTTATTCGCTGACCGCGATATCGATGGTGACGAATTTTTGCTTGCTGCTGATTTCCACTTTGCGTTCCCGGCCATTGATGAGAATCGTGTAGCTGCCCACCGGTAAAAGATCGAAAACGAATTGGCCGAAAATGGCGCTACGTGTCGACAGCCTGGTCTTGGGGCCGGATAAATCCAGTGTACGACCGACGACTCCCTCTTCGTCTTCATCCAGCACGCCGTTGCCGTTTTTGTCGATGAACACACGACCGCGAATTTGACCCGCATCCACGACCGGAATCTTGATGTCAGTCACCTGCTGGTCGAGAATGGAGAAGCGCATGTGCTCGCCGTCGCCGATCCGGTATCCCAGCGGCAGGGAGGCCAGGTCGATTGTCAGGGAATAGGCGCCTTGCGGCAGGTTGTTGATGGTGAAGTTGCCGGTGCCGTTGGTTCTGAGCGACCATGGAGTGCTGAGTACCCGTACTTCCGCAAGCGGGATGCCACGTTCGCCAGGATCTTGTATGCCGTTGCCGTTTTCATCCAGGAAAACCAACCCCTCCACCACGCCGCGGCCGGAACGGGGCAGGGATTTCAATTGCACCGGCGCGAAATCGAAAGCGCCGTTCAGTTGCAGATAACCGTAGGCATCGCCTCCCTGCGCCTTGTTTGCACCCCACTCAAGAGCGAGACTTCGTGTCAGCCGGTGTTGGGAGCGCAGATTGAAATACCAGCCGGTCGACGCGGCTTTTTGTTCGCTGCGGACGATGTTTGCATTTCCGGAAAGCAAGTCGGAAAGCTGGGTACTGGTCCGCTCGTCGCGAACCGAATTGCGGAATCCGGACCAGCCAGCGTTCATGGTGACGCGCCAGGCCTCGCCCAGCAGCGAGCCGCTCTGAAACGCGAGATTGGCGGCCAGATTGCGGCCGAAGCTCGAGCTGCTGCTACCGGGGCTCTGCGAGCGGCTCCAGGCTGCGGTGAGCAATGGAGAGAAAGAGAAACTCTGGTTTTTGCTGCCGATAAACAGCCACGGCGCGGCGGCAAATGTCATGGTGGCGGATCGAATGTGCTGTTCGATTGCGCCACGGCTGCGGGTGTCTTCCAGTCGTGCAGACCAGAGCGATTCATTCCAGCGTTTATCCAGCGTCAATGTGACTCGGTCGACCTCGGTGTGGGATGACGCTTGGGGATTCGTAATGGTCTGGACTGGCGTCGCGTCGCCAATGGCGGTCGAATAATCAAGCGTGGCAGTCGCTTCCATGCCAACCCAGTAGTGACCGATATTTGCGCCCCAGCCCCTTGAGCGTGCAACGGTGGGGTCTTCAACGCCGGTGCGGCGAATAAACGCCCTGGACCCAACGGTTGTCGATATGTTCAGCGGCCCGCCCACACTGATATCGAAGCCGCCAGCGTCGGTGGCCCGGCGCAACACGCCATCGGCATCTTTCGATAGTGTTCCGTTCAGTATGGCGCCGGTGTAGTTGGCCGATGCATTGGTGTTCCATCCACTGGCAAACGTACCCGAGAGGCTCAACAAACCACGCCCACCCCAGCCACCAAGATCGCGCTCCAGATGTGCGACATGCAAGTCGCTATACAGCGAGGTCGACATGCCGCTGATCAGCGACGAGATCCAGCGCGATTGACGATTCCAGCTTAGAACAGCGAGATCACCTTCCTGGCGAATGGGGTCACGTTTGAAGTTGATGCCGAGTTCATTATTGCCGTCAACGGCGTACCAACGCGCGCCAAAGACGCTGCCGCCAAAGCGGGGATAGAAGGTGCCGGTGGAGTTAACGGTTGGCTCGTTGGACAACAGTTCACCGGCGATCAGTCGCAACGAATCGGCATTGCCGGCTGGGCCGAGCGGAACAACAACGCCAGCACCGCGCCAGCGCGAAACGCCGACGCCATCGAGCTCCCTTCTGCCGGAAATGCCGTCGCCGACGATGCCCGACACGCCCATCATCGACTGCCATTCCAGCGATGCCCAACTGGGCCGAAACGGGTTGTCGATTCGCTGGGTGTTGTCGTTGTATTTACCGAGCCAGCCACCGTTTGCCGGTGCTTCCAGTCTTAACGTGCCGGCGTACAAACCGCTGTGGCCGCGTACATTCAGCAGGTTGGTGCCGGCCGATCCCAGTTGAAACGTCAGGCGCTCGATTTCTGTCGGCGTGTTTCGTGCGCGATCAATGGCCAGCGCGCTGGGCGTCAGGTTGTCGGCAAGCCTGTCGTCCAGTGAAACCTCGACCCGGTTCGATCCCGGCATCAATACGATATTGGTGCCGGTCAGGGCCGCGACCGCATCCTTCGGCAGCAACAATGCGCCAAGGTCAACGAGTGCGGAGCCGGCGACGATGCCGATCGGTTTCTTGTTGGCTGCTATCAGCCCCGAGGTTGCGTTCCAGGTCATCACGGCGCCATCTTGCAGGCGGACTACCGTCACCTGATTGCCGTCGAGGGTAACGCGGGATCCCAAGGTGTCAATAATCGGCCGAAGAGGTACCAGAAGCAGCGATCCGCTGGCGCGGGGTGGCAGCGACGGCGAGGCGCGCTTTCCGTTGATCCAGAGCTGCAGGTTGGTGTCCGGACGAAGCCGCTCATCGAGCTCGAAAGACCAGCCCTCGGCGGTCTTCCTGGCGACCGCGCCGCTGAGAACTGCAATGGCGTTGGGCGACAGCCAGCCCTCGCCGGGAAGTTCGCGTTCCGAACCAGGAAGCATGCCTGCCGTGCGCCCGTTGGCGCGCACCAGTCCTTGCGGCAACACCAATTCAAGGGTGGCGTTGTCGTAAGGGCGCCGCGCCTTGAGCGTGCGGGTATCGGCGTTGTACGAATGCTCGATCAGCAGCGCATCGAATACCGGACGATAGGCGATCAGTTCGCCGCCGGGGTGCACGTCGGCTGTTATCGGCTTGCCTTCGACCAGCACGGCGGCCAGTACGGCTTGAGAAGATGCCAGCGACACCATAATCGCAACGAGTCTTAGCAAGCTTGACGCGGCTGCCAACAACGTCATCACCGGGCGGCTCGCGGATGTCGATGCGGAAATGTCGTGAGTGGCGAGCAAAGGCATTATGTGCAGGAGGTAACTGGCTTACGAATGATGCCTCAATAAAGCAACAGAAATACCGGCCAACGTGTAGGCGTCGGCTGCCACCACACCATCTACGGCCGCTGATAGAAATCCAGTGACAAGCCGAGGTCAGCGGTGCCGGCGCCCGACGATAGATCGACTGCGGGCAAGGTATAGACCATGTTGAAGCGGACGCACTGCGGCATGATGTTGGTGCCGGCGGAGTTCGCATTGCGTATTCCCGCCGTGCGGCGGAACTCAGCGATTCGCGTCGGACCGGGATTCAATTGGCCGAGATTGGTGATGGCCCCGTTGGCGACGAATGTTGGATTGGCGGCCTGCGCACCATAGGCCGAACCACCGTCGGTGCCGGTTTGGGTGATGTTGACCGCGAAACCGACGTTTGCCAGCGAGATCAGCGGGCCAAAGGTGCCTGTACTGGTCGCTTTAGAGGATGTGGCATAGACGTCGAAGTCCAGTCGCGAGGTGATATACAAACTTCGGTTGACGGCTCGCGTGACCAGCGCCGAACGCTGGTTGGCGGCGATGGAGAAAGCGGCCTGCGTATCCGCCGCGTCGAGATAGCTATTGGCATTGGTATCGGCAAAGGCCGTGTCCGCTGTCCCGTCAGCATTTGTGTCGAGGCCGATGCGGCTGTATTGGGTGGCCGTCGGCGCCGTGGGAATAGTGAGTGTGCCCGTGGTAACCGGGAACACTGTTCCGCCCGCCCCCACCAAGGTAGCACCAGCCCAGCGAATCAACGGCTGATTGGCGGCGACGCAGCAGGTGTTGGTGGCAAAGATATATGAGTCGTATACGTCGAAGTTGACGCCGTCGCCGACCACCACACAGCCGTAGTTGGTGCAGTATGTATCGGTATCAATGAAGGTCGCACGCGCATTGGCGGAAAACAGCGTCAGCCCCAAAAGAAAAAGGGCGGCTGTCGCTATTTTTGCGATTTGGAGGATTTCGACGGTTTTTCCGCCGCGACTTTGGTCCATGACCATGTTTTTTCCTGAATCAGTTCGCCGACCCGCTCATTGGGGCGATCGGGATCGAAGACGGTGTAGACCTTCCAGCTGATATCGTATTTTCCGGCGGCAAGTGCATCGGTATTCAGGTTGGAGTGCCATTCGCGTTTTTGTCCTTGCAGCAGAACGGTCTGCGAGTCCGATGAAACGGCCGGTTTGCCTGCCGAATCTGCAATCTGGTATTGCGCAATCAGACGGGCATGTGCAGTCCCGTCATTGCGCACCAGCGTTTTGACTACCGGCCCCTTGTCGGTGCCATCCAGCGACATGTTTTCGATTGCCGGCTTGGGTTTCGCGCCCGGCGGCGTCAAGTAAAAAAGCGACGCGACCTGAACCTGATTCCAGACGCCGTTAAGTTTCTTCATTTCCTCGGCGCTGGGAATCGGGTTCGTCACCAGGATCGCGGTGTGATATTCGCGTGCATCGGCAAGTTTGGCTGGTACGGCGATATCGACCACAATTTCCTGCGCTTCAGCTGGTTTGAGCGTGAAGCTGGCCGGGGCGAACCTGACCCATGCGCTCGCGGAATTCGCACTGGGGGGCAGCAACTTGAGCTGACCGTTTTCGTCCAGAGACCAGTCGGCAACGCCGACGATGAATTGCTGCGATTTGTCGGTACGTAGATTCGCCAGCTTGATGGTGCGCCTGACGGTAGCCCCGGGTTTGACGACGAGTTCGACGTTGGCCGGTTGTATGCCCACGCCGGTCGCGTGCGCCGGCTCCTGCCGGATAACGGCACAGATCAGGACGGTAAAAACAAACAAGGCTCCCGAAAGAGCCTTGTTGTGCGATTGTCGAACAATCATCTGACAGTCTTCAAGGCGTGTAAACGGTATAGGTAACGGGGATGCTGATCGAGCCAGAGCCCATGCTCAGATCGTAGTTTAGACCGTATTGAACATTGAAACGAACCGACTGCGACAGGATCGAACCGGCCGCGGCGGCAGTGCGCTGGCCACCGTCGAATACCTTGGTGGCGGCGGTGAACGCGTTCAGGTTGGTCGCGGCGATGATGCCGGTACCGCCGGTGGACGGGTTCTGCGAATTGACGCCCCAGGTCACGC